>RCUK01000072.1_pt1 | contig 123317 bp, 109 predicted proteins | sample 2166381 | NCBI WGS metagenome assembly RCUK01 (sample SAMN09932809, study PRJNA488358) | compost metagenome | isolation source: compost soil in an enriched community | place: Germany: Experimental Botanical Garden | reverse complement strand
ATCTCTCCCCGCCTGTACGGGCAGGCATTTCGCTACGCTTCAGTCGAGATGACGATTTTCTTTTTTAAGACCTCCTCAAGTTGAATTTGTTTCAATGTTTTGCTAGATGAAAATTGCCAACTGTTTTTTTTGAACTGAAAATTGCCGACAATTAACAGTTTTCAGTTATATCTGGATCGTCATTTCTAGCAGAGTGCAACGGAGTCGAGAAATCTATTAAGATCTCTCCATTTCGCTACGCTTCAGTCGAGATGACGATTTTCTTTTTTAAGACCTCCTCAAGTTGAATTTGTTTCAATGTTTTGCCAACTGCAAATTGCCAACTGTTTTTTTAAACTGAAAATTGCAAACTGAAACTATTTCTTCACCACAAAAGATTGTTTTCCGGTTAACAGATCATAAAAAAGAATAAAATCGCTGGCCAGGCTATACCCCGGATATTTAAAGGTAGCCGGTTTATTCTTCTCGAAGAAGAAATGCCCCACCCAAGCGAAACTGTAACCCACCAGTGGCATAAGCAGGAAGAAACGCCAGTTGTGAAAGAGAAAGCCCGCAAAAAAAGCCAATACCACCAAGCCAGTACCGATAAAATGCAGTACACGGGAAGTGGTGTTGGTATGCTCCGATAAGTAAAAAGGATAGAACTCTTTAAGCGATGTAAACTTTTTCTCTGCCATAACCTAATTTACAAAATTCCGTTTGCTTTTAGAAATGTGGCTAACTGAGCCGGTTTTTCGGTCATGAGTAAAGTATTTAAGCCTACTTTTTCCGCGCCTGCTATATGTTGCGGACTATCATCAATAAACAAAGTTTCGGCAGGGTTTAAGTTATTCTCTTTTAATACCTGTTCGAAAATATTGGTATTTGGCTTACGCAATTTCATGTGTTGCGAAAAATAGGCCTTCTCGAAATAATCGTCGTAATTGTTAATTTTAAAAGTAGCCTGCAGGTAATTGATAATCCAATCGTAGTGGATTTCGTTATTGTTGCTTAGCAAAAATGTACGGTATTTTGATTTAACCTCTAACAGTAAATCGTGGTTTTGTTGTATGGTACCAATCAATAAGCTGTTCCAGGCATCGTCAATCTGCTGGTCGGTAAGTTGAGGTTGGTTGGCGGCTGCCCTGATACCTGCCCTGAATTCGGCCGGAGAAATGGCTCCGGTTTCAAAATCATCAAATAAGCGGTTATGCGCTTTGTGTGCAAAAAAGGTTTCTACATCGGTAATGCCCAGTTTTTGGAATGATGCCTGTGCGATTCTGAAATCTATGTCGAATATTACGTTGCCGTAATCAAAAATGATGTTTTTAATGTTTTGCATGTGCTGCCAGTTTTGTTGCAAAGATATTATTGCTGTCTAAAGAAGCGTAATATTAAGGCTATCTTTTTACAATAAAAAAGCCCGGAACTTTTTATGTTGTTCCGGGCTTACTGTTTATTTTGGCTCGACTATTACCGACTGAATAATGAGCTTATTGTTTTTATCTTCGGATTTTAGACCCTTAAATACAAAATAGAGGGAGTGAAGCTTTCCGTCGGTGAGCAGATTTACAGGCACAGCTTTGGCAAATGTAGATTTTCCAACCACGGCACCATCTTTACCGTCTAGCCTGATTTCAATTTCACCTTCAGTACCAGGCGCTAAGTTTGCAAATGAAAAACCAAAACTGGCAATACCGGTTAAATCGATGTTTTTTAAAGCTAACCAGCCATTGTCGCGGGTTAAAACAAGTTTTTCGCCACCATAAATATCCTTCTTTTCAAAGCCTTTGAATTCTTTAATATCGTCAGCATCAATTATGCTGCTTCTCAGGTTAATTAAGTTGGTTGTGGTTAGTGGTTTTAATCCTTTGGCACCTGCATCGGTATAGCTTGCTTTAAGTGTCATTACCGATTTCTTCTTATCTACGTTAGCTGGTGGTACAATTTTGCCGGCAGCAGGTAACGAAGCCACAGCTGTTTCTTTATTGCCCAGGGTCATAATCCATTCGGTAATCTTTTTAACCTCAGCCTCTTTCATGGCGCTGTGTGCCGGCATTGGCACCTCGCCCCAAACGCCATGGCTGCCACCAATTACTTTCGAAGCCAGATAATCAACCGCCTTATTGTCGTTTTTGTATTTGGTAGCAATTTTTTCAAAGGCAGGGCCAATTGAAACTGCCGATTCTTTGTGGCAGGTACTGCAATCCGACTTTAACATCAATGCTTTTCCAACTACGGTTTGTGCGGCTTGCTGGTGACCCAATTGCGCACCCGCCATATCAGTTCCCTGCGTATAAGTATTTGAGATGTAAATGCGGCTGTTATTAACTTTTGCACCTTTATCGCTTACCAGCACTTTATAATCTACAACTTTGTTCGGGAAGTAAAAACTCTTGTTTCCCGCTAAAACGATATCTACGGCTGGGTGTTCGTTACCCGCAAAAACCGGAATAACCTGACTTTTGGCAGCAACTTTACTTTTATCCATTACGGTAACACTAACCGGGTATTCGCCGGCTTTGGTATATGTATATTGTACTGTTGGTGTGGTAGTGGTTTTGATAATTCCTTTTCCCAGGTTCCATACATAACTAAGTGCGTCGCCATCCGGATCTTTAGCTTTAACAGTTGCTGTTAATTTATAAGGCAGTAAACCGCTTGTTTTTGCAATGTCGAGGCTTTCTACACTTGGCGGGCGGTTTCCTTTCAGGTAATCGATACGCGTAATGGCGGCATCCGGGTTTTTAGAAAACCAGCCTTTTCCGTATTCCAGGATATATAGTTTTCCATCAGGTCCCAGTTCCATATCAATAGGTGCTGCTAACGAAACTTTAGATAAAAATGGTTCCATGCTAATGTAATCGCCTGCAGCGTTCATGGTTACTGCTTTTACCCATCCGCGTACCCATTCGTAAATAATTAATTTTCCGTTGTAGTAAGCCGGGTAGGGCGAATTGGCTTTAGCATAATAAACCGGACCTGCCATAGCTGTACGGCCACCGGCACCAACCTGTGGAAATTCGCTCGATAAGCCATAAGGATACCAGATAAATGCTGGTTGAGTGGGTGGCAACTGGGTTAAACCTGTATTGTTTGGCGAGTTGTTAATTGGCGCTGCCGGATCGAAGGCATTGCCGTTCTCACCATTGGTGAAATCGTAAGCTTTATAAGGATAGTTGTTTCCGATAAACAAAGGCCAGCCAAAATTACCGGCTTTACGCGCCTGGTTAACTTCATCATAGCCTCTTGGGCCTCTTAATGCATCATCATCACTGGCATCCGGACCAACCTCGCCCCAATATAAAAAGTTTGTTTTCTGGTCAACCGAAATGCGGTAAGGATTGCGGTTACCCATTACATAAATTTCAGGCCTGCTTTTTGGATCATTTTTAGGGAAAAGGTTTCCATCGGGAATGCTGTAAGTAGCATCCTCATTAACTCTTATCCTTAAAATTTTACCCCTTAAATCATTGGTGTTACCTGATGATCTTCTGGCATCGTACTGTTCAAATCCTTTACGGTTGTCAAGAGGTGCATAGCCTTTGTTCACAAATTTTTGATTTGGTGCATCGAAAGGAGTAGAGTTATCACCCGTTGAAACATAAAGCAAACCATCTGATCCAAAAGCAATTGAACCACCGGTGTGACAGCAGATATCGCGTTGCGAATAAAATTCGAGCACGATTTTTTCTGATTCTTTTACAATCTGGTCGTTAACCAGTTTAAAACGCGATAATCTGTTTACCGACTTATCGAAAGGGCTGTAAAAAAGGTAAACGTATTTGTTTACGGCAAATTTTGGGTCGGCGGCCATACCCAGCAAGCCTTCTTCGGCGTTAACACCGGGTGCATTGGTTTTAAAGTAAACATCGAGCTTGCCGGCTTCTTTAAGTTTTTTAGTCTGGTTTTTATAAATCAGTATTTCGCCTCTTCGCTGGGTAACCAAAATATCCAGGTTGGGCAGCACCGCCATTTCGGTTGGTTCGGTAAATTCTCCCTGCGCAAGGGTAACTTTTACAAAGCGGTCCTGATCAGGGGTGTCGGTTTTATCGAAAGATAAAAAGGATGTTTTTTTGCTTTCGTAGGAGTTTTTGTTAATTGTTGTTGCCGAAATGAGGGCAGCAGCAGATAGCAATAGTGTAAAAATTGTTTTCATTTATTTGGTTAATGGTGTGTTGCGTAAATATAGGATATTATTTTATGCAACCGATACATTGTATCAAAATTAATGCTTATGGCCAAATTGGGCTTAAAAAAAGCCTGTTGGTTTAGCACCGTAAACCAGAAAATTTAAAAAACAAAAGATACAATTAAATGCTAAGGCAAGCTAAAACTGACATTGCTTAATAACCAGTATAGTGCCGTCGTTTTTGAGTTTATAGTAATACTGTTTTTCGCGTCGGCGGTTTAAAATTTCGATGTGGGCCACTTCTCCCTGTTTTCCGGTATCATCCTGAATATTGTCGCCCTCTTTTACGTTATCTAGTTCTTTTTCCGAACTGTTTTTTGTTAGCTTTTTCATGTTTTCGGTATATGATGTATAGTACTAACAGGTTGCGCTCAATATGGTTTTAAATTTGGTTAACAACTGTAGGTTGTACGTGTCCCAAATTTAACATTTTGATATTATTGACAAGATTTGCACATCAACTAGTCTGTTAGGGTTATCTATTTATTTTGACCGGATATCTACTGCGGTAATTGTGTAGTATTAGTTACCTTATATTTATATGGCTAAACACTTTAAACTATTTTGTATGACCGGAGTAATTACAGCTTATAATAAACAAAGGGGATTTGGACTAATTTCACAATTGATGGTTGCCGAAAGTATTTATTTCGATATTTCTGAATGCAGGGCAAAAGGTTTGTATGTTGGCAGTTCGGTAGAATTCGATACACAGATTACGAAAAGGGGTATTGTAGCTAAAAACATCACGGCAGCACCAAAAATGAAGGTCAGGGCCAAAATCATGGTTTAGTGTGTCATTTTTAAAATGATGTAGCGCGCTCCAAATTCAAAAAGTATTTAAAATTTTTTCATCGTCGTCGGGTAATGGTGCTATAGTGATTTTACTTTAAGCATTATCCAGTTTCTTAAAAAGGTGGAAGTTTTTAATATATTTATGTTCAAAATCTAAATTAAATGCAAGGAACAGTAAAATTTTTTAACGAATCTAAAGGTTTTGGATTCGTAATTACCGAAAGTGGTGAAGAAGTGTTTATTCATGTAACCGGTCTGGTTGATAAAGTAAAACAAAACGATAAAGTAACATTTGAAATAGCGCAGGGCAAAAAAGGTCCTAATGCGATTAATGTAAAGCTGGCATAATTTAATTCATTGCGCCATACTCGGGCTGTGTTTTTTACTTTAAATTATTACCAACAGGATAAAGTTGATGTATAGCGTCTTTATCCATCTAAAAATAGTTTTCTGTCATTTTCTTATTTTCCGGATTCAGGATGAGAGCTTAAACGGCTTGCTCAAATATTTTGGCATAGTTTTTTAGGCAAAGGTGTAAATGTGCTTAGGCCAAGATGATAAAACAAATGGGGATAATAGGAAGTTACAGTGAAGTAGAGGGCTTTGGTAAGATAAAAACCGATTTTGGTGAAGAAGTTTTGTTCTACCGGACAGGAATATTAGATGGCGTTAACCTGAGTGCTGGTTTAACGGTTTCTTTCGAAATGCACCAGGTATTATCAGTTGCAGTAAACATACAGGTAATTGATCAGTTTGGTACTGCGTTATAAATCAGTAGTATGTTGTTTTTTATAGTATTTGTCATACACGATGATAAATTTTATCTTTAGCATGTAACCAGAAGATGTAATTCTGGTCTTACTCATGTTTATCCTTTTGAGTTTATTATGATACAGCTGGAGCCAATTAGTGGAGTTTTTAAGAGAGAGCGTGCGCTTTTGGCTGCATTTCCGATGCGCATGTTAATTATTAAAGAGGGTACAGGCTTTTTATGTATGAACTCTGGCGATTACGTGCTGACAAACCGGCGGATATTTTTTATTCCGGAGGAAGGTTTGGTAAGGCTTGACGGAGAAATTAAATCAGGATACTGGCTAAGTTTCAGCAGTTTGTTGTATGCTGAGTTTCTGCTTCAGCATTTGGATCCGATGGCTAAAAATTTATTCCTTAATTTATCTTTCAGGGATCTCGATCTTCCCGCATCTTCCAAAACCTATAGTTTGCTCGATATGCTGAGGCGGGAGATTAATGCCCGGAAAGACCTCGCTTTTCTGGCTCAATATTTATCGTTGTTTTTAGGTTATACAGCTGGTTTAGATGGGTATCTGGCAGCTTTAACCCTCGATGAGTTGGAGCAGGTATTGCGTTTCAGGGCGATTTTAGAGCAGTATTATAAGCAGGAACGTTCTATTCAGTTTTATGCAGAAGGAATGGGCATGAGCACTGGTAAACTAAACCGTTTTTTAGATCGCGTTTTGGGGAAAAGCCTGGCAGTTTTAATTAAAGATCGCATTATGCGCGAAGCCGAAGCATTATTAACCCATAGCGATTATTCGGTTGATGAAATAGCCATTATGCTTGGTTTTGAGCAAACCACTAATTTTAACAGCAGTTTTAAAAGATACAAGGGGATGTCGGTATTTCAGTTCAGCAAGATGGCCCTGTTAAATTGAAAATTGGTGCGTCTGGTAAAGAAATGGACATCTTTCGATTTCATCTCTTCAAAGAAAACAGGTTTTCCCGACCTCAAACATTATTTGCTTTGGCGCCTAACGCGTAAGGCCTTGCTCGCTGCATCTATAATCAGTCGCACCAATTTTGCTGTCCTAAATTATATAATCTTGCCGTAAGAAAGAAGAAATGTTGGCAAATTATTGAAAAATTAATCCTCAAATAAATAGCCACTGTAAGCCAGTCCCTTAGCTACACTTTTAAAGTTATCGCCCGAATTTAGCGGAATGTGAGGGAATTTATGCTTAAACAGTTGCTGCACTGCGGCTACCATTGATGTTCCACCGGTTAAAAATAAACAGTCGATATCCTGAGGTTCAACTTTGTGGGTTTCCATAAACTGATCGAGGTATTTTTCAATTTTAAGGATATCTTTTTCGATAATACCGTTGTATTGTTCAATAGAAATATCTTCATCGATTTCGATTTCCATATTGGAGTAAGCAAAGTTGGATAAAGTTTGATCAGAAAGCTCAATTTTGGTTTTTTCGATTGATCTGAACAGCGAATAGCCCAGGTTATTTTCGATCAGCGTAATCAGGTTCTTGAATTTTGGATCGTTGCCCGAGTAGTAGTAATATTCTTCAATCTCTTTCTGGATTTTTAAACCATTAAAAAAGTTCATTTTATCCCAGGTACAAATATTGGCAAAAAGCGATTTGGGCACATTAAGCACTTTACCAGGGGTGGCTTCGTACATGGTGTTTTTACCGAAGTAAGGTGTTCCCTTTTCCCACATAAAGGCCGAGTCGAGGCTATCGCCGCCAATGTAAATACCGCCGGAAGCAATCATGTCGTTTTTACGATCTTTGCTGCCTACTTTGGCCGGATCGAGCACCAGATAGGTGAAATCTGTTGTTCCACCACCTAAATCGGCAACCAAAACGCGTTCCTTTTTAGTAATTGTTTTTTCGTAGGCAAATGCTGCACCAATGGGCTCGAACTGGAAGCGTACCTGACTGAAACCTGCACTTTCGGCGGCTTTTTTAAGCCTCGTTTGTGCCAGTGTATCTTTCATGGTGCTGTCGTCGTCGAAGAAAACCGGCCGGCCAATAATGGCCCTCTCACAATCTTCGCCAATAATCTGATCGGCTTTATCTTTTAAATCTTTGAGGATTAAGGTAACCAGATCGGATGCCGTATAGCGTTTATTGTGAATGCGGGTTTCGGTAAAAGTAGTACGCGAAAGGATTTGTTTGATAGATTTAATAAACCTTCCTTTCATACCATCATTCAGGTAGGCATCAATAGCTTTTTCGCCCACAATGTGGCTTTCGCCATCAATCACGCTTTTGGTTTCAGTAAAATAAATCAGCGAAGGGATAGAAATGGTATCTACAATCTCTCTTTTTTCTTCATCGTAAATGGAAAGGGCCGAATTGGTTGTTCCAAAATCGATTCCGTATAAAAACTTACTCATGGGCTTGCAATAAAGTGGTGGCAATTAAAATGGGGTTGCGAAAGTATTAAAAAAACATTTAGCAGACTAAAATTTTTTAAAATAACTCGCTGGTACCCAAATGGGCGTTAACGATGCGGGTAATTTGCTGGCCAAGTTCTTTTGCATTGCCAATACCAACACTTTTTAATGCTGCCAGCTGATCGGTAGTGCGTGGCATGCGCTCGGCGATGGATAGCAGGGCCAGATCAGACAGCACGGCATGATCGGCAGTGCCCCTTTGTGTTGCAATGGTTTTTCGCCATTCAACCAGGTTTTTGTACACCTGCGGATTGCTGATTTCTTTCGGTTTAATACTTGTTTTAGCCTGTTTCTTTTCTCCCGGCTGTTTATTGCTGCTGGCATGAAGGGTATCGATATAATCTTTAATCGAAAATGGAATCCATGAAATTTTAAATAACGCCAGTTTGATGTTTAAGGCATCTTTACAATCTTTGAGCAAGGTTAACAGCTTATCCGAATGGGTATCGTTGTAAAAATTGATGGCTACAATTTTGTCCATTAGCGTAACAACCTGTTGCAGTTTGGGAATAAAATAATCGGAAGCTTTTTGTAAGCGCTCCATAAAAGTAGTTTCTTTTGCCGGATGACCAGAGGTAGAAACTTTATCGTATTCTTTGGCAATAAAGCTACGGGCAACTTTAAAAACTTCGTTCTGTAGCGTTTGGTTTGCCTGTTCGTACAAAGCTAAAAAAGCATTTTTCTCATCTTTATCAATCAGTTTGGAGCGACCAAGCTTTTCCCAGTCTTTGGTTACCAGCGAAAAATCCAGGAGCTCGTGTATCAGTCCCCAGGCATATTGCTGGCTGCAGCGATCTAGTAATTCGGTGGTGGGTTTTTCCTGATGGCTTGTTTTGGTGAAACTGATTACTTTGGCATCGGTAATGATGTTTTCGGCCACTACCGGCGATTTTAAGATCAAGCCTTCCAGGCTGCGGCAACGACTCAGAGCAACATAAGCTTGTCCGTGTGTAAAGGCAGTACTTACATCCAATATCGCTTTGTCAAAAGTTAAACCCTGACTTTTATGTACAGTAATGGCCCAGGCCAGTTTAAACGGATATTGCGCAAAAGAACCTGTACTGTTTTCATTTATTTTATTGTCTTCTTCACTCAGACTGTATTTAACATTCTGCCAGATTTCTTTTTCAACCTCAATTTCGCGGCCACCATCTGTAAAGGCTACCTTAATGCTACCCTGGCTAATGGCTGTTATTTTTGCTGCTTTCCCGTTGTAATATTGCTTTTTGCCCGATGAATCATTTTTGATAAAAATAACCTGTGCGCCAAGCTTCAGCTGCAATTTTTCATCAGTAGGGTAGGCATCTTTCGGGAAATCACCACTTACTTCGGCATCAAAATCAAATATTTCGCCGTCCAGTTTTTCTAAACAGCCTTTATTTATTTCGTTAACCAGCTGGTTGTGGGTGGTAAGGGTAATGTAATCGTCTTTCCATTCCTGGTTAAGCGATGGATCGTAACGTTCGTTTAGTTTGGCCAATAAAGCCGGACTCAGGTCGTTTTCGCGCATACCGTTTAAAATATCCAGAAACACAGGGTCGTTTTGACGGTATACCTTTTCCAATGTAAATGTAACCATCGAGGTCGATTTGAAAATCAGACTGTCGAAAAAGTAAGGGCTTTGATAATAGCTGCCCAAAATATGCCAGGCATCATGAAAAATGGGCGAAAGCTGGTACAAATCGCCGATCATAAGCAGTTGTACACCACCAAAAGCACGGTTTGATCCTTTTACTCTTTTTAAAGTGCGGTCGATAAAATCGATAATATCTACCCGCACCATACTAATCTCATCGATAATTAAAAGATCGAGACAGCGGAGCAGTCTGGTTTTCTCGTCAGAATATTTAATAGGAACTTCTGTGTTTTCATCTACAACCGGAACCAAAGGCCCAAAAGGAATCTGAAAAAAGGAGTGAAGCGTAACTCCACCCGCATTAATGGCCGCAACAGCGGTAGGGGCCACCACGGCGTAATTCTTTTTGGTGTTTTCTCTGATTTTACGCAACAAAGTGGTTTTTCCAGTACCTGCCTTGCCCGTTAAAAACACAGGCTGGTTGGTTGTGGCTAAAAAATCTAAAAGGAGTTGGTTGTCCGGATCGGGCGTATTCATATCAATGCAAAAATAACCTATTCGGCAGGCATTTGGTAAGAGATCGGTGACTGTTTTATCCACAAAATGCAGGGTTTTTGCAGGTTGCAGCAACAAATAAGCCTTGGAGGATACGGAAAGCCTGTTTGGTTTTTTAAATTAAGCAATTGAAAATGAGTTTGTACGCAAAATATTTTAATTTTATATGAAAAACATTTTCGAAATTTGAATGCAAATTTGTAACATTGCACTCGCAAAAAAGCTAAGGCTTTTTTCCGGGCCTATAGCTCAGCTGGTTAGAGTAGAAGACTCATAATCTTTTGGTCCCTGGTTCGAGCCCAGGTGGGCCCACTGCTTTAAACCCCTTTAAGTATAACTTGAAGGGGTTTTTTGTTGGGGATAAACTATGCTATAGATCATTTAAAGGCTGTTTGATGATGGTGCGTATTTCAACGAAACTGTTCACCTCTTTTAGGGCTCAGAGATAACCTGACCACGCGCTGCATCATATTTTACATTTTACATCCCTTCAAATTTCACCCTGATAAACCTTGGTCTGTAAAGATTGGGATGTGTTTGCAGATCCTTTAAAAAATTGAATGAGTTTACATTGTAACTAATCAGCAATTCGCCCTTTTTGGATAATCCAGGATGTGCTTTTGCATTATAGGTAAAAAATGATTTCAATTCAATTGCTTCCGAAGTATCCCACAGCTTAATTACTTTACCAAAAGGGCCGTAAGGTGTTTTGCCCAGCTGCATACAGATGTGCCTGCCTATACCGCTTTGCTGAAATACCAGCGCGTAACGTCCGTCAGGCAGTTGCGAAAGACTGAGTTCGTTTGACACCTGATCCGTTACCGCCGCCGATTTTTTAATGTCGGCCTGCCAGTTGGTTCCGTCCCAGTAACTCCATTGGTTATAGTTTTCAAAATCTTTTGGTAGCACCCTGGCAACCAAAAGTTTCTTGGTTTTTCCGAAAGTACCATAAACATAAATGTAGCCATCAGCATTTACTTCGCCTGCCTGCTTCGTATTTATATAAATGCCGGCTCCAAAAGAACCGGTTTCACCATCCTGGTCGAGATAAAAAGGCGTATCCCTTTGTTCGTAATTTTGAAGAGGCAAAGCCTCGCCGGCCTTAATTTTAATTAAAGTATTGCCTACTTCGGCAAAGCCAAAAGCACCTCCGCCTGTACTTTTAATGCGGTAACCGAAAATGAAAGTGGCATTATCCAGGTCCTGGTTTACAAAACCATCGCCAAGCCAGTAGTAGTCGCCAGCTTGCGTTAAAGGTGTTTTGGGTACGAAAATAGATTCGGGTTTTTGATTGATCTTTTTCCAGCTAAAACTGATTTTATTGGGATCGGGCTCGTTACCATCCAGCACCGCAACCGCATTGTGGATCATTACAGCTTTAGGTTCCATTTTGCCGCCGCTTACCTTTCCGATCATGCTATCGCTAAAAATAAACAAGGTCTTTTTCGCTTTAGGAGGTGATGATTCTTTCCCGTTTAATGGAATGCTGTAAATCCCGTCGCCCCCAAACCAGCCATCCGTTCGGTTAAACAGATTGGTCCACTCGGCTGCAGCAGCTACTTTAAACCTGATGCTATCCAGTCTCTGTGCCTGTAGCGATATAGAAGCGGTAAAACTTAACAATAATAGGGATACAAAAGCTTTCATGGGTTAGATTTAACTGTGTTTTTCTTTATCCTGGCATAAAAATATTCACGGATCGCTGATCAACAAATATCATAATCGTTAGGGTAAAGCAATCAATAAAGATATGATAAACCTCTATACTTTCTCGCTACCTTATGAATCACAACACAGGGAGGCGGTGAGGTAATGCCTGTTAATTCCAGTTATTACGCAGAAAATAACACTGTCAGAAATAAACATGATATAAATTGATACAGATAGTGGAAAAATTGAGACTGAATGTATCGCTAAAAGGAAGTTAAAGTGTTTACTTTGAGTTGGGTCTTATCACAAAAAGGCTGCTAACCAAATTACTAAAGCGCATCATAATGAAGTTTAAGCTGGCATTTTCTCTTATTTCTTTAGGTCTTTTATCCTTTAAACCAATTCAGGGAGAGGATCCGCCGAAGAAGAAAGCCGATAATTACATCAAGCCAAAATATATTCCGGTACCCCTGGGCGCAATAAGGCCGCAGGGCTGGTTAAAAGATCAGTTAGAAATTATGCTGAAAGGTACTACAGGCCATTTGGATGAAGTTTATGGTAAGCTTAAAGATGATAATGGCTGGTTAGGTGGCAAAGGCGATTCGTGGGAAGAAACCCCTTACTGGCTCGATGGCGCTGTTCCGCTGGCTTACCAGTTGGGCGATGCGGCACTGCAGAAAAAAGTACTTAAATATATTAATTGGGTATTGGATAATCAGCGTCCATCGGGATATTTCGGTGCCATTACCAAAGCAGAGCGCGAAGGCAAAGAAATTACGCTTCAACACCCTGAAAATGGCGACGATTGGTGGCCAAAAATGGTGATGCTAAAAGTGCTGCAGCAATATTACACCGCAACTGCCGATAAAAGGGTAATTACTTTTATGGAGAAGTATTTTAATTACCAGAAAGAAGCACTTAAAAAAGTGAAAATTGGTAACTGGACAGAATGGGCAACTTCCCGCGGACATGATAATATGCTGATGGCGCAGTGGCTGTATGGTATTAATGGCGATAAATCGCTGCTTGAACTAGCCGGGCTGATTCAAAAACAATCTTTTCAATGGAGTAACTGGTTAGGTAACAGAGATTGGGTGATTAATGCGGCCACCTATCAAAATAACGATCAGTGGATGAGCAGGCATGGTGTAAATGTGGCAATGGCACTCAAAACCCCTGCAATTGATTATCAATGCAGTGGCGATGTCCGCTATCTTAAAGATTTGAAAGTAGGCTTTAAGGATTTGATGACTTTGCACGGCTTACCCATGGGGATTTTCTCTGCAGACGAAGATTTACACGGGAATTTGCCTACACAGGGTACCGAGCTTTGTGCTACAGTAGAGGCCATGTATTCGCTCGAAAAAATTATCGAAATTACCGGCGATGAAACCTACATGGATGCTTTAGAACGCATGACATTTAATGCCCTTCCTCCTCAAACAACCGACGATTATAACAATAAACAATATTTTCAAATGGCTAATCAGGTGCAGATCAGCCGTGGTGTTTTTGATTTTTCGCTACCCTTCGATCGCGAAATGAATAACGTACTGGGGATGAGAAGTGGTTATACCTGTTGTTTGGCAAACATGCACCAGGGATGGACAAAATATACCCAGAGCCTATGGTATAAAACAGAGGGGAATGGCCTGGCGGCATTGGTTTATGCACCTAATGTGCTTAATACAACTGTTAACGGTCAGGAAGTTACGGTTAAAGAAGAAACCAGTTATCCCTTCGAAGATGAAATCAACTTCGCATTTTCTACCAAAAAAGCTGTGACTTTCCCTTTCGAATTAAGAATACCTGTCTGGTGTAATGAGGCTAAAATTTTTGTGAATGGAAAAGAAGTAAAATCGGCAAAAGGAGGTACAATAACAACGTTAAACCAAAAATGGAATAATGGCGATAAGGTTACGCTAAAATTGCCTATGACCATGTCTACATCAAACTGGGGGCACAATTCTAGAACTATTGAACGTGGCCCGCTGGTATATGCACTAAAGCTGGAAGAGAAGTGGGAAAAAGGGAACAACAATGTTGAGGGAGATTATTTTAGCGTGTACCCTAAAAGTGATTGGAATTATGGTTTACTGGAAAGCATCATAGCAGATCCGGCCAAAAATCTTTCTGTATCATTTAAAACACTGCCTCAAAAGTTTGTATGGAATTTAAATAGCGCACCGATCGAAATCAAAGCTAAAGGGAAAAAGATTCCAAATTGGAAGGTAGTTGACGGGGTTGCCCGCCAACCGGTGAGCGACCGCTCGGGCTTATACAAAGGGGAGGTGAATAACGAAGTCGAAACCTTAACGCTTGTGCCCTTTGGTTTCACCAAGGTTAGAATTGTTGCTTTTCCGGTAGTTAAATAAGATCAGTATCCGAATCCAATTTTAATGAACATGCTTAAATATATCTTATCCATTTCAATTTTGTTTTGCGTACTTATTGCCAGGGCTCAGCATCCGGCAATGTATTATGCCGATACTACCGCTACAGGTGTCCCATTCAGCAAAGATCCCTCTGTAATCAAATTTAAGGGTAAATACCTGATGTATTATTCCATTAAGGGCCCTAAAACAGGTAATGGTATGGATGGCTGGAAAATAGGGATTTCTGAAAGCAGCGATCTTTATCACTGGAAAAAAATTGGCGAAGTTAATCCAGAAGCCGTTTATGAAAGCAAAGGACTTTGTGCACCTTGCGCTAAAGTAATAAATGGCAAGGTGCATATCTTTTATCAAACTTATGGCAATTTCGAAAAAGATGCCATTTGCCATGCTTTTTCTGATGATGGCTTAATCTTTACCAGAAATGCAACCAACCCGATATTTCATCCCACAGGAAGCTGGACAAATGGCAGGGCAATAGATGCCGATGTTTATCAGTTTAAAAATCAGTATTTTCTGTATTTCGCTACCCGAGATGCTACGGGTAAAATACAAAAACAGGGAGTGGCTGTTGCACCAGGTAATACCAATTTTAATAGAAACGATTGGAAGCAGGCAGTGGATAGTGCTATTTTATCGTCTAAGTATGAATGGGAAGGAGAATGTATAGAAGCAGCATCTGTTATTCGGAAAGGCAAATACCTGTACATGTTTTATGCCGGAAGCTACAACAATGTTCCGCAGCAAATTGGAGTAGCTAAAAGCACCGATGGCATTAGCTGGGTGAGGTTAAGTGATAAACCTTTCCTTGCGAATGGAAAACCAGGCGAATGGAACGCCAGCGAATCTGGTCACCCGGGTATTTTTATGGATAGCAACGGTAAAACCTATTTATTTTATCAAGGCAATAACGATAAGGGACGTACCTGGTTACTCTCAAATAGAAAAATTGGCTGGAAATCTTCGGGTCCTTATTTGTTAAAGGACTAATAGCCTTTTATCGGTCAAAAACATCATGGCATATCCGTTCTGCGAGGATTAATTTTTAAGCATTAGTTTCGAGCCGGTATCCTTTGCCGCGGATTACAACAATTTTGATATTCGGATCAAATTCCAGTTTCTTTCTAAGTTTTGAGATAAACATATCCAGACTGCGCCCAACAATAACCCCTTCATCTTCCCAAATTTCTTTCTGCAACCGGCTTCTCTCAATAATTTGGTTAGGGGATAAGGCGAAAATAAGCAGCAAACGGGTTTCAGTTCCTGTCAGGTCTATAGCTTGTTCGTTTACCATTAACTTTCTATTCTTCGTATCGAACAATGCCGCTCCTAAAGTAATCATATCGGCATGCTTAGCCTCCACGGGTAAAGTACTTTGCGGTTTAGCAGATCTCAAAAAAATAAAGCCAACAAATGCTAAAAATGGCAGGCTACCCAGCAGGTATCCATTCTTAGCAAGATTTATAGCTCCCGGCTTAAATTTGATGTTGATCATGTAAGGTGCCCTGGGCTGCGTTCTTCCTCTGCATGTTATAATGTCGTTTTTTTTATTTTTAGAGATAGCATATCCATAAGCTACGCCAGAGTTGTTGCGTTTCAAAACTGTGACCACATAATCATTTGTGAGTGGATCTTGGGCTAACAACCGCCGGGTAATATTTACCAGGGAGTCTGGTCGGAAAGTAAGTTCTTTCTCAAACCTGATCCTGTATTCGTTTTCAGAAATCTTTTGTACCGGAAGTACCCTTGATACGCTGTCGCCCGACTGCAAGAGTAATTCATGTCCGATTCTGCGGAGCAAAATTTCCCGTCTGGCGATATCAAAATCATCATTTCCGCTCATACTAATACACATTACTGTGATAAATGAAAGGAGTATCAATCCGCAGAGGTATTTCAGTTTCCCTGGCAGGATATTTCGGATAAGGTGCATGGTCTCAATATTTTATTTACAAAGTTTACATTTTTATTTTCTAATTGATCCACAGAAGGCTGTTCGATAATGTCATAACGCTGTAATTATTGTTCATAAAAGCGGCTAATAAATTATTTCAGGATAAAAGACTATAAAATCTATAGAAATTATATACATTTGTGCTGTTAATGTATTTTTGACTTATCCAGAAAGACGGAGGGAAAGGCCCTGTGATGTCTTAGCAACCTGTTGCCAAATAAGGTGCTAAATCCTTCCCGTAAGGGAAAGATAAGAATAACTTTCTCCGGAAATCTGAATAAGCATTGGTGATTTAAAATTGAAAGATGAACATTTATTTAGACAATGCAGCTACAACCCCGCTTGCCAATGAGGTTTTTACGGCGATGAAACCTTTTATTTTCGAATCATTTGCAAATCCATCTTCAGCACATTCGTTAGGGCGTTATGCAAGAGAAGCCGTAGAGCAATCGAGAAAAATTATTGCTGAAAATTTGCATACCGAACCGGGCAACATCTTTTTCACTTCTGGCGGAACCGAAGGCGATAATACAGCCATACTTTCGGCAATTTATAACCACGATATTAAGGTTGTTATCACATCAAAGCTGGAACATTATGCCGTTTTGAATACCCTCAAAGCTCTGGAACAAAGGGGCGTAATCCGTTTAGTATATCTCGAGAACGACAACAAAGGAAAGCTATCCCTTACGGAGCTTGATGCTTTGCTTGAAAACGGTGAGCCTGCACTGATATCGTTAATGCATGGCAATAACGAAATCGGAAATCTGAATCCCATTTTAGAAATTGCCGATCTGGCCGACCATCATGGTGCAATATTCCACTCCGATACGGTGCAAACCATGGGTCATATCGATATTAATACCCGCCAGCTGGCACCCGATTTTCTTGTCGGCTCGGCTCATAAGTTTCATGGACCGAAAGGCGTTGGCTTTTTATACGCGAAAGAACCGGCAAATTTGCGCGCCTTTATTAATGGCGGTTCGCAGGAATCAGGAAAGCGGGCAGGTACCGAAAATGTGGCCGGTATTGTGGGAATGGCAGCTGCACTTCAACACGCTTACGATAACCAGAACCTTTACGAAACACATATCCATTCGCTTAAAAAACGCCTTGTTAACGGGCTTACAAACCTCGCTGGAATAAGCTTTAACGGTTATTCAGATCATGCAGATAAAAGCTTATCAACCGTACTAAGTGTTTCCTTGCCGGCACTGCCTGATGGCGCTGATTTGCTGCAAACTTTAGATAAGGTCGGCATATTTGTTTCGGGGGGAAGCGCCTGTTCTTCAAATCATTCATCGCATGTTATCGAAGCCTTAGGAAACGGTAAAAATGAAGAAACGATAAGGTTTTCTTTCAGCAGATTTAATACCGGATCGGAAATCGATGAAGTGGTTTCACAATTGAACAGCCTTTACCGTAACCGCCGGGAACAGCAAAACCTGCTTTATGCCTAAACTATAATCCCTAATCATCCATCAATAAAAATTAATCTGAAATGAAAAAAACACTACTCTTTGCTGTTGCTGCACTACCGCTGGCCGCATTGGCACAAAAATACCGATGCTTTAAAACAACAAGTAGCAGTTCAAAAGCTAAACCTTAACAACGAAGGTGATATCATTAAATTGCTGATTGCTGTTGCTTCAAATTTTAAAAAGTAATGAGATAGATTTCGACAGCCAGGTAATTGCTACCGGGTTGCCATGTTGAAAAAAGCGCAAAGATTTGCTTATTTATATTTGGTTAGTAAGCGGAACGTATCTGGATAGGACGTTCCGCTCTTCAAAAAAATGGCTAATTCGCAAATTTTATAGTCAACGATACTATTTGGCGGGCATTTCTAGGCTTTCTTTTTTCTCCCTCGATGATGAGGTGGAAAGGACCTTCATCGGCAGCAATCAATGCGCCATCTTTTCTATTGGCCAGTATAATTTTCCGGGAAGTAAAGGCCGGATCAATTTCAGCCAGCGAAAAAAGAACCTGGTAACCATCGCTTGCCTCAACCAGCAGATATTTGGTGAGGTTTTCGCCTTTCAGCTCTTCGGCGAGTGTAACCCCGGCATTTTTAAGTACAAGCCCCAGTTCAACACCACTATAGGTATGTTCCTGGTCTGCACGGTCTTTTTGGCTCAGCGAAGTTTTGGGCAGCTTATCTACATCTGCCGGAGTAAGGATGAGCTCCGATTTAACCTCTCCTTTAATAATAGCCGAAGCTGTTTTAACCTGGGCATTGGCGGGTAAGCAGGCGAAAAAAAATGAGCTGATTAGTAGGGTAGTTAACAGGAAAGCTTTATTTGTTTTCATGCATTTACAGATTATTAAAAACTAAATTGATAAAATAATTTCTTCCCGCTTCAGGGAAACCTTCACTGATGGTGTAGTTCTTGTCGAATACATTATTTATGCCAGCCTCCAATGAAATCCAGCGGTAAGCTTTAACCCTTGCTCCTAAATTGGCAATTGCAAAACCAGGAGATTTGGTGCCATAACTGGTGCTGTAGCGTGATGAGTTATATTCTACACTGGCAAGCAGCGAAGCGATTTTTTTGAACTGATAGCCTGAAGAAAACAATAGTTTATGATCGGGTGCATCTGTAAATTTAAGGTCGCCGTTGCTTAAGTTAGTCCGGTGAAGATAACTGTACTGACCAGCTAAATTCCATCCGGATAAGATGGTGTAATCTGCTGATAATTCCATGCCGTAAAATTCGGCTTTACCGGCATTTTGTAGCTGGAAAATATTGGGCAATACATTATTTACCTGCATAATAGCGTCAGAAATCCTGCTGTAAAACAGGTTAGTGGTAATTTGAAGCCGATTGATAAGCTGCCCTGTATAGGCGGCTTCATAGTGTAAAGCGGCTTCCGATTTTAGGTCAGGATTTGGGATAGCCGCTCCCATACGGTAAGAATAACGATCTTTAATGGTTGCAAAACGGGTTTTTCGGGCAACAGATACATTGATTTTTTGTAATTCATCCAATTCATATACAGCACCCAGCTGCGCGTTTAAGGCGTAGTTGTCGTTATTAGGATGTTCCGTAATGGTTTTGGTAGTTGCATTGTAATTCTCTGCCTGAAGGCTTTTACGCAAATTAATGCCAATTCCGGGTAGCAAAGTTAGTTTTTCGTTAAGGCGATAAACATCCTCTATGCCCAATGATGCGGTGTAATCGCGTGTGGTGCGAATGGGTTCACCTACATTGTATTCTTTGTGTCGGTCGTTTTTAAACTGGGCAGATGCACTCAGCAGGTGTGCTGCGTTTAATTGGTTGTTGTACACTAGCGATCCGCCATAAGTATCGTCTTTATAAATACTCTGAAATGAAGAACCTTTTTTCTGGGTGGTGTAAGAATTGTCGTCAAATGCACTCAAGAGATTACCAAATTTATCATAGTACAAGCGTGTTTTAATCGAGCTGGCTGGTGTTATGGTCGTATTGGATAAAAAGTAATAACTTTCTTTATTCCAGTATGGCCATTGCCAGAAACGGGGCGTAACCTTTGCATCGTCGCCAACATAAGGCGGGTTGCCTTTTTTGCCATCTTGTTTTACATAGTTAAACGCATATTCATCGCCTTCTTTGGGGGTAAAACCAATTTTAGCGGTGTATTTTGTGTCCTCGCGATAAGCATTTTCACGCCTTCCGCCATCTTCGTTGGTTTTGGCAACAAATTCGGCAGAGAGTGGAAAGCCCTGCTGTTTTAACTGGGAAATACTCCCCTGAAAATAGAACTTGCCCAATTGCGATCCGGCATTCAGGTTCAGCCGGTGGCCATCGCCACTCATCAATCCGGAACGGGCATCAATTTCAAATCTTTTTACCGGTTTTCTTGAAACGATATTGATTGCTCCCCCCAGCGTATTAGCGCCATAAGCAATAGACGAAAAACCTTTGGAAACGTTGATTTCTGATACATCAAAGGTGGTAAACCGACCGAGGTCTACATAGCCATCGTATGGTACATAAACAGGGATCCCATCAATATAAACGGGCACTTGCCTCAGGTCGAAGCCTCTAACAAGCACAACAGATTCATTTCTGGCACCAACTTTACTCAGGTTTACACCTGGTAATAAGTTCAGTGCAGTAGAAACATCTAATTTACCCTGTTGTTCAATCTTATCGCTGTTTACAGTATTGCTGTTGTTTTGTGTTTTCCCTTTTATTCGTATTTCTCCCAGTTTAAACACCCTTTTGGTTATGGGAAGCGAATCGGTAGTTTTGGTGTCGGTTTGTGCCGCTGCACTCAGGCAAAGTGAAGAAAAGAGCAGGGGAAGGTAAAGTTTAGACATGGTTCTATTGGCTTGATATTTTATTTGTTTAATGGTGTGATTGGTTTATTGGGATTTGAAAATTCAGGATTACGGGTAAAAGCGGTATCGGTAAGCATGTTTAAAAAGGCTATTACCGCTTTTTTTTCGTGGGCGCTAAGCTGTAGCGAGGTTGCACCGGTTTTATTCGAACTTCCTTTTAAAAAGGGGCTGAGGTGTTTCTGCTTTAAATGTTCGCTATAATGATCCAGTACCTGTTGTAGGGAGCTGAAACGACCATCGTGCATATATGGAGCCGTTAAGGCAATATTTCTTAGCGTTGGAATTTTAAAGCGGCCATGGTCGCTATCCAGACCGGTAATGGCTGCTATGCCCTGATCTGCAGAGATTTCGTCGAGCCCGTTATTGTGAAATAGCTCCAGATAGGTTTTCACCCCGCCATGACAGTGGGCACAATCTGCTCCCCTGATTTTTTTACCGGGCTGAGGCATCGTATTAAACAGCTGCATTCCTTCCAGTTCGAGCGTGCTGGGGATGTATGTTTTTGCGAGGTACTTATCGTAAGGCGAACCGGCAGAGATGAGTGTCCGTTCGAATTGAGCAATGGCTTGTGTTATTCTTTCGGGGGTAATTGCCGTATCGCCAAAAGCATTTTTGAATAAGGCCGGGTATTTTGGTGCACGCCTTAGTTTAGCTGCAGACACTGCCAATGGTTGTCCCATTTCGTGCGGATTGGAGAGCGGAAATGCGGCCTGTGCTTCAAGACCTGTTGTGCGGCCATCCCAAAAAAACTTGCGCGTCCACAGGAGGTTAACCAGAGCCATCGAATTCCGGCTGGTTTTGGAACCATCTACGCCAATACTAAATGTTCTGCCATCGGTAAAAGCCCGCTTCTGTTCGTGACAGCTACTGCACGATATTTTGTTGTTTGCAGAAAGTAGGCCTTCGTAAAAGAGGTGGCGGCCAAGGTAAACACCTGCTTTGCTTGTAGGGTTGTTTTTGGGTATCGAAATTCGGTTACCAAAATTGGAAGGGTAGGATAGTGAATAGGGCATTGGGTTATCGGCAGCCATCCACACCAATAGCATTAATGATCCAATAAGTGTGGTTATTACTTTTGCAAAGCCGTTCATCCCTTATAAATTTTCCTGTTGTCTGATTTATCGTTATGTTTTTAAAAGTATAACGGTAAAATTAATAACAAAAATTGCTTTTACAAGATTGTGGTTAATTATTTCTTTTAAATTGAAAGTTAATGTTGGTGTTTAGGGTGAAAGAGGTCGGTAATTATTTAGATTTTAATTAAATTTTCTTCCTGTTTCATGAATTCTATGAATTTAGACTGGATTTTTTTGAATTCGGCAATAACCTGATGCCCTTTTTCGGTCAGGATGGCTTTTCCTCCGCCTGTGCCACCCCTCGAAAGTTGTACCAGAGGATCTCCGAATCCATCGTTGGTATGTTTTACCAGATCCCAGGCCTGTTTATACGACATTTTCATCTGGAGGGCGGCCTGTCGCAGCGATCCTGTAGCCTGTATACGCTCTAATAATTCTACCCTGCCATGGCCTAAAACTTTGCCCTGAGGCGTTTCAATCCAGATCCTTCCGTTAATCGAATAATTATTGCTGTTCATTACTGTGCAAGTTACTAAATATCAGTTTAAGTGCAGAACACGCAAATGTTTTTGCAAGGAGCATGTCGAAAAATTTAGGGGTAAAAAAAACATCGAAACTTTCCTAAATTTAAGCAAACTAAAACTATCCGGATGAGAAAACTGATTTACGGCATTAACATTACTTTGGACGGCTGTTGCGACCATACCAAATTTACAGGCGGCGATGAAATTCAGGACTACTTCAGGAAGCTGATGGAAAATGTGGATCTGCTGATTTACGGACGCAAAACCTACGAACTGATGGTACCATTTTGGCCGGAAGTTGCACAATCCCAATCAATGAATGAAGCTGCCAATGCTTTTGCACGTGTATTTGCGAAGCTGGAGCGGGTATTGGTCTCGCGGACTATAAAAGAGGTTAACGACACGCAAACCACAATTATTGGCGACAACCTGAAAGAAGAAGTACTGAGATTGAAACAGCTGCCTGGCAAAGCAATCTCTACCGGTGGGGTTGAGTTGCCTACACGTTTAATTGAATTGGGTTTGGTAGACGAATTTCACCTGGTTGTACACCCGCTGATGGTTGGACAGGGGAGGCGCTTGTTTGCAGAAAAGCAGCTGCCGGAACATTTGGGATTAAAACTCGCAGGTACACAGACTTTAAGTAATGGTTGCATAGCATTGCGGTACGAAAAGATTTGATTTGTTCGCGAGTATTATTAATTACTATGAGGTGTAAATAATTTTTGTAATAAAGTTTATTATGTTGTTTAAAATGTTTAGTTTGGCTAAACTATATTTTAATTATTTAAACAACATCTTATTTAATTATGAAAACATTAAAACTTTTACCATCCCTCATTTTCCTATCGGTTTTATCCATGATTTCCTGTAAAAAAGCAGGAGAAGGCGCTTTAAAAGAAAAACAAATTTCAGATGAACAATCATTAGCCAACAACGCTTTGGCTGCCAAGCCCAAAAAAGTTTTGTTTATCGGTATCGATGGCTGTGTTTGGAAAGCCATTACAGCTACAAATGCCCCAAATCTTAAAACATTAATGGATCAATCGTACACCAGTACCAATGCTTTGGCCGAAATACCCACCTGGTCGTCTAACGGGTGGTCGGCCCTGTTTACCGGAGTAGGGGTAGCCAAGCACAAGGCTTCTGATAACAGCTTTTCAGGGTCAGATTTTGTAAACTATCCTTCCTTTTTCAGGCAGATCAAAACCAGCTTGCCAGCATTAAGAACCGCATCAGTAGTTACCTGGTCGTCTATAAACACATATATTGTGGCTACACCCGATGTAACGGTTAAGGTTAACAGTGCAAACGATAACCAAACCGAAACAAGGATTATCCAGGAAATTACCAGCAGCAATACCGATGTTGCATTTTGTCATTTTGATAATGTAGATCATGCCGGCCATGCCAGTAATTACAGAACTACTACACCAATGTATATGGATTCGGTTAAGGCAGTTGATGCACGTGTAGGCAGAATATTAACTGCATTAAAGGCAAGGCCAACTTATAACAACGAAGATTGGTTAGTGGTTGTAGCTACAGATCATGGCGGAGATTTAAGCCATGGCGGTTCGAGCTATCTGGAACAAAATGCATTTATCATTTTAAACAATAGTGCAATTGCGCCACAATTGGTTAATACCCTGCCAACCACAGCAACAGAATCTCAGCCACATACCATTAATACTGTCGATTTTAAAACGAATGTTTATGGGCAATTGCCTGCGCTGAGCAACCTGAATTTGAGCGCAACCAGTAGTTTCACCATCGAGTTCAGGGCAAGAGCAACCACTGCAACAAGTGATCCGGTAATTATCGGAAACAAAAACTGGGCAAGCGGATACAATAAAGGTATCATTATCGCAAACCGGAACGGAGTGATCAGGGCTAATTTTGGCGACGGAACCAACAGATTAGATATTGACGGTGTTGACCTCACCGACCAGTTATGGCATCAGGTAGCCATAGTAGTTAACCGTACTACACAAAAAGCAACCATGTACGATGGAGGAATAAAAGTTGCAGAAGGCGATATATCGGCTGTTGGTGATTTACAGAGTGGTACCGCTTTTAAAATTGGACAAGATGGTACAGGCAACTACAGTCCTTATTTTACAGGAAATATTTCCGAAATCAGGTTGTTTAAATCTGCTTTACCTGCAACAAGCATCAGCACCTATAGTTTTACGGGCATAACCACTTCGCATCCGCAAAATGCAGACCTTGTTTTGTACACCAAGGGAAACGAAGGCAGCGGAGTAGTTTATAATGGAAGTTTGGTTACGCCAAAAATCGATATTTTAACCAAAAACAGCGCTGCAGTTACCTGGAGTAATTTAAATACGCAAATATTTTACCGTAAAACCACCGACTACCATGGCGCACCTCATTTGTACGATGTTGCACCTTCCATATTAAAATTTTTAGGTATAGCTAAGCCAGCCAATTATGATGGACAGGCCCTGGTAAACTTTTAAACCTAAAACATATTGGTGATCAGGTATCGCCAATAATGGCCGGAAGAGATTCCGGCCATTTTTATGTTGGAAGAATTTCTATAGTGCTCGCATGCGAACCAATTGTACCCTCTCTCGCTAGTGTAAATCTTTTGTTTTGGATTTACATATATTTGATGCTACATTGAAATGCTAATTGTAATGTTGTCGCCAAATGCTATGACGTAGCATGCACGCAGCAAATGGATTTTAAAATTGTTGTTAAGCAAATCAAACAAACAAATTTTTTGTAATTATGGAAGTTAATGCTATCTCATGGGGCCTGGTCTTATGGTCATTATTTACCGGAGCATTTATAATTTATATGTTGTTCTTAATCATTAGGTTTTTAAGAAGGAAAGGGTAAGTTATTGAACGTTTGGGTTTTGTTCCTTCATTAGCACAAATATTTGTATTGGATTGTGAGTGGTTTTTGATCTAACAATGAGGCAATCTTTTATGGAGATGCTTCGCTACCATTGACAGAAACTCACAGAATTATCGTCATTGCGAGGTACGAAGCAATCTTAATGCGGTTGCCAACTAGCGATAGTTGTAAGATTGCTTCGTCGGCTGAAAAAGCCTTCTCGCAATGACGAATTTCGCAACCAATTGAATAAAAATAAACTGTTGCTAATATTGATTTTTATACAATAAATTACCCTCAGGAGATTTCCTTAGGTGTCTGAGTTGTCTTAGGTGGTGAAAAAATAAACCATATAAGTTATGTTAGTACATTTAAACTTATATTTCTTAAATGCCTGATATGGTGAAAGTGTAAAATATCCATACTATTTAACCATATAAGTCATGTTAGTACATTTAAACTTATATTTCTTAAATGCCTGATATGGTGAAACTAAAAAATAACACGATTATTTAACCATACAAGTCATGTTAGTTCATTTAAGATATTTCTAGCTAAAAAATTAAACTCCCTCTGTTCGTTTGGTATATGTTCGTACATAATGCCAATATCATTTAAAAACTTGGCAAAATTGCTAAACAAACTGCGCAAATAAATGCGTTTCTTGAAGTCCCGAATTTAAACCCGATTTAGGGCAACACACACAAATTAACCAAATATGTTAACCAGGAACAAACACAGCGTTTTTATGCTGGGTACCATCGCCCTTTTATGCAATTGGGGCTTAATGGTACATGCACAGCAAACTAAAACCAATAAAATTGCCGGTAAGGTAAATCAACAAATAATAGCCGCTAAACAAGCCAAAGCCGATGCCGCATTTTTTGCCAAAAAGAAGCAACTGCTTACTGCTACCTGGAATGCGCCTTTCAGTTATAACAGCATTAAAACCAATAATGCTCCCATAGGACCATACATGGGCAATGGCGATGTTGGCGTGGTATGCCACACGGCAGGTAACAGCCAGACTTTTCACCTTTCAAAAGTAGATTTTGTAACCGATGGCTGGAGCGACTGGGCAGGTAACGGACCCGCAGCATTGCCAGTAGGTGGCGTACAAATTACCGTTAATTCAGCTACCGTTGCCAAGGGTTTTAATTACCAGATGGACCAGCTTGGAAACGAATTGCGCATGGCTACAGCCACAGTCCAACCTGTAAACATGAAAAGCTGGATGGCTGTAAATGAAAATATGCTGGTTACCGAGCTTACAACCACTTCAAGAACACCTGTAAGTATAACTGTAGAAACATTTGCCGATACTACTACAGCTACTTATGCAACCCATGCCGGAATTAATAATCAGGTTGGGCAGGTTACACGCCAAAGCAAAGCAACCGATGTAAGGTGGATTTCGAAAGCCGGCGTATCTACGCGGATTGTTGGTGCAAGTTCCGTGCTAAGTTTAGGTTCCAAATCAAAAGTCAATACTTCATTTGTACTTACCCATACTAAATCCGTATTCGTAATTACCTACCTGTCGGGTGGGGGAAAAGGCAACGATGCTAAGCTGAGTGCGGCTTACACACGGTTGCAGTCGATCAATAACACAGGAATCAGCACACTAAAAGCTGCAAAAGCGGCCTGGTGGAAAGATATGTGGAGCAGATCATATGTAGAAACGAACGATGATTTGCTCAACAGGCATTACCTCTCATCCATTTATTTTCTGGCATCGGCTTACAATGAGCACTCGCCGGCCTGTGGCGGTATGTACGGGGTTTGGAACATGGACGATAAAATGATGTACCATGGCGATATTCACTTAAATTACAACAGCCAGGCTGGTTTTTACAGTGTGTTTTCGGCCAATCGCCCCGAAATTGCCAAACCTTTTTACAATTTCATCGAATCTATTGTGCCCGATGGAAAAAGACGTGCGCAAATCGATCTGGGTAGCGTTCATCCATCGCTGGCAGGTAAATCGGCACGGGGTGTGCTCTTTCTGGTAGGGGGATTAGGTATTGGTGTGCCTTATAATTACTATTGGCAGCAAACCATGAATGCGCCTTTCAATGTGCCCCTTTTCAGCTGGTATTACGAATATACCGGCGATCTCGATTTCCTGAAAAAACGGGCTTACCCCTTTATCCGCGAATGTGGCGATTTTTATGAAGACTACCTTACTAAAGAAGCTTACGGAGATTCTTACCGTTACAGCATCACCACAGGTGCACACGAAAGCAGCTGGGATTTAAATCCACCGTCCGATCTGGGCTTTGTAGCACAGACCTTTAATTTACTCCTGAAATACAGTAAGCAATTGAATGTAGATGCCAATCGCAGGGCATTGTGGGCCGATATTCTTGCGCACTTACCCAAATATAAGGTAATACAGCCCACTAAAACACCTAATAAGGGCTTGCCGGTTTTTGCCAAGAACGAAGCCGGTTGGGATTTACCCAATCACATGATCCAAATGCATCCGGTATACCCTTGCGAAGTCCTCAATTTGCTTTCCAATCCCGATACCTTGCAGATTGCCAAAAACACGGTTGAGTATTATGAGGTTTCGCAAAATGGTTTCCTGGGTTCTATGAATGCCTTGGGATTAAGCGGGTTTATTATGGCTGCCCGGGTAGGTTTTAATCCCGATATTATTGTCGAAAACCTGAAAGCACAGGTAGGCAGGGCCAAAGCCAATTTTTTGATTAACGATGGACACCATGGTGCAGAGAAAACAACCCTGATCGAAACCATTAATTCCATGATGCTCCAAAGCCTCGACAGTACCTTATATTTATTTCCGAACTGGATTAAGCAAGAGGCCTCATTTACCCGTTTGCGTACAAAAGGTGCCTTCCTGGTTTCGGCCAGTTATGATGGCACGCAGGTTTCGAAGCTCGAAATTAGCAGCGAAAAAGGAACGCGGTGCTACATTAATAACCCCTGGAAAGGAGAGGGAATCAGGGTTACCGAAAATGGGAAGTCAATAGCTGTAAGCCACCTTGGCGAAAGGTATAGCTTTGCAACAAAACCCGGAGGGATTTACACGCTTCAGCGGCTGAAATTAAATTAAAAGTATTGATGTTCAGGTGTTAACAGTTATTCCGGAAAAATTGATTAAAATTGTGTTACAAGTGTTAACACCTGTAAATAATAAAAACTAAACCAAATAAAACCAAACTTATGAGTAAAATTCAAACGACCAAATTATTTTGGTCAAGCTGCCTTGCGCTATTGGTCACCTCGCTATCGTTCGGTATCCGTGCCGGAATGATGAACCAACTGGGGATTGATTTCCAGTTAAGTGCAACACAACTGGGCACCATTACTGCTACCGCTTTCTGGGGATTCCCGCTGGCCATTGTAATCGGTGGATTTATTGTTGATATTATTGGAATGAAACGGCTGCTGGTACTGGCTTTTCTGTTTCACCTTTCGGGCATTATACTCACCATTTATGCTCAGGGCTATTGGACACTGTTTTTTTCTACCCTTCTTATCGGTATTGCCAATGGTTTGGTAGAAGCAGCATGTAACCCACTGGTGGCTACACTATATCCTGATAACAAAACCACGCGCTTAAACCACTTTCATTTATGGTTTCCGGGCGGTATTGTAATCGGTACATTATTGGTTACTTTCTTTACACAGATTGGCCTGGGCTGGAAAATACAGGTGGCCATGATGCTGATCCCAACCCTAATTTATGGTTATCTGTTTTCGAAACTCGATTTCCCTGTTACCGAGCGGGTATCATCGGGTTATTCGAGCAAGGATATGTATAAAGCAGTAGTATCGCCATTGTTTATTTTCATGTTTATCTGCATGTTTGGCACCGCCATTACCGAATTATTTACTGGTCAATGGATTGGATTGCTACTTAAAAACGTAACCAGCAATGCCATTTTATTGCTTACACTTACTACAGGGATTATGGTAATTGGCCGTGGCTTTGCCGAACCGGTAGTTAAAAAACTTGCACCACAAGGTGTGCTGTTGCTTTCGGCAATATTTGCTGCCACCGGACTTTATCTGCTAAGTACCTTAACCGGAAATGCTATTTTTTTCGCAGCAATTATTTTTGGTATCGGCGTTTGTTATTTCTGGCCTACCATGATTGGTTTTGTAGCCGAAAATATCCCGCAGTCGGGCGCGTTAGGATTAAACCTGATGGGTGGGGCAGGAATGTTCGCCGTATCGGTATATACCATTTTTATGGGCAGTTTTTACGACGGGCTAATTGTTAAGCATCTGCCACAGGGAGCTGATTTAGGAGCCTATTTTAAAGCTGCTGGCGACACAGAACAAGGACTGGCGCTTAGTGAAGCCAAAAAACTGGCCGGACCTGAAGTACTACAGGCTACACTAACCATTCCAATTATACTCATTGTGGCTTTTGGTTTATTGGTAATTTACATGCGTGCCCGAAAAAGCAAACAGGTAGCCAATTTAAATACAACGGTATAAGGTTGTTTAATTCGTCATTGCGGGCAGGCAGGCAATCTTACAACGATCGCTACATAGCGAGCGCATTAAGATTGCTTCGTTCCTCGCAATGACGATTTTTCTATTGGGTTTATCAATACTAGCCTGTCGAAGGACCTGCTTTAACACCATACGAGGCATTTTAACACTTTGACAGGTTCAGTGCTTAAACGCTATATGGCAAGCTTCTGGTGCGGCGATTTACAATAACAATGCCCGGTATGTGCCCTCTGTTTAATCCATTAATGTTGGTTATGCCAATTACAATTCAAAAACACCATAACACCGCTATGCGCATAAAGCCCATCTTCATTACCCTGATGTTATGGGGAATCTTTTTCTTCCTTAACGCTCAACAAAAAGTTAAAGTAGCCTGTATTGGGAACAGTATTACCTATGGAATGGGCCTCGCTGACCGCGAAAAAGACAGTTACCCGGCGCAACTGCAAGGCATGTTGGGCAGTAAGTATCAGGTCATGAATTTTGGTCATAGTGGCGCTACCTTGTTAAAAAACACTGCCAATAGTTATTGGAAAACAAAGGCTTATGCCGATGCCCTAAAAAGCGAACCCAATATTGTGTTGATCAAATTGGGTACTAACGATAGTAAAGGTGCAAATAGAAACCAATACCAGGAGTTTGAAAGCACCTATAAAGAACTGATTAACAGTTTTAAGGAATTGCACGGTAAACCGCGCATTATTTTAGTCGCTCCGGTAGCTACATTTAACGCCGATACCAGTTCTATTTCCGATCGCGTACTGGTAAACCGCATTATTCCAATGATACAGCAGGTGGCTTTTAGCGAAAAACTGGAGCTTATTAATCTCCATCCCCTGTTGGTAGATAAAGAAGAACTGTTTCCCGATAAAATTCATCCATCATCAGCAGGAGCAGCCATTATTGCATCACGTTTATACGAAACCATAACACAAAAAGGAACAGAAAATTTCGACATTTATACTAAAATAAAGGCAGAAAAGAACATCACCGGTTTTTACGGTTTTGAATGCGCTAACTTCAAATTTAATGGCCGCGATTGTAAAGTGGTTAAACCCAAAGTAGTAGCAAAAGGGCGGCCATGGGTGTGGCGCGCACGTTTCTGGGGCCACGAACCTCAGGCCGATGTATCGCTGCTCGAACGTGGTTTCCATGTAGTTTACTGTGATGTAGCCGAACTTTTTGGCAATAGCGAAGCCATCACCTTGTGGAACAGCTTTTATGCACTGATGCGGCAGGGCGGCTTGAACAAAAAAGTAGCTTTAGAAGGCATGAGCCGTGGAGGTGTTTATGTGTACAACTGGGCATTGGCCAATCCGGATAAAGTGGCTTGTATTTATGCAGATGCACCTGTGCTCGACTTAAAAAGCTGGCCCGGTGGTAAAGGTAAAGGTCCCGGAAGTAAATCAGACTGGGAGATTTTTAAAAAGGATTACCAGCTTAATGATGAGGAAGCCAATCGTTTTAATAAAAGTCCTTTAGATCATGCCGCGAAAATTGCCCGGCTCGGCTTCCCGATGCTGCATGTAGTTGGCGATGTAGATGATGTAGTACCCATTGCTGAAAACACTACGCCATTCGAAAAAATAGTGAAAGAAAACGGAGGGGATATTAAAGTAATCCATAAGCCCAATGTTAACCACCATCCGCATAGTTTACCTAATCCGACACCCATTACCGATTTTATTTTGAAGGCAACAGGGCAGAAGGTCACTTTTACACCTCCAGGCGAAATGTTAAAGCAGAAATAAATGATTTGTTGGTTTAAAGGATATATTTCCTTTTGCCCGGTTTTTTTAGTATTTCGGTAGCTTTTTATTGTATTCGTAGTTTCTAAGACATAAATTTGAAAGAGAAACATGGATGTATACAGGGATTATAGTGATCAGGAACTTTGCTCACTTCTAAAAGAAGGAGATCGCCAGGCCTATATCGAAATTTATAAGCGTTACAATAGCCTGTTGTTTTTGTATGCATACAAAAAGCTTCGAAATAGAGAAGAAGCTAAAGATGCCGTACAAGAAGTATTTATCCAGTTATGGAACCGCCGTCTGCACCTGTCATTCGATACATCATTAGCCGGATATCTTTATCAATCTGTTCGTAACAGGGCCCTGAATATATTTGCACACCAACAGATCGAACAGAAATACATCGATTCTTTAAACAATTATCTGGGTACGCATGCCTCAGATACCGATTACCTGATCAGAGAAAAAGAGATTGCAGCATTAATTGAAAACGAAATCAATGCGCTTCCTCCCAAAATGCGTCAGGTGTTTCTGTTAAGCCGTAAAGAGCATAAAACCTATAAAGAAATCGCAGCCGAGATGAACATCTCAGAGGATACTGTAAATACCCAAATGAAAAGGGCACTAAAAGCCATGAGAGACAAATTAGGTCCTCTTTTTATCCTGTTAGGCTTCTTTTATTAAACCTGATCTTATTTCTTGCTTAATTTTAATGTGCTGACATACAATTGTTTGTGTGTTGTTTTGCGTTTTTGTTTAAAAAAAATAAAAACCTTGTCACTGTATCACTTCCCTTAACTGTCATGGATATAATTAGCGCCAAAACAGACCACCATGAATAACGCCGAAAAACTATTAGCGAAATATAAAGCCGGGCAATGCTCCAGCGAAGAAAAATTAATATTACAAAACTGGTTTCACCATTTAAATGAAACAGAAATTATAAAGTTAGGAGATGAGGATTTTGAACAGGTAGAAACAGAGATGTGGAATGTGATCGCAGCAGAAACAAAAAGTACTAAAGTTGTCCGAATGTTTAATTTACGTTTTGGGTATTGGGCTGCTGCGGTGTTTGCAGCAGTACTTGGCGGATTGTTTTTGTACAGGTTTTATTTGCAGCCTGATGGTAACGGAGCATCCGGTCATGCCATAAAGCCCGGCGAGCAAATGGCAACACTCATTCTCGCTAATGGCAAAAAAGTTATACTATCAAATGCTATAGCTAACAATGCCATAACCGAACATGGTGTACGTATAACCAAAACAGCCGATGGAAAACTGATGTACAGCATTATAGGTAATGCAGCTGATACCAGTGTTTACAACACTTTGTCTACAGCAAAGGGGCAGCAATACAGTGTGGTATTGCCAGACGGTTCGCTGGTTTACCTCAATGCATCATCATCCATAACTTATTCTACAGGCCTGAACCACACTGCCCGGAGAAAGATTAAGTTGGCTGGAGAGGCTTATTTTGAAGTTGCAAAAAACAAGAAACATCCGTTTGAAGTTTTGAGCGGAAATCAAAAGGTCGAAGTACTGGGTACACACTTTAATATTAATAGCTATAGCGATGAACCCGCAACAAAAACAACACTGCTCGAAGGTAGTGTAAAAGTTTCTGCAATTGCCGAACAAGCTAATCAGTATGAGGTACTTGTTCCGGGAGAGCAGGCCATATTAAGCAAAGGCCAGATTAGGGTAGAAACAGTAAACCCTGAAGAGGCAATATACTGGAAAGATAACAAATTCAGTTTCCATAGTGAAGATATAGAAACTGTTATGCGTGAGGTTGCCAGATGGTATAATGTAACTATCATTTACCAGGATAATGTTAGGCATGTAAAAGTTAGCGGCTCAGTTTCGCGCTTTGCAGATATAGCCATGTTGCTTGATAAACTCGAAAAAACCGGCTTGCTGAAATTTACAATACAGGGCAGAAATATTATTGTTTCAAAAGTCTAACGAATCATGATCAATTAATTAGAACCATAAATAAACTAAACTAAACCAAACAGATGAAGAAAAACTTACAACCAAAGAGCTGACCCAGCTTACAGGGAGAGGTACCATAAAGCGTAGAGGTGTTCTAGCCCCTCTACGCAAATGTCTGGGTACCATTCCGAACGGGAAATAATCCCGAAAAGACCGACTGAATATCAATCTTGAACCTAAACCCAAACCCTACAAAAGTATGAATAAATCTACTTTTAACCTAGGTGTGGAGCGTAACTGGCTGCCCCCTAAAATTTTCATGGCTATGAAAATAACTACTTTTCTGGTTTTAGCCATCTGTATGCAGGTAAGTGCCAGCACATTTGGCCAAAGTATAACGCTCTCCCAAAAAAATGTTTCCTTAGTTGAAACACTTAAGAAAATAAAACAACTCTCAGGTTACGATATCCTTTATGGCGATGAAATTTTGCCGAAAGCTAAAAATGTAAGTTTAAAACTATCCAATGTTACACTTGATGCAGCATTGGAAGAGATTTTTAAAGGTCAGGACCTAACTTACTCCATTAGCGATAAAACCATCGTCATCAAGATGAAAGAACTCGACTTTATCGACAGATTGATCAACCGGATTAAAGCTGTAGAAATCAGGGGGAAAGTGGTAGATGAAAAAGGATTACCCATGAGTAGTGTGAGCATTAAGGCCAAAGGTGGTGGAAGAGCTGTTTACACCAATAACGAAGGTGCTTTCGTCATTAATGTAGAAAACGAAGATGTTGTGCTTGTTTTTTCATATGTAGGCTATGCAACCAGAGAGCTTAATGCCAGAAATAACATGACAGTTGTTCTGCAGCCCGATGTTTCTAATCTGGAGCAGGTAGTTGTAACCGGCTATACGCAGAAAAAAGCATCAGAACTTACCGGCAGCGTGCAGAGCATTAGCGGCGAAACACTGCGCAATGGCGTTTCAACTGTAAACGGGTTGGCCATGCTGAAAGGAGTAGCTGCAGGCTTATATATCGTAGAACAAGGTGGTAGTGTAGCTAACCGAGGTCAGGTGGTTTTACGCGGGCAGAGCAGCTTTAATGATGCTTCTAATACTAACTATGGGCCTCTTATTGTAATAGATGGAGTAATTACCAATGCTGCAAACCTTCAGGATATTATTGATCCCCAGGATATTGAAAGTATCAACATTTTAAGAGATGCAGCCTCTACCGCAATTTATGGTTCGAGGGCAGCCCAGGGAGTAATTGTGGTAGTAACTAAACGCGGTAACATTGGTAAGACTAAAATAAATTTTGGTGTAAACTACGGAAAGGTACAAAATAACCGTGCCATCCGGTTTATGAATACTGCAGAAGCTACTGCCCATATTACCAAGTATATGCAGGCATTGTATAATGGTACAGCATCTTTAAGAACTACCTATCCAACCTTTAATCAGTATTTTAATACCACACGTATTTTTTCTGATTCAGATTTGGCTGTAGACACTGAATGGGATAACAATGCTTTTTTTACTGATGGTAATCAGCGCGATATTAACCTCTCTGTTTCAAGCGGAACAGATAAAACTAAATTTTACACCGCTTTAAACTGGAATAAACAGGACGGTACCCTGCTGGATGATGGAGTAAACCGTAAATCTCTCCGTGTAAATGTCGATCAAAAGATTACAGATAAACTTACTTTCAGTTTAAATACCAATGCTATTTTAGATAATTATACCTCAACTAATAGCGAGAGTCAATATTATCTGTTTCAGCCCTGGGTTTCGCCCAATTATGCCAACGGTGCTTTAGCCGATTCGATTTCCAATTATACGTACAGGGCAACAGGCGCACGCTTAACACAGTATTACGATAATCCTTTATACTCCCATGAGTACAACACGGTAAAAACAAGCCGGTTAAATTTATTGGGAACAGGTATTTTAAAATATGCCATTACACCATGGCTTTCAGTGCAATCGGCTAACTCTATTAACTATAATAACAATAGTGTAAACGGTTATAAAGATCCGCGGACCTACAGGGGGAGATATGATGGAGCTGCATCTAACCGGATTTATGTAAATGGAGCTTTAACCCTTAACGATACCAAGAGTACCTATTTCTTAACTTCGAACTTAATTAATTTTAACAAGACTTTAGGAGATCACCAGCTTTCGGCTATTATTGGTCAGGAATATTCGCGTACCCATTCCGAAAATGTATCGGTATCGGCTTACAATACCCCATATCCTGGTGAGCGTAATCTGGGGGCATTTTTAACTTATGGTACCTGGATCAACAAGTTAACAGGCACGCCTGCAATACCTTCATCAACAGCACCGGTAGATAAAGCTTCGTTCTCTGTTTTTAGTGAAATTAATGATAGTTATAAATCGCGTTATTTTGCTTCAGCTTCAATCAGGAGAGATGGATCTACTAATTTTGGAATCAATAACCGCAATGGTACTTTCTACGCTGTGAGCGGAGGCTGGTTAATTAGCGGAGAAGAATTTATGCGGGGAGCAAAAGCGATTAGCAATCTGAAGCTGCGGGCCTCTTATGGTACATCGGGGCGGGAAGCAGGAGCCGACTACCTGAATTTTACCACTTATAGCGATGCCGTATTCTACAATACCACCACTACTTCAGGTTCTACTATTAATCGCTTAGGAAATGATAATATTACCTGGGAAACTACCTATGCAACCAATTTAGGATTGGATATCGGATTATTTAAAAGGGTTAATTTAAGTATCGATTTTTACAATAAAGACAGCAAAAACCTGCTTCAGAATGTGCCATTGCCGAGTTATGTGGGCTTTAGCTCGCAATACCGTAACGTAGGCGAAATCAGAAACAGGGGGATTGATTTACAGTTGAATACAGAGAATATCCGTTCAAAAGATTTTAGCTGGACCATGAATTTCAATATCAGTTTTAATAAAAATAAACTGGTTTCTATCAAAGGCGATTCTTTAATTGATGGTTACAGCGGATCTTACTACCGCTACATTGGCGATGACATTAACACTTTGAAAGCCATTAAATATGTTGGCGTAAACCCGGCAAATGGTCGTCCACAGTTCGAAAGGTTATTGCCGGATGGCCAGGTACAGATTGTAGATAGTATTGCACTTGTTAAGGCCGATCGTTTACGTGGTTTTCAGAATATCGGTTCGGCAACCCCTAAGTTTTTTGGTGGCTGGACCAACAATTTCCGCTACAAGAATTTTAATCTGAGCCTCCTGTTCAATTTTTCTTACGGGAACAAAATCATGAACAATGCTGTAAGGAGTTTTGTTGACCCAACGGCCTGGCAGGCAGGTTTTAATATTCCGCAGCCCAATAGTGCCATTCGTTTCTGGCAGGGTCCTGGCGATACTGATGCCAATTATCCAAACTTTTACGATCTGGCTTTCAGTCAACGTGGCGGTATCAACATCAATTCCTCATTACTCTATGTTGATGCCAGCTATGCCCGTTTGCGTAATGTTCGCTTTGGCTACGATGTACCTGCTTCGGCTTTAAAGAAAATACACCTCGCTTCGCTTAATGTTTACGCAAGTATGGATAATGTATTTGTAATTAAATCAAAAGATTTGTTTGCATCAGACCCCGAAGGAGCAACCATTGGAGGAACATCCAATGCCTACAGCGGTACGGGGGTGGCCAGTGGTATGCCCAGAAGGTTTGTTGTGGGTTTAACCGCCGGGTTTTAATTCTTGATTCCATATTAACTTAAGCAGAATACAATGAAAAGAAAAATATTTAATATAGGATGTATTGGAGTATTGCTGATGATAGGTACTTTATCTGCCTGCAAAAAGCAGTTAGATAGTCTTGCTCCCCATAATGTGAACTTCGAAAATCAGCAGTTTGGATCGCCTAATGGCTATACAAAAGCAACCATTGGCAATTATACAGCCTTATACACAAGCTATGAAACGCCCTGGTTTAATATTAGCGAATATCGTGGTAACAACGTTAAGGTTATTGATGTTACTTCTACCAGTAGCGCTGCTGATTTGCAGAATACAGATGCTTTTAAATACAATAACTCCGAATCTAAAGATTTTGGCTTGTCTGATGCCTTTTGGTTTGCCTCTTATAAAGCATTACTGGGCGTAAATGTGGTACTTAAAAACGTATCGGCTACCGAAACCAATAATGTGATTTTACAGGCAAAGGCAGAAAACCTGTTTTTAAGGGCTTTTATCAATTTTAACCTGCTTCGCGTTTATGGCCGGCCATATTACCAGAGCCCGGCTACCAATTTAGGCATTCCGATTATTACAGCACCGCTCGATCTGACTGCAACACCGCCGGCAAGAGCTTCAGTGCAGGCTTCTTACGATCAGGTGATTGCAGATTTAAACCAATCTATTGCTACCTTTAAATCAAAAGGCGTAAATAGTTTTGCTTCTAAATATGGTGCATTTGCCTTGCTATCGAGGGTATACCTTTACATGAGTGGTACTTTTGATCAGCCAAATGCCAGTTACGCCAGGCTGTCTGCGCAAGCTGCCGATTCTGTTATCATAAACGGAGGTTATCGTTTACTGCAAGGTACTGCATATTCCAATTACTATGCAGCAAGTAATCAGCTAAATACCGAAACCATTTGGGCAATTAACCACGAAGCCAGCACCTCTAATCTGCCAATTTTGTTAATGCAGCCTCAGGGAACTTACGTAGGTCTTTATACAACCGGACAGATTAAACCTTCGCCTGATTTGTTAGGTAAGCTTGCTGCTACCGATTTAAGAAAGAACTTTTACTTTACAGATCTCTATCCTGGCAATACTACCGATGTATTGAGCACCAACAAATACAGTTATCGTTTTTTCAATGGAGTTAACGGTGTATACTATTCTTATGCTGCTTTTAATCATTTAAGGCTGGCAGAAGTTTACCTGAACAGGGCAGAAGCCAGGCTAAAGGCAGGAGACACGGGCGGTGCACTGGCCGATTTAAATGTAATCCATACCCGTGCCGGATTAACAGCTCTTGTTGGTTTATCAGGTCAGGCCCTGTTTGATGCTATTTTATTAGAGCGAAGATTAGAACTGGCTTTCGAAGGCCACAACAGTTACGATTACTTTAGAAATGGCCTTCCGATGGTACGAAACTACGGCTCATTTAATTCGCCGCCATTAACCGTTAATCCAACCGATGCCAAAGTAGTGATGCGAATTTCTCAGCTCGTTTTAACCGAAAATCCAAACATTATTCAGAACCAACAATAAACTACCAATATGAAAAGATATATTTTATTTATGGCAACACTGCTTGCCGTATTCAGTGTACAGGCACAGCAAAAATTCATCCTCAAAGGCCAGATAAATGGCAAAGAAACCGGGATGTTGAAATTAAGGTACACCCAACCCGATGGTCAGGTAGTTCAGGATAGTGCTGCCATAACCGGAGGAAAGTTCGAATTTAAAGGTACACTAACCGAGCCCGTAATGGCATATATTATGGGCGATGTAAAAAGGCAATCAATGGATGACCCTAATTTGGGTTCTTTATTTTTAGCTTCCGGAGAATTGAAACTAATCCTGACTGAAGGAGCATTTAAAGAACTGAAATTAACCGGCTCCAAATCTCACGATGAGTATAAGGCTGTAGAGCAATTGAAAGCTCCTGTTGCCGAAGAAACCAAGCCCATTTTAGCTAAGCTCCAAAAAGCCAGCGATGCTTATGTACAGGCTAAAAAAGAAAACCGACCCGATGCAGAGCAGGATGTTTTGAGAGAAAAAGCTGCCGAAATCAGAGATGAGCTTGAACCATTTAATTTAAAAAGGGATAAAATTGATCTCGATTTTATCAGTAAGCACCCTGATTCTTATTATGCTGCAGTTTTGCTTGGTTTCAAAATATCGGGTTTAAAACTGGCGGATGCTAAAAAATATTACGAAGCTTTTAGCCCTGCGATTAAAGCAAGTAGTTATGGCACAAAGATGCTGAAAGAAGTTCAGAGTCTTCAATCGGGTTCACCGGGTAGCACTGCATTTGGTTTCGCTAAAAAAGATATCAACGGACAAGATTTAAGTTTGGCTGATTTTAAGGGAAAGAAGTATGTATTGCTTGATTTTTGGGCGAGCTGGTGTGTGCCTTGCCGTAAAGGTAACCCGCATTTACTTTCTTTATACAGCAAATACAAAGATAAAGGACTGGAAATTATCGGTGTTGCAGATGATGACAGTGCCCAGGCAGCCTGGAAGAGAGCAGTTGAGCAAGATAAGATCGGTGTTTGGAAGCATATACTACGTGGATTAAAACGCACTCCAACCGGATTTGACCGATCAGAAGATACCAGCGATGGTTACGGAATCCATACGCTCCCAACCAAAATACTGATTGATAAGAATGGAATTATTGTAGGTCGTTATGGCGGTGGGGGAGAAAGCGATGAAGAAATGGACAAAAAATTAGCCAGTATTTTTAACTAATCATATTAAATAAGATGAATACAATACTAAAGAAAATAAACTTATCGCTGTTGGGTATATTGTGTCTTTGCATATCGGTAAAGGCCCAGTCTCCAGCCGGATATGTATTGAAAGGTACTACCCACGGAATTAAAAACGGAAAAGTTTACCTTTCCAGATATAATGAAGAAGATAGGACTTCTACCGATATTGATAGCGCGAATGTGACTAATGGCACCTTCGTTTTTAAAGGTAAACTGGCTAATGCAGAGCTGCTGGGCCTGAATATAAAACCCGGTAACTGGTCTGCTAATCTTTTTTTAGAGAATAGTGTGGTTAGCATCAGTATCGATATAGCTGGAGCTGATCATTACGATTATACCAAATATGGCCAGGGAAAAGGCGCACGCTTAAAAAAGGTAACAGTTAAAGGATCCGGAAGCCAGGATCAGCTTGATGCACTGGAGAACAACACAGCACTTGCCGAAACCAAGTCGAAAAGAGAAGCGCTGGGTAATCAATATACTGCCGAAAAGAGCGCAGAGAAAAAGGAAGCGCTAAAAGCTGCAATCGGCAAATTAACCGAAGAACACAACGCCATTCAATTTAAGCTAATCAATCAATTTATAGATCAGCACCCATCTGCGGTATCAGGTATATATGCTTTTGGCAATTACTATAAATTTAACTCAACTATGCCCGTTGCAACTTTAAGCAACACACTCAATCAATTTAAAGGAGAAGCTAAAAACAGTAATTATTATATTTCGCTTGCCAAACAACTTAAAGACAGGCAGGCCCTTTTACCTGGCAACATTGCGCCCGATTTCACTTTGTTGAAAAGAGACAGTACCAAATTATCGCTCTCTGATTTGCGCGGAAAATATGTAATGATAGATTTCTGGGCAAGTTGGTGTAAGCCCTGCAGAGAAGCTATTCCGCATTGGAAAAAGGTTTATGAAAAATACCACAACAAAGGTTTTGAAATATTAAGCGTATCGGATGATAGCAAATGGAATGATTGGATTAAAGCGATGGATATTGAGCAGATGCCCTGGCCACAGGTTATAGATGAATTTCCTAAAAAGATGATGCCTGCAAGAGTTGGAAGCATGTACCAGGTACATTTTATCCCGTTTTATTTGTTATTAGATAAAGAAGGCAAAATACTGGTTTATGGCGACGATGAAAAAATGATTGACGAGAAACTCGCAGCCCTTCTGGGAAGTTAACAATAGTAAACTGGTCTTAGCATTTAGCTGGGGCCAGTTTGTGTTTTTATAGTTGTTGGTCAATAGAAAAAATACCGATAAAAGTGCCGCAATTCAATGTAGATTTTAAATCTTTGTATATGCTAAAGATATCTATAAAAACAATTTTGATTGCGCTCAACGTGCTATTATTCAATACCATTATTTCGGCCCAGCAAGTGGTAGAGCCTGCCAATAACCCGGCAGAATGGTCTAAACCTTACCAACCTTTTCGCATTGCAGGTAACCTGTACTATGTAGGCACTTACGATCTGGCCTGCTATCTCATTACTACGCCTAAAGGGCATATCCTCATTAATACCGGCTTGGCCAATTCGGCCAGTCAGATTAAAGCTAACGTAGAAGCATTGGGTTTTAAGTTTGCCGATATTAAAATACTTTCTACAACACAGGCGCATTTCGACCACATGGGCGCTATGGGTGCCATTAAAAAACAAACGGGGGCTAAATTGGTTATCGATGCAAAAGATGCCGGTGTACTGGCGAGTGGCGGCCGTACCGATTATGCGCTTGGTGGAAAAGTAAGTTCTTACGCTCCGTTAAAGGCCGACCGGCTTTTAAAAAATGGCGATTCGGTTAAATTGGGTAATATGGCTTTGGTGCTGTTACACCACCCCGGCCATACCAAAGGTTCGTGCAGTTTTTTGTTTAATGTTAAAGACGGGAAAAAAACATACTGCGTGCTAATTGCCAATATGCCAACCATTGTAACCCACGAAAGATTTGATCAGATTAGCGCATATCCGGAAATAGCCAAAGATTATGCCTATACACTTGGTGCCATGAAAAAGCTTTCGTTCGATATCTGGTTATCATCTCACGCCAGTCAGTTTAACCTGCACACCAAACACCAGCCAGGTGATGCCTATAATCCAGCTGCATTTATCGATAGAAAAGGTTACGATCAAACATTGGCCGATTTGCAAAAAGAATACAACAAGAAGATTAATGGTAAGTAGAGATTGAATATTGAATGATTCAATGATTGAGTTTTGAATAATTGAATGATTGAATTTTGAATGAGTGAATGTTTATAGCATGATGCCTGTTCCTTCATTCAAAACTCAATCATTCTGTCATTATTAATTTAGCCTACTTCTAATTACCATAAGTAAAAGAAACCCTTGGCGCTATTTCAACGTAACCATTATCTTTAAAATAAGCCACAAAATAAGTGCCCGAAGGGCTATTGGCTGGTAAAGTTAGTGTTGTACTCCCAGTGGCAACGCCATTGGTATATTTCCAGGCGCTGGCATAGTTACTGGTGCCCGGCACCTTGCTACTTTGATAAATACCAACCCAGGCCTGCGCATCGGTAGAGCCGTTTGCAAAATTTACCGTAATCGTTTCTCCCGTTAAATAGGCGGCTTTATTTACCCCAACAGTTGGCTGTACTGTGGTGATCGAAAAAGTAGTAATCACCCCTTTATGATCAGAAGGCCATGTTCCGGTTGGAATAACAAAAGGATTGGTGTAAGTGGCATCTTCATAGCCCTGACCACGAACAATAGAACCAGAAGGACCAAATACAATCGATTCATCAACACTTACCCTATTGCTGTTATCGGCATAGTAAATATAATCTATACGGTCTCTTTCATCAGCATCCGGTGCCCAAACAAGCGATGATAAGCTGGCGCTGGTGTTAAAGGCTGCCCAGGTAAATCCGGGCGCGAGTACAGGATTCGGATTTTTAATCCGGTACGAATCTTTATATCCTTTGGCATACAAAGCCACGCTACCTTGCCAGGGCACAATGGTACCATGATGATCGAACAGGTTTTTTTGCGCATCAACCCAATCTAAATGCGAAGGCTCGTTAAAATCTCCACCCAGTATCACAATTCTGCCGCTGTCCCTTTCCAGTTTTGCATCGTTAATAAAGGCATTTATTTCTTCATCTCTGCTCGATTGTAAGTTCGAAGCCAAAACAGCATTCACATCTGTAACGGGCTGGCTTATTTTTTGAAAGCTGTTACCATCATAACCCCTTGGCAGGTAACAGGCATAATTTAAATAATCTAAATGCGCCGAATATACCGCCACTGTTGTATTCACGTTGAGCTTAACAATGGCTTTATCAAAGGCATTGCTATACATCCCCGCTTTAAATGAAGCGATCGGATATCGGGATAGGATACCCACATTGTTATCTTTAAACGAATAAAATGTGAGGTTTTTTTGCTGCAATGCCGCCACAATCCTGGCGCTGAAATTTGTATTGTTGTAATTACGTACCTCACTTAAGGTAACAATATCGGCCCCCGATTGAACAATCGCATCTACAATGCCATTAAAGCCGCCTGTTACTTTTGTACCCTCTTGCCAAACATTAAGTTGCAAAACTTTTAGCTTAATTGGGGTTGAGGTAGCAGTAGCCTCGAGCATTTTGGGTTTAAGTGAGGTGGTGTTGTTTGCTGCAATTAACGATTGTTCTTTTTTGCAGCTCATAAAAAGAAAACCGGTTAAGCAGATAACCCAGTAGTTATTTTTCATAGTTTTTTGTTTAGATAAGTTATCCCAGGCCCCTGATAGCAGATGCCTGGGATATGATGAGTTATGGTAATGTGGTTAAATTAACGCTTGGTGCTGTTCCCGTTGCTGTTCTGCTTAAAGCGGTGCCATAACTTGTATAGGTTGCAAAGAACCCACCGTTTTTAAGGTAAAAACTATTGCCGGTTACACCACCCTGGTAATCCATTCGCTGCTCTGCCGATGCAGTGGCATCGTAACTGAAACTGGCATTGGTAACCTCTGTCCAGCTGCCTGCACTGGTTTTGTACCACTGGTTACCATAATTACAGCTTCTTTGTAAATAGCCCTGATCGGGATTAAAGTTTTCGATAAACGAATATACACCGGTTAAGTAAGCTGTAGTATTTGGACGTTTCCATTGTGCCAGAACTTTCCAAACGCCATTTTCGGGCGCATAAAACCAGGCCGTGTAATCAGAGCCGCCAGCACCATCAGGTTTGCCTTGCAGTAAGAATTTATAAGTTGTACCGGCAACCCAGTTAAACAACATGTACGATTGGCCGCCTGTGCCTTCGCCGCCGAAACCATTGGTGGTTACACCGGTTCCTTTTCTTACCAGGGTAGTCGAACCAGTTGATGGATCCCAAACCGAAAATAAAATCCTTCTCTCAGTAGCCGAGTTTACCTGCATACCAAAATAGCCGCCGCTAAAACCATCGGCCATAAAGTAAGAACCTATTTTATCCTGTCCGCTCGGAACATTCAGTTCGCTGTAAAACCATTCGGTACCCGATGGTACGGTGTAATTTAAGTGGCACGAAGGGCCTCTTCGCGACCAGTAATAATCTGCAACCGTGTTGGCATATTGCACGTTCGATGCAACTACCGGTCCGCTGATTACAAGGTCAGAAATATCGCCAAAATAGCTGCCTGTTTTACTAACGCCTTGAATATCTACCCGTACATAACCAGCTGCTGTAATGTTTACAGTACCAATATTAGTTGTGGTAGCCGTTGTACCGGTAATGGTTTTATTAAATACAGTTCCGTTAATGGTTACTTTAATATTGCTGCTGCCCGAAGGTACAGTGCCCTTTACGGCTACAGTTAAATTGCCGGTAAGGCCTAAACGAAACCAAACACTGGTAATGGTACTGGCCGAGGTCCAGTTGTGCAGGCCCGTATCATTAATTAATCCGCCGGTGCCGGCAGTATAAGCGTTACCACCTAAACCTACGTTTAACGAGGTGCCGCCTAAGCTTTCGGTAACTGCAATGTTGTTTTTAATTTCTGAGGGAACTGTGTCCTGTAAAGTTTCTGTTTTCTTACAGGAGAAAAGTACAAGCAATAATAGCATGCTTGTGGCAAATGAAGCTGTTTTTTTCATTTTTTGTGATTTTGGTTAGTATATGGTTTATTAATTAAGTTGCACTTATCCAATCGTCTTGTAAATACAAGAGATTATTTGCTTAAACCTAGCCCCATTCTTCAACTGGAAATACCTTGCCTGTGTACAGACAATTAAGATTGCTATAACTTAGCCGCTAACCCACTTTGTAGATTGTAGCGCAATAAAAGGAGCTTATTGCTGCTAACCGAAAGTCAAGTTAACCACTGCCGGCAGAAAAAAAATAAGTTTCTAAGCGCAAACGTTTGCCTGTTTACAACTTATATTTTTAAACAAATACAACTACATATTTTTATAGTGCAAATTTTATTGCTGTTGTAGTTTTAAATAGGGTAAAATCGAATGGAAATGTTGAGTGCTCTTAAATGGTCTTGAAAATCAGTTGATTAATAAAAATTTAGTTGATTTTTTTAGCGTAGTTTTTAATTGAGGGCAAACGTTTGTGTGAAGAAATGTTAATTATCCACTATTTTATTAGTTAATTATTATTTTAACTTTGATTAAGCTTATTGATCATTGTTTTTGGTGCAATAGGCGATTTATACAATCTTTCAATAACAAATGTAGTTTGCTCCTATGAAATTATTTTCGCGATTCTTTTTTAACCTACTAATGGTCATGTTACTTTTCTCTTGTAAGAAACAAAAAACGGAGGCAACCGTTAAAGAACCCTATGTGCAGTTTATCAACGTAAAAATTGCCGGGCAAAATCTGGAGATAAAAGGTTCGATTGATAAAAACAGAGATAAATTTAGTGGAAGTTGGACAGGTATTGGTTATGGGGATGGCAGACAAAAAGAGATGTACGCGGTAAATGTAATTGTGCCCAAAACATTTTTGAATACTAACTTTGATTCAAAGCTTCAGTTCCGGATTTTCGATATAGAAAAAAAGGAATACAAGTTATCGGACAATGATCCTTTCAAACAAAGTTTTGCAAGCTGTATCTACATCGTTACTAATTTAGGTGTGGCCGATTCAAAAGTATATACTACCAACGAAACAAAACCACCTTTTAAAGTGCAAATTACCAGATACGAAAAACCTAAGGATAGTGGTGTGCCTTTTGTTGGCGGTAAAATAAGCGGAACTTTGTATAATGTTAAGAACCTGCAGGATTCGATAGTAATAAAAGATGGCATTTTTGATGTTAGATTCTAATCCCTGTTGTGAAAGAAAAACAGGCTAACCAATCATTCGTTCATTTGCCGCTTGTTTCATGTTGTAGTCGATTTAAGTGTAGTCGAAAAAAAGACTACAATAATTTTGACTACAATTTTGTAGTCGTTTTTTAATGATTCGTAAAAAAGTCTACATTTCTTTTCCGGTGTTAAAAATATAAAGTGATATGAAACACATAAGAGATAAGTTAGGGCTTTCGCAAACCGAACTTGCCGGCCTGTTAGAAATGCCCAAGGGAACTTTCAGTTTGTATGAGCTTGGTTTGCGTAATTTAAATAGCTGGCAATTAGCCACAATTGCTGAAATTGAATCGCTGTTACAGGAAGAGCAGACCATCGATCCGGCTTCAGCCATAAACATTAGCGCAGATCAATTGCAGGCAGCTATGCTTAAAAGGATGGGACAGCGTTCAGAAAAAGTTAGTTTCGAGTATATAAAACTGAACCGTAAACTGCTTGAACTGCAAAGTAACTATATCAAAAATCAGCGCTTGTGGGGCTTAATTACCAATTTAAAAACGAAAACCCCTGCCGGAGCCCGGTTAATGGCTTATTTAGCTGTACTCGAATTGCAGTGCCTCGATAAAAGTGAATGTTTTGGTTTGGATAAACAGACCGAGCTTACTTTTAAAATTAACCTTTTGGCAAAAGAAAAGGAACTGCTGCAAGAAATTGTCTCGACTAATGGTTTAACAGATAGTGGTTTAAAAGAGACGGTAAGCAGCAGGTAGTTATTACTATACAATTAGTTAAAATTGATTTATATTAGATTAAACAAAAATCAGATCAATAATGAAGAAAATCTTAACGCTTTCTGCCTTATTACTCATCGGCCGTTTTGCTTTCGGGCAACAGGTAAAATTTTACGAAATCGTCGGTACAGTGAAAAATATTCCATCGCGTATGGTTTACCTCAATACAATGAAACGAGATGCCGCGAATAATTTAAACTGGCCAGTTATTGATTCTGCCCGGATAATTGATGATCGTTTTGTCTTCCACCGGGATACGACTTTACTTGAGCCATCGTGGTCGACAAATATTTTTTACATCGACTCATTGACAAAAAAAAGTACCTACTTTTCTTTTCAGAATAAATTTAAGGATAAAATGAGGGCAGGTAGTCTTATACTTGAAAACTCCAAAATGAATATTGCCGGTGATATAAAGGACAGTAAAGGTTTAGTATTAACAGGGGCACCAGAAACCGAGATATTGAACCAGTTTGGTTTATTAATACCAGGAGTATATAAAATGAACAACCGGATAGACTCATTAAAGAAAGCTGGAAATAATGAAGCCCTTTCACAAGCTTTGAGCATTAAAAACGACAGCTTAATCTCTTTTAAAAAAAAGCTTTTAACACTGAGCAAACAAAACGCTTCAAGCTGGATGATAATGTTAAATGTTTATCAGAATGCTGATTTATTTACCCCTTCAGAATTAACTGAAATAACAAACGTTTTTACTCAGGATGTACTCAATACACCAAAAGGAAAGCGGTTATTAATTTTTACCGAACAAAGCAAGAACCTGGTAGCTGGCGCTAACTTTCCTGCTTTCAAATATAAAGATGTAAGTAAAAAAGACATTACCCTAAACTCGGTAAAAGGCAAAAATGGAACTGTAGTTGTTTTTTGGGCCAGTTGGTGTGGTCCTTGTCGGGCAGAAATACCCGAATTAAAAAAGGTTTACGAGGATTATAAAAGTAAGGGAATAAATATGGTGAGTATTTCAGTCGACCACGATATTATTGCCTGGAAAAAAGCGCTGAATATTGAAAAGATGAAATGGCAAAATATTGCTAACCTGCCCGGCGACAAAAATGAAATCTATAAAAAATATAACATTAACGCAATTCCAGCTATATTTTTACTTGATGAGAAGAACAATGTTGTAATGACCAACGATTACCGTATTCCCGTTTTGAGAGAAAATCTGAATAAAATGCTTGAATAAATTGATTTATTGTTCTGTTTGATTCGTAAATCTTACACCATGTTACAACAATTTTGCAGCTATAACAACTGGGCCAATTCAATTTTACTAACCGCTCTAAAAGAGCAAGCTGATATATTGCCCCAATCGTGCATCAATCTGTTTAGTCACATCATGAACGCACAAACGATCTGGTTGTACCGCATTAATGGCGAGGTGCCACCGGTGAGCGTTTGGCAACAGCACGATCTCGAAACCTGTAGCCGGTTGTTAGCCGAAAGCGGGCAGGGGCTGGCCGCGATCGAAAACCCTGATGATGAATCGTTGCCCTTGGTTCAGTATCAGAACTCTACAGGTAAAGTATTCGAGACTTCAATCCCTGATATTTTACTGCATGTATTTAACCATGGTACCTACCATCGGGCACAAATTGCCAAAGAAATGAAACTGAATGGCATTGATCCGGTTAATACCGATTATATCCAGTTTGTAAGGCTAAAATCTTAATTTAAAGGGGATATTTTGGTTAATAGAAAAGATATCGAACTGACCTGAAGTAGATTAGGTTGAAGCATGCACTAAAATGTAATTTGATTTCATTACATTTGCAGCAGTATTAAAAAAATTATCCTTTGAGTCATGTAATCTCATTTGCACATTCATGTTAAATGAACTTTCCAAATCTGGAAGGGAGTAATTACTATATCTTTTATTTTTACTGATTACAAGATGACTATTTCACAAAAATATGGTCGTACGTATCATTATCCGTTTTCGCCGGGAACAACGAGCGACGACAGGATACAGCACGACTATTGGGATAAGATACAACAGATCCCAACATTAATACATACCGAAAAATTGGACGGCGAAAACAATTGCCTGTCCCGTTATGGAGTTTTTGCACGCTCGCATGCAGCGCCAACCACTTCACCCTGGACAGAAAGTTTAAGGCGTTTCTGGCAAATGGTAAAACATGATCTGGGCGATCTGGAATTTTTTATGGAAAATTTATATGCCACACATTCCATCGCTTACCGTAAACTCGAACATCATTTTTATGTTTTCGGCATCCGCGAGCATGGCCGCTGGCTAAGCTGGGAAGAAACCGAGTTTTATGCAAAGCTGATTGATTTACCTACGGTACCGGTGCTTAAAACAGAACAAACACCGGTTGATCAGAAACAATTTGAAACCGAAATACTGACATTGGTTGCGGGCCGGGGTGCTTTTGAGCCTTTTGATGTATGCGATAACAAAGCAACCACCATGGAGGGGATTGTTAGCCGCAACGCTGCGGGCTACGAGGTTAATGCCTTTGCCCAAAATGTATTTAAATATGTAAGGAAAGGGCATGTTAAAACCGACGAACATTGGACCAGGAACTGGAAACGTGCAGCCTTAATTAACGAAGGAGGTAAAAATGTGGACCTTTAGCGAAAATAAAAACTGGGAATACCTCGAAACACAGTTCGATTGGGTAAAACGGATGAATGGTGTGGAGCAGGATAAACGTTATCATGCCGAAGGCGATGTAGCGATACATACGCAAATGGTTTTGGCTGCCTTGCAAAACGAAGCCGGTTTTAAAGCTTTGCCGCCCCAGGAGCAGGAAATTTTGTGGGCCGCCGCCCTGTTGCACGATGTTGAGAAGTACAGCACAACGGTTTTTGAACCCGATGGAAGCATTACCTCCAACGGACATGCACGTAAAGGAGCGCAGTTTGCCCGTAAGCTGTTGTATTTGGATGGTAGAGTACCTTTTGCCATTCGTGAGCAGATTGTTGGGCTGGTGCGTTACCATGGTTTCCCGATCTGGTTGTTCGAAAAGCCCGATCCGCTTAAAGCGCTGGTAAAAGTAAGCATGGAAGTAAATACCCAATGGCTGGCTTTGCTGGCACGTGCCGATATGCTTGGCCGTATCTGCATCGATCAGGAGGATATGTTATACCGGATTGCCTGTTTCGAAGAATTTTGTAAAGAGCACAAGTGCTGGGGGCAGGCACGCCAGTTCGTTTCGGCTGAAGCTAAAATACATTATTTGCAGCACGAAGACAGCTATCTGGATTATGTGCCTTTTGAGCAACCATTGGCCGAAGTGGTTTTAATGAGTGGGCTTCCCGGTGCAGGGAAAGATACATTTATTAAGCAGCATTTTGGCGATTGGCCGGTTATTTCATTAGATGCCATCCGTGTAAAGTGGGGCATAAAAGCAACTGATAAGGCTGGTAATGGCAGGGTGATACAGGAGGCTAAAGAACAAGCCAGGGTATACCTGCGCAAACAGCAACCTTTTGTTTGGAATGCGACCAATATTACCGCACAAATGCGTGTGCAACTTATCGAACTCTTTAACACTTACAAAGCGAAAGTACGTTTAGTGTATATCGAAGTGCCGCATCAGTTGCTATCACAGCAGAACAAAAACCGCGATGCTGTGGTGCCTGCGGCTGTTTTAGAGAAACTGGTACACAAACTTGAAGTACCAGCTCTTTGGGAGGCGCATGAAGTGGTTTACCAGATTAAATAATTTTATTGGTTGCCTAAAATGCAACAAAATGCAGGTGATTAAGCCGGGGTCTTTCAATAGATCCCGGCTTCGTTTTTTACATGTACTTTAGGAGATTGGTTAGCCACATTTAAGATAAAAGCAATAAATTGCAAACAAAAAAACTTCAGTGAATGATCGGATCTGAAAAATACCTCGAAATATTTAGCAAGGCTGTAAACCAGCTCAATCAGGAACAGCTAAAAGAAATGCAGCTCGAAGTTGCTGTTGTTGAAGTATTGGATTGTGTTTGCCTGAAAATATTTAAAAAGGCCTGGTGTAGCCCAAAAGAAGATCCTTTATTGGCCAAAACCCGGATATTCTTTTCCGTTTGGGTAAGCCAAGAAAGCAGCCTTGAACAAAAACTGCAGTACAATATCCACGCATTTAAATTGAGGCATTTGCCTGGATACAAAATAGAAAGCAGAAAATTTGCTGATTTGTTTAGGCGCGATTTTAAGCCGTTTGAGCAACAATGGCCAAATGTAAGTGTAAAATACGGTCCTTTAACTTTAATGGAAGGCTGGCTAAGTTTCGAAGGCAGAAATATAGAAGAGGAAATTCTAGTGCTGGTTAACAATTTTTTGACTGTTGCATCTTTGGTTGATACTGCACTGGGCAGGTTTAAAAGGTAAGGTGTTTATTGGTTCATTCGTCATTAGTTCTGTAGCCTAACCATGCCTTCATTTCAAAGGGTGCCCGAAATTTAAAAGCTTGTCACATTAAGGGTTAATTTATTTCATAAAATCAATATTAGTGACAGCCCCTTCGGAGTCGTCATTGCGAGGTACGAAGCAATCTTACTACTATGGGTGGGAAAAAGCATTACTTCAGTTTCAACTAGCGATCGTTGTAAGATTGCTTTCCCGATTAAGCGGGACAGGCTGTCGTTCCTCCTCGCAATGACGATAATTCTATGAGTTTCTGTCAATGATAACTTCCCACCATTAAGTACATCCAGCCTTTTTCTGCTCCCAAACTTCCAACCCCGGTCTCCGGACTCTCGACTTTTCAACGCTTTCCCTTTAAGCTTTAGCCTTTCCGCTTTAACCTTTCCTCGTTCCGCTTTCATCTTCCCACCATTAAGTACGTCAAGCCTTGTTCTGCTCCCAAACTTCCAACCCCGGTCTCCGGGCTTCTGACTTTTCAACGCTTTCTGCTTTAACCTTTCCGCTTTAGCCTTTCCTCGTTCCGCTTTAGTCTTTCATCTTTCAGCATTCCACTTTAGTCTTTCCCCTTTACTCAATCTTTAGTCTTTTTGTAAAATAATCAGGCATTATTATTGTTTAAGGCAGATGAACATTGTTTTTGTTAAAATTAGCGTAATTTTAAATCATAAAAACGAAACAATTTTAGCTTTAATTGATTTAAAGAAAATGCATTTCCTTCAAAACTATAAATTATCCCAGCCCGAATACGCTCATGAACTATAAACAATTGCAGGAAGATGCAGCCCGGCATGTAAGCCATTACTTCCAAACCCATAACGATCCGAGGTTGGTTTACCACAATTTTGCACATACAGAAGAGGTGGTTAATGCTGCGCAGCAAATCGCCAATCATTACCAGCTTAGCGAACAGGATTTCTTTGTGGTAACCGTAGCGGCCTATTTTCACGATACCGGTTATTTTGAAGATGCATTAAGCCATGAGGCAAAAGGGGCTGAAATGGCCGATCATTTTTTGGAGCAGCATGGTGTAAATACTGATGTACGCGAGGGGGTTAAAAGCGCCATTTTAGCTACAAAAATTCCCCAGCAGCCTACCAATCAAACCGACAAAATTCTTTGCGATGCAGATCTTTTCCACCTCGGCCTGCCCGATTTCCGCAAAAAAGGTAAGTTAATGCACAAAGAAGTAGAACTGATTTATAAAAAAGACATCAGCAAAACCGAATGGCGCCAAAAAGATATCCAGTTTATGGAATCGCACCACTACCATACCGATTACGCCAATTTGTTGTTAAGCGACCAGAAACAAGCCAATATTGCCAAACTAAAAAGTAAACTTACCGCCCAGGAAGAAATCAGCACAGAGCTGGCCGAAACCAAAAGTTTTGCGCCCGAGGTAGTAACCGGTAAGAAGAAGAAAGATAAAGACGACCGGCCTGATAAAGGAATCGAAACCATGTTTCGCATTACCTCGGCCAATAACCAGCGTCTGAGCGATATGGCCGATAATAAGGCGCATATTTTAATTACCGTAAACTCCATTATGCTTTCGTTAATAGTGAGTTTACTGTTGCGCAGGCTCGAAGATCATGGAAACCTGATTATACCCACCTTTATTTTGCTTTTGGTTAGCTTAACCTGTGTGGTTGTTTCCATTCTGTCTACCCGTCCATCTATTCCAAAAGGAGAATTTACCAAAGAAGATATGGACAATAAAAAAGTGAACCTGTTGTTTTTTGGTAACTTTTATAAAATGAGTTTACCCAGCTATACCGATGGGATGATTAAGGTAATGAACGATAAAGATTTTTTATACGGAACCTTAATTACCGATGTATACTCGCAAGGTGTGGTTTTGGGACGTAAATACAAGCTCATCCGTCTGGCTTATAATATTTTTATGTGGGGCTTAATTGCCGCAGTATTTGCTTTTGTTATTGCTTACGCAGCTTACGGTAAACTGTAATGGAACAAATGATCGAAACAACTTTCTTTAACCGCGATTTAAGCTGGCTAAAATTTAACGAGCGCATTTTAATGGAGGCCGAACGCAGTACGGTGCACTTATTGGAACGCATTAAATTCTTATCCATATTTTCATCTAACCTCGATGAGTTTTACCGCGTGCGCATGCCTATTTTACTGGCATTAGAGAAATTGAGCAACCGCGAAGATAACGACATCAAAATCGACGATAATTTATTAAATACCGCTAATCAGTTTATCACCGATCAGCAGCAGCGGTATGGCAAAGTGCTCCGTACAGAATTAATTCCATTGCTTAAAGCGCAGAAGATAAACTTAATTTACGGTGAGCCCATTCCAGCCCAAATTGAGCAAAACCTTACCCGCTACTTTTTAAGTCAGGTGATGGCCTTTTTGCAGCCGGTTTATTTAAGCACTGATAGCGGTTTCTTTCCCTCCAATAATGAATTATATTTTTTAGTTACACTCAAAAAGGAAGCAGAAACCGAAACCGTAATTTTAAATATTCCATCTAACCAGTTGCCGCGCTTTTATAAAGTAGATACAACTGAGGGGACTTTTATTGTTTTTCTGGACGATATTATCCGCTTTCATCTCGACAGGATATTCCCCGACCAGGAGGTTACAGGTTGTTACAGTTTTAAAATTACACGCGATGCAGAACTCGACCTGAAAGATGAGTATCCGGGCAGTTTATCCGATCAGCTCGAAAAACAACTTTTAAAACGCGATTTAGGCCTCGCTACCCGCTTTTTGCACCAGCCCGGTATCCCTGATGAAGTAATGGATCGGTTAAAGAAACTTTTCAATTTAAAAAAAGCCAACAGGATAGAAGGGGGGCAGTACCACAACCTGAAAGACCTGATGTCTTTTCCGGTAAATTTGCCGAAACTATCGAACGAGAGCTGGCCAAAAATATGTAATACCGATTGGATAACAGGTTCGCTAACCGAAGCCATTTACCAGAAAGATATTATTGTACATACCCCTTACCAAAGTTACGACAGTGTTTTGCGATTTTTTAACGAAGCAGCAATCGATGCCAGTACACGCGAAATATATGTTACGCTTTATCGCGTGGCCAGCGATTCGAAAATTGTGAATGCATTAATCAGCGCAGCTAAAAATGGTAAAAAAGTAACTGTTCTGGTTGAGCTTAAAGCCCGTTTTGATGAAGCTAACAATATCAAATGGGCAAAGAAAATGCGCGAGGTTGGGGTGAATATTATTTATAGCGTAACAGCTTTAAAAGTACATGCCAAGGTTGCGCTGGTTAAACGCCAGGTAGGCGACAGGATGCATTACGCCGGATTATTTTCTACAGGTAATTTTAACGAAAGTACAGCTGCATTTTATACCGATCATGTTTTAATGACGGCCAACAAGGAAATGTTGCGCGAAGTAGAACTCCTGTTTATTTTCCTGGCCAAAAGGGTAAAACCATCAGCTTCCGATCTGATTCATTTTAAACACCTGTTGGTAGCGCAGTTTAACCTGCAAACCGTTTTTCTCAGCCTGATCGATCGCGAAATAGCACATGCCAAACAAGGCAAGCCTGCGGCGATAACCATAAAAATGAACAACCTCGAAGAAAAGGTTTTGATCGACAAACTTTACGAGGCCTCGGCTGCAGGAGTAAAAATTGATATGATTGTGCGTAGCATCTGTCGTCTGGTACCCGGTGTACAGGGAATGAGCGAAAATATTAAGGTTACCCGTATCGTAGATCGCTACCTGGAGCATGGCCGTATTTTTATATTTCATAATCTGGGTAAAGAGGATGTGTACCTGGGGTCGGCCGATTGGATGAACCGTAATATTTACCGCCGCATTGAAGTTTGTTTCCCGATTTACGATGCGCAGATTAAACAGGAAATTATCGATATCATAACCATTCAAAAACAAGATAACGTACAGGCTGTTTGTATTGACGAACAGATGGACAATATACCGGTAGAAACGATTGGTACCCCCGTAAGCTCGCAGTACGGCATTTATCAATTATTAAAAAACAAGCATTAAATTTAATTACCTATGAATCATAAAAGAACTTTTATCGCCTCAGGCCTTTTGGTTGCAACAGCTTTTTTAGGCATATCATGTGTAAACAGTAACCGCAACGATAAACAAGCTGCAAGTACTGAGAGTGTTGCTGCGGATGCCCCAAAAACAGCTTTACCTTACGATTTGGCAAACCCTGTAAAATACAATATGCCACATAACCTTTTCGAAATTTCGGGTATCGTATTTCACAATGGCGATGCTAAAGAAGTGTTTGCCATTCAGGATGAAGATGGAGATCTTTTTCACCTGGGCTTAACCGATAAAACAGCAAAGTTTACCAAATTTGGCGGTAAAGGCGATTACGAGGACCTGGCCATTATCAATAATTTTGTAATTGTATTAAAAAGCAATGGCGAACTGCATACTTTTCCTATTGCAGGCATTAATGCGCCAGAAGTAGCCAATGTGGTTAAAACAAAAGATTTAGTACCAAAAGCAGAGTACGAAGGTTTGGCTGCGGATGAAAAGGCAGGAATGATTTACGTGTTAACCAAAGATAGCAAAGCCGATGCGAAAGCAAAATCGACAAGCATTTATGGTTTTAAAGTGGCGGCCGATGGTACTTTTACCGCTAGTGGCCAGTTTGGTATTTCGCACAAAGAAATCGAAAAAGTGTCGGGTGCTACAAAATCAAAATTCCGTCCATCGGCATTGGCTAAAAATACAGTAACTAACGAATGGTACGTACTTTCATCAATGAATAAATTGCTGGTAGTAACCGATGCGGATTTTAAAGTTAAGGCTACTTATCCTTTAGCAGGCAGTTTCTTCAATCAACCAGAAGGGATCGCATTCGATAAAGACAACAATCTTTACATTTCTAACGAGGGCGGTACTTTATCAGCCGGAAATATTTTAATGTTTAAATTGAAAAAGTAGGTTTTGAAAGTCCGAAGCTGATGGTCCGATGTCCGAAGCCTGGGTTTATGAGCCTAAATAAGAAATATGAAAACTTAGATGCGCTAATGTGTTTAAGGTGGTGAAGAGTGAGAGGTCGGAGGTCGTCCGGGGTCGTCATTTCGTGCGAAGTGGAGAAATCTATTATAGATCTCTCCACTTCGCTGCGCTTCATCCGATAGCTATTGGATCGAGATGACGACTTTTCTACCAAACAAATTAAATTTTAAATTAACTATCTTTATACAAACACCGGAATATGATTAAAAGATTTACCCTTTTTTCAATCTTATGTTTAACCAACCTCATTGCTTTTGCACAGGATGACGTGAAATACCGTGTGATCCTTTTTGGCGATGCCGGCGAAATGAACCCCGCCCAAATGCAGGATTTAAAAAATGCTGCCAAACAGGTAATCCCTAAAAAAACTACAGTGCTCTACCTGGGCGATAACATTTATCCAACCGGAATGGGCTTGCCTGGCAGTGCTGAAGAAGAAGATACCAAAAAGATTTTACACTCCCAGTTCGATCCCATGCGTAAAATGGGGGCTGCGGTTTATTTCATTCCCGGCAACCACGATTGGGATAAATCGGGGCCAAAAGGTTTGGCTAAAATACAGGCGCAGGGCGATTACCTCAGGGCGCAGAACGATCCTTTGCTTAAACTGATTCCCGATAATGGTTGTCCTGATCCGGTGGCCATTAAATTAACCGATAAGCTTACCATTATTGCCTACGATAGCGAGTGGTGGTTGTTTCCCTACAATAAATTTAATCCAAATGGCGAGTGCGAATGCCGTACCAAAGATGAAATACTGGTAAAAATGGAGCAGCTGTTAGAAGAAAATAAAGATAAAATGATTCTTTTAGCCTCGCACCACCCGTTTCAAAGTTATGGCCCACATGGTGGCTATTTCAATTTGCGTAACCACATTTTTCCGCTTACCTCGTTAAACAAAAATATGTATATCCCTTTGCCGGTTTTAGGCTCGGTATATCCTTTGTTGCGTTCAACGCTGCTCAGTCCCGAAGATCTGAACCATCCGGCCTATAAAGATATGATCAAATCCATTACCGGTGTATTTGGCGATTATCCTAACGTTACCTATGTAGCCGGACATGAACACGGCCTGCAGTTAATTAAAGGAAAACATTTGCAGGTGATTAGTGGTTCGGGCTCAAAAGTTTCGCCAAATAAAGAAGGTAAAACTTCGCTATTTCATGAAATGCAGCAGGGTTATGTGGTGGCCGATCAGTTAAAGAACAACGATATGCGTTACGAATACTACATCTATTCGGATACCAGTGTTAAACGTGTTTACAGCTACACCAAGAAATTTGAAACGATAAGCCAAAAGGTACGTAACCGCGATAAGCCCATTACCGCCGATAGTATTTTTGTAACAATAAAACCCGAATACGATAGTGTTGGGCGCTTTCATCGTTACATTTTTGGCGAAAATTACCGTAAAGAATATGCTGCACGTACCAAAGTGCCCGTACTTAGGATTTCGCAAATGATGGGTGGCCTAAAAGCAACGCAACGCGGTGGTGGAAACCAATCGCGCTCCCTGCGCTTAGAAGATAAAAATGGTAAGGAGTACGTATTGCGGAGTGTAGAAAAATATCCTGAAGTGCTTTTGCCGCCAGCCCTACGCGAAACTTTTGCCAAAGATGTAATCAAAGATAACATGTCGGCACAGCATCCCTTTTCGGCGTTGGTAGTGCCCGATTTAGCGAAAGCAGCAGGTATTCCACACAGTACGCCGATTATTGGCTGGGTTTCGCCCGATGATAACCTGGGCGAATTTGAACCTGCTTTTGCCAATACCTTATGCCTTTTTGAAGAACGTGAGCCTGTTGGAGAATCAGATAGTTCGCCAAAAATGGATAAAAAGTTAACTGATGATAACGATAACCGTTTGGATGGCCCAGCCTGGGTAAAAGCAAGGGCTTTTGATATCTTGCTCGGCGATTGGGACAGGCACGAAGACCAATGGCGCTGGAAAGAAACCAAAACCAAAGATGGATCGACTTATTCTCCTGTACCGCGCGATCGTGACCAGGTGTTTTTCAGGTCTGACGGTTTATTACAGCGTTACACCCAATCTTCGTCGCTTTTGCCGATGATGCAGGGCTACGAGCGCGGTATAAAAGATGTAAACTGGTTTTTATGGGAAGGAAGGGAAATCAGTAGCCGTTGGACAGCCAATATCGGTGAAGCAGAATTCGACAAGATTGTAAAAGATTTTTGCGCCAATTATAACGATGCTGTTTTCGAAAAAGCATTGAAAAAACTTCCCGAGCCAAGCTACTCGCTGCACCATGATGCCTTTTTGGCACAATTGCGTAACAGGTTGGCCACATTGCCTAAATTAATGAACCAGTACTATCATTTCTTTAACCGCATTGTAGATATAGAGGTTACCAATAAAAACGAGCGCATACAAATTACCGATGCACCCGAAAACGGTCTGAATGTTAAAATCAATAAGATTTCGAAAGAAGGCAACATTAAAGACGAACTTTTTAACCGTTCTTTCGATCCGAAAGTTACCAAAGAGCTTCGGGTGTACATGCACAACGGAAACGATAGCCTGATCCTGAACAATAAAAATTCTGGGATCCGCATTCGGATTATCGGAGGTAAGGGCAGTAAGGTTTACGATTTTGCCAACAGCAATGCCAGCGTTAAGCTTTATGGGCGCACCGATAAGGCAACTTACATGGGCGACGATCAGAATAAGATCAGGAAAATCATCTCTAATGATACCGCTAACTTTAGCTATATCCCCAAAGATATGTACCGCCGAAATTCATGGTTGCTAAATGCCGGTTACAATAACGATGATGGCGTTTTGTTGGGCTTAATTTACAAACAAACCAATCCGGGTTTTAGAAAACAACCTTATGGTAACGCGCAAACTATTTCGTTTTTGCACTCATTTTCTACCAAAGCATTTAGGTTTAACTATAAAGGCGAGTGGTTAAAAGCCTTAGGTAAAGGCGATATTGTGGCAAAAGCTGACATAAATGCACCTAACAATACCCAAAATTTCTTCGGTTTTGGTAACGAAACGCATTTCGATGAGCATGGCGATGATATCAGGTATTACCGAGCACGCTTTAATATTTATCAGTTCGACGCTGCTATTCGCTGGCGCCGTCCGAAATCTACTTTTAGCGTAGGTCCGGCTTTTCAGTATTATAAACTTAATCAGGAAGATAATGCGGGCAGGTTTATCGAAAACAGCGCTCAGTTGCACTCGTCAGATAGTTTAACCGTACGCAACGAAAAGATGTTTGCCGGAGCATTTGTAAACTTTACAAACAATACCCGCGATAACGACCTTTTGCCAACATTGGGTAGTTTTGTCGATTTTAAACTTCTGGGCTATAAAGGCGTAAATAAATACTCAAATTCTATAGCACAGTTTACTGCCAGCATTGCCTTATATAAAAATTTAGATGGCAGAAAGAATTTTATCCTGGCCGATCGTTTTGGTGGTGGTGTTACGGTAGGTAAACCAGCCTTTTATCAGGCTTTATACTTAGGTGGACAAGGAAACCTTTTAGGTTACCGCCAGTTCAGGTTTGCAGGCGAGCACATGTTTTACAACAACTTAGAGCTTAGAGCAAAGCTTGGCGATTTGGTTAGTTACGTTTTACCCGGACAAGTTGGCTTATTGGGTTTTTATGATGTTGGCAGGGTTTGGAAACGTGACGAACCATCAACAATATGGCACCACGGCGTAGGAGGCGGGGTTTATTTTGCGCCGGCATCACTCACAGTTGTACGATTTGTGATGGGACACTCCAGCGATGGCTGGTATCCGTACGTGTCGCTAAATTTTAGGTACTAAATTTGTGTAACATAATTATGGATGTTTTATCGAAGTATTACGTTCAGCAGACTAACATTGCATAAGGTAGTAACTACCTTTGCAATAGTTTAGTAACTAATTAGATAACTATAATTTTTACACTATAGCAAAACTTATACAATGAACACCAATGTAATACAGATACATAAAAATGAATGTATTCATTGCCAGGTAGAATCAAGTCTGTCTTTTCGTCCACTTGTGGAGTATTTAAAGGGCCGTTTGAAAACAGAGAAATCAGTAAAATCAGAATTTTACAGGTTTCTACTTCAAAAAATAGAAAAAGACGATGTGCTTTTAGGTGGCATTAGCGCCGAAGATTTATCGAAATATAAAGATACGTTAGAATTGATTTTTACCATTCTAACCCCTTTAATGGATAACGAAGACGATTTGTTTTGGGCTTTAAGTACCCCAATTCCAGATCAGATCTTTTTTAGTACCAATGCTTTTTACCAGTTTTTTAAAGATCATGATCCTAAAAACAAGGTAACAAAAGATAATGAGCCGGTAGAAAAGAAACAGCTGAAATTTATTTACAATACCATTTTAGCCCGTTTCTATAATTTTACCTCGGTGCTTAAAAATGAAATCATTTATGCGCACTTAAATCAGGAAACCAAGCTTACGCAATACTACAATATCCAAACTGATACGAAGTTTGTAGATATTATGCATAAGGGCGATTTACCTGAGCTGAATTTTGAAGCACTGAGTAAACATTTTCAGGAAGAAACCGAATTAGAATACCTGGTAGAGCACCTGCCTTTAAGCGATTTTCATTTTGAAGGCTTTAGCATCATTTCGATTACCGATGTAACTTTACAATATTCTATTGAGGGTATTCGCGGTGCACTGGTTGATCATAATTACCAAACCGAAGCGTACAGCCACGTAATACATGCCTTAAAAACATTGAGTGGCAACAGTAAACTCGAATTTGGTTTAATGCCCTTTTTAACGGTTAACAATAAGCTGGTTTTCGATAATCAGGAATTCTCGCAGAGTATGCTCATCAATTCTGCAAAAGCTTCCAATTTAGAAGAAGAAGTATTTTATTCGCTGGTTGATAAATATAAAGAAAACCCACGGTCGATTTTTGTAAGTGCCATTAACGATGATCAGATCGAAAAAGACCCTTTTCTAAAAGTTTTAAAAGCCGCTGGTGTTTGTTCTTATTCGGTATTGCCTATTTATTACAATAAACAGCTTGCCGGAGTGTTAGAGGTTTATTCTAATGATGAAGTAGCAGTTGATGATAAATTGTTGTCGAGATTACGTCCGGCATTGCCATTAATTGGCCAGCTTTTCCAATACAGTATCGAAGAGTTCGATGCTAAAATGGACGAAATTCTGATGGATAAATTTACGGCTTTGCAACCTTCGGTTCAGTGGAAATTTAACGAGGCCGTTTGGCATTTCCTTCAGCAGAACAACGGCTACCATAAATTAAAAGAAATCGAAACCATTACCTTTAAGCATTTGTATCCGCTTTTTGGTGCTATCGATATCCGTAACTCCACTATCGAGCGTAACAAAGCGCTGAAAGACGATATGGAGGTACAATTGAATACCTTGATTGATACACTAAAACTCATCCGCAAGCATGTTTCTTTAGAGTTGATTGATAAATTGATTTTCAATTGTAAAGACTGGATAAAACGAATTGGCGATTTTGCTTCTTCGAACGAAGAAAGCCAGTTGAACGAATTTTTAGAAATAGAAGTTTATCCTTTCTTATCGATTATTAAAGGCAATCATCCTAAAACAGCTGAGGTAATCGATAAGTATTTTGAAGTGGTTGTGCCCGAAACCGGTGCCGCATTCGAAAACCGCAGGCAGCTTGAGGTTTCTATGCAGCTAATCAATACCGAAGTAAGTCAGTACCTGGAAAAATCGCAATCAAAATTGCAGGCTTCTTATCCTTGCTATTTTGCCAAGTTTAGAACAGATGGGGTAGAGTACGATATTTACATTGGTCAGGAAATTGCACCCGAAAAACCATTCGATTTGCTTTACCTGAAAAATATCCGCCTATGGCAGCTTACTTCAATGGTTGATATTGCACGTTTATCAAAAGGCTTAATTGCCGAAATGCCACGTGCGCTTGAAACTACGCAATTGATTTTTATCCATTCGAATGCCATTGATATTAGTTTCAGGAACGATGAACGTCGCTTCGATGTAGAAGGTGCATACAATATCCGTTATGAGGTAGTTAAAAAACGTATCGATAAAGTGCTGGTTAAAGGCACAGCCGAACGGTTAACACAACCGCATAAAATAGCCATGGTTTATTTCAATCCTGAAGAAGCCAAAGAATATTTAGAGTACATTAAATATATGCAGGTTCAGGGTTATTTAAACGACGACTTAGAACATCTGGAACTCGATGAATTGCAAGGGGTTTCCGGGTTAAAAGCGTTAAGGGTTGGCGTAAAGTATATAGAAGAGAAAAAAACAAAGGCTGATGCGACAAAAAAACTGAAGCCGAAAGAAATCAAATCGATTGAGCAGGAAATAGCCAAAGTACTGCAACATTAAGCTTAATTAAAAATCCTCCGGTTCAAAACCGGAGGATTTTTTGCTTATAAACAAAAAAGGCTCCCGTTAATGGAGCCTGAATTTCATTTGTGTGTGCGTATATTATTTGATTGCTGCAATCTCTTTTTCTACTGCAACGGTTTCTACAGAGCTGATATTTGTTTTTAAAGCTGCAAACCTGTCGATGGTTAATTTTTGCGATTTGCCCATTACCAAAGTATGGTTATCAGTCGATCCGCTTAATTTTAAGTCTGCATCATCAGCAATTACGGTATACAAACCTTCCGAGCTGGTATTGATATCAGCATGTGCATTTCCTTTTAAGAAAATTTGAAGGTATTTGGTGCTTAATTTTCCATCGGTTTTCACTACTGCATTTTCTGAAGCCTCAATTCTATAAATGTCGTTAACAACAACTGTTAATTTTGTTTTTTCAGGACTGGTAGAGGTAATTCTTAAAGCGTCGCCATCCTGTACTACTTTTGCAGTGCCATAATTGTCGTCGTTGTAAGCAATACCAATTGTTCCTTTCTGAATAATGGTTAACTCTACATTTCCTTTTACTGAGATTCGTTTAAAATCAGAAATTTTGATGTTTTTTTCTGGTTCTTTTTCTGTAGCCGAAACAGTGGTTGTGAATAAGGTCGAAGATAAAACGATTGCTGTTAATGAAGTGGCGATTAAGGTTTTGATTGAGGTTTTCATAGTATTTTATATTTAATAATTAAATGTTAATTAATTGTTATTGAATTGTTTAAGTCTGTTTTTGTTTTGTTTTGTAGATAAGACGCTGCGATTTTAAAAACGTTGCAGCACCTTTTGCATTTTTATACAATCGATAGGTAATACTCGACCAACGGGCATAAATTCAAGACGAACCCGAAGCCATAAATAGTTAAAGTTGATGTGAAGTGGTTTATTGAGCTTTCATCATCATCGAAAACCCAGGTGTTTTGCCGGAAACTGAAACATTTTTAAGGCAATTGTAAAATATATTGACATTGTTTAATCGCAAACAATTTTCGTTATCTTTATTCAGAATTTTAGTCTGTTTATTTATGAAGAAAAAGGTTGTGCTTGTTCAGGATAATAAAGATATCCTCGATATCATGGATCAGGTGCTGGAAGAGGAAGGTTTTGATGTAACCGCATCATTAACAACCGAACCCATAGAAAAGATAGATGAAATTGAGCCGGATGTGGTAGTGGTTGATGACCACATTAAAGGAAAAAAGAAAGGATCGCAGGTAATTAAAGAACTTAAATCTGATCCGCAAACAGAAGATGTATCGGCAGTATTAACCTCAACCTCAAATAATTTGCCTCAGGAAGCCGAAGATTGCAAAGCCGACGATTATATCGAAAAGCCATTTGATCTCGACCACATGGTAGATGTAGTGAAGAAGAACGCTTAAATATAACCTTACGCTCTAAATGATGAAAAAAATTGTTTTCTATTTATCGCTTACAGTAGCTCTTTTTTTTACGGTTTCATGTAATAAGGGCAGAGAAATTGGGAAATGGGATGATAATATAAAACTCTCTCAAAAAACTGCCAGTTTTAATGCCAGCAACAATTCGATTGTAGTTACAACCGAAACTACAGGTTGGTGGTTAAATGGTATCTCGTTAAACAAAACCTATGTCGATTTAAAAAATATCGAAAAAATGGGTCAGAATTTTGTGGTAATTCAACCTGATTTTAAAGTTGAGCGTAAAGACGGAAATAAAATTATAATTACCATGAATCAGAACACCAGCAATTCTGATCGATTATTAGGGATATACTTACAAAACGGAAATTACTTTGATGGAATAGAAATAAGCCAATCAAAATAAAAACATTACAATTTTCTCGCTTAAAAAAGACTCAGTTCGCTAAGGTTATCTGTTCAAAGTGGGTTTATAAGTATCGGTATTAACAGTTGCCTGTAATTCATGCAAAATCTGGTACAATCCAAAATTGGTTCTGTTTACATAAATAAAATGTTTTACTCCACGGGCCTGTTTAAATTCGGGCATTTTCGAAATCTTTTCACCATAAATATATAGCTGATCAAAAAAATCGGGTTTGCTAAAATCAAATACTGCACTGGTATAGGGCTTGGCAAACAGCTTAATCATTTCGCTGTACGATTTATGGTAAAATTCTATTTGTGCTGCGGTATCGTCCGCGTGTATCATCTCCAGTTGTCTGAAAGCCTCAATTGTTCTGTTTTTATCGTTAAAAACATCAGTAGAAATCAGTGAGAAAAAAGGATAGTAAAAGTCATCAGGCATTTCCTTTATACAGCCGAAATCAATAACGCCTAAATTTTCGTCAGGTGTAATCATAAAGTTCCCCGGATGCGGATCGGCATGTACAGCCCTTAATTCGTGCTGCTGAAAATTATAGAAATCCCACAGGGCCTGCCCGATTTTATTGCGCAAAGCCTGAGATGGATTGGTTTTTAAAAATTCTTTCAAGTGTAAACCCTCAATCCAGTCCATGGTAATGATGCGTTTGCCCGAAAATTCGGGGTAGTATTTAGGAAAAACCACATGATTAAGGTTTTTACAGGCTTCAGAAAACTCGATAGAGCGCTTAACCTCCAGTTCGTAATCTGTTTCTTCGAGTAAACGCTCCTCAACCTCTTTAATATAAACATTCAGTTCTCTTTCCGACATGCCCAATAACCTGAAAGCAAATGGTTTTACCAGTTTCAAATCAGATGATATGCTATCGCCCACACCAGGGTACTGAATTTTTACCGCTAGTTTTTTGCCATTTAAAGTTGCCTGGTGTACCTGGCCAATAGAGGCTGCATTGCTCGAGGTAAGATTAAAGCTATCGAATATATTTTCGGGCGTTTTACCAAAGTTTTTGGTGAAAGTGCGCACAATTAACGGACCCGAAAGAGGCGGGGCATTGTACTGTGACTGGGTAAATTTATCGACATAAGATTTAGGCAGTATGTTTTTATCCATGCTCAGCATCTGTGCAATTTTTAAAGCACTGCCTTTTAATTCGCTAAGCGATTTATAAATGTCGGTTGCATTATCTTCGTTAAGCTGTTCGCGGTCCATTTCGGGGTTAAACAGCTTTTTCGAATAATGTTTAATGTAATTACCACCAATCTGAATACCCGTTTTAACAAATTTTGCCGAACGTTCTACTTTGGTGGTTGGGATGCTTTTTTGTGTCTTCATTTAAATTGCTAAAAGCCCATTTTGTCTGCAAATTTTCCGTTTCTGGATAAGAACTTACCATATTCCAGCAAATTATCGATAGGAGAGTGCTGAAAAAGATCGAAAGTTACATTAATGCCCTTTTCTATGGCTTCATCACTTTTTTCAAAGCCCTCGCTGTCGTCATTAATCCAGAAATTAACGATAAATGCAAACTGGATCCATAAAGCATCTTTATATCTTTTACTTAAGAAACGGCGTTCAGCAAGTTCACCGCTTTCTAAGCCTTCGTCTATAACCTCTTGGGCAAAATTTTCGAATATAGGTTTTACTCCTGCTAAAACATCAGGGGTAGAAAATTTGCCCTTGTAGTTTTTCAAACTGTAGATAATAAAGCTTCGCTGATTTTTCAGATTTTCGAGATAGCTGTAGAAAAAAGAAAGCATTTTTTCGCGTGCGGTATATTGCGGCCAAACTTCCTGCTCCTTTATTTTGCTAATCGTTTCGAAAGTAAGTTCGAACCAGATGGTTTTTTCGATACTTTCAAAAGAAGAGAAGAACTGGTAAAAATCGGCCTCAGTAATTTTAAGTTTCTTAACGAAGCTGTAAACTGATTTTGGTTTTTCGTTCTGGGTTAAAACAAAATCCAGATATGCCTTTCTAATTTGTTGAGCGGTTGCCATATAGCTGTTTTTTTACAAGTATAACGTTTAATTTATTGCCTTGTTTTTAACTGATCTTTTTAATTGATCATGCGATTGTAATAATCATTTTCAAAATATTTGAAAGTTTATTTACGGCTACTTTGTTTAGTTTTTGTGTGGAAAACTATTTATGAAAAAGCTAAAATATTTAGTATTTTTGTTTTGAAATGACCTCTTTAATAAAGCAACGATATGATCCAGTTAAATGATTTTTTGTATGGCAATATGGAATTGCCTGCCGTATTCTCCGACTTGTTAAATACCGATGTTTTAAAAAGATTAGGTGGTGTACACCAAAGCGGCGCTATATTTTTGGTTAATCCGGATATTTGCCATTCCAGGTTAGAGCATGCTATTGGTGTTACCTTGTTAATCAGGACGCTTGGTGGCTCGGAGCTGGAGCAGATTGCAGGCTTATTACACGATGTTTCGCATACTGCTTTTTCGCATGTTGGCGATTACGTTTTCGATAATACAGATGAAGATTATCATGAAAAGATTTTTGCCGAAATATTGTGCAAATCGGAGGTGCCCGATGTTTTACTAAAATATGGCTATAACATTAGTGATATTTTACATGGTACATTCGATATTTTAGAACAACCTTTACCTGCACTTTGTGCCGACCGGTTGGATTATACTTTGCGCGATGGGGTGCATGGTGGGGTGATTTCTCGCCAGCGCGCCCGTCAGTTTTTGAAAGCAGTTGTTTTGAGCGGAGGTAAAATTGCTGTAAACGATGAAAATGAAGCCGCCTGGATTAATGAAGCTTTCGAGAAACTAAATAATGAAATGTTTAAACTACCGCTTCATTTGTATGCCAATGGTAAAATGGCCGAACTGATAAAACGTTTTTTAAAAAAAGGGCTTTTAACCGAAAGCGATCTGTTTAAAACAGACACTTTGCTGCTGAATAAAATCCGCACCAATTATGAAGGCTATGAAGCTATAAAAGCCATTAAGCAGTTACGTGGCTTCGCCGAATTTATGCGCCATGGGGCTGTTCCTAAGGTAAAAACAAGGACTTTGAATGCGCAGTTGGTGTAGCATAATCAACCACCAAAATCCAATAACTAAATATCAAATAGTCAATAATCAGCAGCGCTTCATTAGATAATGTTCGCCTGTACTTACCTGGTTAATGTTTTTTAGCTTGTTTCATTTATTCATTGCGAATTGTTTGTTAATCTGCTTAATTGCTTAATGATCAATTTTAATGTTAGTATTCATAATTTGAAGAACTATTTCAGGAGAATTAACGTATCTTGTAAAAAAGAAAATTATGTCTGCAGTAGAAATTATTTTAATTGGAGTGGTTATCCTGCTTATTTTTGGCGGTAAAAAACTGCCCGAATTAATGAGGGGGATAGGGAAGAGTGTTAAAGAATTTAAAGATGCAAAAGATGAGCCGCCTACTCAGAAATAAGGCGTTTTCTCATTAAATGGGACCGCTTATTGTAAATATATACTAAGGCAATATCATCGTGCCTAGCCGAAACTTTCCATACACTTTATTGTTTTATTTAAAATAAATATCAAGATGGAAAATCAAAAACAAGGTCTCGCAAAATCAAAGGCTGATTTTACGGAAGAACATGCCAAACATCCTGTTAAAGGAATAAACGACTGGAACGACCGCTTAGATCAAAATCTCGAACCAGAAGATCACAACGATACCGTGGCTGATGAAAAAGCAAAAGATTTTTCTGCTAAGTACGGCAGTGGCGATCAATCAGACGAAAATAACAGCTGAATACTAATTGTGTAATTGATTTAACGCAGCACCATTGTCTTGTGTTCTTGCTTTTCCTTCTATTTTAAATCTGATTTTTTGGAAAACAACATTTTATTTGTGCAAAAATTTTACACAAGACCCCCGGTTTATTACACGAAACCGTAATTTCTTGCTCAAAAAAATGTTAATTTTTTTTCATGTGCTTTGATTAATAGTATATTGCATATCTAATCAAACAAACATGTATAACGTTTTTCAACTAAGCTGATAGGTAATGAGCAGGCATTGGTTATTGGTTGTGTCTTTTCTGTTGCTCTTTAAGACAGGTGCTGTTTTTTCGCAGAACACGTCGAACAAGGGGAAAGACTTTTATGTTCCTTATGCCGGCCATATCGATGGGGATAGGTCAAGGTTAACCTTGTTTTTATCTGCAGATCAGGCTACTGAATATCAGGTTTATATTGGTAATACTTTAATTTCAACTGCTGGTGCTTCTATACCTGCCAATACCTGTTTGCCATTTGTAATCGATCCGAATGCCTATGCGGTATTAATGAGCAGTTCCAATGTAATAGAACCCAATAAAGCCATTCACGTAGTTACAACTAAAGCGATCTCGTTGTATAGTATTATTTCTAATAATGCCCGTACGGGTGGTACTTTAGTGTTGCCAACAAATACGCTTGGACAAGAATATTATGCCTTTAGTTATGAAAATCATGGCAATCAACAAGGGTTTTCACAATTTACAATTGTGGCAACAGTTGATAATACTGATGTGGAAATTACGCCTAACCAAAACGAAAGATATGGAGGAAGAACTGCCAATACCACTTTCACCATAAAGTTAAACAAAGGCGATGTTTATCAGTATCAATCAGTTGGCGATTTAACAGGTAGTCATATTAAAGCCCTGAATTGTAATCCTGTAGCCGTATTTTCAGGTAATACCTGGGCTGCATTTTGTAATGAAGGTAATAGCCGTAATCCAAGCGGAGGCGATAATTTATATCAGGAGGTTTTTCCGGTTTCGGCATGGGGAAGAAATTTTGTAACTGCCCCCTTTTATAATACACTTAACGGCAATACAGATATTATAAGGATAATTGTGGCTGAAGATAATACGGTTTTAACGGTTAACGGGAGTACTGCAAATGCAAATGGAACTCCTCTCTCTGGTTCATATAATAAAGGATCGGTAGTTACATTTTTTTCTACTTCAGCAAATGTAATCTCAGGTTCGAAACCAATTGCTGTTGCGCAATACCAAACTTCGCAAACTTGTAATCAAAGTAATGGAACCAATACCAATCAGGCACGATTTCCAGGCGATCCTGAAATAACGGTGCTCAATCCTGTTGAGCAAACACTAAATAATATTACGGTTTTTTCAGATTTGGGATCGGTAGGTGTTCCTACTCAGATTGCCAGATACTATCTGAATGTAATTATTAAAACAGCAGATATTGCTTCATTTAGGCTGGATGGTAATCCTGTTAATAATTTTACAGCTATTGATAATGTATTTAGTTATGCTGTAATTGATGTAACCAATACGCAACCACAGCACCGCTTATCTGCAGCTGGTGGCTTTTCTGCAATTTCTTATGGTTACGGAACGGTAGAGTCTTACGCATATCTGGCAGGGGCAAATATTCAGAACTTTACTTTTCAACCCACCAGTACTGTTACCGGGCAGTCTATTAGCAGCGGTTGTTTAGGAGAGCCAATCAGCTTGACTATAAATTTACCTTACCAGGCCATTAAATTAGATTGGGAGATTCAGGGCGCTGCGCGTTTTACTGATAATAGTCCGGTGGCAATAAAGACCTTTACGCGTCCAAATGATAATAATACCTATTACACTTATAAGTATCCAAATGAGCTGAATTATCCAAATCCTGGCGATTATCAGTTTAAAGTAACAGCAACTAAACCCAATGCAGATAATTGTGGTAATACAGAAGAATTGATTATCGATTTTTCGGTTGATAATCAGCCCACAGCAGCATTCGAATTACCTGCTACCGGTTGCCAGTTTAATGGTGTTCAGTTTACCGACAAAAGTAAATCCAATTCAAATTCGAGGAGTATTACACAGTGGTTATGGGATTTTGGTGATGGAAAAACATCTACCGAGCAGAACCCTGTTCATATTTATGATCGTGCGGGAACATATAATGTTGTTTTAACTGCTACAACAGATTCGAAATGTTCAGAAACATCTTCGGCATTTCCGATTGTGATTAACCCTCAGCCTTTATCCGATTTTGATGTTAAAGGTTTATGTGTGGATTTGCCAGTGCTATTAACCGAAAAATCGACTATCGAAAGCCCCGGCAGCATTGTAGAGTGGCGGTGGAATTTTGGAGATGGCTCAGCCGAAGTGAAACTAGTGAATAACATACCACCTGTTCATAAATATGCCGCAACCGGCAATTATATCATAACCTTGACTACCGTGAGCGATTTAGGTTGTGTGAGCGCGCCAAAGACCAAAAATGTAACCGTAATTAACCCGCAGATAGCCGATTTTATAATGCCCGATTTTTGTTTGGCAGATGGTGTTGCCCGGTTTAAAAATACCACCAAAAATGCAGATGGAACAACAACAGGTTTAACCGCATTATGGACTTATAGCTTTAATGGAACACAGATATCTACTTCGACTGGTTTTGATGGTTCTTTTTTGCCTACCGCTACCGGAGATTATGTAGTTAGTTTAATTGTTACAAATGCCGATGGTTGTGTAGCTCCAGTAATAAAAACCTTTACCGTTAATGGGGCTGTTGAAGCAGCAAACTTCGATATTGTAAAAAATAACGTATGTGTGAGTGATAAAATTGTGATCAAAAATACATCAACTACTTTTGCTGGCAAGATTACAAAAATTGAAATTTACAGAGATTATCCTAACGAAAGCAGTATTTATAAAACCATACCTTATCCTGATGATAGCGAAATAGAAATCGAATACAATACTTTTGGAGGTACTGCTAATCGTTCGCCAAATATTAGGCTGGTAGCTTATTCGGGCGAAAGCTGCTTTAAGTTGGTGGATAAACCGGTTACAATAAAACCTGTACCACAATTGGAATTTGCCGATATGCCTGCGGTTTGCGAAGCTGATGGTACGGTGCTTATTACACAAGCAAAACAAAAGGCTGAAGAAGAAGTGACCGGAGGCGGTGGCGAATACTCTGGGGATGGGATGAAGCCGGATGGTACTTTTAATCCTAAAATTGCAGGGCTCGGATCGCATATCATTACCTACACGTATACTGGTGATAACGGCTGTTCTAATTCGATCAGTAAAGAAATAACAGTATATGCATCGCCTGTTGCCGATGCGGGTACATTGATTTACATTTTGGCTGGCGGACAAATTGAAATTCCGGCTACTGCCGAGGGCACAAACCTGAAATATGAATGGTCGCCCAGCGCAGGCTTAAATAAAACAGATGTGTTGAGGCCCATTGCATCGCCCGAAAAAGATACTGAATATACGCTTACAGCAACCACGCAGCCTGATGGTTGTTCGACTACTTCAAAAGTATTGGTTAAAGTGTTGCAGGCACTCACTCCTCCAAATACCTTTACGCCTAATGGGGATAATGTTAACGATACCTGGAACATTAAATATTTGGAATCTTATCCTAAAGCTACGGTAGAAATTTTTAACCGAAACGGGAACAGGGTGTTTTTTAGCGATGGCTATAAAGTACCTTTTGATGGAAATTATCAGAATGGTCAGCTACCTGTCGGTGTTTATTACTATATTATCAACCCAAGAAACGGCCGTAAAACAATAACTGGTCCGCTTACTATAATCAGATAAAATTGAAGAAGTTCATCGTCATATTAGCGCTTTTTGCCTCATTTACTGCTTTTTCACAGCAGAAGCCCCAGTATACCCAATATATTTTTAACCAGTACCTCCTAAACCCAGCACTTTCGGGAATTGAAAATTATATCGATTTTAAGGGAGGATACCGCAAACAATGGTCAGGAATTACTGATGCACCTCAAACTTCTTTTGTATCGGCACATTGGGCTTTGGGCGATAACCAGTTGTGGAGTAATGCGCTTACCGCTTTCCCCGAACAAACCGGAAACCCGATGGACCGTAATTATATGCAGAATTATATGTCGTCTCCCTCGCACCATGGGATGGGGGTAACTGCAGTGCTCGATAAAACCGGACCGGTAAAAAGGCTGGATGCCAATGTAACTTACGCTTACCATTTGCAGTTGAGTAATAATTTTAACCTATCAGCTGGTGTTGCAGCGGGAATTTCGAGCATTTCGCTTGATGTTAATGCCCTAACGTTCGATACACCATACGATCCAGCATTAAACAGGGCTTTGATTAATCAGGTAAAACCCGATTTAAGTATCGGCTTGTGGTTATACGGTGCCCGTATGTTTGCCGGTATTTCTGTACAACAAATTTTGCCGCAAAAATTAAGTTTTACCGGCGAAAACAGCTACAATTTAGGAAAAGAAGTGCCGCATTACTTTGCTACTGCGGGTTATAAGTTTTTTGTAGATGAGGAAATTTCGGCTATCCCTTCTGTAATGGTTAAATATGTTTCACCAGCACCCGTTTCAGTCGATCTGAATATGAAACTGGCTTTTAAAGATAAAGTTTGGCTGGGTGGCAGTTACCGCAAAGATGACTCTTTCTCAGCTATGGCTGGATTTAACATCGGTAAAATGGTTAACCTGACTTATTCGTACGATTTTTCTACTTCTGCACTAAACCAGGTAAGCAATGGCAGTCATGAAATTGTTTTAGGCTTAATGCTTAATAATATCTACAAAGTGCCTTCTTATATTAAAATGTGGTAAATCAGTTTCCAGTTTCCAGTTTACAATTCGAAAATTTCAAACAATAATCAACTGAAAGCTGAAAACTGCGAATTGAAAACTGCCTTAAAGTTCTTTTCTTAACCTCGCCACCGGGATATTCATTTGCTCACGGTATTTGGCAACAGTTCTTCTGGCAATGTTATAGCCTCTTTCTTTTAATATTTCGGTCAGTTTCTCGTCGGCTAAAGGTTTGCGTTTATCTTCGTTGCCTATGCAATCTTCCAATATTTTTTTAACCTCTTTGTTCGAAACTTCTTCGCCGTTTTCGGTTTGGATGGCTTCTGAGAAGAACGATTTTAATAAGAAAGTGCCAAATTCAGTTTGTACATATTTAGAGTTGGCCACACGTGATACGGTTGAGATATCCATATCAATTTTATCAGCAATATCCTTTAAGATCATTGGGCGCATTTTACGCTCATCGGCCGTTAAAAAATACTCATACTGATAATGCATGATGGCATTCATCGTTTTTAATAAGGTTTGTTGACGCTGTTTGATCGCATCGATAAACCAGCGTGCCGAATCCAGTTTCTGTTTTACAAACTGAACGGCTTCTTTTAATTTTTTATCTTTTGATGAAGCCTTATCGTAGTGCTCAAACATTTCCTGGTAAGAGCGGCTAACCTTAAGCTCAGGAGCATTTTTCGAGTTCAGGGTTAAAATCAATACGCCATCGTTGTTGCTGATGTGAAAATCGGGGATAATCTGCATCTGCTTGGTCGTTACCTGATTGGCATCACCGGGCTTAGGGTTTAAGCGCAGTATTTCGCTTACCACCTCTTTAAGTTCTTCGCTGTCTAAGCCTAAACTTTTTTCCAGTTTATCGTAATGTTTACGGGTAAATTCATCCAGATAATTTTCTACCACATTCATTGCCTTAACAATGATGGGGTTGTGCGTATCTTTACGCTTTAACTGGATCAGCAAACATTCTTTAAGGTCTCTTGCACCGATACCCGGAGGATCAAAGCTTTGAATCAATTTTAACATTTCGAGCACATCTTCCTCTTCAACCATTACGTTTTGCGAAAAAGCAAGATCATCAATCATCGAGCCCAGCGGACGGCGCAAATAACCGTCATCGTCTAAACTGCCGATAATCTGTTTACCGATAATAAAATCCTGATCCGATAAAGGAATAAGATCCAACTGCTCCTGTAAACTTTCGAAAAAAGTACTTTCAATGGCAATAGGCGTTTCTTTCTTCTCCTCATCGTCATCGCCGTTATTGTAATTGGTGCTGTAATCGTTGGCCGAGTCATCCTGCAGGTAATCATCTACATTAAACTCATCCATGCTGTTATCTTCTGATGACTGTTCGTAATCTTCAGGGCCATCATTTAAATCATCATATTCACTTTTAGGTTCATCCTGAGTCATTAAACTTGGATCCTCAAGTGCCGGATTTTCTTCCAGTTCTTCTTTTACACGGGTATCTAAAGCAACAGTAGGCACCTGCAAAAGCTTAATAAACTGTATTTGCTGAGGTGATAACTTTTGTAATAATTTTTGTTGTAAGTGTTGCTTTAGCATAGTATGTATAAAAGAATGGGCAAAAATAAACAATAGATTTCAGATATTCTGCTGAATTAGCCTAAATGCTACTGATATGTTCGGTTTTTAAATTATTTCCTAAACATTTGTATTTCGTTTTATGTTTGCTAATTTTAATAAAAAACTAAAACTTAATGTAAAATGGGATTTGTAAAAGAATTTAAAGAGTTTGCTATAAAAGGCAACGTAATGGATCTTGCTGTTGGGGTAATTATTGGTGGTGCGTTTGGAAAGATAATCGACAGTGTAGTTAATGATTTGGTAATGCCTGTTGTTGCTGCAATCATAGGTAAACCCGATTTTAGCAACTTGTACGTAGTACTGCGTGGAGCCGTGCCAGAAGGAACAGCATTAGCCGATGCAAAAAAAATAGATGGTGCTGCAATTTTTGCTTATGGTAACTTTATAACAGTAGCCATTAATTTTCTTTTATTGGCATTGGTAATCTTCCTTATGGTTAAAGCCATTAACCAAATGAAACGTAAAGAAGAAGCCGTTGCTGCTGCAGCGCCACCTGCACCAACAAAAGAAGAAGTTCTTTTAACCGAAATCAGAGATTTGTTAAAAACAAAAGCTTAATATTTAAACTCCGCAGATTTGTCCCATCTGCGGAGTTTTTTTTAATAGCTCCTTTTTACCGTTGGGTCGGTAATAATTACATAATCGCCCAGGTTTTTAAACTTTTCCCAATCGGGATTGGAGAAACTCTGATCTGAAAACGAAGAAATATTTAGTATTTTTAGTTTTGGACTGGACTGTGCCAGTTTGGCCAATGTGCCCAGCTTTTCATCACTGTGGAAACGACCGTTGAGCTGCAGTATTTTAAAGCCTCTGTTTTGTTTGGCAAACTTGCCTATAGACCAGGCCATTGTTGCATCCCATAAATTTTGTGTCTGGTAAATTTTCATTGGTCCCATGCTATGGCCGCCTAAAGTTTCGGTAAATTTATCATAATACCTGCCCTGTGCAGTATCAATGGGTAGGGGAGGTAAAAAACTGAGCGAACTTTTGGGCAGATTTTCTAAAACCTTTAATCCATTCATTGTAACTGCATTACTGTAACGTGCAGCTGCATTTGCAGCAATAACGGGTAGCTTTTGTTGTTTGGCTTGTTCGATTAAAGGTTTGTAATCTTTGTAATTTCCCCAGGCACGCCCTTCTTTAATGAAGTTTTTTTCCGAAATCGATCCTGCCAGGTATTCATTTACTACAGGTTGCACATCTGTATGAAACATTTCTAACGATAGCGCTGTTTTTTGCGGATACCTGTTACTCAGTTTTTTGAAAATTTCAGCCTCGAGGTAATGCCCCACCGAATCGTTATGGTCTTCGCCAAAGAAAAGCACATCAGCCTGGTCCATATCGATAATTAAATCATCGAGGCTAATCGTTTTTTGTTTTCGAACATCGAAAATTTTATAACGGGTACTTATGTCTTGTGCATGGAGCGTACCGCAAATCCCCAAGCCAATAATCATCAGGAGAAATTTCATATTTCAAAGTAACAAAATAATTTTCACCGACAAAATGAGGTTATTTACCGCCTTTTATCCAATTTCCACACTGGCTGTGTAGGCTGCTCTTCATCTTATCAATACTTTTGGTTATTAAATAATGTAACACGAAAATAGCCACATTAAAAACTCTGGAAGGGTTTGGAGTGGTGTAATCATAGTGGTGATCGGCTTCGCATTTTTACTGGATAACATTGGACTCGATATTCCCAACTGGATCTTTAGCTGGTCTAATTTTTTAATTGTTCTCGGTCTTTTTATCGGAGCACGCCGTAATTTCAGGGGCATAGGCTGGTTGATTTTAGTTTTAATCGGGGCCTATAATACCATCGATAACATGGGCTTCGATTTCGATTTCTCGAAATATGCTTTAGGTGTAGGCTTGGTAATTGTAGGAGGCTTTTTAATCTTCCGGCCTAAAAATTCATTTAAAGACGGTGGATTATTCGGCAGGCGCAAAAAAGATAAGTATGCCGATTCAACTGCTTTTGGCTATGATAAAACAGCAAACAATAACGATATTATCGATGTAATGGCTGTTTTCGGTGGAAATAATCAAACAGTTTATTCGAAAAATTTTCAGGGGGGCGATATTACAGCCGTTTTTGGTGGTGCCGATATTGTAATGACGCAGGCCGATTTTCCGGAAACAGTTTCACTTGATGTAACGGCGGTATTTGGGGGAATTAAATTAATTATCCCACCAACCTGGGCCATCAAATCGAATGTGACGGCGCTTTTTGGTAGCGTTGAAGATAAACGGGCGCATACCATGCCTATAAGCGAAATGCAAAAAACATTGGTTTTAAATGGTACAGCCTTATTTGGAGGAATAGAGATAAAAAGCTTTTAATTAAATCATTGCCTATGAAGTGGTTTGCAGTAAATTGTATTTATCAGGTAATTTGTGGCGACGGAAAGCACGCGCCACAGTTTAACGAACAAACGCGTTTAATACAGGCCATTGGGCAAATGCAGGCCCTTGATAAGGCCAGGTTAAATGCAGTAAATTTTAACCCGCCATTCGATAACTGTAAAGGTGAAAAAGTGGTGTGGAAGTTTATCGGTGTTGGGGGAATATCGGCGGTAGAAGAACCTGCTGATGGTGTGGAGGTTAGTTCCAGTATTATTGAACCCGAATCGGTTGATCAATACCTGGAAGAGCTCAAACACCGCAATCAATCATTAACTAATCAAAAACCGTTTTGACAACTAGACCTTTATCCGTTCCACAGATACAAAAAACATCACTTTCCTTTGCGGTAGTTTGGGTGATATTGTGCGCTGTTGGATTGCATTATGTCGTTAATTTCTCGTGGTGGATTTCAGCTACAGATAGCCTGATCAATAACGTTTTATTGGCACTGGCCTGTATCGGTATCAGCAATATGCTCGGCTATTATCAGCCTAAAAACGAGCGTATCCTGTACGTGCTTATTATCTCCATTGTGCTCACCTTTGTAATTATATATGCAGCAAAATATTCTTTACTGTATATTTTTGCCGATTATAAAGAGTACAACGACTTTTACAATTTTTCTTTCGCCTTCAGGGGCTTAATCTCTTTTATGTGTTTGGGCTGGTGCGCACTGGCAAATATTTTGTGGTACCGTTTAGAAGAACAATCAGAAACGCACGAAAGACTTTCGGCAGCCAAGAACCTGGCCAAAGAGGCAGAGTTAAATAAATTAAGGCACCAGTTACAGCCGCATTTTCTGTTCAACAGCTTAAATTCGGTGTTTGCGCTAACTATGGTTAATCCTAAGGAGGCAGGGGTGATGATTACCAAGCTGGCTGCATTTTTACGCGGCACTTTGAAACGTGATGATGAATTGTGGGTTTCGGTTGAAGAAGAAATGGAATATATTCAGTTGTATCTCGATATCGAAAAAGTTAGGTTTAGTCACCGGTTAAATATAGAAGTAAATGTAGCTGAGGATACTTTAAACCTCTGTTTGCCGGGTACTTTACTACAACCAATTGTAGAAAATGCGATTAAATTCGGACTTTACAATACCTCAGCAGGCATTACCATTAAGATAGATGTTACAGTAGATCAGCATTTGCTGTCGCTACGTGTACAAAATCCTTTCGACCCTGAAATGAAAGCTGCCGGGGGTACTGGATTTGGTTTGAGTGCCATTAAAAGGAGGTTATATCTGTTATTTGCGAATACACATCTGTTACAGACCGATATTGAGGCAAATAATTTATATATTACCACCCTAAAAATTCCACAAAAAAATGATCAGAACAATACTAATTGATGATGAACCTTTAGCTAGAGATATTGTAAAATTCTACCTTTCCGATCATGCAGAAATAGAGATTGTTGCCGAATGTGGAGATGGTTTCGAAGGATTAAAAGCGATTACCCAGCACAAACCCGACCTTATTTTTTTGGATATTCAGATGCCGAAAATTAGTGGCTTCGAAATGCTGGAGCTGGTTGAAGACAAACCTGCCGTGATTTTTACCACTGCTTTTGATGAATATGCCATTAAAGCCTTTGAAGTTAATGCTGTAGATTATCTGCTTAAACCAATCGATAAAATGCGCTTTGATGCGGCTGTGAAAAAAATACCGGCCAAATTAAACCAAAGCGAAAATACTGAAGCCGTTTTAGATGCAGCAGCCTTAAGTCCGGCACAAAACAATAGGGTAGTGGTTAAAAAAGATGGGGTAATTAAAATTATTCCGGTTGCCGACATTAACTACCTTGAGGCTGACGATGACTATGTTAAACTGAGTACCATTGAAGGAGTTTACTACAAGAATAAAACCATGGCTTATTTTGAGCAGACACTCGATGCAAGCCAGTTTATCAGAATACACCGCTCATATATCATTAACCTTGCGCAGGTAACCAAAATAGAACTTAAAGAGAAAGACAGCTATGTGGTGCTGTTAAAATCAGATATTTGGCTTCCGGTAAGCAAAACGGGCTATGTGAAACTGAAGGCAGCATTGGGCTTGTAAAGGATTAATTAAAAAGTCAAATAGTGAATAAAATATACTACCGTATCCTTTTGTGCGCGGCTATTTTTGGGCTCTTTCTTTTTCCATTCGGTATTTTAAATACCATGGTAAGTTTAAAATACGAAACGGAAGGGGGCGGTGATTGTATTTCTAGGATAACGGGAAACGACCTATGCCAATCTATTGTTCAGATGAAGTCTTTTTTGGGAATATCTGCTTTATTGGTATTGATTCTTCTAATTTTTAAAAGAAAGATTTTAAAAAGCCAAAACTAATTCAATGCTCCTCTTATCATTATAAGGAGCTATACTGTTCATTTTTCAAAAGAATTATTACATTTGCAACTAAATAGAAAAAATAATAATTAATCACTCTTGCATTTATAGAGAAATCGCTTTATATTTGCACCTCTTAATTTTACAATAGATAATATACAGTCATGAAAAGAACATACCAACCTTCGCAAAGAAAGAGAAGAAACAAACACGGCTTCCGCGAAAGAATGGCAACAGCTAACGGCAGACGAGTATTAGCATCACGTCGTGCTAAAGGAAGAAAAAGATTAACAGTTTCTGACGAACGCAAGCATAAAGCATAATTTTTGATTGCTTTTCCGTAAAACCGGAATTGGCAGATCAAAATCTGCAGTTATCAATCAAAATATATGTACACATTCAGAAAAGAAGAACGGTTATGCAGCAGGAAACATTTAGACCTGTTGTTTAAAAACGGTTCTTCTTTTTTATTATACCCTTTTCGGGTTTCCTATCTTTTTATCGATCAGCCAGCTGATGTGCCCGCACAGGTGGTGATTAATGTTCCCAAAAAAAGATACAAGCGTGCAGTAGATCGCAACCTGCTTAAACGCCGCATTCGCGAAGCTTACCGCCTCAATAAACAAAATCAATTATACCTGCCATTGCCAACCGATAAAGGGCTGTTATTGCTTTCCATTCAATTTGTAGGGAAAGATAAATACGCATTTGCTTTCATCGAGAAGAAACTCATTGCCACATTTAAGCGATTCCAAAACTTAATTCAACCCAATGAAGTTCATCAATAAACTGTTTGGCTGGTTCTTTTTAGGTTTGATAAAAGTATACCAATATGCCATTTCGCCAATGCTGGGTGCAAATTGCAGGTTTACGCCAACCTGTTCGCAGTATGGGGTAGAAGCCATTAAAAAACACGGGCCCTTTAAAGGTGGATGGATGGCGCTTAAGCGCATTGGCCGATGTCATCCCTGGGGTAAACATGGGCACGATCCGGTTCCTTAGGGTTCATTTGTTCACTGGTCATTGGTTCATTTGTAGGTAGCGTGATTCATTGAAAAGCGGTTTGTTGATGGTTCATAGTTGATGGTTAATAGCCTTAAATCCAATTGAAGATAGTTTAACTGGTTAATTGTTTAAACTGGTTAATCGACTGCCAACTGAAAACTGTGAACTAGCCCAATACATCTTCCATATTACCTCTTCCATTTTCCATCAAATTCAAATTAGTTTAACTGGTTAATTGTTTAAACGGGTTAATCAACTGCTAATTGCCAACTGAAAACTGGAGCTTGGTTAGTCGATCTTTGATTGATTCCATTCCAATCTTAATCGTCATTTCGACTGAAGTGCAACCGAACGGAGAAATCTACTTAGTTTGTTTTTAATTTAAAGATCCTTCATTGCATTCAGGATGACAAATATCTAACGATGATAAGGTAAGTAGGGTAGCAATTGTCAACTGCAAACTGAAAACTACCCCGGTCCATCTTCTATATTACCTCTTCCATTTTCCATTTTTTAATATCTTTGCACCATGGCTAAAATACTTCAAATAGAAACAGCTACAGCGGTTTGTTCAATTGCTTTATCGGTTGATGGGAAAACAGTTTCGGTAAAAGAAGAAACCGGGCAAAATTTGCATGCGAGTAGGCTCACCCTGTTTATTGATGAAGTGTTAAAAAATGCCGGCTTAAACTATAGCGAGCTCGATGCCATTGCGGTAAGTAAAGGCCCTGGTTCTTACACAGGCTTGCGAATTGGCGTTTCTACTGCCAAGGGTTTATGTTATGCTTTGGATAAGCCTTTAATCGCCATCGAAACGCTAAAAATGATGGCTGCTGGCTTTGAGTCGGAGAATCCTGATTATACGGGGTTAATTGGTCCGATGATCGATGCGCGACGCATGGAAGTTTATACCTCGGTTTTTGATACCAGTCTGAATGTTCTTTTACCAACCGAAGCCAAAATTATAGACGAAACCAGTTTTGCTGATTTGCTTGCAACGCAGCAAATTACTTTCCTGGGCGATGGAGCAGCTAAATGCGCCGATCTTTTAACCCACGAAAATGCACACTTCGATGCTGCTAATTTCAACACAGCTGCTTACATGTCGGCATTAGCTGAAACTGCTTTCCAACAAAGAAACTTCGAAGATGTAGCCTATTTCGAACCTTTTTACCTTAAAGATTTTGTGGTTACCCAACCTAAGAAGCAGCAGGCTCAGCCTTAATTATTTATCTTCTTTTAAATATCGAGAATAGACTTTTAAAGAAACTTCCGCCTTCATTATCGTTAATGCCCGGTATTACATCGCTAAATTGAGGGTGGTTTACTACGTTCCCGAATTTAATGCCTACACCCATATAAAACGATGCCCCATTTGGCCCGCTGCCTACAGTAGCGTCGTTTCTAATGGTGCCAAGGGTTTGAAAGCTGGTAGCAATTAAATTATCTGAGCCTAAAAATAATTCGAAGTTTGGTGTCTGATATTTGGCTTGTATACCAACCATAAATACCTGGTTCAAATTATATAAGGGAGTAACACTTGCCGAAAAATCGTTGGCGATAAAAGTGTTTACAAAAGCAATATCGCCACCTTTGTAAAACAAATTCTTCGAAACGGCTAAAGCAGGTTTGTAAAAGCCGTAACGTTTAGATACAAACACATCAATTTTGGCATTTGTAGGGGCTAAAAACTTTTTGCTCTGTTCTGATAAAAGAAATATATCTTCAATTTCCTGATTGGTGTTGGATTGGTTGTTTTCCAGATTCTCGATTACCTTTGATTGATCTACTGTATTTCTGTGCGTATTACTGCGCCACCAGATAAAACCAAGGTCTTTAATGTTGGCCATTAAAAACAATCCTTTTTTAGTAGTATAGTTAGTTCCGAAACCTAAAGACAGACCGGGGTTTTTAAAGTTGGGGAAGAAAGTTTTTTTATCTACCTCATTAAAGTCAGAAAAATTAGCAGAATAAGTTCCCCTTAAGCCTATTAACATGGCCGATGCTTCGGGATCGATATAGAGGTAAGAGTCTTTAACATCCAGTTTATTGTAAGCCATGCCGCTCAGCAAACTGGCTTTTAAACCAAATGCAAGGCGTTTATTCCAGTTTTCACGGTAAGTAAAGCTAAACTGATGGTAGGTTTGCTGGTAACCTTTGGTGTCGAATATCCCGGTGTATTCCCTTCCCGGTGTAAAGCGCTCATACGAATCGAAAATAGCCAGGGTTTCGTTGGTGTAATCGATATGGGCATCTGATCTGATTTGCCAGGCAAAACCCATCTCTTTCTGGTATTTGTACGATTTAAAAAGACGGAAGGCCGCAACGTAAATATTGCTGTTTTCGAAAAAGTGGTTAACCTCACCTGTACCCAATGGTAAGCCTTCGGTATCCCAGGTGCCCTCTTGTGTTAATCTGCGGATCGTAAACTTAGAGCTTCCTTTGTTAATGGCATTTGTACCAAAATAGGGCAGAAAGAAGTTAGAAGAAAATTTTCGCGACGAATCTAAAGTAAACGATTTTTGAGATGGGTTTTCGAATGCATCGAACATGGTCTTTGTGCCAAAAAGCGCGTATTGCTGTGCATTTGCTACCCCGAAGCCGGCTACTGCCAGTAACGTAAGTAAAAGTTTCTTCATGTAAATTAGTTCTTGGGGACGGTTCTTTTTATTAACGGTTGCTTAGTGAATCTGGTATTTCTGGTTTTAAATATTTGTTTAATAGTAAGTTGGTAATAAATTTATCGCGGTCAGCACTCATCTGGTAGCAAAAGGTATCGAAACTTTTTAAACCGCTATCAGCCCTTAAATGTTTGTAAAAAGGTTGCTGAATGTTATCCCTGAAAATAGCTGCCGAATTTTTGGTGTTGATATAGTAACTCACGTTCGAAGTATTCGAAATCTGGTTTACTGCATCTAAATACTGTGGGGTTTGTATTAATAGCCGGTCGTTTTTGTAATTGTTCAAAAATACCTGAATGGTGCTGGCGTTGTTGGCTACAATTAAATTGTTATCAATAATGGTATAATAAGGTCTGCCGAATTTTTTAAAAGGCTCGCCGAAATAGCTGAACAAAATATCCGGCGATTTAAAAAGCTTAATGTCTTCGTTGTAATCAGCGCTCACATCCAGTAGCAGCTGCCTTACTTTTTCGCCATTGTTTAAGGCAATTGCACCTAGTTTTTCGGTGGTGCTGAGTTGAAAAGTTACAAACTGATTTTTAGTATAAGCCGGAAAAACAGTATTTAGATCCACTCTATACTGATCTTTAATCTTTTTGATCACCGTATTGGCTTGTTCGGCTGTTTTGTTCTGCTGTTGCCAGGTATTCAATTTGCCCAGCCATTTGCTGTAATCATCAAAAGCATACAGTACGTAATTAGCTGTATTATCAGGTAAAATATTTTGTATTGCTGTATTTTGTGCAGGTGTGTTTTCGAATAGTTTAAGGTAGTTGTCAGGATCCTTTAATTGCGTATTCCCGTTAAACAGGATTTTCTCTTTACTGAAATTGTAATTGAGGATGGCATAACTGTTTTGTTTATCAAATACAGCAATTTCCCCGTTAATATTGCCCGCTATAATGCTTTTAAGCAATAATGGTGCCTGGTTAAAGTTAATGTAAACATGTGCAAGCACATTTTTAATCTGGTGGTTGTTCTCTTTAATAAATTCAGTAAAAGGATTTTCGGTAAGGCGAATACTTGCATCTTTAATCAGCTTTAACGAAGTTGATACCGTTATTACCTGGCTTTGTACTCCCATAAAAACGGCAAGGCTATCGTTTAGCTTAATGTCGTAAATATCTTTTGAATTTTGGCTGATTGCCTTTTTTGATTTTAACTGATCGTAAAACTTTTTAATATCGTTTTCAGGCGAAATCTGGAGCGTTATCAGGAAATTTAAGGTTTTGTTGGTGTCGGGCAATACGCTAATGTAAACCTGTTGATCTTTAATGTATTTGTTGAGTACGTTATCGTCGATAATGCTCTTTTTTAACTGGTTAAGCAGGTTTATTTTGTCCTGGCCTAAAACCTGTTGAATCAACTGCTGGCCTTCCATAATGTTGTAAAAACCCTTGTCGTTCTGAAATGAAAATATTAGGGCCGCATTATTGGTTGCTGATTGCAGGGCTAAATCTTTTGCATTGTTTTCAATTCCCAATCTCGAAAAATAGAGGTAGGCCATCAGGGCTACACCTAAAAATAATGCGCTTGTTAGAATTACGATCTTTTTCATCTGCTGTGCAACAAATTTAATTTATTACATTGATTAGTGAGAAGTTCTTTGTCAAATTATTAATTTAGCGATTGCTTATAGCAAAGAACTATGAATAAACGAATAATCCTTACTGCTTCTTTTTTTGGTGTTGTTGCTGTTCTGCTGGGTGCATTTGGCGCTCATGGTTTAAAAGCTTTGATAGATGCACCTTCGCTTGAAATCTGGCAGAAAGGGGTTGATTACCAGTTTTACCACACTTTCGCATTGCTTTATCTGTCTACCTTTGCGCGTTACCGCAATAAGCTAATTAACATTGCTTACTTCTGCTTTACTTTTGGTATTGTGCTTTTTTCGGGTTCTTTATACCTGTTGGCTACCCGTAGTATATCGCACTTAGGGTTTACGGCATTTATTGGCCCATTAACACCAATTGGCGGACTTTTATTCGTGCTGGGATGGATAATGCTCTTTTTTGCGGCATTTAAAGATAAATAATGAATACTTACGAAAACGATATATTTACAGAAAGAGAAACACTTTTTGTTGAAGTTATTTTGCCTTTATCTCTGGCAAAAAACTATACTTATCGTGTACCTTTTGATCTTAATGAGCAGATTGCCATCGGGAAACGTGTAGTTGTTCAGTTTGGTAAGCACCGCATATACACCGCTTTAATTAGTGGTATTACCACCGTTCCGCCTACCGTTTACGAAGCGAAATATATTATTGATGTAATTGATAACGAACCTGTAATTACGTCCACCCAGCTTAAGTTCTGGACCTGGATGACCAATTATTACATGTGTAATGAAGGCGATGTAATGGCGGCAGCCCTGCCTGCAAGTTTAAAGCTGGCCAGTGAAACCATTCTCATCCTCCGCGATGATTACGACGAAGAAACTACACTTACAGATAAAGAAGAAGTAATTATCGCTGCCCTCAAAAAGCAGGAGAAATTAACGGTTAACGATGTTTCTAAGCTGCTTGGACAAAAAACGGTTTACCCGATAATTAACCAGTTGTTAGATAAAATGCTGGTACTGGTGGCAGAAGAAGTGGTGCAGAAATATAAACCGTTGCTTAAATCGTTCGTAATGCTGAACGATTTTTACAGCGACGAAGAAAACCTGAAGCAGCTTTTCGGTATTTTAGATAGGGCACCAAAGCAGCTGGATGCTTTACTGGCCTACCTTAAATTGCAGAAATCGAATTTACCTGTTTCTAAAGAACAGCTTTTAGAAGAAAGTAATTGCGGACCTGCGGCATTTAAGGCACTTACCGATAAAGATATTTTTGTGGTGATGAAGCGACCGGTTAGCCGGTTGGCAGCCCACGATGAAGCATTTAATGTTAATTTTGAGCTGAATGAAGGTCAGCAGCAGGCTTTAGCGAAGATTAACCATCATTTTGAAGAAAAAGAAGTGGTGTTACTGCATGGTGTTACCGCATCGGGTAAAACGCAGGTGTACATCAAGCTAATCGAAGAAATTATTCAGCATACTGATGGACAGGTTTTATTTCTCCTGCCCGAAATTGCTTTAACCACACAAATTGTAGAACGGATAAAGCGCTATTTTGGCAATTCGATAGGGGTTTACCATTCCAAATTTAATAACAACGAGCGTGTCGAAATCTGGAATAAAGTAAGGACGGGTGCCTATAAAGTAATTTTAGGTGCGCGTTCAGCGGTGTTTTTGCCTTTTCAGCACCTTAAATTAATTGTTGTAGATGAGGAACACGAACCATCTTATAAGCAATATGATCCGGCACCCCGGTATCAGGCGAGAGATGCGGCTATTTATTTAGGCTATCTGCACCAGGCTAAAGTGGTATTGGGCTCAGCTACACCATCGCTTGAAAGTTATTACAATGCCCTACAGGGTAAGTATGGTTTGGTAGAAATGAAAGAACGTTTTGGTGGAGTGCAGCTGCCAAACCAGCAAGTAGTAAGCATTTCTGACGAAACCAAGAAAAAGACGATGAGTTCTTATTTTTCGAGTGTGCTGATTAAAGATATTGATCTGGCACTTTCGAAGAAAGAACAGATTGTGTTGTTTCAAAACAGGCGGGGTTACGCAACCATTCTCATTTGCGCTACCTGTGGTTATACACCGAAATGTGTAAACTGCGATGTAAGTTTAACCTATCACAAAAGCAGCGGTAAGTTACATTGCCATTATTGTGGTTATCAGCAAAGTAGTGTTAACATTTGTCCGGCTTGTGGTTCGGTACATGTTGAGCAAAAAGGCTTCGGTACCGAGCGTATTGAAGAAGAGTTGAGGCTGCTGTATCCGGAGATTACCATTGCCCGTTTGGATATGGACAGTACCCGGACTAAAAACGGCCTTCAGCAGATTTTAAATGATTTCCAGGAAAAGAAAACTGACATTCTGATTGGTACCCAAATGGTGGCCAAGGGATTGGATTTTGATAACCTGAGTTTAATCGGGGTAATTAATGCCGATACACTTTTAGGTTATCCCGATTTTCGTGCTTACGAGCGTAGTTTCCAATTGCTGGCGCAGGTTGCCGGCAGGGCAGGGCGCAGGGCAGATCAGGGAAATGTATGCATCCAGACTTACGATGCCGAAAACCGCATTATTAAGCAGGTGGTAAACAACGATTACGAAGGGATGTACAACGATGAAATTGTAGAACGTGAAAAGTTTTTATACCCGCCTTTTTCGCGCATGATATTCCTGTACATTAAACACAAAGATTCGCATGTGCTCGATCATGCTGCATTAACCCTGGCCAACATCCTTAAAGCGAAATTTGGTAAACGGGTTTTAGGTCCCGAGCAGCCATTGGTTACACGGGTGCGTAATCTCTACATCAAACAGATTATAATCAAAGCCGATAAGCACACCGCTATTCAGAAGGTTAAAGATGCCCTGCGCGAAACATTAACCGAATTTAATGCAACCAAAGAGTTTAAAGGTGTTTTTACACAGATAGATGTTGATCCATACTAAGGGTGTTTGAATGATTGAGTTGTGAATGATTGAGTTTTGAATGGTTGAATGTTAGGGGGGCATTTACTCATTCCATCCTTCAAGCATTCACTCATTTTTTAATTCCGTCCTTAACTCATTTTTAATTCAAAAAATCAGTAAATTTATGTTGATAATGTATCCTTCTCTAACTCAGGTGTTCAATCGTTAATCCCAGGCTAAATTCTATAATTCTCTTGAAACACGGTTTAAAAAGGCTAATTTTGAAACTTCATGGCGTATAAATTTGTTGATAATTATCGGGAGCGGGGAGCTAGAAAAAAATTAGTCGAGTTGTTGAGATCTCGCGGAATTGAAGATGAGCTTGTACTAAAAGCCATTGGCAAAGTGCCCCGTCATTTCTTTTTCGACGAAACTTTCTGGAACCAGGCTTATAAAGATATAGCCTTTCCTATTGGCGATGGGCAAACCATTTCGCAACCCTATACCGTGGCCTATCAGAGCGAATTGCTGCACATTAAAACAGGAGATAAAGTACTCGAAATTGGTACTGGCTCTGGCTATCAAACCTGCATTTTAATGGAGCTGGGTGCTAAGGTTTATACAATTGAAAGACAAGAGAATATTTATAACAGAACCATTCAGGTTTTACCGGGAATGGGGTATAAGCCTACTTTTTATTGCGGCGATGGTTCAAAAGGCATTGCCAAACATGCGCCTTATGATAAGATCATTGTTACTGCCGGTGCACCGTTGGTTCCCGAAATCTTATTGAAACAGTTAAAAATTGGTGGTATTCTGGTTATCCCGGTGGGAGATGAGCAAACACAGAAAATGGTAACTGTAATCCGTGTAAGTGAAACTGATTATGAGAAAATTGTACTGGATACTTTCAGGTTTGTACCATTGGTAGGCGACCAGGCATGGTAGGTGAGTTTGGCGTTTTTAGTTCGGAGTGTTGAGTTACAACCCCTCAATTAAAAACTTCCAGCCATTTTTAACAACGGTTTGTCTGCGCCCAGAACTCCCAACTAAATACTGCCAACTCCAAACTATCTCTTCAATGCTCTATCCAATTCCCGCTTGGTATCTCTATCTTTGATGCTATCGCGTTTATCGAATTCTTTTTTACCCTGTGCTAAGGCAATTTCCATTTTAGCGAAACCTCTTTCATTAATAAAAATGCGTAAAGGAACGATGGTATAACCTTTTTCTTCTCCTTTAAGCTTCAGTTTTCTGAGTTCTTTCTTTTGCAATAGCAAAGCACGGTCGCGTTTAATATCGTGGTGATAAAATGAGCTGTGGCTATACTCCGAAACATGCAGGTTGCGTACATACAGGATGCCACCAATAAACGTGCAGAATGCATCGGTCATGTTGGCTTTTCCTTGTCTGATCGCTTTTATTTCAGTACCTAAAAGGGCAATTCCGGCTACGTACTTGTCTATCAGATTATAGTCGAAATAGGCTCTTTTATTTTTTATATTGATATCGTTTTTCAAAATTTTATAAAGTATAGGTTATTGCGATAATTATACATTTGTATATAAAGTATAGTTTCGGGTTGCAAATATCTTAAAAATTGACGTGATAATTTAATTTTTAATTGCTCAGTTCAAAGAAGTCAGGTTTTATAGCGATTTGCACATTCAAACTTGACTTCTTTGGTTGTACAGTTTAAAGAAGTCAGGTTTTATAGCGATTTGAATATTCAAATTTGACTTCATTTTGGTGGTACGGTTTAAAGAAGTCAAGTTTTATAGCGATTTGCACATTCAAACTTGACTTCTTTTTGTTGTACATTTTAAAGAAATCAGGTTTTATAGCGATTTGTACATTCAAACTTGACTTCTTTGGTTGCTGGTGCATGGAACTTAAACCAGTCATCTGTATTCCAGGCCCCCGTTCCTAAACCAGACAAAAGCGGGCATCCCGATATTTCATCGGGATAAAGCGGATGGCGGGGCTGCAATTGCCATGGAAAACTGACTTTTATTTTCAAAAATGTTTTCTGCTTTTTAAAACCGGGTAATCTATACAGGCCCTTAAAAATCTTCATCAGTTTGTAAAAGCTAATGATATATTATTATGTTCGCATTTATTCGTTTAAGTTTGGACTTTAACTATCTAAAATGAAATTCAGAAACCTATTTTTAATTTTATTGCTGGCCGTTACCTTTCAGCTAAAAGCACAACAACCTACTTTATTACCTCAGTTTACCTTTTATAAATTGGATGGAAAGGCTTTTTCAAACGGCGATATTAAACAGGGAAAGAAAAACCTTTTCATTTTGTTCGATTGTACCTGTGAGCATTGTCAGAGAGAAAGTAAGGAGCTGAATGCCAATTACACCAGGTTTAAAGATGTAAACATTTACATGATAACCATGGATGAAGGCTATATCATCCCGCAGTTTTTCAATTCATATGCTAAAGGTTTAAATAGCAAGCCAAATGTATTGGTGCTGCAGGATAAAAAACGCATGTTTATCCCAACGTTTTTACCCAAGCAATACCCAGCAATGTATTTATATTCATCTGCAGGCAAATTGCTATTGTATGAATCAGGCGACGGCGGAATTAAAAAAATGATCAAGGTAGTGGGTAAATAACCCATCTACCTGATAATCAATACCGGTATTTTTACTTTGTGCCTTACCGAATCAACAGTAGTACCGAAAATAAGGTCTTTAAGGCCTTTATGTCCGTGGGCACCCATTACCAGTAATTCCATTTCGTTTTCGTTGCTGATATCGGCAATAGCTTTTGCAGTGCTTCCAAAACCAATAAACGGGGTGGCATCGTAGCCTAAATCGCCAAGGTTAGCGATGTATTTATCGAGGTTTGCTGCATCGCTTTGCGTTTCGTGGTCCATTACTTCTTTACCTAGGTAACGGGCAGCTGCAGTTTCTACCACATGTATTAAATAATAGTGCGCATCTTTTCCCCCTTGAATTAAGGCATGTCTGATGGTGTTTCTGTCGTTCTTAGAAAAGTCTACCGCAATGCCTATGCGTTTGTAGCTGATTTTTTCAATTTTACCGATATCTAGTGCATTACCATGAGGTACAAGTTGTTTGCTTGCATTTCTTTTACTTTCCAGCATAGGGTGGAAGAAAACATATAACAAAAGTAAAACAACGAGAATTAAAGCCGGAATCACGATTACATAAATCCACCAGTTGTTGGCTTCTTTTGCCCAACCGCCAATTTCTTCAATTATCAGTTTTACATTGAGCGCGATAATTACCAATGCACTGGCCCAGGCCAATACCTTTACCCAGGGCTTAATGGCAAAATCTTTCATCTGTTTTTTATCAGAGGTGAAATGGATTAACGGGATAATGGCAAAACCAAGCTGTAAACTCAAAACCACCTGGCTCAGTACCAGTAAACCACCCAAAGCATCTTCTCCATAATGTAAGATAGTAAAGAAGGCGGGGATAATTGCCAGTAAACGGGTAATTAACCTCCTCAGCCAGGGCTGAATACGTAAATTAATATGGCCTTCCATAATGATTTGCCCGGCTAGTGTTCCGGTAACGGTAGAGCTCTGTCCGGCTGCGATTAAAGCAATGGCAAAGAGGGTTGGGGCTACATTACCAAAAATATTCGAAAGCAGTTTATGGGCATCCTGTATTTCGGCAACTTCATGTAATCCGTTTTTATAAAAGGCGGCTCCTGCTAAAATAAGGATGGCGGCATTTACAAAGAAGGCAAGATTCAATGCGACAGTGGTATCAATCAGGTTAAATTTTAAGGCTTCTTTAATTCCCTTGTTACTGCGCTCTATTTTGCGTGTTTGCACCAGCGAGGAATGCAGGTACAGGTTATGCGGCATTACCGTAGCACCGATAATTCCAATGGCAATATACAAAGCATCTCCCGTTAATATAGATGGCTCGAAACCTTTAACCACTTCCTTTAGTGATGGCTCTACAATAAACATTTCAACCAGGAACGAAATGCCTACAATAAATACCATCGATACGATAAAACCTTCCATGGCGCGCATGCCCTTATTGAGCAGGAAAAGCAATAGCATGGTATCGAATATGGTTATGGAAATGCCCCAGATTAGCGGCAAACCAAAAAGGAGTTGTAAACCGATAGCCATACCAATAATTTCGGCCAAATCGCAGGCAATAATGGCTGTTTGTGCCAATGCGAATAGAGGGATGTTTGCCCAGCGTGCATAAGCTTGTTTTGAAGCTTGTGCTAAATCGAGCCCGCGTACTATGCCTAAACGCGCACTTAACGATTGTAAAAGCAGCGCAATGAGGTTCGACATGAGTAATACCCAAATCAGCTGATAACCAAATTTACTACCGCCGGCCAAATCGGTTGCCCAGTTTCCGGGGTCCATATAGCCAACGCTAATCAGGTATGCCGGACCAATAAATGATAAAATTCTTCGCCAGCCTTTTCTTTTATCTGTATTTACGCTTTGATGTACTTCACTTAACGATTCAGTTTTTGCCATTACTGCTGATTAAAATGTGTTTTGCAACTTCTCTACTAATATTAACTTGTTTATCTGCTAGCTGGATTTCTACTGAACCATCGAAATCGGTAACATCGTTGATTTTAATTTGTTTACCAAGCGTAAGACCTAATTTTTCTAAATGCTTTAAGAAAGCAGAGCTGTGCTGGCTAACACCTGTTATGGTGCCCGCATCGCCAACTTTTAATTCGATTAATTTGATAAACTGTGTTTTGGCAAATCGGCCGTTTTTGTCGGGGATGGGGTCGCCGTGCGGATCTGCTTTCGGGAAACCCAGAAATTCATCCAGTCGTTCAATCAGTTCTATCGATCTGATATGCTCGAGTTCTTCGGCTACATCGTGCACCTCATCCCACTTGAAGTTTAATTTATCAACCAGGAAAACTTCCCACAGGCGGTGTTTCCGTACAATATCTATTGCTGCATTCTTACCTGTTTCGGTTAAAGTAACCCCCTGGTATTTAACATAATCTACCAAACCCTTATCTGCCAGTTTTTTTATCATATCGGTAACAGAGGCTGGTTTAGTTTGCATTTGCTCTGCTATAGCGTTAGTTTGTACATTAATCGTCTTCTCGGCAAGGTGGTAAATGATCTTTAAATAGTTCTCCTCGGTGTAACTTTGCATTTATATGTATCTAATTTAATTTTTAGGTAAATCTAAAAATTTTTATTTAAAATATATATGATAAATTATGTTAAAATTTAGAATATAATTTGGTTATGTTTGTATTCTCAAATACCTTTAACACCTTATGGCATCTGAATTAGATAAAATAGACTTTAAAATTTTAAGAATCCTTCAAGAGAACGGAAGAATTACCAATTTGCTACTATCACAGGAAATTGGTTTATCGCCTGCACCAACTTTAGAGCGCGTACGCAAGCTGGAAATGGCTGGATATATTAAAAGTTACCACGCTTTGGTAGATGAGGAAAAACTGGGCTTAGGTATTAAAACCTTTATTCAGATTCAGCTCGATTTTCATAAAAATAATACCATTCAGATCTTTTTGGATGAAGTAAATCAGATTAAAGAAATCACCGAGTGTCATCACGTTACCGGACAGGCCGATTTTTTATTGAAGGTTTACGTGAAAGATATCAAGGCTTACGAAAGGTTGATTATGGATAAGATCAGTAAAATTTCGGTGGTTAAAACTTTCCAAACGATGATGATCATGTCGACTACCAAAAAAGAGCCAATTGTGCCTTTGGAGTATTAAAATATTACACCACTTAAGATATCTTATATTGTTTAAGATTAATAAGAATAGCTTCTAGCATCTGCTTAGTTGTCTAAGGTGGTAAGAATTCTTTAAAGGTACATCAAATATTTACACCACCTAAGACACCTTAGAGCATCTAAGAGTAGTAAGACTGGCTTCTAACGTGTGCTTAGTTGTCTAAGGTGGTAAATTCCTTTAAAGTACATCATAGTAATTACACCATCTAAGACACCTTAGAGCATCTGAGATTGGTAAGAATAGCTTCTGACATGTGCTTAGTTGTCTAAGGTGGTAAGTTTCTTAAAGGTAAATCATAATATTTCCACTACCTAAGACACCTTAGAGCATCTAAGATTAGTAAGACTAGCTCCTAATGTGTTCTTAGTTGTCTAAGGTGGTAAGATTGTATTATGTATCTTATTATTGCTATAGTGATTGAAATAAATTAAAAGTCATACATATACTCGCTTACAAAACTCCGCTTACCATGTTGTACAATGTTTGTAGAATTGAAGTTTATTAACAATCCCTTAGGTACTTTTAGTAATTTCATATATGTCAAAATTTGTGCTTCGTGGATGGGTTGTATACTTTCAACCGACTTTAGTTCCAATACCATACAGTTTTCTATAACTAAGTCTGCCCTAAGCTCAGTATCTAACAGCACATCTTTGTAAGCAAGTGAAATGGAGTGCTCAGCTGTGAAATTTATCTGCTGCAGCTTTAATTCTCTCATTAAACATTTTTGGTAGACATTTTCGAGTAATCCAGGGCCAAGTATTTTATGCACCTCTATGCATGCATCAGTAACTTTGTATTCTAAATGGTCGAGAAAAGTTTTATTCATCATAAAAATCAATCTATTTGGTTAACAATATTTATTAGAGATGATTTTTTTTGATGACTAACTAAATGTTGAGTCACTTTAGGGAGTAAAACCCAACACTAATTTATTAATAATTACCGAAATCTCATTTGCATTCTGATAAACCATAAAGTGAGTTCCGTTATCAGATTACAAAATCGGGCTGTGCTGTTTTACTATACAAAATTTTATCATGGGTGCCGTGGATATGATACGTCCGTTCTGGTTTTGTTTCATTTTTCCAGCTCAGTATACTGCCGATTGCCCATTTCAAAAAATACGGGTCAGTATCTTTTATGATCTTGCTTAATAATATTTTCTCACTGCCCGATCGGGTGCCAAAGTAGTAATTTTGCGTAAGTTTATTAGAAGATTTTAAAAGCCTGGCAGGAATGAATTTTAGTAATCCAAGTTTACCAGCGAAACGGTATAGCCCAGGTAACTGGCTACTGATCATAGTACTGGAAATGATTACCGTTACTACAGGTGCTAAGATTTTAGCAATTTCAACGGCAATCATTCCACCAAACGAAACACCAACTAAAGCAAAGGGCTGACTGGTATCTATAACCTCACTCAACCGCAAAGCATAAGTTGCAAGTGTTTCGTTTTTCTTAGGCTCTATCCAATCAATATGAATGATGTTGATTTTTTCGTTAAGCTTTAGCTTTGAAAAAATCCGCTTATCCGCTCCTAAACCACTGATAAAATAGGCATTCATTATACCGGCAAATTCCAGTCAATCGGTTTAAGGTTGTTTTGTACCAATAGCTGGTTGGCCTTCGAAAAGTGCTTCGACCCGAAAAAGCCATTGTAAGCCGAGAAAGGCGAGGGGTGTGCGGCGGTAAGCACATAGTGTTTCTTCTGATCAATTAAAGCTGCCTTTTGCTGTGCGTATCTGCCCCACAAAAGGAAGACCAGATGCTCACGTTTTTGCGATAAAGCTTTAATAATTTCGTCGGTAAAGATCTCCCAGCCACGGTTTTGATGCGAACCTGCCTCAGATGCACGTACAGTTAATGTTGCATTTAACAGCAACACTCCTTGTTCTGCCCAATGGGTTAAATGCCCGTGAGCTGGCGTTTTAAAACCTTCTATATCCGTTTCTAATTCCTTATAAATATTCTTTAAAGATGGTGGTACTGCAACGCCACGTTGTACAGAAAAAGAAAGTCCGTGAGCCTGGCCAGTACCATGGTAAGGATCCTGACCCAAAATCACCACTTTCACCTCATCAAACGGAGTTGTATTTAGGGCATTAAATATATCAGTGCCTTTAGGATAAACAGTTGCACCTTTCTGCTTCTCTTCCTGTAAAAAAGACTTTAGCTTAATCATGTAGTCTTTCTCAAATTCTTCTTCTAAAACGGCTAACCACCCTGGTTCTAATGCTGCTGACATGTTTTTGTTGGTAATAGGTAAATGTTTATTGGTAAGTATGCTAATTGTTTGATGGTTAATAGTCAATGGTTTGGCAAAAGTTATAAGTTATCAAGCCATTAACTATTGTCTAATAAGTCATCAACTATGGCTTTTTCTGATAAATGGCTAGTAAATCGCCTTCCAGTGTTGTTTTTGGTCCTTCGATAATTCTTCCAAGCTCTTTGCCTTTTTTATCGTAAACAATAAAGGTAGGTACCCTTAAAATCTCTAAACCATCGAGTATGCCGTTTTCGGCCTTTTTATTGCCATCAACAGTTATAATTTCTACGTTTTTTTGTTTAAAATGTAAATCATCAAGTACTTTAAAGAAGTTCGGTACATTTACTTTGCTATCGCCACACCAGGTGCCGAAAACAATCTTAATCTTTTCATTTTTGATGAGTTTTTTCAGTTCAATCATTGTTGCAGCATCTGGTATATAGGCTTTATACAATGGATCGTACATTTCTTTAAACTCTGGGAAAGTAGTAATGCCTTCGCGGGTACAGGCATTGATCAGGATATCTTTATTGTGAACAGCATCGTGGATTTTTTTATTGACTTCTTGTGCAGAAACATTCATGGCAAGTATAATTAGTGTTATGGAAAGGAGGATTTTCATAGCTGTGAGCAGTTTTTTTAAGTCGTTGAAATTTTTAATGAAATTATTGTTTTAAAATCTAAATTCTGCCATTTAAACACGATATTTGCAAAAAAAATAATTAGAATAGAATTTATGCCAAATATTATCAGATTAATTGCGGGGTTTGCTTTATTGGGTGGTGCAATAGCTTTATTTGTTTTCGGCTTCTGGCCTTGGGGCATTGTTGCCATCTTGTTGGGGATAATTGTATTAGTAACTTATTTCTTTAATGAAAACATGCTTTTGGCACAATGGTTTTTAAGAAAAGATAATATGCCTAAAGCGAAACAGTTTTTAGATCGCATAACCAATTACGAAAGCCAGTTAATTAAAGCGCAACATGGTTATTATAACTTATTAATCGGTTTAATTGAAAGCAGAACTGCACCAATGAAATCGGAAAAATATTTTAAGGCTGCATTGAGTTTAGGAATGCAGATGGATCATAATATTGCCCTGGCTAAATTAAGCTTAGCAGGTATTGCAATGGCAAAACGCAACAAGCGCGAAGCAACCATGTACCTTGCCGAAGCTAAAAAGGCCGATAAGAATAAATTACTGGCCGATCAGATTAAACAGATGAAAGATCAGATGGGCATGATGGATAAGCAACAACAAGTTCGTTACAGATAAAATTTTAAAGCCATTTCTTAACCGGAATGGCTTTTTTGTTTCCGCTTCGTTTTGTTTATTAAAAATTGCAGAGTAGAAATTGCTATTTTTATGGATATCCTAACTTTAAATATTCATGAAAAAAGTATCTTATTTACCCTTGCTGGCTTTTTTAGCCATTCTGGGTGCTTGCAATAACAAAAAAGATGCTGAAGAAAACAGCGAAAGCTTTTCGTCGGCCAATCCTTTTTTTAAATCAAGCGAACTTGCCTTTCAGGCGCCTGCTTTCGACAAAATAAAAAGCGGCGATTTTAAACCGGCACTGGAAGAAGGAATGAAGCAACAAATGGAGGAAATCCAGAAAATTGCTGATCAGACCGAAGTACCTGGCTTTGAAAATACCATTTTGGCTATCGAAAAAAGCGGTCAACTGCTGAACCGCACCAGTATGGTTTTTAACCTGCTTACAGGTGCAAACACCAATCCCGAATTGCAAAAGGTTAAGGAAGAGGAAGCTCCTAAATTAACTGCAAATACAGATGCCATTTATTTAAATACCAAACTTTTTAAGCGGGTAGAAGCCCTTTACATACAAAAAGACCAGCTGAAACTGGATGCCGAATCGTTACGCTTACTGGAGTATTATTATCAAAAATTTGAACTGGCAGGAGCAAAACTGTCTGATGCCGATAAGGATAAACTCAAAGAACTGAATAAAGAAGAAGCTACGCTGAGCGCGAAGTTTACCGCGCAGTTACAGGCAGCCGGTAAGGGTTTAAAAAATACTACTCAACAACCCGAATTGCAGTCGATGGCCGATCGTTCTAAAAGAGAAGAACTTTTTAAAAAATCGTGGAACAGGGCAGAAAAAGGCGATGCAAACGATACCCGTAAAATAATTTCGAGAATTGCACAGATTCGTTCCAGCCAGGCAGCCTTGCTGGGCTTTAAAAATTATGCTGCATGGAAATTGCAAAATCAGATGGCTAAAACACCTGAAGCAGTGGAAGATTTTTTTAGCAAAGTTATTCCGGCAGCTACTGCAAAGGCAAAAAGCGAAGCGGCAGATATACAAGCAGTAATCGACCAGCAAAAAGGTGGCTTTAAACTCGAGCCCTGGGATTGGGACTTTTATGCTGAACAAGTGCGTAAAGCAAAATACGATTTAGATGAAAACGAGGTTAAACCCTATTTTGAGCTGAATAAGGTACTCATTAACGGCGTGTTTTATGCGGCAACACAACTGTATGGCATTACTTTTAAAGAACGTAAAGATTTACCTGTTTACCAGGAAGATGTGCGTGTTTTTGATGTGATAGACAAGGATGGCAAACAGCTGGGGCTATTTTATTGCGATTACTATAAGCGCGATAATAAAGATGGTGGTGCCTGGATGGATAACCTGGTACCGCAATCTAAACTATTTGGTACAATACCCGTGATTTATAATGTCTGCAATTTTACCAAACCCGAACCAGGAAAACCAGCATTAATCAGTTTTGACGATGTTACCACCATGTTTCATGAATTTGGACACGGCTTACATGGTTTGTTTGCCAATCAGCAATATCCCAGCCTTTCGGGTGCGAACGTAGCCCGCGATTACGTTGAATTTCCTTCGCAGTTTAACGAGCACTGGGCTTCCGATCCGAAAATATTAAAGAATTACGCCCTTCACTATCAAACAGGTGTACAAATGCCGCAGGCTTTGCTGGATAAGATTAAAAAGGCCAGCTCGTTTAATCAGGGCTATATTTTTACTGAGGCTTTGGCAGCGGCCGATCTGGATATGCAATGGCACACCATCCCTTCGGGGGCACCGTTGCAGGATGTCGACAAATTTGAAGCTGAGGCTTTAAAGAAAACCAATTTAAATTTATCATATGTGCCGCCACGCTACCGCTCCAGTTATTTCCTGCATATCTGGAGTAATGGCTATGCTGCCGGTTATTATGCCTACAGCTGGACTTCTATGCTTGAAAATGATGCTTTTTCATGGTTTCAGGAGAACGGAGGCTTAACCAGGGCAAACGGACAACGGTTTCGGGATATGATTCTATCAAAAGGGAATACCGAAGATCTGGGCAAAATGTTTTTTAATTTCAGAGGTCATAATCCCGATATTAAACCGATGTTGAAAAAACGCGGTTTGTTATAAACTCATATCTATTTCTTAATTGGAGAAGTCAAGTTTTTAAAACTGGCTTCTCTTTAAATGCCATCCCGGCCTATAAACCTTTCTTTACCCAAAAGGAACTGAATAGCTTTTTTTACATTCCGGTCAACCGATGCTTCAGTTTTTAAGTTGTTGATATACCTGATAATTTCCAATTGCAGATAAGGAGGTTGCTGATCAAAAATAGCCTTCGCTGCTGTATTTTCAGTAAAAGCAAGGAGCAGTTTGGGGTGTGCCGTAATTGTTCTTTCTTCTGCATCGAATTCCATTTCAAACAGGGCCTCATCGCCGACTTCTTTTTCTGCCGCTTTTCGCATGGGGGTATTGAGGTATAAACGCCATTCACCCGCATACTTGATCAGGGTTTGTGTAAACTCGTGCCCGTCTATTTTCATCCTTACCGGAATTTTCCCTTTTTCTTTTTGAGCTTTTACAAAAAGATAGTTCAAATATGCTTCGGGTATAAATACAAAAGGGTTTATGCCGATAATATCGATTTTTGCCACAAATGGCTTTGGCTTGGTTCTACTCATCGCTATTTAACAAAATTAAAGTTAGTACTTTCTGTTTTATGGCGCAAATTAGCAGGGATATACTTCTATTTGTTAAAACCAAATCCGTTTATTTCTTGTAGTATATATAAAAACTACATTATGGCAACATCACAGGAAGGGAGTACTAATAACACTCAGGAAGAAGAAAATATTAAAGATTTAAGCGGCAAAGGTGCAATTACGAAATTACGTGAGTTAGCAGAAAAGGCCGAGAGCTGTTTCTTTTGTACCAATATCAAAACAGGGGTGCCGCTATCGGTTAGGCCAATGGCTATTCAACAAGTAGATGATGAAGGAAATATCTGGTTTATGAGTATGAAAGACAGTCATAAAAATGATGAAATAGCAACTGATCCTTTTACACATCTGCTTTTCCAGGCAAGCGCACATTCGGGTTTTGTAAACATATACGGTATTGCAGAAATCACCCGCGATCAGGCCAAAATTGATGAATTGTGGAGCCCTTTTATTAAAACCTGGTTTCAGGGAGGGAAAGACGACCCAAATATTACCTTAATTAAAGTAATTCCATCTGAAGGGTATTATTGGGATACCAAACATGGTACAGCTGTTGCCTTCTTAAAAATGGCAGCTTCTGTAATAACAGGGAAAACGATGGATGATTCGGTAGAAGGGAATCTGGAGATTGATTAGTGGTTAACTGTTTAACTGTTATAACCGGTTAATTGCCAACTGAAAATTGTTGACTGTTAACTGGTTATTTATCGCCCAAATAATCAAAACCTTCAAAATCTTCTCTTTGTGCTCTTTTGCTTAAGATATCGTCTTCTTCGGCTTGAACACGTGAGAAGAATAAGGCTTCGGCCTGGATTCTTTTAATTAATTGACGTACCAGCGTTAAATCAAATGCTTCTTTGCTTAATTTGATGCAGTATTCTCTTTCGTTGATTTCTAAACTTGAAGTATTCATAACAATCTTTTTTATTTATCGATTGCTGTAAATATAGAAAAGGCTTGCTAAATAATTGTTAGCAAGCCTTTTAAGTTTATGTTATGTTTTTGTTAAAATCTAAGCCAGTATTTTACCGGCAGATTAACAAATTAACTATTTATGCGATAAGAATAAACCTTCGTCGGTTTTGGCTACTTTTAATATGCCTTTACCTGTTAAAGCTTTTAAAGTGGTATCCCATTTTTTATTGCTCCAGTCGGTTAATTTTGCTTTCACATCAGTTAAAAGATGTTGTTCATCTTCTTTTACCAATGCATACAATTCTGTTTCTTCTGCAGTTAATTCTATTTTCTTTTTCTCCGGGCGCATTTGCGGGAAGAAAAGAACTTCCTGAATGGTGCTTTGGTTGGTCATTAACATAACTATACGATCGATACCGAAGCCTAAACCTGAGGTAGGCGGCATGCCATATTCTAAAGCACGTACAAAATCATCATCCATAGCCATAGCTTCTGCATCACCACGATCGGCCAGTTTCAACTGATCTTCGAAACGCTCTTTCTGATCAATCGGATCGTTTAATTCTGAATAAGCATTTCCGATTTCTTTACCATTCACAAATATTTCAAAACGCTCAACCAATCCTTCTGCACTTCGGTGTTTTTTAGCCAACGGTGTCATTTCGATCGGGTAATCCGTAATAAATGTAGGCTGGATTAAATTGGCTTCTACCTTATCACTGAAAATTTCATCTACCAATTTGCCACGACCCATGGTGGTATCGGTTTCGATGCCTAATGACGCACAGGTTTGCAAAAGTTCCTCTTCAGTCATTTTCGAAACATCAATCCCGGTATATTTTTGGATTGATTCGTACATGGTCAGTTTTTCGTATGGTCCTTCGAAATTGATTTCGTTTTCGCCAACTTTAACCACTGCCGAACCGTTGGTTGCAATAGCTACTTTTTCTAAACATTCTTCCACCATAGCCATCATCCAGATATAATCTTTATAAGCTACATAAATTTCCATTGAGGTATATTCCGGATTATGCGTACGGTCCATTCCTTCGTTACGGAACATTTTACCAAACTCATAAACACCGTCAAAACCGGCAACGATTAATCTTTTTAGATAAAGCTCATTTGCAATACGCAAATAAAGCGGCATATCTAAAGTATTGTGGTGTGTTGCAAACGGGCGTGCCGCTGCACCACCATGAATAGGCTGCAGGATTGGGGTTTCTACTTCCATCCAGCCCTGGTTATCGAAATAATTACGCATGGTATTGATTACCTTGCTGCGTTTAATGAAAATTTGTTTGTAATCAGGATTTACCGTTAAATCTACATAACGCATACGGTAACGCAACTCCGGATTGGTGAAACCGTCGTACACATTTCCTTCGTCATCGCGTTTTACGATAGGAAGGGGGCGTAAAGATTTAGCTAAAACTTTAAATTCAGTTACATGGATAGATATTTCGCCGGTTTGTGTGGTGAAAACATAACCTTTAACGCCGATAAAATCGCCAATATCCAACAATTTTTTAAATACCGTGTTGTAGGTAGTCTTATCGTCGCCAGGGCAAAGCTCATCTCTCTTTAAATATACTTGTATACGTCCAGTCGAATCCTGCAATTCGGCGAAAGAAGCAGCACCCATAATGTTGCGGCTCATGATACGGCCTGCAAGGCTAACGGTCTTATAGGCTGTTTTATCCTTTTCGTAGTTAGCTAAAATATCGGCTGCTGTTACGTTAATTTCGTAAGCTTCTGCTGGATAAGGTTCTATGCCTAACTGGCGTAATTGTTTTAACGACTCACGTCGTAATTGCTCTTGTTCTGATAATCCTATACTCATTTCGGGTATTTTTTGCAAAAGTAATGAATTACTTCGTCATTGCGAGGAACGAAGCAATCTTAAAGCAATAGAAATTGATTTTTTTAATTGATAATGACGTGGAAAACAATCTGGTTTTAGCTAAGATTCTGCCTCTATGCCTTCTTCGTACATTTGATTAATGGCCTCTGCATATTTCTTTTCTACTATACGGCGCTTAACTTTCATGGTGGGCGTAATTTCTCCTTCGTCTATATTGAAAGGATTACGTTTAATTTTAAAGTTTTTAATGCGTTCAAATTTGGCCAGTTCGTTCGATATTTTTTTGATATCCTGCTCCATCCAGTCAATAATTTCCTGATTGCGGATAAAAGGATCGCCATCTTCGAAAAATGAGGGCTGTAGCTTAAAGGTTTCTTCTAAAGTTTCCCTGTTCGGGATAATAATGGCTGTGATAAATTCGCGTTTATCGCCAATTAAAAACAACTGGTCAATTTTAGGACTCTTCAGGTAAATATTTTCTACCGGCGTAGGGTAAACATTTTTTCCGTAAGCATTTACGATCATGTTTTTCAAACGATCGGTAATTTGCAGGTTACCTTTATAAAAACGGCCAATATCGCCGGTGTGGAACCACATGTCCTTATCTATCGCCTCGGCGGTTTCAGCAGGTTTGTTAAAATAACCTTTCATTACACAATGGCCACGCACAATTACTTCTCCTTCGGCACATTCAAATTCCTCATTAAAAGTGTTGTGGGTTTGGATGCTAATCATTTCTTTGCTTTCCACATCCTGTATAGCCACTTCAATGCCGGGGATTATACGCCCCACAGTACCATAAACCTGTCTGTGGTATTCAGTAACCGACATTACCGGTGAGGTTTCGGTTAAGCCAAAACCCTCTAATATTTTAATGCCCAGGTCGCCAAAAAACTCGCCTACATTTTTAGGCAGGGCAGCTCCGCCCGAAATCATAAATTTCAAGCGACCACCTGTTTTTTCTTTAATCTTACTGAAAACCAGTTTTTCGGCAATTCCCTTTTTGGCCGATAGAATCAAGCCTGGGTTTTTTCCAGCTTCTTTGGCTACACGGTATTTATTGCCTGTTTCCAGCGCCCAGGTAAATATTTTAGCTTTTGTGCCACCACCTGCAGTACCCGATTTAATGGCTTTATCGTGAATGCGTTCTAATAAGCGTGGTACACAGCTCATTACCGTCGGACGAACTTCGCCCATATTTTTGGCCAGTAATTCCAGACTTTGCGCAAAAGCAATTTTACAGCCTTGCGCGCAACATACATGATAGGTAGCTGTACGTTCAAATACGTGCGATAAGGGTAAAAATGATAGGAAAGTTTCAGTTTGATCGATTACCGGGATCTGTTGCAAACAAACCTCTACGTTTTTAACAAAATTATAATGGGTAAGCATTACACCTTTTGGTGTGCCTGTAGTTCCCGAAGTGTAAATTAGCGAAGATACATCCTGGGGTGCCACCAAATTTCTGCATTGATCTATTTCAGCTCGCTCAGCTGCTGTAATCTGGTGTTTAAGGGCTAAAATATCAGAGAAAGCAATAACTTCAACATTTACATCTGCCGGAATAGTCACTTTTTCGAAATCTTTAAAAGCGGGAATGATGTATTTCAATTCCTTACAATTGGCAGCTACCTTTAATATTTTACGATACAGAAAGTTATTGCCTACCAAAATGGCTTTGATGCCCGAATCGTTAATGATATAGGCTACTTCCTGCTCGGAAAGGGTAGGGTAAATAGAAACATTAATTACACCAATTTGCTGTATGCCCTGATCGTAATACACATATTCGGGAGAGTTTTCGATCATTAAACCCAGGCGGTCTCCTTTCTTGATTCCCTTTTCTAAAAAGAATGCAGAAATGGCATCGGCTCTTTTAAGGGTATCTTCGTAAGACACTTCCAGCCACTCATTACTTTGTTTGTGGATTAAGAAAGTTTCTTCGGGTTTATGTATATTTTTTACAACATTCCTTAATAGAGTAGGAACGGTTGAAAATTCGTTAATTAATGGCATGCTCGTAATTTGGTGTGTTCGTTATTTTAACAATTATAACGCTTTTTGGTTTAAAAATACAAATTGATATGTTGCCAGACAGGTTTCGCTTGCGAATTAGATTATTTACTTATTGTTTCCACACAGATTAAACAGAAAAGTAACGCGGATTAAAATGGATTTTTTACTTGAATACTTATCGAAATCTAAAATGTTGAAATAAGAATCTGCGGATTTAAATCAGCGAAATCTGCGGGAAGTAAATGGTAATTGCCCAAAAACTGATTTATTCTTTCCACACAGATTAAACAGAAAAGTAACGCGGATTAAAATGGATTTTTTACTTGAATACTTATCGAAATCTAAAATGTTGAAATAAGAATCTGCGGATTTAAATCAGCGAAATCTGCGGGAAGTAAATGGTAATTGCCCAAAAACTGATTTATTCTTTCCACACAGATTAAACAGAAAAGTAACGCGGATTAAAATGGATTTTTTACTTGAATACTTATCGAAATCTAAAATGTTGAAATAAGAATCTGCGGATTTAAATCAGCGAAATCTGCGGGAAGTAAATGGTAATTGCCTAAAAACTGATTTATTCTTTTCCCACAGATTAAACAGAAAAGTAACGCAGATTAAAAAGGATTTTACTAGAATAGTTATGAAAGACTGAATGTTGGCATGAAAATCAGCGAATCTGCGGGAAACAAATGATAATTGTCTAAAAAAAACTGCTAAACGCAAAAAGGTTTCATAAGCATGAAACCTTTTTATTAAATATTTTAATTTGCTTAAACAGAGAAACTCTCGCCACAGCCGCAAGTACGGCTCGCATTCGGATTTACAAAGTTGAAACCTTTTCCGTTTAAACCATCCGTAAAATCCAGCTCAGTTCCGGCCAGGTAAAGGAACGATTTCATATCTAATGCAATCTTAATTCCTTTATCTTCAAAAAACTGATCGCCTTTTTGTTCCTCGTTATCGAAATCTAAATTATATGATAAACCAGAACAACCACCGCCTTTTACAGAAACGCGTAAAAAGTAATCAGAACCCATTGCAGAATCCTGCATCAGGTGATCAATTTTGTCTTTTGCTTTATCGGTTATTGTGATCATAATAGTATCAAGTTGTTTTGCATCAAGTATCAATACATCTATCAAGCCGGAATTAATTCTCGAAACTTGATTCTATGAATACTTGCTACTGATATTAGTGGTGCGATTTTTCTAAAACAATTGCCTCTAAACCATTTTTAACGCGGTAATCGTTAATAGCCGATTTAATTGCATCTTCTGCCAAAACAGAACAGTGGATTTTTACCGGAGGTAAAGCCAGTTCTTCCACGATATCCATGTTATCGATAGCTAACGCCTCGTCAATTGTTTTACCTTTTAACCATTCGGTTGCTAAAGATGAAGAAGCAATAGCCGAACCGCAACCAAATGTTTTAAATTTAGCATCGGTAATTACGTTATCTTCACCAACTTCTATTTGTAAACGCATTACGTCGCCACACTCTGGTGCACCAACTAACCCAGTGCCTACAAATTTACTTTCTTTATTTAAAGTACCTACATTACGCGGGTTGTTGTAATGATCAATTACTTTTTCTGAATATGCCATGTTTTTATTTTTTAATCTCCTTGCGGAGCAAATTTTAAATAGTTATCAATTTTCAGTTATCAATTAGCAGCTCGCGTACTCAACACTGCAAACTGTTAACTCCAAACTGTTCTTAGTGTTCTGCCCACTCAATTTTGCTTAGATCAACACCTTCTTTAAACATTTCCCAAAGTGGAGAAAGTTCTCTTAAATGGTTAACAGCTTTTTCGGTAACGGCAATAGCCTGGTCGATCTCTGCTTCTGTGGTAAATCTTCCTAAACCGAAACGGATAGAAGAGTGTGCCAGGTCATCAGATAAGCCTAAGCTTTTTAAAACGTATGATGGTTCTAAAGAGGCAGAGGTACAAGCCGATCCCGAAGAAACCGCTAAATCACTCATGGCCATCATTAAGCCTTCACCTTCAACATATTTAAATGAAATGTTGGCTACGTGTGGTAAACGGTGTTGTGTATTACCATTAACATAACTTTCTTCCATTTTGTTTAAAGTCGATTCTAACTTATCACGTAAAGCTGATAAACGAACAGCTTCGCTTTCCATTTCTAAACGGCAAAGTTCGCAGGCTTTACCTAAACCTACAATACCCGGAACGTTTAAGGTACCAGAACGCATACCGCGTTCGTGACCACCACCATCCATTTGGGCAGTAACTTTAACTCTTGGACCTTTACGACGTACATAAAGTGCACCAACACCTTTCGGTCCGTACATTTTGTGTGCCGAGAAAGCCATTAAATCAATGCCATCAGCATTTACATCAACAGGAATTTTACCAACTGCCTGCGTAGCATCAGTCATAAATAAAGCACCGTGTTTGTGTGCAATAGCCGAAATTTCTTTAACCGGTTGAACTACACCGATTTCGTTATTGCCATACATAATAGAAACTAAAATTGTTTCTGGTGTCATGGCAGCTTCTAATTCAGCTAAATCAATTAAACCGTCTTCTTTAACACTTAAATAGGTAACACGTGCACCACTTTTCTCTAAGTGTTTGCAGGTATCTAAAACTGCTTTATGCTCAGTAACCGCAGTGATAATGTGATTACCTTTTTCTTTATACATTTCAAATACACCTTTAATGGCCAGGTTATCGGCCTCGGTAGCACCTGATGTAAAAATAATTTCTTTCTCAGTACAGCCGATTAATTTGGCTACTTGTTCACGAGCATAATCTACACCCTCTTCAGCCACCCAGCCAAACGCGTGATTACGGCTTGCGGCATTCCCAAATTTCTCAGTAAAGTAAGGTAGCATTGCTTCCAACACTCTCGGATCTAACGGTGTTGTAGCATTATTATCTAAATATATCGGCTGTTTCATCTTTATTCTGTTGATTATTGATACAAAGATACGAAAAAAGTTTCCTAACAATTATAAATAATAGCTATGAGGTTATAGAGAAAACATGCATTTTTACATTTAACCAACCTTTTAAATCGATGAATAAGATAGAACATATCGGAATTGCCGTAAACAGTTTAAATAAGTCGGTTCCACTTTACGAGCTTTTGCTCAATACTTCGTGCTACAAAACTGAAGCCGTAGCCTCAGAACAGGTAAATACAGCGTTTTTTAAAACCGGCGATAACAAGGTTGAGTTGCTCGAAGCTACTTCAGAAGAAAGTGCTATTGCTAAGTTCCTGGAAAAAAAGGGGGAAGGGATTCATCATATTGCTTTTGCCGTTGATGATATTCTGGCCGAAATGGAACGCTTAAAGGCCAGTGGTTTTGTGTTGTTAAACGAAGCACCAAAAAAAGGTGCCGATAATAAAATGGTATGTTTTGTTCATCCTAAACAAACAAATGGCGTTTTAATAGAGCTTTGCCAGGAGATAAAATGGGTGTAGAAGATGGATGATGGAAGATGTGAAACGGAAGATGTGAAATGGATAAGGGAGCTAATCTAAACATTATTAACTTTGTGCTATTGTTTTTCGCTTAATGAAAACTTTGCCGTGATAATCTTAAAAATCCTATTCGATGTCGTTAATTAGTATCATCAGTAAAGATTTCGATGTGTCCGAAAACCTTTCCGAAAATCAACTTCGGGAAGTGATGGTCGATGCGTTTGCCTATCTGATTAATAATGATTTTCCGAAATTGATTCAGATTTTATATAAGGCAGATGTAGATCGGTATAAATTAAAGGAATTACTGGAAACGGTTGAGGGTTCAAGCTCGGCTGAGGTAATTGCCGATGCTTATATTGCTAGACAAAAGGCCAAAATAGAAACCTGGAAAAAATATAGTCAGAAAAAAGATTAGGTTAAAAGCTGCTGTTTGACTTTATTTCAAAGGTTTTTAGGTTAGAATGCGTTGTGAAAAGCCTTATGATTTAAAATTCTTGCATTAGGCTTGTAAATCAAAAATAAAATTAGGATATTTGCATCCTCTAAAATAGAGGTAGAAAGACTAATAGGAAATGTCATAAGCGTTGTTGCCAGCAAATTGCAAAAATGTTCTTGATGCTTTCACACAAATAACTAAAAATAATATTCAAATGAAAAAAGATTTGCACCCAACAAGCTACAGACCAGTTGTTTTTAAAGACATGTCTAACGAATATGCTTTCTTAACAAAATCTTGCGTAGATACTAAAGAAACTATTAAATGGGAAGATGGTAATGAGTATCCTCTTTATAAATTAGAGATCTCTCACACTTCACACCCTTTTTATACTGGTAAAATGAAATTGGTTGATACTGCAGGACGTATCGATAAATTCAAAAACCGTTACGCTAAGAAATAATTTTAGCAACAAAAAGCATTTTTTAAAGTCCCTTTGCCAAAAGCATCGGGACTTTTTTTATTTTTGTTGCTTATGACAATCAATCTTTTTGATGATGCCAGCTGGATGTCTTTACGTCCGCTTACGTTTACCAGGCCTGTGGCCGATTTGCGCATTGGTATTTTAACCATTGCCGAAAAATGGGCGAAATACTTAAAAGCCGACTTTGGCTTTCAAACCCAGGATTACCTCTCCATAAAATTCGCTCCAAAATCTAACGCCAATTTGTTTATAAACGGATCGGTTTGCCCTGATGATGATTTGCTTAATGCCATTACTGCGCTTAAAAGCGGTGAAGTATTATTGGCTGGCGATGTTGTTCTGGCTTTTAGTAATAACGAGGCATTAACTTATCAGCAGGCTCAAAAAGTGTTAAAACCGGTTGATTATCAATTAGATTTTACCAGAATTAGCTACCCCGAGCATATTTTTGGGAATAACCCTGCCGAGATCAGAAAAGATTTTAAGTTGTTAACCGAAGGTCGTACTTCGGCAAAAATAAGCAGTACCAATCAGTTGTTGGGGAACGATATTTTTCTGGAAGAAGGCGCTAAGGTAGAGTGTAGCGTACTGAATAGTGGTTACGGCCCCATTTATATCGGTAAAAATGCCGAAGTTTGGGAAGGCAGTTTAATACGAGGCTCTTTTGCCCTTTGCGAAAATTCATCGGTAAAAATGGGAGCTAAAATATATTCGGGTACTACTATTGGTCCGAACAGCCGTGCCGGAGGCGAAATTAACAACTCCGTAATCTGGGGTAACTCAGCTAAAGGACACGAAGGTTATTTGGGTAATTCGGTTATGGGCGAGTGGTGCAACATTGGTGCCGATACCAACAATTCTAATTTAAAAAATAACTACGCCGAAGTAAAGCTTTACGATTACGAGAGCGAAAAATTGCGCAATACCAACCTGCAGTTTTGCGGGTTAATTATGGGCGATCATGCCAAAAGCGGCATTAATACCATGTTTAACACAGGCACTGTAGTCGGAATAGGAGCTAACATTTTTGGTGCGGGTTTTCCGCCACACCACATTGCCGATTTTAGTTGGGGTGGTGCTGATGGTTTCGAGGCTTATAAATTGCATAAAATGTTCGAAACAACCGAAAAGGTGTTTGCAAGAAAAGATGTGGCCTTTAATGAGGTAGAAAAAAACATCCTGACAAAAGTATTTGAATTAACCGAATCGTATAGACGATTTTAATATAAAACCTGATCTGTAAAAGATCAACCAACCATTAAATAATACAAAATGAGAAAAAAGATTGTTGCCGGTAACTGGAAAATGAACTTAGATTATAACGAAGGCGTTTCGTTGTTCAGTGAAATCGTAAATATGGTTAGAGATGAGCGCAAAGGCGATCAGTTAGCGATCATTTGTTCACCGTTTATCCATTTAAACAGCCTGGCAAAATTGGGTGGTAATGATGTTAAAATTGGCGCTCAGAATATCAGCGATAAAGAAAGTGGTGCTTACACAGGCGAAACTTCTGCCAAAATGGTTAAATCTGTTGGTGCAGAATATGTTATTTTAGGTCACTCAGAGCGCAGACAGTATTTTGCTGAAAGCGATGCTTTATTGGCAGAAAAAACTAAAGTTGCTTTAGCCAACGGCTTAACTCCGATTTTTTGTATCGGCGAAACTTTAGATGAGCGTAACAACGGAAGTTATTACGAAGTATTAAAAAAACAATTGGTAGAAGGTATTTTCGGTTTAACTGAAGAAGATTTTAAGAAAATTGTAATCGCTTACGAGCCGGTTTGGGCTATTGGTACAGGTTTAACCGCTTCACCAGAGCAGGCGCAAGATATTCATGCTTTCATTCGTAGCGAAATTCATGCAAAATATGGTTTCAACGTGGCTGATGATACAACTATTTTGTACGGCGGAAGCTGTAACCCGGGTAACGCAGCGAGCTTATTTGCTCAAAAAGATATTGATGGTGGCCTTATTGGTGGTGCATCATTAAAATCGCGCGATTTTACAGATATCATTAAAGCATTAAACAGCTAATGCAATACACAAAAGCAATATTTACATTCAAAAGTATCGAAGATTATCAGCAGGATTTACTTATTAGTGATCTTGCCGATTTAGGCTTCGATACTTTCGAAGATAGTGAGGGTGGTTTTACGGCATTCGTAATAAAAGATAATTTTAACGAGCAGAATCTGAAAGATTTGCTGGCCAATTATAGTGATGAATTTACAACAGATTATACTTTAGAAGATGTTGCCGATGAAAACTGGAATGCCGAATGGGAGAAAAATTTCAGTCCGCTGGTAATTGATGATGTGTGTTATGTTAGGGCAACTTTTCATGAGCCACAACCATCTTTTCCTTACGAAATCGTAATCGATCCGAAAATGTCGTTCGGTACCGGTCACCACCAAACTACAACGATGGTGATGCAGTACATTCTGGCAGCCGATGTAAAAGATAAAGCCGTTTTAGATATGGGTTGTGGCACTGCTATTTTGGCTATTCTTGCAGCTAAGTTAGGTGCAAAAAGTCTTGTGGCTATCGATTATGATGATATTTGTTATCAAAGTACGATAGAAAATGCTGCGCTTAACCACGTAGATAATTTAACAGCACTCTGCGGCAGTAAAGAAGTGATTCCGGATGAAGCATACGATATTATTTTTGCCAACATCAACAGGAATATCCTTTTGGATCAGATTCACCGTTACGCCGAAGTATTGAAACCAGGTGGTAAGATTTTCTTCAGCGGTTTTTATCTCGATCCGGATTTAAGTATGATCACTGCCGAATGCGCTAAATATGATATTAAATATATCGACCATAAGCAAAATGGTGAGTGGGTTGCGGCACAGTTTGAAAAAAAATAATGATTTGAATTTTGAATAAGTGAAGGATTGAATATGTTGCAACGTTGATGTCCACTCATTCTTTAATTCTGTCATTCAAAATTTATTTGTATGCGTATACATTTTATTGCAATTGGTGGAAGTGCGATGCACAATCTGGCTATTGCCCTGCATAAAAAAGGTTATCAGATTACTGGTTCGGATGATGTGATTTTTGAGCCTGCGAAATCCCGTTTGGATAAATATGGCTTGTTACCTGCCGAAATGGGCTGGGACGATAGCCGCATTACCAGCGATTTGGAAGCGGTTATTTTGGGGATGCATGCCCGGATTGATAATCCTGAGTTATTGAAAGCACAGGAACTGGGCGTTAAAATCTATTCATATCCTGAATACATTTACGAACAGAGCAAAAATAAATTGCGTGTAGTTATTGGCGGTAGTCATGGTAAAACAACCATTACTAGCATGATTTTGCATGTGTTGAATTACTATAACCGCGATTTCGATTACCTGGTAGGTGCGCAACTGGCCGGTTTCGAAACGATGGTTAAAGTAACAGCAGAAGCCCCGGTAATGATCATTGAAGGAGATGAGTATTTGTCATCGCCGATTGACAGGAGGCCAAAATTTCACCTCTATAAAGCCAATGTTGCTGTAATTAGCGGTATTGCATGGGATCATATCAATGTTTTTCCTACTTATGCCGATTACACTGCGCAGTTTGATAAATTTATCGATACGATTGAAGAAAACGGCACCTTGATTTATTGTGAAGCAGATGCCGATTTAAATGAAATTGTAAGCCATTCAAAGGCTAAGGTAAATAAAATCGGTTACGCCATTCCTGAGCACGAAATTAAGGAGGGGATAACTTACCTGCTTCCTGAAAAAACAGCTTTAAAAGTTTTTGGCGACCATAATTTAATGAACCTAAACGCTGCCAGATTAGTATGTGCACAACTGGAAATAGACGAAGCTGCATTTAATACAGCCATTTCCTCGTTTACCGGAGCTGCAAAACGTTTGGAGGTTATTTCGGCCGATGCTTCGACCAATGTGTACAAAGATTTCGCCCATTCGCCATCGAAATTAAAAGCTACGATTGATGCCGTTAAAACACAATTTACCAATCGTAAACTGGTTGCCTGTATCGAATTACATACTTTTAGTAGTCTGAATAAAGATTTTTTAAAAGAATATGCTGGTGCTATGGATAAAGCCGATGATGCCATTGTGTTTATCGATATTAAATCCTTTGAGCAGAAACAGATGGAGCCATTCTCAGAAGATGATGTGCAAAGTGCTTTCCAAAATCCAAAACTGAAATTTTTTAATGATGCTGCAAAATTAAAGGCCTATTTACTGAGCCTGCATTATGCCGATACCAACTTATTAATGATGAGTTCGGGTAATTATGCAGGTTTTGATTTGCCTGAGCTGGCAGCTGCGTTAGAAAAATAGATTTGAGATGTGAGATGCAAGATTGATCCTGCTTCTCACATCTCACATTATCTTATGTATCAGGTAGCTTCTCCAGTCTCAAATCTAATACTCAAATCTAAAAGACATGAAAAGCGTAGGAGACAACATTAAGCAATGCAGGCAGACGTTAAATTTAAGTCAGGCCGATGCAGCTAAGAAACTGAATATCTCTACTCCGGCTTTTTGTAAAATCGAAACAGGTCAAACCGACCTGAATATTTCCCGCTTACAACAAATTTCAAAAGTTTTTAAAGTTCCTGTAGTTCAGTTGCTTGGATTGTCTGCAGCCCCTGATTCAGTAGAAGAACTGGCTATGCTAAAAAAAGAACTAATGGAAAAAGATGAAGAAATCAATAAACTCCGTAAAAAGGTAATTGATTTATACGATAAACTAGGGATGTAAAATCTGCTTTATTTCGATTATTTGTCATGTTAAAATTATTATTCTGAATAAAATTCATTTTTTATTAATTAATTATGATTTTTATTCTAAATGTTTGTAGTTTTATAATATGGTAACGGAAAACAATTTTAGTCTAGATCATATCGATCTCGCTATCCTCAGATTAATGCAGGATAACGCCCGTATTTCTAATGTCGATTTAGCAAAGGCGCTTGAGCTGGTTCCATCAGCTGTGCTGGAGCGGGTAAGGAAACTTGAAAAGAAAAATGTAATTACGCAGTACAATGCGCGGATCAATCCGGATGCAGTCGGTTTAAAATTACTGGCTTTTATTTCTTTAAAATCATCGCAAAGTTTAGGCTGCAGCGATACGGCAAACGAACTGGCTAAAATTCCGGATGTGCAGGAGGTACATGTAATAGCAGGTGATGATTGTTTCCTGGTTAAGGTTCGGACGGCCGATTCAGCTTCACTGATGGCTTTACTGCGCGATTCGTTTAGCAAGGTTCCCAATATTCTTTCCGTTAAAACTACCATCGTATTAGAAACGGTAAAAGAACAGCAAAAATTAGTAATCCCAGAAAAATAGCATCATGACAGATTTAAACAAAAAAGCATCGCCGGTAATGGTTTACCTGGCATTTGCCATCGTATACATAGTTTGGGGCTCTACCTATTTTTTTATCCAGAAGGCACTGGCCGGTTTTCCACCTTTTGTTTTGGGTGTAATCAGGTTTTTTATTGCCGGAGTTTTAATGCTGGGCTGGTGTAAGTTTAAGGGAGAAGATATTTTTAACCTCAAAACCATCAAGATTGCTACAGTGAGCGGTATTTTAATGTTGGGGTTGGGAAATGGTATTGTAATCTGGGTAGAGCAGTTTATTCCAAGCGGTTTAGTGGCTATTATGGTGGCTTCGGCTGCAATCTGGTTTGTAATTCTGGATAAATCGCACTGGAAAGAAAATTTAAGCAATAAGTACATTGTATCGGGATTGATAATTGGCTTTTTGGGAGTGGTGCTGCTTTTTGGTAATCAGCTTTTACAGGCGCTGGATAAGCCACAAAGTAATTTACAAATTATCGGCATGGTGCTATTGGTTTTCGGGCCAGTTGCCTGGGCTGGTGGATCACTTTACTCTAAATACCATCCAACAACGGGCAGTTCGGTTTCTGTAAATACGGGCTGGCAAATGCTGATGGCAAGCGTTGCTTTTTTACCCGGTAGTATCATTAAATCTGAATTTAAAACGCTTAATTGGGCAGCTATTCCACTGGATGCATGGTTATCCATTGTTTATCTCATTTTATTCGGCTCTATAGCTGCCTTTAGCGCTTATGTATGGTTACTAAAGGTGCGTCCGGCTACGCAAGTGAGTACTTATGCTTACGTTAATCCTGTTGTGGCTGTTTTATTGAGTTTAACCTTTACCAACGAAGTAATTGGGGTAACGCAGGTAATTGGTCTGGCCATTATTTTAGGAAGTGTACTTTTGATTAATTTACCGAAGTATAAAAGTGTGTAAAAAAGGTTCGTGCGCCACGAACCTTTGCATTTGCGTTAATTATTCCTTTGCTGTCATCCTGAGCGCAGCGAAGGATCCCTAACCGATGGTACACCAAACGCAAATGTAGGTAGATGCAATATTTAGGGCTGTGCAAATATGAGGCAGATTCTTCACTGCGTTCAGAATGACAGGTTTATATTAGGTTCGTGCGGTGTGGTTCGCAGCGTCACGAACTGCGTTGTAAAGCTAAGTCGTCATTTCTACTGAAGTGAAACGAAACAGAGAAATCTATAAAATATATTGAGATAGATTTCTCCATTCCACAACCGCTGAAAAATCGGTCGCTTCAGTCGAAATGACGATAGCTAAAATTAAAATACCTTCCGCATGGTAAGGTGTTTTTTGCCAAAGGTTGCGCCTGTAGCTTTGTGGATCGCAATCATTTGTTCGTTAAAATCGCCAACCCAACTTAACTCCAGTTCTTTATATTGGTTCTTGGGTAATACATATTCGCCTAAGCGGATAAAAAGAACCGACTCCAGGCCATGTTTCTGGAATTTAGGCTTTGTACCCATTACAATGGCCCGCATACGGGTTACGCCAACCCAGCGCCTGTAAGCAAACTTTAATTTCTCTAATAAGCCCAGTTTTCCGTCAAAACCTTTAATCATCTGGTTCGCATCCGGAATAAGCACCACAAAAGAAGCCGGTTCACCATTAAAATAAGCAAACTGAATTAAGTGCTCATCCATAATCGGTTCCATGCTTTTAAAGCTTTCTTCGAGCGTTTCTTTTTTGATGGGCACAAAGTTTTCGAAATTCTGCCAGCCATCGTTGTAGATTTCCATCAGGTCGTTAATGTATTTCTCTGAATTGGCCTTGCTGAAATATTCGAAAGTATAGCCTGGTTTATTTCTTACCCAATTGGCAATTTTTGTAAAACGCTCAGGAAAGGGGATGGTAAGGTTAATGTGGTTGGTGAGTTGTTCATATTCGGTAACGAAGCCGTACTGTTCAAAGAATTTTTGATAGTAGGGGAAATTATAGTTCATGCCAAATGAAGGAGGGGTAAAGCCCTCAACCAGTAAGCCCCAGAAACTATCGTTTTCGCCAAAATTAATCGGGCCATCCATGGCTTTCATGCCGTTTTCGGTTAACCATGCCTTTGCTGTATCGAACAGTAGAAATGCCGCTTTCTCATCATCAATACATTCAAAAAAGCCCATTCCACCCGTGGGTTGTTCGTAGTTGTGTGCCTTTTTTTCGTTAATAAAAGCGGCAACCCGGCCAATCAGTTTTCCTGCATCATCTTTTAAAACCCAGCGCGTACATTTACCATGGGTAAAAAAAGTGTTCTTATCAGGATTAAATACATTTTCAACTTCACTATCCAGCGGACAGATCCAGTTTTTATCGTTTTTGTAAAGTAATTTGGGCGTATTTAGAAAGTCTTTTTTTAAAGATGGGCTACTTACTGGTATAATTTGCATGAACAGATTTTAAAATTAAAAAAGCATCCAACCAAGCGGTAGGATGCTTTTTCAAATATATGTTTTTTAAATATTAATAATCGTCGTCGTCGTCATCGAAATTATCGAAGGTATCAAGATCATCTAACGGCATGTCAAAATCATCGTCGTCATCATCGTCTTGAGGCTTCTTTTTCGTAGTTTGAATATCGTCATCTTCAAGATCATCATCTTCGTCTACCTGTTTCTTGGTAGTCGGCTTTGCTGGGAGTTTCTTTGGCGCTTTCATAACACAAAAATAAAAATTGCTTTTATACTTTAAAATTACAAAAAAACTTTTTTTAATAACAATCTGGAAGCAAAGAAAATAAATTATTTATTCAACATTTTCGCCCACAGTATTTTCTTCTTTTACGATGTCTTTTAGCTGCGGAAGTTGGTTTAAACTGTTTAAACTGAAATAATCCATAAATAAAGGGCTGGTGCTGTAAAGTATGGGCCTGCCGGGAGTTTCTGCTTTTCCATCGATACTGATCAGTTCTTTTTCGAGCAGGCGCTGAACAGAGTAATCGGAGTTTACACCCCTGATTTGCTCGATCTCGAGTTTGGTAATGGGCTGGCGGTAGGCGATGATGGCCAATGTTTCCATGGCGGCCTGACTAAGCTTTTTCTTTGAACGGTGCAGCTGGAGCTGGTTAACCGTTTCGTGGTAATCTTTTTTGGTAAGAAACTGATAGCCATTGTTTAAAAACACAAGCTCTATTGCGAAATCATCCTGGTTGTATTTATCTCTGATCTGATCGATGCTTTCGAATATCTGGGTTTCGATATGTTCGGTATTAAAAACGGCATTTAAGGCCAGTATAATCTCCTGTACGCCGATGCTTTGAACAGATGAGAATATCAGGGCTTCGATGTGCCTGGTGATGTTAGTATTGGGCATATGCAAAAATAGAATTTTTGGGCATAAAAAAAGCGGTCTCGCTTCTAAAAACAAGACCGCTTTCAACACACAAATGAAACCTGAATTAAGATATAGTTTTAGGTTAGGTTATTAAATATCTATATCAATTCTATAAGAACGTTTTTGATAAACACTATCGTTTATTTCTATCACAAGTTTAAGGCTAATCGGGCTTCCGTGAAACTCCTATTTAGTGAGTGGTATTAATAATTGAGTAAACGGTAAATTTTCTATTTTAACGGTATAGAAATAGATACTGTTGTACCATTTGTAGTGTTTTGGCGTACACTTAAGTGTATAGGTTTTGCTCCAATCTGACCTAAAAGGTGCAATCGCTCTTTGGTAAGTTGCATACCTTTACTGATATGGGTTTCTTTTTTGTTCTTTAAAGAGTTATCAATACCTACACCATCATCTATAATTTCGATGTTTAAATAAAAAGCATCCTGCAGTTTAATGTTGATCTGGATTTGGCCACCGGTTTCTTTTGGCATAATGCCATGCCAGATAGCGTTTTCTACGTAAGGCTGCAATAACATGGAAGGGATAAACGTTTCTTCCTGATCGATATTTTCGTCAATAGTGAAAATGTATTCCAGTTTATCGCCGAAGCGGTTTTTTTCCAGTTTAAGGTAGAGGTTGAGGTATTCGAGTTCCTCTTCCAGCGAAATATAACTCTTGGTACAAATTTCCAGGTTCTTTCTGATCAGGCGCGCAAAACCGGTTAAAACCTTGTTAGCCGAAGCTGTATTTTGTGTATTAATGTAATGCTGAATGGAATTCATCACATTAAATACAAAATGTGGATTCATCATGGCCTGCAGGGCCTGTTGCTCCAGCATCAATACTTTGTTTTTTAACAGCAACTGTTCCTGCTCTTTATCTTTTTGTTTACGGGTAATGTAAACGGCTACTTTATAAAAAATATAGGCTACGAGCAAAATCAAAATGGAAAGGAACCACAGGCTCTGCCAGAAATGTTTTTTAATGGTAAAAGCAATTTTTGCAGGCTCGCCCCAGTTTCCGTTCTGGCTTTTGGCACTTACTTCAAAAACATAATCGCCGGCCTGTAGGGATGAAAAATCGAGACGGCGCGTACGGGTTTCAACCCAGGCCAGGTTTTCGTTTAAACGGTAACGGTAGGTAATATCGCTGGTGGTAAAATCAACCGCACTAAAGGTAAACAGAATGGTATTGTTACCTGTTTCGAAAGTGAAATTGCCCTGGTTTACGGGTAAACGTTCGTTATCTTTAATAATAGAAGTTACGTATACCTTGGGCAAGCTTCTAAGACTGTTTTTATTGTTATATTTAAAGAGTATCAGCCCTTTGTTTGTTGCAAAATAAGCGGTACTATCATCAATAAACAAACTGTTTACGTCATCGCTTAACAAGTCTTTCCCGTAATCGAAATTGGCTACACTGGGCTCGAAAGGGTAGTTGGCAATTTTATTTACACCTTTGTTGGTGAGTACCCATATCTCATTGTTTTTGACGAAAATTTTAGTGCAGATATTGTTAGTTAAACCGTCTTTTTGGGTAATCTGCGTCCTGATTTTATTGTCTTTATAAAAAATCAGTCCGTAGCCATCGGTGGCCAGTACCAAAGTGCCGTCGGCAAGCTGCTGGATATCGTTAATACGCTTGGTAAGCAGGGGATGGTTTTCAAAATGTTTAATCAGCTTTCCTTTTACCAATTGCGAAAGGCCATTGATATTGGAAAACCAGAGATTGCCATCGCGATCATAAAAAACATGGTAAGAACGGTCTTTAAAAAAGTCTTCTTTTTCGCGGTATTTTGCTGCGTTAAACTCGAATTTATTTTTTCTATCCGCCAGGAAAACTACTCCTGAAGAAAGTGCAAGTGCCAAATGGTTGTTGTTTTCGCCAACGCTGAAGTGCTTAATTACGAACATGGAATTGTTCGATTCTTTTAAATAGCTTACCTCTTCGGTGCTGTTATAAATGTGTTTAAAAACACCCATTCCGTAATCGGATGCAAAGTAAATTGATTGATCTTTCGGATCGAAAGTAATCTGTTTAATGGTTTTATACTTTTTAAAATCGTCTAAACCAATTTCGTCAACCTGGTAGTTGTTAATGGTTAAAACATCAATTACCGCATCATCGGTACCCAGCCAAAGCCTGTTTTTTCCATCTTTGGTAATGCTTTTAATTACATTGCTGCTCAGACCCGATTCGGCATCAATAATGGATAAACGGTTGTTAACATTGGGTAACATGTAGATGCCCTGGGTGGTAGCAAACCACATGTTCTGGTTGTTATCTTTTATTACCTGGTTTACCGGAATATCCTGAAGGTATTGCACCGTTTTGCCATTTTTATTTAAGGCAAAGACACCATTGGCATTGGAAAGCCATACTTCTTTGGTGCTGTTGTCGTAATAAAAATAGCCCGACATATTTTTGATCAGGTTCTGCGGAATGGCAATTAAATCGTTAATGTGCCCATGCTTAAATTCTTTTAAACCACCATTATCGAGATAAAACATCGATTTGCCGGCAGTATTGGCTGCGGCCATGTAAGATAGTGGCAGTACTTTCGATTTGATAAGCGAAAAGGTTTTTCCATTAAACCGCTGAACGCTCTGGTCGCTATAGGCCAATATATTTCCCTGCTCGTCTTCGTGGATAAAAGCATTGATAAACTTATCGTTGGGATTGGGTGAGATGTATTTTTTTATCGTTTTTCCATCCCAGCAAACGATCAGGTTGGCGTTAGTTCCCAGCCAAATCCTGCCGGCCTTATCTATTAAAAAAGAGACAATTACCGTATTGAAACTCAGTTTTTTTAAAAGCTGATCGTTATTGCGGTTATAAAATTTACCATCTTTTAAATAACTAAGCTGACCATTAAGTGCAAAAAACCATAGGCGGCCATCATTATCCTCTTTCATCTGGAGGATTTGTGTATCGGGCAAGCCATCTTCAATGGTAAAATTCTGGAAATTAGTACCATCAAAACGGCTTAATCCGTTGTCGGTAGCAATCCAGATAAAGCCTTTTTTATCTTGTAAAATGTAGTAACAGTTATTGCTGGCCAAACCACTTTTTGCATTGTAATGGGGTAGGTAAGTGGTTTGTGCAAATAGTGTTCTGAACGGGAAAAAAGCTAAAAACAAAAGAAAAAGTGCAAAGAAATTTCGGCTGAGGTTTAACTTCAACAATGCGTTTTTAGCCTGTTTTCTGTGCGCTATGCGGTATTTAATGCTCACTGTTTGCCTTTGTAAATAGTTTTATTTTTTCGAAGAAATCGCTAGCCCTGCGGCGCGAAATATTTATGCTTTCGCCATTTTTTAAGAACACCTGCAAACCATTTTTAGAATTGTATTCTTTTAGGTGGTTAAGGTTTATAATACTCGATTTATGGATCCTAACGAACTGATCGGTTGGTAAAAGCTCTTCAAATTCGCGTAAAACTTTCGAGACTGTTATTTTATCGAGGTTATTTAAGTGTACAATGGAATAATTACTATCGGCTTCGATATAAATGATGTCGTCAATGTCGATCATTTTAAAGCCTTGCCCGTAAGGTAATGTTAGTTTTTTAATCTCCGTTCTGGAGCTTAAACTAGAAGCCAGATTTTGGATTCTTTCGTCGTTTTCTTCCTGCCCCTTAAATCGCTTAATGTGCTGAAAAACCTTCTCCACGGCTATGGTAAGCTCGTCAATATCAATTGGTTTTAATAAATAATCCAGTGCATTGGCTTTAATGGCTTTAAGTGCATACTGATCATAAGCCGTAGTAAAAATAACTGCTGCATTTTGCTTTTGCGCATCCGGGATCAACTCAAAACCGTTACCGCCCGGCATGGCAATATCTAAAAAAATCAGGTCGATAGGGTGGTGGGCTAAAATGTCTTTTGCCTCCGCCACAGACCTTGCAATACCGGTAATTTCTACCTGTGGGCAGTTCTGTTGCAGTAAAAAAAATAACGATGAACGGGCAAATTCCTCATCGTCAACAATAATGGCTTTTAAAGTCGTCATAGCAATATGCTGGTGAATGTATTAAAATCGGAGAACAAAAAAAAATACAATCGCAAAAAACCAGTGTTCCGATTGTCACGTATGTATCATCAAACGTATTCAAAACCACTAACATAGATCACTATGAAAAACAATGAACTAGTAACGAAAAGTGAACTTCAGGATGAAAGTTTATTTGAAAAAGCTGTAGGGAGGAGATCTTTTCTTCAGTATGCAGGAGCCAGTGCTGCAGGTATTGCCCTTGTAGCGGCAGGTTGTAAAAAAGACCGTGGCTATCCGGAAATGACAACCGGGGCAACTTTAGATTTTAAAGATGATTTTGGCGTACTCAATTATGCTTATGCTTTAGAACAGTTGGAAGCTGCATTTTATGTTAAGGTAGCTTCGGCACCGCCGGCAAGTTTCACAGCTGCTCAGAAGGCCTATTTTCAGGATATTCAGTTTCACGAAATTGCACACCGTGAGTTTTTCAAGGCGGCTCTAGGTACAGCTGCAATAGGAAGTTTAGAGGTAGATTTCTCATCAATTGATTTTACAAGCTCATCCAGTGTGTTGGGTACAGCAATGGCTTTCGAAGATTTAGGGGTTTCTGCTTATAATGGTGCCGGACCACGAATTAAAAATGGCACTTATTTATTGCTTGCAGGTAAAATTGTTTCGGTTGAAGCCCGTCACGCAGCTTATGTACGTGATTTAATTTCAAACGGATCATTTGCCGATCTGAACAGTCTTGCACCACTTGGTGCCAACAACGCCGGAGGCCTGGATGCTGCTCTAACACCTGATAAGGTTTTGGCAATAGCTGGCAAGTATATTAAAACCAAAATTAATGTAATTAATCTTTAATTTTTAAAATCAGAAATCATGAATATCGTAAATATATTAGAAGAAATTGAAAAAGTTGATGGTGAAATCTATGAGCGTTTAAACCCGAGAAGAGCCGCAATGAAAAGCTTTTTCAACATGGGAAAAAAAATCTCTCTGGCTGCTATGCCTTTGGCTTTGGGGTCAATGTTTCAGAAAGCTTATGGCCAAACTGCTTTACCAGCAGCGGTGGTTGATGTGTTAAACTTTGCATTATCGTTAGAATATCTGGAATATCATTTTTATAATCATGCCTTATTGGGAACAGATGTTACTTTCACTTATCCAACAGCGGCAGCAAAAACTGCGATTACTACCATTCGCGATCATGAAAAAGCACACGTTGATTTGTTAGTGGGTGCATTAGGAAGTTCGGCACGTGCGCCAATTGCCTATGCCGATACCGATTTTAGGGCAGGAGGTACTTTTGCTACAGTGTACAATGATTATGGTATTTTTCTGGCAGTAGCACAAGGTTTTGAAGATACTGGTGTTAGGGCATATAAAGGTCAGGCAGGAAACTTACTGGTTAGTCCGGGGGTATTACAAACGGCTTTACAGATTCACTCGGTAGAGGCACGCCATGCGTCGCACATTCGCCAAATGCGTACTGCAGCCGGTACAGCGGTTTATAAACCATGGGTTAGTCTTGGTGCTTCAGGTCAGGCAAATGATTCGGGGGTACCACAGGTAGATGCAGTGTATGCTGGCGAAGATTTAACCGTACAGGCCAATGTTAATATTGCAAATATTACCGGTGCACCTAATGCAACAGCAGCTAAACTTGCAGCGGTTGAGAGTTTTGATGAGCCTTTAGATAAAGCAAGTGTAATTGCTATTGCTAACTTATTTTTATTACCAGGTAAAAAATTATCGTAGCCAAATAGATTGTTGAGCAGGTAATGTTTAGTTTAAGGTAGGGAAGTAGCGTTTGGGCTGCTTCCCTTTTTTGTGGATATACGAACTGAATCGCTAATTCTTAAGCCATATTG
>RCUK01000068.1_pt1 | contig 133958 bp, 106 predicted proteins | sample 2166381 | NCBI WGS metagenome assembly RCUK01 (sample SAMN09932809, study PRJNA488358) | compost metagenome | isolation source: compost soil in an enriched community | place: Germany: Experimental Botanical Garden | reverse complement strand
GGCCGGCAATGATGACCGTTTCCTGCCGCCCGGCGCGCTGCTGCCCGGCAGCGGCAGCGGCGTGGCCAGCACGGCCGTGCTGTATCCGGACATGCGCTTTCCCATCGAGAAGGGCGCGGCCTATGCCAGTTCGCATTTCTATGGCGTGGGCGGCCAGCGCGGCAAGGCAGGCGATTCCTGCGACGACAGCAATTATGCCTATCCATGGCGCGACAATTTTTGCGAGCTGCGCAAGGACAACCTGCCATTCTGCCTGTCCGGCGGACACCAGGGACAGGACCTGCGCCCGGCCACCTGCCGCGCCAACTTTCACTGGGCCGTAGCGGCCGACGATGGCGTCATCGTGCAGATCGCGCGTTTCAGCGTGACCCTGCAGACGGCCGCCGGCACCCTGTACCGCTATGTGCACCTCAATACCAGCGACCTGGCCGTGCGCGAATTGCAGCCGGTGGCGCGCGGCGCGCGCATCGGCAGGATCTCGAACAACTGGATCGACAAGCTGCCGATCCATCTGCATTTCGACGTCAAGGACACCATCAAGGTGGGCCAGCAGACCCTGGTGACCTTCGTGCCGCCGTATGCCAGCCTGGTCGAGTCCTACATCCAGCGCAACAAGATACAAGGAGAGCAGCATGAGTGAAACGATGCAAGGCCGGCGCGGGCGCAAGCGGCCGATCCTGGCGATCTTGCGCCAGGAGGCGTCGACCCCTGGCCGCGCCGGCAAGCTGCTGCGCGACAAGGGCTTTGAACTCGATATCCGCCGCCCCGTGTGCGGCGATCCGCTGCCCGACACCCTCGATGGCCACGCAGGGGTGATCTCGTTCGGCGGCCCGATGAGCGCGAACGACAGCGACGCGCACATCCGCCGCGAGATCGAGTGGCTGTCCGTGCCGCTGGCGGAAAACCGGCCGTACCTGGGCATCTGCCTGGGCGCGCAGATGCTGGCCAAGAATCTCGGCTGCAAGGTGACGGCTGCCGAGGGCGACGTCACGGAGATCGGCTGGTATCCGCTGAAACCGACGGCCGAAGGCCAGCGCATCATGCCCAAGTGGCCGGACATGGTGTACCACTTCCACATGGAGGGTTTCGAGCTGCCCAAGGGTGCCATCCTGCTGGCCGAGGGCGACGCCTACCGCAACCAGGCCTTCCGCTACGGCGAGAAAGCCTGGGGCATCCAGTACCACCCCGAGCTGACCCTGGCCATGCAGCGGCGCTGGGCCGTGAAGGGCGCGCACCGCTTCCACCTGCCGAACGCGCAGCAGGGCGACCAGCACCTGCAGGGCCGGGTGTTGCACGACAAGGCGCTGCGGGCATGGTTCAACGGCTTCCTGAACCGCGTGTTTACCGAAGCATGAGCCGCCAGCCCGCTACCCTGCAGGACGGCCTGGCCCTGAGTCTGGACCAGCTGCTGGCGCGCCAGAGTTTCAAGTGGCGCCAGTACCAGCCCGGCGTGCTTGCCGCCTGCGTGGCCGACATGGACCTGGGCACCGCGCCCGCCGTGCAGGCGGCGCTGGCGCAGGTGCTGCAGCGCGTCGATTTCACTTATCCCTTGCGCGACGGACGCAAGGCCGACCGCGCCGTGGCGCACGCGTTCGCCGCGCGCATGCGCCGCCTGTACGGCTGGCAGGCCGAGGCCGACCAGGTGCTGGTCCTGCCCGACCTGGTGCAGGCGACGTTTGCCGCCGTCATGGCGTTTACCGACCCGGGCGACGGCGTAATCGTGCAAGTGCCGCACTATGCGCCGTTCCGCGAAGCGGTCGAGGGCACGGGCCGTCGCCTGATCCCGCTGGAAATGCGCGCCGGCGCCGACGGCTACCAGCTCGATCTGGAGCGCCTGGCGCACGCCGTCGATGTCCGCACGCGTGTGCTGATCCTGTGCAATCCGCACAATCCGACGGGGCGCGTGCTGAGCCGCGCGGAACTGGACAGCGTGCTGGCCTTTGCCGAGCGCCATGCCTTGATCGTGGTGTCCGACGAAATCCACGCGGACCTGGTCTACCCTGGCGCACGGCACCTGCCATTCGCCTCGCTGTCCGACGCGGCGGCCGCGCGCACCGTGACCCTGAACTCGGCCACCAAGAGCTTCAATATCGCCGGCCTGCGCTGCGCCGTCGCGCATTTCGGCACGCCGGAGCTGCAGCGGCGCTTCCACGCGCGCCTGCCCGCGCGCCTGACGGGCGCCGTCAACAACCTGGGCGTCGACGCCACCGTGGCGGCCTGGAACGAGGGGCAGCCCTGGCTCGACGCCGTGCTGGCGCACCTGCTGGCCATGCGCGACTACGCGGCCGAAATCCTGCGCCGCGAGCTGCCGGCCATCCGCTTCCACGTACCGCAGGGGACGTATCTGCTGTGGCTCGATTGCGCGGCGCTGGAGCTGGACCAGCCGGCGGCGGACTTCTTCCTCCAGCATGCGAAGGTGGCGCTCAGCCCCGGCGAAGTCTTCGATGCGCGTGCGCCGCACTGCGCGCGCCTCAATTTCGCCACGTCGCAGCCGCTGCTGGCCGAGATCCTCGACCGCATGGTCATGGCGGTGCGCGCGCACCAGCGCCGCCATCTGCCTGCCCACACTTAACCCGGCACACCCGTGCCACTACCTGGATATGACACCATGGAAACGTCCATCAACAAACACAAGCCGCGCATCCTCATCGGCGTCACGGGATCGCTCGACTCGACCCTGCTGCCGAACTACCTGCGCATCATCAAGGACCACCTCGATTGCGAGCTGAGCGTGCTGATGACGCCGAACGCCACCAACTTCCTCAAGCCGGAATCGATCGCACTGTACGTCGACCGCGTCATCAGCGGCGAGCGGCCGCAGGATTGGCCGACCGACAAGCCGGGCCGCCTGGCCGCCGAGCATGACCTGCTGCTGGTGCTGCCCGCCACCGCGAATACGCTGGCGGCCGTGGCGAACGGCTTTTCCGGCAACCGCCTGACCACCGTGATCCTGGCCGCCACCTTTCCCGTGCTGCTGTTCCCCGTGATGGGCGGGCCGATGCTGGCCAAGCCGGCCGTGCAGCGCAACCTGGCGCAGCTGCGCGAGGACGGCTACATCATCATCGACCCCGTCTGGCGCGACCATTTCGACCCGCTGCTCGAGCGCATGCACGGCCACCACTCGCTGCCGAGTCCCGAGCAGGTGCTGGCGCTGCTGCGCGAACGCTTTCCCGCCAGCGGCGTGCAGCGCCTGGCGCTGACCGGCGCCGCGGCCTGACCTTCCACGCCAACCTGAGAGAACCGCATGTCCATCATCCTGTACAGCCTGTGCGCCGCCGACCGGCGCCGCCATTATTCGCCCCATGTGTGGAAGATCATCATGGCACTCAAGCACAAGGAGCTGCAGGCCGAAGTGCGGCCCGTGTCCTTCGCCGAAATCGCCGGCATCGAGGACGGCAGCTACAAGAGCGTGCCGGTGCTGAACGACAACGGCCATATCGAGGGCGACAGCTTTGAAATCGCCGTGCACCTGGAACGCGCCTATCCGGACCGGCCCAGCCTGTTCGGCGGCCCGGGCGGCCAGGCCATGGCCCGCTTCGTCGAAAGCTTCAGCCAGACGGTCATCCATCCGCCCGTCTCGGCCATCGCCGCCATGGACATGCATGCGCTGATGTCGCCGGCGGACCAGGCGTATTTCCGCGCGGCGCGCGAGAAGCGCTTCGGCAAGACCCTGGAAGAGGCGTCGGCCACGCGCCACATCGAGCTGGCGGCCCTGCCGGAAAAATTCGCGCCGCTGCGCAGCGTGCTGGCCAAGCAGCCGTGGCTGGGCGGCGCGCAACCCCTGTTTGCCGACTACATCCTGTTCGGCGTGCTGCAGTGGGCTCGCATCACCGTGCCAACGCCGCTGCTGCCGATCGACGATCCCGTCAGCACCTGGTTCGAGCGCTGCCTCGACCTGCACGGCGCCATCGGGCGCTCCGTCGTCCTGTCGGACTGACGGCCGGCGCATCTGCCAGGGCCGCCCGCGCGGCCCTTTTCCTTTCATTGACCAACAAGGCTAACCATGATGTTTACACCGCAACAGGGCGAGATACGCCAGCGCTATGCCGGCATCGGCAGCGACATTGCCGCCGGCGCCGCCGCGCGCGCCGAAGGCTTCGATTTTGACGGCTGGCAGCGCCTGCGCGACGCCGGTCTGTGGCGCATGATCGTGCCCGGCAGCGATCACGCGGCGGGCGACTGGTGGGGTTTTACCGCCGCCCTCGACGGCCTGTCGTCCACCATCGGCACGCCGGAGCTGCTGCTGTCTGTCATCGCCCAGGCCGGCATGGTGCGGGGTCTGGAGCGGCACGGCACGGAAGCGCAGCGCGACCGCTATTTCGGCGCCATCCTGCGCGGCGACGTCAGCGCCACCGGCATCGCCGAGCCGGGCACGGGCACGGACGTGCGCAGCATCCAGAGCACCTTGCGCGCCACGGCCGACGGCTATGTGCTCAATGGCGGCAAATACAATATCGCGCACGCGCCCATCATGGATTTCGCCCTGATCGTCTGCCGCCTGGCGGACAAGGAAGAGCACAACATCGCGCTGGCGCTGATCGACCGCGACACGCCGGGCCTGCGCGCCGGCCTGGTGGACGACAAGCTGGGCAACCGCAACCTGCCCACCGGCGCCCTGCATTTCGAAGATGTCGCCGTGCGCCCGTCGCAGCTGCTGGGCGCGCCCGGGCGCGGCCTGGGCACCTTGATCGACACCATTTCGCTGGGACGCCTGTATTACGGCCTGGCGGCGGCCAACCTGATCGCGCCCTACCTGGACGAGGCGATGCGCTACGCGGCCAGCCGCAGCAGCTTCAATAGCAGCATCGACAACCACCAATACGTGCAGCGGCGCCTGGTCGATATCCGCATCGGCATGGAACGTTCGCGATGGCTGGCGTTTGGCGCGCTGTCGCAATTGCTGGCAGGCCAGCGGGAAGGGTTGATGAGCTGTTCCATCGCCAAGCTGGTGGGGTCCGAAGACCTGATCAACAGCGCCACCAGCCTGGTCAAGCTGTACGGCAGCCTTGGCTATCACAACGGCCGCGTGGCCGAGCTGATGAAAAACGCCCTGGCTTTCGCCAGCGTGGGCGGCACCGAAGAAATGCACCGCAAAAATATCTTCAATCAGATGCAGCGCCTGGCTGGCCAGGCTTCCCGCGCTGGCTGAAGCACTCGCACCGCATATTGGCGGGTCAAGCCGCCAATATGCCCGATTCGCTCAGCGCATCATTGATCGCCTCGAACATCGGCTCTCTGGCGCGCGAAGCCAGGTGCGCGAACAGATTACGCACGGAGGACTGCGCCACGCACAGGATGTCGATTTCACCGAGGCGCTGGGCTTCCAGCGCCGTGTCGCCATGCAGCAGGCCGACGCCGAGGCGCTCGGCCAGCATCGAGCGGGTGACGCTTTCGCGGTCGATGCTGATGATGCGGCGCGGACGGAAATTGCGCGTCTTGAACAGGTGCTCGGCGGCCCCGCCGCAGCACAGGCTCGATGGCGCGAAGATCCACGGCAGCTCGGCCAGCGCGTTCCAGTCGAGCGGCTCGGTGATATCGAGCATGCCGGCGGGCGCCGCCACGTAGACGGGGAAGCACGCCACTTCGATCGTTGCCAGGTCGTCGTCGGGCGTGCGCGCCTCGTTGTAGAAACCCGCATCGAGCGTGCCGCTGCGGATGCCGTTCAGGGTACCGGTGGAACTGCCATGTTCCAGCGACACTTCGACTTCCGGATGGTGCTCGGAAAAGCGCCGCACCAGCCGCCCGATGGCTTCGTTGTTGGACTGGCCTCCGACGCCGATGCGCAGCTTGCCGGCCAGGCGGCCCTTGATGTGGTTGGCTTCGTCGAGCAGTTCGCGGTGGATGTTGAGCGTGCGTTCGGCCTTGGCCAGGATGCGCTGGCCGCTGCTGGTCAGGCTCATGCCGCGCGCCGTGCGTTCAAACAGGGTCAGGCCGAGATAATCCTCCATCGCCTTGACATGGGCACTGACTGCGGGCTGGCTCAGGAAGAGCCGTTCGGATGCGCGCGTAATGCTGCCCTCGCGCGCCACCGTGGCGAAGGTTTTCAGGTGATGGATTTCCATGAGGGGCGGGTCCATTAAGTTAAAAGATGGGTGGAATTTCAGATACTCTTATTTGTTTTTCAACTATGCATTATATGTGATTTTATTAAGAGTACGGCATTAACAATGCCTATAAAATGGGTAATTATTTGTGACTTTTTCCTTCTCCCTGTCGCCGCCGACATGTGCGGCGGCCCTTGAAATACCGTAAATTGTTACTTTTCGTGAGAAAGTCCGCGCACGTCACTCACCGCGCCGGGGCGCTACAGCAGGCCCAGCACGTGCCACCAGACGAAGTCCAGCGGCGTGAGTATCAGCAGGCTCAGCACGAACAGGCTCAGGCACAGACGCGTGACGGCCGCCACCGGCAGGCTGGCCGCCTGCATGGCGAAAATCAGGGGCGGCGCCTGGTAGGGCAGGCAGACATTGGAAAACGCCAGCACCTGCGTCATCAGCACCGTCATCAGCGGCAGGCCCGTGACGGCCGCCAGGTCCTGCGCCAGCGGCGTCATCGTCGCGGGCACGCCGGCCAGGTTGGTCACCAAGGACACCACGGTCGAGATCAGGGTCAGCACGGCCGCGTTCCACAGGGGCGTGTCGGCGGCAAAGCGCGCATGCCGGCTCAGGCCGTGCACCACGGCTTCGCCCAGGCCGCTTTCCGAAATCACCGCGCCCAGGCCCATCACGCCGGCCACGAACAGCAGCGAGCCATAGTTGATTTCCTGGTTCAGGCATTTTTTCGACGTCAGGTCGGCGGCCGGCCACAGGCAGACCAGGGCGGCGGCCAGGCCGACCCAGGCCGGCGACACATGGTGCAGGCCGTCCGTCATCCACAGGGCCAAGCAGACGCCCAGCACCACGGCCAGGCCCATCTCCTGCGCCGACATCGGGCCTTGCCGCTGCGCCGGCGCGGCCGCGCGCACGGGATCGGCGGCGGGAAACATCCACAGGATCAGCAGCACCAGCAGGATGGACTTGAGGATGCCCAGCACGGGAAAATGCAGCAGCAGATAATTGACATACGAAATCTGCACGCCATACAAATTGTCCGCCATGCCGGACAGGATCATGTTCGGCGCGTTCGACGGCAGGATGGCGAAGGTCGGCAGGAAGCTGGAAAAGCTGGCCGCCATCAGCATGCCCGTGCGGCCGTTGTGGCCCGCGCCATAGCCGATATGCTCGGCCACGGCCATGGTGATGGGAATGAGCAGCACCACGCGGCCCATGCCCGACGGCATGACGAAGGCCAGCGCCACGCTGAACAGCACGATGCCGGCGATGACGCCCGTGTAGCGCCGCCCCAGCATGCGCGACAGGATGGCCGCAGCGCGCTTGCCCAGGCCCGTGTGACCGATGGCCGCGCCCATCACGGCGCCGCTGAACAGCAGCCAGAAGGTGGTCGACTGCAGGCCCGAGAACACGGTTTGCGCGGGCGCCATCTTGCACAGCATCGCCATCAGGAAGAAGGCCAGGGCCGGCCAGTATTCGGGTACCAGGGCCGTGGCCCACATGCTGATGCAAAAGACCAGCAGCGCCACCACGCCGGCCATCGGGGCCGGCAGGTAGAGCGAAGCGGCCAGGCCGCTGGCAAGTGTCAGCGCGGCGATGGCGGCCAGCGCGCGCAGGCGCGCAGCGGGCAGGGGAAGGGCGAGGGACACGGACTTCAAGGGAGGGCTCCTGGGCGCGCCGGCGCGGCAAGGCGCCGCGCCGTGTGGTGGTCGATACAGAACATGGTTACTGGTAGCGCCGTATGGCGATGGTGCGGAAAGGCGGCTGGGCGGGCGGCGCGGCGCTTGGGACGGCTGTGCCAGCGGGGGCGGCCGGCTGTTCCAGCGTCGCCAGCAGCGCCTGCGCGCGCAGTTCGGCCGCGTCGATGCTGGCCAGCTTCACATGGCCGTAGCCGCGGATGGCCTGCGGCAGTTCGGCCAGCGCCACGATGGAGGCGAGGCTCCCGGCGCTCAGGCGCGGCAGCAGGGCGTCGAGGCGCGCCGTGTAGTCGGCGATCAGCTGGCGCTCGCGGCGCCGTTCCGCGCTGTAGCCAAACACGTCGCACCGCGTGCCGCGCAGTCCCCTGGCCCTGGCCAGCAAGGCCAGCAGCTTGCCCATCCACGGGCCGAAGGCGCGCTTGCGCTTGCCCAGCAGCGGCGGCGCCATGTGGAAGGTGAGCGTCACGTCGCCTTCGAACTGCTGTTGCAGCTCGTGCTGGAACTGGCCGTCCGAGAACAGCCGCGCCACCTCGTATTCATCCTTGTAGGCCAGCAGCTTGCTGTAGCCGCGCGCCACGGCCAGGGTCAGCACGGGCGGCGCATCGGCGCCGAAGACGGCGCTTTCGCGCTCGCGCACGCGTGCGACAAACGCCTGGAAGCGTTCCGCCAGCGCCGCGTTCTGGTAGCGCGCCAGCATGGCGCTGCGCTGCTCCACCAGCGCGCCCAGGCTGGCGTCTTCCGCCACCGGCCCTGCGGCCACGTTTTGCAGCAAGGGCGCGCCGCAGGCGGCCAGGCGACCGGCGGCAAAGGCGGCCTTGTTGGCGTCGACGGCCACGTCATTCAATTCGATGGCCCGTTCCAGCGCCGCCAGCCCGACGGGGATCAGGCCGCGCTGCCAGGCAAAGCCCATCAGTAGTATATTGGCCATGATGGTGTCGCCCATCAGCTGGCGCGCCAGCACCTGGCCGTTGCATTCGGCGATGTGTTCCATGCCGACGGCGTGGCGCAGCTTGTCCATCAGGGCGCCCGCATGCTGCGGCGCGTCCGGATCGCGCACCATGGCGGCGGTGGGAAACTGGTGCGTGTTGGCGACCACGCGCGTGTGGCCGTGGCGCAGTGTCTGCAGCGCGTCGGCGCTGGCGCCGACCACCATGTCGCAGGCCAGCATGGCGTCGGTCTGGCCTACGTCGATGCGCGCCTGGTGCAGATCCTGGCCGGCCAGGGCCAGGCGCACGAAGGACAGCACGGCGCCGCCTTTTTGCGCAAAGCCCATGAAGTCGAGCACCGACGCCTGCTTGCCCTCGAGGTGCGCGGCCATGGAAACGAGTGCGCCCACCGTCACCACGCCCGTGCCGCCCACCCCCGTCACCAGCAGGTTGAACGGGCCGTGCCAGCCATGCGGCGCGGGCAGGGGCAGGGCGGCTGCCGCGCGGCGCAGGGCTTGCGGGTCGATGGCGGCGTCGGCCGCCTTGCGCAAGGCGCCGCCGCGCACGGAGACGAAACTGGGGCAAAAGCCGTCGGCGCAGGAATAATCCTTGTTGCACGACGACTGGTCGATGGCGCGCTTGCGGCCGTAGCTTGTTTCCAGCGGCACAATGGACAGGCAGTTCGACTGCACGCCGCAATCGCCGCAGCCTTCGCACACGGCGCTGTTGATGACCATGCGGCGCGGCGGATCGGCCAATTCCTTTTTCTTGCGGCGCCGGCGCAATTCGGCCGCGCAGGTCTGGTCGTAAATCAGCACGGTGACGCCCTTGACCTCGCGCAGGCGGCGCTGCACCTGGTCGAGTTCCTCGCGCCCGTGGAAGGTGGCGGGCGGCGGGAAGCGGCCGTGCAGGCCCGCATATTTTTCCGGCGCATCGCTGACCACGACGATCGCCTTGGCGCCCTCGGCATGCACTTGCCAGGCGATGGCGTCGACGGTCAGGCTGCCGTCGATGGGCTGGCCGCCCGTCATGGCCACCGCATCGTTGTACAGAATCTTGTAGGTGATGTTGGCGCGCCCGGCGATGGCCTGGCGGATGGCCAGGAAGCCCGAGTGGAAATACGTGCCGTCGCCCAGGTTCTGGAACACGTGCGGGGTGGCGCTGAACATGGAGTGGGCCACCCAGTCGACGCCTTCGCCGCCCATCTGTATCAGGCCCGTGGTATCGCGGTCCATCCACGAGGCCATGAAATGGCAGCCGATGCCCGCTTGCGCGCGCGAACCCTGCGGCACCTTGGTTGAGCTGTTGTGCGGGCAGCCGGAACAGAAATAGGGCTGGCGCCGCACGCCGTCGGCCGCATTCGCCAGCAGCGCTGCCGGCGCGAAGCCGGGCAGCAGGGCGCGGCGGTCGAGCGCCGGCTTGTGCCGCGCCAGCCAGTGCGCCAGCACGCCGGCGATGCGCGAAGGACGCAGTTCGCCCTGCGCCGGCAGCAGCGGCGCGCCGCCCGCATCGAGCTTGCCCAGCACGAGCGGGCGGGCGCTGTCCGGCAAGTTGTAGAACAGGGTGCGGATCTGCTGTTCCACCAGCGGCCCCTTTTCTTCGATGACGAGGATTTCCCGCAAGTCCGCCTTGAACTGCGCCAGGCGCTGCGCTTCGAGCGGAAAGCTCAGGCCCACCTTGTACAGGCGCACGCCGGCGCGCTCCAGCACATCGAGGCTGATGCCCAGGCGGCGCAGCACTTCGAGCACGTCGAGGTGCGCCTTGCCGCAGGTGACGATGCCGATATCGGCTTGCGGGCTGGGGCACAGCAGGCGGTCGATGCTGTTGGCGCGCGCGAACGCGTGCACGGCGGCCAGCTTGTGCGCGTGGCGCGTCTCGATGGGCAGGCCGGGCAGGTCGGGCCAGCGGTAATGCAGGCCGCTGGCCGGTGCGCTGTAGTCGGCTGGCTGGTCGAAGCGCGTGTGCAGGGCGTCCAGGTCGACCGTGGCGCCGCTTTCCACCGTTTCGGAAATCGCCTTGAAGCCCACCCACATGCCGGAAAAGCGCGACAGCGCCCAGCCGTACAAGCCAAATTCCAGGTATTCGGCGATGCTGGCCGGATTGACGATGGGCATGCTCCACGCCTGCATGGCGAAGTCGCTCTGGTGCGGCATCGATGACGAGACGCAGCCGTGGTCGTCGCCAGCCACCACCAGCACGCCGCCGTGCGGCGAAGAACCGTAGACATTGCCATGCTTGAGCGCATCGCCGGCCCGGTCCACGCCCGGACCCTTGCCGTACCACAGCGCAAACACGCCATCGGCCGTGCGCTGCGGGTCGGTCTCGACCTGCTGGCTGCCCAGCACGGCAGTGGCGGCCAGCTCCTCGTTGATGGCGGGCAGGAAGCGGATCTGCTGCGCTTCCAGCATGGGGCGCGCGCGCCACAGGGCCTGGTCGTAGCCGCCCAGCGGCGAACCCCGGTAGCCGCTGATGAAGCCGGCCGTGTTCAAGCCCCGCTCGCGGTCCAGCCAGCGCTGCATCAGCGGCAGGCGCACCAGGGCCTGGGTACCGGTCAGAAAAACGCTGCCTTCGCGTGCCCGCAGGTTGTCTTCCAGCGCGTAAGTGCTCAGGCGTACCACGCCAGGGTCGGCCGCGACCATCTTGTCCATCACTTTCACCAGTGTTCTCCCATCGCCTTGTCGGCTTGCTTGTTGGCTTGCATGCCGCATGCACGCATGCATGCGTCCTGAGCACGCGGCCGTGTCGGCGCGCCGGATACGGAAGAGGGGGCGCTGGCGCTGCAATGCCGGCGCAACCAAACTTTTCCGTCTATTGATATTCGTTTATCAAGATAAGGGCCAGGACGGCACGGCGCAATTCGCAATTCCTGAGTGCAGCACTCACTAACGCTGATGCGAACGCCGGTGCCGGGCGCAGGCCCCGGAAATGCAAACGCCTTGCCCCTGGCATCAGTGTTTCTGATCACCGCACTCAGGATTTGCGAGTTGTGTGGTCCGGGGCTTGGGGCTTATCGTCGGCGTCGAGATGGAAAGCCGAACGATGTTTTTTTGTAAAGGCAGCACAGCTATGAGCTCATTATTGACGCGCCGTATGGCGCTGCTGGCAGACGCGGACGGACGTGCGCTGCTGGCCCAGGGATTGCGCGGCATCGAACGCGAAGCGCTGCGCGTGGACGGCCGTGGCCACCTGGCCGCCACGGCGCATCCGCTGGCGCTGGGCGCTGCGCTGACCCATCCCACCATCACTACCGACTATGCGGAGGCGCTGATCGAGCTGATCACGCCGCCCGAGCAGGACACGGCTGCCATGCTCGATGGCTACGACGCCTTGCACCGTTTCGTCTTCAGCGGCCTGGGCGACGAAATGCTGTGGAGCCACTCGATGCCGTGCCGGCTGCCCGCCGACCCCGATATCCCGATCGCCTGGTACGGCAGCTCGCACATCGGCATGCTCAAGCATGTCTATCGGCGCGGCCTGGCGCTGCGCTACGGCAAGAGCATGCAGTGCATCGCCGGCATCCACTACAACTACTCGCTGCCGCCCGCATTGTGGGAGCGCTTGCGCGCGGACGAGGGCGATGGCAGCACGGCGATGCAGTTTCAGTCGGAAAGCTATGTCGCGCTGATCCGCAACTTCCGCCGCTACGGCTGGCTGCTGATGTATCTGTTCGGCGCCGCGCCAGCGCTGTCGGCGCATTTCCCGGGACGCGGCGACTTCCCGCTGGAGCAGCTGTCGGCCGATACCGTGTACCTGCCGTACGCCACCAGCCTGCGCATGAGCGACATGGGCTACCAGAACGATGCCCAGGCCGGCCTGACCCCCGACTACAACACGCTCGACAGCTATATCACCAGCCTGGCGGCGGCGATGAACCATCCCTACCTGCCGTATGTCGAGCTGGGCACGCGGCGCGACGGGCAGTGGGTGCAGATCAATACCAACCGCCTGCAGATCGAGAACGAGTACTACTCGGCGATCCGGCCCAAGCGCGTGGCGCACAGCGGCGAGCGCCCGCTGCATGCGCTGGCCCAGCGCGGCGTGCAGTACGTGGAAGTGCGCTGCCTCGATGTCGACCCGTTCGAGCCGCTGGGCATCGGCGCGCCGGCCTGTCACTTCCTCGACGCCTTTCTGCTGTTTTGCGCGCTGCAGGACAGCCCGCTCACCGGCAATGCGGAAAGCCGCGAGAACACCGAGAATTTCGCCCGCACCGTCAAGGAAGGGCGCCGTCCGGGACTGCTGCTGGAACGCCACGGCGAACATATCACCCTGCAGGCCTGGGCCGGCGAACTGCTCGAGCGCATCGCCCCCATGGCCGCGCTGCTGGACCAGGCGCGCGGCGGCGCCGATTGCGCCACGGCGCTGGCGGAGCAGCGCGCCAAGCTGGCGGACGTGGCGCTGACGCCCTCGGCCCGCGTGCTGGCGGCGATCCGCGCCGAGCAGGGCAGTTTCGACGCGTTCGCCCTGCGCCAGAGCGCGGCGCACGCGGCGCATTTTCGCGGCCGTCCCTTGGCGCCGGCGGCGCTGGCGCGCTTCACGGCGCAGGCCGATGCCTCGCTGGCCGAGCAGGATAGGGTGGAACGGGCCGACAGCGGCGACTTCGGCCAATTCGTCCAGCGCTACCAGGCAGGCGCCCGCTACCTGCCCGTGCCGGACGAACCGCCCATGGAAGCTGTGCTGGCGCAGCAGCGCGTCGCCTGACACCCTATTCCCACTTTGATTGAGCCATCACACCATGCGCATATTGCACGCCATGCTGCGCGTCGCCGACCTGGACGCCGCCCTGCATTTTTACCGTGACGCCCTGGGCATGACTCTGCAGCGGCGCCACGATTATCCGGACGCACGCTTTACACGCGCCATCGTCGCCTATGGCGAGGCGCCCGAGCATGCGGCCATCGAGCTGACGCATAACTGGGACCGGCAAGCCTATACCCACGGCGACGCCTATGGCTACCTGGCCCTGGCGGTCGACGATGTGGCCAGCGTCTGCGCCAAGGTGCGCGCGCATGGCGGCACCGTCACGCGCGAGGCGGGGCCGATGAAGCACGGCAGCAATGTCATCGCCTTCGTGCAGGATCCCGACGGCTACCGCATCGAGCTGATCGAAGCGAGCGCGCACTATGACTGATCCATCGATTTACAACGACTGACACGGCATGGCAGGCGCGCCGCCGGCGGCGCCTGCCGGCATTTTTGAAAAGGAAGCCACCGCATGGTGCAAGTAACAACGACAAGCAAGGCCGCGACGCAGCCAGCGCCAGCGCCGCAGCCGCAGAACCGGCAGGCGCTGGTGCAGGCGGCCGTGGCCGCGGCCTGCGCCCTGGCCGTGGCGGTGCCCGCGCCGGCCCAGGCGCCGGAAAAAAAGGCCGCCGCCAAGAGCGAAATCTGCTACGGCGTGGCCAAGGCGGGCCAGAATGAATGCGCCAATATCACCTGCTTCCATTTGTGCTCGGGCATGGCGACCGTCGACCGCGATCCTGGCGAATGGATGACCGTCCCCGCCGGCACGTGCACGGCGCTGGGCGGCAAGGTGGAGGCGGCGCCGCTGGCCTGCCCGGGTGCGGCGCCCGCCAGGACGGGACCGCCGGCCGATGTGGCCGCAGGCGAGGCGCTGTACCACGAGGGCGACGCGGCGCGCGCACTGCCGGCGTGCGTCGCTTGCCATGGTCCGAAGGGCAATGCCGCCGTCGCCGATTATCCGAAGCTGGCCGGGCAGAACCTGGCCTACCTGGACAGCCAGCTGCGCGCCTTCCGCTCGCATGCGCGCGTCAGTCCCCTGATGAATACGGCCGTCGCGCCCCTGACGGATGGCGATATCGCCAACCTGTCCGCCTATTTGTCCCGGCAAAAGCTGGACGCCGTCGATCCCGCCCTGACCACCCCCGTGGTCGCCGGCAAGTCCTTCAGCGATTGCGACGGCGCCTGCCCGGAGATGGTGCCGCTGCCGGCCGGGCGCTTCCTCATGGGATCACCGCCCGGCGAGAGCGGGCGCTTCGGCAATGAGGGCCAGCACCCGGTCGAGATCCTGCAGCCGTTTGCCATTGGCCGCTTCAGCCTGACGTTCGCGCAGTTCGACGCCTGCGTGCAGGACGGCGGCTGCGACGGCTACCGGCCGTCGGATGAAGGCTGGGGACGCGGCACGCGCCCGGCCGTCAACGTCAGCTGGAACGATGCGCAAAGCTATCTGCGCTGGCTGTCGAAGAAGAGCGGCGCGCGCTACCGCCTGCCCACCGAGGCCGAGTGGGAATACGCGGCGCGCGCCGGCACCGTCACGGCGCGCTGGTGGGGCGAGGACATCACGCGCGGCGACGCCAAGTACGGTCCCGACGACTGCCCGCAGCAGAAGCATTGCGGCGGCGTCGTTTCCGGTTCGGGCAACTGGCCCACGACGGCGCCGGTCGGCAGCTACGCGCCGAATCCGGCAGGGCTGTACGACGTGCTGGGCAATGTGTGGCAGTGGACGGCCGATTGCTGGCACAGCGATTACGAGGGCGCGCCGAAGGATGGCCGCGTGTGGGAGGAAGCGGGCTGCAAGAAGCGCGTGGCGCGCGGCGCCTCCTGGACCGACACGCCGAACTTCGTGCGCGCGGCCACGCGCCTGGGCCTGGGCGCGGAAGGGCGGCGCGGCTGGATCGGCCTGCGCGTGGTGCGCGAGCTCGATGCGGCGCCCGGCACGGCAGCCAAGGCTGGCGCGGCGCCGGCGGGCGCGCGCGGCTTGCCCTGATGCGCGAGGAGGCGATGGCCGCGCCCCTGGTGGGCATCGGCCTGCGCGGCGCGCATTACCGCGACATGCTGGCGCGGCGCCAGCCCGTGGACTGGCTCGAGGTCCACAGCGAGAATTACCTGGCCGAAGGCGGCTGGGACCTGCATGTGCTCGAGACCTTGCGCGCCGACTATCCCGTCTCGCTGCATGGTGTCGGCATGGGCCTCGGTTCCGTGCATGGCTTTTCGCGCGCGCACGTGGAGCGCATCGCCCGCCTGGCCGCACGCATCGAGCCGATGCTGGTGTCCGAACACCTGTGCTGGGGCGCCACCGGCGACGCCGTGCTCAACGACTTGCTGCCGCTGCCGCTGAACGGCGCCAGCCTGGAACTGGTCTGCCAGCGCGTGGACCTGGTGCAGGAAGTGCTGCGCCGCCCGATCCTGCTGGAGAACGTCTCTACCTATTTGCGCTTTCCCGGCGACAGCTGGGGCGAGACGGAGTTCCTCGCCTGCGTGGCGCGCCGCACCGGTTGCGGCGTGCTGCTGGACATCAACAACCTGTACGTCAATCAATGCAACCACGGCGAGGACGCGCTGGCCGCAATGGCGTCGCTGGCGCCGGGCCTGGTCGGCGAACTGCACCTGGCCGGCCACTGCGAAGATGGCGGCCTGCTGGTCGACCACCATGGCGCGCCCGTGGCCGGGCCCGTGTGGGAACTGTACCGCGCCGCCTTGCGCCGCTACGGCCCGCTGCCCACCTTGGTCGAATGGGATACCAATCTGCCGCCGCTGGCCACCTTGCTCGACGAAGTGGCCCGTGCGCGTGCGCTTGCCGGCGAAGCGCTTGCGCCGGCGGCACTGGCGGCCTGCGATGACGCTTGAGGAACTGGCGCGCCTGCAGGCCGCGTTCGGCGCGCAGCTCGGCGCGCGCACGCCCGATGCGGCCGCGCTGGCGCCGTGGCTGGGCGTTGATGCGCGCGGCGCCGGCGCCCTGGCGCGTTACGGCCAGGCGCTGCGCCAGCACCACGCGCGCTCGCTGGAACTCGTCTATCCCGTGCTGCGCGCGCTGGGCGGCGCGTCCTGGTTCCTCGCCATGGCGCATGCCTATGGCGATGCGCATCCGTCGCGCAGCGCGGACCTGGCCTATTTCGGCGCCAGCCTGCCCGTGTTTCTTGCGACCTGGCCGCCGGCCGCCGCGCATGGCTATTTTGCCGACGTGGCGCGCCTGGAGTGGCTGCTGCACCAGGCCCATGGTGCGCCCGATGCCGCTGCGCTGACCTTGCGCGACGTGCAGGCGGCCGGGGCGGGCCAGGTCGATGCCTGGCGGCTGGCGCTGCATCCGGCGGCCGTGCTGTACCGCTCGCCCTGGCGCGCGGCGGCGATCTGGCTGGCGCACGACGCCGCGGCGCGGCATGCGATGCCGGCTGATGCCTTGGGCGAGACGCTGGCGCTCGTGTACCGCCATGGCTGGACGCCGTGCGTGCGCGAGATCGACGCGGTGGAAGCCGGAGCGCTGGACGTGCTGGCTGGCGGGGCCACTCTGGGCGCTGCGCTGGCGGCGGCGCAGCAGGCGCACTTGCTGGACAAGGCTGCCGCGCCATTCGCGCCGGCCCCCCTGCTGCTGCGCTGGCTGGCCGATGGCGTGCTGGTACAGGTGCCTGAGAGTGGCCGCGCGTGCTGACCTGACGATGTGCTTACAGTGGCCAGCCGCAGGTGCCCCAGCCGGTGGCGTCGAGCGGGTAGGCGTCGGCCGGCGCGGATGACGTTTTTTCTTCGCTGTCGTCCTGTTCCTGTTCCTGCTCCTGTTCCGTATTTGGCTGCTGGACCTGCGCCGGGCTGTCGGGCGCAATGAAACTCGCCGCCCACGATAGCAGGCGTTTCAATTGGCGCTCCCTGGCGCCGCTGCGGGGGCGCCTTGGGCCGTGGCGCCGGTCTTGCGCCGGGCGCGCACCAGCAGGCCGGAGGTCTCTCCGCTGCCGGTGCGGCCCGCCTTGTCGATGTGGAAGGCCGCGCCCAGCAAGGCCAGCACCCGGTCCAGGCGGTAGAGCAGTTCGGGATGTTGCGGCCCGCCGTGGCCATGTGCGAAGCTGTCCTCGTCGTGCGCCAGCAGCAGGAAGGTGCCGCCGGGCGCCACGGCCCTGGCCGCGCGCGCCAGTATCGGCGTCAGTTCCTGCTGCGGCAGGTGCAAATAGGCCAGCAGCACCAGGTCATGGTGGGCGGTGCCGAGGGCATAGTGGCGCAGGTCGGCCAGCACGAAATCGATGTGCGTCTCGAGCTGGCGCGCGCGCGCCAGTTGCCGGCCCTTGTCGAGTCCCGCCGTGGCGTAGTCGACGGCCCGCACTTGCCAGCCTTGCTGCGCCAGCCAGACCGCGTGGCGCCCGGTGCCGCAGGCCAGGTCGAGTGCGCTGCCAGGTGCGAGGCCGGCCACTTCGGCGGCCAGCACGGCGCTGGTGTCGGACGCCGCGGCGGCATTATCGCCAGCGTGGCGCCGGTTCCAGTCGGCGCTGTCCATCGGCCGCAGCGGCATGTCTGTGAGCGGAAAACGGGAGCGCGCGACGGGGCCGGCGCCAGGAGCAAGAATGGCTTGCATGTCGTTGTCGATCGAAGTGGCGATGCGTCCATCGTAGCGCCGCGCCGGGTGCGCCGGAAGGCGTGCGGCGCACAATGTATCCATGCGTCTGGCGCCATGGACCCAATAAATCATGCTAAGGTAAGAAACTATGTCGATACCTGATCTGAACCTGTTAATCACCCTCGATGTGCTGCTTGCGGAAGGCAGCGTCACGCGCGCCGCGCGGCGCTTGCGCCTCAGTCCATCGGCCATGAGCCGCGCCCTGGCGCGCCTGCGCGAGACGACCGGCGATCCGCTGCTCGTGCGCGCCGGGCGTGAACTCGTGCCCACGCCGCGCGCGCTGGAATTGCGCGAACGGGTGGGCCCCCTGGTGGGCGAGGTGCTGGCCGTGCTGGGACCGGCGCAACGGCTCGATCCGCGCCAGCTGGAGCAGACGTTCACGCTGCGTTCGAGCGACGGCTTCGTTGAAAATTTCGGTCCCGCGCTGCTTGCGCATATCGGCGCGCAGGCGCCCGGCGTGCGTCTGCGCTTCGTGCAAAAGGTTGACCGCGAAAGCGTGCAGCTGCGCGAGGGCAGCATCGACCTGGAGACGGGCGTGATCGGCAGTTTCACGAGTCCGGAAGTGCGCACGCGCCGCCTGTTTGGCGACCGTTTCGTGGGCGTGGTGCGCAGCGGCCATGCGCTGGCGCAGGGCGAGATCAGCGCCGAGCGCTATGCGGCCGGCCAGCACGTGCTGGTGGCGCGGCGCGACCAGGATAAGGGACCGATGGATGACGCGCTGGCCGCGCTGGGATTGCAGCGCAGCATCACCAGCATCGTCGGCGGCTTTACGGCGGCGCTGGCGCTGGCCGCCGGCTCCGACCTGATCGCTACCGTGCCGGAGCGGCATACGGGCAATCTGCGCGCCGGCATGTTCAGCTTTGCGCTGCCGCTGCGCATGCCGGACCTGACCGTGTCCCTGATGTGGCATCCGCGCATGGATGCCGACCCCGCCCACCGCTGGCTGCGCGGCTGCGTGGTCGACGCCTGCGCCGGCCAGACAGGCGCCGCCTGACGCCGCCGGCAGCGTTGTCCTAGCGCGGCACGGGCCCGTCGAAGCCGCCCGCCATGGCCGTGTAGCCATGGGCCGTGGCGATGGCCACGTCGCGGTGCGCCGTCACCAGCTGCTCCTGCGTGGCCAGCGCGATGCGTTCCGCTTCGAGAACGCCGAGCAGGCTTTCCGCGCCTTCTTGGTAGCGCACCCTGGCCAGGCGCGCGCTTTCCTGCGCCAGCTGGTGCGCCTCGCGCAATTCCGCATGGCGGCTGCGCAGCTGCACCCATTGCGCGATGGCGCTGTCCGTTTCCTCCAGCGCCAGCGCCAGCGCCTTGTCGAAGCCGGCCTGCGCGGCCAGCACTTCGGCGCCGGCCGCGCGGGCGCGGGCGCGGCGCGTGCCGCCATCGAACAGCGGCAGGGTAAAGGCGGCGCCCGCATGCCAGCGCGCCGCATCGCCGCCATTCCAGTCGCCGGCCACACCGGAGGCGCCGAACAGCGCGCCCAGGCTGATGCGCGGGAAGCGCTCGGCGATGGCCGCGCCTTCGCGGGCGCTGGCCGCCGCCAGCGCGCGTTCGGCCGCGCGCACGTCGGGCCGGCGCAGCAGCAGGTGGGCCGGTTCATCCGTCAGCAGGGTCTGCGGCAGCGCCAATGGCATCGGCTGGTCGAGCGCCGCCAGTTCCGGCGCATCGAGGCGCTGCCCCGTGAGGGTGGCCAGGCGGTTGCGCGCCACCCGTTCTTCGGCATTCAGGCTGGGCAGGCGGGCGCTGGCCAGGCGCATCTGCGCCTCGGCGCGCATGCGTTCGGCCGGTGCGGCGCGGCCCGCGTCCTCGCGCTCGCGCACCAGCCGCAAGGTGCCGGACTGGTTCGACAGTTGCTCCTGCAGGCTGGCGCGCATCTGCTGCGCGCCGCGCAGCACCAGGTAGGCATCCACCACCTGCGCCAGGATCAGGCGCCGCACGTCGTCGCGCACGGCCGCGCGTTCGTCCGCCGTGGCCTCGGCGGCGGCGATGCTGTGGCGCACGCGGCCGAACAGGTCGAGCTCCCAGCTGAAGGCGGCGTTCCACTGCACCGGCGAGGCGATGTGCGGCTGGCCGTCGCTGCTCTCGATGGCAGCCAGGCGCGCGCGCCCGGCCTGGGCATCGAGATCCACCGTCGGCAGGCGTGCGCCGCGCGCCGCTTGCGCGTATTCGCTGGCGCTGGCCAGGCGCGCGGCGGCGATGCGCACGTCGTAATTGTCTTGCCAGGCGCGTTTCACCAATTGCTCCAGCCTGGCGTCGTCCAGTGCCTGCCACCACAGGGCCGGCGGCGCGCCGGCCTGCAGCTCCGGTGCGCCGGCGGCCGAGGGCAGGGCCGGCAGCTGCGCCGTGTCGAGTGCCCGCGTCGCCGTCGGCGTGCCGACGCTGCAGCCGGCCAGCGCCAGCATGGCCGCCGCCAGTAGCGGCGCGGCGCGGCGCGTGTTCACATTGTTCATGCGGTGTGTGCGGCTCATGCGGCTTCTCCCAGCGCGACCGTGCGTGCGGCGGGCGCCGCGCGGCGCCTGCTCAGCAAGGTGAAAAACAACGGTGTAAACAACAGGCCCGACAAGGTCACGCCCAGCATGCCGGCGAAGACGGCCGTGCCCATCGACTGGCGCATTTCCGCGCCTGCGCCGGAAGACAGCATCAGCGGTATCGCGCCCAGCAAAAAGGCCAGTGACGTCATCAGGATGGGCCGCAGGCGCGTGCGGGCGGCGGCGATGGCCGCTTCGCGCGCATCGGCGCCGGCCGCCATCGCCTGGCGTGCGAATTCGACGATCAGGATGGCATTCTTGGCCGCCAGGCCGATCAGCACCACGATGCTGATCTGCGTCAGCACGTTGTTGTCCAGGCCGCGCCACGACACGCCGATCAGCGTGGCCAGCACGCAGCTGGGCACGATCAGCACGACGGACAGGGGCAGCAGCCAGCTTTCAAACAGGGCCGCCAGCAGCAGATACACGAGCAGCACGGCCAGGCCCAGCACCATGCCGGTGCTGCCACCCGCGTGTTTTTCCTGCAGCGCCAGTTCCGTCCACTCGTAGTCGAAGCCGGCCGGCAGGCGCGCCTTGAGCAGCTCTTCCATCGCGGCGATGGTTTGCCCCGTCGAGTAGCCAGGCTTGGTGCTGCCCTGGATTTCGGCGGCCGGATACAGGTTGTAGCGCGGCACGCGGAACGGCGCCGTGCCTTCGCTGAAGGTGGCCACGCTGCCCAGCGGGACCATGTCGCCGTTGGCGGCGCGCGTTTTCAGCGCGGCCAGGTCGGTCACGCTTCGCCGGTAGGGCGCGTCCGCCTGGGCGGTAACGCGCCAGACCCGGCCCATCAGGTTCATGTCGTTGACGAAGACGGGCGCCATGTAGCTTTGCAGGGTCTCGTTCACGCGTAGCAGTGGCACGCCCAGGTATTCGGCCTTGGTGCGGTCCAGTTCAACCTTGATCTGCGGGCTCATGGCGTTGAACGGCGTGAAGGCGCCCATCACCGAAGGCAGCTTGCCCGCTTCCTCGGCGATGCCGCGCGCGGCGGCCTGCAAGGCTTGCGGTCCCAGGCCGCCCGTGTCGCGCAGCATCAGCTTGAAGCCGCCGCCGGTGCCGATGCCGGGCACGGAAGGCGGCGGTATCACCATCACGCGCGCCGCGCTGATGGGCGCCAGCCTGGCGCGCATGGCGCCCAGCATGGCCGGGCCGTCCAGGCCATCGCTGGCGCGCGCGCCGAAGTCCTTGAACATGGTGAAGATGACGGCCGTGTTGGGCGCCGACGTAAACGTGGCGCCGTCCGTGCCGACGAAGGCGGCCGTGTGGGCCACGCCGGGATGGCTCATCAGGCGGGCCGTGGCGTCCTGCACCACTTCGCTCGTGCGCGCCAGGGTCGAGCCGGCCGGCAGCTGGATCGAGACGATGGCGTAGCCGCGGTCCAGCTGCGGCACGAAACCGCGCGGCGTCACATCCAGGCGCCACAGGGTCAGGCCCGCCAGCAGCAGGTACACGGGCAGCATCAGCCAGCGCCGCGAGAGGATGCGCCCCGTCAGCCGCACGTAGCCGCCCGTCAGGCGGGAAAAGCCGCGGTTGAAGATGACCATCCAGCGCGCGCCCAGGCTGTTGGCATCGTGCTGCGGCTTGAGCAGCAGTGCGGCCAGGGCCGGCGACAATGTCAGCGAGACCAGCGCCGAGATCACGGTGGAGGCGGCGATGGTGACGGCGAACTGGCGGTAGAACATGCCGGAGATGCCGTCGATGAAGGCCGTCGGCACGAACACGGCCACCAGCACCAGCGCGATGGCGACGAGGGCGAAGCCCACCTCGTTCATGCTGCGCTGCGCCGCGGCGACGGGGCTCATGCCTTCCTCCATGTGGCGCTCGACGTTTTCCACCACCACGATGGCGTCATCGACGACGATGCCGATGGCCAGCACCAGGCCGAACAGCGACAGGGTATTGAGGGTATAGCCCATCGCGGCCAGCACCGTGAAGGTGCCGACCAGGGACACGGGAATGGCCAGGATGGGAATGATGGCGGCGCGCCACGAGCCGAGGAACAGCAGCATGGCCAGGCACACCAGCAGCGCCGCCTCGAAGATGGTGTCGCGCACCTTGTCGATCGAGGAACGGATGAATTCGGTCGGATTGTAATAGGCGTGGTAGGCCACGTCCTGCGGGAACTCGCCTTCCATTTTGGCCAGCTGGGCCAGCACGCGGTCGCCCGTGGCCAGCGCGTTCGAGCCGGGCAGCAGGCTGATGCCCAGCGCGATGGCCGTGCGGTTGTCGACGAAGCCGCTCTCCGTATAATCCTGCGCGCCCATCTCGACGCGTGCCACGTCGCGCAGGCGCACCACGCCGCCGTCCGCATGGGCGGCCACGACGATCGCCTCGAATTCGGCCACGTCGCGCAAACGGCTTTGCGCCTGCACCTGCACCTGGTAGGCGCCGTCGCTGCCGCCCGGCGGCTGGTTCAATACCCCTGCGGCGACCTGCGAGTTCGCTTGCCGCACGGCCGCGATGACTTCCGGCGCCGTCAGGCCCAGCGAGGCCACGCGCGCCGGGTCGAGCCAGATGCGCATCGAGAAGTCACGCGCGCCGCGCGTGTAGATGTCGCCCACGCCTTCGACGCGGGCCAGCTTGTCCTTGATGGCCGTGCCGATGAAGTTGGAGATGTACTGCTGGTCGCGCGTGCCTTTCGGGGAATCGAACAGCACCACCATCAGCAGGTCGGGCGAGGCCTTCTTGACGGCCAGCCCCAGCCGGCGCACGGCTTCGGGCAGGCGCGCTTCGGCCACCGCCACGCGGTTCTGCACCAGCGACTGGGCCTGCTCGACGTTGGTGCCCGGCTTGAAGACCACGCTGATGGTCAGCTTGCCGTCGCCCACCGATTGCGAGGACATGTAGAGCATGCCGTCGACGCCGTTGATTTCCTGTTCGATTGGCGCGGCGACGGTATCGGCGATTTCCTGCGCCGAGGCGCCCGGGTAGTTGGCCTTCACGGTCACCGTGGGCGGCACGATCTCGGGAAACTCCGAGATCGGCAGGCGCATGGCCGACACCGCACCCATCAGCGTGATCAGGATCGACAGCACGATGGCAAACACGGGACGGCGGATGAAAAATTGGGAAAAGCGCATGGTCTCTCCTTATGCGCCGTTGGCGCGGGGAGCGGCCACCAGCACCTGGTCGCCGGGGCGCACCTTGGCCGCGCCGGAGACGATGACCCGGTCCTGCGGCGTGAGGCCGGACAGCACGATCTGCTTGTCGCCCTGCAGGCCGCCCAGTTCCAGCTTGCGCGGCGCCACTTTGCCCGCCGCGTCCACGACGAACACCATTTTTTTGTTCTGGTCGCTGAGGATGGCGGCGTCGGGCACCAGCAAGCGCTCCTGCGCCTTGCCGACGGGGATGCGCACGCGCGCAAAACTGCCCGGCATGACGGCGCGGTCGGCGTTGGCCAGGCTGGCGCGCAGGCGCACCGTGCCCGAGCGGGCGCTGATTTCGTTATCGACAAAGTCGACGCTGGCATCCTGGGCGGGGCCGCCGCCGTCGAGCGCCAGCTGCACCTTCGATGGCAGCTTGCTTTGCTGGCGCAGGCGCTGGAAATCCGCTTCCGACAGGTCGACCATGGCGCGCACGGGGCTGTGCGCGACGATGGTGGTCAGCACGCCACCCTGCGCCGCGCCGCCGGCCACATAGTTGCCGACATCGACGCGGCGGTCCGACACGGTGCCGGCGATTGGCGCGCGCATGGTGGTGAAGGACAGTTCCAGTTCGGCGCTGCGCAATTCCGCCTGGCTCAGCATGACGGCCGCCTGCGCGCCTTCCAGTTCGCCGCGCGCCCGTTCCAGCTCCTCGGTGCTGGCCGCGCCCGTTTGCTGCAGCCGGCTGCTGCGCTCGAACTGGGCCTTGGCCAGCTTGCTGCGCGCATTGGCCTGGGCCAGGCTGGCCTGGGCGCGGTCGCGCGCCGCCGCGAAGGGGCGCGGGTCGATGACGAACAGCGCATCGCCGGCCTTGACCTGCTGGCCGTCGCGAAAGGCGATCTGCTGCAAATAGCCGGACACGCGCGAGCGCACTTCCACGCGCTGCGACGGTTCGATGCGGCCCGTGTAGTCGAGGGTGGCCTGCACCATTGACGTTTCCGGCAGTGCTACGGACACGGTGGGCTTGGGCGGCGGGCCGCCAGGCGCGGCCTGGGAACGGCCGCAGCCGGACAAAGTGGCGCTGCAGGCCAGGGCCAGCAGCAGTAACAGCGGGACGGGCAGGGACGGAATCGGACGGGGGCGCATCATGCGGGGTCTCCAGAAGGCGTAGGGGGCTTGGCCAGGGCGCGGCCGAGCGCGAAAATGGCCAGCGCGGCGAGTATCAGCGCGCTGGCGACGGCAAAGGTGGCGTGCATGCCACGGATCATGGCGGCTGGCTGGGCGCTGGCGAGATCGCTGGCGCTGGCGAAAAAAGCGAAGACGGCGCCCATCACGGAGGCGCCCGTGACGAGGCCCAGATTGCGCGACAGATTGAGCATGCCGGAAATGAGGCCGCGCTGGTCGGGGACGATGTCGCCCATCACGGCCGTATTGTTGGCCGCCTGGAACAGCGCGTAGCTGGCCGTGAGCAGCATGATCGGTGCGACGTAGCCGGGGATGCCCAGGCTGGCGGGCATCAGCGACAGCGCCAGGCAGGCGGCGGCCGCGCCGCACAGGCCCGCGCCGCCCATGCGCTGCGCGCCGTAGCGGTCCACCAGCCAGCCGGACGGCACGCCGCAGAACGCCGCCACCAGCGGTCCGGCCGCCAGCACCATGCCGGTGACAGCCGTGCCCAGACACAGGCCGCGCGCCAGGTAGAACGGGCCAACCACCAGCGTGGACATCATGACCGTCGACACCAGCATGCTGGTCGCCAGGCCGGCGCTGAGCACGGGCGCGCGCAGCATGGCCAGGCGGATCAGCGGCGCCGGCGCCTTCAGTTCCACATACACGAACAGGGCGGCGCCCACGCAGGCGGTCAGCAGCAGCGCCACGTTGCGCATGCCGAAATGGCCGCGCCCCAGGGTCATGGCCAGCGCATAGGCGGCCAGGGTCAGCGCCAGCAGCAGGGTGCCGCGGTGGTCGAACACGGGCCGCTTGGCGTTGGCGCCGCGCTGGTCGGTCGGCAGGAAGCGCCAGGCCATCAGCAGCGCCACGCCGGCCAGCGGCACGTTGACGAGAAAGATAGATTGCCAGCCGAAGCGGGCGATCAGCAGGCCGCCCAGCGCGGGGCCAAGCGTGGTGCCGACGGCCGACATGGTGCCGAGCAGGCCCATGGCGCTGCCCGTCTGCGCCTTGGGCACGATGCTGCCGACGAAGGCCATGGTCAGCGCCATCATGACGGACGCGCCCAGGCCCTGCAGGGCGCGCGCGGCGACCAGCAGCCACAAGGTGGGCGCCAGCGCGCACAGGATGGAGGCAACGGCGAACAGGGCGATGCCGGCCAGCAGCAGGCGGCGCCGGCCGATCATGTCGCCGAGGCGGCCCACGCTGACGATCAGCGCGGTGATGGCCAGCAGGTAGGACAGCACGATCCATTGCACGTCCTGGAACGGCGCATGCAGGGCCCTGGCCATGTCGGGCAGGCCCACGTTGGCGATGCTGGTGCCCAGCGCGGGCAGCAGCATGGCGAGGGACAGGCTGGCAAGGGCGCCGCGCACGGGGCGCGTGGCGGCGCCGGCCGGGGAGGCCTGCTGGCTCGGTGGTACGGGTTTTGACGGCGAATTCATAAGGGGGCTTATCCATCCAATAAGAGTCATTACATGGTACTGAGGGATTTGGCATGGCGGAAGACGCACAAGTTGCACTTTGTTGTTGCGTTTGACGCCATGTATGGTGCGATGGGCAGCGCTACAGCATCTGGTCCATCTCGAAGGCGGGCAGGCTGTCGGCCTGGTGGTAGCGGACGATGCGCCCGGGAATGCCGGCCACGGTGCAATGCGCGGGCACGTCGCGCAGGACCACGCTGCCGGCGGCCACCTTGCTCATGGCGCCGATCTCGATATTGCCGAGGATCTTGGCGCCCGCGCCCAGCATCACGCCCGAACGGATCTTCGGATGGCGGTCGCCATGCTCCTTGCCGGTGCCGCCGAGCGTGACGTTTTGCAGGATGGAGACGTTGTCGTCGACCACGGCCGTTTCGCCGATGACGATGCCGCTGCCATGATCGAGCATGATGCCCGCGCCGATGCGCGCGGCCGGATGGATGTCGATGCCGAAGACGCTGGCCGCATGGCTGGACAGGGAATACGCCGCCTCGCTGCGGCCCGCCAGCCACAGATGGTGCGCCATGCGGTAGGTCTGCAGCGCATGAAAGCCCTTCAGGTTCAGCAGTGCGTGCAGGGCGTCGGGGCAGGCCGGATCACGCTGCGCGATGGCCGCGAGGTCGGCCGCGATGCTGGCCAGGATGGGCGGCTGCGTGCTTAAAATATCCTCGAACAGGGGGCGCAGCACGGCCGGGCGCATGTCGCGCGCGCCCAGGCGCTGCGCCAGGACGGCGGCGAGCAGCCCGGCGGGGCTGTCGTGCGGCAGTATCAGCTCGTCGAGCATGGGGCGCAGCAGCGGCTCGCGCGCGGCGAGCCGTTGCGCCAGCCCGCGCATTTGTTCCCAGGCGCAGTCCCCGCTGGCGGGCTGGCTGGCTGCGGCGGCGTCGATGCGGCGCAGGGGCGGCACGGGCGGCAGGGGGCTGGCGTATGTCAAGTAAGTCATCGTGGCGCCTGTCCAGGCAAAGGAAGGAAAAGTGGAGCGCCTGGCAACAAGGCCGGCGCCGGCTGGCAAGTGCCCAAGGCCCGGAAGGCCGGGCTGCGCGGATTGCGGGTACACGATAAGCCGCCGCAGGGGACGAAGCAAATCGTAAATACTGAGCGCGTGGCTCACGATTCCTGATGCTTGGGGGAGGGGGCGTGCGGCGAACGTGGCGCTGCCGGCCTGGCAGCCTGCGGCGCCAGGGGCGGAAGAAGGGAGAGAGGGAGCGCGCCGTGGCCCGCGCGGGAGTTACAGCGCGTTGAGCGGTATCTTCAGGTAGCGCACGCCATTGTCTTCCGGCTCGGGCAGTTTGCCCGCATTGATGTTGACCTGGATGGCGGGCAGGATCAAGGTCGGCATGTCGAGGGTGGCGTCGCGGCTGGTGCGCATGGCCACGAACTGTTCTTCCGTGATGCCGTCGCGCAAATGGATGTTGCTGGCCCGCTGTTCGGCCACCGTCACTTCCCAGCGCGCTTCGCGGCCGTTGGGCGGGTAGTCGTGGCACATGAACAGCCGCGTCTGCGGCGGCAGCGACAGCAAGCGCTGCGCGGAGCGGTACAGCAGGGCAGCGGAGCCGCCGGGGAAATCGCAGCGGGCCGAACCCACGTCCGGCATGAACAGGGTGTCGCCGACAAACACGGCGTCGCCGATCTGATACGCCAGGTCGGCCGGCGTGTGGCCTGGCACGTGCAGGGCGCGCACTTCCAGCTGGCCGATATGAAAGACCTGGTCGGGCGCGAACAGCTGGTCGAACTGCGAGCCATCGGCCCTGGCGCCGTCCTGGTGGTAGACGGCCGCGAACGCCTGCTGCACCGTCTGGATGGCGGCGCCGATGGCCACGTCGCCGCCCAGCTGCTGCTGCAAATAGGGCGCGGCGGACAGATGGTCGGCGTGCGCGTGGGTTTCCAGCAGCCAGCGGCACTGCAAGCCGTGTTCGCGCACGAAGGCGATCACCTTGTCGGCCGAGGCGGTCGAGGTGCGGCCCGCTTTCGGGTCGTAGTCGAGCACGGAGTCGATGATGGCGCAGTCCCGGCCATCGGCCTCGTAGACAACATAGGTGACGGTGGCGGTGGCGGGGTCGAAGAAAGCTTGGATTTGTGGAGTCATCACGGCGGCAGGGGGCGGGCAGGGAATAACATTATATCGCCAGAGTCCGTTCAAAAAATGTTGAAAATTAACATTTAACATGCGGAAAACAGATAAGCGAGGGGCTACGCGCGCGACTACCGTGCGCACCCTGTGTCTTGCTGCGTGCTAACCTCATTCTTCCAAGGAGGAATTCATGAACGATATCACTGCACGCAGCGAACAATACCGCGGTTTTACGATTTCCGTGACCCCGCAAAAGGATAACGACGACTTATGGGATTTTACCTACCGCCTGCAGCGCGAAGGTGAACCCGAGGCGCAGGCGATCACGCGCAGCCGCACCCTGGGCGGCTATGCGGCGCCCGAGACGGCTTGCACGGCGGGCCTGGAAGTGGCCAGGACGGAAGTGGACAATTTGCTGCGCCCTTGAGCCAGCATAAATCGTTTAGCCCGAAAGTGCGCCTGGCGACGGCCGGCGCGTGAAACACGTCGCTGCCAGTCGCGCTTCATGCTACGATTTCCACTATTGAGTCAGTCAACAAGGAGGCACCCCATGAATAGCAGTTCTAAAATTCACTATAAAGGCTGGGAAATCGTTCCCCTGGCCGTGCCCACCACCGATGGCAAATGGTCGGCCAGTTGCGACATCGAACGCGCCACGGCGGAAGGCCTGGAAGTGTTCGAAGGCTCGACCATGCAGTTCGTGCGCGACGACGAGGAGGGCGCCATTGCCGCCGCCTGCGAAGAGGCCGTGCGCCAGATCGACAATATCATCGCCAATCCGCTGGTGCGGCTGGCCTAGTTTGCCTTGGTAGTATCAGTTGTATCAATTGTATAAATCAGCCGGCGCCCGCCGGCTGTTTTTATTGCGCGTCTTGCCAGTCTGGGCTTTCATCGCCTTGTCTGCGCGTCTGTTTCGTGTTTCAAAAAATGTTTCAAAATGAGTTTCATGAAACAATAGTGAAACATTTTTGCCGCCAAACGTGACATCGGTGTTCCGCTGCGCCACAACGCAAGGTGCGTGGCCTCATTGCCGTTTGCCTGCCTTTTCACTCTGCATTCGACGGTTTTCACCTAGACAGAACGGTCCTGGCACGGCATTTGCAATACTGATGCTCATAGCCACTCCGTGAAACATTCGGGACCATCCGAAACCCATAAGGTGAACACATGACTCAATACTCCGCAGGTGCCGCATTCCGCAAGGCCGTCCAGGAAGAATCCCCGTTGCAAGTGGTCGGCGCCATCAACGCCAACCACGCCTTGCTGGCCAAGTGCGCCGGTTACAAGGCCATCTACCTGTCCGGCGGCGGCGTCGCGGCCGGCTCGCTGGGCTTGCCCGACCTGGGCATTTCCAGCCTGGACGACGTGCTGACCGACATCCGCCGCATCACCGACGTATGCGACCTGCCGCTGCTGGTCGACGCCGACACGGGTTTCGGTGCATCCGCCTTCAACGTGGCGCGCACGGTGAAATCGATGATCAAGTTCGGCGCGGCCGGCCTGCACATCGAAGACCAGGTGGGTGCCAAGCGCTGCGGCCACCGTCCGGGCAAGGAAATCGTGAGCAAGGAAGAAATGGTCGACCGCATCAAGGCGGCCGTCGATGCGCGCACGGACCCGAACTTCGTCATCATGGCGCGCACCGATGCGCTGGCCGTCGATGGCATGGAAGCGGCACTGGAACGCGCCGTGGCCTGCGTCGAAGCGGGCGCCGACATGATCTTCCCGGAAGCCATCACGGACCTGGACATGTACGCCACCTTCGCCAAGGCCGTCAACGTGCCGATTCTGGCCAACATCACGGAATTCGGTTCCACGCCGCTGTTCACCCTGGACGAACTGCGCAGCGCCCACGTGGGCCTGGCGCTGTATCCGCTGTCCGCCTTCCGCGCCATGAACAAGGCGGCGGAAAACGTCTACCAGGCGCTGCGCCGCGACGGCACGCAAAAGAATGTGCTCGACACCATGCAGACGCGCATGGAGCTGTATGAATCGATCAATTACCACGATTTCGAGCAAAAACTCGATGCGCTGTTCGCCGCGCAAAAGAAATAAACAGAAGCAGGGGCCGCATGCCGGCCCCGCAGTGATGCAACCGAGACTAGTCAATTTTTGGAGAACACAATGACCGCACCGCAAGCCGCCACTTTCAAGCCTAAAAAATCCGTCGCCCTGTCCGGCGTCACCGCCGGCAATACGGCGCTGTGCTCGGTCGGCAAGACCGGCAACGATTTGCACTATCGCGGCTATGACATCCTGGACGTGGCCGACAGCTGCGAGTTCGAGGAAATCGCCCACCTGCTGGTGCACGGCAAGCTGCCGACGTCCGCGGAACTGAAAGGCTACAAGGCCAAACTGAAATCCTTGCGCGGCTTGCCGTCGGCAGTGAAACTGGCGCTCGAAGCGCTGCCCGCCGCCGCCCACCCGATGGACGTGATGCGCACGGGCGTGTCCGTGCTGGGCTGCACCTTGCCTGAAAAAGACGACCATAACGCGCCGGGCGCGCGCGACATCGCGGACCGCCTGATGGCGTCGTTCGGCTCCATGCTGCTGTACTGGTACCACTACAGCCATAACGGCAAGCGCATCGAAGTGGAAACGGACGACGATTCGATCGGCGGCCACTTCCTGCACCTGCTGCATGGCGAAAAACCGTCGGCGTCGTGGGAAAAAGCCATGCACACGTCGCTGATCCTGTACGCGGAACACGAATTCAACGCGTCGACCTTCACCAGCCGCGTGATCGCCGGCACGGGCTCGGACATCCACTCGGCAATCACGGGCGCCATCGGCGCGCTGCGCGGCCCGAAACACGGCGGCGCGAATGAAGTGGCGCTGGAAATCCAGAAACGCTACGACAACGCCGACGAAGCGGAAGCGGACATCCGCGAGCGCGTGGCCAACAAGGAAGTGGTGATCGGTTTCGGCCACCCCGTCTACACGATTTCCGACCCGCGCAACGTGGTCATCAAGGAAGTGGCCCGTTCGCTGTCGCAGGAAGCCGGTTCCACGAAAATGTTCGACATCGCCGAGCGCCTGGAATCGGTCATGTGGGAAATCAAGAACATGTTCCCGAATCTGGACTGGTTCTCGGCCGTGTCCTACCACATGATGGGCGTGCCGACGGCGATGTTTACGCCGCTGTTCGTCATCTCGCGTACCTCGGGCTGGGCCGCCCACATCATTGAGCAGCGCATCGACAACAAGATCATCCGCCCGAGCGCCAACTACGTGGGCCCGGAAGACCTGGAATTCGTGCCGATCAAGGACCGCAAATAATGAGCATCAATATGAATACCCTGCATCGCAAATCCTTGCCAGGCACCCAGCTAGACTACTTCGACACGCGCGCCGCCGTCGATGCGATCCAGCCAGGCGCCTACGCCACCTTGCCCTACACCTCGCGCGTGCTGGCCGAAAACCTCGTGCGCCGCTGCGACCCGGCGACATTGAATGCCTCGCTGAGCCAGTTCATCGAACGCCGCCGCGACCTCGATTTCCCATGGTTCCCCGCGCGCGTCGTCTGTCATGACATCCTGGGTCAGACGGCTCTGGTCGACTTGGCCGGCTTGCGCGACGCCATCGCGGCCCAGGGCGGCGACCCGGCGCTGGTCAACCCGGTGGTGCCCACGCAGCTGGTGGTCGACCACTCGCTGGCCGTCGAATGCGGCGGTTTCGACCCCGACGCCTTCGCCAAGAACCGGGCCATCGAAGACCGCCGCAACGAAGACCGTTTCGATTTCATCGACTGGACCAAGAAGGCGTTTAAAAACGTCGACGTGATCCCGCCGGGGAACGGCATCCTGCACCAGATTAACCTCGAGCGCATGTCGCCCGTGATCCAGGTGCAGGATGGCGTGGCCTATCCCGACACCCTGGTGGGCACGGATTCGCATACGCCGATGGTCGACGCGCTGGGCGTGATTGCCATCGGCGTGGGCGGCCTGGAAGCGGAAAGCGTGATGCTGGGCCGCGCTTCGTGGATGCGCCTGCCCGACATCATCGGCGTCAAGCTGACGGGGAAACCGCAGCCGGGCATCACGGCCACGGACACGGTGCTGGCGCTGACGGAATTTTTGCGCAAGCAGAAGGTCGTCTCGTCCTACCTGGAATTCTTTGGCGAAGGCGCATCGCACCTGACCCTGGGCGACCGCGCTACGATTTCCAACATGGCGCCGGAATTCGGCGCCACGGCCGCCATGTTCTACATCGACGCGCAAACCATCAAGTATCTGAAACTGACGGGCCGCGACGACGAACTGGTGAAACTGGTGGAGCTGTACGCCAAAGTGACGGGCTTGTGGGCCGACAGCCTGGTGGACGCGCAGTACGAGCGCGTCCTGAGCTTCGATCTGTCGTCCGTCGTGCGCAATATCGCCGGTCCGTCGAACCCGCACAACCTCGTGCCGACGTCCGAACTGGCTGCGCGCGGCATCTCCGGCGTGGTCGAGAACGAACCGGGCAAGATGCCGGACGGCGCCGTCATCATCGCGGCCATTACCAGCTGCACCAACACGAACAACCCGCGCAACATGATCGCCGCCGGCCTGATCGCGCGCAATGCGAACCGCCTGGGCCTCACGCGCAAACCTTGGGTGAAATCGTCGCTGGCGCCAGGCTCGAAAACCGTGGAACTGTATCTGCAGGAAGCGGGCCTGATGCCGGAGCTCGAAACATTGGGCTTTGGCGTCGTGGCTTTCGCCTGCACCTCGTGCAACGGCATGTCGGGCGCGCTCGACCCCGTGATCCAGGATGAAGTGGTATCGCGCGACCTGTACGCCACGGCCGTCCTGTCGGGCAACCGCAACTTCGACGGCCGCATCCACCCGTACGCGAAACAGGCTTTCCTCGCCTCGCCGCCGCTGGTGGTGGCGTATGCGATCGCCGGCACCATCCGCTTCGATATCGAGAAGGATGTGCTGGGCCATGACGCGGACGGCAAGCCGATTTTGCTGAAAGATATCTGGCCGTCGGACGAGGAAATCGACGCCATCGTCGCTTCCAGCGTCAAGCCTGAGCAGTTCCGCAAGGTGTATATCCCGATGTTCGCCGCGCAGGCCGATGACGGCATCAAGGTCAGTCCCCTGTACGACTGGCGTCCGCAGACGACGTATATCCGCCGTCCGCCGTACTGGGAAGGCGCGCTGGCTGGCGCGCGCCCATTGAAAGGCATGCGTCCGCTGGCGGTCCTGGGCGACAACATCACGACCGACCACTTGTCGCCATCGAACGCCATCATGCTCGATAGCGCGGCCGGCGAATACCTGGCGAAGATGGGTTTGCCCGAGGAAGACTTCAATTCCTACGCCACGCACCGGGGCGACCATTTGACGGCGCAGCGCGCCACGTTTGCCAACCCGACCCTGAAAAACGAGATGGTCATCGAGGACGGCAAAGTGAAAGCGGGTTCGCTCACGCGCATCGAGCCGGAAGGCACGATCTCGCGCATGTGGGAAGCGATCGAGGTGTACATGGAACGCAAGCAGCCCTTGATCATCATCGCCGGCGCCGACTATGGCCAGGGTTCGTCGCGCGACTGGGCCGCCAAGGGCGTGCGCCTGGCCGGCGTGGAAGCCATCGTGGCCGAAGGTTTTGAACGCATCCACCGCACCAATCTGGTGGGCATGGGCGTGCTGCCGCTGGAGTTTTTGCCTGGCGTGAACCGCAAGACCCTGGGCCTGGACGGCAGCGAAGCCTATGACGTCGTCGGCGAGCGCACGCCGCGCTCCACCCTGACCCTCGTCATCCACCGCAAGAACGGCGAAACGGTGCAAGTGCCCGTCACCTGCCGCCTCGATACGGCGGAAGAGGTGTCGATCTATGAGGCCGGTGGCGTGCTGCAACGGTTTGCGCAGGATTTCCTGGAGTCGTCGAAGGCAGCGTAGGGGTGATGCGATCGCACAATCCACCCCAAAGGCAAGGTCTGGGGTCGGACCCTCAGGGTCCGACCCCGGCATTTCGCCGTTGGGTTTAATCAGTCATTCAACGCAGGAACTCTAATGACCCACACCCCCCAAATCAAAATCCCTGCCACCTACATGCGCGGCGGTACCAGCAAGGGCGTGTTCTTCCGCCTGCAGGATTTGCCCGCCAGTGCGCAAGTGCCGGGCGCGGCGCGCGATGCCTTGCTGCTGCGCGTGATCGGCAGCCCCGACCCTTACGGCAAGCAGATCGACGGCATGGGCGGCGCCACCTCGAGCACCAGCAAGACGGTGATCCTGGCGAAAAGCAGCAAGCCGGAGCACGACGTCGACTACCTGTTCGGCCAGGTGTCCATCGACAAGCCGTTTGTCGACTGGAGCGGCAATTGCGGCAACCTGTCGGCCGCCGTTGGCTCGTTCGCCATTGCCAGCGGCCTGGTGGACGCCGCCCGCGTGCCGGCAAACGGTATCGCCACGGTGCTCATCTGGCAAGCCAATATCGGCAAGACCATCATCGCCCACGTCCCCATGACGGATGGCGAAGTGCAGGAAACGGGCGACTTCGAGCTCGATGGCGTGACCTTCCCGGCCGCCGAAGTGAAACTGGAATTCCTCGATCCGGCCGCGGAGGAAGAGGGCGGCGGTGGCGCGATGTTTCCTACTGGCAACCTCGTCGATGACCTCGACGTGCCCGGCATCGGCGTCTTGAAAGTCACGATGATCAACGCCGGTATCCCGACCATTTTTGTCGACGCGGACGCCATCGGCTACACGGGCACGGAGCTGCAGGACGCCATCAATGGCGATCCGGCCGCGCTGGCCCGCTTCGAAACCATCCGCGCGCATGGCGCCCTGCGCATGGGTTTGATTTCCCACCTCGATGAAGCGGCGAAACGCCAGCATACGCCGAAAGTGGCGTTTGTCGCCAGGCCGGCCGGCTATGTCTCGTCCAGCGGGAAAAAAGTGGAAGCGGGCGATATCGACCTGCTGGTGCGCGCCCTGTCCATGGGCAAGCTGCACCACGCCATGATGGGCACGGCCGCTGTCGCCATCGGCACGGCGGCAGCCATTCCCGGCACCCTGGTCAACCTGGCGGCCGGCGGCGGTCCCCGCAACTCGGTGCGCTTCGGCCACCCGTCCGGCACCCTGATGGTGGGCGCGGAGGCGGCGCTGGCCGATGGCGCGTGGAGCGTCACCAAGGCCATCATGAGCCGCAGCGCGCGCGTGCTGATGGAAGGTGTCGTGCGCATACCCGGCGACGCGTTTTAAGCTGCCAGGCGAAACAGGCGGATGCGCATGCAGAGCAGTTGATATTTCTGCTAGCAAAGAAACTGAGCGACAAGGAAAATGGGGGGCGTCAGCCGCGATGCGCGTGAGCGTATAGTGCAGGCGCTGGCCGCCTCCCACGCTTCCTGACTGGTGAACAGATGCTATTTAACTCCTACGTCTTCCTGTTTGCCTATCTGCCCATCACGGTGGCCGGATTTTTCATCCTGGGACGGCGCAGCCAGTCATGGGCCGCCGCCTGGCTGGCCGGCGCCTCGCTGTTTTTCTATGGCTGGTGGGACTACCGCTACCTGCCGCTGCTGCTCGGCTCCATCGTCTTCAATTACGGCTGCGCCACCTTGCTTGGGCCGGGACGCATCCGCCACCGCAAGGGCCTGTTGATCGCGGCCATCGCCGCCAACCTGGGCATGCTCGCCTATTACAAGTATGCGGGTTTCTTCGTTGCCAGCCTGGCGCAATTGCTGGCGCAACCGATGCCCGTCCTGCACGTGGTGCTGCCGATCGGGATCTCGTTTTTTACGTTTACGCAGATCGCCTTCCTGGTCGATACCTACCAAGGCAAGGCGCGGGAAAGCCGCTTTGTCCACTATCTGCTGTTCGTCACGTATTTTCCGCACCTGATCGCCGGCCCTGTGCTGCACCACAAGGAGATGATGCCGCAGTTCGCCGACAAGCGGATCTTCCGGCTCTCGGCCAGGAATGTGGCCATCGGCTCGACGATTTTCATCATCGGGCTGGCGAAAAAAGTACTGGTCGCCGATAACATCGGCCCGTACGCAGCGCCCTTATTCAGCGATCCGGCCGCGCCATCGCTGCTGGCCGCCTGGGGCGGGGTACTGGCGTACGCGTTCCAGCTGTACTTCGATTTCTCCGGCTATTCCGACATGGCCATCGGCTTGTCGAGATTATTTGGCGTGCGCCTGCCGCTCAATTTCGACTCGCCCTACAAAGCGCGCAATATCGCGCAATTCTGGCGCCGCTGGCACATGACCCTGTCGCGCTTCCTGCGCGACTACCTGTATATCCCGCTGGGCGGCAAGCGCTGCGGCCCCGCGCGGCGCTACCTGAACCTGATGATCACCATGGTGCTGGGCGGCCTGTGGCATGGCGCCGGGTGGAATTTCATCGTCTGGGGCGCGCTGCATGGCGCTTACCTGGCTATCCACAAGGGCTGGGACACGGTGGCGCGCACGCTTCACCTGCCGTCCGATACGCGTGCGGGCAATGTCGTGGCGACTTGCCTTACTTTTACCGCCGTCTGCATCGCCTGGGTTTTCTTCCGCGCTTCCGATATGGCCGGTGCCCTGACAATATTAAAAGGCATGGCCGGCGGCTACGGCCTTGCCCTGCCCGATGCGCTGGCTCCCTATCTGCTGCCAGTGCAGCCCGTGCTCGCGTCGATGGGCGTGTCCTTCTATCTGGGCGGCGGCACGGCATTTGTCGAAAGCTGGACGTGGATCGCGATGGCGGCCGTGCTGGTTTTCGCCATGCCCAATACGCAGCAGATCATGCGGCGCTTCGAGCCGGCGCTGGACTTCCAGGACGGCCAGGCCGCGGCAGGGGCGGGCGGCTTGGGCGGCTTGCGCAGGCTGACCTGGCGCGCGTCGCCCGCGTGGGCCGCCGCCATCGCCGCGCTGGCGCTGGCGAGCACGCTGGCCTTGAACCGGCCCGCCGAGTTCCTGTACTTTCAATTTTAGGGGACCGCCATGACACGCTCCCCATACAGGTTTTATTTGCTCACCTTGCTGCTCCTGCTGGTGTCGGGAGCCATCATCGTTTGCGCTTTTGTGCTCATCGTCGATCCGTATGGCGTGTATGGGATCGTGCGCCGCGATCATTTCAATGCCGTCAAGCCGGGCCTGACCCGCTACCAAAGCCAGATCAAGCAGGAACATGCGCTGCGTCTGCGGCCGCAATTCATCATCCTGGGGAACTCACGCGCCGAGATCGGCTTCGACCCGCGCGCCAGCGCTCTTGCTGCGCAGGGTGCCGGCTACAACCTGGCGATACCCGGCACGGGGCTGGCTACGTCCGCCAGCCAGTTCGCGCAATTGCGCCAGGCTGGCGTCAAGCCGCGCACGGTCATCGTGGGCATGGAGTTCATCGACTTTCTCAATCCCGCCGTTGCGCCAGCCGTACGCCAGGCACCAGCGGCCGCTGCGCCCGCGCATGGCCGCGCCGACTGGCGCTTCGATGCGCTCTTTTCGCTGGCCTCCGTCAAGGATGCCGTGCACACGCTGCGCATCCAGCATGACGGCGAGGCGGCGACCATGTCGGCAGACGGCTTCAATCCCTTGCTCGACTATGGCGCCCATGCGCGCCGGGACGGCTACCACAAGATGTTCGCGCAACGTGCGCGGGAAAGCGCCGCCAACTTGGGCCGCAAATCGACGCGCGGCCTCGCCACCGAAGACTTCCAGTTGTTGCGCACCTTCTTGCTGGCGATGGCGGCCACGCAGGCCGATATCAAGCTGGTGATCTATCCGTATCACGCGCAAATGCTGGCCATGTTCGAGGATGCGGGGCTGTGGCCCTTGTTCGAAGAATGGAAAGCGCAGCTGGTGCAGGAAATTGACGCGGTCAGGGCGCGGTACCCGGACGCGCACATTTCCCTGACTGATTTCAGCGGCTATGGCGCATACAACTGCGAGCCGATACCCGCCGCCAACGAGCGGAGCAAGGCCACGCGCTGGTACTGGGAAGCGGGGCATTTCAAGAAGGCGCTGGGCGACATCGTGCTGCGGCGCGTGATGTCGCCACAGGAAACTGCGCCGGACGATTGGCAGTTCGGCATGCCGCTCGATGCTGCCAGACTGGAGGCAAATCGCGTGCGGATCGCGCAGGAACGCGGCAGCTGCGTGGCGGCGCAGCCGGGATTGTTTGCAAGGCAGCTGCTGGCTGAACAGCATGGCCATGCCGGGGGACGCAGATGAACAGATAAGTAAAGAAGCATGGAAAACAACCACCACCGGAGGAGACATGAATTTCGCAAGTTTTTATCAACGCTCGATCGACACGCCTGACGCTTTCTGGCGCGAGGAAGCGGAAAAGATCGACTGGAATACCCCGTTTTCGCAAGTGCTCGATTATTCCCGGCCGCCGTTTGCCAAATGGTTCGTCGGCGGCACCACGAATTTGTGCCACAACGCCGTTGACCGCTGGGTGGACAGCCAGGGCGATGCCGCCGCGCTGATCGCCATTTCCACCGAAACGAACACGGAGCGCAGCTACAGCTTTCGCGAGCTGCAGCGCGAAGTGGAACGCTGCGCTGCCATCTTGCTGTCGCTGGGCGTGGTCAAGGGCGACCGCGTATTGATCTACATGCCGATGATCGCCGAGGCGGCGTTCGCCATGCTCGCTTGCGCGCGCATCGGCGCCGTGCATTCCGTGGTCTTCGGCGGTTTTGCCGCCAACAGCCTGGCCAGCCGCATCGACGATGCGCAGCCAAAATTGGTGTTTTCCGCCGATGCCGGTTCGCGCAATGGCAAGGCGATAGCCTACAAGCCGCTGCTCGACGAAGCCATCCTCATCGCCGCGCACAAGCCGCAACAGGTGCTGCTGGTCGACCGCCATCTCGTGCCGATGGAACTGACGCCGGGCCGCGACGTCGACTACGCGGCCTTGCGCGAGCAGCATCTGGACGCGCGGGTGCCCGTCACCTGGCTCGAATCGAACGAGCCCTCGTATGTGCTCTACACCTCGGGCACGACGGGCAAACCGAAGGGCGTGCAGCGCGACGTGGGCGGCTATGCGGTGGCGCTGGCGTCGTCGATGCAGTACAACTTCTGTGGCAAGCCCGGCGAAACCTTCTTTGCCACCTCGGATATCGGCTGGGTCGTGGGCCATTCCTACATCGTGTATGGCCCGCTGATCGCCGGCATGGCTACCATCCTGTACGAGGGCTTGCCCGTCTGTCCCGATGCGGGTATCTGGTGGAGCATCGTCGAGAAATACCAGGTCACGCGCATGTTCTCGGCGCCGACGGCCATCCGCGTGCTGCGCAAGCACCCGGTGGAACTGATGCGCAAATACGACCTGTCCTCGCTGAAGGCGCTATACCTGGCGGGCGAGCCGCTCGATGAAACCACGTCGCAATGGATCGCCGATGAACTGAAAGTGGACATCATCGACAACTACTGGCAGACGGAGACGGGCTGGCCGATTTTATCCGTGGCGAAAGGCGTGGCCGACACGCCGACGCGCCTGGGCAGCCCGGGCCTGGCCATGTACGGCTACCAGGTCAAGCTGCTCAACGAAGCGACGGGCGAGGAGTGCGGCGCCAACGAGAAGGGCGTGCTGGTGCTGGAAGGCCCGCTGCCACCGGGCTGCATGCAGACCGTGTATGGCGACGATGCGCGCTTCGTCGACACCTACTGGTCCACCTTCAGCGGCCGGCAAGTGTATTCCACGTTTGACTGGGGCGTGCGCGATGCGGACGGCTATTACTTTATTTTGGGCCGTACGGACGACGTGATCAACGTGGCCGGCCACCGCCTGGGCACGCGCGAAATCGAGGAAAGCATCACCAGCCATTCGAACGTGTCGGAAGTGGCCGTCGTGGGCGTGGAAGACAAGCTCAAAGGGCAGGTGGCGATGGCCTTCGTGATCCTGAAGGACCCGCGGGGCTTCGACAGCGCGGAAGCGAAAGCGGTGCTGGAACGCGAAGTGATGGCCGTCGTCGACCGCCAGCTGGGCGCCGTGGCGCGGCCCGCGCGCGTGCTGTTCGTGGCGCAGCTGCCGAAGACGCGCTCGGGCAAGCTGCTGCGCCGCTCGATCCAGGCCATCTGTGAAGGACGCAGCCCGGGCGATCTGACGTCGATGGATGATCCGGCCGCGCTGCAGCAGATCCAGGCAGCGCTGGCATAGCGCCACGATGAAAGCGATGTTTATCAATCGATAAACTTCGCTTTCAGATACGGTCGCTTTCCTTGCGCACGACCCGGCCCACGATCAGGCATTCATTGCCGCGGCACAGCTTGCGGTGGTATTTGCGCTGATCGGGGTTGTCCGACGTCAGCCACCATTCGCCGATATCGCGCGCCATGCGCTTGACCACCGGCTCGCCTTCATAATTGATGGCAAACACGATGCCGTCGGCCGGCCGGTTGTCGGCCGTATTGATGATCACCACGTCGTCCTCGTACAGGGCCGGCTCCATGCTCTCGCCCTTGACCTTGATCGCCACCAGTTTTTCAGGGTGGTAGCCATTGCGCTCGACCCAGCTGCGCGGCACGCTGATGGTGCTGCCGTCGTGCGTTTCCGGCTCGATGGCAAAGCCCGTGATGCCGGCCGACAGCCGCAGTTTCACCTTGCGGATCGGGTAGAAGCGTTCATCCTCGCCATCTTCCACGACCACGGGCTGCGCGCCGGCCAGCGCGCGCGCGGCCATGGCCGCCTGGTCGGGCGCCGCGCCCTGGTCGAAATACATGCTGCCCAGTTGCAGGTCCGCTTCCAGCTTGCGCGCGATCTTTTCGCTGAATGCGCGTCCCTCGCGGTAGGTGGGCGAGAGGATTTGCGAGATGCGCGCCTCGCTCCAGCCGCTGACGTCGGAAATTTTCTTGCGCGTGTTGTCGTAGTGCTCGCGGATCAGGGCCAGCAGGCGGTCGCGTCTGTATTGATACATATTCATCTCCACATTAAACCTGAAATTTACCGTTTGATAAATTACCAAATGCTTGACTTTAACATTAGCGATTGATAAAGTCCACTTGTTGCCTGTCGCAAACGCACTACAGCGTCTGCCGGTTGGCGACACTACGGGAGGTCAGGCAGATGTTGAACAGCAGTCAGTTGGTTGAAAGCAGGGCGGCGCCACGGCAGGGGCGCCAGTTACAGGGACGCAGCAAGAAGTCGCAGCTGCATATCGCCCGCATCGCGCAGTACATCCGCGAGCAGGGCCAGGCCAGCGCGGCGCAGTTGTCCGCCTTGCTGGGACTCGATGCGGGCACCATGAGCCGCTATCTGCGACACATGTGCGGCATGGGGCAGATCCATCTGGCGCAGCGCCATTGCACCGAACCGGGACGACAGCGGCCCGCCCTGTACGCGCTGGGCGAGCAGGACGACGAGGTCGACGGCTGGGCCGAGCTGCCGCCGCAAGTGCGCCGCACGGCCAGCTGGGCACGCGGCACGGCCAGCCGCGATCCGCTGGTGGCGGCGCTGTTTGGCCCCGCAAGTAACAACGATTAGTATCAACGAGGAACGAGGAGAAATCATGGGATTCGCAGAAAAATTCATCGCATCGCTGTCGTCGCAAAACCTGCGCGACGATGCCGTCCACCACGACCTGGATGTGATCGCGGCGGCCGCGCTGGCCGGCGACATGGGCGCCTTGCTGTGCCGCGTCAAATACGCGGACGGCACCATCAGCCGCCTGTTCGAAGGCAATGCAGGCAACCTGGCGCAGCTGCTGCGCGCCTGGACGGCGGCCGTGACGCAGAAGGGCCGCGCGCGGCGCTGGGTCAAGGCGCAGACGGCCTGGGATGCGCAGGCGGCCAATACCTTGTACCGCCGCGTGGCCGAAGCGTCGCTCGCGCATTGGCTCGACAGCAAATGCAAGGTCTGCCACGGCACGGGCGTCGTCGCCGCCATGCAGGCTGGCGCGCCTGTCGTTTGCAAGGCGTGCCACGGTGGGGGCGAAGCGGCCATCAGCTGCTCCGGCGGCTTCGAGCTCGAACGCATCAAGGACATGGTCAGCGAACTGGAAGGCATCTTCCAGTCGCACGGTGCCCGCGCCATGCGCCGCCTCGGTCACTGACAAATTTTTTGCAATATGCCTGGCACTGAAAAAAACGCCCCTACAATAGAGTCTCGATCACGCAGCAACAGAAACACCGGCAACACAGCAGTACACCACATGCTTCTCCACTCGTAATAGACGCGCTTTCGGCGCGACACCGATAGGGGAAATCAGCGCAGCGAACGGCCTTCATGGCCCCTTCGCCCAACATCCATCCGGCATGGCCCCATGCCATCCGGACGCCAGCCCGCCGCCTCACCGCGCGCGGGCTTTTTCGTTTCATCTCCCATTTTTCAGTTTCTCCCACAAGACCGCCCCGGCGGTTTTCATCCCACGAAAGGTATTACTTATGGCACTGACAGCAAACGGCATCGACAGCGTGATCGTTATCAGCAAACAAAGCGCGGAAGGCAGCAAGGCCGCCGCCGGCGGCGGCCAGATTTATCCCCGCGTGACGGCCACCTTCGACACGGAAGCGGACAAATACGCGAGCGCCGAAATCGACGCCAGCCAGCAGCAGGGCGATACCCGCCTGGGCAACTTCCGCACCACGGGCGCCATCAAGGCCGAAGCGGCGTGCGGCACGTATGCGCCGCTGATGGCCGCGCTGCTGCGCCGCGACTTCACGGCGGGCGGCGTCGCTGCCGCGCAAACGACCATCGCCGCTGCCGCTTCCGGCCTGACGCGCAGCGCCGGTTCCTGGCTGGCCGAAGGCTTCCGCGCCGGCAGCGTGGTGCGCATCACCGGCATGACGGCGCCGGCCGCCGCCAACAACGCGAAGAACTTCTTCGTCACGTCGGTGACGGCCACCAACCTGAATGGCCAGTTCATGGATGGCTCGGCCATGATCGTCAAGGCGGCCGGCGACTCGGTCGGCGTGGCGGCCGTCGGCAAGCGCAGCTTCACCCCGTTGACCGGCCATACCACGGACTGGTTTACGGCAGAAGTGCAGGACCCGAACATCGGCGTGCACCGCAGCTTCGTCGACCAACTGGTCAGCAAGATGGACATCGCCGTGCAGCCGAACGGTATCACCAGCCTGGACTTCACCCTGATGGGCAAGTCGGAAGGTCCGACCACGGCCGTTCCGCATTTCGCCACGCCGCTGGCCGCGCCGGGCACAGGCAAGTTTTCGGGCGCCACGGCGATGCTGTCGGTGAACGGCATCCCGTCGCAGATCTGCACCGGCATGTCCGTCTCGCTCGATGGCCAAGTCAAGGTCGACCCGGTGATCGGTTCGAAGTACGCCACGGCCGCCTCGCGCGGCAAGGTGATGGGCTCGGGCCAGTTCACGGTGCTGCTGCAGGACGCCACCTACCTCGACTACTTCAAGTCCGAGACGGAAATCCCGCTGGCTTACGCCATGGCGTCGGGCACGGCACCGGCAGCCGACGTGCTGGCGCTGGCCATGGGCCGCATCAAGATCACCTCGGCCAAGATCGACGACGGCGAGAAAAACAAGATCGTCACCTGCGCCTTCGACGTCCTGCGCTACAAGGGCATGGACGCGCAGCATGAAGCGACCACCCTGACCATCCAGGACAGCGCGCTGTAAGCAGCCAGGGCCTGCACCGGGGCCGCCGTGATGGCGGCCTTTTTTTTATTTTTCTACTTCATCCAGAAAGCATCACACATGAACAACGCGCAAAAAATCCAGGCAGGTTTCGACATCGGCAATATCCACGCGGCGGCCACTCCCGTCACCTTCGACGTGCCCGTCATCTTCGATGCGGACGGCGAAGCGGTGGCCGGCCTGACCATCGTCGGCAAGAACAGCGAACAATACCGCGTCGCCAACAACGCCGTGCGCGCCGAAGGCTACAAGAAATCGGCGCGCCGCAAGACGGCCATCGACGCCTCCACCGACGAAGGCGCGGAACTGCTGGTGCAAGCCATCGACGGCAACCAGAAGCGCCTGGCATTGTCCGTGGTCACGGGCTGGTACGGCTTCACCAGCAACGGCGCACCCGTGCCGCTCGATCCGGCGCTGCTGGAAGCGGCCTTTGAAAAGTACCCGACCTGGCAGGAAAAAGTCACCACCGCGCTGGAAAACGAGTCGAATTTTTTGAAACTCTGACGGCCAGCCTGCTGCGCTACGCCGGGCACCAGTTCGAGCGCGGCGCACGGGCGGCCGATGGCCATGCCAAGGGCGAGCATATCGATGCCGCCCGGCGCCATCCGCTGTACCGCGCGCCGCCCGAGGAGGCGACGCCGCCGATGCCGTTCGAGCTGGCCCACGTGTGGGAATGGTTCGCACAATTGAACCGCAAGCGGCAGAACGGCATGGCCGTCAACCCCATCGCCAGCACGGAAATCCTCGCCTGGCAGGCGCGCCACGCCATCGCCATCGAGCCGTTCGAGCACCAGCTGCTCGACCAGCTCGACGCGCTGTTCCTGTCGCATCAGCATGCGGCGGGCTGACCCGCATTTTCCAACCCGGCCGCCATGCGCGGCCTTTTTTATGGGCCAAACATGCCAGAGATAACTGAGTTAAAGATTGCCGTTAATGCGGCAGAGATAAAGGCGGGGACGCAGGCGGTGAATGACCTGGCTACCGCCAGTAAACAAACAGGCGATCAAGTCGAGGAAGCCAGTACCAAGTTTCGCAACTTCGAACCACGGGTACGCGCGCAGGCCGAGGCGGCTCGCATGGCGACCGATGTGAACATTGCCATGGGCAAGGGCGGCAGCGATGCCGCGGACGGCCTGCTCAAGGCGCTGGAGGCGGTCGATGGCTTTGCCAAAGCCTCGGCCAAGATTGGCGAAGGCAGCTTGAACGCCGACATTGGACAGATCAAGGATGGCCTGGGCGAGATGGCCAATGCCACCGGCTTGACGGAACTGGCCATGAAGCGCCTGGGAGCGGGGCCGTTGCTGGTGCTGCAGATGGCGGCCGACGTTGCGGCGTTCGTGGCCGAGGCCTTTGTGCAGGGTCAGCTGGAATCGGACAAGTTTTCCCGTGCCCTGGAATTGACCGGGAATGCCGCCGGCATCACTGAAGGCCAGTTCAACACCATGGTGGCGTCGGTTTCTGATGCCAGCCAGGGCGGCCTGGGCGATACCCGCGTGGTCTTGCAGACCCTGGTGGAAACGGGTCAGTTCACCAGCGAAGCGCTCAATTCCGTGGGCGCTGCCGCTGTCACCATGGCGCAAATGAATGGCCAATCGGCTGGCGCCGTGGCGGCCGACTTTGCGACGATGGCCGACGGCGTCACCAACTGGGTCGATACGCACGATAAAAATTACAACATCCTGACGGGTGCCCAGTACGCGCACATCGCCGCCCTGGAAAAGGAAGGCAAGACGCAAGAGGCCATGGTCATGGCGAGTGATTTGATCAATGCAGGCCTGCAAAAACGCGCTGAAAAGCTCAGCATGATCGGCACCTTGCTGCAAGGCAGCAAGAATCTCTGGTCCAGTTTCATGGATGGCATGCGTTCTATCGGACGCGAAGAGACGCCGGAAGACGAGATCGAAAAAATCAAAAAACGCACGGCCGACGTGCGCCGCACTGGCCAGCTGGTTCCCGGTACGCACCCGGCGGCGCGATTGACCGGCGTCCAGATGGAACAGTTTGAGCAGGAGCAGGCCAAGGCGTTGGCAGTGGCGATGAACAAGCAGACGCAGCTGGAAGCAAAGGCGAAGGCAGACCAGGCGGAATCGAAACGCAATGCCGACTCCAAGCAGGCCGTCAAGGAGCTGGGCGAGCTGCAGAAGCGCTATGTCACCAAGGCGGAGCGCGAGGTCGCGGAAATCAAGCAGCTCGAGGAAACCTTGGCCAGCGCCAGAGCCGGCGGTGTTGCCGTCTCTCCTGAAAAGGAGAAAGAGCTGCGTCAGAAAGTGCACGCTTCGTTTGCCGGACCGGCCAGGACTGCCGCACCTGCCAGGGCCGCCGCGACTCCAGCGGCAGGTTCCGACTCCCGCGACGCGGTGCTGGCAGGTCAGTTGCAGGCGATTCAAAGCGCGTTGCGCATCAAGACTGAGGGTTACGACCAGCAGGCCAAGCTCGACGAAGCGCGCCGCAAGGGCGGCGCCTTGAGCGAGGATGAGTTTTTTGCGAACCGCCGCGTGGCGATACGCGCGCGTGGCGCCGCCGAGGTGGCCGCCTACCAGCAGCAAGCCGAGGTATTAAAAGGTTTTCAGGCGAAGACGGCGCAGGGCCAGCAGGAAAGGGACAACAAGATTGCCGAAGCAGGCGCGGCGGAGCTGCGCGTGCAGCAACAGGTCAACGCCGATCTGGCGCAACTGGAGGAAACGGCAGGCCAGGAGAAGAAAGCGGCAGCGAAGAAACGCGAAGAGGAGGCCGCGGCAAAGGAGACCAAGAAGCGTGCCGACAACAAGGCGGCGGACGAAAAAACGTGGAAAGAATCGGTTGATGGCGCCAAGGCCATGGGCGATGCGCTAGAAAAAGCGTTTGGCAAGGCAGGGGCGGCGGTAGGCAAAATGGGCGCGGCTTTTGCAGATTATCAGAAGGCCCAGCGCGATGTTCAACGCACCCTGAGCGAAGGGCTCACGGACGCCAAGGACGACAAGCCCAAACAAGAAGCTGCGCATGCCAAAGCCCGCGAGGATGGCGCGCAGGCGCAGATCAAGGGCTACCGCGACATGGCTGGTGCCGCCAAGGGATTCTTCAAGGAAAACAGCACGGGTTACAAGTTGATGGAAGGGGCCGAAAAAGCTTTCCGCGCTGTGGAAATGGCCGGTCAACTGCAAAAATTGGCCACCAGCCTGTTTGTATCGAGCTCGTCTGCTGCGGGCGTGGTTGTCGGGCAGGCCACAGAGACGGGGGCAGTGATGGCCGGCCAGACCGCGCAGAATGCGGCCAAGGTACCCGGCGTGTTCATGTCCTTCATGAGCTCCATGGGACCGTGGGGCTATGCGGCAGCGGCAGCGGCGATTGCCGCCGTGCTGGGCGGCGCCTTCAGCGGCGGCGGTGGCGGCGCCGACACGACGGCCAAAGACCGCCAGGCCGCCAACGGCACTGGCACGGTGCTCGGTGATTCATCCGCGAAATCGGCGTCGATCGCCAACAGCCTGGAAATCATGGAGAAAAACTCCGGCCTGGGCCTCGCGTATTCCTCGTCGATGGTGGTCTCGCTCAAGCAGATAGTCTCGGGTATCGGCGGCTTGGGCAGCTTGCTGGTGCGCTCGGACATCCTGACGTCCGCGCTGGGCACCAAAGGCAGTTCCAGCGGCGGCGTCATCGGCAATGTTGTCAGCAGCATCTTTGGCGGCAAGACCACGGTGCAGGATGTGGGGATAGTCACCAACTCATCGAGCCTGGGTGATCTTGATACTACCCGTTTCAAGGTGAATTCGTATGTCGATCTCAAGAAGTCCGGCGGCTGGTTTTCCAGCGACAAGAAGTCCACGAATCTCACGGCCATGGGGACGGAAACGAATGACCAGTTTACGAAAATCGTGCTTGGTCTGCGCACGAGCATCGTCTCTGCGGCCGACTTGCTGGGTGTCGGCGGCGATGCCTTCACCGCGCGCTTGAATTCCTTCGTCGTCAGCCTGGGCAAGATCAGCCTGAAGGACTTGAAAGGCGAGGAAGTGCAAAAGGCCCTGGAAGCGGCCTTTTCGAAGCTGGGCGACGACATGGCGAAGTTCGGCGTGGGGGGGCTGGAAAAATACCAGGCCGTGGGCGAGGGCTACCTCGAAACGTTGGCGCGTGTAGCCAACAACTACATGCAGGTGTCGGATGTGCTGGCCGTGCTGGGTAAGTCGTTCAACAGCTCCGGCCTTTCTGCCGTGGCGCTGAGCGAAAGCCTGATTCAGGCGGCGGGCGACCTCGATACCCTGACCAGTGGCACCAGCTTCTTCGTGCAAAATTTCCTGACCGAGGCCGAGCAGATGGACCCGGTCACCAAGTCGGTGCGTAGCGCCATGGCGGCGCTGGGACAGTCCGGCGTGACGACGAGCGAGCAATTCAAGGCGCTGGTGCTGGCGCAGGACTTGAACACGGTCGCCGGCCAGAACATGTATGTGCAGCTGCTTGCCATCGCCGAACCGTTCAAGAAGGCGGCCGATTATGCGGCCGACCTCACCGCCGCCACCGGTGAACTGGCCGAAGTGAACAAGACGGCCAGCGACATCGCCAGCGAACGCAAGGACATGCAGCAGCAGTTGGACGAACTGACGAAAACAGAAGCGCAGTTGCTGGCTGCCCAGCGCGCCGGCGTCGCCGATGCCAATCGCGGATTATTCGACCAGATCCAGGCCGTCAAGGCGGTGACCAGCGCGAAGGATGCGCTGGCCAAAGCCTACGAGACGGAATCCGTGGCGGCCAAGTCGGCGCTGGAGAAATCGAAATCGTGGGTGACGACCTTGAATGGGCTCAATTCCAGCATGGCTTTGGGTGCCCAGTCGACGCTGACGCCGGAGCAGAAGTACGCCGAAGCGCGGGCACAGTTCGAGAAAACCCTGGCGGCTGCGAATGCGGGCGACACGACGGCGCAATCGGGGCTGTCTGCCGCGGAACAGGCATTTTTGACGGCCTCGCAAGTGGTCAATGCTTCCGACGCCCGCTATGCGGCCGACTATGCCCGCGTGGTGGAAGCGAACAAGGAAGCGTTGAAATGGGCGGCCGCGCAGGTCGACGTGCAGCAGGCCAGCCTCGATGCGCTCAATGCCCAGGTGTCGGGCTTGATCAAAATCAACGACAGCGTGCTGACGGTGGCGCAAGCCATTGCCGGTCTGCGGGCTGCGATGGGTGGTGCGGCGGATCTGGGCGTGCAGCTCGGTAATCCTCCCGTGGTCGCCGCGCTGGCCGCGATGACTTCTCCCGTGACAGCGGCAGTCTTCGACCCCGTGCGCTACTCGTCGGCTGCGAACGTCGGCTCCGACGTGCTGGTGGCTGAAATCCGCGGCCTGCGCGAAGACAACCAGGCCATGCGCGTGGAGCTGGAAGGCTTGCGCGCCGACCAGCGGGCGCAAACGGGTGCCACCATCCAGGCCACCTTTGAATCGAACGCCAATGCCGCCAGGACGGTGGTCGATGGCGTGGATAAATCATCCCGGGCATCCGCCTGGGCCAATGCAGTGAAAGGAGAATACGCATGACCGATGCGCAATTTCAGGAATGGCTGCAAAGCCCGTCGGCCATCCGCATGGTGCTGATCGAGGCGCAGGTGAATGTGGGCGGCAGCGAGGTGACGCGGTATATCGCTTCGCGGCCCTATGTCACCGGGCCGCGCGAAGTACCGGCCAATACCGCGTACCAGCCGCTGGCCAAGGGCGGGCTGGCCTTCACGGAACAGGTCAGCCTGTCCGGCGAGGCGGGCCTGTCGGGCGGCGATATCGAACTCGATAACGCCGATGGCGCGCTCGATGGCTGGCTGGACGACGTCTGGATGAACCGGCCGGTCAAAGCTTGGGCCGGCGATCCTTCCTGGCCGCGTGCCGACTTCCAGCTGGTCTTCGACGGCATCATCGCCGACGTGGCCAGTGCCGGGCGCGAGTCGGTCAATCTGGTCCTGCGCGACAAGCTGCAGCGTTTGAATACGCCGATCTCCGAAGCCAAGCTGGGTGGCACGACGCCGAACAAGGACGCCATCTTGCCGATTCCGTTCGGCGAGTGCCACAACGTGGCGCCCTTGCTGACCAATCCGGCCACTCTGGAATACGGTTTTCTCGGCGCGGTCGAATCGACGTTCGAAGTGCGCACCAACGGCAAGCCGATCGCCGTGGCCTTGAATGACCAGGCGGGCCGCTTCAACCTGACCACCGACCCGTTTTCCACCACGATCACGGCCAGCGTGCAGGGCGACAAAGGTGGCGGCTATGCGCCGCGCATCGCGCCGCTGGTGCAGCGCATCGCCACTGCCTACGGCAAGACGGCCGACCGTTTTACGCTGGCGGACCTGGACTTGGAGAACCTGGCCGCCTTCGATGCGGTTCACCCGCAGCCGGTGGGGCTGTACGTTGCGGACCGCACGAACCAGGCGCAGGCCATCCAGCAGCTGGCGGCCAGCGTGGGCGCCCAGGCGATCATGTCGCGCACCGGCCAGCTGCGCCTGGTGCAGATCGCCTTGCCTGCCGCCGGCGTGCCGCTGGCGATCGGACCGGAGCAGATGCGCGAACGCTCGCTGCGTCCCGCGCAGCGCCTGCCGGTGACGGCCGCCGTGAAGATCGGCTTCGACCGGAACTACACGCTGCAGGCGGGCCTGACGACCAGCATTCCGTCCGCGCATGCGGATTTGTACGCCACCGAATGGCTGACGGAAACGGTGATCGATGAAGCCGTGCGCGCACGCTATCGCCTGACTGACGATCCGGTGCAGATCGATACCTGCCTCAAGACGCGGGCCGATGCCCGCGCGGAAGCGCTGCGGCGCCTGGCCCTGAACAAGGTGCCGCGCACCATTTACGAATTCGATGGAGAACCCGAGATGATGATGCTGGAACTGGGACAGCCCGTACAACTGCGCGCTGAACGCTTTGGCTTGCAGGACGGCGTGCCGGGCGTGGTGGTGCTGCTGTCGCGCTTCTGGCTGACGGGCAGAGTGACGGTGGGGGTGTTCGTATGAGCGCGATTGTGGGGGAACGCGACAGGCTGATCATGAATACCGTGCCGCGCTTCGCGCCGGCCAACGACCGCGTGCTGTTGCTCGCTGCCACGGCGCAGGCGTTCAAGGTGGCCGCCACCACGCTTGCCGCGCCGGCAAGCATCGACTTTACGGCAGGCTTGGTGAATATGCAGGGGCAGGTGGCGTTTTCTGCCAGTAACGCCAGCGTGCTGACGCGCGTCGGCAACGTGGCCACGCTGGCGTATGCCGGCATGGTGGGCGATAGCGTCACGGTCACGGCCACGATTGTAGTCGATAGCCTCACTTACACGGCCAGCCAGACGGTCAGCAAGGTTTTTGATGGCGTGACGGGCAATTCTTCGCGCGTCGCCTACAGCAAGACAGGCCTGTCGTCGCTGGGGAGCGCGCCGGCGACCATCAGCTCGCAGGGCGATGCATCCTTTCCGCCAATTAACACCTGGGGGGCCGGCACGGTGTGGGAAGGTTCGCCACAGGCATTCGGTGCCGGAGAATCGCTGTACCGGTCCGATGGAATTTTCAACCCTGCCAGCGGCACTACCAAGTGGGCTGCGCCGTATCTGAATGCACTCAAGGTGGGGCAGCTCAGCGCAATCAGTGCCGACCTTGGCAAGGTCACGGCGGGCGACATTTACAGCGCGACAGTGCACGGCGGTACTGGCTATCCCAGCAGTGCCTATGCATGGCCAAGCAACGGCGGTAGCGGTTTCCACTTGAGCGAGAGCGGATTGCTGTTTGGTAATCCTGCACTGGGAAAGTATATGCAGATCGATGCGGCAGGCAATATCTATGCGCCTGGCTTTTCCATCGTCAATGGCCACGCAGTTTTCAGCGGCAAGCTGGACAGTGTCAAGGGTACGTTCTCGGGAGAGTTGATAGCGGCAAAGGGCAGCTTTTCTGGTGTCCTCGATGCCGCCAAGGGAAAATTTTCCGGTGAGTTGGATGCTGTGAAAGGTACATTTTCTGGCGACCTTTCATCTGCGCGTGTGTCCGTCGGCACTGCAACTGAGGCAACGGCGTTTTTCGAGCCGGACTATCCGTCGGTATCGCTGCAGTCGTCCGCAGCCGGTGTATTCATCGTCGGCGAATCGTCTAATTCAGCGTCTGTATTTACGTCTCCCGAGGTTCTGTTCAAGCATAACGCGCCAGGGTGGCCTGCCGAGCGCCGCATTCGCTCCGGTTTTGTATTTTTCTCGATCATTTGTACTGCGGTGGTGGATGACCAGTTGAGCATCTGGTACCGCGTCAATGACGGGGCGTGGTTGTGGATGAGTGGTGTCCAGGAGCGGCAGGACGGCGATGCCCCTGCCGCAACGGTCTACGGACTTACCTTGAACATCAACGTGGGTGACACCGTCCAGTTCGGAGTTTCCGGCACCAATGCTGACCTTGGCGCAGCGAATATGGGCAAGCTTTATGTTAAACAATGTCAGGCGATTGTGATCGCAAGGAATTTTTAATGGAAACAATCGTTATCAACAGTGATGGCACTCAGACTAACGAACGCACAGGAAAGACGTTGCCACCCCGGCCTGGCGCGCATCACATCTACGACGCTGGTGCCGACTTGTGGATAGACACCAAAACGTTGGAGGGCACCAGGATATCTACCTGGGCACGCATCAAGCTGGCACGCGAGGCAGCCGAGCTTTCTGATTTTACATGCGCCGGATTGCGGTACCAGGCCGACAAGGCACGCATAACAGGTGCAGCGCACATGGCTTTGTTGGCACAAGTGGCAGGCCTGCCATATAGCATTGATTGGACGTTATCCGATAACACGACGGTGACGCTGGATGCCGCCGGCATGATCGCTGTTGGTGCCGCATTGGTTGCACAGGTCTCGGGCGCGTTCGCCATCGCGCGTGGCTTGCGCGAACTGATCGCAACGGCGGAGACCATCGGACAGCTTGAGGCTATTGTTTGGCCAGTAGAGGTAGTGAAATGAACAATTTGCGCATCATCCACGACAATGTCGGCGACCGCGCGGCCTTGAGCGCATCCAGCCAGGCCGGAACCTTGGGACCCGCCAACTTACAGCGCGAAGACAAGTCCTCGGTGCTCCGTTCAGTTGGCACTCAGTTGAGCATTACGGCGACCTGGCCAACGCCGGAGATCATCGGCGGCGTGGCCCTGCCATTTTGCAACCTGACGCCGACGGCGACGATTCGCGTTCGCGGCTACGTCGAGCCAGGGGACGCCGTGTCCGATTTCGATACCGGCACCGTGCCGGCATGCGAGTACGCGCGCCTGGGCATGTGGAACTGGGGTGCGCTGCCGCTGGGGGTGAATGCCTTCAGCTATGGTGGTACAACCTACGGCCGCTGCTGGTTCCAGATGCGCAGTGTCAAGAAACTGGTAATCGATCTGGTCGATCCGGACAACCCTGCCGGCTACATCGAGGTTGCGCGCCTGGTGGCCGGCGCCTGGTGGAGTCCCGAGCAGAACGCATCTTACGGCGCCGGCGTCACGCCAGGCGATACCAGCAACCAATACCGCAATGGCGCCGGCGAGCAGAAGGTCGAGCGCGGTGCGTTGTACCGAAAACTGTCGATTTCGCTTGGCCACATGACGCCACTGGACCGGGCCGAGCTGTGGCGCATCGTGCGCGGGAATGGCCTGTCGCACCCGCTACTCGTCAGCCTGTTTCCAGACAGCGAAGACGTCGAGCTCGAGCAGACTCATCAGGTGTATGGGCGTCTGGCCAACCTGGCTGCCATCACCACGCCGTATTACCAAACATATGCCACCACCATTGAAGTCGAGGAGCTGTAATGACTGATGTTTTTAAATATGGCCAACAGGATCTGATCTATCAGCTCAACCAGTTGGCCAAGGCGAAGGATATCGTCGATATCCCGCATAATTCCGCGGCGGCGGCCGCGAGTGCTGCTGCCTCTGCAGCTGCAGCGGCTGCGGCTGCGGAGTCGGACGGCACTGCCGCCACCGCTGCGTCAAAGGCTGCGGCTGCGCTCAAATCGCTCGATGCGCGCTATCTCGGCGCTAAGACGCTGCCGCCGGACGTTGACAATAATGGCGATGCGCTGCTGGCCGGCGCGACCTACTGGGACACGGTGCTGAACAGCGGCTGCCTGCGCGTATTCCAGGCTGGCACCTGGGTAACGATTCCAGCCAACTTGGCGTCGCAGATAAGCAGCACGCCGGCGGGCGGGATCGTTGCGACGGACGTGCAGGCGGCGCTGGCCGAATTGGATGCCAAAAAAGCGGCTCGCGCGATGACGCTGGCTGGCTATGGCATTACTGACGCCCTGCCGGGCTCATATGTGCCGACCTGGGGCAGCATTACTGGTAAACCACAGTTTGCGGCGGTGGCCACGTCAGGCAGCAAGGCCGATGTTGGCCTGGATAGCGTGGACAATACAAGCGACGCGAGTAAGCCAGTCAGCACGGCCACCGCCAGCGCTTTAGCAGGCAAGGCTTCGCTTTCAGGCGCTACATTTACAGGGGCTGTCAACGGCATAACAAAAACGATGGTGGGAATGGGCAGCGTGGACAACACCAGCGATACCGCTAAACCTGTGAGTACCCTGCAACAGGCCGCCCTCAACTCCAAGGTGAATATAGCAAATCCGACCACCACTGGCACTTGGTCCCATACCGGCGGGCCGCTATCGTTGAGTTCAGGCGCCTCTGCCTGGGGGGTATTCAGATCCGACATTGTCGGGAACTCCTACATGGCCTTTATAAAAGGGGGCAGCTCATTGCAAATCGGATATCTCGGCTCAGATGGGGGGGCATTGGTAATTGGAGGCACAGGTGAAAATTTTGTGCTCCGCGGCACGAGCCATTTGATTTTAGCATCGGACGGCGGGGTAGTTCGCCCGCGCGTTGACGACGCACACAATCTTGGCTTATCCAATTATCGCTGGGGGAACTCCTATTTTTCGGTCGCTCCAACCATCACATCAGACGCACGTGAAAAAGATATGTTTCGTGCGCTCGAAGCCGTAGAGATTGCTGCGGCCGCCGACATCGCACGGGCGATTAGAGTATATCGCTGGAAAACCGCAATAGCGATAAAGGGTGGCGGCGCCCGCGAACATATCGGGCCGACCGTCCAGGCCGCGATAAAGATCATGGAATCTCACGGCCTCGACCCGTTCAATTACGGATTCATCTGCTACGACTCGTGGAAGGGTGAAACCATCGAGCATGCAGCCATAGAGGCGACAGACGACAGGGAAATGCAGGCAGCATGGACAGAAACGATTCCCGCCAGCGACCGCTACGCATTTCGCTATGACGAGTTGAATCAATTTATCGCGGCAGGATTGGAGGCCCGCCAGACCGCGATCGAAGCCCGGCTCGCTGCTCTAGAAAGCGCAGTTCCGTAATTCCACGTCGTTGACTTACAGAAATTAAGCCGCCTCCGGGCGGCTTTTTCATTTCCAATCGCTTTCACAAATACTGTCTCACCTTCCCTAGAAATGAGACAGCCATGCTTGGACTGTCGGCATCAGATATTCCTCCGCAGCTACAAACTCACACCCACCACCTGAAAGGCAACCATGGCCCTCGAAACCACCGCCGCCGGCGGCGCATTGATCAAATTGTTTGGCGTGCCCGTGCTGGCCGGCGCCGCTGCCACGTCGCTGGGCTTCATGTTCATGTGGCCCCAATCCACGAAGGAGGCATTTATTCGTTTTTGTTCCAGCATCATCATTTCCACCTTTCTCGGCCCTGTGCTCGTGGCCGCTGTGCTGTCGTGGTGGCCGAGCCTGTTCGACAGCGCGAAGACCGTGGCGGGTCTGTATGGCGGCGACCCGTCCACGGGTTTTTTGTTCATCGCCGCGCCGGTGATGGTCGCAGCCGGCTTGCCCGCCTGGTGGGTGCTGGGTGCCTGCGTGCGCTGGTTCGACAAGCGGCGCGGCAAGGATATCGGCGAACTGGCGGCCGATGCGGCCGCTGCCGTCAAGGATGTGCGGGGTATGCTGTGACAGGCGCGCAATTGATGCAGATCATGCCCTTGGCCGGTCGCCGCGCTACGCTGTTCCTGGCGCCCTTGAATGCGGCGATGGCCGAGTTCAGCATCGACACCCCGCTGCGTCGGGCGTCGTTCCTGGCGCAGGTGGGCCACGAATCGGGACAGTTGCGCTATGTGCGCGAGCTGGCCAGCGGCGCGGCGTATGAAGGACGGGCGGACCTGGGCAATGTGATTGCTGGCGATGGCATGCGCTTCAAGGGACGCGGCTTGCTGCAGGTGACGGGGCGCGCCAACTATGCGGCGTGCGGCGTGTCGCTGGGTCTGGATTTGCTGGCATCGCCGCAACTGCTGGAGCAAACGGTTTTCGCGTGTCGCTCGGCGGGCTGGTTCTGGCAATCGCGCGGCTTGAATCGCCTGGCTGACGCGGGCGACCAGGAACAGGTGACGCGCCGCATCAACGGCGGCGTGAACGGCCTGGCCGAGCGTCTGGCCTTGTTCCAGGCAGCGCGCAAGGTGCTGACATGAAGCCGTCGTTGAGTATCGTGGCCATGCTGGTGTTGTTGGGGGCAGCCGTGTTTTGCGCCCAGCGCTGGGGCCGCGAAGCGGGCCGTTCCGCGTGCGCCGCGCAAGTGCTGGAGGTGCAAGCCGTGTTGCAGCGCCAGACCCAGGCCCTCGATACTATGCGGGAGGAGGGCGCGCGCCGGTCGGCGAAGGTACGGCAGGCGCTGGCCACGGCGCAGGCCGGACAGGCAGATGCGCAAGCGGCTGCGGCGCGCATCCTGGCGCTGCAGCCCGAAGGCGACGCCTGCCGTGCCGCCGAGGCGATGATCGCCAGCGAAATGCCATGAGGCCGCCGCGTGAACGTGCTGAAAGGCATGAAGGCGGCCTCGCCAGCGGGCTAGTCACTTTTTTGCTGGCGAGCTTGTTGACCGGCTGCGCGGCCTGGGCGCCGGCATCGACGCTGGAAGCTTGGCCCGTGAGCGCGCCGTGCATCGCCACGCGCCCCGCCGCGCCCGTCTTGCCGGCGGTGCCATCGCACGGCATTTTCGAGCAAGCGCAAGCCTTGCTGGCGCGCGAACAATTGCGTGCCGCCCATGTGCGCCAACTGGAAGCGCTGCTCGATGCCTGCTCCGGCGGCTAAGAGCCTATTCCAGTAGGGAGCGTCTTCTGTTGGCAGCGCATCAGGAGCGCGGACAAGGCGTGAGGAGGACGCATGGCAAGCCACGCGACGACGATCAACGCAGTCCCCGCTTCTGAAGGGCGCCAGCAGGGGATGTATTCATCTACTGAGATAGGCTCCAAGCACCAGTTACCAGCGGCCTGCCAGCGCTACCGCCTTTGCCGCCTTCTGGTGCAGGCGCGGCGCGGCATGCGAGAAAACGGTGCATCCACCGTTTCATTAGCCGATCTCTGCTGATTTTCGGCACAATTCCTGTATACAATCTACCTGGCACGAAGCGTGCATGGCTATCTTGGTCGTCCCATTCCAAGGAGCTTCGCATGCATCATCTGCCGCCAGTGTGTTCCTGCCGTCCCGTTTCTGTCTTGCTTTTCCCTTTCACCTGCGCCCATCCGGGCCGCGGTAACCCAGGAAATGGAGCGTAAATGGCCTCTCCCCGCTTGAAATCCATCCACCGCAGCGTGCCCGGTACCACGCCTGCCGCGCCATCGCCCGTCGATGAAATCCTGCCAGCTGGCAAACTGTTTACCTTGGGCTTGCAGCACGTGCTCGTCATGTATGCGGGCGCCATCGCCGTGCCGCTGATCGTCGGCCGTGCTCTCAAGCTGCCGGCCGAGCAGGTGGCGGCGCTGATCAGTGCCGACCTGTTCTGCTGCGGCCTCGTGACCTTGATCCAGTCTCTGGGCATAGGCAAGCATTTCGGCATCCGCCTGCCCGTCATGATGGGCGTCACCTTTGCCGCCGTCAGTCCCATGCTGGCCATGGCGAACAATCCGGCCCTGGGCATCACCGGCATCTTTGGCGCCGTGATCGGCGCCGGCGTCGTCTCGATGCTGATCGCGCCCTTCATCAGCCGCCTGCTGGCCCTGTTCCCGCCCGTGGTCACGGGCAGCATCATCGCCGTGATCGGCGTGTCGCTGATGCGCGTGGGCGTGAACTGGGCCATGGGCGGGCCGCCCTCCATGGCGCAGATCGCCGATCCCGCCTTTCTCAAGATGGCCGCGGCCGCTACGGCGGCCGGCTTGCCCGCGCCGGCCGGCCCAGTGCCCATGATCGCCAACCCTGGCTATGGCGCGCTGGACAACATGGGCATCGCCTTCTTCGTGCTGGCCGTCATCTTGTTGGTGGCCAAGTATGGCCGTGGTTTCCTGTCGAATATCGCCGTGTTGATCGGCATCATCGCCGGCACGGCCCTGTCGTTTGCGCTGGGCAAGGCCGATTTCGCCAAGGTGGCCAGCGCCAAGGCTTTTGCCATCGTCACGCCGTTCCAGTTCGGCATGCCGACTTTCGACGTGGTGGCCATCGTCACCATGAGCCTGGTGATGATCGTCGTCATGATCGAGTCGCTGGGCATGTTTTTGGCCTTGGGCGAGATGACGGGCAAGCGCATCGAGCAGGCCGACATCAGCCGCGGCTTGCGCGTCGATGGCCTGGGCACTTTGCTCGGGGGCATCTTCAATACCTTTCCGTACACCTCGTTCTCGCAAAACGTGGGCCTGGTGGGCGTGACGGGCGTGCGCAGCCGCTGGGTCTGCGTTGCGGCCGGCATCATTCTGCTGGTCATGGGCGTGATCCCGAAGATCGCGCAGACGGCCGAAGCCGTGCCGGCGTTCGTGCTGGGCGGGGCAGGGCTGGTGATGTTCGGCATGGTTGCCGCCACGGGCATTCGCATCCTGGCCGGCGTCGACTACAAGAACAACCGCAACAACCTGTTCATCGTTGCCCTGGCTATCGGCTTCGGCATGCTGCCACTGGTGGCCGAGCAATACGCGCAGCACATGCCGAAAGCCCTGTCGCCGCTGCTGCACAGCGGCATCCTGCTGGCCGCCATCGTTGCCGTGCTGCTCAATCTGTTCTTCAACGGGTTGACCCCAAGAGAAGTAGCAAAGGAGCAGGCGCGCGAGAACAGTCATGGCAGCGATTGAAGAACTGCCCCACGGCTGATCAGCCAGGTGGCAGGGCCCTGAGCACCACGCAATTGCGCCCCGCATCTTTGGCCTGGTACAGCGCGGCATCGGCCAGGCGCAGCAGGGCGTCCGGATCGATGGCGCCCGGCGGTGGCTGGACCGCGATGCCGACGCTGATCGTCACCTGTTGCGCCTGCGTACTCGCATGGACGATGCCCAGATCCTCGATGGCGCGCCGCAGCGCTTCGCCGACCTGCTGCGCTTCGTCCGCGCCGGTATTTGGCAGCACGATTGAAAACTCTTCGCCGCCGTAGCGCGCCGTCAGGTCGCCCGCGCGCCGCATGCCGGCCGCCAACGCATGCGCGACCCGGATCAGGCATGCATCACCGGCCAGGTGGCCGTGACGGTCGTTGAATAGCTTGAAGTAGTCGACATCGAGCATGATGACGGCAAGCGGCTGGCCGACGCGCGTGGCGCGCGCGCATTCGGCGCGCAGCACGTCGTCGAAATGGCGCCGGTTCGACAGGCCCGTCAGACCGTCGGTGATGGACAGGGTTGCCAGCTTGCGGTTGGCGTCTTCCAGCTGTTCCGTGCGCTCGGCAACGCGCCGTTCGAGACTGTCATGCAGCCTGGCGCTGGAGATCGAGATCATCGCCTGTGCGCCGAGCATGCGCAGGAACGCCACGCGCTCTTCCGTGAACGAGGCTTCGGCCAGCCGGTTCTCGAAGTACAGGATGCCGTCGATCTGGCCGCCGTGCCGTATCGGCAGGCACATGACGGCGCGCGGCAGGTGCAACTGCACGTACGGGTCGGCGGCAAAGCGCGAAGCGCTCGTGATACAGTCTTCGATCACCTCGGTGCCGGTGCGGATGACGTAGCGCAGCAGCGACAGCGGGAACTGCGGATCGCTGGCGGCGTTCATGTCGAGCTGGCGCGATTGCAGGACGGTGGTGCCGTCGCCATCGATATTGGCCTCCAGCTGGTAGCTGCCTCCGGATAGCAGCAGCAGGCGCGCCACCTGCGCACCGGCGTTTTCGCACACGATGGCAATGAGGCGCGTCAGCACATTGCGCAGGCCCACTTCGTTCGACAGGATCTGCGACGCTTTCAGCAGCGACACCAGGTCGAGTGCGGAACTGCCTTGCGTGTGGGAGACGGAATGCCGTTGCGTGCCGCGGCCGTCCATCCTTGACAGCAGGGCAAGATGGCGCTCCCGCAGCTGCGTCACTTTGCCCTGCGCACCCCACCGGTCGTAATGTGCGATGGCATCCTGGATGAAGACGCCGGCCACGCGCGCATGTCCCTGGTCGAGCCAGCATTCGCCGCACAGTTCATTGCCCAGCGCCTGCATGTTGACGTAACCGGCCAGGCCGGCTGCGTCGATCGCCTGCTGGTAATAACGTGTGGCCAGTTGCAGCTCTTCCCGGTAGCGCGCCATCTCGGCCAGCACCAGCAGATGTTTGGCGTCGCTGTTGTCCGAGCCTAGCCTGGCCCACTCGGCGAGGCTTGCCTGCAGCGTGCCGATCACGGTCAGCACATCGCCCGCATTGGGGCGCGCAGGATCGCGCCGCAAGGCGCGGATCAGGATCAGCGCGGCGTAAAAGCTGCAATCGACGACCTTGGCCTGGCCGCGCATGATCTGGGTGACGTTGCCGAGCTGGCCCGCCAGCAGCTCGGCGTCGGCGCCGTCGAACAGGTAGGTGTTGCGTATCTTCCCCTGCAAGAAGTAGGCGCGGTACAGCTGCGAGCCGCCATACTGATCGAGGAAGCGCGCCTCGCTGAAGGCCGCATCGTCGTAGCTGTCGTGACGGGGCAGGAGGCCCATCAGGCATTTGATCGGCTGGACTGCGGCGGCGACGCAGCAATCGGCCATCGCCTGCTGGCCGTTGGCGCGCATCAGCGCCAGGTCGTGCTCGATGTCGTGCATCAGGTGCGGCAGATAGTCGCCGAGGATGAGTCGGTCGGTAGCGCGCACGGCCGCCACCACGCCGACCTGCACGAAATCGGCGATTTCCAGCGCCCAGCCAAACGCTTCTTCGTACAGGGCGTCGGAGCTGCGCAGCGGCTGCGTCCAGTGGTTGCTGAGCGCGCCGAACATCAGGCCCGTGAGCGTACGTGTCTGCAGGTTGGCACGGCGCCTGGCCAGCGCCATCGCCATCGCGCCGAAGGCGTAGCCGCGCGCGGTGTCGCCGCTGTACAGCGCAACCATCATCGCGTAGCCGACATAGGCGACGGCGCTGAAATCGCTGTTCCCCCGCTGCATGGACAGCCGCGTCATCGATACCACCATCAACGCGCTGAGATCCTGCTGGCCGGCGTAATAGCTGGCCATCCACAGGCCCTGCATCATCTGCATCGCGGCCACCGCGTCCGGCTCGCACATGTCATCGGCCGCCAGCAAGGTGTCGGGCGCATGCGCGCCGGGCTGCCGCCCGATGTCGGCGAGGATATCGGCGAAGCGCGCCTTCATCTGCGTCACATCGTGCGGAATGTCGATGTGCAGCAGCGCCAGGCCGTCGCGCTGTACGGCGATGGCGTCGAGCAGGCGGCCCTGCAATTGATATTGGTGCGCCTGGATGGCAATGCAGCGCACCTGCTGCAAGGGACTCAGGGTACGGGCGCGTACCTGCGGGTAGATCGCCTCGGCCGCATCGAACTGGCCGCACAAATAGGCCGCTTCGGCCGCACCCAGCTGCAGGTCGAGCCAGAGGTCGGCGTGGACGTTCCATGCCTGCGCCGGCAGCAGGTCGAGACCAATGCGCGTGTGCTCCAGCGTGGATTGGAACGCGGCGCAGCGCCGTGCCTTGGTGCCGGCCTGGAAATTGAGCCCCGCCAGCTGCCCGCGCTCGCCCGCATCGTTGATCAGCGCGCGGCCGGCATTGAGCTGCTCGACGATCTCGAACAGTGTCTCGTCCCGACGCTCCGGCGTCGCATGCCGCAGCAGCAGGCGGCCGATGAGAAGATGGTTGGCCGCGCGCGCATCGTCGTCGGCGATCAGGTAGGCGGCCTGCTGCACACGGTCGTGCAGGAAGCGGTAACTGACGCCGCTGTTGGCCGCATCGGTGTCGCCATCGATGTATTTATACCGTTCGTCGAGCGGCTGGATCAAGCCTGCCCTGAGCGCCGGCCACAGGTCTTGCTGCGTTTTCCGGGGCGCGCGGTCCACGGTCAGCGCGAGTGTATCGAGCGCGAAGCGGTTGCCGCAGGAAGCGGCCAGTTGCAGCAGATGCTGCGTCACCGCGGGCAGGCGGCGGATTTTTTCCAGCAGCACCTCGACCACGTTGTCGGTATATCCGGCCTGTTCTATCGCGGGCAGGTCCCAGTCCCAGCAATCGTCGGCGGCCCGGTAGCGCAGATGGCCCGCTTCATTGAGCGTAGCGAGAAACTGGTTGAGGAAAAACGGATTGCCGGCCGTCTTGCGGTAGCAAATGCTGCTCAGCGGCGCGCAGTCGGGGGCCGTCACGCGCACGGTGGCCGAGACCATTTGCGCCACCTGCGGCTCGGTCAGTACACCCAGTGACAAGGTGGACAGGCGTACGTCATGGGCGAGCAGCTTGTCGCGCAGCGCGATCAGCGGATGCGCGGCGCTCACTTCGTTGTCGCGGTACGCGCCGATGACCAGCATGCAGCTCTTGTCGCAAGAGACCATGAGCAGTTCGATCATCCGCAAGGTGGCCGCATCGGCCCATTGCAGGTCGTCGAGGAACAGCACCAGCGGGTGCCCGGCGCAGGCAAATACTTCGACGAAGCGGGGGAAGAGGCGGTCCAGGCGCAGCTGGGCCTGTGCCGGCGCCGACGCGGGCATCGGGTCCGTAGGGCCGACGATCAGCGCCAGTTGGGGAATCAGCTCGACCAGCATGCCGATGCCGCTGCCCAGCGCCGTGTGCAGTTTGGCGGACCACTGGCGCAGCGTTTCCTCTGGCTGGCCGAGTAGCTGGCGCACCAGCCCCTGGAAGGCCTGGATCAGCGAGGCATACGGCACGTCGCGCTGGAGCTGGTCAAATTTCCCGTTCAGGAAGCACCCGCGCTGCGCGATGATGGGCTTTTGCACTTCGTTGACGACGGCTGACTTGCCGATGCCAGAATGGCCGGCCACCAGCAGCATCTCGCACCTGCCCGCGGCGCTGCGCTCAAACGCCGCCAGCAGCTCGGCGATGGCATCCTCGCGCCCATGCAGCGTTTGCGGCACGAGGAAGCGGCCGTTGTGGTCGGACAGCTTGAGCGCCTGTGCCGGCTTTTGCGCGCGGCATGCTTCGAGGTCGCTGCGCAAGCCCTGCAAGCTCTGGTAGCGCTGATCGGCATTTTTTTCCAGCAGCCGCTGGATGATCGCCAGCAGCTGGCCAGGCAAGTTGGCCAGCGCCGGGTGCGACCAGTCGGGACTGCGCGCAATGTGGCAGTGCACGAGCTCCATCTCGTCGCCCGTCTCGAATGGCGCCTGGCCGGCCAGCAGTTCGTAGAAGGTGGCGCCGAGCGCATAGAAATCGGCGCGCCAATCGACCCGCCGGTTCATGCGCCCCGTCTGTTCCGGTGCCATGTAGCGCAGCGTGCCTTCCAGCGACTGCAGATTGGCGATGCCGTGGCTTTCATACGGCAGTTCGCAGGCGATGCCGAAATCGATCAGCTGCAGCAGGCGGCGCTCGCCATTCCACACCAGGTTGGAGGGATTGATGTCCTTGTGGATCACGCCATGCGTATGGACCTCTTCCAGCGCCACGCACAATTGCATCGCGATGTCGAAAAAGTCGTCCAGCGCCAGTGCGGGCTGCGACGGCGTCCTGCGCGCCGCCACCTGCGCCTGCAAGACCTGGTCGAGCGCCTGGCCGCCGGTATCTTCGAGGACCATCGTCCAGCACCCGCCGCGCAGCTGCAGCGCCAGTGGATGCGCCACCCCAGGATGGCGGCAGCGGCGCGCGATCGCATACTCGCGCTTGAATTGCGCAACTTGCTGAAACGAGGGGAACGGCTGATTGGGCTTCTTGACGATCAGCGCGGTGCCATCCGCAGCCCTGGCCCGATAAACCCGTGAGCGGGCACCGCTGTGCAGCTGTTTGATGATCTCATGATCGAAAAGGGAGCGCATGGGCTGGGCTTAGCAGTACACAGACGGTTGCGGGAGCCTGAAGGCGCACATTTCGGAATGTTACTTGATTGTAAGTATTATATCAGCAGGGAACCGTGGGGGAGGGAGCGGCCTGATGAGGGGTGTTGTAAAAATGCCAGTGGGAGGCGAGTGCGGGAAATGAGAGCGATAACGGTATCGATAGAGTGGAAATAACGGCGATGCCGAGACAGTATATGCACCATCGTCGAGGCAAGTTTGTGAGGTCCACCAAATAGGCTCTGGTGATTCATTGCGGAAAAGACTGTATTTTGCAGAAAAATACATCCCAAAAAATAGTGGTTACTATCGCTGTGAGGTGTCTATGCGCTGGTGCCCGGAGCCGGAATCGAACCGGCACGCCCTTACAGGCGGGAGATTTTAAGTCTCCAGTGTCTACCAGTTTCACCATCCGGGCAGCGCGGCGAGATTCTAGCACAGGTGATGCTCGTTACGCCATCTTGTGCCTGTCTGCTAGATCAATGGTCTGCGTTCTTCATTGTTTTTGATCGCCCGGCGGCTATGCGTTGGGTATGGCGGTTCTGCTATTCGTTCTGTCGCGACTAGTGTGTGTTGTAAAATGAAATATCCGCTTCGGCATGGAAAATGAGTGTTTTATGCAATGTATATATCACGTCAAGAAATCAATTTTCCTATACTTGAAGTATGTGGCAGGCATTACTTTACTGGGTATCAGCTTCTCCGCGTTTTCTTCAGACGACATTAATTACGATCCTTACGCACAAGTAAGGGCCGAACAGTTTGAAGCGTTCACTTCCAATACTGTCTCCTGTATGGAAGTGAGGGTGCGTGGAGCACTTTTGCAGGGAATTCGTGATAGTGAAAAAATTGTGGCCTGGATAAAGCAGGTTTGTGGCCCATTTCTGCGAAACTTTATGATCGAATCATTAAAGCGGCCAGCGGCTGAAGCTGATGAATTTATTCACTCCATAGCCTCTCGACAGTTGCGTAGTATTCCTGGCCTCAGTTTTGTAGAGCCGTCTAATGTCGTGAAAAAAAAGAACCCGACATTGGGCGTCCAACCTGCGCCTTTGAGACAATTTATGTGGAATAAGCCCGCAGTCCTGAAAGGGATATTAATGCGAGGAAAATTTTCTAACTGTTGTACCGCTGGTTTAGCTGAAAATGCTAATTTTTATTTTGTTCGTTTAGAAAAAAATACAGGTATGACCGGTGAAAACGCTGATGAAGACAAGCCGAATATTGATGTCGTTAGAGAGGTACAAATTGAGAGTTCCGCGGTCAAGACATCTGATGAATCAAAAATAGGTAAAGTAGTTAGAGTCTCATGCATTGCGCTCATCTTTGGGAATACTGGTCACTATGCTCGTCCTGTGTACTGCGAAGGGGCCTCAGTTCACTGATTAGTAACATCGCCTTCATGGCAACTTCAGGTACACGGCGGCCGCTCCCGTCTGGAAGGCCAGCCTGTATGGTGCGATGTGAATGGAGCTTATTTTTAATGGCAAGTGCGGGTTGGCAGGACAACGCCGCGCACGATGTGATCATTGAGTCAGTCCTGAATTCCAGCTTCAATTTCAAAGCGATTCCAGACCTCTCTATTTTTGGCATCCGCCGCATCCTGGCGCACAGCACAGCCCTGTTTCGTTTCGCTCGTATTTGGAGCGACACCTTCGAGCGCCGTGAGCGACGAGGCGTAGTAATCTTTGAGTAATTTTGCTGCGGCAGGTTTTTTTGCAACGGCTTTCAATGCAGCTGGATAGATATTCTTTAACTCTGCCTTGGCTTTTTTGATGCAAATTCGCATGGGCGGAACGGCATCATCCAGCTTTCCGAGTTGAACTGGCAAGATAGCGGCATGGGTCTCCATGCGACACATCAATGTTTGAAATTGCGTCTGTACGCGGAAGGTATCAAGAGGATCTGATTTTTCCTTTGCATGCACGGCAGGCTGGGCGAGAGTGAGGGCTACCGCAAACCAATATTTTTTCATGTAAGACGCCGGAGTAATCATGGAGCCAGATTGTATGAAAAATCAATAACTGGAAATCTATCCAATTGTTACATTGTTTTGCTAGTAGTATCTCCAATGCAGCGCGCAGCTTGTGCTGAACATGGAATTAACGCCGTGTTGGAGTAAGTGAGCTCCAACACGAGCGTGGGTAGAGTTTTATTATCGCCTAATCATCGTCAAAACGTCGCCTTGAACTGCACCCCATACGTGCGCGGCTCGTTGACGATGCCTGTCAGGTTGTCGAAATCGATCGCGCCCAGCGACTGGACCTGGTTGGTGATGTTGCGGCCATACGCGGAGAGTTCGTATTTGTCCCATTTGTAGCCGACGCGCAAGCCGCCTTCGAGCAGTTCCTTGGCCTTGTATTCCTTCGCTTCATACAGGAAGAAGTTGTAGCTGGTGCGGTAGGCCCAGTCCGTGTAGGCGTAGAACTCGCCATTGGCCAGGGGAATGCTGTATTTCAAGGTGAAGTTGGTTTGCCATTCCGGCGCGCGCGGCAGCGGGTTGCCGTCGATGTAGGCCGTGCCCTTGAACGGGCCCAGCGGGTCGGTGACGGTGCAGCCGCTGGCCGGGTTGTTTTGCGCGTTGCCGCAGCTTTGCACGAACAGCTTCTTGTCCTGGATTTCCGTGTGGTTGTAGCTGCCGCCCAGGGTCATGCTGAGCGAATCGCTGAGGTTAGCCTGGAAATCGAGTTCCACGCCACGGCCCGTGGCTTTGTCGGCGTTGAGCAGCTGGTTCATGTTGACAGCGCCGCTGCCGGCCGTCAGTTGCTTGTCCTTGACCCGGTACTGGAACACGGCCAGGCTCAGGCGCGCGCGCTTGTCGAACAGGTCTTGCTTGATGCCTGCTTCGACGGACAACGCTTTCTCGGCACCCGCAAACGAAGGGCGGTCGGCCAGGCCGTTCAGGCGTCCCTGCATCGATGGCGCGCGGTAGCCGGTGGCGATGCGCGCGTAGGCATTCGTTGCCGGCGTGAGCACATAGGTACCGCTCAAGTCCCAGCTGATGTTGTGCGACGTGTCGTTCAGGTTGAAGGGGCCGGCCGTCGTCGCTTCCACGCGCTTGGCCGAGAAATCCTTCTTGTCGGTCGTGTAGCGCAGGCCGGCGCGCAGTTTCAGGGCGTCCGACACCGTGTAGTTGAGGGAGCCGAAGGCCGCGTACGACTTCGAACTCTGGTTTTGCGTCGCGTAGTTCGGGCTTTGCGGATTGCCGGGCGCCAGGCTGTCAAAGCTGATGCTGTCGATCTGGATATCTTCCTTGAAGTAGAACAGGCCGGCTATCCATTGCAGCGGGCCGCGGGCAGACGACTCGGCGCGGAATTCCTGCGAAATCTGCTTGTGGTTGGGGATCACGTCGGCCGTTTCCACGACGAAGGGGATGAAACCGGGGCCCATCGGAGGCGCGTACACGGCGCCATAGCCGCCGTCGACGTCGGCGCGGCTGAAGAAATCGAGTTTTTCGTAGCCGGTGATCGAATGCAGGGTGACGCCGGGCAAGTCCCATTTCAGGCGCATGCTGCCGCCCTTGGTTTTCAGGTGCTGGCGGTTGATGCCGTCGGTCGGGTAGTTATCGTAATCAAAGCCGTCGACCAGGTCGTTGGTGCCCTGTTTCAGGATGTTGGCGCGGAACAAGGTGGCCGTGCCGTCGAGGTTGCGCGCGTGCACGTTGAACAGGGCGCTGAAATCGCGCGTGGGCTTGACCAGCACCTGCAGGCGGGCGGCGCTGTCTTCATAGCCTTCGAAGTCGCGCGTGCCGGTGGAGCGCGGGTTGTGCACGCGGTCGTCGCGGCGCTGGGTCTGGCCGGAAAAGCGCAGGGCGACCGTGTCGCTGACGGGCACGTTGAAGGCGCCTTCCAGGTTCTTCATGCCATCCTTGCCGAAGCCGCCGCTCAGATAGCCTTCCGTCTTGAAGACGGGCTTGGCGGAATCGAACTTGATCACGCCGGCCGGCGAGTTGCGGCCGAACAAGGTGCCTTGCGGGCCGCGCAGCACCTCGACCTGGTCGACGTCAAACACGGGAAAACCTTTCAGCATGGCGTTTTCCTGCACCACGTCATCCATCACCAGGCCTACCGGCTGCGAGGCGTTCAGGTCGAAGTCGGTATTGCCCAGGCCGCGAATGTAGAAGCGGGGGAAGGTACGGCCATAGTCCGATTCGACCGAGACGCTGGGCGAGCGGCTGTTGAGGAAGCGGATGTCGGCGCCGCCGGCCGTCAGGGTGTCGAGCTTGTCGCCCTTCAGGGTGGCGATGGACATGGGTACGTCCTTGATGTTTTCCGCGCGCCGCTGTGCCGTCACGATCACCGTTTCCAGCTGGCCAGGACCGGCCTGTGCCGCCGGAGCGGCAGGGGCGTCGGCGGCAGGCGCCGGGACGCTGTCCTGTGCCTGCGCCATCGCCTGCAAGGGGAAGGCGGCAGTGATTGCCAGGGCAATCAGGGTGTGGCGTACTGTGCTGGCATGCGGTGTCATCATGAAACGGCTCCTGTCGGTCGAGGTTGTTGGGGCATGCAGGCTGGCGCTGGCCAGCTGAACGAAAAATCATGCTAGCACGGAAAGTTTTGGTATTCATGCCATTTTCCAGCGACGGCTATTCATATCCGTTTCGACTGAATACATGAATAAAATCGTATTTGTCGTCAATATCTGGCGGGTGCATAGTGGAGTGCCGGCAGGCTTGTGCGAGCGCAACAGCGGCTGGGCATGGCGATGCAGTTTCCTGCGGGAGCGCAAAAAGAGCGATGTTTTTTGCCATGCTGCCGGCTTGCGGGCACTGGAAATACAACAGCTGCCGCGGATTTTTTTGGAAGGGGGCTTGTTGTTGCAGCGCGACAGGGGAGCGCGCGGCCTGCGGCTATTCCCCTGTGCGTGTGAGGCGGGGCATGCGTGGCCGCATGCCCGATCTGCTCAATTAAAACTCTTCCCAATCGCCGGCCGTCACGGCTTCCGCTTGTACCGAACGGGGTTTTGCCGGTGCGGCCTGGCGCTTGACGGTGCTGCTGGCCTGTGCCGGTACCAGACGCAGCGGCTTGTGGCTGGCGCGCGCTGGCGCGAAGGTTGGCGCGGGCGCCGCCGCATGGCTGTCGTGCGTCTTGAAGACGCTCACGGTTTCCACCAGGTGGCTGGCCTGGTCGCGCAAGGATTCGGCCGCCGCCGCCGCTTCTTCCACCAGGGCCGCGTTTTGTTGCGTGACACTATCCATCTGGGCGACGGCCTGGTTGATCTGCTCGATGCCGGCGGACTGTTCCTGACTGGCCACCGTGATTTCCGCGATGATGTTGCTGACGCGGGCGACACTGGCGACCACCTCGGACATCGTTGTGCCCGCCTGCGCCGCCAGTCGGGAGCCCGCATCGACGCGGCTCACGGAATCGTCGATCAGCGCCTTGATTTCCTTGGCCGCGCTGGCGCTGCGCTGGGCCAGGCCGCGCACCTCGGTCGCCACGACGGCGAAGCCGCGGCCCTGTTCGCCGGCACGCGCCGCCTCCACTGCCGCATTCAGGGCCAGGATATTGGTCTGGAAGGCGATGCCGTCGATGACGCTGATGATGTCGACAATCTTGCGCGACGATTCGCTGATCAGGTCCATGGTGCCCATCACTTGGCCCACCACGGCGCCGCCCTTGCTGGCGACGTCCGATGCGGTCGTGGCCAGCACATTGGCTTCGCGGGCATTTTCCGCATTCTTGCGCACGGTGCTGGTGAGTTCTTCCATCGAGGAAGCGGTTTCTTCCAGTGAGCTGGCTTGCTGTTCCGTGCGCAGCGACAGGTCGCTATTGCCGGTCGATATCTCTTCGGCGGCAAGCGAGACCGTGTCGGAATCCTGGCGCACGGAGGACACGACCGTGGTCAGCGACTCCTGCATGCGCTGCAGCGCCGACAGCACGCTGACGCTATCGTTCGGTGCAACACTGAGTTTGCCTGTCAGGTCGCCAGCGGCAAGCAGGCTGACGGCGTCGCACAGCTGTTTCGGTTCGGCGCCCAGTGACTTGAGCAGGCTACGCGTGATGAGCCAGCCCGCCAGGCCAGCCAGCACGATGGACAGCAAGCTGGCGCCGATGAGGATATTCCTGTTGAGGATGTAGTGCTCCTTGTCTTCCTGCAGGATGACGGCGGAGTGCGTGTCCGTCATGGCGAAATATTCATCGCTGGCGGCGACGAGGGCGGCCAGCAGGGGACGGCATTCCTCGTTCATCTTGACGATGGCTTGTTCGGTTTTCTTTTGCAGCGCCAGGTCCACGATGGCCAGGGCCACGGGAGCATAGCGTTTTTCGATGCCGTCGATCTTGCTGATGATGGCGCGCACCTGGTCAGACACCTCTGGCTGCTGTGCCAGTTGCAGCAGATGCTGCATGTTCTTGACGACGTCGGCGTGCGCCTGCAAGACTTGTTTGCGTTCGGTTTCCAGGTCTTCCGGTTTGGTGACGAGCACCAGGTTCCTGGCTGCCACGGCGCGCATGTCGATGGCGTCACGCACACGGTGGGCCGCGTTGGTGCGGGCCGTGATGCCGTTGACATACTGCTCAAAGCCCGTGTTGAAGGTGGAAAAACTCCGCACGGACAGGATCGAAATGCCGATGAGGAAAAAGACCAGCAGGCCGAAAGCCAGAGTGAGCTGGGTGCGTACGGTGAATTTATCCATGATGTCTCTCCCAAAATACGTGGTGACGATTAGAAAGGGGGCTTGCGTGGGACCAGTGGCAGGCGCTTGCCTGGCAGCGGGTCGTTCCCTGCGCAGTGCTTTTCTATCCAGAACACGGATTCGTGGTGTGAGGATCGAATTAATTCAAAAAACCGATTTCAATAATTTATTTGTTTTATTTATTAAATTCATTGTTGCACAAAAAATTCAGTAAATCAATGACATTTTGCGTGTCAAAAAACAACTTTTCGACATGGGATACTTGTTCAGACAGGTATCGGCGTACCTTGGTGAAAGGTCATCTGCCAGCGGCCATCGCGCCACTTCCACAGCGAACTGCGCAAGCTGGCGCTGGCGGGCAGGGTGCCATTGGCGTGGCGCTGCGAGCGGTAGGTAACGAAGGCAACGTCGTCGGCCAGCAAGCGGGCCTGGAAATCGCTGATGCTGCGCGGACAAAAGTCTTCCGCCGGCAAGTCCGCCAGGGTCGCAGCGCGCGTCCATAGCATGCCCGAGCTGCCGAATTCGACGAACTCGTCGGCCAGCAGTGCCGCCAGCCTGGCGCCGTCGGCGCGCACGGCCTGGCTTTGCAGCGCCGCTTCCAGCGCCTGCAGATGTGCCGCCAGATCCGTGGCGTCCGGCCCCTCCGGCCCCCTCATCAGATGGGAAACGCGCCGGCGCCCGATACATTCAGGCAGGCGACCTTGTCGCTGGAAAAATACTTGATTTGTCCCAGGCCGATGGCGTAGCAGCCGTCGCTGAGCGGGGAAATGGGGCCGGTGAGTTTTTCACCGTTGATCAAGGTCACCACCCACGGCGTGGTGGCTGGTTTGCCTGCGTGGGTCAGGGCGTGTTGTACCAGGTCTGACATGCTGCCTCCAAAGAAATGTGGTTGGGCAGATGATAGCAGTGCGCGGCCGTTTTAAGCGTCGGCCAGCAGATTCTTGGGCAGCGCCACCGACGTGAGTTTCCAGCTCCACAGGCCGTCGCGCGTCAGGGTCAGTTCGCCGATATGGCTTTTGCTGTGGGTGCGCTGCACGACGACGCTGTTCCAGGATGTGTAGCGCAGTTTGTAGTCGGGCTTGGTGTTGCGCTTGCGGCCGCTGATGTCGCTGACCTTGGCGAGTGGCTTTTCGTAGCGGTCATTGAGCTTCATCAAGGCGACGATGCCTTCGGGCATCAGCATCGTATCGAGCAAGGGATCGATGACGTCGGGACTGATGTCGTCGGCCACTTCCGGCGCCGAGAACAGGGCATGCAGTTGCTGCCCGAGACTGCCCCGCAGCTGTGGCAGGTCGATCTGCGCAGCCAGCGCCTGGCTATCCTCGTCCATGGTGGCCGCGCGGATCTTGTCCATGGTGAAATACGGACTGCCATAGAAGACGCCGGCCAGCACGACCAGTACCGCTACAGCCAGAAACATCATTCTTTTCATCTGCGATCTCTCGGATCCCTGGCGACCCGGTGCGCCTGAAGTGTTGGCATTCTACATAATATTTCCCAAAATCAATATGGTGGTTTAGGTAAGTGTTGTTTTAGATCAAGTTTTTTCAGAGTAATTCCGGCGGCAAGGTAATGTCCGCCAGTTTCCAGTCCCAGATGCCATGGCGGCGCAGCAGGAACTGGCTGGCCGCGGGGCCGGCGCCGCTGCGCCGCAGCACCACTTCATTCCACGAGCGGTACGCCATGCCGAAGTCGTGGCGCTTGCCGTCCGCTCCCTGCTTGCCGTGCAGGATCAATACCGTGATGCCGGGCGGTGAGACGATGGTGTCGAGCATTTCCTTGAAATCGTCTTCATTGGCTGTCTCGCCGGCCGCCCGCAACTGGCGTGCCACGCTGGCCCGCACGGCGGCCAGGTCGGCCTGCTGCGCCAGGGTTTCCAGGCGCACGGATTTTGCCGCGATGCTGATGCGGTACATGGCGATATAGGGGCTGACCCAGGTGAAGCCGATGGCGGCAACGCCAAAAATGATCGCGGTGGCGTACTTTCTTTTCATGGTCCGTGTTTTTGTATGAGCTGTGCCGCCGTGATTTTACCCGGCCAGGCATGTCGGATGGTGTAGCATTCGTGCCGGCGCGGACCATCGCGCCGCAATATTGAGGACAACCATGAATATCACTATCAATCAGGTGCTGCAGTCGTATATCGACCCGCTCACCGCCAGCGAGTACGCGGCGCTCGAGCGCAGCCTGCTGGCCGAAGGCTGCCGCGATGCGCTGGTGCTGTGGAACGACGTGCTGATCGACGGGCATAACCGCTACGCCATCTGCCGCCAGCACGGCATCGAATTCAAGACCATCCAGAACACCAGCTTTAGCTCGCTCGACGACGTCATGCTGTGGATGATCGACAATCACCTGGCGCGCCGCAGCGTGTCGGACTTCCAGCGCGGCGTGCTGGCCCTGCGCAAGAAGGAAATCGTCGCCGCGCGCAGCCCGGCACCCGTCAGCGCGGCCGATGCGCCCGAAGGCGAAAACGCGCCCAAGCCCCCCATGAGCACGCGCGAAGAAGTCGCCAAGGTGGCCCGCCTGAGCAGCAACCAGATCAGCCAGATCGAGAAGATCCAGAAAGCGGCGTCGCCGGAACTGGTGGAAGCCGTCCGTTCGGGCACTATCTCCATCAATGCGGCGGCCACCGTGGCGTCCCTGCCGCCGGAAGAACAGGTGGCAGCCGTCGCCGGTGGTAAAAAACTGCTACGCCAGGCGGCCAAGGAAATCCGCGAACAGCGCGCCGCCACGCGCACGCCGCGCGAGCCGAAGGTGCCCCACGTGTCGCAGGACACACCGGAGACGGGCAACGAGCCATGGGCGGACAACGCGGCCCAGGCGCCTAGTGAGGCGGAGCGCCTGCGCGGCGAGATCGCCAGCCTGAAACAGAAGGTGGCGCAACTGCAGGCGGAAAATGTGGAACTCAACCAGCGGATTGCAACCCTCATCGACGCATCCTGATTATTGGAGTAGTAAATGCCAGCTCGCCGTGCCTTGTTTGCCGCCATCGCCTGCGGCGCCGTCGCCGCTCCTCCCGTGCTGGCGGCACCCGCCGTTTCTGTCACGGACATGGCCCGCTGGCAGGCGCAGGCCGCCCATGTCAGCATCGCGCGCGACACCTGGGGCGTGCCCCATGTGACGGGCAAGACGGATGCGGATGCTATCTTTGGCCTGATGTATGCGCAGGCCGAGGATGATTTCCCGCGCGTGGAACTCAATTACATCAACGCCATGGGGCGCTTGGCGGAAGTGGAGGGCGAGCGAGAGCTGTACCGCGACCTGCGCATGAAGCTCTTCATCGACCCGCTTGAGCTGCAGGCGCAGTACCGCGCCAGCCCGCCGTGGCTGCGCAAGTTGATGGATGCGTTTGCCGATGGCTTGAATTTTTATCTGGCCACGCATCCGCACGTCAAACCCAGGCTGATCGCGCATTTCGAGCCGTGGATGGCCCTGAGCTTCAGCGAGGGCAGCATCGGCGGCGATATCGAATCGATCAACCTGGCGCAGCTCGAAGCGTTCTACGGCCAGCAAGCCAAGCCCGCCACCATGGCGCTGGCCAGCGTGGAAACCGGATTGGAGCCTGAACCGAGCGGCTCGAACGGTTTCGCCATCGCGCCCGCGATCACGAAAAATGGCCATGCGCTGCTGATGATCAATCCACACACCTCGTTCTACTTCCGCCCCGAAGTGCAGGTGACCAGCGGCGAAGGCTTGAACGCGTATGGCGCCGTTACCTGGGGCCAGTTCTTCGTTTACCAGGGCTTTAACGACCGTCTCGGCTGGATGCATACCTCGGGCGGCGGCGACGTTATCGACGAATACCTGGAAAGCATCGTCGACAAGGATGGCGCATGGTTCTACCGCTATGACGGCGGCCTGCGTCCCCTGAAAGCCGTGCCGATTACCTTGCCATATAAGCTCGTGAACGGCGGCATGGGCTCGAAAACCATCACCGTCTACTACAGCCATCACGGTCCCATCGTGCGTGCCCAGGATGGACGCTGGGTGGCCGTGCGCCTGATGAACGAACCGTTGAAGGCCTTGACGCAATCGTACACGCGCACCAAGGCGCGCGATTACGCCGCGTTCTACAAGACGATGGAACTGCGCACGAATTCCTCGAACAATACCGTGTACGCAGATGCGGATGGCAATATCGCCTATTTTCATGGCAATTTCATCCCCGTGCGCGACCCGCGCTTCAACTGGAAACAGCCCGTCGACGGCAGCGATCCGGCCACGGAATGGAAAGGGTTGCACACGGTGGCGCAAACCATCACCCTGCTCAACCCGCAGAATGGCTGGATACAGAACACGAACAACTGGCCGTATTCGGCGGCCGGCGCCAACAGCCCGCGCCAGCAGGATTACCCCGCCTACATGTCCGTGTATGGCGAAAACGCGCGCGGCCTGCATGCCGTCAAGGTTTTCCAGAACAAGAAGGATTTCACGCTCGACAGCCTGATCGCCGCCTCGTATGACAGCGAACTGACGGCGTTTGAATCCTTGCTGCCGCCGCTGTTTGCGGCATACGATGCGCTGCCAGCGGGCGACGCGCAACAGCTGGCGCTGGCCGACAAGGTGGCCTTGCTGCGCGCCTGGGACTGGCGTTACTCGCTGACGTCCACCGCCACTTCCTTGGCCGTGTTCTGGGGCCAGGAACTGGCCGAGCTGGCAGGCAAGCAGGCGCGCGAGCAGGGCGTGCCTGTGGTCGATTTTCTGGCGACGGAGAACGTCACTGCCGCGCAGCGGCTGGCTGCTCTGGCGACGGCGGCGGACAAATTGCAGCGCGATTTCGGCAACTGGCAAACGCCATGGGGCGAGATCAACCGCTTCCAGCGCCTGACGGGCGACGTGGTGCAGCCGTTCGACGATGCGCAAGCCAGCTTGCCCGTGCCTTACGCGTCGGGCAACTGGGGCGCGCTGGCCGCGTATGGCCAGAGCAGCAAGAGCACCACGCGCAGGATTTACGGCGAACGTGGCAACAGCTTTGTCGCGGCCGTGGAATTTGGTCCGCGCATCAAGGCGAAAAGCATCCTTGCCGGTGGCCAGAGCGGCGACCCGACGTCGCCGCATTTCAAGGACCAGGCGGCCATGTATGCACGCGGCGAATTCAAGGAGGTGCTGTTTTATCCCGAGGACGTGGCGAAGCACTTGGAGCGCAGGTACCGGCCCGGGGAGTGAAGTTGGTGAGGTGTCGGATTACGCCCTCGCGGGCTAATCCGACCTACCTGCCACGGCATACCGTAGGTCGGATTAGCGTAGCGTAATCCGACAAGCAACGCATTAAATCGCATCAAGTTCGTAGCCGTAGGTCGGATTAGCGCAGCGTAATCCGACAGTCACCCCCTCAAATCACATCCAGCGCCGTACGCAGATCATGCCGCAAATCCTCGATATCCTCGATCCCCACCGACAGCCGGATCAAGCCATCGCCGATGCCCAGCCTTGCCCGTTGTTCGGCCGGGATGCTGGCGTGCGTCATCAAGGCAGGGTGCTCGATCAGGCTTTCCACGCCGCCCAGGCTTTCGGCCAGGGCGAACACTTCGCAACGCTCGAGAAAACGGCGCGCGCCGGCCAGGTCCGTATCGAGGTCGATCGAGATGATGCCGCCGAAACCATCCATCTGGCGCTGCGCCAGCGCGTGCTGCGGGTGCGAGGCCAGCCCCGGATAAAACACTTTGCGTACTTCCTTCTGCTGTTCGAGCCACTGCGCCAGGGCCAAGGCGCTTTCGCAATGGCGCTGCATGCGGATGGCCAGGGTTTTCACGCCGCGCAACGCTAAAAAGCTGTCGAACGGCCCGGCAATCGCGCCCACGGAGTTTTGCAAAAAGCCCAGCTGCTCGCGCCATTCGGCCTGGCGTGCTTCCGCGCCGACGATGGCGATGCCGCCGATGATGTCCGAGTGGCCGTTCAAATACTTGGTGGTCGAATGGACGACGATGTCGAAGCCGTGTTCGAGCGGTCGCTGCACCAGCGGGCTGGCAAACGTGTTGTCGGCCACGGCGATGATGCCCCGCTCGCGGCAGATGTCGGCGATCGCGCGCAAGTCGGCCAGCTTCAGCATGGGGTTGGTGGGCGTCTCGACCCACACCATCTTCGTTTCCGGGCGTAGCGCGGCCAGCAGGTTTTCCGGATTTGTCAGGTCGGCATAGCTGAATTCGTGACCGGCCGAGCGGCGGCGCACGCGCTCGAATAAACGGTAGGTGCCGCCGTACATGTCGTCGCCGGCGACAATATGGCTGCCAGCATCGAGCAATTCCAGCACGGACGAAATGGCGGCCAGGCCCGAGGCGAACGCGAACGCCGCGCTGCCGCCTTCCAGGTCGGCCACGCAGCGCTCGAGCGCCCAGCGCGTGGGATTGTGCGAGCGGCCATAGTCGAGGCCCTTGTGCACGCCGGGGCTGTCCTGCACGAAGGTGGAGGTGGCGTAAATGGGCGGCATGATGGCGCCCGTCGACGGGTCGGGCGACTGGCCGGCGTGGATGACGCGCGTGGCGAGGCGGCTCTTGCGGGTGGTTTCCTGGCTCAAGATAGTGTCCTGCGTAAGTGGTTGAGAAGGTCGAAGCGGGTGATCAGGCCATAGAAGGCGGTATCGTCGGCAACGACGGCCGTCAAGCCCCGGTCCAGGGTGGCGCGCAGGGCGGGCAAGCCGCTTGACGGCGCCAGGGTTTCGATCTGCGTCGTCATGGTGGCGCCCACCAGCGAGGCGAAATGGGCGGCGTCGCCGGAGACGTGCAGCAGCAAGTCCGATTCGTCGATGATGCCAACCAGTTTGCCGCCGTCGATGACGGGCAGCTGTGCCAGGTCGCTGGCGCGCATGCGGTTGAAGGCAGTGAGCAGGGTGTCGCCCGGCGCCACGCTGACGACGTCGCCCTCGTCGTAGCGGCGCCCGATCAGGTCGCGCAAGTCGCCCGACACGGCCCGCTGCAGCAAGCCCTGGTCGCGCATCCAGCCATCGTTATAGACTTTCGACAGGTAGCGCGTGCCCGTGTCGCAGACAAACGTGACGACGCGCTTCGGCGTCGTCTGCTCGCGGCAGTATTTGAGGGCGGCGGCCAGCAGGGTGCCGGTGGAAGACCCGCCGAGGATGCCTTCGGCGCGCAAGAGGGCGCGCGCGGAATCAAAGCTTTCCTGGTCCGTGATGGTGTAGGCCTTCGTGACGCTGTCCATGTCGGCGATAGCCGGGATGAAGTCTTCGCCGATGCCTTCGACGGCCCACGAGCCGCTCGTGTCCGACACCTTGCCCGTGTCGATGTATTCGGTGAGGATGGAGCCTTGCGGGTCGGCCAGCACGAATTCGAGCTTCGGCTGCGCCTTGCGGAAGTAGCAGGTCAAGCCCGTCAGGGTGCCGGACGAACCGACGCCGACGACGATGGCGTCCACGTCATGCCCGCTTTGCTCCCAGATTTCGGGCGCCGTCGTCGTTTCGTGGGCCAGCGGATTGGCGGGATTGTTGAACTGGTCGGCGAAGAAGGCGCCCGGCAGTTCGCGCGCCAGGCGCGCCGCATAATCCTGGTAGTACTCGGGATGGCCCTTGCCCACGTCCGAGCGCGTGGTGTGCACTTCCGCGCCCAGGGCTTTCAGGTGCAGCACTTTTTCCGTCGACATCTTGTCGGGCACGACGAGAATCACGCGGTAGCCCTTGATGCGGCCGACCAGCGCCAGGCCGATGCCGGTATTGCCGGCCGTCGCCTCGACGATGGTGCCGCCCGGCTGCAGGCGGCTGTCCGCTTCGGCCGCCTCGATGATGGACAGTCCGATGCGGTCCTTGATGGAACCGCCTGGATTTTGCGATTCCAGTTTCAGGAACAGCTGGCACAGGCCCGTATCGAGCCGGGTCACTTCGACCAGCGGGGTATTGCCGATCAGCTTGTATAGCGCTGGCGGCTGGGATGGGGATGGCATTCGATCATTCATGGTGGCTCCTGTCAGAGAAACAACGGCTCCGGATTGTGTCCCGAGCCGCCTTCCGTGCCGCGCAGTGTAGGCGCGTGGACGAGTGCGGCGAACGAATGTTTATATGCTTGCATATGCGCTCTTCGCATATCGACGGCAAGGTTCGCGATGCGAGTATGCGCCGTTTTTTGCCCGCTTGCCGCGCCAATGGCACGACTATTAAGCTGCCGCAAGCGCGCCATTGCGATTTATAATCACGCCTCGAAAAGATACTAAATAGTATTGAAATTACTCAGACAGGGCAGGCGGCAGTGGCAAAACTTTATTTCCGGTATTCCGCGATGAACGCGGGCAAGTCGACGGCCTTGTTGCAGGTCGCGCACAACTATGAAGAGCAGGGCCAGCAGGTGCGCCTGTACACGGCCGCCATCGACAGCCGCTACGGCGTAGGACGTGTCACGTCGCGCCTGGGCCCGCAGCGCCAGGTCGACATCTTCCATGCCGACACGAATTTCCTCGACGATATTCCCCAGGTCGCCTGTTTGCTGGTGGACGAGGCGCAATTTCTCAGCACGGCCCAGGTGCAGCAGCTGCACCAGCTGGCGCAAGTGAAGGGCGTGCCCGTCATCTGCTACGGCTTGCGCACGGATTTCAAGGGCGAACCGTTCCCCGGCTCGGCCTACCTGCTGGCGCTGGCCGACGATATCGAGGAATTGAAGAATATTTGTACTTGCGGCAAGAAGGCCACGATGAACATCCGCGTGGATGAGCAGGGCCGCCGCATCAAGGAAGGCGAGCAGATCAGTATTGGCGGCAACGAAAGTTACCGCCAGGCGTGCGGGCGCTGTTTCTATGCCTGATTTACAACGCCTAGCAAAAACGTAGCGAGCGGAAGGAAGTTGTGGTTGAGAAGCGCAACTGTACGAAGGTACAGTGAGCATCGCAGACCGCAAATTACGACGCGCAGTAGGTTTTGATAGGTGTTCTTAGTCGGCGACGGGCGCGCCTACATCGGCATCATCCGACAGCGCCAGGTCGCCCCGCTCGAAGGCCGCCAGGATGCCATTGGCGCGCGCCACGTCGTGTTCGCGCACCATGATGCGGGCGCCACCGATGGCGGCCGCCAGCAGCATGTCGGCCTGCATGTGCTGGTCGTCCGTCAGCAGCACGTCGATGCCGGCCGCTGCCAGGCAGCCGCGGATGACGTGCGCATCCGTGGGGATCATCAGCCGGGCAATCAAAACATAGTCGTCGTGCATCGCGTCTCCTGGCAAGGTGGTATGCGCCATCTTAGCACCGCGCCCGCTTTTACAGCTTGAACACGCTCACCACCTGGTTCAGCTCCTGCGCCTGCTCCTGCAAGGCGTCGGCGGCCGCGGCCGCTTCTTCCACGAGGGCCGCATTCTGCTGGGTCACCTGGTCCATCTGGGCAATGGCCTGGTTGACTTGCTCGATGCCGCTGCGCTGCTCTTCGCTGGCCTGCGCGATTTCGGCCATGATGGTGCTCACTTGCTGCACGCTGGCCACCACCGTGTCCATGGTGGCGCTGGCCTGGCTCACCTGGGCGTGGCCCAGGTCCACCGTGCTGGCGGACGCCTGGATCAGGTCCTTGATGTCTTTCGCCGCTGCCGTCGAACGTTGCGCCAGAGTGCGCACCTCGGTGGCGACGACGGCAAAGCCGCGTCCCTGCTCGCCGGCCCTGGCCGCTTCCACGGCCGCGTTCAAGGCCAGGATATTCGTCTGGAAGGCAATGCCGTCGATGACGCCGATGATGTCGGCGATCTTGCTTGACGAGCTGCGGATGGCGTCCATGGTGCTGGCCACCTGCGCCACGGCCGCGCCGCCTGTCGCTGCCAGGCTGGACGAGTCGTGCGCCAGCCGGCTTGCCTGCTGGGCGTGATCGACGTTCTGGCGCACGGTGGAGCTCAGTTCCTCCATCGAGGCGGCTGTTTCTTCCAGCGAACTGGCTTGCTGTTCCGTGCGGCTCGACAAATCCAGGTTGCCGCTGGCGATTTCACCGGACGCCGTGGCGATTTGCCCGGCGCTGCCGCGCACGTTGCCGACCACTTGCGACAGGTTGTCGCTGATGCGGTTCATGGCCAGCAGCAGGCGGCCGATTTCATCCAGGCTGCTGGTATCGAGGTGTACCGTCAGGTCGCCGGCGGCGATTTGCGCGGCGGCCGTTTCGGCGGCGGCCAACGGGCGCGACACGAGGGTGCGCACGAGCCAGTACAGCAGTAGGGCGAAGACGAGCAGGGCGATGAAGCCGGAAACGGCCAGCTGGTTGCGCATCTGGCGCGCTTCCGCCGTGATCTCGTCCGTGAACGTGCCGCCCGCGATGATCCATTGCCAATCCTTGAATTGACGGTAGTACAGCTGCTTTTCGCGCGCGCTGGCAGCCGTTTCACCGGGCGCCGTCCACGTGTAGCGCATGGCGCCGTCTTTTTGCTCCAGCATGTCCTGGATGAACAATCGGCCGTCGCTGGCCTTGAACTCGAGCGCGCTCTTGCCTTCGCTGTTCGGGTGCAGCACCAGGTGGCCGTAATTGGCGCCGGGGGCCGTGTCGACGATATAGATGTAGCCCGTCTGGCCGATCTTGACCTGGCGAATCTTCTCTTTCAGCATGGCCAGATTCTTGCTGATATCGAGGCCGATGAACAGCACACCGACCACCTTGCCGCCCGCGTCGCGCACAGGATCATATTGCGTGATGTATTGCTTGCCAAACAAGGTGGCCATGCCGACGAAGCGCTGGCCCGCGCGCAGCGGCGCATAGCTGGGGTGATTGTGGTCGAGCTGGGTGCCGATGGCCCGTTCTCCATCCTGCTTTTTCAGCGAGGTGCTGATGCGCACGAATTCATCGCCATTGGCGGCAAAGATGGTGGCGATCACGCCCGTCTGGGCCGTGTAGCGGTCGACCAGGGCCGTGTCGAGGTTGAGCACCTTGCCGCCGTTGGCCAGCGCGGGCGTGGCCTTGCCGGCGACGGCCACCATGGCACCCGCGTCGACCGTGAACGGGCCGGGAAATTCGGCCGCGAACAGGCGCGCGAAGCTGGCGGCCTCGTTGACCATGGCCGTGTGGAACACTTCCGTGGTCGTCATGACGCTATTGAGTTCGCTGGTGACGGCCGCTTCGGCGCGCTGTTCCAGCGCAGTCGAAGTGCGGATGCTGATCAAGGTCGTCAGGCTGGCGAGGATCAGGCTGACGAGGGCAAACGTGAACACGGTAATCTTGCCGCCGACACTCCAGTGGCGGGGGGAGAACGAAATTGTAGGCATAGTTTGAGTCTGGCAAAGGGTAATCAGCTCGGCCATTCCTGGTCATGACATGACACGCGGGGAGGGGATCTGGTGGGGATACTGCTGAAACGGAGGCGCGCCGGCTGTGGGAGCCGCGCACGGGCAAGCTGGATTTCAGGGCGCGATGATAGCATGTTGCTTGCCTTTTGTTACTAAGTGTTTCCCGCAGGAATTAATTTTTCGCGCAAAAACATCATCCACATCAAGTATCGCAAAAACAGTCCATTGACTTTTTGGATTCCAATGAAGCGTTTTGGTCTTCGTCGCTGAGTGGTGATGCAATTTTTGTCACGAATGTTTCACTTTGTAATGAATGAGACGCCATCCTTAATCCGCGTTTAAGCTTCCGGGAAGAAACTGATATTCCTTGGGAGACTGCCAGGCCGTATCCTGTAGAATAATATGCAGACCAGTCGTGTATTCCCCTTACTGTCTTGCTGGCTGGCGCATGAATAGCTGCGCCGCCTGGAATTGATTCAACTAATTTTCGGAGAAGCCGATGAAGAAGCAAATGATGCTGGTCACCCTGGTGCTTGCCCTGTCAGCCAACGCTGGCGCAGCCCAGACGGACAAGAGCGCCGCTCCTCCGCTACCCATGAAGCCGCTGGCCCAGCAAACGCAGGCCGCCTTGTGGGCATCGCGCGTATTGACGCGCGTCCATTACAAGGCCATGCCGCTCGACGACGCCATGTCCGAGAAAATCTTCGACCGCTACTTCAAGTCCCTGGACGCGGAAAAACTGTTTTTCGTGCAGGCCGACATCGACCGTTTCGCCCCGCTGCGCACCAAGCTCGACGACGCCATCATCAATGAAGACCTGACGTCGCCGTTTGCCATCTACAATTTGTATCAGCAGCGTTTCGACGAGCGCATGGCGTATGCGCGTGAATTGCTGAAAACCAAGTTCGACTTTGCCTCCGACGAGAGCTACCAGATCGATCGCGAAAAAGCCGCCTGGCCGAAGAATGACGAGGAAGTGCGCGACCTGTGGCGCAAGCGCGTCAAGAACGACTGGCTGCGTTTGAAACTGGCAGGCAAGGAAGACAAGGCCATCCGCGAAACGCTGGACAAGCGCTATGAAAGCTACACCACCCGTGCGCGCAAGCTCAACAGCGAAGACGTGTTCCAGATTTTCATGAACGCCTACGCCATGTCGATCGAGCCGCATACCAATTACCTGGGCCCGCGCGCTTCCGATAACTTCGACATCGCCATGCGGCTGTCGCTCGAAGGCATCGGCGCCGTGCTGCAGACGCGTGACGAATACACGGTCGTGCGCGAAGTCGTGCCGGGCAGCCCGGCCGGCTTGTCGGGCAAGCTGAAAGTAGGCGACCGCATCGTCGGCGTGGGGCAGGGCGAAAGCGGCCCCATCGTCGAAGTGCTGGGCATGCGCATCGACGACGTGGTGCAATTGATCCGCGGCGCCAAGGATTCCGTGGTGCGCCTCGATATCCTGCCGGCCGACGCCGGCCCCGACGCCAAGCACGTGGTCTTGCCGCTGGTGCGCAAGAAAATCAGCATGGAAGAGCAGGCGGCGAAGAAATCGATCATCGAAGTGCGCGACAACGGCGTCAAGCGCCGCATCGGCGTCATTGCCCTGCCGACGTTCTATCAGGACTTCGAAGCGCGCCGCCGTGGCGACAAGGATTTCAAGAGCGCCACGCGCGACGTCAGCCGTTTGCTGGCCGAGTTGAAGAAGGATAAGGTCGACAACGTCCTGATCGACTTGCGCAACAACGGCGGCGGTTCGCTGAACGAAGCCGTCGAACTGACGGGCCTGTTCATCGACAAGGGCCCTGTCGTGATGCAGCGCAATGCCGAAGGCAAGGTCGACGTGGAAAGCGACACCAATACCGGTCTGGCCTGGGATGGCCCGATGGGCGTGCTGATCAACCGCGGCTCCGCCTCGGCGTCCGAAATTTTCGCCGCCGCCGTGCAGGATTACGGCCGTGGCGTCATCATCGGCGAAGGCAGCTTCGGCAAGGGTACTGTACAAACCTTGTTCAACCTCGACCGCTTCGGCGGCAGCGAGAAAGCCCGCTTCGGCGAGCTGAAGATGACCATCGCCCAGTTCTTCCGCATCAATGGCGGTACCACGCAGTTGCGCGGCGTGACTCCCGACATCAAGCTGCCCGCCATGTCGGACACGGAAAACTTCGGCGAATCGAGCTATGACAATGCCCTGCCATGGGTGGCCATCAAGCCGGCGCCGTACATGCCGACGGGCGACCTGAAGGATATCGTGCCGCTGCTGGACAAGAAACATGAAGCGCGCGTGGCCAAGGACAAGGATTTCCAGTACCTGCTCGATGACATCGCCCTCGTCGTCAAGCAACGCAAGGAAAACCAGATTTCGCTCAATGAGACCGTGCGCCGCAAGGAGCGCGATGCCCAGGAAGCGCGCGCCAAGGCCCGTGAAAAACGCCTGATCGCGCAGATTTCGAATCCTGCCGACGACCTGGTGGTAATTCCCGATCCGAAAGACGTGCTGAAGGGCGCGAAAGCGGCCAACAAGACGGCCAAGCAGATCGCGGCCGTGAAGGGCGCCTTGCGCACCGACGATGGCTTGCAGGGCGACGAACGTGCGCTGAGTGCCGAACTGGACGCCGAAACGGCCGCCAAGAGTGCCAAGGACGTGCTGCTGAACGAAGCGGCGCGCATCCTGGCCGACGAAGTGGCGCTGATCAAGGCCGACACCCGTCTGGCATCCAAGGTCTTGCCGTATGCCGCAGATGTGAAGGCGACGCCGGTGGCGGCGACGGCGAAGTAATGAATGCGGGGTCAGACCCGTCGGGGGAATGTGCTCCAATGGAGCACATTCCGATCACGAAGTGACTGACCCCAGCTTTTGCTTTGGGGTAAACAGTAGTTATTCGTTTCGCGTATTTCTATCATTCCAACAATCAATTGGATTGATATGCCGCGATGCAGCATAATTCACTTGTCTCCTCTATTCTCCTCCAAGAAAATAGATTCAGCCCGCTCCTTGTAGCGGGCTTTTTTTTGCCTCAGATATTGTGCGTGGGCAGTTGCACATCGGGGTGGGCCGCCAGCAAAGTCGTCAGCCATCCGGCAAACGCCTGCAGCTTGGGCGTGGCCAGCCGGCCTTGCGGCGTCAGCAGCGACATGGGCATCGGCGTCGGCGGGCAGTCGGGCAGCACTGCCACCAGCGCGCCGCTGTCGAGGTGCTGGCGCACCTGGTACATGGCCGCCTGCGCCACACCCAGCCCTTGCAGCGCGCAATCGACGCTGGCGTCGGCGTCATTGACGGCGATGGGGCCGGCCATCTGCACGCGCACCACTTCCTTGCCTTGTTGGAAATCCCAGTCGAAGGCGCGTCCCGTGCGGCCCGAGTAATGCATGATGCCGCTGTGCGCAGCCAGGTCAGCCAGGGTGTGCGGCGTGCCGTGCCGCGCCAGGTAGGCGGGCGAGGCGCACGTGGCGAAGCGCATCAGGCCGATCTGCTTGCCGATGAAGGCGGAATCTTGCAAGGTGCCCACGCGCAAGGCGCAATCGATGCCTTCCTGCGTCAGGTCGACCAGGCGGTCAGTCAGGCTCAGCTGCAATTGCACGTCCGGATACGCGGCATGGAATTGCGCGATATGGGGAATGATCAGGCGCCGGCCCACGGTATTGGGCAGGTTGATGCGCAGCAAGCCACGCGGTTTTTTCGCATCCGGGCCGCGAAACGCCAGTTCCGCCGTATCGACGGCTTTCAGGATCTCAATGCAGTGGCGAAAGTATTCGGCCCCTTCCGGCGTCAGCGACAGGCGGCGCGTGGTTCGCTGCAGCAATTGCGTGCCCAGGTAGGCTTCCAGCTTTTGCAGCGTGGCCGTCAGCGCGGCGCGCGGTAAATTCAATGTTTCGGCCGCCTTGGAAAAACTGTTGGCCTCGACGATGCGCACGAAGGTTTGCATGGCCTTGATCTTGTCCATGGGATAGCTTTCGTCTAATTGTTCATCTTATGTGAAAAGTATAGAGGGATTATGCCCTAATTATCTTTGCCCCAGTTTTGCCTAGAATGGCAACATCCCTATCGAACCGAGGAAACAACATGAACAAGGCCTCACCGTCTGCTCCCCACGACATTTCACCCGCCATGGTGCTGCTGCTGGCCATCGCTTCCGGCCTGATCGTCGCCAATCTGTATTACGCACAAACCCTCGTCGGGCCCATCAGCGCCTCGACGGGCCTGTCGGCCAAGGCGGCCGGGCTGATCGTCACCCTGACGCAAGTCGGCTATACCCTGGGCCTGCTGTTTGTCGTGCCCCTGGGCGACTTGCTGGAAAACCGCCGCCTGATCGTCACCGGCTTGCTGGTGACGGCCACGGCCCTTGTGGTGGCGGCCCTCTCCACGGGCGCCATCGTGTTCCTGGCCGCCGCACTGGCCATCGGCCTCGGTTCCGTGGCGGCGCAAGTGATCGTGCCGTTTGCCGCCCACCTGTCGCAGGAAGCGACGCGGGGCCAGACGGTAGGCAAGGTAGTCAGCGGCTTATTGCTGGGCATCATGCTGGCCCGCCCCGTGGCCTCGCTGGTGGCGGCCCATGCGAGCTGGCACGTGGTGTTTGGCGGTGCCGCAGTACTGATGCTGGCGCTGGCTTTTGTCTTGCGCCGCGCCTTGCCCGTGCGCCAGCCCGTGTCGAGCATGAAATATCCGGCCCTGATGGCCTCGCTGTGGCATTTGCTGCTGGGCACGCCCGTGCTGCGCCGCCGCGCCGCCTATCACGCCGGCCTGTTTGGCGCTTTCAGCCTGTTCTGGACCGTCACGCCGCTGGTGCTGTGCAGCCCCGCGTTTGGCCTGTCGCAAACGGGTATCGCCATCTTTGCCCTGGTGGGCATGGCCGGTGCAGTCGCTTCGCCCATCGCCGGCCGCCTGGCCGATGCGGGCCACACCTTGCCGGCCACGGCCGTTGCGCTGGCGCTGGGCATCGTCGCCTTTGCCTTGCCGATGTTTGCGCCAACATCGAAACATGTGGCGCTGGGGCTGCTGGTGGTCGCTTCCATCGTGCTCGACATGGGCGTGGCGGCGAATCTGGTGCTGGGCCAGCGCGCCATCTTCAGCCTGGGCGCGGAAGTGCGGGGCCGCCTGAACGGCCTGTATTTCGCGCTGTTCTTCGCCGGCGGCGCGGCGGGCTCGGCCATCGGTGCCTGGGTATATGCCAGCTACGGCTGGCAGGCAACCTTGCTGACCGGCATGGCGTTTCCAGGCCTGGCCTTGCTGGTGTGGCTGGGAGAATTTTTACCGCAGGCCACGCGCCGCACGGCTTGAAACCCTGATGGGGCCTCATTATCACTGATGAGTATTTCTATCATCATGAAGATAAAGTGGCGTGATATGCCGCAATGCCGCAAGATGCACTTGTCTCCTCTATCTCCTCCAAGGAAATAGATTCAGCCCGCTTCCATAGCGGGCTTTTTTTTGTCTGTTCAGATCAAATCACCACCAGGTCGAGCGCGCGCATGAAGTTTGCCGCCTGCGCATGCGTGATGACGGCGCCTTTCAGCAGCGCCGCTTCGCTCAATTTGAAACCGTCGATATCGGCACCGCGCAAGTCCGCGCCCTGGAACTTCGCCAGTTTGATGGTGGCATTGCGCAGGCTGCCGCCTTCGAAGACGGCCTCGCGGAAATCGCAGCCAGCCAGGTAGGCATCGGAAAAATCCAGCTGTTTTAATGTCGCCTTGCGGAACGAGAAGCCGCGCAGGTCGGCGCCCACCAGCAGGCTGTCTTCGAAGGTGAGGCCCAGGTGGGCCACTTCCTCGAAAGACGCGCCCGTCAGCTTGCAGCCGCGGTAGGTGGCCGAGGCCAGCTTGGCGCGCCGCCATTTCGTGTTGTTCAGGTCGCAGCCTTCGAAACTGGCGTCGACGGCGTCGACGGATTCGAAATCGGCGCTGCCCGCGCGGCAGCGGCGCCAGGTGCTGCGCGCCAGTTTGCTGGCGAACAAGCTGGTGTCGGCAAAGGTGCAGCGCTCGAAAGTGCAGCCTTGCAAATCGAGGCGTGACAAGTCTTCGCCATCGAAGGCGCAATCGATGAAGTGGCGTACCGATTGCGCCAGCTGCTGTTCCATGCCGGCGCGGTCCAGGGTCATGCCATCTACTGCGGTGTCGTGTGTTGCCATCCGTATTCATTCCTCATCAATGCAGGGGAGGGACGGCGCGGCGGGAAAAATGCACGAACCAGAACACCTCCCCGGCTGGTGGTACAGCCAAGGGTCAGCGCCGTGGGTCCGCGTGGGCGGGAGCATGCCGGACTGCGCCGGGCACTTACCGGGTTACCAACCGGTGCGCTCATTTTCGATCAGTACGCATTGTAGCGTGTCCGAATCGACCTTGCCAGTTTCCGCAAGCTCGGGTTAGTATCACTGCAGGCACACGCATTGTGCCAACGTCGCTCGGACGGATCCGGGCGCTTACGTATAGAGATACCATGACCGACAGCCAAGCTCCGCGCAGCTTTTCGCGCATCAATCGCCTTCCCCCCTACGTTTTCAATATCACCGCCGAGCTCAAGATGGCCGCGCGCCGCCGTGGCGAGGACATCATCGACATGTCGATGGGCAATCCCGATGGCGCCACGCCGGCCCATATCGTGGACAAGCTGGTCGAGACGGTGAAACGCCCAGACACGCACGGCTATTCCGCGTCAAAAGGCATCCCCCGCTTGCGCCGCGCCATTGCGCACTGGTACAAGAAGCGCTATGAGGTCGACATCGACCCGGACAGCGAAGCCATCGTCACCATCGGCTCGAAAGAGGGCCTGGCCCACTTGATGCTGGCGACGCTCGACCGTGGCGACACGGTGCTGGTGCCCAATCCCAGCTACCCGATCCACATCTGGGGCGCCGTGATCGCGGGCGCCGATATCCGCTCAGTGCGCATGGGGCCGGGCGTGGACTTCTTTGCTGAACTGGAACGGGCCATCCGCGAAAGCTACCCGAAACCGAAGATGATGGTGCTGGGTTTCCCGTCCAATCCCACGGCGCAATGCGTGGAGCTGGAATTTTTTGAAAGAGTCGTCGCGCTGGCGAAGCAGCACAATATTCTGGTGGTGCATGACCTCGCGTATGCCGACATTACTTTCGATGGCTGGAAGGCGCCGTCCATCATGCAGGTGCCCGGCGCGCGCGACGTGGCCGTCGAGTTTTTCACCATGTCAAAAAGCTACAACATGGCGGGCTGGCGCATCGGCTTCATGGTGGGCAACGCGGAACTGGTGGCGGCCCTGGCGCGCATCAAGAGCTACCACGACTACGGCAGTTTCACGCCCGTGCAAGTGGCGGCCATTGCCGCGCTGGAAGGCGACCAGAGCTGCGTGACGGACATCTGCGCCCAGTACCAGCGCCGCCGCGACGTGCTGGTGAAAGGCTTGCATGAAGCGGGCTGGATGGTGGAGAAACCGAAGGCGTCGATGTATATCTGGGCGCATATTCCGGAAGCGTATCGCCACCTGGGTTCGCTGGAGTTCGCCAAGCTGCTGCTGCAAAAGGCCAAGGTCAGTGTGTCGCCCGGCATCGGTTTTGGCGAATATGGCGATGAATACGTGCGCTTTGCCCTCATCGAAAACGAGGCGCGCGTGCGGCAGGCGCTGCGGGGCATCAAGAATATGTTGCGTTCTGGCGACGGGAAAACGGAAGCGGCAGCATAAAAGTTGCCGTGTGGAATGCTTCGTTGCCCCTAATATCACTATCGCGTATTTCTGACATCACGAATATAAAGTGGTTTTATATGCTGCGACGCGGCATCATTCATCTGTCTCCTCTATCTCCTCCAAGGAAATAGATTCAGCCCGCTCCCGCAGCGGGCTTTTTTTTGCGCGTCCCCATCGCCGCTGTCCACCGCCGGCAACACCAGCGGCCCGCCGCCAGATCATAGGGCCAGACCTTGCCCCTGCAAGAAGATCAGGTCGCCGCAAAAGCTGCAAAAATGACATTGTTGAGTGCTAGTATTTCGACTCGCCTGCCGATGCGGGCAGCTCGTCACCACTCTCCAATCATATCGGGAATCATCATGACCTCATTCATCAAGCCATTGTCCATTGCCGCCATCGTAGGCACCTTTTTCGCCAGCGTCGCTCCTGCCAGCCCGGCTTCGGCGGCGGGCGCCGTCAAGCCCACCATCGTCCTGGTCCATGGCGCGTTTGCCGATGCATCGAGCTGGGACGGCGTCGCCGCCATCCTGCAAAAAGACGGCTACACCGTCATCGGCGCGGCCAATCATCTGCGCAGCGTGAAGAGTGACGCCGATTCCGTGGCCCGCGTCGTCAACAGCGTGCCTGGCGCGGTCGTGCTGGTGGGGCACTCCTACGGCGGTTCCGTGATCAGCGCCGCTGCCCAGGCAGGCGGCAACGTCAAGGCGCTGGTCTACGTGGCGGCGTTTGCTCCCGATGCCGGCGAGACGGCAGCTGGCCTGTCCGGCAAATATCCGGGCGGCACCTTGGGTACGGCATTGGCCAAGCCCGTACCGCTGGCCGATGGCAGCAACGATCTGTTTATCGAGCAGGCCAAGTTCCACGACCAGTTCGCCGCCGATTTGCCAGCGGCCAAGGCGCGCCTGATGGCGGTCGGCCAGCGTCCGATCACGGATGCTGCGCTGAACGAAGCCTCGCCTGCGCCAGGCTGGAAGGGGATCCCGTCCTGGTTTGTCTACGGCAAGGCAGACAAGAATATTCCCGCAGAAGCGCTGGCCTTCATGGCCAAGCGTGCCAATGCGAAGAAAACCATCGTGATCGACGGCGCCTCGCACGTGGTGATGAGCTCGCATCCGGCGGAAGTGGCCAAGCTGATCGAGGAAGCGGCTGGCAGCGTCAAGTAAGCAAGCATGTCATCACGCCAAGATATTGATGGGGCTTATCTTGCTCATCACATCACATGATTGGCGTGATATGCCGCAATGCGTCAAAATGCATCTGTCTCCTCTACTTCCTCACAGGAATTAGATTCAGCCCGCTCCCGCAGCGGGCTTTTTTTTGCCCGTGCCCGTTTGCATTTCCATGAATATTATTAATGGATTTATGAGATTTTACCATTATTTTTCATGGATGAAAGCCTCTATGATGACTGCATACTTCATCAGGAGGCATGAGCATGACCGTCACGACACACAATTTGGGCTATCCGCGCATCGGCGCCAAACGCGAACTGAAATTCGCCCTGGAAGACTATTGGAAGGGCAACAGCAGCCTGGACGCACTGGAAGGCCAGGGCGCCGCATTACGCCAGCGCCACTGGCAAGACCAGAGCGGGCTGGACCTGGCGCCCGTGGGCGACTTTTCCTTCTACGATCAGGTGCTGGATCTGAGTTTTACCCTGGGTAACTTGCCACAGCGCGTGCGCGGCCTAGAAGGCGCGGCGCTCGATAACTATTTCCGCGTGGCCCGGGGCCGCTCGGCCAGCGACAGCGATTGCAGCTGCGTCCACGCCGGCGAAATGACGAAATGGTTCGACACCAATTATCACTACATCGTGCCGGAATTTTCGGCCGGGACGCAATTCAAGCTCGACAGCAGCCGTTTGTTGCAGCAACTGGCGCAAGCGCACCAGCTGAAAATAACGGCCAAGCCCGTGCTGATCGGCCCCGTTACCTATTTGTGGCTGGGCAAGGCCAAGGATGATTGCGACAAGCTGGCGCTGCTGCAAGGCTTGCTGCCCGTCTACGTGCAACTGCTGCAGGAACTGGCCGCCCAAGGCGTGGAGTGGGTGCAGATCGATGAGCCTATCCTCGTCACGGAACTGGACAGTACCTGGCAGCAGGCGCTCGTCACGGCCTATGATGCCTTGAGCAAGGTCAACAACGTCAAGCTGCTGCTGGCCATGTATTTCGGCAAGCTGCAAGAGAACCTGGCACTGGCGTGCAAACTGCCCGTGCAAGGCTTGCACCTTGACGCCATCAATGCCCGTGAGGAAGTGGAGCAGGTGATTGCCCAGTTGCCTGCCACCAGCGTGCTATCGCTGGGTGTCGTGAATGGGCGCAATATATGGAAGACGGATTTGAATGCAGTGCTGGCATGGCTGGAACCCGTGCACGCCAGCCTGCAATCGCGCTTGTGGATCGCCCCGTCGTGCTCCTTGCTGCACGTGCCTGTCGACCTGGACAGCGAACAAAAGCTCGATACGGATATTCAATCCTGGCTGGCCTTTGCCCGTCAAAAGCTCGATGAAGTGCACACGATCGCTGGCGCCCTGAACCAAGGCCGTGCTTCCGTTCAAGCTGCGCTGGATGCCAATCATGCGGCCGTGCAAGCGCGCCGCCAGTCGCCGCGCGTGCATAATCCCGACGTCAAAGCGGCCGTGGCCCGCATCGACGCCAGCCTGGGCCAGCGCGCCAGCGGCTATGCCGAGCGTGCAGTCAAGCAAGCTGCGCTGTTGCAACTGCCCGCGTATCCGACGACAACCATCGGCTCCTTCCCGCAGACGGCGGAAATCCGCCAGGCCCGCAGCCAGTTCCGCAGCGGCCAGCTCGATGAAGCCAGCTATAAAAAGCTGATGCAGGCGGAAATCGCCCATTGCGTCCAGGAACAGGAAACCCTGGGTCTGGACGTCTTCGTGCACGGCGAAGCGGAACGCAACGACATGGTGGAATATTTCGGCGAACAGCTCGACGGCTACGCCTTCAGCCAGTTCGGCTGGGTGCAATCGTACGGTTCGCGCTGCGTGAAACCGCCCATTTTGTTCGGCGACATCAGCCGGCCGCGCGCCATGACTGTCGAGTGGAGCACCTATGCCCAGTCGCTGACGGACAAGCCGATGAAAGGCATGCTGACGGGCCCCGTCACGATCCTGAACTGGTCCTTCGTGCGCGACGACCAGCCCCGTTCCGTGTCGTGCTACCAGCTGGCGCTGGCCATCCGCGCCGAAGTACAGGACCTGGAACAGGCCGGCATCCGCGTGATCCAGATCGACGAGGCGGCGCTGCGCGAAGGCTTGCCGCTGCGCAAATCCCAGTGGGCCGAGTACCTGCGTTGGGCCGTGGAATCGTTCCGCCTCACGGCCAATGGGGTGGCCGACGAAACGCAGATCCACACGCATATGTGCTATTCGGAATTCAACGACATCATCGCGCAGATCGCCGGCATGGATGCGGACGTCATCACGATCGAAACCTCGCGTTCCGACATGGAATTGCTGGACGCCTTTGATGATTTCAACTATCCGAACGACATCGGCCCTGGCGTCTACGACATCCACTCGCCGAATATTCCTGGCCAGGAGCAAATGGTCAAGCTGATGCGCAAGGCGGCCGAACGCATCCCCGCGCAGCGCCTGTGGGTCAACCCCGATTGCGGCCTGAAGACGCGTGGCTGGAAAGAAGTCATTCCCGCGCTGGCCAACATGGTGGCGGCAGCCAAAACTTTGCGCGGCGACACCGTGGCGTAACGATGGCGGCAGCAGGGGAGGCCGCTATGGCTGAAACGTGGCTGAGATATAGAACAATCGTATTTCTGTCATCACAACATGCAATTGGATAATGATGCTGCGATGCGGCATCATGCACCTGTCTCCTCTACTTCCTCACAGGAATTAGATTCAGCCCGCTTCCATAGCGGGCTTTTTTTTGCCTGCTTCGATGACCTTATCGTTTAAGATAAGCTTGTTTAAACATAAACATGCAAGGAGACAAGTTGATGATGCCTTTGTTTCGCGCCGCCGGCACGCTGGCGCTGATGGCGCTCGGTGCCTGTTCGGCGGAGAAGCACCCGTTTGACCGCCATTTGACCCAGTTGCGTCCGGTCGCGGTCGCAGCGCTGCCCGAGATGGGGTGGCCGCCCGGCACGATGCTGTGCCCGATGGGAATTTATCAGAGCGAGCTGAGCGATTCGGCGCCGCATGCAGACCGCGTTAACGCATTCCTGAAGCAAAAGAAATTTCTGGGTGATGAAGGCCTTTGGTCGCTGATCGTCGTCACACCGATGTCCGAAGGGGACGCCGGTATCGAGCAATTGCTTTTCAAGCGAGGCGATTATGACGTGATCAATGATCCGCAACTCATCGCGCGCGATGCGGAAACAGTGCCAGCGGAGTTTGCGCCGCAGACTTGCGTGACCGTGGAGCAGGCCCGCGTGCTGGTGACGCGTGAACAAAGATCGCATCGAAAGCTCGTCATTTTTGGAACGAGCTAGGCCCGCTTGCGTCGCGGTTTTTGCCTGCACCATGCGTGATGCGTTACAGCACATTCGCCGCAACGGCCGAACTGTAGTTGCGCGCCAGGGCCGCGATGATGGCGGCCATCGCCTGCGGGTTGTCCGTGGTGCCGAAATGCGCGGCATACAGGCGCTTGGCCGCCTCGACTTGCGCATTCGTCAGTTTCACGGCATAGGCCATGCGCACGGTTTCAGGATTGTTCAGCGTCATTTTTCACCTCGAAGACAGATTTCGCTTGGCTCGCGTCACTTGTACGCGCAAAGGATTGCAACTACAATCGTTGCATTTGCAATCGTATAGGCAATGCCTGCCTTGCGCAAGCATTGTTGCGACAGGAGCTTTCATGCATTCTTCCCCTTTATTTCCTCCACCGCCATTGGACGTGGCGCGCGACCCCGTCCAAGCCTGCCTGGCCGTGCTGGCGGCACCGCCGGCGTTGCCGTTGCGGCAGGTGTCGCCGCGCCGCGCGCTGGGTGCCATGGCGGGCAGCTTGCAGACGGGGCCGGGCGCGGCGAATGCCATCCGCGTCGTGCGCGCGGAAGTGACGCAGCGGCCTGACGATGCCTGGAATGTGACGGCGTCCGCCAGTGCCTGGCCGCTGCGCTATGGCGCCGACAAACCGCTGCTGTATCTGTGCCGCCCCGCCTCGCTCCAGGCATTGAATGGCGTGCTGGTCGATGCGCGCGAGCGTGGCATCGTCTGCAGCGATGCGGAAACGCAATCTTCTCGCTGGCCGAAAGGCGTGCAGCCCGCGCTGCCCGCCTGGCTCGCCACGCAGCACAATTGCACGCCGTTCGACCCGGCCACGGGCGAGGAAGTGCGCGCCATCCTGCGCTCGGCACTGGAAACGTTGTACCTGGAACAGCAGACAGGCTATTACTATCTGGCCATACATGACGAAAATGCGGACGAATATGCGGTGGCGATGCCCTTGTCGGACGCCAATGCGGCAGCGGCCAGCCTTGGCATGTACCGCGTGTCGCCGCCGGATCCGGCGCCATGCCGGGTGCGTCTGTGCGGCGCGGGAACGATGCTGGCCGTCGTTGCCGATGCGGCCCGCTTGCTGAAGGACGACTGGGATATTGCCGCACAAGTGTGGAGTTGCCCCAGCTACACGCGCCTGGCGCGCGATGCGCAGGCGGCGGAGCAGTGGAACCTGCGTCATCCGCGCGCCGTCCCAAGGTTGGCCCATGTGCGGCGCTGCCTCGATGACAGTGCCGCGCCCGTCATCGCCGTCACCGGCTATGGACAGCACATCGCGGGCCAGATCGGCGGCTACGTGCGCGGGCGTTTCATCGCCGTCGGCGCTGACGCCATGATGGAGGTCAGTGCGCCCTGGCTGGCCGTCACGGCCTTGAAAGCCCTGGCCGACGACGGCGCGCTGCCCCTGCAGTTCGTCGAGTACGCGCTGCGGCGTTACGCCTTGCTTTGAGCGGCGTTGCGTGCCGCCTCGGCGGCGCGCGCGAGGGCGGCGCTGAAGTTCTGCTGCTCGCCGCTGCCAAATTGCGCCAGGAACAGTTCGGCCACCGTGGCCTGGTACACGGACCACATCTTCTTGCGCAGGATTTTCCCGTCTTCCGTGATGGAAACGAAGGCGGCGCGCCCGTCTTCCATCGAACGCGTGCGCGTCACCAGCCGGTCCGTTTCCAGTTTGTCCACCAGGCGCGTCAGGTTATAGCGCTCGATGGCCAGAGCGTCGGCCAGTTCATGCATGCGGCGCGAACCGTCCTGTCCGCTTTCGAGTCCCCACAGCACGTCATACCACGCATACACGGGCAGGCCGGCCGCGGCGAGGCGGCGTTCGATTTCGCGGATCATCAAACGGTGCGTGCGCACGAACGCGAACCACAGGTCGGGCGCAGGGGCCGTGCCAATTTCAGGCGCAGTTTCAGACATCGGTATTCCTCCAGATCGATCACAGTTGCAAATGCAATTATAGCGCTATACAATGGCCGCCGTAACGATTGCAAATGCAATGATTGCATAAGCAATTATTCGCGTATTGAATTCCCAACCCAGGAGACCGCCATGACCACATCCCTTGCTGTGCCCGATATCGACCCGCAGGAAACCAAAGAATGGCTGGAGGCAATGCAAGCCGTCGTCGCGGTGGAAGGGCGTCCGCGCGCCCATTATTTGCTTGACCAGCTCGTCGATTCCGATTCCGCGCAGCACGGCGGCATGCATGGCCGCGTGACCACCGCCTATACCAACAGCATCGCCACCGAGCGCCAGGGTGCATATCCGGGCGACCTGGCCATCGAGCGCCGCCTGAACGCGTATATCCGCTGGAATGCGATGGTGATGGTCTTGCGCGCGGCCAGACACTCGAACGTGGGCGGCCACATCGCCACCTACCAGTCGGCGGCCGTGCTGTACGACGTGGGTTTCGACCACTTCTTCCGTGGCCGCACGGACCAGTTCGCCGGGGACCTGGTCTACATCCAGGGCCATTCCGCGCCCGGCATCTATGGCCGCGCCTATCTGGAAGGCCGCATCACGGAAGCGCAGCTGGACAATTACCGCCGCGAAGCGGGGCGCGAGGGATTGTCCTCGTATCCGCATCCCCGGCTGATGCCCGACTTCTGGCAATTTCCCACCGTCTCCATGGGCCTGGGCCCGCTGACGGCCGCCTACCAGGCCCGTTTCATGCGCTACCTCGAGTACCGTGGCTTGAAGGAACACCAGGGCCGCAAGGTATGGGCCTTCCTCGGCGATGGCGAGATGGACCAGCCCGAATCCCTGGCCGCCATTTCCCTGGGCGGACGCGAGCGCCTCGATAACCTGATCTTTGTCGTCAACTGCAACTTGCAGCGCCTCGACGGCCCGGTGCGCGGCAACAGCAAGGTCATCCAGGAGCTGGAGGGTACGTTCCGCGCGGCCGGCTGGCATGTGATCAAGGTCATCTGGGGCAGCGGCTGGGATGCCTTGCTGGCGCGCGATACGAGCGGCTTGTTGCGCCAGCGCATGATGGAATGCGTGGACGGTGATTACCAGACCTTCAAATCGCAGAATGGCGCCTACGTGCGCGAGCATTTCTTTGGCAAGTATCCGGAACTGCTGGCGCTGGTAGCGCACATGTCGGACGACGACATCTGGAAGCTGACGCGCGGCGGCCACGACCCGGAGAAAGTGCACGCCGCGTATGCCGAGGCCATGCGCACGCCGGGCCGTCCCACCGTGATCCTGGCCAAGACCGTCAAGGGCTTCGGCATGGGCGAGGCGGGCGAGGGGCAGAACATCAACCATCAGCTGAAAAAGATGAGCGCCGACGCCGTGCGAGCGTTCCGCGACCGCTTCGCGCTGCCCGTCAGCGATGCCCAGCTGGAAGAAATGCCGTATCTGAAACCGGCGCCGGACAGCGAGGAAGGCCGCTATTTTGCCGCGCGCCGGGCGCAGCTGGGCGGCCATATTCCGGCCCGCATCAGCAAGGTGGCGCCCTTGCCAATCCCGCCGCTGTCCGCGTTCGCCACCCAGCTCAAGGATAGCGGCGAGCGGGGCGCGTCCACCACCATGGCCTTCGTGCGCATCCTCGGTACCTTGCTGAAAGATCCCGCCCTGAGCAAGATCATCGTGCCCATCGTGCCGGACGAATCGCGCACGTTTGGCATGGAAGGCCTGTTCCGCCAGATCGGCATCCATTCCTACCTGGGCCAGCTGTACACGCCGCAGGATGCGGGCCAGCTCAGCTATTACAAGGAAGCCAAGGATGGGCAGATCTTGCAGGAGGGCATCAACGAATCGGGCGCCATTTCTTCCTGGGTCGCCGCCGGCACGTCGTACAGCAACCATGGCCTGGCCACCATTCCGTTCTACATCTTCTATTCGATGTTCGGCTTGCAGCGCGTGGGCGACCTGGCTTGGGCGGCGGCCGATGCCCGCACGCGCGGCTTTTTGCTGGGCGCCACCTCGGGACGCACGACATTGATGGGGGAAGGCCTGCAGCACGACGATGGCCACAGCCACGTGCTGTCGTCGGTGATTCCCAACTGCATCTCGTACGACCCCACGTTCGCGTACGAGCTGGCCGTGATCATCCACGATGGCATGCGTCGCATGTTTGCCGAGCAAGAGGATATTTTCTATTACATCACCTTGCTCAACGAAAACTATCCGCACCCGGCCATGCCGGCAGGGGCCGAGGCGGGCATCTTGCAGGGCCTGTATCTGCTGCAGGAAAGTCCGGAAGCACTCATGACAACCACGCCGCGCGTGCAGCTGATGGGCAGCGGTTCCATTTTACGCGAGGTGCTGGCCGCCAGCGTGCTGCTGCAGCAGGATTTCGGCGTGGCGGCCGACGTGTGGAGCGCCACCAGCCTCACGCAAGTGCGGCGCGACGGCCTGGCCGTGGAGCGCTGGAACATGCTGCATCCGGGCAGCGAACCGCGCGTGCCGTATATCGCGCAATGCCTGGCTGGCCGGCAAGGCCCCGTGGTGGTCGCCACCGACTACATGAAAATCGTCGGCGACCAGGTGCGCCCGTTTGTTCATGATCGGCGCTTCGTCACCCTGGGCACGGATGGCTTCGGCCGCTCCGATACGCGCGAATCCTTGCGCACCTTCTTTGAAGTGGACCGCCATTTCATCGTGCTGGCCGCGCTGACGGCGCTGGCTGATGGGGGCGAACTGCCGCGCAGCAAGGTTGGCGAGGCCATCGCCAAATACGGCATCGACGTGGACAAGCTCGATCCCGCGTCCGTGTAACTTTTTTCAAGGAGGGCATCATGAAACTGTATTACGCAACGGGAACGTGTTCTTTGTCGCCGCACATCGTGGCCATCGAGGCGGGCATCGCGCTGGAACTGGAACGTGTCGATATCCGGAAGATCCCGCGCATCACGGAAACGGGCGCCGATTATGCGCGCATCAATCCGAATCTGTACGTGCCGGCGCTGGCGCTGGACGACGGTACCATCTTGCTGGAGGGTACGGCCATCGTGCAGTACCTGGCCGACCTGGCGCCGGCCAGCGGTCTGGCGCCGCCGGCAGGGACCATGGCGCGCGTGCAGCTGCAATCGTGGCTGGGTTTCATTGCCACCGAGCTGCACAAGGTGTTCAGCCCCTGGCTGTTCCATCCGGAATATGGCACGCAGGCGCAGGACGTGGCCCGCTCGCGCCTGGCCGCCCGCCTCGACTATGTGGAGCGGCAACTGGCGGCCGGCGGGCCGTATCTGCTGGGAGAGCGCTATTCCATTGCGGATGCCTATCTGTACACCATCCTCGGCTGGTCTGCGCACACGAAGGTGGACTTGTCGGCCTTCCCGCAAGTGAGGCGTTTGATCGAGCGCGTCGGCGGGCGTCCCGCCGTGCGTCAGGCGTTGCGCGAGGAGGAGGGTAGATATTGATAAAACATATTTCTATCATCACAACATAGAATTGGATGAATATGCTGCGATGCAGCATCATGCACCTGTCTCCTCTACTTCCTCACAGGAATTAGATTCAGCCCGCTCCCGCAGCGGGCTTTTTTTTTGCCCGTTTTTATGGCATAAAGCTGCGCACGCTTGCTTGTCATCATCGCCATCGTGTTGCTTTTGTGCATGCTAAACTGGGCCATCCCCAGACCAAGGTTCCTGATGCTTCAATTATTTCGCCACACGCTGGAGTCCACGCCCATCCTTGCCCTGTTCCTCGTCATCGGCGCCGGTTATGCGCTGGGGCGCATCAGCGTGTTCGGCTTTTCGCTGGGCGTGGGCGGCGTGCTGTTCGCGGGGCTGGCGCTGGGCGCCTTTGCTCCCGGTTCCGTGCCGCCGCCGATGGTCGGTTCCATCGGCTTGCTGCTGTTCCTGTATGGCATCGGCGTGCAGTACGGCGTGCAGTTTTTCGCCGGTCTGCGCGGCGCGGGACAGAAACACAATCTGATCGCCTTTGCCGCCGTCATGGGTGGCCTGGCCGTGTCGATCTGGGGCGGGCAGTGGATCGATATCTCGCTGCGCATGGCCAGCGGCGTGTTTGCCGGCGCCATGACCAGCACGGCCGCCCTGCAGGCGGCGCTGGAAGCGTCGCACGGCAATGGCGACGCGGCCGTCGGCTATGCCGTCGCGTATCCGTTCGGCGTCGTCGGCCCCATGCTGGGCCTGTACCTGGCCGGACGCATCTTGAAACCCGTGCTGACGCCGCCGCCGGCGCCCATCGTCGTCTCCGAAATTACCATCGATGCAGCGACATTGGCGGGCGCGGCCCTGTCCGAACTGGCCGATGGCCCCTTGGCGGGCGTGCAAGTGATCGGCGTGCGCCAGGGCCACCAGAACCGCTTGCCTGATCCTGGCCTCGTGCTTGGCGTGGGCGACGCGCTGATGGTGTCGGGCACGGTGGCGGGTGTGGAAGCGGCGCGCACGGCGCTGGGCCATTTGGACCCTGGGCGCTTGATGAAAGACCGCAGCGATTTCGACGGTACGGAAGTGTTCGTGTCGGATGCGGAAATCGTCGGCGTGCCCTTGGGCGAACTGAATCTGGCGAAAGACTTCCCGCTGCAGATCGCCTTCATTCGTCGCGGCGACGCCATGATTTTGCCCCATCCATTCCTGACCCTGGAATTTGGCGATCGCGTGATGGCCATTGCGCCAGCCAAACATGCGGCCGAGGTGCGCAAGCTGTTCGGCAATTCCATCACGGCCACGGCCGAGTTCAGCTATGTCTCGCTGGGCATGGGCATGGTCTTGGGCGTGCTGCTGGGCCTGGTGCCTATCCCCTTGCCGTGGATAGGCTCGTTCAGCCTGGGCCTGGCAGGCGGTCCGCTGGTGATGGCGCTGATTCTGGGCCGCCTGGGCCGTGTCGGCAAGATCAGCTGGCGCTTGCCGCTGTCGGCGAACCTGGTCATGCGCAATTATGGCTTGACGATTTTCCTCGCCTCCGTCGGCATGGCGTCCGGCTTGCCCTTCGTGCAGCAAGTGGGCGCCGACGGCTTGCCCATGCTGGCGCTCGGTGCCGTGACGGTGCTGGTGGTGGTCGCTCTTGTCGTCATCCTGGGCAAGGTCTTCCTGCGCCTGCCGTTTCCCGAATTGCTGGGTATCGCGGCCGGCGCCACGGGCAACCCGGCCGTGCTGATGTTCGCCAACCGCCTGGCCAAGTCGGACCGCCCGAACCTGGGCTACGCCATGATTTTCCCCAGCATGACCATCGTCAAGATCGTTGCCGTGCAGGTGTTGCTGCATTTGTATGGCTGATGGCGGCCAGCGTCAATCCCTTGCAGCGCCAGGCTGCTTGCTGGCTTCCATAAAGCGGATGCCAAACGACAGCAGCAAGGCGGCCGCAGCGCATCCTGCGGCAAGCCACAGGTTGGCGGACAGGCCCAGCCTGTCCACGGCCTGGCCACCGGTCCACGCCCCGAGCGCAATGCCGATATTGAAGACGCCCACATACAGCGCGGCGACGATCTCCACGGCGCCGGGCGCCGCCTTCAGCATCAAGGTCATCAGGCCGACCGATACGCCACCGTAAGCCAGTCCCCAGGCCAGCAATGCCACGCCGCCGCCGATGCCGGAGTCGCCGACGGCCAGGAACAGCAGCGGCGTGAACAGCAGGCCGCCCGAGATGGCGATGATGGTCGTCGCCGTGCGCCGCGCGGCCATGACACCGGCCAGGAAGTTTCCAATGATGCCAGCGAAGCCATAGGCAAACAGCAGTGCGCCCAGCCATTGCGTATCAAATCCCGACACGGACAGCAGTAGCGGGCGCACGAAGGTAAAGGCCATGAAATGGCTGCTCACCAGCAACAAGGTCAGCAGCAGCCCCGCTTGCAACTGCCTGTTGCGCAGCTGTTGGCCGAATTGTCGCAAGGTCGTCGAAGCGGCAGCGGGCAGGGCGGGAATGACGGCCAGGTGCAGCGCCAGTACCAGGCCGCTGAACAGCGCCATGACGCCGAAAGCCCAGCGCCATCCTGCGAGGTCGCCGATGTGTGCGCCTAGCGGCACGCCCAGCACGGAAGCGGCCGCCACGCCGCCGAAAATGACCGACGTTGCCAGCCCAACCGAGCGGGCAGGAACCAGCCGGGAAGCGAGGCCGCCAGCGATGGCCCAGATGCCCCCCATGCAGAAACCGACGAGTACACGGGCCGCCAGCATCCACGCCATGTTCTGCGCCAGGGCCGAGGCAATGTTCGCGATCACCAGGAGTGTCAGCAAACCACAGAGAATGTTGCGCCTGTCCACGCTTCCCGATGCGAGCACGACCAGCGGCGCGAACAAGGCCGCCAGCAATGCTGGCAGCGAGATCATCAGGCCGGCCGTTCCCGTGGAGGTGCCCAGGGTGTCGGCAATCGGCGTCAACAGGCCGACCGGCAGCATTTCCGTCGTCACGACCGAAAAGGTGGTCATACCGACAGCGGTGACCGCCAGCCGCGGGTGGCGGACGGAAGTTTCTGCGGCAGCGCAGGAAGACGTACTCATGGTGCATATCCTTCATGTGATCAGGCGATAAACGGGTGTGCCCCGCTTGCAACGGAAACACGCCGCAGCGATAATACATACATCGCGTATGAATAAAGTATATATACATACGCAGTGAATGTAAATAATCATACGTTACGTATGTAAGGAGAAGGCAATGGTTCGCCGCACCCGTGTGGAAATGGAAGAAACCCGCGCATCGTTGCTGGCCACCGCGCGCAAAGTGTTCAGCGAGCGTGGTTATGCCGACACGTCCATGGACGACCTCACCGCGCAGGCAGGGCTGACGCGTGGTGCGCTGTATCATCACTTCGGCGACAAGAAGGGCTTGCTGCTGGCGGTGGTGGAGCAGATCGACGCGGAAATGGATGGCCGCCTGCAGACCATCTCCGACAGCGCCGGGGACCTGTGGCAAGGCTTTCGCCATCGCTGCCGTGCCTATCTGGAGATGGCCCTGGAACCGGAAATTCAGCGCATCGTCTTGCGCGATGCGAGGGCGGTCCTGGGCGGCGCTTCACCGGACTCGCAGCGCCATTGCCTCGAGTCGATGCAAGCGCTTATCCAGCAACTGATTCACCAGGGCATCGTGGCCGACGCTTGCCCGCAGGCACTGGCTTCGCTGATCTACGGCAGCCTGGCGGAAGCGGCGTTCTGGATCGCCGACGGCGACGAAGGCAATGCGCGCCTGGTAAAAGCAGTTGCGGCATTGGAATTGCTGCTACGGGGGCTGCTGCTTCAACGGTAATGGCGAAAAGTGGCATGGCTTCGCGATGAACCTTGAGCCTGTGTAAAACCGCTGGTGCTGCTCCCAATCTGTTGTACAATCCTTGAGAACGGTCGTGCTTTTTTGTGCGCTGAGCTTCCTTGCGTGCAGTCATCACGGCAACCGACAAGAACAAGGAGACAGACATGGACCTGCATTACACGGCCGAGGAGATGGCCTTCCGCGACACGGTGCGCGCCTTCCTCGACACCCATTTGCCGGCGGATTTGCAGCGCAAGGTGCGCCAGCATTTGCGCCTGAACCGCGACGACTACGTGCACTGGCACAAGATCGTCGCGCAGCAGGGCTGGGCCGCGCCGGCCTGGCCCGTCGAATATGGCGGCACGGGCTGGACGTCCGTGCAGCGCCATATCTGGGAAGACGAGTGCGCGCGCGCCGCCACGCCGCCGATCCTGCCATTCGGCGTCAACATGGTGGCGCCCGTCATCATGGCCTTCGCCAGCGCCGAACAAAAAGCATACTACTTGCCGCGCATCCTGAACTGCGACGACTGGTGGTGCCAGGGTTACTCAGAGCCCGGCGCCGGGTCCGACCTGGCCTCGCTGAAAACCACGGCCGAGCGCGACGGCGACCATTACATCGTCAATGGCCAGAAAACCTGGACGACCCTGGGCCAGCACGCGGACATGATCTTTTGCCTGGTGCGCACGGACAGCACGGTGCGCAAGCAGGAAGGCATCAGTTTCTTGCTGATCGACATGAAAACGCCGGGCATCACCGTGCGCCCCATCATCATGCTCGATGAAGAACATGAAGTGAACGAAGTCTTCTTCGACAATGTGCGCGTGCCCGTCAGCAATCTGGTGGGCCAGGAAAACAAGGGCTGGACCTACGCCAAGTATTTGCTGGGCCATGAGCGCACGGGCATCGCCGCCGTCGGCCGCTCGAAGCGCGAGCTGACGTTCCTCAAGCAGCTGGCCATGCAGCAGACCAAGCGCGGCGGGCCGCTGCTGCACGATCCCGCCTTTGCGGCCAAGGTGGCCCATCTGGAAATCGAATTGATGGCGCTGGAAATGACGGTCTTGCGCGTCATCAGCGAAGAAGGCAAGGGGCCGGGGCCGCAGGCGTCGATGCTGAAGGTGCGGGGATCTGAACTGCAGCAGCAGCTGACGGAACTGATGGTCGAAGCCATCGGCCCGCAAGCCTTGCCGTTCGACCCTGATTTCCTCGACGGCGGCGCGCAACACAGTGCTGGCGGCGACGACCTGGCCGCCCCGCTGGCCGCGTACTACTTCAATTACCGCAAGACATCGATCTATGGCGGCTCGAATGAAATCCAGAAAAACATCATCACGCAGATGATCCTGGGCCTGTAAGCCAGAAGGAGACGACATGCACTTTCAATTTAATCAGGAACAGCAGCAATTCGCCGACGCGCTCAGGCGCTGGGTCGACAAGGACTACCCGTTTGAAACGCGCAAACAGATCGTCCACTCTGCCACGGGTACGTCCGACTCTGCCTGGGCCACCCTGGCCGAACTGGGCATGACGGCCTTGCCGCTGCCGGCCGGCGCGGGCGGCTTCGACGGCACGGCCGTCGACATGCTGCTGGTGATGCAGGAACTGGGCCGCGGCCTGGTGGTCGAGCCCTACCTGGCCACCGTGCTGGGCGCGCGCTTCCTGAGCCTGGCGGGCGGCCACGACAGCGTGCTGGAACAGGTCGCCAGCGGCAGCCTGAAGCTCGCGTGTGCGCTGGGCGAGCGCCAGTCGCGCCACGATATGCACGATATCGCCACCACGGCCACCGCCAGCGGCGACGGTTTCGTGCTCGACGGCGAGAAAACCGTCGTCATCCATGGCGCCCAGGCGGGCGCGCTGATCGTCTCGGCGCGCAGCAGCGGGGGCCAAAGCGATACGGATGGCATTTCGCTATTCCTCGTGCCTGTTGACGCGCCCGGTGTTTCCGTGCGCGACTACCGCACCATCGACGGCCAGCGCGCCGCCACGGTCACCCTCGTGCAAGTGGTGCTGGGGCAAGACGCCCTCATCGGTCAAACGGGGCAGGGCTGGCCCGTGCTCGACGCGGCAGTGGATTATGGCGCCGCCTTGCTGTGCGCGGAAGCCGTGGGTGCCATGGACGCCATCTTTGCCGCCACCCTCGAGTACCTGAAGACGCGCCAGCAGTTCGGCGCGCCCATCGGCAAGTTCCAGGCCTTGCAGCACCGCATGGCCGACATGTTCATCCACCTGGAGCAGGCGCGTTCGATGGCCATGCTGGCCGCCGCCAAGGCCGACAGCGCCGATGCGGCTGAACGCCGCCGCACGGTCTCGGCCGCCAAGGCGCGGGTGGGACTGGCCGCCACTTTTGTCGGCCAGCAAGCCGTGCAATTGCATGGCGGCATGGGCGTCACGGACGAATTGCCCGCCGCCCACCATTTCAAGCGCCTCTCCATGATCGCCCTGACCCTGGGCGACGTGGACCATCATATCGAGCGCTTTATCGCCCAGCCGGGCTTCTTGCCGACGGAGACCGCATGACCGCATCGCCTGCCATCACCCCGAAACACTGGTATTTCGAAGACTTTACGCAAGGCCTGGAAATTGACCTGGGCCAGCGCCATGTGACGGAAAAGGAAATCATCGCCTTCGCCACGGATTTCGACCCGCAGCCATTTCACGTCGACCATGACGCCGCCGAAAAAACCATCTTCAAGGGCGTCATCGCCAGCGGCTGGCATACGTGCGGCATGATGATGCGCCTGGTGGTCGATAACCTGCTCAAACATTCGTCCAGCATGGGCTCGCCCGGCCTGGACAGCATCCGCTGGCTCAAACCCGTGCGCGCGGGCGATACCTTGCAGCTGACCTACCAGGTCAAGGAAGTGCGCCCGTCCACGTCGAAACCGGATCGCGGCATCGTCATTTCCGTGTGGAGCGTGCGCAACCAGCATGGCGAAGTGGTGACCACCGTCGAAGGCATGGGCATGTTCGGCCGCCGTCCTGCCGGAGAGCAGCATGCGTGATATCGCCGGCATCGCCGGTTTTCAAGCGCTGGCGGGGCAGCACGTGGCCGTTTCCGACTGGCTCACCATCACCCAGCAGCGCATCGACACCTTTGCCGACGCCACGGATGACTACCAGTGGATCCACGTCGATACGGAGCGCTGCGCGCGCGAGTCGCCGTACGGCTGCACCGTGGCGCACGGTTTCCTGACCTTGTCGCTGCTGCCCGCCATGTTGCAGGGAGCATTGCACATGGCCGGCATCCGCATGGCCATCAACTACGGTTTAAACAAGGTGCGCTTTCCCGCGCCCGTGCCCGTCGGCAGCCGCCTGCGCGCGCGGCTCGACATCCTGTCCGTCGACGACTTGCCGGAAGGGGCGCAAGTGAACTGGGCAGTCACCATGGAACGCGAAGGCGACACGAAACCCGTGTGCGTGGCGGAGTTTTTGATGCGCTGCTATCCCTGAGCGATAAGCCTGGCTCGCCGCGTAGGTCTGAGTAGGTTGGCGTAGGTCGGCGTAGGTCGGCTTAGCCCGCAGGGCGTAAGCCGACGCAGGCAGGCAGGCATGCAGCAGGCGCGCGCCTCCTCCTCACTCCCCCTCCGACGCGCAATACCTGTCGCGCCCCGTATGCTTGGCGCGGTACAGCAGGGCGTCGGCGGCGCGGATCAGGGCGCTCGGGTCCATGCCTTCCGTGGGCATGACGCTGGCCATGCCCAGGCTGACGGTGACGTGCGGGCCGACGCTCGATCTGGCGTGGGCAATGTGCAGCGCGCGCACTTCGTCGAGGATGCGCTGGGCCACGACTTCGGCGCCGTCGCGCGTTTCCTGCGGCAGCAGGATGATGAATTCCTCGCCGCCGTAGCGCGCCAGCAGGTCGGGCGGGCGCACGGCGCAGCGGCGCAGGGCGGCGCTTACCTGTTGCAGGCACAGGTCGCCCGCCTGGTGGCCATACGTGTCGTTGTAATCCTTGAAGTGGTCAATATCGGCCATGATGAGGGCCATCGGCATGCCGTCGCGCGCGCAGCGCCGCCATTCGCTGTCCATCGTGTCGTTGAAGCTGCGCCGGTTGGCCACGCCCGTCAGCGAGTCCGTCAGCGACAGTTCGCGCATGGCGTCGGCCTGCCGCTTGATGGTCAGCTGGCTGCGCACGCGGGCCCGCACGACGGCCGCGTTGAACGGTTTCGTGATGAAATCGACGGCGCCCGCTTCCAGCGCCCGCGTTTCGTCTTCGGGCTGGTTCAGGGCCGTGACGAAGATGACGGGAATGGCGCTGAGGATGGCCGATTCGCGCAGCGCATTGCACACGGCATAGCCATCCATGCCGGGCATGACGGCGTCGAGCAGGATCAGGTCCGGCAGTTGATTGTGCGCAATTTCCAGCGCCTTCTCTCCGCTCAGGGCGAACAGCACGTCGTGTTCCTCGCGCAGCAGCTGGTGCAGGATCTGGATGTTTTCCATGGCGTCATCGACGATGAGGATGCGCCCGTTCATGGCAAGGTTGGTCCAGCTCACTTGTTTTCCTCTCGTTTCAGCTGATCGAGCACGAGTTTTTCCGCTTCGGAAAAATTCAGGGTCTCGATCGCGTTGGCCAGCGCCAGGGCCGCTTCCCGGTCCGACTGTTGCAGGGCGGGGTGCAGGACGTGGAACTGGGCCAGCGCCTTCAGGTTATTGTTGCGGATCAGCACGAGCAGCTCGGCCAGGCCGCCGCGCAGGTCGACCGGTGCGCTGCCGGGGGCGGCCTGGGCCGGCTGCCCGCGCCGCGGTGGCGAGGGCAGGGTGCGCGCCGCATCGATGACTTCGGCCATCGCCCGTTCCAGCTGTTCCAGCAGGGCGGCCGCGGTGTGCGATTGCGCCGTTTTCAGCATTTTTTCCGTCTCGGCGGCCAGGCTGGCGACATGGGTCGCGCCCAAGTTGGCCGCCACGCCGCAGACGCGGTGCAGCAGCTGCGCCGCCTGCCGCGTCTGGCCATCGGCCAGCAGGCGCCGGGTTTCCTCGACGGCGTCGCCCTGCGAATTTTCAAAGCGCTTGAGCAGCGCCAGGAAGGCGCCGTAATCGCCGCCGAAGCGGTGCAGGGCGGCAGCCAGGTCGATGCCGGGTATCGAGGCCGGCATTTCCAGCACCTCCGTGGCGCCGCTGCCTGGCTGCGCGGCGCTGCTGCCGCCACTGTGGGGCGCCGGCACCAGGCGGGTCAGGGTCTCGATCATGTCGTCGACGTCGATGGGCTTGGCCACGTGCGCATTCATGCCGCTGGAAATCGCGCGCAGGCGGTCCTCGTCCATGGCATTGGCCGTCATGGCGACGATGGGCAAGTCCGGCAAGCCCAGCGCGCGGATGGCCAGGGTGGCGTCGTAGCCATTCATGACGGGCATCTGCAAATCCATCAGCACCACGTCCCACGCTTGCGGGCTGTGCGCCAGCATGTCGACGGCCAGCCTGCCGTTGGTGGCCACGGCCACGCGCGCGCCCGAATGCAGGAGGATGTACTGCGCCACTTCCTGGTTGATTTCATTGTCCTCCACCAGCAAAACGCGCATGCCTTCCAGCAAGCCCGACAGGGGCGTGGACACGGGCAGCATGGATGGCGCGCTGCGGCCATGGCGTCCATCCCGCACGGCGGTGACGGCCGCCAGCAGGCGCGCTGGCGTCGCCGGTTTCGAGACGATGCCGGCCAGCATCAGGCTGTCGGCCAGGCGTTCGAGGTTTTCGCTATCGTGGTCGGCCACCAGCATGATCACGGGCGGCAGCACCAGGTGTTCGTCGGTGCGTGCCTCGGTGAGCATGGAAATGCCATCCATGCCCGGCATGGCCGCGTCCAGCAGCACGAGATCGGCCGCCGGTTTGCCGCTGGCCTGGGCGCGCAGCAGGGCCAGGCCGGCCGCGCCGCTGTCGGCGCTGCGGCTGCGCCAGCCCTGCGCCGCGCACCAGTCTTCCAGCATGGCGCGCACGCTGGCGTTGTCGTCGATGATCAGCAGCGACAGCGCCCTGGACGCGCCCTTGCCTGGCCCCTCGGGCGGTGGCGCCACCTTGTCGAAGCGGCAGCTGAAGCGGAAGTCGGAACCCTGGCCCAGCGTGCTTTTCACGCTGAGCTGGCCGCCCATCAATTCCACCATGCGCCGGCAGATGGCCAGCCCCAGTCCCGTGCCGCCGTATTTGCGGCTGGTGCCGCTGTCGCCCTGGGAAAACGCGTCGAAGATGTGTTCCTGCTCGGCCGCGCCGATGCCGATGCCCGTGTCGCGCACGGAAAACTCGAGGGTGGCGCTGGCGGCGTCCTCGACCACCATGGCGATGGCCAGCACCACTTCGCCATGCGAGGTGAACTTGACTGCGTTGCCCATGAGGTTGATCAGGATCTGTTCCACGCGCAGGGCGTCGCCGATCAGTTCGTCCGGCACGCCGGGGTCGAGCACGAACACGGGTTCCACGCCGCGCGCCCAGGCACTGCTGGCCAGCAGCACGCCGACGCTGCCCAGCATGCGTTCGAGCTGGAAGCGGCGCTGTTCCAGCACCATTTGTCCCGCCTCGATCTTGGAAAAATCGAGCACGTCGTTGACGATATGGAGCAGCGACTGCGTGGCCATCTGGATCTTGCCGACATAGCTGCGCTCGCGCCGCTCCAGAGGCGACTCTTCCAGCAGGCGCGCCAGGCCGATGATGGCGTTCATCGGCGTGCGGATTTCATGGCTCATGTTGGCGACGAATTCGCTCTTCGCCGTGCTGGCCGCCTCGGCCTTGTCGCGCGCGCGCACCATTTGCTCGTTCAGTTCGTGCAGGCGCAATTCCGTGCGTTTGAGTTCGGACACGTCCGAGGCCAGCACGAAGAAGCCGCGCACGCCGCCGCCGTCGTCGAGGTCGGGAATGTAATTGGTCCACGTGTGGCACACCTGGCCCGTGGGGTCGAGCAGGTCGCGCTCGAAGCTTTGCGGCCGGCCCGCCAGCACGCCCTCGACGTGCGGCGCGTACACGTCGAACAGTTCCTGTCCCAGCAGTTCGCTCATGTGGATGCCGGCCAGCTCGGCGCTGCTGCGGCCAAACCATTCATTGTAGAAATTATTGGCGAAGCGGCAACGCAGATCGGCGCCCCAGTACGACACCATGCCGGGCAGGTTGTCCGTGACGGTGCGGATGAAGCGCTCGCTCTGTTCCAGGCGCAAGGTAGTGGCGTGCAGCACCTCGGTGGCGCGCTTGCGTTCCGTGATATCGATCGATACCCCCAGCACGTGGCTGGCGCGCCCCGCATCGTCGCGCAACACCACCTTGCGCGTGGTGAAGTGGCGCGTCGTGCCGTCTGCCGTGTTGATCGCCTCCTGTTCGATTTCCACCATCTGCCCCGTGGCCAGCAGCTTGCGGTCGGCGCTGACGAAGGCGGACGCCTGCTGCGGCGGGAAGAAATCGTGGTCGGTCTTGCCCAGCAATTGCTCGCGCGAGCGTCCCAGGGTCAGTTCCGCGTGGCGGTTGATCATTTCAAAGCTCAGCTTGTCGGCGCGCTTGACGAAGACCATGGCCGGGATGTTTTCGATGATGGTGCCGAACAGGTGTTTCGAGCGGCGGAACTCCGCTTCGCTGCGTTTGCGCTCGCTAATGTCCAGCCACAGGCCCGATACGCCCAGCAACTGCTGTTCGGGGCCGAAGATCGGGTGATACGAGACGATCCAGTGGCTGAGCTGTTCGCGCTGCCGCCCGCCATGGCCTTGCAATTCGAGGTCGACGATGGGCGTTCCTGTGTCAATCACCTGGCGCACGCAGCGCTCCACCTCCATGCGCACGGCGTCGTCGAACTGCATGGCGCCCACGGGCTGGCCCAGATGCTGCGCCACGCTGGCGCCGCTGATGGCGGCCAGGTAGTGGTTGATCATGACGATGCGCAAGTCCAGGCCCACGAACAGCATGCCGATGGGCGCCGTCGCGTACACGGTTTCCAGCAGGCGCGTGGATTTTTCCAGGGCCAGCGTGCGTTCGGCCACCAGGCTTTCGAGCTGCGTACGGTGGCGCCGCAAATCGCGCTCCAGCGCGCCCAAGGCACCTGCCATGTCGGCCGATTCGCGGTCCGCGTGGCGGTGCGAGAGCAGCGGTTTGCCCTGCGCCAGCGCGTGGATCTGCTGCGTCAGTTCCTGCAAGGTGCGGGCCAGGCGGCCGCCCACGCGCCAGGCCAGGGCAAAGCCGGTGCCCAGCAGCAGGGCCAGGATGAGGGAACCGGTGACCACCGAGCCCAGCAGGGCTTCGGCCACCGTGCTGGTGCGCATGGTGACGGCCACCGTCCAGGCGTCGTCGGGCGCGCGGCGAAAGCCCGTATACACGTCGAGGCCTTCCAGGGTGGTGTGGCGCAGCACGCCTTCGCGCGCCTGGCGTATCTGCTCGAGCAGAGGCGCCGCGGTGCGCTGGCCCACATAGCGCTGCGGCGCCAGGGTGCGCGCCACGTTGATGCCGTCGGCATTGACGATGGCCGCGCCCAGGTAGGCGGGCAGGTGCAGCTCGCGCAGCAGCAGGGGCAGGTAGTCGGACGGGTACAGCGCCGTCAGCACATAGGCGGGACCCTTGTCACGCGGCAAAGGTTGGTTCAGGGCCAGCCGCGGCACCTCGTCCGGCGCGATGAGCAAACTGGTCAGCCGTGGCTTGCCGTGCTCGCGCGTGCGCTCCATGCTGGCGGCCCATTTCTGCGGCAAGGGAGGCGGCACCTGGCCGGCGGGCAGGGCTGTATTGACCAGCTGGCGTCCCTTCGCGTCGGAGATGATGAAGGCGCTGACGGCCAGGCCCGGCTGCAGCAGGCTGCCGGCCAGGGCGCGCAGGGCGCCGATGTCGTCGGCTTGCAGGGCGGGCGAAGCGGCCAGGATGCGCGCGGCCATCTGCGCGCCGCTCAAGTCGCGTTCGACGGCGGCCGTGACGGCCCGCGCCGCCTGCGCCGTTTCGCTGACGACATGGTCGCGTTCGCGCGTGTAGCTTTGCGCCACGAGCAGGAGAAACACGAGGGCCGTCGGAATGACCCAGGCAAGCACCAGCCATGAAATTCTTGAGCGTATCGAAGGCAAATCTTGCACCCGGAAAGCTCCCAGAATGGATGAGTCGACAGGCAGGCTCACGCTGGCGCTGGCTGACCTTGAATGAAAAGATGCTAGACGAAATTGATTGTTCTGACAAGCCTAGTTTCTGGAATGGAAAAAAGGTTGCGCAAGGCATACAGAAGAGGGTGACGCCCATCCCGCCATGGCGGCGGGATGGCAAGGCAGCTTACGGGACGACGGTCAGCACGTCGACATCGATTTCCGGGCTTTCCATGAAATCTTTTTCCACTTCGCCACGGATTTCCACGCGGGTCTTGGCGTCGATCTTGCGGTTCATGAAGACCTTGTCGTCGATGTCCACGCGGATTTCTGCCGTGCCGTCGGAGAAGGTATATTTCTCGTTGCCCACTTTGCGCAGCAGATTGCCGCGCAGCACGACGGCCTGGTCGTCAACGGGATTTTTCAGGATGGCGGCCACATTGGCGGGCGCGGCCGGGCCGGTCGTCGGTCCCACGTATTGGGCTTGCGCGCTGCCGGCCAGCGCGGCGCAGGCGGCCAGGGAGACGATGAGTGTGCGGTGCAGTGACATGGTATTCCTTCGATAGTGACTGGTGGCTCAGAAAAATACGGCGGTGCGGGGAATGATAGCACCGGCATTGCCATAGGGCATGTTCGCCCGGACGCTGCCCGTGCTGGCCACGCCATCGTCGAGTTTGCTGTCGATCTGCTCGGCGTAGCTTTCGGGCAGGTTGTCGAAACGGATGCCGTTGCCGGCCCGGCCGCCCACTTCGTCGTTGTACAGATAGACGGCGCCGCCCTGGGCGCTGGTCATGAATTGCGAGGTGCCGTTGAACGAGCCGGTGATGAAGCCGCCCAGCGCCAGGTGCTGCGGCGCCAAGGTGAATTCACGCGGCTGGCCGTCGCCGATCTGGCCATCGCCATTGCCGTTGCCGGCCGAATTGGGCACGTGCACGGTGCCCTGGATATCGTCGCCGGGCAGGGCGCGGAACTTGTCCTGGTAGGCGTTGACGGCGGCCGTCAGCGCATTCGACTGCTGGATGATGTTTTTCACCTTGGCGCTGTCGATCAAGCCTTGTCCCTTGAGCACGCCACCGAGCAGCAAGCCGATGATGACCAGGACGATGGCGATTTCTACGAGCGTAAAGCCGTGCTGGCGGCGTGGGAGCATGGGATTTCCTTGGAAAAAGTGCTGGTACTGGGTAGGGCAGCTTCAGGATCGCAGTTTACTGCAATGGCGCCGCGCGCGCATGGCATTTCGGGTGGCCGTTCATGGCGCCGTCTTTTTCTTTTTGGCCAGTTCCTCGAGCTTGCGCGCGAGGAAAGCGAGCTCGTGCGGGTCGCTGATCTGGCCGCTGGCGATCAGCCCGCCGATCACCAGGCGGGCGCTGTCGAGCTGGTCCATGTCTTCCAGGATGAACGCTTCCATTTCGCGCACCCACGGCGGCACGTGAGATCCCGTCGCCAGCTGGCGCAGCGCGCGCGCATAGCCGAGCGCCAGCGGCAGGTCGTGCAGCTGGTGCTTCGCCACCAGCACCGCCTGCGCCATGGCGGGCCAGCGCTGCTGCGGGTCGGCCGCGAAGCTGGCGGCGACAAAGGCCAGCATGCGCTGTGCGCGCTGCGGATCGGCCACGCCCGCGTACACTTCGCTGGCGGCCACCAGCGCGTAGCGGCTGCGCGGATCGAGCGTTTGCGCCGTCTCCAGCCAGCCGGCCAGGCGGTCATAGTCGAGCGCGCGCCACGGCAGGCTGACGCCGGGCTGGTCCTCGAACGACTGCAGGTACAGCAGCATGGCCTTCGACATGGCCAGCGGTTCGCCCAGGCTGGCCAGGCGCGCCACGCTGGCCGGCGGCGCGGCGGGCAGGGGCCGCGCCTGTGCCGGTGCGTGCTGCTGCGCCAGGCGCCAGCCCAGCTGCAGCAGCAGGCAGGCCGCCAGCAGCCAGCACAGGGGGCGCGGCACGCTGGTCCAGGGACGCTGGGCGGCGGCCATCAGATGTTCCTGCGGTAAAAGTCGCACAGCGCGCAGCTGGCCAGCAAGCCGACATAGATGGCCGTTTGCGCCGCCACGCCGGCCAGGGCTTGCCAGTCGCCGGTCGCGTACAGCAGCCACTCCGTGCGGGTAAATGCGTCGAGGCGGGGCAGCAGCAGGGCCAGCACGTCGATGGCGCCGGCCGTGGCCCGCTGCGGCCATGACTCGCCCGCTTGGGGGCCGTGCGCCAGCAGTTGCAGGCTGCCCAGCATGCGCGCCAGCACATAGAAGCCGCCCGTGGCGGCCAGCGCCGGCAGGGCCTGCTGCAGGCTGGCCGCGCACAGCAGGCTGAAGGCGGCGACGATCCACAGTTCGCCCAGCAGGGACAGTGCCCACAGCGCGCTTTGCGCGGGCGCGGCGAACAGCGCCATCAACAGGCCGAACAGCACGGCGGGCACGGCCGCCAGCGCTGCGTAGCCCAGCAGTTTGCCCAGCAGGTAGGCTGCCCGCGGCATGGGCAGAGCCAGCAGCAACTCGAGGCCCCGGTCGGCCGCTTCGCGCGCCATGCTGGTGATGATGAGCGTTGCCAGCAGGAAGACGCTGGCCAGGCGCAAGGTGGCCGCCAGCAGGGACGTTTGCACGGCGCCGCTTTCCGTCAGCGCCAGTTGCTGCAGGAAGCCGGCCAGGCCGGCGCAAGCGCAGGCCACCAGCACGAACAGCCACGGCAGGCGGCTGCGCAGCGCTTCGAGCAGCGTGTAGCGGGCGATGGTGAACGAGGGCAAGAGCATGCGCATCAGCGGGGCAGCCTTTGCGCCGCCACCATGCGGTTGAACAGGATGTTGGGCGAGAGCCAGACGATGATATCGTCGAACTCGCCGCCCGGCTGCTGCGGGCCGCTGGCGGCGCGGCTGATGAAGGTGGTGGCGTTCGATGCATTGTTGCGCTCGTCGACATTGTTGCCGAAAGGCACAGCCTGGCGCTGGCCCTGCACGCCCGTGGCGCCGAAACCGTTTTTCCCATGCGACATGATCATGGCGGGGATGTCCCGCAAGGCCGTCGCCTGCAGCAGCGCGCCGCCGTTGCGCGTGACGATGCTGATGTCGCGCGGCGTGCCCAGGTTGAACTGCTGCTCGCTGTCGCTGAAGGCCGGCGTGACGCTGTAACGGAACAGATTGTTCCAGCTGTCGCCCCGGCGCAGCCCCAGGGTGGCCCAGGGCAGGAAGCCGGCGCGTTTTTCGCCCGTGCAGCGCGTGCCGCGCCGGTCTTCCAGGCCGCTCATTGCGGAAATGGCCGGACAGGGCAGATAGCCGTAGCGCAGCGCGTAGCCCGTCAGCGCTTCCTTCGCTTCATTCAGCGCCTGCTGCGTCTCGGCCACCTTGCGCTGTTCCAGTTGCACCGTCAACGGCGTGACCAGGCCGCCTATCATCAGGCCGACGATGACGAGCACGATGGCGATCTCGATCAGGGAAAAGCCGCCCTGGCGGCGCGGATGGCGGGCGCTCATGGCAGGTTGCGCGCGGCGCGCATGCGTTGGTACAGGGTAGGCAAGGTAATCCAGGTCAGCATGTCGTCAAAGGCGCCGCCGGGCAGCGTGGCAAGGTCGGTGGCGGGGCGGGTGATGAAGCTGCGGCTGGCGCTGTCGTTGGCCGCTTCATCGATATTGCCGCGCGCCGTATTGATCTGCGGCACGCCGCTGGCGGCCGTGCCATAGTGATCCTTGCCTTGCGAGAACAGCACGACGGGCAGGCACTGGGCGCTGACGTCGCACTGGTCCTGTCCCGCCACGAAGGAGATGGCGCCGCGGCCGTCGCGCGTGACAACGACTCTGTTGGCGACGGCGGAAAACGAGACGATGGGCGCGCGCGCCATTTCCGGCGTGACGCTGTAGCGCAGCAGCTTGCCCCAGGCATCCACGCCATCCACGCCCAGCGCGACCCACGGCAAAAAGCCGCTGCACTCGGTATCGTTGGCGCAGTCGGTGGCCCGTTCGCGCCCGTCGAGGGCGGAGGCGGCCGGACGGGGCAGGCGGCCATTGGTCGCCGCAAAGCCCAGCAAGGCGTCGCGCGCCTGCGCCAGGGTGGCCAGGGTGCGCTGCTGGCGTTCGGCTTCGCCCGTGTTGCGCCCGAATGCGCTGATCAGCAGGCTGGCCGTGCCCAGGCCCAGCACGGCCACCAGCAGCAACAGGGCGGCGCCGCGCTGGCGACGAAGTTGGCGATGAAGTTGACGATGCGGTTGGCGCGGCGTCATGGCGGCGCCTCGGTGACCGTGCCGCTGGCCGGATCGTAGCGCTGGCCGGGTTTGAGCAGCAGCACCTGACCGTTCGACAGGCGCAAGGTCAGGGTGCCGGGCGTGCCCGACTTGTCGCGCGCGAGGTGGTTGTGCGGTTCGTTTTGTGCTTCCTGGTTCAGCCAGACGGTGGTGCGGCCGCTGCTGCGCTGTACCACGCCATTCAATTCCACGGGCGGGGCGGGCGGCGGTGGCTGCGGCGGGGACGGTGGCGCCGCCAGGGCCGGATCGGGCGCCGGCGGGCCGTAGCGCTGCGCGTCGAGCTGGGCGCGCTGCTCGGGCGACAGGAACAACCGCCCCAGCTGCGGTGGCTGCGCCTGCGCCGCGAGCGCGGCGCCAGCCAGCAGCACGCTGAGGACGAGGGGGCGCTTCATGGCCGCCCCGGCACGGGCGTGCTGCCCAGGGTCAGCCACAGCAGCTCGCATTCGGCGCCCAGGGTGGGCGCCATGGCGCCCGTAGCGATTGCGTTGCCTGTGCCTGGACTCGCGCCGGCCGTGGCATGGCGCTTGAGCGTGCAATCCTGCACGGCGAAATAGCCGGCCTGGCGCAAATCGTCCAGCAGGTTCAGCAAATCCATCTCGTGCAGCAAATCCATCTGCAGGCGCATGCGGCTGCCGCGCAGCTGATATTGCCCCATCACCATGGGCAGCGGCACTTGCAGCCCTTGCTGCGGGCTGATGTCATAGCTGATCGGCAGCAGTTTGCGCTGTTCCTGGCTGCGGCGGATGGCGTCGATCCAGGCAAGGCGGTTTTCCTCGCCGATCAGGCCGCGCTGGCGCAAGGCGAGGAATCGCGGTTCGTAGGCGCGGATTTCCTGCTTTTCCGCTTCCACGTGGTTGAACAGCATGGCGGCGGCCGAACGCGTGCGCTGGGCCAGGTCCAGCTGCTGCGCCTCGCGCTCGCGGTAGGCGATGCTCAGGCTCAGCAGCACCAGGCCGGCCAGCATGGTCAGCGTAAAGCACAGCAGGGCGCGGCGTATCAGGTGCAGTTCGCCCAGCCAGGCGGGCAGGGCGCGCGCGGGCGTGCCGGTCCGTTGCATGCCGGGCAGGGGCGGCTGTTTGACGGGGCCGCTCATGGCTGCCACGCAAGCAAGAGGGTGAAGCGGGCCTGGCTGGCTGGCGCCGGCACGGCGCTCTTGCCGGACAGAGCCGCGCTGGGGCGCAGGTCCAGCGGCGTTTCCTCGATCGTCACCTGCAAGCCCGGCTGGCGCGCCAGCGTTTGCGCGAAGGCCGTGATGGCGGCCAGGGCCGCGCGGTAATCGTTGTTCGGCATGGCCACGTCCGCTTCCAGGCGCAGCGTCTGTGGCGGCGCGACGGGAATGCCGGCCATGGCGCTGCCAGTCGGCCCGCCCGTACCTTGTTGCTGCTGTTGCGGCGGCTGATTGCCGGCCACGCGCGCGGGCGCCTGGCCCGCATGCCAGTGCAGCTGGCCGAGCGCCACCTGCGGCGCCTGGTCCAGTGCGGCGCTCAGCATGCCCAGCAGCCGCCCCGGCTCCGGTGCCTGGCTGGCGATCATGTGACCGAGGGTCACGGCCACTTTCATGTTCTGCGTCTTGGCCGGCGCCGGCGGCTGGGTCGACATGACGCTGCGATAGCGCTCCTGGTAGGTTGCCGTTTCCTGCGTCAGGCGTTCGATGGCGGCCCCGTCGGCTATGCCGCCAAGCAAGTTAATCGCGCACCACAGGGCTGCCGACGCGCCGATCAGCGTGCTGGCGCCATACAGCGTCTTGCGCGCGCGCTGGAAGTGGTAATAGCGGGCCAGCGCGCCGGGTGGATAGTGGCTGGGCGGCGGATGCTTGCCCAGCAAGGTCAGCAGCAATTCATCGGCCAGCGCCGGCGTCCGGCGCAAGCCCACCCGTTCGCCGGCCAGCTGCAGGTCGATGAAGTGGTACGCCACTTCGACGCCGTTATCGCACAGCAGTTCGAGCTTGGCGATCTGCGCGGCCGGCGCCAGGATGACGGTATTCAAGACGTCGCCGCGCGCCAGCATGCGCGTGCTGGTGAGAAATTGCCGCGTCTTTTCCGTTTCCAGCGCAATATTCACGGCCACGCCATCGAGCGCGATGGTGGCCGTCTGGCGCGAAAAGCGCAGCTGGCCCTTTTCATAGTAACTTTGCCGCAAGCCGCCCGACTGCTGCGTCACGAGCAGCAAGTGTTCATGCGCGATCGACAGCTTTTTGACCAGCGCGATACTGAGCAGGCTGGTCGAATAGATGCCGGCCACGGGCACGCGCAAGTGCTCGAGCGCCTCCGTCCACGGCTGCAGCAAGGATGGGTTGGTCAGGGCGAAAAACAGCACCTGGTCGTCGTGGCGGCCCGTGCTTTCACGCCCCAGCAAGGTGCTGCCCCGGTACGGCGTGTCGCGGTGCAATTGTTGCTTGCGCCGCTCCAGCAGCGCTCGGCCCGCCTTGCCGCGCACGTGGGGCAGCAGCTGGCGCTGGAAATCTTCCTCGATCAAGTCCGTCAGCAGGTAGGCGGGCACGTCGAGGCGGTGCGCCTGCGGGTCTTCCAGCCACGCGGCGAAACCGTCCAGCCCGGCCGCGCTGGCGGGAAAGGCCTGGCCCGGGCCCAGCACGCCATGGTCCCAGTCGTAGGCGCACAGGGCGTCGCTGGTGATGTAGAGTAATTGTTTGCGGAACACGGCGGTCTCAGGTCTCGGGTCTCAAGTTTTAATCGTGCTGATGGTGTCGTAGATCGGCCCCAGCACCGACAGCATGATCCAGCCCAGCAGCAGGCCCAGGATGACCGTCATGGTCGGCTCGATCATGGCTTGCACTTTTTCAATCAATTCCTTCACTTCGCGGTTGTAAAAGTAACTGACATTGCGCAAGGCCGTGTCCAGCGAGCCCGTGGCCTCGCCCACCTTCAGCATGCGGATCACGAGCGGCGGGAAGATGCCCGTGTGCTGGAAGGCGGCCGTCACGCCATGCCCCTCGCTGATCAGCTGCGCGGCGCGGCGCAGGCCTGCCGCCACCACCTGGTTGCCGGCGATGCCTTCGGACAGGCGGATGCATTCGAGTATCGTGATGCCGGAAGCATACATCAGGGCGAAAAACGTGGCGAAGCGGGCCAGGATGATCTTGTGCAGCACGGGTCCGACCAGCCACAGCCGCAGTTTCAAGCCATCCCAGGCATAGCGGGCCGCCTCGCTACGGCGGATGAGCGCGCGCAGCCCGAAGAACAGCAGCACGGGCAAGGCCAGCAGCACATACCAGTATGCGATGAAGACATTCGACACGGCAATCAGCACGCGCGTGTGCAGCGGAAGCTCGCCGCCCATGTTGCGAATAAACGCCGTCAGCTGGGGCACCAGATAGATCATCAGGAAAAACGTCACGGCCGCCACGACGATGGCGACGACGATCGGGTACATGACGATCTTGCGCGTTTGCGAGGCCAGCTCGTCCTGCCATTTCAGACTTTCCGACAGGTTCTTGAAGACTTCGGCGATCTTGCCGCTCTGTTCACCCGCCAGTATCAGGCTGGTGAACGTGGCGTCGAAGATGTCGCCATGCTGGGCCAGCGCGCCCGACAGGGGCAGGCCGCCTTCGATGCTTTCGATCAGGTCCGTGACGACTTCGCGCAGGCGCGGGTGGTCCGTGCTTTCGCGCAAGTCGTTCAAGCCATCCAGGATGGGCACGCCCGCGCCCGTCAATTGTTCCATGTGGAAGCAGAAATTGATCAGGTCGCGGCGGTGGATGACCCGCTTGCCCAGCAGCACCAGATACTGGCCCGTGATCTTGCAGTCGATCAAGTCGAGCTGCATGCGGTGCAGGCGCGCTTCCAGGTCCGGCACGTTGGCCGCCTCCATGCTGCCGGGAATCAATGTGCCGGCGGCATCCATGGCGCGGTAGACATATTGCGCCATCAGGCCAGCCTTTCCGTCAGGTCGACCACGCGGCCCACTTCTTCCAGGGTGGTGACGCCTTCCATCACGCGGCGCATGCCGTCGTCGACGAGGCCCTTGAAGCCGGCCGCGCGCGCCGCGTTCTTCAATTCGCGGCTACTGGCGCGGCGCGCCGTCAATTCATCGAGTTCGGCCGTCATCTTGAGGATTTCCATGATGGCCAGGCGGCCCTTGTAGCCCTGGTGCGCACAACGCTCGCAACCGACGGCGCGGCAGATGGACACGGGCGCATCGTCTATTGCCAGGCCCAGCAGGCGGCGCTCGACGTCGTCGGCGATCGCGGTTTCCTTGCAATGCGGACACAAACGGCGCACGAGGCGCTGCGCCACGATGCCGATGATGTTGCCGGCCATGATGTCGGGCAGGATGCCGATATCGAGCAGGCGCGAGATGGAGCCGATGGACGAGTTCGTGTGCAGGGTGGAATACACCTGATGGCCCGTCATGGCGGCGGCAAAGGCCATTTCCGCCGTTTCGCGGTCGCGGATCTCGCCAACTAAAATGATGTCCGGGTCTTGCCGCATCATCGAGCGGATGCCGTCGGCAAAGCCCAGCTTGACGGATTCGTTGACGGAGGTCTGGCGTATCATGTTCATCGGATACTCGACCGGGTCCTCCAAGGTCATGATGTTGACGCTTTCCGTATTGATGTGATTGATGATCGAATACAGGGTCGTGGTCTTGCCGCTGCCCGTCGGGCCCGTCACGAGGATCACGCCGTCGGGCCGCGCGATCATCAGTTTCAACAAGTTCAGTTCCGCCTCGGCCAGTCCCAGGGCGTCCAGCGGCACGATGCCTTTCTGGCGGTCCAGCACGCGCAGGACGAAGTTTTCGCCATGCGTGGTGGGCTGCGCCGACGCGCGGAAGTCGATTTGCCGCCCGGAAAACTTGATGCTGATGCGCCCATCCTGTGGCGCGCGCGCCTCGGCGATATTCATGTTCGACATCACCTTCAGGCGCACGGCCATGGCCGGCCAGTACGATTTGTGCAGGCTGCGGATTTGCCGCAGGATGCCGTCGATGCGGTAGCGGATGCGCAGGAACGACTGTTCCGGTTCGAAATGGATGTCCGAGGCGCCGTTTTGCACGGCATCGGCCAGCAGCGCATCGATCAGGCGCACCATGGGCTGGCTGTACTCGTCCGACGGCGAGGCCATGCTCTGGTAGCTGACTTCGCCCGTTTCGATTTCGTGCAGGATGCCGTCGATCGACAGTTCAAAGCCATAGTACTGGTCGATGGCGCGCGAAATATCGGACTCGTTGACGAGCACGGTGGAAATCGTGATGCCTTTGACCAGCATGGCGCTGATCTGGTCGAGTGCGACGATGTTGCTGGTGTCGGCCATGGCCAGGATCAAATTGTCCGCCTGCCGTTCATACACGATAGGGAAGACGCGGTAGCGCTTGGCCACGTCCTTCGGGATCAGTTTCAGGGCGATGGCGTCGACCACCAGGCTCGACAGATCCGCGCTGACCTGTTTCAGGTTTTCGCTGAGCGCTTCGCGCACGGTGGCTTCCGTGACGAAACCCAGGGTGATCAGCAGCTTGCCCAGCGGTTCGCTGCTGCGCCGCTGCTCGATCAGGGCGATGCGCAACTGGTCTTCGCTGATCACGCCTTTCTGGATCAGCAATTTGCCCAGCGGAAGTTTTGCCTGTTCTGCCATGTAATGCTTATTCCTGACGGGGTGTGATGGTGGCCGGCTCGACCGCGGGTGCTGCCGCCGGCGCAGGGGCCGCCAGTTCGCGCAAGCGCGTTTGCACTACGGCCTGGTCGAACGCGGCCGGCGTGGTTTGCGCCAGGCTCAAGGCGCGCTGGTAATAGGTGGCGGCCAGTTTCGGCTGGTTCAGCCGGTCCAGGCCCACGGCCAGGTTGAAGGCGTAATCGGGATTGCCGGGCGCGGCGCTGTAGGCGCGGAAAAATTGCTGCTGCGCTTCATTCCAGCGGCGCTGCTTGGCGTACACATTGCCCAGGGCAAACAGCACGGGGCCGCTGTCGGGGGTACGCGCCAGGATAGCCTTCAGTTTTGCCTCGCTCTGCACGACGTCGCCCTGGCGCAGGCCGATCAGGCCGGCCAGCGCTACGCCATCATCGGGATTGATTTCCAGCAAACGCACGTACAGCGATGCCGCTTGCGCGCCCTGGTTCTCGCGCTGGGCCACGGCCGCCAGGCCCAGCAGGGCATCGCGGTTGTTGGCATCCTGCTGCAGCACGCTTTCATATTGCTGGCGCGCCGCGCCCAGCTGGCCCCCGTTGAAGGCCTGGTAGGCTTGCTGCACGCCGGGGTTGATCTGCGGCGCCGTATCGTTGCGTACTACCTGGATCTGGCTGTTGTCGGGCGCGGCCACCGGTGGCAGGCTGGACGGCGCAGGCGGCTGCAGTTTCGCCAGCTGGGCGGCCACGGCCGCTTGCGCGGCGGCCTGTATCATCGCCTGCTGTTCCGCCGCGCCGGCGGGCTGGCGCTGTTCGCGCGGCATGTCTTGCGGCAACGGTGCGGGCGCGTCCGGCAGGGCGCCGCCGGCCCCGGGCAACACCACGATGGGACCGGCAACGCCGGCCGTGCCCGGGGCGTCCGTCAGCGGCATGGGCACGCCGGGCAGGTTGGCGCCCGCGCCGGGGCTGCTGCTGGCACGCCAGTACCAGTAGGCCATGGAACCTGCCACCAGCAGCAGGATCGCCAGCAGTACGGCCAGGCGCACGGTGGCCGGGTCGACGCTGATGGGACCGGTGGGACCTTTCGGCGGCGGATTGCTGCGGCTGGCGCGCGGCTTGGCGGGCGGCGGTTCCGGACGGGCGCGCGGTGGCTCGGGGGGCGGGCCGGCTTGCGGAGCGGGCTGGGCGCTGCTCGGCTCGGGCCGCGGCGCGGGAGCGTCCGTCAGCGGTTCCAGGCGCAAGGTGCTTGCCGGCTGCACGGGCGATGGCGCAACTGGCGCGGGACGGGGCGGCAGGGCGTCGGCCGGCGCCAGTTCCAGCACCTGGTCGTAGGCTTCGGACGGCTTTTCCAGTTCCTCGTCGGAAAGGCTGTTCTGCTTGGCGCGCTCGGCTTTCTTGAGCGCCTGCATCAGCAAGCTCATGGGACGTCTCCCTGCAGGCGCGCCTGCGGCTGGACGGCGGGCGCCGGCGGGCCATCCGTGTACGGCTGGCTGTTGAGCGGCGCCTGGCCGGGCAGCAGATAACGGTAGTCGCGGTAATCGCCCTCGACGCTGGCATCCTTGACCACGACGGGGCGCATGAAGATCACCAGTTCCGTCTTGCTGCTTGCCTCGTTACGATAGGTAAACAAATTGCCGACCAGGGGCAGGCTGGACAGGCCGGGTACGCCATCCTTGGCATTGTCGACGGAGTCCTGCATCAGGCCGCCCATCACGGCGATCTGGCCATTGCCCACTTTCATGATCGATTCCAGCTCGCGCGCCTGGATCACGGGCACGCGGCTGATCACGGTTGCCAGGGCCGGATTCGGGTCTTGCACGTAGCCGACGATGCGCGTAATGGTGGGGCGCACATTCAAGGTCACTTCATCGCTCTCGGAAATCTGCGGCGTGACGCTCATGACGAAGCCGACGGGCACCGTTTCCAGTTTCGACTCGTACGTTGCCGGCGTGGTGATGGTGCCCGTGGAGCTGATCACGGCGGGCGTCACCTTGATGGTAAAGAAGACATTGTTGTCGACCACCTTCAGCATGGCCGTCTGATTGTTGAGCACGCTGATCTTCGGACTGGACAGCACTTTCACCTTGCCGAACGATTCGAGCAGCTGGATGGTCGTGCTGAAACTGTCCTTCAGGTAATTGAGCACGAAGATGCCAGGCGTGGCGCCGGGCGTGACGCCGCTGCTGAGTGCCTGGGTGCCCACTTGCCTCTGCGTCAGGCTCAGGCTGCCCGTCAGGCGCGACCAGTTGATGCCTTGCTGGTACTCATTGCTCAGCCGCACTTCGATGATGGTCGCTTCGATCAGCACCTGGCGCTTGGCGCTGTGCAATACCGCGTCGAGGAATTCGGCGATCTTTTCATGCTGGCGCCCCGTGGCCCGCACGGCGATCAAGCCGCCTTCCACGTTGACGACGACGGACGAGGGAGTGCCCTTGTTGGCCAGTTTCAGCAGCGGCATGCCGTTCGCGTCGAGCGGCTGGGACGGGGTCGCGTTGCTGTTGCCCTGCTGCTGGCCTGGCGCATACTGGCCGCCGGTCTGCATCGGCGCCTGGCTGCCATATTGATTGCCGGCCTGATTCTGCTGCTGGCCAGGCTGGCCCTGCTGCCCTTGTTGTCCTTGCTGTCCCTGCTGCCCTTGCTGTCCTTGCTGACCGGGCATGCTCGTCAATTGCTGGTTCAGCTGCGCCAGCGGGTCCACCTGTACGTCGTTGAGCGTGGTCTCGCGCAGCAGGTCGCGGATATTCTTTTCCAGGCTGTACCAGAAATTATTTTCCGAACGATTGACGACCAGAGTGGTCGAGTTGTTATTGCCGCCGCTGCCGTTGCCGCTGCCTTGCGTGCCGCCGACGGGGTTGCTGGCGCTGTTCGATCCTCCGCCCGCCGTGGAAATTTGCGTGGCGATATTCACGCTGCTGTTGGTACTGCGCGCCATGTTGACGTAATCGACCTTGTAATTGCGCCATACGGGCGCATCGGGCAGCACCGTCAGGTTCTTGCCATCGATTTCGTAGCGCATATCGACTTGCTTGCCGATACGCGTCAGCAATTGCGGCAGGGTCTGGTTCAGCGCATTCAGGGTGACGCTGCCTTCGATCTGCGGGTGGATGTCGACATTCATGCCCGCGTCGCGCGCCAGCGCAAACAGCAGCGACTGCACGGGCACCTTGTGCACGGTGACGCTGTAGGTTTCCACTTTGGGCGCAGGCAGGGGCGCGGCCAGCGCGCTGCTTTGCTGCACCGGTTCGGGAATGGCGCCGGCTGGGCGGGGCGGGGTATTGATGTGGGCAGGCGACAGCGGCGTTTGATGCGTGGCGCAGCCGGACAGCACGGTGCTGCAGGCGAGGGCGACCCAGGAGGCCAGCACAGGAATAGGGTGTTGATTCATGAAAAGTTCGCCCTTTGAGTCGTGTTGTGCTTTTGTAATTTTACCCAGCATGATCGCCTAAAAGCAATCGGGTGTGCGGGCCCCGGAGGCAATATACCGAAATAAAGTCAGGGGGCGCCACGCCCCGTGTGTGCCGGCGTCGCGGCTTTCATTTCCGCACGGATACTATCTATGTCATACAGCAATATTTTCTGTGGCGACGTTGGGGCCAGCCTGGCCCAGACGGCCTCGGCGCTGGCCCGGTCGGCGAAGCTGCCGTAGACGATGTCCAGGCGCCCGGCGGCGCTCGCGGACGCCGCGCCGGGCAGGCGAAACACGTGCAGGTCGCGCAGGCCGATGGCTTGCTGCGCCTGCTGCAGGAACGTTTCCGCCGCGGCCGTTTCGCTAGCGGGCAAGCTGGCGATGTGCAGCACCAGTTGCTGCGGCCCTTGCCGTGCCAGCCAGCCGCGCGATTCGGCCAGCTTGCTGTCGAGCAGCGTCGACGGCGCGGGCAACGGCGCGCGCGGGACCGCGGCCGGGGCCTGGATCGCCGCTGTCGTCCCCGGCGCCAGCCATTGCCACAGCAGCGCGGCGGCCAGCAGCAGCATCAGCGCGCTCAAGGCGCCCGCCACCAGCTTGCCCGCATGCCAGGGCGGCCGGTGAAATGGGCTGTCGGCAATGGCCAGGCGCATGTGGCGCGCGCTGATTTGCTGCGCATCGTCCGCAAACGCGGCCAGCAAGGCCTTGTCGGACAGGATATTGACCCTGCGTACGATGCCTTGCGCCGCGCGCGCCAGGCGGCGCAGCGCGGCCGGTGTAAACACGAGCGGCGCCATGCGGCCGGCGGCGCTCAGGCGGCATGTCAGATAATCGTTCAGCAAGGCTTGCGGCAGGCGCGGCACGGTGAAACTGTGGGTGATGCGCTCCTTCAATTGGCGGAACTGGGGCAAGTCCAGCGTGTGCTGCAATTCCGGCTGGCCAAACAGGACGATCTGCAGCAGCTTGTGGCTGGCCGTTTCCAGGTTCGTCAGCAGGCGCAGCGCTTCCAGGGTGGCGCCCGGCATGGCTTGCGCTTCTTCGGCCAGCAGCACCACCTGGCGCCCCGCCGCATGCCGGGCGATCAGCTCGCCATGCAGGGCGCGCAGCACGGCATCGGCGCGGCAGTCGTCCAGTTCCAGGCCCAGTTCGGCGGCGATGGCGTGCAGGACTTCGTCCGGCTCCAGGCGGGGATTGAGCAAATACAGCACGTCGACCTGGGGCGGCAGGCGCTCGGCCAGCATACGGCACAGCATGGTCTTGCCGCTGCCCACTTCGCCCGTCAGCTTGATGATGCCTTCGCCTTGCGTGACGGCATACAGCAGCGCGTCGAGCAGTTCGCCCCGTGTGTTGCCCGTATAAAAAAAGGCCGGGTCCGGCGTGATGCCGAACGGCGCCGTGCGCAAGCCGAAATGGCGCAGATACATGCCGTGCGGCGAGGGCGCGTAGTGGCTGGAGGCCTGCGTGTCGGCGTTCATGTCGCGATGCAATTGAGGAAAGCCTGCTCCAGGCTGGCGTCTTCCGCGCCGCCATGGCGGGCGCGGCATTCGGCGGGCGTGCCTGTAAACACGATGCGGCCCGCATGCAGGATGGCCATGCGGTCGCACAATTCTTCCACGTCGGCTAGCGCATGCGAAGTGAGCAGGGCGCCGCGGCCCTGCGCCCGCGCTTGCCGCAGCACTTGCTTGAACTGCGCGCGCGCTTTCGGGTCGAGTCCGCTCATCGGTTCATCGAGCACCAGTTGCCGCTTGCCCGACAGCAGGCAGGCGGCCAGTCCCAGTTTCTGCATCATGCCTTTCGAATATGCGCGCGCGGGGCGCAGCAGGGCGTCCGGCGCCAGGTCCAGCGCATCCAGGGCTTGCTGCACGGCTCGCGCATCGGGGCGCACATCGTGCAGGCGCGAAAGGTAGCGCAGGAAGTCGCCGCCCGTCAGGTAGTAGGGCGCCTGGAAACGTTCCGGCAGAAACGACAGCGGTTGGCGCGCCGCGCCGTGCCGGTGCGGCTGGCTGAAGATGGCGATGTCGCCACGCTCCGGTGTGCAAAAGTCCAGCAGGCATTTGAGCAGGCTCGTCTTTCCCGCGCCATTCACGCCGACCAGGCCGAACAGTTCACCCGCGCGCACCTGCAGGTCGACGCCGCGCAGCACGGCGCTGCCCGCCAGTTGCAGATGCACGTTGTGGAACTCGATGGCACAGGCATTCATAGGGGCAATGATCGGCAGGGAAGACGGGGAAGGACCTCCATTATTGCCATGGGCGCAGGTGGGCGGCAAGCGTTTCCTTGCAGTGTGTTGAAATGCGCAAAAATCAAACGTTGGAATGTATTTTCTTTAAGAAACAACAGGTTCTGGAATAAAATACCCCCGCGCGCCGCTGGCGTGTATCGTCTGTGGAATTTGTTTGTCGAGGAGCATGCAATGGCAAGGCCAGAGAAAGTCCGGCTCGGTGAAATTTTGGTGCAGCAGAAATTGCTGACGGAAGAACAGTTGGGCCAGGCCTTGACGGAACAGAAGCGTTCGGGACGCAAGCTGGGCCGCGTTTTTGTCGAGCACGGCTTCGTCACGGAGGAGCAGATTTCGGGCGCGCTGGCGCGCCAGCTCGACATTCCCTACATCAATCTGAAGTTTTTCAACATCAATCCCGAACTGGTGCGGCTGCTGCCGGAAACCCAGGCGCGGCGTTTCCGCGCGCTGGTGCTGGAAGACCGCCGCGAAGGCTTGCTGGTCGGCATGTCCGATCCGACCGACCTGTTCGCTTACGATGAAATTTCGCGCCTGGTCAAGCGCCAGATCGAGCTGGCCGTGGTCAATGAAACGGAAGTGCTGGCCGCCATCGACCGCATCTACCGCCGCACGGAAGATATCTCGACCCTGACGCGCGAGCTGGAGCAGGACCTGGGCGACGTGTCCGTCGACTTCGGCGCGCTGGCCGCCAATCCGGGCCTGGAAGAGGCGCCCATCGTCAAGCTGCTGCAATCGGTGTTCGAGGATGCCACGCAGGTGCGCGCTTCGGACATCCACATCGAGCCGCAGGAAGGCCGGCTGCAAATTCGTTTCCGCATCGACGGCGTGCTGCACCTGCAGACGGAAGCGGACAGCAAGATCGCCAGTTCGCTGGCGCTGCGCTTGAAACTGATGTCGGACCTCGATATTTCCGAGAAGCGCTTGCCGCAGGATGGCCGTTTCGCCATCCGCGTGAAAAACCAGCGCATCGACGTGCGTATTTCCACCATGCCGACGCAGTACGGCGAATCCGTCGTGATGCGTCTGCTGAACCAGGGCGGCACGACCTTGCGCCTGGACGCCATCGGCATGCCGCCCAAGCTGGTGGCGCAGTTCCGCGCCATCGTCAGCCGCCCGAACGGCCTCGTGCTGGTGACGGGCCCGACCGGCAGCGGCAAGACGACGACCTTGTATTGCGCCTTGTCCGAACTCAATTCCGTGGAAAAAAAGCTCATCACGGTGGAAGACCCCGTCGAGTACCGCTTGCCTGGCATTAACCAGGTGCAAGTGAACGAGAAGATCGAGCTGAACTTTGCCAGGGTGCTGCGCTCGGCCTTGCGGCAAGATCCCGACATCGTGCTCGTCGGCGAGATGCGCGACCAGGAAACGGCGCAAATCGGCCTGCGCGCCGCCATGACGGGTCACTTGGTGCTGTCGACCCTGCATACGAACGATGCCATCAGCACGCCGCTGCGCCTGATGGACATGGGCGTACCCCGCTACATGGTGGGCAGCTCGCTGCAAGCCGTGCTGGCGCAGCGCCTGGTGCGCGTGATCTGCGAAAGCTGCAGCACGCCATACCAGCCCACGCCGAACGAATACGAATGGCTGCGCCTGGAACTGGGCGAGCTGGTCGAGCGCAACCAGTATTTCCACGGCAAGGGCTGTTCGCATTGCAACGGCATGGGTTATAGGGGCCGCACGGGCGTGTACGAATTGCTGGAAATCACGCGCGCCGTGGCCGATGCCGCCAACCATGCCGACCCATCGCATTTCATGAAGGTGGCGACGGCGCAGATGGCGGGCGAAACCTTGCGCCGCCACGCCGTGCAATTGGTGGTGCAGGGCCGCACGACGGTGATGGAAGCGATGCGCATCAGCAACCAGAGCGAGGATTGAGGTGCCGTTTTTCTCCTACAAGGCACGTAGCGCCAGCGGCGAACTGCTGACCGGCGTGATGGAAGGCGCCGACAGCGGCGCCGTGGCCGACCAGTTGATGGCGGGCGGCAGCACGCCCGTCGATATCAGCGCGACGAAACAGACGGTGACGAAGGCCGGCGCCAACCAGCTGGGCTGGTGGGCCCGGCTGACCGAGAAAAAAGTCACGCCCATGGACGTGCAGCTGTTCAGCCGCCAGCTGTACACCCTGCTCAAGGCGGGCGTGCCCATCATGCGCGGCCTGGCTGGCTTGCAGGAGTCCGCCATCAGCCCAGCGTTCGGGCGCATCATCAAGGATGTGCGCGAATCGCTCGACGCGGGCCGCGAGCTGTCGGCCGCCATGGCGCGCCACCCCACGATCTTCACGCCGTTTTACTTGTCGATGGTGCGCGTGGGCGAAATGACGGGGCGCCTCGACGAAGTGTTTTTGCGCCTGTTCAACCACCTGGAATTCGACCGCGACATGCGCGCGCGCGTGAAAACGGCGACGCGCTACCCGACCTTCGTCGTCTTTGCCATGCTCGCCGCCATGATCGTTGTGAATATTTTCGTCATTCCCCAGTTCGAGAAAGTGTTCGCCAGCTTCCACGCGGAACTGCCGCTGATGACGCGCATCCTGATCGGCACGTCGCGCTTCACGGTGACGTACTGGCCCATCCTGCTGATGCTGGGCGTGGGCGGCTTTTTCGGCTGGCGCGCCTGGCTGCGCACGAAAGATGGCTTATACAAATGGGACCGCGCCAAGCTGCGCCTGCCGATCGCCGGCAAGATCATCCTGAAGGGCACGATGGCCCGCTTTGCGCGCAGCTTCGCCTTGTCGAGCACGAGCGGCGTGCCCATCGTGCAGGCACTGACGGTGGTGTCGCAAACGGTCGACAATACTTATCTGAGCGCGCGCGTGGAACAGATGCGCGACGGCGTCGAGCGGGGCGAAAGCATCTTGCGCACCTCGGTCGCGGCCGGCGTGTTTACGCCCGTGGTGCTGCAGATGATCGCCGTGGGCGAGGAATCCGGTTCGCTCGACGACCTGATGGACGAGATCGCGGACATGTACGAACGCGAAGTCGACTATGAATTGAAGACCCTCTCGGCGCAGATCGAGCCGATCTTGATCGTCTTCCTCGGCGCCATGGTGCTGGTGCTGGCGCTGGGCATCTTCCTGCCGATCTGGGACCTGGGCCGGGCGGCCCTGCACTGATGGCAAGGCCGCTCCGCCAGCGCGGTTTCACCCTGTTCGAGCTGGCGGTGGTGGCGGGCGTGTTCGCCATCCTGGTGACGGTATTGTTGAACCGGGTCGGCTATTACCAGCAGCAGGCGCAGCAGGTGGCCGTGGCCCAGATGCTCGGCGTCTTGCGCACCAGCTTGCGGGTGCAGGTGCTGCAGCTGTACCTGGCGGACCGGCGCGACAGAATGCCGGCGCTGGCGCGGCAAAACCCGTTCGACTGGCTGGCCGACAAGCCAGCCAACTATCTGGGCGAGTTCGCGCAGCCGGACCTTGCAAAATTACCAGCGGGGAATTGGTTGTACGACAAAAAAGAACAAAAAATTATCTATTTGTTTAGTAATGGCAATATTTTTCCGACTACAAGGGTTGATTCAGTGAAATTTAATGTAACCTTGCCGGGTGCAGACGCCGATCTTGGCAAGCTCGCCCGGGAGCCCGATATCGTGGTGTGGAAATCGCCGGACTCGGCAGCAAACTGACGCGCTTCCTGGTCCGGTGCAGCGACAGTTTCATGGCGTTGGTTTTGATGTTTTTATTTGATTTTGGAGAGCAAGAATGAACAAGTCTTTACGTAGTATGAAAAGCGGCGCCCAGGCAGGTTTTACCCTGATCGAACTGATCGTCGTCATCGTGATCCTCGGCATCCTGGCAGCGACGGCGATTCCTAAATTTATCGACATGTCGACCGAGGCGCGCGTGGCCAAGATGCAGGCGGCCGCTGGCGCCGTCAAGGCGGGTGCGGCGCTGTACCATGCGCAATACCTGGTCAACGGCGACTCGACTAAAGCGGTCGTGATGGAAGGCAAGACCATCAAGGATGCGTTTGGCTATCCTGCGGCCAGTGCTGACGGCATACAAGAAGCTGCTGGCTTGTCGCTTGATGACTACAATGTCACCTTTGCCGGCTCCGTCATGACCGTTGCGGTAGACAAGGCCACGACACGCACCAGCTGCTCGGTGGTGTACACGGCGCCTGCCGCTGCAGGCGGAGCACCTGGTATCGTGGTCAATGCAAAAGACGAAAATTGCGGCTAAACATATAAGCACGCAACAAGGAACGTCAGTCGACATTCGGCCTTCCTTGCGCACCACCAGCCCAACCCCAGGCGCCAGCCCGTTGGGCTTTTTTACGGGCCACCCATTGCAGCAGCCACCGACAGTCTTTCCGCATCTTCACGCAGGGCCACCAGGTCAGCTGCGACACACGGCTGCGCACGGCTTCACCTTGATCGAGCTGGTCGCGGTGCTCGTGATCGCCGGCCTGCTGGCCACCTTTGCCGTCAACCGGTTTTTCCAGCGCGACACGTTCGACGCGCGCGGTTTTGCCGATCAGGTGACGAATATCGTGCGCTACGGGCAAAAGCTGGCGGTGGCGCAAAACCGTGCCGTGTTTGTCAGCATCGATACCAACAAGGTGGCCCTGTGCTTCGACGCCGGCTGCAGCAATGCGCAGAAGGTGGTGCCGCCGACGGGCAACAACAGCGGCAGCAAGGAAACGCTACAGCATTGCCTGGGTAGCAATTGGCTGTGCGAAGGCCGTCCTTCCGGCGTTACCATGTCGACCGATCCCGTCAAGTCGGCAAGTTTTTATTTCGACGCGCTGGGCCAGCCATATGCGCTGACCAATGTGTTTCCTGACGCATCGACCTTCCCGGGCCCGCTGCAAATCAGCATCCAGAGCAACGGCCTGACGCGTACCGTCACGGTTGAAGGGGAGACAGGCTATGTCCATTAGCCAGCGTCGCCAGCGTGAACGTGGCGTGACCCTGATCGAACTGGTGCTGTTCATCGTCATCGTCGGCCTGGCTTCGGCCGCCATCCTGGGCGTGATGAGCCTGACGACGCAACACAGCGCCGACCCGCAGCTGCGCAAGCAGGCGCTGGCGATTGCCGAAAGCATGCTGGAAGAAATCCAGCTGGCGCGATTTACGTTTTGCGATCCGCAAGACCCGGCCGCGGAAACGGCCGCCAACCCCGCCGGCTGCGCCATCCCGGAAGTGGCCGGACAAGAGGCGGGCGGCGCGGGGCGTCCTTTCGATAACGTCAACGATTACGTGGGCGCGTATGGCGCAGCCACGGACTACAAGACGGATGCGCAGGGCGCCGTCTGGGCTGCCGGCTCCCCCCAGACATATGTTGCATCGGTAACGATCACTCCCGTAGCCCTGAATGGCTTACCTGCTACGGAAGGCCTGCGTATCCAGGTGGTCGTGCCGTATGCCGACCAGCAGGTCGTGCTCGACGGCTATCGCGTGCGCTATGCGCCGAACAGTATTCCATGAAAAATTTCCTTGACACCAGGCGCCGCCCGCGCGGCTTTACCCTTGTCGAGATGGTCATCGTGATCGTCATCACGGGCATCATCGGCGCCATGGTCGCCGTCTTCATCCGCGTGCCCGTGCAAGGCTATATCGACACCACCGCGCGCGCAGCACTGGCCGATACGGCCGATACGGCGGCGCGCCGCCTGACGCGCGACGTGCGCCTGGCGCTGCCCAACAGCGTGCGCGTGACGGGCGGCGGCCAGTTCCTGGAATTGCTGTTGACCAAGACGGGCGGGCGCTACCTGAGCGACAGCGATCCGGCCGGCCTGGGTACCGTACTGAGTTTCGAGACCCCTTCCGCCGCCGGCGTTCCAGCGAGCTTCACCGTCGTCGGCGCCATGCCCGCCAATGCGCTGGGCGCGCGCCAGGCGATCAGCGTGGGCGATCAGATCGTCGTCTACAACCTGGGTGGAGCTTTCGCGCCGAACAATGCGTATGCGTGCAGCGCGGTAAACGGCTGCAACCGTGCGCCCGTGACGGGCGTGGCCGGCCGTGTCGTCACCTTGGGCAGCTATCCTTTCACGACGGCGCCCGCGCCGCTGCCGTCGCCGTCGAACCGTTTCCAGGTGGTGTCGACGCCCGTCACCTATGCCTGCAATCTGGCGACCGGCACCCTGACCCGTTACGACGGTTATGCGATCCAGGCCGCCCAGCCGGCTGTGGAAGGCACCGCGCCGCTGGTGGCGGCGAATGGCGCCCTGCTGGCGCGCCAGGTGACGGCGTGCGCTTTCAGCTATACGGTGCTGGCCAATGTGCAGCGGGGCCTGGTGAATATCAGCCTGAGCCTGGGCGCGGCGAACAGCAATACGGGCGTGCTGCGCCTGGTGCAACAGGTGCAGGCGAGGAATACGCCATGACGCACTTGCTGCGCCACCGCGCGCGCCGCATGCGCGGTTTCAGCCTCGTCACGGCCATTTTCCTGCTCGTGGTGCTGGCCGCGCTGGCGGCCGTGATGGTGAATATGTCCACCTTCCAGCAGACGGAATCGGCGTTGGACGTGCAGG
>RCUK01000066.1_pt1 | contig 135568 bp, 103 predicted proteins | sample 2166381 | NCBI WGS metagenome assembly RCUK01 (sample SAMN09932809, study PRJNA488358) | compost metagenome | isolation source: compost soil in an enriched community | place: Germany: Experimental Botanical Garden | reverse complement strand
CTCCAGGAAGGCGTGGTGGCGGAAGTAGTGCGCTTCGATCCGGGCTTTGGCCAGGGTCGCCAGCGGATCGGCGCTGGATACCGCGTCCACGTCGTGCACCAGGGTGGCGGCGTTGTCCTCCCAGCCCAGCCAGGCCTCGGCCGCGGCGATCCGGGTCGCCAGGTCATCGCTGTCCAGCCGCTGCCAGTAGGCGGCGATCATGCTGCCGCGCTCATCTGCCGGGATATGCGCTTCGTAGCGCGCCCAGCGCTCGGGAAACACCCAGCGCGCACCGCCATCGGCCTCGTTGAACCAGCGATTCTCCTCGGCCCGGCCCAGGTACACGCCGCGCACGATCAGCCCGGTGGCGCGCTGGGGATGCGCCTGCGCATACGCCAAGGCAAGGGTGGAGCCCCACGAGCCGCCGAACACCAGCCAGCGCTCGATGCCCAGGTGCGCGCGCACCGTCTCGATATCGGCGACCAGGTGCGCGGTGGTGTTGTCGCGAAGCTCGCCGAAGGGCGTGGAGCGGCCGCTGCCGCGCTGGTCGATCAGGACGATGCGGTACCGTGCGGGGTCGAAGAAGCGGCGATGGGCGGGCGAGGCGCCTGCGCCCGGGCCGCCATGCAGGAACACCACCGGAATCCCGTCCGGCGTGCCGCATTCCTCCACGTGCAGGGTGTGCAGGCTGTCGACCGCCAACGCAAACGCGTTGTAGGGGCTGATTGGCGGAAAGAGCGTGCGCATGGAGCGCTCCTGGGTGACGGGGCAGGGCAGCATAGCGACCGCGGCGCGGGCGGTCATCCCGGCGCCGGCACGCGGGCAGCGCCGGTCTGCGGCACAGTTGGTAGGAGTATTCCTACATCACTCACCGCTCTACCCCTATGTTCGCGCGAGGCCGCCACTCCTAGACTCTCACCGAAAAACATGAAGATCGCGCGCAGTCAGGCGCGGTGGCGGTCCGGCCGCAATGACACACGGGGAGTCTTGCCGATGAAACGTACTTCGATGAAGCCAGCTGCCGTGGCCAGCGTGCTGTTGGGCGTGCTGCTGGCGGGCACCTCCAGTGCGGACACTCCGCTCAGCGCCGACGCCAAGGCGCGCGCCGATGCATGGATCGGCCGTGATGCCTCCGAGCTTCTGCTGCAGCTCCGGGTCGACGGCGGGCGGCTGGAGATCGACGAAGACGACAGTGCCATGGAGACGTACTACACCTCCAACACCAAGAAGCCGGCATGGACCGAGAACGTGTACGGGGCAGTTGGCGATCTGAGGTATGTGGACCACCAGGTCCAGCACCCGCCCGAGCACCGCTGCGACATCACCTACGTGGCCGACCGCGAAGGCATCATCCGCCGCTGGGAACATGACGGCCCGCAGTGTGACAAGGACATTGTCGGGCCCAAGGCAAAGCGCTGATCGCACGAGGCGATCACGTTCAACGTCACACGATCAGGGAGATCTGCACCATGCTCAAGAACTGGCGGATTTGCATCACGGCCGTGCTGCTGGCATCGGCCGCACTGGCTGGCCCGGCACTGGCCAAGCAGCGCCCGGGCGTGATCGAGGAGCTGCAGCCGATCGAAAACCGCGGCGATGACACCTCCAAGCGCACCCGTTTCGGGCGCGCCCTGGGCGAGAACCTGGGCACCCTGGGCGGGCTGGCGGCCGCTACCGGCCTGGGCCGCTCCGGCCATGCCGAGGCCGGCGTGGTGGCCGTGCCGGTCGCCGCCGCCGGCGGCGCCAAGGTTGGCGGCGTGGTGGGTGAGAAGATTGCCGGCGAAGGCCCGGCCACGCGCTACATGGTCAAGGTGCGCCTGGACGAAGGCCGCGTGCTGAGCACCACCCAGCTGCGCGAGAACATCGTCGGCCTGGGGGTCGGCAGTCGCGTGATGGTCGACGGCAACGGCGACGAGGCCCGCATCACCGCCAAGTGAGGGTTCTCCCGGGGCGCCAGGTGCTGCGCCGCCCCGGGGGAGCGAACCGCCGGCCATTACCCGCCTTCGCGGTTCACCCGTGTGCGATAGGCCTGCACGTTGTCGCCGCGGATCCGTCGTTCCTGCGTCCCCGTCACCGTATCGACCTTGGCGTCCGAGCCGGTCACCGGCTTGGCGTCGATCGCGGTTTCGCGCTCGAAGGCGTGGGATTTGTCGGTGTTGCGGTAGAACCGGTACAGCGCCCAGTACAGCGCGGTCGCGCCGGCAGGGCCTGCAGCCAGCAACCAGAGTCCACTGTCATCGCTCATGAGGCAGCTACCAGGAAGAAGAGCACGAGGGCTTCGATGATGGTGCCGGTGGTCAACGCCGCCAGCAGCAGTTTCCACTGCTGCACCGGCACGCTGCCCATCGTTTCACCGGTGCGGCCATTGACCGCGATGTAGTGCAGCATGCCGCCGTTGCGGCCTGGCTGGTGGTAGGAGTACAGCCAGACCGGCAGGTACATCGACACCCAGCGCGACCCGTGCACGTCCAGCCGTTCCTGTTCCCAGCGTACGCCGCGATCGTAGCGGCGCACCGACCCCTCCACCTGTGCGCGGGCGATCGACAGCAACTGGTCCTCCAGCCGCGGCCGCAGCTTGTCCACGTCCAGGTTGCGCTTCTCCGAGGAGAAACCCATCAGGTAGGACGCGTTCCACTTCAGCGCATTCTTGGTATCGAAGGGCAGGATCGTGTTGATGATGTTGTTGGTGTTGGCACGCGTGTCCAGGTTGCCGCGCTCGGCCGAGGATTCCAGCGGCAGGTCGTCCACGGTGAAATCCACCTGGCGCTCCACGTGGTACACGTCGGCGTCGTAGTAGGTCTTCTTGTTCTTTTCGGTCCCGCGGGTGTACTCGCGCGTCTTGATCTCACCCTTGCCGGCCACCGCAGCGCTGACGTTGCTGTCCACGATCATGTAGGGCAGATACACGCCGATCACGTTCTCCGGCGTGAACTCCTGCTTGAACGCCTTGAGTGCGAACAGGCGGCGCTTGTCCACGAACTGGCGGATCCGCGCCACCGCGTCGTCCTTGCCGATCCGGAACGGCAGCACCGCGTCGGGCACCGCACCGTTGGCCACCTGCTCATTGACCCCGAACACGTGGCGGCACCAATGGCAGCGTGCCGTCATCGTGCTTTCGGTATTGATGGTCACCTCGGCGCCGCAACCGGTGCACTTGAAGCTCATCAGGCTGGCCGCGTCGGCGGCGATGTCGCGCGCGCCCGAGGCGATCACCGTCCCACGCAGCTGGTCGATGCCTTCGCCCAGGCCGAAGGCCTCTTCGGCCCGCGCACCGTCCCACTCGTTGCGGCAGAACTGGCAGACCAGCACATCGGTGCCCAGCTTCAGGCGGATATCGGTGCTGCCGCATTTGGGGCAGCGGTTCAGGCCGTCCTTGAGCTCGGCGGCGGACGTGTCCAGCGCGACCGGATCGGGCGCCTCCAGTTCGTCACGGATCGCGCCCGGCAGCGTGGCCGGGTCGATCGGGAAGCTGCCGGGCAGGGGAGGTACGTCGCGCGGCGAACCCGGCCCGGTGGCGGCCGCCGCCGGCAAAGGCGGTGGCGCCGTGGGCCGGGGCGGCAACGGCGGCGGATTGGATCCTGGGGTGGTCATCGGGGTGCGGCGTCCTGCTGCTTAGAGGCCCAGCGCCTTGGCCTTGAGCGCGTTGTAGTCGTCCTGGGTGATCAGGCCCAGATCCAGCATTTCCTTGGCCTTCTTCAGCTTGGCCACCGGATCATCGGCTGCTGGCGCGACCGGCTGCTGCATGCCACCCACGCCGAGCATGCCCGAGGCCATGCCCACGCCAACCAGGCCCGCGGCCCCGCCGTTCTCGCCGGCCGACTGGATGCCCTGGGCCACGCTGGCCTGCAGGTTCGCGTTGCCACGTGCACCGGCCAACGCATCGGCGCGCTGCACCGTCTTGAGCAGTTCACGGGTATTGGCGTCGTACTCGATCGAGACGATCGCGGTCTTGACGATGGCCAGGCCGCGGTCGGACCTCCACTGGTAGCCCTGTTCCACCGCCGCGGACAGGCTCTGTGCAAAGCCCAGTGAATCCTGCTGCAGCTTGGTGATGCGATTGCCCTTGCCGGGATCGTTGGTATACAGGCTGAAGGCGGGGGCCAGCGAACCGACCACTTCGTTGAACAGCTGGCTGGCGGCCGCGTTGTCCAGATCGGTGAAGTCGAACACCTGGCCCGGCTGCAGGTAGCTGGCCGGCACGAAATTCTTCACGAACAGGATCGGGTCGACGATCTTCAGCGTGTACGAGCCGCGGGTGACCGCGCCTACCTGGGTGCCCAGGAAACCGTCGTCCCAGTAGATCTCCGACTGGGTGCCGAACCGGTTGTCCGGCAATTCCTTGAGCGAGACGAAGAACGCCGCCTGCTGCGAGCCGGGCTGGCCGCCGAACTTGAAGCGCTCCCAGCTCTGCTTGATCAGCGGCCCGACCAGGCCGTCACCGGCGAACAGCGACTGCGAATTCAGGTCGTCCGAACGCCATTCGTACCCGCCGGCCTCGGCGACGAAGGCGGTGATCGCACCGTCCTGCATCAGCAGCAGGCCATAGCCCTCGGGCACCACGATCTTCGAACCGTTGCTGATGATGTTGGACGAGGCGCTGGTGTTGGAGCCGCGCCCGGCATTGGTGCCGCGCGGGACCGCGGCGAACAGTGCCGCCGTCGACGGCAGGCCGCCCGGCACGGTGTAGAAATCCTTCCACTGGTCGGCCAGAACACCGCCGACCGCCCCCTTCACTGCCTGTACCAGACCCATGACCAACTCCCTGTAATCCGTGGACGGGCAGGGTGCCCGTCATGCGCAGCCGACTATATCAGCAGCCAGCCCCGGCAACGGACCCGCCGCCGGACACCCAGGCGCCGCCCGCCGCGGCCATGCGGGAGAGGGGGGCCAGCCGATGGGCCGCCCGCGGCGTTGCCCGCTACACTGGCTCCTTCGTCCGCCCCGGGGTTTTCGATGTCGGCACAGGCGTTGGGCACGGCCATCGAGCAGCGCTTGAAACAGGAGTGCGAGGCGATATCGGCCGCGTTGTCGTCCACCCACGACCTGCACGCGGCCATCCACGCCACGCGCAAAGCCGTGCGACGCATGCGTGCGCTGCTGGCCCTGCTGGCCGACACCGCGTTGGCGCTGGAGCGCGCCGATCGCGCCCTGCAGCGTCTGGGCGATGGCCTGTCCACGGCCCGCGACGCGCACGTCGTGGTGGAGGCGGCCAGGCAGCTGCAGCAACGGCATCCCGCGCCGGGGTGGGACAGGGTGATCGCGCTGCTCGGTGCACGCCGCGCGCGCATCCTGCAGCGCCTGCAGCACGCCGACCCGGGCCTGCAGCGCCGCCGCCGCGCGATCGAACGGATCTGCGAAGGCCTGGCCCCGCTTGCCTGGGACGCGGTGCGCCGCCAGCACCTGCGCCATGGGCTTGCGCGCAGCGAACGACGCGTCGATAAAGCGGCCGCCCGCGCCATGCGCCACCACGAACCCGAGGCCATCCATCGCTGGCGCCGCCGCGTGCGGCGGCTGCGCATGCAGCGCGATGTGATGCGCGAGCTGGGTGCTTTGCCTGGCGAGAAGGCAGGGCAGGCCGGCGACGCCCGACAGTCGCGCAACCTGCACAAGCTCAGCGACCAGCTCGGCTGGCAGCAGGACCTGCGGCTGCTGCACACCTTGGTGCGCGCCATGCCGGCCCACGCGGACAAGCCGGCGCTGCTGGGCCATATCCAGCAGGCAATGCAGCCGTGAATGCCCCCGCCGCAGCGCGCCGCACCGCGCACAACCGGCGTCGCGACGGCCCTGCAATCGCTGTGCCACGCGCCCCGCGCGGCTCGTATATAGTGCGCTCACCACATGGATGATCGGGAGGCGCAGATGGCGACGGATGGCTCGACTGCAGAGGGAACCGCGGGTGCCGGTGGTGCACCGCCGCCCACGCCCATCGCCGTGAGCGGCAGCAGCCCGCCGATCGGGACCCCGACCCTCGGCACCACCGCCGACGGCAAGCCTACCCGTAGCGACCTGCTCTACGACAACGGACGCGCCGGCGACGACCAGGTCCGGATCACCCGCGAACGGGTGATCGATGGCGACCAGTTCGACGACGTCATGACCGTGCACACCGGCAACAAGGACGACGAGATCCGGCTGGGCCAGCGCCCCGATGGCGTGGTCGCCGCCACCGTCAACGGCCAGCCCTACGAGCTCACCCTGGCCGCCGACCAGGAACTGGGCGTGCGCAGCAATGGCGGCAACGACCGCATCATCGCCAGCGACACCCTGCCGGCGCTGGGCCCGGGCGTCGATCCGTTCTACGTGCAGGTCAGGGACGGCGGCAACAGCGTCCGCGTGGACATGGACGTGCAGGGCGGGGACGGCAGCGACGTCATCATCACCGGACGGGGCAATGACCGGGTCGACGGCGGCAAAGGCGACGATGTGATCCTCACCGGCGCCGGTCGCGATGATGTATTCGGCGGCGATGGCAACGACCGCATCGATGCCGGCGACGGCAATGACGTGGTCTACGGCGGCAACCACGACGACCGCATCCGCGGTGGTCGCGGCAATGATTACCTGGAAGGCGGCCAGGGCAACGACACCCTCGATGGCGGCGAGGGCCGTGACGTGCTCTCCGGCGGGCTGGGCAACGACACCCTGCGCGGTGGCGCCGAGATCGACCGCGTTTTCGCCGGGGCCGGTACCGATACGGTGCATAACAGTGGCAGCCGCGACGTGGTCTATGGCCGGGCCGGCGAGGACACCCTGACGGCCGCGCGCGGGGCTGGCAACCGTCTCGTCGATGCAGGCGCACATGACCCCTCGCTGGGTGCGAGCATCACCGTGACCGGCTCCGATGCCTTCCGCCAGCGCGTGGAGGCCGACCTGGAACAGATGCGCGGCTCGCCGGCCGGCCGCGAAATGCTGGGCGCGCTGGACCGGGCCGCGGCGGCGCCGCCGGTGGGCAAGGGCCATGCGGTGACCATCGCCGAACTGGCCAACGAAGCCAACGGCGCGGCCGGCGGCCATCCCACGGCACCGGGGCAGGGGCTGAACACCACTGACGAGATGTTCCTGCGGCCGGACCCGACCACCGGCGCGCTGGTGGCCGGTGCTGGAGCGCCGGCGATGGTGCATTACAACCCCAGTTTCCACAGCGACTATTTCCCGGTACCCGGCGCGGTGCTGCACCACGAGCTGTCGCACGCCTACAACGTGGTCAACGGCACCCTGCAGCCGGACCTCTACCAGGGCAACGACGTCGACGGCCGCAGCAACCAGGTCGGGCAATGGGAGCGCCAGGCCGTGGGCCTGCCGCATGACGGCGGCCGTTACGATTTCGACAACAACCCCGCCACGCCGCCCACCCAGGCCAACCCGGCACCGTTGACCGAGAATGCCGTCCGCAGCGAGATGGGCCTGCCGCAGCGGACCCAGTACAGCAACGGCGCGGGCGACATGGTCGGCCCCGGCCAGCCCCACGCGGCACCGTCCAGTCCACACAACCACGGTCCCGGCCACGCGCAGGGCGCGCATCTGGATTCCCTCTTCGACGCGGCCCGTCGTGGCGACCAAGCCGACCTGGGCAAGGCCCTCACCGGCCTGATGGAAAGCGAGCAGGGCAGGGAGTTCCAGCAACGCATGGACCAGGCCAACCAGCACCAGTCGGCCGCGCCGGAGCATGCCGCCGAGCGCAACGAGCCGGTGATGGAGCGCTGAACACTCCCATGCACATGCCCCGCACGCCAGCGCTGCCCGCGCCATCCCAAACACCGGCAGCGCTCATCCGATACCTCAAGCGGTCAGCGCTGCCTGCGCTGCTGCTTGGCATCTCCATGTCCGGCTGCAGCCACAGCCAACCAGTCGAAGGAACGGTCAGACCCGCCATGCAGCACGACGCCATCACGCCTACCGACCGGCCCGCCCAGGCAGACGCCACCGCCCAGGCCGCGGCCATTGCCGCGCAGTTCCGCTACTACACCGACAACCGTTTGCTGGATTTCCGCTACACCCTCACCAACCACAGCGCCGAACCGCTGGCCGTGTTCGATCGCGGCAGCCTCGGCCGGACGCTCGATGCCGTTGGCCCGACCGGAAAGGTGGCGCGGCCCAGCATCAGCATCGACAACGGCGATGTCACGTTGAGCTTCCAGGCCACCGTGGATGACGGAGCGCGCCTGCTTGCCCTCGAACTCGCGCCGAAGGGCAGGGTGCAGGTGGAAGCCTGGGAGCCGCTGCCGGGCAGTGAGACGATCAAGCGCGTACGCGTCTGCGTACCGGTCGCGCCGATGCGCGCCGGGCGGTTCGAAGGCGGCATCGATACCCGTGACGGCCTGGTGCGGATCGCAACCGACGCGCCCAACCTGGACCTGGTATGCAGTGCCTGGGTGAACATCGCCGAAGGCGCGTCCGATTGGACCGACTGAGCAAGCGTTCGCCTGCGCGCGAGCAGCCCCCACACCATCAAAGGAACTGACGGATGACTGCAAGGACGCAATACCCGTGTTTCCTGCTTGCCGCACTGGCATCCGGCCTGGCCGCGCTCAGCGCAGGCGCAGCGCCGCCGGCCAGCAGCCCCACCGAGGCGGACGCCCGCCGCGCCGCGCAGGCCGTGCTGCAGATGATCCCGGGCGATGACATCGAACACAGCTTTCGCCCGTTGGCCGTACGCGTGGCCGACCTCGACCGCGATGGTGTCCCGGAGATCGTGCACTTCTACAGCAGCACCTACACCGGTGGCAGCTTCGAGCAGAGCAGTGAGTTGGTGGTGATGACCCGGCTGGGCAAGGACGACCGACGCGGCATCAATCCCCATCCCGGCAACACCATCGATGACCAGGATTATGCGGCCATCCGCGCCGCCGGCTACGGCCAGGACGCCAGCGTGCACATCCCTGGCGAGTTCCGCCGGCTGGTCGTCGACGGGCAGCAGATCAAGGTAACGTTCCAGGCACGCGACGGTTCCACCTACTGCCATGCCAAGGCCCGGGCAACGAGGGGCGAGCAGTGTCCTGTCGCCGGGGAGCACACATGGGCATGGCGCTGGACGCCGGGGAAGCTGGTGCGTGTGTCACCGGCCCCATCCGTTTGAAGTAGCCCCGTCCTCATCGTTGATAGCGATGCGGGTGTGGCGGCGGACCCAGGCAGACAGCGTGGCAAGATCGTGTTCGATGCTGTGTGGATGGGCGCTGATTTCCAACAGGATGTGCGCTTGTTCCGCTAACAGGCGCACATCGTAGTGCCAGGCGACGGAGTCTCCTGGCTCGGTGCCCGTCAGGCGCAACTCGTTTGGCTGAGGAAGCGCGGAGAACGTTGCAAGGGTGCTGATCGTGGCGGTGATCTCTGCGAGGTGCGCGGCACGTCACTACTGGTTGAGGAGCACGGTCTCGAGCTCTGCTGTCATCAGGGAAGCTTTCTCAACCTTTCACGTGCAACACTGAGGGGATGCCGCAAGCGGCCCCCCCTCAGGTCACCTACCCTGGCGCAGCTTCAATGCGCGCTGCTGTGCGCCGAGGGTTTTGCATCCCTCACCACGGCCAGAGGCTGGTTGAATTTCTCGACCATCCGTCCGACATTTCGCCCATCCAGCTTGGCCTCGTAGAAGTCGCCCTTGCGCACGCGTTCGGCCAACGGGCCATACAGGTAGGGCAGCCACTCGGCCACATCCGCATCATCGGGGAGCAGCTCGAACGACCAGTACTTCTGCGCATGCCGCAGCATCGCGATGCCGCGCGCAGTGATTTCCACCACCGTCCATGTTTTGCAGATCTGCGCTATCTGCTGCTCGGAATAACTGCCGTACTGGTAGCGACTGACCTTATCCTTGCCGTCCGCCGAGCGGAACGGATGATTGGACAGTTCCGAGTTGAACGAGCCGGACAGCATCAACAGGTTGCCGAGCGACCCGGCAACGCCCGTCAGCGCCTGCTCCTTGTTGCGGCCTTCAGCCCTGATCTGGCTCTTCCAAGCGGAACCCGGCTTTTGCGGATACACATGTTCGACCGAATCGGACCAGTGGAATCGCTCCCACGGCTGCCGATCCGGCCGACCGCGCTTGCCGCGCAGCCTGTCCTCCCAAGCCAGCACGACCAGCTTCCCGAACTGCCAGCCGTAGAACCCGTTGCCCTTTTTCTTATTGAACCTGTCGTTGATGGCTGCCTGCACATGCCCTCTGCTGAAGTACCCCCGCCATGGGAACATCGGCTGCGTATAGGTGACCTCCTCTTCCTCATCAACACCGGACACATTGTCCACCAGCGACCGTATGTGGCGGCCAGCCAACTGGAGCGCCGCGGTGGCGTCGTCAGGCGAGGCGAGGGCAGGATCCGAGGCAATCACGCGCGTGCCCGGCGTTGCCAGTGCGTGCGCGGACAGGCTGAACTCGCTCTTGCCGATGTGCGCCGGCCGGCCACTGGCCTGGATCGCCAGAACGCCAAAGCGCTCGGCTTCCCAGACGAGCTGGGCGAAGGCGTCCGCCCAGCCCGTATCCTCCGACGGATGCGAAAGCAGTTTGGGGTACTTCCTGGCCAAGCGTACCAAGGCCCAAAGCAGTACGGGCTTGGCTGCCGCGTGCGCGGTCCGGTAAAGCGCATGCATTCGCTCGGCCACCTTCGGCGGCAGTCGTGCCGGCTCGTTGATCAGGTGCCAACACGCGGCAGCGTGCTCCAAGCTCCGGACATACTCCAGAATGCTGTCGCAGCTTGCGGTGCGCTTGGTCGAGAACTCCTCATCGAACAGGCGCGCATTGAGCCAATCGGCCACGCGCTCCACGCGGAACCAGCCTGACGCATGGGCAGACAGGAAGTCGTCATCGGCCAGCAGGCTGTCGCCCGCGCCGAGGCTGGCATACACCTCCTTCCAACACCGATGAACCTCGTCCGTCGTCTGCCGGGCGCGTTGCGGATCGCTCTCCTGCGAAGCAAGATAGATCAGGCGGTTCTTCAGCTTTTCCAAGGTACTCAAGGGCCGGCCGCGATTATTGATCGTCTCGAAGGCCACATGGATGTCGAACTCGGGCCTAATGGTGAGCACAAACAGCTTCAGGCGCTTGCGCAACGCATCAATGTAGCTGGCGCGAAGACCATCGTCGGCGAGCCCGACCGCCAGGGCATGGAAGTGCTCCCAGGCGTTGCCAAGATTGCGCGCATAGTAGGAGCGATCCCGGGCAACCGCGGCGCCGAGCTGCTTCTGACGCAATGCGTGGAAGTCGTAGCTATTCTGAAGTACGTCGTTGTTTCGGAAGGCAATCGGGTATGCATCGTCCCCGAGTGCGGACAGCAGCAACGCAATTGTCACCATCCGCTGCTGGCCGTCTATCAACTCGCTCGGCTCACCATCGGCGACGTCGGTGATCATGATCGACCCGGTGTAATGCTGTGCCGCGTCCCGGCTGACCACGCTGGTCAGATCATCCCACAGCGCATTCCACTGCTCCTCGCGCCACGCGTAGCCGCGCTGAAACTCCGGTACCACCAATGGCGTGCGTTTGGTGATCTGTTCGACCGTGAATAGGTCTGCCTTGCTGAAGCCCATCCTGCTCGATCCTTGATGCCGGGAAAGCAGGAATCATAGAACCTTTCACGGCATCGGACGACACCCTGCAATGAAACGTTGGGAGCATGCGAAATGGGCGGGGCAGGGCGGTCTCATCCGATCCGGCTCGCGATCGTGCAGGCCCGCCCCGGAGGAGCTCCCAACCCCATCTGGAGTCAGGGAAATCCCGACATTGCAACGCGCCCTCCGGCGCTATGATTGGCAGCCGGTCCAATCTGCCGCACCCCAGGTCACCGCAATGGATATGCAGGTGGATGTCACCCACGCCGATGCAACCTCGGCCAGGCCCACAATCTTGGCGCACAGCTGGCTCTACCCGCAGATACAGCGAGGGGCCGGGCAGAGCATCCATCCAAAGACATCTCGCTCCCAAAAGTGGGGGCGCGGTCATGGGATGCTGGCAGCCGCGGTCGGCCTGCTCTCTGCAGGACTATCCACCCGTCTCCTCGTGGTCGAGATTGCAACCGCGCGCGCGTTCGAACGTATACGAACATATTTTTGAGGACGCTTTGAACACCATTCTTCTTGTCACCATCGCCATTCTGCTCATCGCAGGCGCCTCGTTCATTATCATCCGCCGAAACGCAGCCGGCGCCCGGATTGAAGCCAGTGAGGCCAGTCGCACTGCGTCACCTTCGGTCGGCATGCCGGGGGCGAACACCGACCTGGGCTGTGACTTCGCTCTGTTTGACGACAACGGAATGAGCCTGCTTGAATGCAGGGAGATCGAGCGCATCCCGGCGCGAACGCACGCCCTCGATTCGTCAGGTAGTGGCATCGAACGGGTCAAGCATCTTGCAGCTGATCTGTTCAAGGGTGCTGCCAGCGTTCCCGGCAGGACCGTCGAGGTAGTTTTCAAGCCCGAGATCCAGAAGGGACTCACGGAGGGCACTTACTCATTGATGAGGACCAAGTCGGGAGAGATCCTCGCCGATGCGGTCGACTCGTCCAACAAGCTGGTCGGAAAGGCCCGGCTGATGCAGGGCGGGAAGGCCAAGCAGCTTGCCGGCGGTGCCTTCCAGCTCGTCAGTATCGCCGTCGCTCAATCCCACCTGGCAGACATCGAGAAGAGCCTTGGCGTCATCAAGGACTCTATCGCAGAAGTGATTGAACGGCAGGAGAACGAGGACAAGGCTCGAATCACAGGCGCATTCGACTACATCAGGGAGATTGCCTCGCACATGCGGGAACTGCGCTGTCCGGATGAGTTGCCCCAGCACAAGATGAACGCCATCGAAGGCGTCATCAAGGATTCCTACGCGTGGCGCAACAAGCTGGAGGAAGACATGTCCTCGCTGATTCGGCAGATTTCGACCTTGAGCGACTCGGACACCTTCGGAACCGGCGACACGTTCAACAAGCTCAAGGGCCTTATCGAGCGTGTGAGGCCTCTGCTGGCGCGACGCGAACTGTTTCTCAACCTCGCCTCGGCCCTTGACTTCGTGACCGCCTATCTCGATCCGGTGCAGCGAAACTACTCACGCCTCTCGGTGAACGAGGAGCTCTGGAACGCTCTCCTGGAGCAGTTCAGTAAAGCCGTTTCTGCCCGGGATGCCGCGCTGCTGGGCAAGGCATTCTGGAACTCGGGTGAGACCCTGCAGTTGCGCAAGGATAAGCTGAGGTCCATGACATCCGACTATCACCGGCTCGGTAATGACCAGCAGGCCAGCTACCTGCAGGTGCGACACGCACTGAATGCGAGTATGTCCCGCCTTATTGATCCCAGTGGCAACGTCCGGATCGCGATCGCATTCGATGGCCAAGGCGGCGTCGGTAGTGCAGCCATCCTCTAGTGCGCCTTACGGGCAGGAATGTCAGAGACAAAGCGACGGCAGGCGAGATCGATGCTAGGACCAGCGTGAGTGTCGGTTCTCCCAATTGTTGTCATCCAGATTAGGCCAAGATAATCAAGTGGGTTGGCGGAGTCTACACTGATGAACAGCCCGGGGCAGTTGCCGAGCTGCAGTGAAACGACACGATCTTGGCAAATATTGTCGGGAACTGACACCATCTAGGGTCGGCAACTATGTGCAGACCTGGGCAAATCCGCAAGGACCTGGGTGCCGTAGCTTCCTGCCCTTGGGATAACGGACCGGCGAGGATTTGGTTGCAGTAGCCTCCACTCGCCATAGACATCGGGCAGGGGTGTACGTCCGCTGGGACAAGGTACGCAGAGGCGCAAATTTGTAATCTGGCGTGACGATGTGCGCTTCTTGGCGAAGAGCGAGCTTCCTTCATCACCTTCGCAACGTTGCTGAGGCTTGCCTAAGGGTTAGGCGTCAAGCCGTCCTTCATCCTGGGTAGCGCAGGGTACTGGCCGCTCCGGGACTGCCCCGGGGCGCCTGAATACACCTGTCAGGCCCCTGGGCTTTGCTAAGTAGAAGTACCGGTCGGCCCACAGTGCCTTTGCGGTGGTGGGGGCGGTTTGGCGCGCGGAGACTGGCATCCACCGAGGCCGTTCAGGGAATCGCAGATGGCGACCAGGATCCGGGACGTAGCTCCCACTGTTTGTTTGGCTGTGGTCATGCTGCTGGTGCTTCCCGCATGCAGCCGAGAGAGCACGAGCGAAAACCACACCTCGGCGGCCGAGGCCTCCCGCCCCGTCGTCCAGCCGGTGCCAACGCTGCCTAACATGCCTCCACCCAATCCGTGGCTGGCGGACAGTGTCTACCCGACCTCCCACTTCAATCCAGCGGCCACCGATTCGGTGCTAATCGCGGGGCCGGTGGGTAGCCGAAACCTCACCGCGGCGGATGTGGCGACCGTGCCCACCCTGGTAACCTCCAATCCCACCATGAAGCGCGTGGGCGGGGAGGTGATCGCCTTTGCCAGCGGTGCGGTGGGAGTGCAGAAGATTCGGGTGACCGGCGATGCCTTTGAAGCCGTGGGAGGGCTGCTTCCTTACCCGGGCTTCGAAACGTCCGCCGCGATGGCGACACCGGCCGCGCTCGATGCTGCGCTGACGCAGCTCGACGCTGCTTATCGTGCCAAGGACGAGACGAAGATCCTCGGCGCGCTGAAGGGCCTGGGCGCCGCTGGCCTCAACATGGAAAGCGGTATCAACGGCGTGTACAACCTGTTTGATCGAGACGGCAATCACTACTGCGTCTACGGTGGCACCCACGTGCTGAAGACAACCGATGGCAACGTGGTCGGTGACCCGCCGCGGATCGTCAAGACAGCCGATGTCGCCAAGGGGCTGCCCGCAGACGTCGCCAAGTCGGTTACCCGCATCATCGGGCTGAACATGACCTACGACGGCTTCCTGGCTGCTGCCGCTCCCGGTGCATTGGTCGTCCTGGACCGGGACCTGAATGTGAAGGCGTCGGTGACGTTCAACGGCGAGGCAGTCGACAACAGCATCGTCATCGATGAGAACAACGGCATCTATGTGGTCACCGAGAAGCACATGAACAAGGTGATCTGGAATGGAACTACGCTGTCCACCGATGAGAAGGACGGGGCATGGTCGTCTCCCTACGATTCCATGCCCGGCGAAAAGGCATTGGCGATGGGCGCGATTTCCCGGGGTTCGGGCACCACCCCGACGTTGATGGGGTTCGGCAGCGACCCGGACAAACTCATCGTGATTGCCGATGCTGCTGAAACCGGCAGTAACGCGGTGGCGTTCTGGCGGGACGCGATTCCGGCAGGCTTCAAGCAGAAGCCTGGAACGCAGTCCAACCGCATCGCCGACCAGATCCGGATCGACATCAGCCAGATGACCATCGAGCCGTCCCCGAATGTGCTCGGCTACGGCGTTGCATTCCTCAACAGCACGTATCCAAAGCCGCTTCCGGCCGGCCCAGGCAATGCGTTTACCGGGGGCATCACCCGGCCGGCGCCGATGGGCATGCAGAAATTCATCTGGAACCCGGACAAGGACGCGTTCGAGAAGGCCTGGATCAACCATGAGGTCGACAACACCGACATCATGGTCCCGGTAGTCTCAGCTGCCACGGGGTTGCTGTACGCAGCGCACAAGGACAAGGACAAGGGCGTTTATCAGTATGTCGGCCTGGACTGGTCGACGGGCGAGATCAAGTCGCGTTGGACGTTCCCTGATGACAGTCGTCGTTGGAATGCCCTGGGTGGGATCACCACCATCATGGAGAATGGTGACCTGATGATCGGCGGGGTGTTCACCGTCAAGCGGCTCAAGATTGGTGGGCGTCCCGCACAGTCGCATTAGTGTCCGCTGAAAATGCCGAGCGGGCCTGAGTACATTGCGGTTTCGCCGGTACTCGGCCCGCGCGGGCCGGCCAGCTTCAACGTTGACGCAGTGGTCGGGAAGATCATCGATGGCGCATCAAAGGGGCCTTGCGGTGGCCCATCCGCGCCCACGCACGGGAAGGCTGGCCGAAGGTGCCCAGGCGCCCGAGAGCGGGGCGCCTCGCTCACGGGACAAAACGTCACCATGAAGACGCGCAGGCGACATCTGTATCAGTCCATCGGGACAGTGTTGGCTGGCGTCCTCGTAGCACCGGCTGTTGCCATTGCTCAGGCGGTGGTCGGCCCCGGCACGGTCAACAGCACGGTTACCGCGACGTCCGGCACCACCACTGTCGTGGGGAACACCACGATCGATACCGGCAACAATGATGGCGTGCGGGCCAATGGCGGCGACGTGCTGCTGGATATGAACTCGCCGCTTGCCACGCCGGGCGCGATTTCGGTCCTGTCCAATGCGCTTTCCCTGCACGCGACCAGCGGCGTCATTTCTGCGCCCCGCGGCATCAACATGCGGGTCAGCGGCAGAGGGCAGGCGCTGTATGCCGACGGCGGCACGGTGTCTGTCTTTGCTGGGAATGTCACCAGCGCGGGCATCGGCAAGCTGGCCGGTGGCACGGCGGGCCTGATCCAGATGGCCAACATGCGCTACAACGATCCTGCGCTCTCCTCGGGTACGCAGGGCAACGGTATCGGCATCGACGGTACCGCGCGGGTAGAGTTGAGCGGATTCAATCGTCTGTACATCGGCAGGACAGGCAACTCGTTCGGGCTGGGCGTCCAAGGCCCGATGGCCAAGGCGGTGCTCAGCGGCACCAACCAATTCACCTTCCAGCAGTCTGGCGCCATGGGCGTCTATCTGTACGGCGGCGGGCAGCTGGAGATCAACAGCCCGCTCTCGCTGACCTTCAATGGCGCCAACTCCATCGGCGTCACAGTGGATAGCGGCAGCAATACCCAGGTGCTGGACGGCATTACGGCGAACTTCACCGCCACCACCGGCACGGCCGGTACCGGTCTGGTTGCGCAGCGGGGCGGCAGCGCGAGCCTGCGCAATTTCGTGGTCACCGGGCCTCGCGTGGGCATCGGCGTGTGGGTAGCCGAAAACTCGACCGTCAACCTGACCGGCGCAAGCCGCATCGGCATTACCTCGGTAGTCAACGCCCAGCGGTATGCGCTCTCGGCCGGCACCACCATGGCGGGCGTGGATGCCATCTTCAGCACCGCCTCGGGCACCTCCATCAGGGGCGGCGCGGTTGTTGTCACAGGCACCCTCAACAGTACGGGCACCCTCTGGAGCAACCCGGTCGCCGGGAGCTACGGCATCTATGCCGGCGCCAACAGTGCGTTGGCCAGTGTGGTCAACCTGACCGGCGACACCATCGAAACATCCGGCGCGGGGTCGGTGGGTATTGGCACGTATGGGAATGCGCAGGTTTTCGTTATCGACTCGACCGTCCGCAACAGCGGCGGCGCTGACGCCATCTATATGCGCAATTTTGGCAGCCCCACCCAGGTCACCGATAACAACGAGGTCCATCTCACCAACACCAGTGTGATTGCCACCGGCGCCGCTTATGGCGTGTTCTCCGCCAACCAGTCCAACGGCTGGGACAACGTGTTCAGCATGCGTGGTGGCTCGCTCACGACCGAACAGACGGCCTTCTATGCTTATGGGCCGTTGAGCGCCACCGCGCAGGACGCCACGGTCCGCGGAGACGACTACCTGCTGTGGGCGGCCAACATCGGCGCCACCGGCGAGGCAACCCTGCTGGACCTGGTCGCTTCCAACAGCACACTGCTGGGCGATGCCGGCGCGGACTCCGCGGCACAGGCCAACATTACGCTGCAGGCCGCCAGCCACTGGACCGGGGCTGCCTGGAACCTGAGTAACGCAGGCATTGATGCCACCAGCACCTGGAGCATCCCGCAGAACTCGACGGTGTCGCAGTGGGTGCGCAATGACGGGCGCATTGAGTTCCTGCCGCCTGCCGGTGCGAACGACTACAAGATCCTTTACACCACCTCCTATGCCGGCGGCGCAGGCAGCGTGATCGCGCTCAACACCTATCTGGACAGCGATGGCTCACCCAGTGACCAACTGGTCATCCAGGGCGGCAGCGCCAGTGGCAGCACCCGCCTGGACATCCACAATACCGATGGCCCTGGTGCGCTGACCTTTGGTGACGGCATCCGTGTGGTGACCGCGCTCGATGGTGGAACCACCGCACCGGATACCTTCTTCACCGGCGCGCCGGTGCTGGCCGGTCCGTATGCGTATCGGCTGCACCGCGGCGGCTATGCCGCCGGCGACGGGCAGGACTGGTTCCTGCGTTCGTCGATCGACTGCGACGGTCCGGTTGCGCCTTCGCCCCCGTGTCCCGCACCGCCGCCGCCTCCACCTCCGCCGCCACCTCCACCCCCGGATCCGCCGCCGGGACCGACCCCGCCGGATCCGGATCCGACACCGCCCGAGCCACCTCCGCTGCCGCCGCCGTCACCGGCGCCGCCAGAGCCGGACCCGTATGTGCCGCAGCCGGCACCCATACCGGAGTACCGCAGCGAGGTGTCGCTCTACACCGCGTTGCCGGCGATGGGCCTGCGCTACGGCTGGGCCACGCTCGGCAACCTGCACGAGCGGGTAGGGGAGCAGGAGCAGCTACGCCAACGCGCCGACCTGCGCGGGGATGCGTATTTCAACGGCGGTTGGGTGAGAGTGATCGGCGAGAACGGTGACGTGGAAGGCAGCCGACGCGGCATCTACGGTGGCAGCCCACGCTACAACTACGACATTCTGGCCATCCAGGCCGGCGCGGATGTCTATGCGGTGGAGCATGACGACGGAAAGCGCGACCACGCTGGCCTGTATCTGGGGCAGGGCAGGATGCGCAGCGATGTGACGCATTTCGATGGCACGCTGGCCGGCCGCAACCAGGTCAAGGGCACTTCACTTGGCCTCTATTGGACGCGCTACTGGGACGAAGGCCAGTATCTGGATGCGGTCTGGCAGGGGACGTGGGGCAAAGGAAAATCCAGGTCGAGCAACGGCATTCTGCTGGAGCGCGACAGTTTCGGCTGGGGGGCATCGCTGGAAGGAGGCTATCCGTTCCAGATCGATGAGGAGGATGAAGATGAAATCCTCGAGCCGCAGCTGCAGGTGATTTATCAGCGGATCGACCGGGACCACAACCGCGACCCCGCCGCGCTGATCCGGTTCAGCAACATGGACTCGCTCGCTGCCCGTCTGGGCCTGCGGTGGGCCAACACCTGGACCCTGGAGCCCACGCATGACGGCATCCGGCGGTTGTTCACCGGATGGCTGCGGCTCAATGGCTGGCATGAGTTCCGTGGCCAACCGGTGACCGAGTTCTCCTCGGCGGAGGGCTACGTGCCATTCGAAGCCAATCTGAAAGGCACGTGGTGGCAGCTCAACGCCGGGGCGAGCTGGCAGTTGGGCGCTTCGACCAGCCTCTACGCGAACATCGGCTATCAGCGCAGCTTCGACCGTGCGTTTGATGCTTGGGACGGCAAGGTGGGCGTGCGTTGGAACTGGTGAAGTGGATGCGACGAAATGGTCGAGAGGGAAAGGCTTGGCTCGACAGTTCGCGCAGCCCCTACGGTTACGCCTTCAACCTGCGGATCTTCCGAAGTGGCGCTCTCGGAAGTCGCCCAGGTCTACTACGACGACCCTAATCATCTGGCGCTGACCAACTTTTCGGGTGGCGGCCTCAGCCTTGCGACTCGATGCAAATCCGGCCAGCCTAAGTTCTATCTGATCGCGCCAGGCCAGCCCGGCGATGCGCTCAGGGGTCACGCGGCCGCCGTCAGGGCTGACGAGGTAGCTGCCGCCAACGCTCCAGCATGCGAAGAGGCCGCTCAGGTAATGACACATGCATCAATGCTCGCGTTGCCTCTGAAGTCAGCCCGCAATCTAAAGTTCGTAGCGCTGCCTTGCCGAGGGGGGGATGGCTCTTGGCGAGCTTCTACGTGTGGCCAAGAGCGAAATCTAACCACTGTGATTAGGGATTATTATCCGGGGTAGGGCAGAGGTCCGGTTCTGGCCAGAAGCGGACATAATCGCGACTGGTGGCCGCCGCGTAGCTGCGCTCCGTCAGCTCTGCGATTGAGCCGATACATCAGGCTCGAAGAGTCTCGCCATCTTACGGTCCAATGAGAAACTTGGCCGCCCAGGTACGCGGGCGACAGGGTTGTGCAGCTGAGGCTGCGGTTTATTCTGACTAAGGGGAATGCGATGAAGGGAGTGACTGGATTTCTGACCGCGCTAGGCCTTTGGCTGGTGTTTGGCACGGCCAACGCTCAACTGCGGGTCAAGGTCGGACAGTGCTACGACCAAGTTCACGAGCAGCAGCTTGATATTGTCGAGACACGGGTATTCAAAGCGGCTATTGGCTCGGTTGCGCCCATCTATAGCCAGCTGATTCGACCGCCGAAACCCGGCTACAGCGAAGACGTTTACGCCATGGTGCCGGATCCTACGGGCATCAACCTGATGGCCGTGAAGTCTGCGGTCCCGGGTGTGCAGTTCTGGATCCAGCGCAACGGCCGCCTGATCGCAGTCGAGCCAGGCCGCGTGGTCCCACTCGGGCAGTGCGACTTCCACCAGCCATGGGCAGCGCAGTTCCCAGCGCCGCACATTCCACCGCCGCAGCCTGTGGCCTCGGTTTCGTTCTACCCCATGCAAGGCCAGCTTACGCCGAACGGCCCTGCTCACCTTGCTGGCAACCCGATTCCGGCGAACGCATTCAATGAGGGCACCTATGCGGGTATCCCGCCACTGATGGGAGCGCAGCAGGCTCAAGCCTGCTTCAACAGCGCAGGCGGTGGCGAGTCAGCCTTCTATTCGTGTGTCGCTGGAACCGCGTTTGGCACGCGCGAGAAGGCCGCGATGGAATGCGCTCAAAATGCGAGGGACAGGACCGAACTCGGACTGTGCATCCTTGCCGACCAGATCGGGAGCGGCAACAGCAAGATCGCACATGACGCCGCGGCCTGTTATGCCGAGTACGGCCAAACGTGGAACGCCTATCCGCAGTGCCTTGCAGTGAAAACTGCCTCGCCAGAGGCTGCCCAGTTGATCAACTGCGCGCGCACTCAAATGGCGGCTGGACAGACACCGAACTACTGGACGATGGGACTGTGCGCTCTTCCCAAGTCCATGTTCAATCCCAATCCGGAGACCACGATTGCGCTGGAGTGCGCCGCCACGACGGGTGGCCAGCCGAAACTCTTCGTGGCTTGCGCCGGCGGTCGTCTGCTGGAACGAGAACTCGAGAAGTGCTTCTCGGGTGGAATCGGAACCCCGAACGGTTGTTTCGGCCCGAACAACTCGATCACGCAAGTTTACAATCAAATTGACAACCAGCTGCGCAGTGTCCTCGGTGCAAACAGCGTCGCGTTCCAGGCATGGCAGGCCGCCCGCCTCTCGATGGACCCGTACAAGATGGCGGAAGCGACGCGCAACGTGAATCGCGAGGTCAATCTGGCGATCGCGAACACGAACAGGACGATTGCAACCGCCGGCAAGCAGGCTGCTGAGGCGATTGCCAAGGCTACTCCCGACGTGACGATTGGCAGGTCCAGCAGCGGACTTCCCAGCGTGACGATTCGCAAACCCAGGTGGTTGTAAGGAGTTGAACATGAAATCGACGTACTCGGCACTCTTCGCCTTCGCAAGGTGATCACCGAGCACGAAGGCTGCAAGTCGTGTGACGCGGCGAGGAAGATCTGCCTTGCAGATAACCCCGGCAACGACGCGCTTCTGCAACAAGAAGGTTCTGCAGTAGTCCGAGGTAAGTCTCCGCTCCTTCGCCCGGCCCTACGACGAAGAACTGCCGCTAGCTCTCATCCCGAGCTGCCATGGCCCCCTGCAGAGACGCGGGGGCCCTCTTCGTTACGGCCTGAAGCAGGAATTCGTTCCCCCGCAGTGTCCGCAGCGGAACGGGATGGTCGAACGCGTGATCCAGACGCTGAAAGAGCAATGCGTACACCGGCATCGCTTAGAAAGCCAGGCCCACGCAGTGCGGGTGATCGCCGACCGGATCGCCTTCTACAACCAACAGGGGCCTCATCAGGCGCTGAAGATGATGACCCCGGATGCGGCTTATGTCGCTACATTAACCGCATGACCTAAGCAGAAGCCGGTGGGTTGTTGCACTCTGGTCGTTGGGTGGATCCATCAGAATGCGGTCCCTCACTAAGCACCGCTTCCGGCCGAAAGCAGCCCGGAGTCCACAACGTCCTGAATATGTGTGCTCGCATCGCGGAATCGGCGTTCGGCGAGGCAATCCGCTAAAGATGAGGCGGTTTCCGGTCTACAGTCACCGCCCACCTTTCAAGCCCGTGATGCTTGGGCGGGCCTGCGTCACTGCAAGGACGAAGCCGGGCCAAAGAACTCGTAGTGCACCTGGTCGTCCGGAACGCCAGCCTCCAGCAGCTGCCTGCACATCATGCGCATGAACGGTTTTGGCCCAAGGAAATAGACGTCAACGTCGCGCTTGCCCTCTTGCGCGGCCGGAAGCCACTGTTGCAGATGGTCCAGTGTGAGATACCCGGTGCCATGCGGCGCATCCTGTTCCAGGCCCTCGTCGTGGTCATAGCAGTAGTAGCGCTTCAGCTGCGGGTAGTGGACTGCGCTGCTGTCGATGTGCTGTTTGAACGCATGGACTTTGCTGTCACGCGCGCATTGAATCAGGGTGAGCTGCCGGCCGGTACCCAGGGCCTGCTGCAGAAGCGGCAGGATCGGGGTGATGCCCACGCCCGCACTGATGAACGTGATGGGGCGGCTACCGGGCACCAGCGTAAACGCGCCGCTCGGAGCATTGAGCAGCAGCTCGCTGCCTACGTGCACGTGATCGTGCAGGTAGTTGGGCACCACGCCGCCTGGCTCACGTTTGACACTAATCCGGTACGTCTCGCCGTTGGGTGAGGCAGACAGGGAATAGTTCCGGCGAAGCTCTTCGCCTTCCACGAAGATGTGCAGACCGATGTACTGCCCGGGCGCGAAGTCCATCACCGCCCCGCCATCGACAGGGGCAAGGTGGAACGAGGTGATTTCGTCACTCTCCAACACCTTGGCGATAACCCTGAAGGCGCGGTCGCCACGCCACCCGCCTACTGCATGGGCCTGTTCTTCATAGCGCGCGGTTTCGGCCCCGATCAGGATCGCGGCCAGCTGCCCATACGCTTCAGTCCAGGCGCTGAGCACTGCCGGCGTTGCAATCGCCGGGCCAAGCACCTCACCAATCGCTCCTATCGCTCCCGCGTTCGCTTCTCCATCCAAGCCGCCAATGCCTTGGGGCGCTTCGACAGGAGTTCCAGGGGGCTGGAAAGGTCACCCAGTTTGGTCAGGTCTTTCAGATCCATGGTTGCTATCGGCTCTCCCCGTGGACGATGGTGCTGTTGCTCGATGGCCCGCATGTCAATAGGACGCCAGGATCACTTCACATGAAGCAGGAAATCAGTGAAAATTGGTTACATGTTCCCAGTGTAACTACCCAATGGACGCCCAGGGTCTGCAGGATATCGTCGAGCTTTGTAACGAAGCACTTGAGGATATGAAGTTATATGACACTCAACGTGGTGAAGGTAATCCCACGCATTCCAGAAAGTTGGTCAATATTTCCCGCATATTGCTGCATGACCGGTCTCTTTCTCAGGATTTGAGGAAGGTTATCGCGGTTAAAGATCAGGGGGCGTTAGTGTCAGCAACCTTGGATCTCGGCTTTAATGCCTGGAACACGGGAAAGCTATTCGAGCAACATTCTGGCAAAGTGAATGCGGTTAAGAGCATCCTGCAAAAAAATATTGATCGGCTGAGCGTGAAAGTATCCGCGATTCCACATGTAATCTTCTACTCATGGCAGTCGGATCTCCCTAACAATACCAATCGCGGCTTCATTGAAAGTGCTATAGAGAAGGCCATCAAGAGGGTTGCCGCGGACGGTGAAGTGGAAGCAAGGATCGATCAAGGCGCGCAAGGCACGGCTGGCTCGCAGAGCCTGCATGCAACGATCCTGCGAAAGATTGAGTCCTGCGGTGTCTTCGTTGCTGATGTGAGCCTTCTCAGTGGACAGGGGGGACGGCATTGCAACTCCAACGTGATGTATGAGCTGGGATATGCCACGCGTTGTTTGGGGGAGGATCGCGTAGTGCTAATTTGCAATACAGCACACGGAAAAATTGAAGATCTTCCGTTCGATATCAAACACAAATTCGTTCTGGGCTACAACGTCAGCGAACGAGATGACAAGGCGAAGGAAAGAGATATCTTGGTCAGTAAGATCGTTGACAAGATCCGACCAATCTTCAAGAAATGAGGCTTTGCCTCATATCGCCATTTCCGAATCCAGCTGCCTTGGCCTTGCGGCCACACCCCCAAGGCCGGTCAGACCGAGTGCCATTTCTGCCGCGCTCCTCCCCCACACCGCCGACTTATCGCCAGTACTGAATCAACGGGGCAGGGCGCCCGCAAAGGAGATAGTTCAATGGCTCGGGGCATCACGGAACTGGACGTGCACGGCGCCGCTGACGCGCTTGTCGCAAAGGGCGAGCGCCCGACGGTGGAGCGCGTTCGGGCGCACCTAGGTACGGGTTCCCCGAACACGGTAACGCGCTTGCTGGAGACTTGGTGGCAAGGTCTCGGAAGACGGTTAAATCCTGAGAGCCCAAGCGCGAAAGGCGCTCCGGCTGTCTTGGGGAAAATTGCCGGGAAATGGTGGACGCTAGCGCTAGAACATGCGCGTGATGCGGTCCGTGCTGAGTTCTCCGACGTGCGCGAGGACCTTGCACTCAAACAAGAGGAGCTTCTTGCCCGGTCCAAGGTGCTTGCAGATGAGAAGAGCGCTACCCAAGCGAGGTCGGAAGCGGCGATTGCTGCCGAACGCATCGCATGCGCCCGGGCTTCCGAATTGCAGCGATTGGTCGATAAGCTTCAGCTGCAGGCTGCGGAACTGGACGGGCAACGAACCGCCGCTATTCAGCGACTTGAGCATGTGGAGGCCTCAGGCCAGGCGCTGTACGACAGGCTCCAAGAGACTGAGGAATCGGCGAGATCTGAGCGCGAGAGCCTGGCTGAGCACGTCAGATCTGTCGAAACCCGCGCGTTGGGTGATCTTGACCGCGCTAGACAAGAAGGCCTGGCCAAGCTCCAGAACTTGCCGGCAGATCTAGAGGCTGCGCTTAAGCGGATCCAGGTGACCGCTGGTCCACGGAAGACAAGCTCCAATCAGCGGGCTAAGAAGAGCTCATCCAAGGACACGAATTAGGAACAACGGCTTAGGAACACCGGCAGCCGTAGTAGCGCACCCGTACGATCAGAGAATTAACATAATACACATTATGCGAAATGACATATCTGACGCGCTCTATTGATGCCTGCGCCGATTGGCCGCTTCCAGGCACTGCATCCAGGTGAAGCACGCACCCAGCGCCTTGCCGTCGACCTCCCTCTTGGCGGAAAAGCTAAACTCTGCTCTACCTTCAAGGAGCTCAGTCAATATGTCATGGCAGACCCCGCCACCGCTCACCGAAGTACAGCGGGCAATCTCCCTGTTCTTCGACGAGCTTCGCTTGAATCCTGGCCAGGTACCGTCTTCCGTATCGATCAAGGCATTCAGTGGGCGCAGCCAAGCTGACACCTTGGAGCACCATCTGCGCTGGCTGTGGGATGATCTGGAAGACTGGGTGGCCGAACTGCCTGACATCAGCTTTGAAGGCCCGTGGTTGAGTCATATCACCTCGCTTGGCGACGCCCCGGAGCTGGCGCTGGCCTGGCGGATCCAGGCGGACGACCGCAACCGGATCGTTGAACATGATTGGGTGACCGTCAACGTGCAGTACGACGGCGAGCCGACCGACAGCACAGCCCGCTTCGACATGACCAAGGTCGATGGTCGCTACGTGCTCGCGCTTGACTCCATTCGCGTCATCTAATGGGATCAGCGGCTGAGCATGGAGAGCGATGAACTCATTGCCCCGGCCCCTGGCGATTGGCTACCTTTACCCACCGCGTATCGGTGCTGAGCAAGGTCCATCAGCTGCAGCAACTGGCCAATCCCATCGACAGCGTTGAGGTGCGCCAGCTGCTGGCCAGTGCCCGCCGCAGCGCGCACAAGCGTGGCGAACGCCCGCAGAAGAAGGCGGCCATTACCCGGATCGAGCTGCAGGTGCTGCTGGTCACCTGCGGAAACGACCTGGCCGGCCTGCGCGATCGCGCCCTGCTCTGCTTTGCCTTTGCCAGCGGCGGCCGCCGTCGCAGCGAAGTCGCCGCGGCCACGGACGCTGCAGGACGGGCCAAAGGTGGGCGGCAGTCCCGATAAGCCGCTTCTGGGCGCGGCCGCGACCGCGTTGCAGGCGTGGCTGGACGCCGCCCAGCTCACCGAAGGGGCGCTGTTACGTCGAGCGATCGCGCCATTGCACTGATCATCCAGCGCCGCGCTAAGCAAGGCGGCCTAGACGGAGACTTCGGCGGACAAAGCCTGCGCTCGGGTTTTATTGGCGCAGCCCCTTCACCCCGAACAGGTTACTTGCACGCATCGAACACTAGGTCATCCATGCGCCGAGTCAGTTCAAAGGACCGATGTAGGCCTGCCGCCGCGAACGCTGAGGCGCGACTAGCCTTTGCAGCCTCACAGCGACTCGGGTCTTTGTACTTGCTGATCGAAACACCCCTGACCCCGCCTGACTGACTGGCATAGCCATACGCCTGCGGCTGGCTGGCGCGGCGCTGAATCAGTTCACGCTGAATTCCTTCAAGCCGCTGCTGGCGGTATGGACTGGGCGCTTCAGGCACAGCATCCCATGTCTTCACAGGTGCTCCCTTTGCACATGGGGCGGACTGATAGACCGCCTGACCGCCATCAACGCATTTGTGCACCTGTTGAGCGGATGCGGAACAACTGCAGAGTAGCGTGACAATCAAAAGTATCGCTCTTACGTCCATGTAGCCCCCTATAGCTGCCAGGAGAATACCAAAAGCCCGCGTGACGCGTCACGCTAATTGCCGCTGTACCGATTTTGCAGGGACGCAGGGAGCGTAGCCATTGGCCGCTCGCCGACCGAGATGAGCACGCGCGGAGTTGCACGGTCGTCCCGCGCTGGGGTTGATCCTGGCGCAGCCTGGAGCGAACCTTCGCTGTTGGCAGCCCTGCCCTGCTCCAGGCAGCCCCTGTCGCGGACACGCCTGTATGGTCAGGGCTCCGCCACTTGCGCTGGGACGTGGACGAAAAAACTGCGGCACAGCCGGCACGGCGCGGCCCGCCTGCGAGGTGCCGATGCTGCTCAGGCGAGCCACGAGAATCCATGGAAATACAGACTTCGGAGTTGGATCATGAATCTTGAGGACGCAAACATGTACCTCACCCGGCAAGACGCAGTCGAGCGCTTCTGGCTGTGGTCTCTCGATGGTGCAAGGAAGGCGGATTCTGAAAGGGAGACAGATTCTCTATTGCCTCGTCGCGTCACCTTGTTCGAGGTTCAGTTCTCCAACAGACGCGAGCGCAGTATCGAGACGTTTCACCTAAGCATCAGGAGAGCTGCGTCAATCGGCGGTAGTCCGTCACGCCCGGTTGTCCAGGTAGTCCGTGGAGGATCTCAGGTTTTCTCAAACACCAGCGGTTCGTTCAGCATTACCGTCGACCATGGTCGCCACGTTGCAAAGATCGGCCCTAAAGGTTGGGTTGGCATTTACCAGGATAAAACTTTTTATGGCCGCGGCCTGGCAACGTTCTGTCTGAGCTGGCTCTCAGCCCGTTGCACCCTGGCTGGACTAGGCGGTTACACGATGGCCGACATTTCTCTCAGCGCAGTAGACGCTAAGGACGATGACCAGCGAGAACGACGAAACAACCTCTACCGGCGACTTGGCTATGCTGTGCAGGTAACAGATATCGAAGGTTCATTCAGCTGCCATCGTACGGTTCGCGATCTTGTAGCCGACGGCACAAAATTTCTCCCTAACCTCATCTGTCCAGCTGCGATCAGCACCCTGCTCACTGATGGGGGGGATGACATCAAAGATGGCGCGGACGCCACAGATTTCCTGCAGGCCATCGGCCGACTCGCCTGAGTGAGGGCCCCGCAGCGTTACAGGTGCCCAGCGCAAAGTGGAGTTGGCGGAATGCTGGATATGCTGCGACTTCGACATCCTGCCATAGGCGCGGCTCAATTCATCCAGGGTACTCGTCATGCCCTCCCCTCGCCCACACCCCGCTCAACTTCTCCGCAAGAGGATCATCTTCTCCTGCGACATGTCGCGCATCGTGTAAGGAATACCTCCGGTTCCATAACCGGACTCCCGGCGCCCTGCAAACGGCATCCAGTCGGTGCGGAACGCAGTAGGGTCGTTGATCATCACAGCCGAGGCGTCCAGCCGGTTGGCCGCGCGCATCGCGATATCGATGTCCTGCGCGAAGACGCTTGCCTGGAACGCGGTAGGCAACGAGTTCGCCCGCGCGATAGCCTCGTCAAGCTCGCTATAGCGGTACACCGCCACCACCGGGCCGAAGACCTCCTGCGTGGTCACCCGGGCGTCGCTGGCAGGGTCGAGCAGCATGGTGGGCTGCAGCGTCGTTTCGGAAAGGCGCTTGCCGCCGGTTGCACACTGCGCCCCACCCTGCACCGCCTCTTCGATCCATTCGGCCACCCGATCGGCCTCGCGAGGCTGGATCAGCGGACCCACCTCGGTTTCTTTCAATGTGGGGTCGCCGGTACGGAGTTTTTCCACGCGCGCGATCAGCGCCTGGGTGAAGTCGTCGGCGATGGCGTTGTGCACGAAGATGCGCTGGGTGGATACGCAGACCTGTCCGGCGTGGTAATACCCGCCTTTGACGATGGGTTCGATGATCCTGGCCAGGTCCGCGCTGCGGTCCACGATGGCCGGCGCAACGCCACCATGTTCCAGCGCCGAGCGCGCCCCGTGTGCGAGCTTGGCATGCAACGACCACCCGACCCGGGCCGAGCCGATGAAGCTGAGGAAGGCAACGCGCGGGTCGGTGACAAGCGCCTCGGCCAGCGCGTTGCCATCCGGCAGGAAGCTCTGGCACCACGGCTCCGGCAGGCCTGCCTCGTGGACCATCGCCACGAACTCCAGGCAGGACAGCGGCGTGGTCGACGCCGGCTTGATGATGACCGGGCATCCCACCGCGATGGCAGGCGCAACCTGGTGGACGATCAGGTTCAGCGGGTGATTGAATGCCGAGATCGCCGCGACGACGCCGATCGGCTCGCGGGTGGTGAAGGCCCAGCGATTCTCCGCCGCCGCTGAAAGGCCCATCGGGATCTCGCGGCCGGCAAAGTTGCGCAGCTCATCGGCAGCGTTGTGGACGCCATCAATGGCGCGGGTGGTCTCGACGATCGCATCGGGCAGCGGCTTGCCGCCCTCGCGCGCGATCTGCAGGGCCAGATGGTCGCGTTTGGCCTCCATCAGTGCGGCCAGCTTGCGCAGGATCGCGATGCGCTGGTGAGGCTGGAGCCAGCCGTCGCGGTTCTTGAATACCCGCTGGGCGGCGCTGAGCTTGCGTTCCAGCGCCGCGGCATCGTCGAACGGGACGTCGGCGATGGGTGCGCGATCGAAGGCTTGTACGACGGTCAACATGGGGGGTTCCTTGTGTTGGGCATCACCGCGACCGCTTACGCACAGCCCACGTCGGGCGTGCGGTTGCGCAGTTCGTCGACCAGGACGCGGGTGTTTTCGGAGTAGTCGATGGGCACATCCAGCAGGTGGACGCCACCGCCAGCGAGGGCGGCCTCGATCGTGGGCACCAGCTGGTCCACTGCCGTGATCCGGGTGCCCTTCGCACCATAGGCTTCGGCGTAGCGCACGAAATCAGGATTGCCGAAGCGCATGCCAAAGTCTTCGAAGCCGTCGACCGCCTGCTTCCAGCGGATCATGCCGTAGGCGCTGTCATTGAGGACGATGACCACCAGGTTCAGGCCCAGCCTGACGGCGGTTTCCATCTCCTGCGAATTCATCATGAAGCCACCGTCGCCACAGACCGCCAGCACGCGGCGCTGCGGAAACAGCATCGATGCCATCATGGCCGACGGCAGGCCGGCGCCCATGGTGGCCAGCGCGTTGTCGAGCAGCAGGGTGTTGGCCACATGCGTACGGTAGTTGCGGGCGAACCAGATCTTGTACATACCGTTGTCGAGGCAGACGATGCCGTCTTCGGGCATCGCCTGCCGCACGTCATGGACCAGGCGCTGGGGCGTGACCGGGAAGCGGTCCTCCTCGGCGCGGTCGTTGAGGCGGGACAGTATCTTCTTGCGTAGCTCACTGGTGCCGGCATCTTCGATCAGTTTGCCCTCCAGGCGCTCGGCAAGCGCGGTGGCACTGGCGCCGATGTCGCCGATCACCTCGATATCGGGGTGGTAGACCTGTTCGACCGTGGCGGACTGGAAGCCGACATGGATGACCTTGGGCCCGCCGTTGTCTTTCATCAGGAACGGCGGCTTTTCGATGGTGTCATGGCCGATGGCAAGGATCAGGTCCGCGCGCGCGACAGCCTCGTGGACATAGTCGCCTTCGGACAGCGCAGCGGTGCCCATGTACAGGTTGGAGCCGCCGGTAACGGCGCCCTTGCCCATCTGGGTAGTGAAAAATGGCAGGCGCGTGCGGGCGACGAATGAGGAAAGCGCGTCGGTCAGCGAGGGACGGCTGCAGGCCGCACCGATCATCACCAGGGGGCGCTTGGCGGCAAGGATGGCAGTGACGGCCCGGTCGAGCGCTGCGTCAGGGGCGACGGGCCGGTCCAGGGGGTGCACCGAAATCACCGGCACCGCGTCGACCTCTTCGCCGGCGACATCCTCCGGGAGTTCCAGGTGCACCGGGCCCGGCCGCTCCTCCATGGCGACGCGGAAGGCATCGCGCACCATGGCCGGAATGGCCGCGGGGCTGACAATCTGGCGGGTCATTTTCGTGAGCGGCTTCATCGAGGCCACGATGTCCACGATCTGGAAGCGCGCCTGCCGGGCGCTCATCACCGCCTTCTGGCCGGTGATCAGGATCATCGGCCACGCCCCGAGATGGGCGTAGGCCGCGCCGGTGGAGAAGTTCAGTGCACCGGGGCCGAGGGTGGCGAGGCAGACCCCGGGCCTGCCCGTGAGGCGGCCGTGGGTGGCCGCCATGAAGGCGGCGGCCTGTTCGTGACGGGTGAGGACCAGCTCGATGCGGGAGTTCCGCAGGGATTCCAGGAAATCGAGGTTTTCCTCGCCCGGAACGCCGAAGATGCGGTCTACGCCCTCATTTTCGAGTGCGGCGACCAGGAGGTCTGAGCCCTTGGGCATTGCTTCGATCCTTGCGGTGATGAACTGCGGGCAGTTCGGTGCCATGGGGAAAAGCGTGGTGTGGGACGACTATACGCCCGACACTGTGCACACCCGTCGAAGAGACAGCATCACGCGGTGGGACGGTGCGATCCATGAGGCGCTTGTCAGCCGCAGATGCGTTGCCCGCTTGTGCCGCCGATATCAGCTCGGTTTACTGCCGAAACCCGCCCATCCGCAGTGCCATGTCCATCGGGTTCTGGTTTTCCGTCCGTGCAATCGCCAGCAATATCGATAATCTGCCCGCAGCCACGCATGCCGAAGGAGAGCGCATGGATAAGCAGGAAGGCATCGCCCTGATGCCAGCGGCCCCGGAAGACGTTGAACAGCTCTGCACATCGCTCCAGCAGTTCAATCATCCCTTCACCGGTGGTGGTCAGGAGTCCGAATTGAGGATTGTGGCGCGGTGCCCACAGGGGGCGCTGCTGGGCGGCATTCTGGCGGACGTGGCACTGGGCTGGCTTGAGCTCCACGTGCTCTGGGTGGAGCCTGGCGAGCGGTCGGCAGGTTTGGGCACCGCACTGCTGGAGGAGTGCGAACGCCGCGCGCGTGAGCAGGGCGCCCACTCGGCCCGTTTGGACACCTTCGACTGGCAGGCCGAGGGGTTCTATGCGCGCCACCGCTACGTTGTATTTGCCCGGCTGGCCGACTACCCGCTGGGACACGAGCGGGTGTTCATGCGCAAACGCCTGGCGTGACCCCACCACCCCGCCCTTCCTGCCCGCTCATGCCTTGGCAAAGTGCCGGATGGAATCGGCGACGGGTGTCTGCCCCTGGGTCAGCTCGATGATGATGCGCGATACCGAGGGGTTCTCGATGATCTCCAGCAGGGTGGCCGCGACATCGTCCCGACTGACATCTCCATACGGAATGGCCAAGCCGGTGCGGACCCTCCCGGTACCAGATCGAGCAGTACAGAACGGCTGCGCAGAACGCCAGGCGGGCCGGTTTTGATGGCGTGGAGGTCCACTCGGCCAACAGCTATCTGCTCGACCAGTTCCTGCGCGATTCAACCAATCAGCGCACAGACCGCTACGGCGGCTCCATTGAGAACCGTGCGCGCGTGACCTTGGAAGTCACGGAAGCGATCGTCAAGATCTGGGGAAGTGATCGGGTGGGCATTCGCCTCTCCCCGGTGACTCCGGATGCCGGCAACACGCCGCCGGACAGTAACGTCATGGCGCTGCATGGCTACCTCATCGAGAAGCTCAATGCCTTCAACCTGGCGTACCTGCACTTCGTCGAAGGTGCCACGGCGACCAGCCGCAGCGTCCCGGACGGCGTAGACATGGAAGCCCTGAGCGCCCTGTTCAACGGGCACTTCATCGGTAACAACAACTACGACCTGGAAATGGCCATCGAACGACGGGCCAGCGGCAAGATCGATTCGGTCGCCTTTGGTCGCCTCTTCATCTCCAACCCGGATCTGGTTGAGCGCCTGCGACGCGGCGCCGAACTTGCCATTGCGCCGCGCGAGTCCTACTACGGCGGTGGTGCGAAGGGCTACACGGACTGGCCGAGCGGCCGCTATTGAGCACGCTTCCTGGCGAAGGCGCCGGCAGACACCCTGGAGAGATCCAGGTGAGCTGTCGGCGCACCAGCGTACCCGGCAGCCCCCGTGGCACTGAACTGTGTCGCCCGGGAATGGCCACGGATGAGGGGGCGCCCGGCGCGGATGGGGCCTCCATGCTGCCGACACCGGCATGGGAGGGATACCCTGCTGGGTATGCAAGTGCATGTTGGGCAGCGCCCTGCCCTCACGTTCAGCGCTGACGCTCCGGGCGAGACAACGGGCCAGCGTGCAACGGCAGCTTGCAGCATGTCGTCCAAGGCATTGTCAGTGCGTGTCAGACACCCCTGCGGCGAATGAAGGCGAACAGCATCACTTCTGCCGCCACCAATGCGGCCGCGACCAGCAGGCCGGTCATCAGTGGGTCGTGACCGGAGCCCCTGAGCGCGTGCCCGACCAACAGGAATGCCAGGTTATACACCAGGGTGCCGAGGGTCGCAGCGGCGACAAAGCGCCTGAACCCCACCCTCATCACCCCCGCAGGCAACGCCAGGTAGATCCGTGCCACGGGAACACCTTGCCCGGCAAATGACACCAGGAACGTGTTCCGCTTGTACGCCGCACCCAGTCGGTCGTAGTGATCGACCGTGAAGAATACGTAGCGGCCATAGCGAGAGATGGCACGGCGGACACGGTTGTCGCCCAGGAAGTCACCAATCTGGTACCAGACGGCTGAAGCCAAGGTCGACCCAAGCGCGCTGACAATAAGAACACCTGCAAGCTGGGGGAGACTGTTGGCCGACATGCCGAGGATCATGAGCATCAGATACGACGGAATGACGGGGATGAACTTCTCGAATAGCGCCATCACGAAAACGCCGGTCAACCCGTAGCTGGCCACCAGCATAAGGATCTCCTCGGAGCTCATGCTTTCTGCCCTTCGGCCGCCCGAATCTCAAAGACAGAAGCGGGGGGCAAGTTCATCCAGGCTCTTCCCACGCGAAAGGCGCGCAGGCCCAACTGGTCCAGCACAGGCTGGGGCACCGAGCAGCGCGAGGAGTATGTGAACAGAAAGAGCGCGCCATCCGGGCGGAGGTTCTTCATCGCGCCGCCCACGATCTGTCGAACCTTGTTCTCCGGCATGCTCAGCAGCCCCAACCCACACACCACCGCACCGAAACCATCGCTCCTGAGTGGCGGCAGGTGCGCCAACGCGGTCGCATCCATCTGGCGAACCTGCGCGCCCGGAATGATCTGCCTCAGCACGCTGGCGAAGCGAGGTCCATATTCGATCAACGTAAGATTCTCGGCGCGCACACCCCGTTCCATCAGCATGGTCGTGAACACGCCCGTACCAGGCCCCAGCTCGAGAACCGGGCCGGTCCTGCTGCTGATGGAGCGCGTGATGAGCCTGGAGAGTGCCTTGCCGGAGGGGGCCACGGCGGCGACGGAGCATGGTCGTTTGATCCACTCGGAGAAGAACAGTAGTACGCGCGAAGGGTCCATGGATGCTCGGTGTCGGTCTTGATTGAGGTCGGTGAATGGGCAGGCATCTTCCCGCCACGCCAAACGCGGACAGTGCCACTGCTGTCTGTCGTGAGTCTGTCCGGCCTCGCAGGCTATCCGTGCAGCGGTTTGGTGAACCCCGCGCCCTGCTGGGGCATCAGGACAGACTGTCGACAGAATCGACGGTCAGCATGCGGGCCCCGTCCATGACTGGATCTGCGCGCCGCACCTATATGCGGGCGGCAGTAACACCGGTCCGGCTCCCATACACCCCCTGCCATGCGAAATGCCGCTGCGGCGCTATCGGCCGCCATGATTCTGTCCAGCTGTTCGGATCTATCACCGCCCTATCTCCGGCCATCGATCACGACAGCCAGCGATGTAGCGCAGCTTCGCCCTGCCTCGACATCCCCACTACTTGACCAGATAGCGAGCGCCCCGTTGCGCGCGGCGGTCTCCCTCGCTGTGGCCCACAATCAGGACATTCAGGTCGCTGTGTTGAACGTCGAGCGCGCACGGCAGCTCCAGGGCATCACGCGGAGCGAGTCGCTGCCCGGTTTTGAGGTAAATGGCAGTAGCGGCAGGTCACACCGGACGCCGACATCGTCCTCCATCTCAGTCGCCATGGCGTCCTACGAGATAGACCTGTTCGGACGCGTCAAGAATCTCAAACAGCGCGCATTGCACGACTATCTGCGGCGCGACGAGATTGCGCGCGGCGCGCGTATCACCGTGGAGTCAGAGACCGTGCAGGCTTGGTTGGCATTGGCTGCCGACATGAAGCGCGAGCGCGGTGCCTTGATGCGATTGCAGCTTCTCACTGGCCTGTATGAGAGAACACTGTTGAGGTTCCGTCACGGCGCCGATGGTCAAGCGGAACTGGCACGGGCAGACACGGCGGTACAAGCGGCGAAGCAGGACGCGTTGGCGCGATCGATCCAGGTTCAGAAAAGTCAGAACGCGCTGGAGCTCACCATAGGCGGCGGCCTTTCGCTGCCCTCCCTGCCGGAAGCAGATACGCCGCTTGAGGATCTGTTCAAGAGCAACGCCCGCGTCCCGCGGGAGGTGCCCTCGGAGCTCCTGCTCTTGCGACCGGATGTGCTGACTGCCGAGCACGCACTGCAGGCAGCGTATGCAGGCGTTGGTGTCGCGCGCGCGGAGCGACTGCCCCGACTCAGCATCACCAGCAGCTACTCGACCGCCCTCGACGGCGGGCACCAATCCAGGTCCATCTGGGATGCCGCTGCGAACCTGGCGGCCCCACTGATCGATCACGGAGCAGCCAGAATTAGAGCCGGGGTCGCGACGATGGATCAGCAGATTGCGACCGCCGAATATCGCAGAACGGTACACGCAGCTATCCGTGAGACTGGCGATGTCCTTGCCGATGCAGACGCTGCGGATCGTGCGGTCTGCACCGCTGCGGCGGTCGTGGCGGCGGCTCAGCGGCAGATGACGATTGAGCGGCGCCGGTACGAGGCGGGTGCCAGCGCGCTATCCGATTTTCTGCGCGCTGAACAGCTATTGAGCATGGCCGAGGACCAGAAGATCCAGGCATCGCAGTCACGGGTCGGGGGATACGTCGCCCTGTATCGCGTGCTGGGCGGGACATGGGCGGTCCACACCCAGACCGTCAATGACCATAGCGCCATCACGCGAGGGGATGGCTGTGAAGACTAGGATGAAGCGTGCGCTCATCGCAGGTGCGGTACTGGGTGTGCTGGGTTTCGGCACCGCCCTGGTCTTGAGCAGGTCAGAGTCAGCGCCTCCCTCCACCGCCGTCGTGCAGACCGGCAATGTGGAGCAGACCGTCCTGGCCACCGGCCGGATCAGGGCGGCGCAGCTGGTCGATGTGGGCGCACAGGTTACCGGCCAGGTCATCCGCCTGCATGTGAAGCTCGGTGACGTGGTCAGCAAAGGTCAGCCTATTGCGGAGATTGATGCGCTTCCACAGCGTAACGCGCTGCGCAATGCGTCCGCACAGGTACGAAGCGCCGCGGCGCGCCTGAAGGCACGCCAAGCCACACTGAGACAGCTCCGGCTGGAGGCTGAACGCCAAGCTGTGTTGATGACGAGCGATTCCACCGCACGCGCGCAGTTTGAGTCCGCACAGGCCGCGTTCGCTGCTGCCCGGGCGGAGGTGGACGCCTTGGAAGCAGATGCTGAGCAGGCGCGGATCGCTGCCGAAACTGCCGAGCTCAACCTCTCCTATACGCGGGTGACCGCACCGATGGACGGCGTGGTGGTTGCGGTGGTCACTGAGCAGGGCCAGACCGTGAATGCCAATCAGTCTGCACCGACCATCGTCAAGCTGGCCGATCTGCAGACCATGGTGATCAAGGCGCAGGTTTCCGAGGCGGACATCGCACAGGTAGCGCCGGGCATGCCTGCCTACTTCACGTTGATGGGACCCGATGACCGTCGGCACCAAGCAACACTGACGGAGGTGGAGCCGGGCCCTGTGTCTCTCGCCCAGCAACGATCTGATGATCCGTCAGCGTCCGGCACGGATGGCGGTGGTTCGAAGGCGGTCTACTACAACGCGATCCTGCGGGTGCCCAACCCGGACCGCCAACTACGGATCGACATGACAGCCAGGACCACCATCGTGGTGGCCGAGGCGACGGAGGTCCTCATGGTTCCATCTGCCGCCATCACGGTGGATGTTGTCGTCGGAACCAGAAGCGCGCGCGTGCTCAGGGCCGACGGAGGCATCGAGCATCGAATCCTGAAGATCGGCCTGGACAACCGCAACATGACGGAGGTGAAATCGGGTCTGCGCCGGGGTGAGCGGGTACTCCTTGGGGAGGGCCGGCCGTGACGGGACAGATCGCGGCCGCCATGCCCGCATCCCGAGCAGCTGGCGAAAACGTTCCGATGCTGCAGTTGATCGATGTGAATCGTGAGTTCGCCGCTGTCGGAGGCCCCGCAACCCGTGTCCTTGACAGCATCAACTTGAGCATCGAGACCGGCGACATGGTGGCGATCATCGGTCCGTCTGGCTCAGGGAAGTCCACGCTGATGAACATACTCGGCTGTCTTGATCGCCCCACCAGCGGCAGACTCCTGGTACAGGGTATCGATGCCGCAGCGATGCACCCGGAGGCCTTGGCGAGGCTTCGCCGTGAGCACTTCGGCTTCATTTTTCAGCGCTATCAGCTTCTGTCTTCGCTGGATGCGATCGCGAACGTGGAGATGCCGGCGATTTATGCCGACGTGCCTCCGGTGACGCGTCGGGCGCGTGCGGTGACGCTGCTGGAGCGCCTGGGGCTGGGTGCACGCATGGATCACAGGCCAAACCAGCTTTCCGGTGGCCAGCAGCAACGTGTTTCCATCGCCCGCGCGTTGATGAACGGTGGTCATGTGATTCTTGCCGATGAGCCCACAGGTGCACTCGACCAGGCCAGCGGACAGGACGTGCTGGAGATTCTGAAAGACCTTCATGGCCAGGGACACACGGTCATCGTGGTCACTCACGATCCGCATGTCGCGGCGCACGCGGACCGCGTTATCGAGGTCCGCGACGGTCGCGTGGTGAGGGATGATCGTGTCGCACGCGGGCACGCTGTTGCGGAGCCGCCGACTACAGTGTCTGGGCCATCCCCTGTCTCTAGAAGCCCTGTTGGCGGGACGCGCTGGGGTCGTCTTCTGGAATCCTTTGACATCGCGCTCCGCTCCATGCGGTCGCACAAGCTGCGCACATTGCTCACGATGCTGGGAATCATCATCGGCATTTCGTCCGTGGTGTCGGTGATCGCGCTTGGCGAAGGATCCAAACAGAAGATCCTTTCCGATATCAGCGCCCTGGGCACCAACACGGTCGAAGTGCTGCCCGGAACCGGTCCAGGTGACCGTTTGGCAGATACCGTACGCACGCTCACGGCCGACGATGCCGAGGCATTGGCCAGCCTGCCCTTTGTCGACAGTGCGACCCCAACGATGACGTCCAGTGCCAACGTGAGGAGCGCAGGGGTGGAGGCACTGGCCACAGTCAACGGCGTCGGATGGCAGTACTTCCGTGTGCGCGGGCTGGAGTTCGTGCAAGGCGGGCCGTTCGCCCACCAGGATGTAGCCCGCCTGGGGCAGCAGGCCGTGATCGACACCGCGACCCGGGAGCGGCTCTTCCCCGGCCAGAAGAACGTCATCGGCGAAGTGATGCTGGTCTCTGGCGTGCCGGTCAGCATCGCGGGCGTCACCGCGCCCGAAAAGGGGGTCCTTGCCGGCACCTCCCTGAGCATCTGGTTGCCTTACACAAGCGTTGCTGGACGACTGGGCGATTCGCAGGTCAGTAGCCTCACCGTTCGACTTGAAGCAGACGCCTCAAGCGTCTCGGCTGAGCGCGCCATTGAACGACTGCTGCGCCAGCGTCATGGGGGAAACGACTTCTTTCTCAGCAGTTCCGACTCGATCCGGAAGACGATCGAGAGTACGACCCAGACCATCACGTTGTTGATTTCCAGCATTGCGCTGATCTCCCTTCTCGTGGGCGGCATCGGCGTCATGAACATCATGCTGGTCTCGGTGACCGAGCGTATCCAGGAGATCGGCGTGCGCATGGCGGTGGGGGCACGGCAATCGGACATCCTTGCTCAGTTCCTGATCGAGGCCATCCTGGTCTGCATGATCGGGGGGGGCATCGGCCTTGGCGTGGCGTTGAGCCTGGCGGGCGTTGTTGCGCTGCTGGATCTGGGGATACGCATGGTCATATCGCCGTGGTCGCTGTTGGGGGCCGTGGGCGTTTCCTCTGCCATCGGGATCGGGTTCGGATTCCTGCCGGCGCGGAGCGCCTCGCGACTGGATCCAGTAAAGGCGTTGAGCTCGCGCTGATATCCCAGCTGCGCCCGGCCGGTCCAGTCCGGCCCGCGCAGCCGACCGCGCAACGGTTCACCCGAAGATCAATCTGAACCGTGCGCCGGTCGCGGCGGTGTCCAGCAGGGCCACCTGGCCGCCATGGCGAAACATGACCTGCTGCACCAGATCCAAGCCAAGGCCGGCGCCACGTCCATCTTTGGCACCGCGCTGGAACGCCTCGAAGATCCGTTCGCGGTCGGCGGCCGGGACGCCCTCCCCTTCATCGGTTACGTCGATATAGCGATCGGCGCTGACTCGAATCGTGATCTGCCCCGCGCGGCCACCATAATTGATAGCATTCTGGACGAGGTTGGCGAGCGCGCGTTCAATCGAATGTCTGTCCACGGCAACCTCGACCTGCTCGGCATCGGCATCAAACGCAACCTCGTAGCCTGCTGCAAACGCCAAAGGGGCCATGTCCAGCACCACCGAGCGCGCGATCTCCACCAGATCCTGTGGCACGAGCGGGAGTTCCTCTGATTCGAAGCGATGGATATCCAGCAATTGCCCGGCCAAGGAGCTCAATCGGGCTGCGTCTTCGAGCAGGCGCGCCTTGAGTGGCGAGCTCGGCAGTGCCGACAGTCTGGTCGACAGGATCGCGACCGGGGTTCTCAGTTCATGCGCGGCATCGGCAATGAAGCGCTGGTGCTTCTTCATTGCGGTGTCGAGCCGGTCCAGCGCGTGGTTCACCGCGGTGACGACGGGCACGACCTCATCCGGGATATCGTCCTCTGAGAGACGGTTTTCGCTGTTGGCAAGGTTCAATCGGGACGCTTCATCGGCAGTACGGCGAAGGGTCAAGAGTGTCCGGCGAACAACAAACGGCACGATCAGCAGCGTTGACAGCGACACCAATCCAGCGATGATCAAGGTCTGCCAGAGTACAGACGATGCAAGCAACGAAACAGCGATCGGTTCAATGCGGCCTTCGCCGCCGAACAGAATCTTGACGCTCCCGCCCTTCCCCGCGAAGGTCTGGAGGTAGATTCGACCAGCGCCAGGGTCGCTCGGCAGGGGCAGGAAGTTCGCGCTCTCAATGCGGGCGATGGCCTTCTGGTAGGCGGCCAGGCCCGCAGGCGGATCGCCCTCTTTCAGCATGTTTCCGCGCTCATCGGAAATGATGAACCACATTCGATCTGAATGATCGCGCAGTCGCTGCAGCGAATCTGTCCGCGCCAACGTCAGGCGCCCGTGCGCATCGTGGCTGACCGCCTCGCTGAGCGTCGTCATGGCCACGGCACTGAACGCAGGACTTTCGCCGTCAGTATCTTCCAGAACAAAGAACATGACGACCATGAAAAGCACGATACCAGCCAGCCCGATCACCAGGGCATGGGCGGCGATCAGGTTTCGGACCAGCCGCCAGCGCAGAGAGCGCCCGAAAACGCTCATTGCGCAGACCTCAGCATGAAGCCCAGCCCCCGAACCACATTGATCACGACACCGGCGTCGGCATCGGCCAGCTTCCTGCGCAGGCGCGAAACCGACGTGTCCAACGCGTTCGGCTGGACATTGTCATCCATCGAGAACACCGCATTCATCAGCGCCTCGCGGGTAACCATCCTTCCAAAGCGGCGCATCAGGGCTTCGAGGACTAGCAGTTCACGGCGCTTGAGATCGACCGGTTGCGTCGCCACCGTCGCCAGGTGGCTGCCAAAATCGTAGTCCAACCGCCCGACGGTGACGATGTCGGTCTTCAGTTGTGCTGGTCGGCGTGAAAGCGCCCGTAGCCGCGCCAGCAGCTCCTCGGTAGCAAACGGCTTGGCCAGGTAGTCATCGGCACCCACATCCAATCCTGCCACCCGCTCGGCCAGATCGCCCAGTGCAGTGAGGACCAGCACCGGCGTACTGTCGCCTTGTGCACGTAACCATCGGACAAACGCCAGGCCATCGCCATCAGGCAGTTGCCGGTCTACGATCAGGATGTCAGCCGGGCCGGCCAAGGCCATCTGGCGTGCCAACGCCAAGGTCGCCGCATGCTCCACCACCATGTTGTAGGCGTGAAGGACATCGCTGATGGCCGAGGCCATTTCGGGTTCGTCTTCTACGAGGAGTATCTTCATTGGGCACCAGGATCAAGGCAGCCTTGTAGCACTCATTCTTGTCCGTAGTCTGTCGGCAGCCCTGAGGCGACGCAACACGCACGCGGCATGGCACAAGGCCCACCGACTTGGCCGCACGCTCCACTGCTGAACGGGAGCCAGGCGCCACGTCCAGCGCCGATGAATTGGCACCACCCGGCGGCAAGCGCCACGTCGGTCCGTCAGCTCCGGACCTGCTGAGACGACCAGGCCTGGTCGCCCCGGTCAGGGAGCGTCCGCACCGCCTGCCCGCCTGCCGGCGCTCGCCCGATCGGGAAGCCTCCAGCAGAGCCTCACTCACTGATCGCCGATACACTGCCGGCCACCACGCGCCAGATGCCCTCCTTCTGTACCCAAGTGCGGAGATAACGGAACCGGCCGGCAAACGGCGCGCCCATGAGCGTGCCAGACAGCTCAGCGGTGACGGCCGTGATGCATGTCGTGCCGTACGAGCGCACCTCTACCGTGTGCCAGACCGCCTGGAGCATGCGCTGCGACCCCGAGCGATGCAGCTGCAGATCGTCGGCCTTCGTATACATGCCACCTCCTGGTCCGACGAACAGCAGGTCATCGTCAATCAGGGCGTCCAGCTCGGCGACATCGCTGTGCAGCATGGCGAGGCGAAGCCGCTCTTCATACTCCTGAATCTGCATATGCGTCAGTTCTCCAGATGGCGTTGCGATGTTGATTGTCGTGCAATCGGCCATGGTTTGGCGCTTGATCGGGTGCGCGTGGCCAGGGCCTTTTCCGCCTCCGGCACCACGCTGTGGATCACCGCCACGCCACCCACGCCCCCGGCGGCACGGACTGCACCTCGATGGCCGTTGCCCGCGCCGCCCTGACCAGGGCGCCAAGCGGATCGTCCACTTCCTGGTAGGCCTCTACGCCGGAGATCCCGTAGTGGATCGGGACGACCGACCGCGCACTCAGCACGGTGGCCGCAGCGATGGCCTGCTCGGGGGTCAACACGCCTGGCTGACCGCTGACCGGTGTGCGCCACCCAAATCGGGCGCCGTTGATCGGCAGGAACGCCACGTCGAAGGGACCGAGCTGGCGACCGATCTTCCACCAGTGGCCGTGCCACATCGTGTCTCCGCCATGGAATATCCGCCGGCCGGCGGCCGATACCACCCATGAAACCTGGGTGTCGCCGTATCCATCCGAGGCCGGCACCGCCGTGGCGGTAAAGTCACCCAGCAGCTGAGGCTCCCAAAGGCGTGCGGACCGCGCCCGTGCTCCCCCGGGGACGGGAAGCGGATGCGTCCCCTCCGGGTGGATCAGGCTCCCGCCGTTCCGCAATGCCTGGGCCACGGCCCCGGCGTCGAAGTGGTCCGAGTGGACGTGCGTGAGCAGGACCGTGGTGTCTCCCCGCCCGCCGTCGACAGGAACCAGGGCGTCCGGCAATGCCCTGCCCCACTCCGTGGCGCTGGTCAGCGGGTCGATGAACAGGGTGGAGCCCGGCAACTGCAGGCGAAGGCCCGCCCAGGCCAGCCGCTGAATCCGCAGGTCACCCGACGCTGACCGCGCTGTCGCCCGGGAAGCGGGCAGCAGCGCGGCCGTGGCGCCTGCCGCGACGCCGCAAAGGAAGACGCGGCGACCCATCCGTGCGCCGCATGGCAGATAGGTGGTCATGCAACCTCCGCCGGATGTGCCAGGTAGGTGTCCAGTTCAAAGATGCCTTGAAGGTCAATGGCCTCCAGGTTGCGCAGATGCCACTCCTCTTCAAACGCGCTCGCTTCGACGCCGGGTGCCAGGCAGTCTCCGATCCGAATGGCGGCCAACCGGGCCGCGAGCGATTCACCCGCGCCTTGCGCGCGCATCGCGATGACCTTGCGGCGGAGCTGGTCCAGATAGTGCACAGCGTTGTCGAGCACGGCGGCCTCAAAGCGCCCCATGTGGCCGCCAACGACGGTGCCGCGCCCAAACTGCCTTGCCCGGCCAATGGCCGTTCGGATCTGGACGGGGTCGGCCTTTGAGAGGTACACGATGTTCCCCACGATGTTGTCGCCGACGCAGACCAGGTCGGCGGTCGGAACATCGACGCTGATGTGATCCATCGTCTTGCCGGGGTTGTGCAGCAGGCGCAGCTCATGGCGGCCCCAGCGGATGCGCATCGTGCTGTCGAACACGACCTGCGGCTCACGGTAGAACGCGTCGACACGGCGATTCTGTGACAGGAACGCATGCCGGTAATTGCGATGCGCGATGACCATGGCGTCGGGGAAGGTGGCGAGGCCGGCGATGTGGTCGCTCATGAAATGGGTGGAGACGATGACGCGCACCGTCTTTGCCAGCTCGTCGCAGATCAGCACGCGCAGCGCTGCCGCGTCCGCGGCGCTCCCCAGTGCATCCACCAGCAGCGCATCACTGCCATCGAGGAACACGGTCACAACGGATTGGTGGTCCTTGCCAACGCACAGGAACACGTCCGGGCCCAGCGGTGTCAGGTGCATGGCGGCTTGCCTTGAATGGAGGCGGCCATGATCGACAGGCCGGCCCGCGACCACAAACGAGAAGATTTGCCTTTCAGGTTACTAAAACTAACCTGATAAGATCGATGACCCGTGCTGGCAGGAGCCCCCTCATGAAACCGCGCCGCGCCCCTCCCCTTACCGCGCTGAGAGCGTTCGAGGCCGCCGCGCGATCGCTGAGCTTTCAGAAGGCCGCCACGCAGCTTTTTGTTACACCGGCGGCGGTGAGTCATCAGGTCAAACGACTTGAAGCCTACCTGGGCACCGAACTCTTCGATCGCGGCCATCGGGCGGTGACGCTTACCGCGCAGGGTGCCACCCTTGCGGCGTCGCTCACGGAGATTTTCGGGATGCTCGACCAGGCACTGGACCGAAGCGTGTCCGCTGAGGTTGGCCACCTGCGCGTCAGCACCATGGAGTCGTTCGCCGCGAAGTGGCTGGCGCCGCGGCTTCACCGCTTTCACCAGGCCCACCCGGATATCCGCGTTCGGGTCTCGACCACCGATCAACTGGCCGACGTTGGCCAGGATCAGGTCGATGTTGCGATCCGCTACGGCCTTGGAACCTATCCGGGCGTGCAGGTTGAGAAGTTGATGGACGCCCCGGTGTTTCCGGTGTGCGCCCCAGGCACGACACGGAAAGATGGAAAGCCCATTGCATCGCCTGCCGATCTAGCCCATGTCGCCTTTGTCCATGACCAAAGCGCCGAAGGGCGACCGGGCGTTCCCGATTGGGCGGCGTGGCTGCACGCTGCCGCCCTGCACGGCGTGGCCGCTGACGCCGGCCCTGTGTTTCCCAGTATTTACCTGGCCCAGGAGGCGGCGATCCACGGTCACGGCGTTGCCTTGGGAGTGGCGCCCCTGGTAGAGGAAGACCTGCGCCGAGGACGCCTGGTGAGGCCCGTTGAGAGCCAGCTCCCAAATGCCTACGCGTTCTGGACTATCCGCCCGTCCAAGGGGCAGCGCCAAGCAGCGACGGACGCATTCTGCAGCTGGATGCACGCCGAGGCATCAACTTCACTGCAGGGAAGCTGAGGACTGCGGGGGAATCGAGTATGAGCGTCGCGTTTGCGACGAACCCAGCTCTGCCGGTGCATGTATATCCATTGCCGTTCTTCTGGTGCGTCGGCCCCTGCCTCGGCCATCTGGCGCCTGCCTGACGACGGCACCTTCACCGCGCCACCCTATGCTGGAACCCCCTACGTATCCACAAGAAGAGACGCCATGACCAAACTGCATACGCTGATGATTGCCGGCTGCCTGATGGGCTTCAGTGCCGTTGCCGCCGCTGAAACGGTCAACCTGACCAACAGTGCAGATGGCGCCAACCGCGATGCCGGCATCGCAGCGGTAAAGAAGAAGCTGCAGGACGCCTGCACCGACCGCAAGGGGTCACCCGACAATGATTCGTTCGAGGTGGTCTTCGAGAAGACCAGCGACAACCCGAATGTCCCCAAGCCTTACTACGTGGACGGCAAAATGAAGTGTGAGCTGCCCGGCTGAGGGCACCGGCACGGCCTGGCCGAGGCTTCAGGCCCGGCCGACGGCTGTCTCACGCGCCGCGATTCTCTCCACCAATGTATCGATCGCCGCCTCCATGGCGCGTGCCGTATCGGTGCCGCTCTGGTTGGTGATCACGAATATGCCAAGGTCGTACTTGGGCACGATGTAGATGTAGCACTGCGAACGTGGCACGCCTCCATGATGCGCATAGTAGACACCCTTCAAGGCCTCGCCGCGGACGATGTTCCAGAAGTAGCCGATGCTGAACTCCGGATCGAACGTGACCAGGGCGCGATGCGATTCCGTCACGACCGGCCCACCGGCCAGTTGGAACCTGAGGTACTTCACCATGTCCGGCGTTGTCGCCTTCACGTTGCCCGACGCGCCCCAGGGCAACTGCGGCATCGGCGTGGTCGGGATCGGGTTGTCGCTGTGGTAACCCACCGCAAGGCGGAGCATCTCTGTATCGCCCAACCGGATCCTGATCCCCTCCATGCCTGCAGCATCAGCAAGGACGTCGCGCAGCAGCGTTGCATAGTCGCGCTTGTAAACCACTTCCAGGATATGCGCCACCAGTTCCGTTCCGGCACTTGAGTAGGCGTACTCCTTTCCAGGCAACCTGCCGATCTCCACAGTGTGCAGGTCCCTGAAGAAATCCGCCTGGCCGTACCCCGCGTAGACAGCGTTGAGTTCGGCAGGCGTACGGTGGTCGGTGAAGTCGGCGAGGACCGTGTTCGCACGCTCCGGCACCATGTTCGGCAGCCCGCTGGTATGCGAGAGCAGGTGGCGGACGCGCAAGGGCTCGCCGTTGTATTGCAGGTTCGGATAGTCCCCCTGGAGGTACATCCGGACATCGTCGTCCAGACCCACCTTTTTCTCCAGGACGGCGTTGGCCATCAGGGTGCCGGCCAGGGTCTTGCTCAGCGAGCCGATTTCATAGAGGGTCGCATCGGTCGGTGGGCCGGGCTTTCCTGCCTCCATGTCGCCGCGATGCCGGATCAATTCCGTGCCCCGGTACACCACGCCGATCGAGGCCGAGTGCAGCAACGGCTGCTGGATGAGCGTGGCCGCTACCTCGTCGAGGTCGCCGGCCAGATCCTTCGCCGGGGCTTTCTCGGCGGCACATCCTGCGGCCAGAAGCGCAGCGGATATGACGAGGCAATTCAGCCACTGCCTGGGTCGAACCATCATCGAAGCAACTCGCATGCGTCGGCGCTTGGGAGGTAGCCGGAAAGGGCGCCCACGATAGCGGATGGGGACCGCGCACGCCTGTGGCGGAAGGCGGGGTGGCTGCCGTGCCGGTGGGCGCCAGGCTGGCCGCTTCCGTGCCAGGCGGCGGCCCCACCCCACGCGCGTCCTCCAGCACAGCGACGCCTTTCGGCGGCACTCGCCACGGACAACCACCGCGCCAGGCGCGGCGGCAGGCGCACCAGCCCTGCGCAGGGTCCCGCCCGGTTGCGTCTCCATGTAGGGCCGGGGGCCGGCTCACTCTGCAAGAGATGGAGCCAGGGGCCGCGCAGCGTCAGGAGAGGGATAGGCGGGCATCCGGGACGCAGCGGAGCAACGGTCCGCGCTACGCTCCCCCGGTCCTTTGGCGGACCGGGGATTGCGTACGCTCAGCGCTGGTTGTCTTTCAGGAACAGCCACGTAATCAGCGTCGCATCCGGGCCGTCCGGATCGGTGAACGGCAATCCTGTCTGGCTGCCACTCCAGGCATGGCCCATGCCCTGTACCACGTAATGCTGGGCCAGCGTCCGGCCGCCATAGGCATAGGTGTCCACCCGATACGCGCGCCCGCCCGGCACCTGGCCATTGAAGGTGCTCGTCGGTACGTACTTCACCGAGTCGTTGTCCAGGCCGTCGTCGGCCAGGTCATTGGTCTGCAGGAACTGGCGCACGGCCTGCTGGCCGTTCACCGGATTCACGGTGCTGTCGGCGGTGCCATGGACTACCAGCACCGGGATCGGCCGCGGCGTCGGCGAGCCCGAGCACTGCCAGGCCAGCCGTCCGTTGCTGTCCGGCGAATAGATACTGCCGGCCAACAGCGCGTATGCGCTGCCGGACACGGTGGTGGCCCCTTTGTACATGCCACCGGAGTGGATCGCACCGGCGGCGAACACATCCGAATAGCAGGCCAGCATGATCGAGGTCATCGCGCCGCCGGCCGAGATGCCGGTGACGTAGACCCGGCGCGGATCAACGGCGTAGCTGCCCTTTACCTGCTCCACGATCCCGGCCAGGATCGAGGCCTCGCCGCTGCCCCGGGCCTGGTTGATCGGCAACTGCCAGTTCCAGCAGCGTGCGGGATTGGCGGTGACGTTCTGCCGCGGGTAGACCACCAGGAAGCCTTCGGTATCGGCCACGTCGTTGAAACCGGAGGCCTCGCCCATCAGGTTTGGCCCGGTCACGCAGCCGTGCAGCACCAGCAGCACCGGCAGCGGCTGCGTGTCGTCATAGCCCGCAGGCACCCATACCTGGTACTCGCGTGCACCGAACACGTTGCCGAACAGACCCACATCCCAATGCCCGGCGGGCCCTGCCGCGAAGGCACTGGCCGCCGTTGCCAGCCAGGTGCACAGCACCAGCAGGGCCGCCTTGATCGAATCGATTCCAGAGTTCATTGCCAGATCCTCATGCGTGAGTCGTGGATGAAGTGGTTCCGGGAATCCTCGTGGTCCGGCCTGCCAGAGGGTGCTGCGACGCCGCTGTCACACCCAGCCGGTGGCGTAATGGATGCCGATCACCACGAACACCGCGAGGGTCTTGATGACGGTCACCGCAAAAATGTCCTTGTAGGCCTGCCGATGGGTCAGCCCGGTCACCATCAACAGGGTGATGACCGCGCCGTTGTGCGGGAGGCTGTCCATGCCACCGGACGCCATCGCGGCGACGCGATGCAGCACCTCCATCGGGATGCCGGCGGCCTGGGCATTGGCGATGAAGGTCTCGGACATGGCGGCCAGGGCGATGCTCATGCCACCGGACGCCGAGCCGGTGACCCCGGCCAGGCCGGTCACCGTGACCGCCTCATGCAGCAGCGGGTCCTTGATCGCGCCCAGCGCATTGGCCACCACCATGAAGCCCGGCAATGCGGCGATCACCGCCCCGAAGCCGTATTCCGATGCGGTGTTCATCGCCGCCAGCACCGCGCCGCTGATGGCCGTACGGGTGCCTTCGGCAAACTGGCCCACCACCGGGCGCCAGGCCAGTGCCAGCACCGACAGGATCCCGACCAGCAACGCACCTGCCACGGCCCAGATCGCCCCGATCCGGGCCACGTCCTGCACGACCGGCGCGGCACTGCCCATGATGGACGGCACGAAGCTGTGCTCGCTGCCGTACCAGTGCGGCATGCCCAGGGTGAGCAGCTTGTTGGAGAGAAACACCAGCATCAGGGGCACTACGGCGACACCTGCGTGCGCGAGATGGGTGCCGGTGAACGGGGTTGGCTCGTTCACCAGGGTGGCCGGGTCGCCGTAGCCCTCGCCGGTGCGCAGCGCAGCGCGGCGTCGCCACTCCAGGTAGGCCATGCCCACGGCAAGCACGAACACGCTGCCCAGCGTGCCCAGTACAGGCGCTGCCCAGGTGTCGGTGCCGAAAAACGTGGTCGGGATGATGTTCTGGATCTGCGGCGTGCCCGGCAACGCATCCATGGTGAAGCTGAAACCGCCTACGCCCAGCGTGGCCGGGATCAAGCGTTTGGGGATGTTGCTCTGGCGGAACATCTCGGCCGCGAACGGATAGACCGCAAACACCACCACGAACAGCGACACGCCACCGTAGGTGAGCAGGCCGGACACCAGCACGATCGACAGCATCGCCCGCTGCGGCCCGAACAGACCGATCGCCGCGCCGACGATGGAGCGGGAGAAGCCGGACAGTTCGATCAGCTTGCCGAACACGGCGCCGAGCAGGAACACCGGGAAATACAGCTTGAGGAAGCCGACCATCTTGTCCATGAACAAGCCGGTGAACATCGGCGCCACCAGCGAGGGGTCGGTCAACAGCACGGCCCCGAGCGCGGCGATGGGCGCGAACAGGATCACGCTGTAACCCCGGTAGGCCACCAGGATCAGGAAACCCAGCGCTGCAAGTACGATCAGTAACGACATACGGCGCTTCCGGATGGAGACGCGCCCAGTATCCGGATCTGCGCACCGCTGCCGACTGGACCTAGGTCCACTCGCCGCCGCCCCACGGCACCGCTAGCCTAGGCTTCAGGGGTGGCAAAGGGCCATCTGCAACGGACATGCCTTGGGGGAGGACCGAATGACACGGAATTACTTGAGCCTGATGATCGGCGCGCTGCTGGTCTCCGGCGCGGCGCTGGCGCAGGAAGCACCGCAGGCCGCGCCGGCGGCGGACAAGGCCGCCTCGGCCACCAACCTGGACAGCATCACGGTCACCGCACGCAAGCGCGAGGAGACCCTGCAGGAGGTGCCGGTGGCGGTCACCGCCTTCACCTCCGAAGCGCTGGACAGGATGAACGTGCAGGACATCAGCGACCTGGACGGCCAGGTGCCCAACCTGACCATCTACGCCGCACGCGGGGCCAGCAGCACGGTCACGGCCTACATCCGCGGCATCGGCCAGTCCGATCCCACCTGGGGCGCGGATCCGGGCGTGGGCATCTACCTGGACGACGTCTATATCGCGCGCCCGCAGGGGGCGCTGCTGGACGTCTTCGACGTATCGCGCATCGAGGTGCTGCGCGGGCCGCAGGGCACCCTCTACGGCAAGAACACCATCGGGGGCGCGATCAAGTACATCTCGCGCGGGCTGCCCACCCAGACCGAGGGCTTTGCCCAGGTCACCGTGGGCAACTACAGCCAGCTGGACGCCAAGGCCGCCATCGGCGGCCCGATCGGCGGCGCCGACAGCGGCCTGCGCGCACGCGTGGCGGTGGCCAGCATGAACCACGACGGCTTTGGCGAGAACACCTACAGCGACCAGCCGGTCAGCGACAAGCAGATCAACGCCGCGCGCCTGAACCTGGGGGCGTATGCGGGCGACGACTTCGACGTGCAGTTCGCGCTGGACTGGATCAAGGACCAGTCCGGGATGCGCGGCTCGAAGATGCTGGCGCCCAACCCGTTCCTGCGCGCCTACCCGCCGATGGACAGCCGCTACGACATCCGCTCGGGCATGCGCAACCTCAACAGCGTGGAAACCAAGGGCGCCTCGGCCACGGTGAACTGGCGGCCCAACGAGGACGTGGCGGTCAAATACGTGCTGGCCAAGCGCGAGTCGGACAGCGCGGCGAACATCGATTTCGACAGCACGCCGGTCAGGCTGGCCGATGTCGGCGGTACCTACAACGACAACCAGGTCAGCAACGAAGTGCAGCTCAACTACGATGCCGGCGGCCGGGTGCGTGGCGTGGTGGGCCTGTATCAGTTCAGCGGCGAGGCCGGTGGACAGATCCAGAACAACTATTTCAGCGCACAGTTCGCCGACAACCAGGGCAAGGTGCTCACCGACAGCATCGCGCTGTATGCCGACTGGACCTTCGACCTGACCAGCAGGCTCAAGCTCGACCTCGGCGCGCGCTACACCGACGAGGACAAGCGCGCGGTCGTGCTCAACCGCCTGTACAGCGATGCGACCTTCAGCCGACCGCTCGCGGTGACGGCCGATTTTGACAAGACCACCAACTTCAAGAACGTCTCGCCCAAGATCTCTCTGGACTACCAGGTCACCCCGGACATCATGGTCTACGGCCTGGCCACGCGTGGCTTCAAGTCCGGCGGCTACAACATCCGCGCCAACGCCGTGGCGGTGCCGCGCTCGGCCGAGCCGTTCGACGACGAAACCGTGGACAGCATCGAGATCGGCAGCAAGATGGGCTTCTTCGACCAACGCCTGTTCCTGAACCTGTCGGCCTTCCACAACAAGTACAAGGACATCCAGCTGTCGGTGTTTACCGGCATCGATACCAATGGCGATGGCACCGACGATTCCTTCTTCGGCGACTTCACCAATGCCGGTTCGGGCACCGTCAACGGCCTGGAGATCGAGTACCAGTACCTGCCCAGCCAGCACTGGCTGATCTCGGGCAACCTGGCCTGGCTGGACACGAAATACGACCAGTACATGGACCGCGGCATCAATGTCGCCGACCAGATGAAGTTCACCAATGCGCCGGATTTCTCCGGTGCCTTGAACGTGGAGTACCGCACCGCGCTGGCCTCTGGCGGCAACCTGTCGGCGCGGGTGAGCTACAGCTACCAGAGCGAGGTGTGGCCGACCACCGACCTGAGCCCGGTGATCCGCCAGCCGGGCTACGGGCTGGTCAATGCCGGGGTGATCTGGAAGCTCGATGACGCCTGGACGTTCTCGTTGCAGGGCACCAACCTGGCCGACAAGGCCTACCGCACCACCGGTTACAACATCCCGGCGGTCGGCACGCTGATCGGTTTCTATGGCCCGCCGCGCCAGTATAGTCTCAGCGTCCGTTACGATTTCTAGGAAGCCTCTGCATGACGCAGTCTTACGATGATCTGTACTGGAACAGCCGCGATGGGTTGCGCCTGCACGCGCGCGACCACGCCCCTGCCGCGGGCCAGGCGCGCCGCGGCACGGTCATCTGCATCCCCGGCCTGACCCGCAATGCCGCCGATTTCGATGCCCTCGCCCACGCATTGAGCGACGTCGGCTGGCGCGTGATCGCCGTGGACCTGCGCGGCCGTGCAGGCTCGGCGCGTGCGCCGGATCCGTCCGGGTACAACCCGCGGGCCTATGCCGACGACATGCTGTCGCTGCTGCAGTCACAGAACATCGACAAGGCGGTGTTCATCGGCACCTCGCTGGGTGTACTGGTCACCATCACCCTCGCCTCGCGCGCGCCGGGACGGATCGCCGCGGCGGTGCTCAATGATGCCGGCCCCAAGGTGCCGCGTGAAGCGCTGGCGCGGATCGGCAGATACGCCGGCAAACCGGTGCCGCCGATGGACCTGGCGCAGGCCGCTGCGTACATGGCATCCATCGGCCAGGCGGCATTCCCGCGTTACTCCGCCGACGACTGGCGCGCGATGGCGTTGCGCACGTTCCGCCGCCGCGAGGATGGGCTGCTGGAACTGGACTACGACCCGGCTGTCATCCGCACTACCCGGCCATGGGTGCTGTGGCTGCTGCGCCCCATGCTGTGGCGCGCGGTGCGGGCGCTGACCGCGCAGGCGCCGGTACTGGTGGTGCGCGGGGCACTGTCGGACATCCTGCCGGCCGACGTGGCACGGCAGATGGCCGCGACATCGGCAAGTGCGCGCCTGGTCGAGGTGCCCGACGTGGGCCATGCGCCGACCCTGTCCGAGCCGGAAGCGCTTGACGCGATCCTGGCCTTGCTGGCGGGCGTGCGATGAACGCCAGTGCGATGACCGCTGACCTGCCGACCGCCTTGCAGGCCTTGCATGCGTGGGCCGCCAGCGAGCGGCTGGGGGGCGCTGCGCGGCTTGAGCAGTCGCGCATCGATGCCTTTGCCCAGGCCACGGGGGACCACAACTGGATCCACGTCGATCCGGCCCGGGCCCAGACCGAATTGCCGGGCGGACGCACCATCGCGCATGGCTTTCTGCTGCTCTCGCTCACGGTGGAAGACGATGTGGCCGCGCTGACCCGCTTCCCCGGCATCGCCCATGTCCTCAACTACGGCCTGAACAAGGTCCGTTTCCTGGCACCGGTTCCCAGCGGTGCACAGGTCCAGGTGCGCTCGCGGCTGCTGTCGCTGGAAGCGCGCACGCCCGGGCAATGGCTGCTGACCCAGCACAAGGCCGTGGAGCGGCTTCCCGACGGCGCGGTGGCGCTGGTGGCCGAGCAGTTGTCGTTGATCGTGGTGGCCTAGCCGGGGCTGCTGCCCGCCGGCGGCGCTTGTCTCTACACTGGAGCGATGTTGACGCCTTCCATCGTCCTGTTCGCCTGCATCGCGTGGACCGTACTGCTGTTCGGCGTGGCGCTGTGGGGCGAGCGCCAGGGGCACCGGCTGGCGCGGGTATGGCCGGCCATCTATGCGTTGTCACTGGCCGTGCACTGCACGGCCTGGACGTACTACGGCGCTGCCTCACAGGGCGTGCAATGGGGTTTCCCGATTCCGCCGACACTGGTCGGGATGGCGCTGATCTTCGCCTTCGGCCTGCCGTTCCTGGCACGGCTCGGGCGCCTGGCCAAGCAGCACAACAGCGCCACCATCGCCGACCTGGTGGTCGCACGGCTGCGCACGGACCAGGGGCTGGGGATCACCATCACCCTGGTCGCGCTGTTCGGCATCATTCCCTACATCGCGCTGCAGCTCAAAGCCGTCAGCCAGGGCTTGGTCGCACTGCTCGGCGAAGCATTCGCGCCGGTCCGCTGGCAGCTGGACATGTCGTTCTGGTTTGCGTTGACCATGGCCGCGTTCACCCTGCTGTTTGGTGCACGCAAGGCCTCGGCCACCGAGCACAACCGCGGCATCGTGGTGGCGTTGGGCCTGGAGTCGGTGTTGAAGCTGGCCGCGCTGCTGGCCATCGGCCTGTATGCCGGGCTGTCGGTGCACCAGGCGGGCACGCCGCTGCTGGAGAAGATGGCCCAGCTCCCGCCGCCGGCGATCATTCCCGATTACCTCACCATGGTCGCGCTTGGCGCGCTGGCCGCCTTCACCCTGCCCCACCAGTTCCACGTGGGCGTGGTGGAACTGCGCCAGCCCTCGGACCTGAAGACCGCGCGCTGGCTGTTCCCGCTGTACCTGCTGCTGATCGGGCTGCCGTCGGTGCCGATGGCGCTGTCCGGGGCGGCGCAGTTGCCCGCCTCGGTCTCACCGGACCTGTACGTGCTCGCCTTGCCGCAGGAACGCGGGCACCACCTGCTGGCGTTGCTGGCGTACCTGGGCAGCCTGAGCGCTGCCACCGGCATGATGATCCTGTCCGGGCTGACCCTGTCGATCATGCTGGGCAACCACGGCTTCGGCGCGCGCCTGCTGGGCAGCGTGGCGGCGGGTGTCACCACCGCCGACCTGCGCCCGCGCGTGCTGGCCTTCCGTCGCGCCGGCATCGTGGCCGTGTTCCTGATGGCCTGGCTGTACAGCCGCGCGATGAGCGGCACCGAGGCGCTCAGCGATTTCGGCCTGATGTCCTTCACCGCGCTCTCGCAGCTGGCCCCTGCGGTGCTGTTGGCGGTGTATCGCCCGCGCACGCCCTCGCCGGCGATCATGGCCGGCATCGTGCTGGGCTCGCTGGTCTGGCTGTGGCTGGTACTGCTGCCGATGGTGATCCCTGCCCCGCCGCCGTCGGTCGGCCAGGAGGGACTGCACTGGCTGGCGATGTTCTCGCTGCGGATGCAACCGGGCCATATCGCCATCAGCATGGGTGCCAGCCTCGCGGTCAACCTGGTGACTGTGGTGCTGGTGTCGCGCGCGGTGCGCCCCTCGATCCCGCTACGCAAGGATGCGGTGGCGGCGGCGTCGTTGCGCAAGACCGCTGGCCGGTTCCTGGGCCAGGAGCGCGCCCGCCAGCTGATGGATGGGCATGCCGGGCAGATGCTCGATGACGACCGGGTCACTGCCATCGAGCGTGAACTGACCGCCGTGGTGGGCGCGGGCATGGCCCGCCTGCTGGTGGAGGCCGCACGCGATGGCGGTGCCGCGCCCCTGGAGGCGGTCACCCGTGCGGTTGGCGAAGCCACCCAGGCGCTGCGCTTCAACCAGCGCCTGCTCGAAGCGGCGCTGGAGAACATGAGCCAGGGCATCAGCGTGGTCGATGCGCAGTTGCAGCTGGTGGCCTGGAACAGCCGCTATGCCGCGCTGTTCAAGTTCCCCGCCGAGCTGCTGCAGGTGGGGCAGCCGGTGGTCAACCTCACCGCGTGGGCGTTGGGGCAACTGAAGATCGGGCAGATCCCGGGCGACTCCCCCGACAAGGCACTGCAGCGCCGTGTCGCACATATGCGACGCGGCACCCCGCACCTGTCCGAGCGGATATTCCCGGACGACACCATCGTCGAGATACGTGGCAACCCGATGCCGGGAGGCGGCTACGTGGCCACCTTCACCGATGTCACCGCCTTCCGCCGCGCCGAGGATGCGCTCAAGCGCAGCAACGAAACGCTGGAGCGCCGCGTCCAGGACCGCACCGCCAGGCTGGAGCAGGCCGTGCACGAAGCCGAACGCGCCAACGTGGCCAAGACCCGCTTCCTGACGGCGGTCGGCCATGACCTGATCCAGCCCCTGCATGCCGCGCAGCTGCTCACCGATGCCATGTCCCAGCACATCGAATCGGAGTTCCTGGACAGCTTCCTGCGCCAGATCCGCGGTGCGCTGGATTCCACCGATGACCTGCTGTCGGGCCTGCTGGATATCTCGCGGCTGGAGGCGGGTGGGCTGGTCGCCGATCCGCGGCCGTTCGCCCTGGCGAGCGTGCTGGATCCGCTGGCGCAGGAGTTTGCCGTACTGGCAGCGGCGCGGGGCCTGCAGTTCCGCCATGTGCGCAGCGGCGCCTGGGTGCACAGCGACCCCCTGCTGCTGCGCCGCGTGCTGCAGAACTTCCTCGCCAATGCGGTCCGCTACACGCGCCATGGCGGCGTGGTGTTCGGCGTGCGTCGCCGGGGCGACATGCTGTGCATCGGGGTGCACGACAGTGGCCCGGGTATCGCTGCCGAGCAGCAGGCGGTGGTGTTCGAGGAGTTCCATCGCGGCGACCGCAGCAATGGCCAGGGCCTGGGTCTTGGGCTGACGATCGCGCACCGCATCGCCGACCTGCTGCATGCACCGCTGCACCTGCACAGCGTGCCCGGTCGCGGCTCGGCGTTCTCCATCAGCGTGGCACGGGCCACGCCGCCGGTGGCCCCGCGCACCGAAACTGCCGCGGGCAACAGCAGCATCAAGGGCATCCGCGTGCTGGTGGTGGACAACGACCCGGCCGCGCTGGAGGCCATGCGACAGATGCTGTTGTCCTGGGGCTGCGATGTCATCGCCACGGGCGACGCCAGTGCGGTGGACGGGTCAGCGCACGCGGCCGCACTGTGGCTGTTCGACTACCATCTTGATGATGGCGACACCGGCGTGGCGCTATGGAAGCGTCTGGTCGCCGCCCACGGGCCACGCCCGACGGTCATTCTCAGCGCCGATACCGGCAGCGATACCCGCGATGCGGTGCGCGAGGTGGGGCTGTCGCTGCTCAACAAACCGTTCAAACCCTTGGCGCTGCGCTGGGCGATCAACCATCTGCTGGCGACGCCGGGCACGGCAACCGCCTGAACCTTCAGGCGTCCTGCGCCTCTTCGATCTGCCGCGAAGGATCGGCCAGGCCCATCTCGTGCAGCACGCGGATGGCCTGCGCACGATTGCGCACCCCCAGCCGGCCCATGATGCGGGTCATGTGCGCCTTGACCGTGCGCAACTGCACGCCAAGGCGGTCGGCGATCTGCTTGTTGAGCAACCCTTCGGCGACCAGGCTCAGCACCTTGTACTGGTGTGCCGACAGGCTGGACAGGCGCGCGGCCAGGTCGGCGTCCTTGCTGAAGGGGGCCACCCGCGCCACCGGCTCGCGCAGCAGGGCCGGGATCCAGCGCTCGCCCTCCAGCACGGTCTGCAATGCGCACTGCAGGTCGGTCAGCCCCGAACTCTTGGGCAGATAGCCGGCAGCGCCCAGGTCGATGGCACGGCGGATCACATGCGGCTCTTCGTTGGCCGAGACAATGATGATCGCCAACCCCGGCTGCAGGGCGCGGATCGTCGCCAGCCCGGCCAATCCGTGATTGCCAGGCATGTGCAGATCCAGCAGCATCAGGTCGATCGACTGGCTCTCGATCGCTTCCAGGACGCTGTGCAGCGAGTCGGCCTCGCTGATCTGCAGGTCCGCCACCGCCTCTTCGGCCGCACGATGCAGCGCCGCGCGGAACAAGGGGTGGTCATCGGCGATGAGCAGGGTCGGCATGTCCAACCGAGGTTAGCAAATCGCCTGCCGCTCGGCACGGGTACCTAGGTACGCTGGCGCGCGCCGCCATGCTTGCTAGGGTGGCCGCATGAACATCCACCGCCCTCCCCTCCTGCTGTGCGCCGCGCTGGCGCTGTTGCCGTGTGCCCTCCCGCAGGCGCAGGCGGCCGCGCCGCCGCCCAGCGCCGCCGCCCCCGTGTTTGAACAGTGGCGCCAGACCACCCATCGCGGCAACGATGACCTGCTCACCGCAGGGTTGGGAATCGACGCCCTGCGTGCAGCCACCGCGCCGGCGTTTGCCCGCCCGTCCCAACCCAGCGCCGAGGAGGCGCGGCGCCGCGCCATCTGGAGCAGCTGGCGCGGTATCGCCGACCTGACGCCCGGCGGCGGCTTTGGCGAGGTATACGGCCATCTGCAGGCGACACCGGGTCGCGAATTCTCGGCCTATGCACGCGTTCCCGGCGCGCGCCACCCGCATCGGGTTCTGGTGCAGGTTCCCGACACCTTCGACATCGCGCGACGCTGCCTGGTGGTCGCCGCGTCCTCCGGCTCGCGCGGCATCCATGGCGCGATCCCGCTGGCCGGCAGCTGGGGCCTGGCCCACGGCTGCGCCGTCGCCTACACGGACAAGGGCGCCGGCAGTGACTACTACGACCTGGATGCCAGGGCGGGCGTCCAGGCCGACGGTACGCCCGCCACCGCGGGTGCGCTGGCCTTCGTTCCCACTCACGCGTCAACCACGCACGGGATCGCCGTCAAGCATGCCCATTCCGGCGACAACCCGGAAGCCGACTGGGGGCGTCATCTGCTGCAGGCGTTGCAGTTCGGCCTGCAGGCACTCGACCGTGCCTACCCCGATGCTGCCCCGTTCACGACGGCTACTACCCGCACGCTGGGCGTCGGCGTCTCCAACGGCGGTGGCGCGGTGCTGCGCGCCGCGGAGCTCGACGTGGACGGGTTTGATGCGATGGTCGCCGGCGAACCCAATGTGTCGGTGGCAGGCGCCCCGCCGTTGTACGACTTCGTCACCCAGGCCGCGCTGCTGATGCCGTGCGCGCTGCTGGCCGTGGATGACCTGCCGCAACCGCCGTCGCAGCAACCGGCGGCGCTGGCAGGCGCCCAGCGCTGCGCCGTACTGAAAGCCGCCGGAAAGGTGCAAGGCGATGACACGGCGGCACAGGCCCGGTTTGCACGGCAGCAACTGGCCGTCGCCGGGCTGAGTGACGGTGCAGTGCGCGCCGGCGCATTCTCGACCGGGTTGGATCTGTGGCGGGCCATCGCGGTCACCTACGCCTCGGCCTATGGGCGCTACGGACCCGGTGAGCACCCCTGCGGATACCGCTTCTCTGCCGTCGGCCCGGACGGCAAGCCCGGCCCAGCCCCCGCGGACCTCCGTGCACGCTGGTGGAGCGAGGGCAGCGGCATCCCGCCCGGCAGCGGCGTGGTACTGGTGGAAGACGCAGCCACCCCGTCCGTGGAGGATCCACTGCAGGGCCTGGCCTGCCTGCGCGCACTCGGCACCGGCGACAGCGCCGACGCCCGACGGGTACGCGCCGGCATCCTCGCCGCCGCCACCAATGCCCCGCGCCGCGACCTGCCGATCGTGGTCATCCATGGCCTGGATGATGGGCTGGTGCCGATCAGCATGACCAGTGATCGCTACGTGGCTCTGGCGCGCAGCGCGGGCGCGCAGATCGCTTACTGGCGGGTCAACAATGCGCAGCACTTCGATTCACTGCTGGCGTTGCCGGACTATCGAAAGCGCTACGTGCCGCTGCTGCCGTACCTGTTCGCGGCCTTGGACCAGGTGTGGGCGCACCTGGAGGATCCGGCGCGGCCGCTGCCGCAGGACGCGCTCATCCAGCCCACGCCGCGCGCGGAAGCGCCCTTGCGGCCAGGGCAGCTATCCCTCCCCGCAGCGCCGCAGATGCCCACCCGCTGACCCATCACCAGGACGCCTTCATGTCACCTGCCGCCGAGGCCCAGGCCTTTCCGCTGCTGATCAAACAACTGCTGCTCACGCCGCTGGCGGTGCACCCGGATCAGGAGATCGTCTACGCCGACACCGTTCGCTTCGACTACCGCACACTGCACGCGCGCATCGGCCAACTGGCGGGCCTGTTGACCTCGCTGGGGGTCAGGCACGGCGATACCGTGGCGGTGATGGACTGGGACAGCAACCGTTATCTGGAGAGCTACTTCGCCGTGCCGATTATCGGCGCGGTGCTGATGACGGTGAACATCCGCCTGGCACCGGAGCAGATCGCCTACACACTGAACCACAGCGGCGCGCAGGTGATCCTGGTCAACCGCGACTTCCTGCCCGTGCTGGACAGCATCGGCGGGCAACTGCCGGAGGTGCGCGCGCGGGTCCTGCTGGAGGACGTTGCCGGCCCGCTGCCGGCCGGTTTCGCGACCGAGTACGAGGCCGGGCTGCGCGCGGCGACGCCGCTCGCCCGCTTCCCGGACTTCGATGAGAACAGCCGCGCCACGATGTTCTATACCACCGGGACTACCGGCCTGCCCAAGGGCGTGTTCTTCAGCCACCGGCAACTGGTGCTGCACTCGCTGGCGGCGATGGCCGCGCTCGGCAGTGCGCCCAGCCAGGGCCGCCTGCACCGCGGCGACGTCTACATGCCGATCACCCCGATGTTCCACGTGCATGCCTGGGGCCTGCCCTACCTGGCCACGCTGATGGGCATCAAGCAGGTCTACCCCGGCCGCTATCTGCCGGACCGGCTGCTGGCGCTGATCGCGCGCGAGAAGGTGACCTTCTCGCATTGCGTACCGACCATCCTGCATATGCTGCTCGAGCACCCGGCCAGTGCCGACACCGACCTGAGCCACTGGAAGGTGATCATTGGCGGTGCGGCCCTTCCGCGGGCGCTGGCGCAGCGGGCACTGGCCTGCGGCATCGACATTTTTGGCGGCTACGGCATGTCCGAGACCTGCCCGCTGCTGACCATCGCCCAGATCGACGTGGATGCCCTGGACGATCCGGAGCAGGTGCTGTCGCTGCGCACCAAGGCCGGCATCCCGGTGCCGCTGGTGGATCTTCGCATCGTCGACGCGGCGATGGCAGACGTCGCCCACGATGGCCTGGCCACCGGCGAAGTGGTGGTGCGCACGCCCTGGCTTACCCAGGGCTACCTGCACGACCCGGATGCATCGGCCGCCTTGTGGGCGGGCGGCTACCTGCATACCGGCGACATCGGCAATATTGATGCCGACGGCTACCTGCGCGTGACCGACCGCATCAAGGATGTGATCAAGACCGGCGGCGAATGGATCTCCTCGCTGGCGCTGGAGGACATCATTGCCCTGCACCCGGCCGTCAACGAGGTGGCGGTGATCGGCATCGCCGATACGAAGTGGGGCGAGCGGCCGCTGCCGCTGGTGGTCAGGCAGCCCGGCAGCGAGGTTACCGAAGCCGAGATCATCGCACTGGTGGCCGCGCGCAGCCGCTCCGGCGATATCTCCCGCTACGCGATCCCGGACTGCGTCCGCTTCGTGGAGGCGATCGAGCGCACCAGCGTGGGCAAGATCAACAAGAAGAAGCTGCGCAGCCTGCATGATCCAGGTGCAGCGCTGGGCGCCGGCTGAGGGCAACGCCGCCCGCTGCCGGCACAGCCGCCTGCCCACCTGATCCGGATATTTCCTGGATCCCTCGATGGGCGGGCGTGACGCGTCACGCCACTGGGCCGTGGCCGGCCCGCGCGGGACGCCGGACAGCGTGCGGCAAGGCCCGCCGTTCAAGGTCGCCGTTGCGATCCGTTCCGGGTGGGAACCGGCTGCGCAACGGCCTGGCATCTCCGGGCCGGGCCATCCGTGGCCGGGCGCGTGAGGAAGCGGGCGTTGCCGGGCAGTGCGCGCGGGTCAACCCGACACGGTCGCCGGAATCTTGATCGACTTGACGTTCACAAACTCCTTGAGGCCTTCCGGGCCGTGCTCACGCCCATAGCCGGACGCCTTCACGCCCCCGAACGGAAGTGCCGGGGATGCGACGTCGAAGGTGTTGATGAAGACCATGCCGGTATCGAAGCACGTGCTGGCCAGTTCCCGGGCGCGCGCCACGTTACGGCTGAAGATGCCCCCGCCCAGGCCGTAGCGGCTGTCGTTGGCGATGCGCAACGCATCCTCGTCGTCCTCGGCGCGGATGATGGCCGCCGCCGGACCGAACAGCTCATCCTCGTAGGCGACCTGTCCCGGCGCCACATCCGCCAGCACCGTGGCCGGGTAGAACCAGCCTGTGCGCTCCGGCACTTCACCACCGACCACCAGGCGAGCGCCCTGCGAGACGCTCTTGCCCACCTGCTCGTGTAGCTTGTCGCGCTGCGCCTTGGAGACCATCGGCCCGAGCTGGGTGCCACCTGCATTCGGGTCGCCCATCCGGATGGCTTCGAACGCCTTTCCATACGCACTGACGAACGCCTCGTAATTCTTCTTTGTCACGATAAAGCGCTTGGCGTTGACGCAGGTCTGACCGTTGTTGAACAGGCGGCCTTTGACACAGGTCTTCACCGCCAGATCCAGGTCGGCGTCGTCGAGCACCAGATAGGCGTCATTGGAGCCCAGCTCAAGCACCGTCTTCTTCAGCGCCGCGCCGGCCTTGGCTGCCACAGTGCGCCCTGCCGCTTCGCTGCCGGTCAGGGTCACCGCGCGCACCAGATCGTTCTCCACGATGTCATTGGACTGGTCATGGCTGATCAGCAGCACCCCGAACAGCCCCTTGGGCAGCCCCGCGCTCTCGTAGATGTCACGCAGCAGCAGCCCACTGCCGGTGCAGCTCTCGGCATGTTTGAGCAGCACGCCATTGCCTGCCATCAGGCTGGCAATGGAATAGCGGATCGCCTGGTAGGCCGGGAAGTTCCACGGCTGGATTCCGTACACCACGCCGATGGGCGCGTGGGTCACGATGCCCGTGGCACCGGCCACATCGCGCTCCTCATCGGCCAGAACCGCGGGCCCGTGCTGGGCGGTGTAATCACAGATGCCGGCGCACAGCTCCACTTCGGTACGGCTGTCCTCGATGAGCTTGCCGACTTCGTCGGTCATCAGCTGTGCGAACGCTTCCTTGCGTTCGCGAAGCGCCGTGGCAATGTCCGCGATCACCTTTGCCCGTTCCTGCAGCGGGCGCAGACGCCATTGCAGGAAGGCTTCATGGCTCGCCTTGACCACGGCAGCGGCCTGCTCGTCTGACATATACGGATAGGTGGCGACCACTTCTTCGGTCAGCGGATTGATCGTGGTGAGATGCTTCGTGGACATGGAGAGGGATGCTTCACTTCAGGGGGAGGTGCCGACAGGGTCGCCGCCGTGCAGTTCCTCCGCCGTGAATTCTGCAGCGAGGTGCATCACTGCAGTTTCACCGTCACGCATCGCCGTTGCCGCTGCCATCGCCCCAGCGCAGCTCGAACGTCAACGCCAGCATCTGCCCCGGCTCCAGCCGGTGCGGCAGCAGCGTAAACCCATCCGGCGGCCCGGTCTGCGGTTCCACGCACGTTGCATGCGCTGCACCGTCATACACCACCCAGTGATCGGTATCTGCGCGCAGACGCAGCACCTGTTCCCCAGCCACCATCGCCACCTCCTGCTGGTTGAGGAAGCAGTCATCCCAGGGCCCGGGCACGGGGCGAACAGCGGGCAACGTTGCGATCCCCTCCCCGTCCCGCGGGTACATCGCGCGCGGTGCGAACCGCACCAGATCCGGCTTGCGGAACCACGGGTGCCAGCCAAGCACGGCCGGCATCGCCTGGTCGCCGGCCTGCACTGCCAGGCCCAGCACCAGTCGATCCGGCAGCACGCGGAGGGTCTGCGTGGCAATGCCGCCGAACGGCCAGTAGCCATCCTCAGGCAACGCCAGCGACAGCGCCGCGCTGTCCGTATCGAGACGATCAAGCCGCCACGGCCGCGAAAACCCGACACCATGGATCGCATGTGCGCCCAGGTTCGCCGGCAGCGCAACCGCCCTGCCTTCAAAGCTGAAGCGCCCGTGCCGGATCCGCCCGGCCCAGGGCACCATTGGATAGCATCCCCAGCCGATGGCGGCTGCACCCGCCTCATGCTCGTCCACCAGCCAGTCCACCCCGTCGTAGCGGATCTGGGCAATGCGCCCCCCCGCTTCCGGCGCGAGCGCGACCTCCAGCCTGCCTGCGCGCAACCAGTACAGGCGCCCAGCAGGCAGCGGCGCCCGTGCGTCGTCCCTGGGTGAGGCTGTCTCAAGCGCCATAGGGATCAATGGTCCGGATGCTGCCATCCGGCGCCATGTGCAGCGGCGTGCACTTGACCGAGCGCAGATGGGTCACGCCGCCCGACAACACGGCGTCATGGTAGAAGAGGTACCACTGCCCACCGAAGGCGCAGATGGAGTGATGTGTGGTCCAGCCCACCACGGGCTGGAGGATCACACCGGCATAGGTGAACGGTCCATACGGGCTGTCGCCGATGGCGTAACACAACAGGTGCGTATCACCGGTGGAATAGGACAGGTAGTAACGGCCCTGGTGCTTGTGCAGCCACGGCCCCTCGAAGAACCGCCGCGCGTGGTCATCGGCGCGCAGCGGTTGTCCGTGCTCGTCCAGGATCAGGACCTCGCGCGTGGGCTCGGCGAGACCGGTCATGCGCGTGTCCAGCCGGCCTACCCGCGGACCGAGTGCAGGTGCATCGCCGGCAGGCTCCTCGTGCGCGGCGTCAAAGCGGTTGTCGCGGTACTTCTGCAGCTGGCCACCCCAGATACCGCCGAAATAGAGGTAATGCGTGCCGTCGTCATCTTCGTACACCGCCGGATCGATCGAGTAGGTTCCCTCCATCGGCTCAGGCGCGGCAGTAAACGGACCTTCGGGGCGCTCCGCGACCGCCACCCCGATCCGGAACACGCCGTGGCCGTCCTTGGCCGGGAAATACAGGTAGTAACGGCCGTCTCGGTGGGCCGCATCCGGTGCCCACATCTGCTGTGCGGCCCAGGGCACGTCGCGCACATGCAGTGCCATGCCGCAATCCGTGGCCTGGCCTTCCGGCGAATCCATCCGCAACACGTGGTAGTCCTGCATGCCGAAGTGCCCGCCCTCATCATCGAAGGGCACGCCAGCGTCGATATCGTGCGACGGATAGATGTACAGGCGCCCCTCGAACACATGCGCCGAGGGATCGGCCGTGTAGATGTGGGTCACCAGCGGCTGGGAGATGGCGTGCGCGGCGAGCTGACCGATATCGCCTCCCTGCCGACGCAGGCGCAGGTCGTGCTCGATGCGCGTCTCCATGCGCTTATCGATCCTGTAAAAGAACAGCAGCCCGACCGCGACCAGGAATGGGAGCGAGCAGTACACACTCACCGTCAGCCGGATACCGTCCACCACGGCCGGGGGCTGCTGTTCGGCGCCGGCCTGATAGCCGTGGTGCGCGAGGATGCCGGCGACCAGCGCACCGCCGATGCTCAACCCGATCTTCAGCCCGCACAGCATCGCCGAGAAGATGATCGCGGTGGCGCGCCGATGGTTTTTCCATTCGGAATAGTCGGCGACGTCGGCGATCATCGCCCACAGCAGCGGGATGGTGATGCCGTAGCAGAACCCGTGCAGCATGAAGGCGCCAAAGGCCACGCCGACCGCCGTGGGCGGAAACAGGTAGAACACCAGCAGGAATACGGTGGAAACCAGCAGCGCGCCGCCGAACACGTCGCGCTTGCCGAAGCAGTCGGCCAGGCGGCGCGAGACGCCGATGCCCAGGATCATGCAGAGGATCCCGCAGGCGTTGAACAGACTGAACGCCGAGGTCGCCGGATCCTGCGGCCAGCTGAAACCGGCCAGGCCCCACCCGTTGAGCGTCGCGTTCAGGCCGCCGATGAAGCGGTTGAAACCGGAGCTGTCCAGGAAGCCCGCCAGGGCCGCCTCGCGCATGTAGTACTGGAAGTAATAGATGTAGGTGCCGCCCTTCAGGGCCAGGTTGATGAACACCAGCACCGTCAGAGCCAGCATCACCTGCCACGGCCGGTTGTGCAGCAGGTCGGACAGATCCTGCAGGACCCCGCCGGTCTGTTCCTTGGCAGGCACGATGCGCTCGCGCGTGGTCGCGAAGGTGATCAGGAAGAACACCGTCCCCACCACCGCGAACACGGTCATGACCCGCGCGAAACCCTGCACGCGATCCCCGTCGCCCAGGATCAGTACCAGCGGTAACAGCAGCACCTGGATGATGAACTGCGCGATCATCACCGCCACGAAGCGGTAGGCCGAGAGGCTGTTGCGCTGGGCCATGCTGCCGGTCAGTACGCCGCTGAGCGCCGAGTACGGCAGGTTGTTGGCCGCGTATACGAGCATCAGCAGGCCATAGGTCACCAGTGCGTAGGTGACCTTGCCCTGGGCGCCCAGGTCAGGCGTGCTGAAGGCGAGCAGGGAAAGCGCGCCGAACGGAATCGCGGTCCACAGGATCCAGGGCCGGAACTTTCCCCAGCGGCTGGCCGTACGGTCCGCGGCGATGCCGATCAGCGGCGTGAACACGAAGGCACCGAGCAGGCCGATCACGAAGATGATCGTCGCCGCCGTCGCCGGCGGCAGCCGATACACATCGGTATAGAAGAACGCCAGGTAGGTGATGAGCGTCTGGAAGATCAGGTTGGCCGCCAGATCGCCCAGGCTGTAGCCCAGCTTCTCCCGGACGGACAGCGTGTGCCCGCCGGTCTCCACGCGATGTGCATCAGTCACGATCGCCCCCCACGGTGAAGCGGCCGTGCACGCGGGCATCGGCACTTGAGCCCCCTATCCGCACTTCGTACGCCCCCGGCTGCACGGCATAGGCGCCGCGCGCCTGGTCATACTCGCGCAGCGCCTGCTGCGCGTCCAGCTCGAACGCCACGGTGCGCCGCTCGCCCGGGGCCAGGTGGACGCGCTGGAAGCCGCGCAGCGCCTGCTGCGCGTCGCCCGCCCCGGCCGCCAGCCGCCGCACATACAGCTGCACCACCTCATCGCCGGCGCGCTTGCCCGTGTTGGCCACCTCCACCTGCACCTTGAGCGTGCCGTCGTCGGCAATGCGGGGCGCATCGAGGCGAAGCCTGGCGTAGTCGAACCGGGTATAGGAGAGCCCGTAGCCGAACGGATACAGCGGCGTGCCGCGGAAGTAGCGGTAGGTGCGGCCTTCCATCGTGTAATCGTCAAACGCGGGCATGGCCTGGTCCGCCGTATAGAACGTCACCGGCAGCCGGCCAGCGGGGTTGACGTCGCCGAACAGCGCCTCGCCCACCGCGGTACCGCCGCGTTGCCCGGGGTACCAGCTCATCAGGATGGCGGACAGATTCGCCTGGGCCCACTCCACCGCCAGCGCCGAACCGCCGGTGAGCACCATCACTACCGGCTTGCCGGTGGCGTGCAGCGCCTCCAGCAGGGCGCGCTGGGTGGCAGGCAGGCGCAGGTCGGTGCGGTCGCCGCCGGCGAAACCGGGATAGGTGACCGTCATCTCCTCACCCTCCACGTCGCCGGTCAGGCCGCCGACGAACACCACCACATCCGCGCTGCGCGCAGCGGCGAGTGCCTCCTCGAACGGCGGCTTGGCCCCGGGCATGCGCCAGCCCAGCCGCACGCCGGCGTCGCGCTGGGCATCGTAGTAGTCCAATGTGAGCTCGTAGGCGCGGCCCGCCTGCAGGTCCAGGTCCACGCCATCGCTGCGCAGGCGATCACTGTCGACCCAATGGTCCAGCACCCGCTTGCCATCGACGTAGAGGCGGAAGCCGTCGTCGGCGGCCGCCTCGATCCGGTAGCGGCCCGATACCGGCGGCAGCAGCTGGCCCTGCCAGCGGATGCTGAAACCATCGTTGGGAATGCCCTGCCCCGGCGCCGCTTCACCACGGGCCAGCAGGTTGTCGGTCGGCGAGCCCCGGTCCCAGCGGAAGCCGATCTGGGCATCGGTGCGGACCAGTGCGGGCGTTCCTGACAGGTCGGGCGTCCGGAAGTAGGCTCCGCGCAGGCCGCGTTCCGGAGCGTCGGCCGACGGACGCAGATACGCCGCCTCGATCAGCGGCGTTGCACTCGGGTCGTCGCGCCCTTCGACCAGGTCCACACCACGCGCATAGCGCACCTCGATACCCGTGGCCGCGTCGCGGATACCCTGCAGGATGGTGACCGGAGCAGCCGGTGTGCCGAAGTAGTTGCCGAGCAGTGCCATCGTGTCATCGGCGGTGGGGCCGACCACGGCAATGCGCTTGAGCGTGCGCGGCAGCGGCAGCACGCCATCGTTCTTCAGCAGCACCAACGATGCCCGTGCGGCGTTCAGGGCCAGCGCATCGTGGGCCGGCGCCTGGTTCACCGAGGCCGGGATCCGCGCCCAGCGCACGCGCTCCGGCGGGTCGAACATGCCCAGCCGCATCCGCGCGGTGAACAGGCGCGTCACTGCATCGTCGATCTCCGCTTCGCTGATCAGCCCTTGGCGCACGGCGGCCGGCAGCGTGGCGTATTCCTGTCCGCACTCCAGTTCGGTGCCGTTCTTGACCGCCAGCGCGGCGGCGGCCTCGCGGGTGGGCACGAGGGTGTGATGCTTCCAGATATCGACGATGGCCCAGCAATCGGAGACCACGTAGCCCTTGAAACCCCAGTCGCGGCGCAGCACGTCGCGCAGCAGGAACCGGCTGGCGCTGGCGGATTCGCCGTAGACCCGGTTGTAGGCCCCCATCACCGCATCCACGTGGCCTTCCTTGACCAGCGCCTCGAACGCCGGCAGGTAGGTATCGTACAGATCGCGCTTGCTGGGGCGCGCGTCGAAATGGTGCCGGTCGGCCTCCGGACCACTGTGCACGGCCAGATGCTTGGCGGTGGCGTCCAGCTTGCGGTACACCGGGTCGTCGCCTTGCAGTCCCTGCACGAAGGCGACCCCCATGCGCGCGGTGAGGTACGGATCCTCCCCGTAGGTTTCCTGGCCCCGCCCCCAGCGCGGGTCGCGGAAGATGTTGATGTTGGGCGACCAGTAGGTCAGCCCCTGATAGCGGCCATGCGAGCCCTCACGGATGAACTGGTGATGCTTGGCGCGTGCCTCGTCACTGATGGTGGTGGCCACCTGCCCCATCAGCGGCACGTCGAACGTGGCGGCCAGCCCTATCGCCTGCGGGAACACCGTGGCCTGCCCTGCCCGCGCCACGCCATGCAGGCCCTCGTTCCACCAGTCGTAGGCCGGAACGCCGAGGCGCTCGATGGCCGGCGCCGCGTTCTGCATCTGGGCAGCCTTTTCCTCCAGGGTCATCTGCGCTACCAGTGCCGCGGCACGGGTCTCAAACCTGGCCGAGGTGTCCAGCCACGGGTGGGCGTCGGCCGCGTGGGCGGTGGTCGCCCATGCCATGGCGGCACACAGCGCCACGGTGCCGAGGATGGGGCCGTGACGGCCGCTGCGGAGGGAGGACGAACGCGCCATCATTTGCTCCTCAAGGCGCGCTCATCGCGCGCGAATGGTCCCAGCAGGGCACCGACAAAACCGCCGGCGCGCTCCGTACTCAATACCGTTCCGTCCACCTCGCCGGCGAGGCTCTGCCAGCCACGGCCATCACCGGTGTCGAACGCGAACGCATAGCGCCCCTGGTCAGCGGCGATCTTCAAGCGCAGTGACGTGGGCGCGGGCGCCTCGCGCGAGGCCAACGTGCGGGTCACCCCGCTGCCATCGCGTCCTTCGAGGAAGATCGCCACCCGGTCCCGGCCCAGGCTGCGCACGCCAAGGAAGTACCAGTAATCCTCGTTCTGGAACGCGGCCAGGCCGGCCGCCACGCCCGCCGTTGGCGGCGTCATCCCGGTGCTGGCCTGGAACCGCAGGTGCTGCTGCCTACGCCCGAGGAATGCAGGGTTACCCAACGTGTCCAGGTTCTCCGGCAGCGGATGCACGGCCAGCGCGCCCGGACGCAGGCTCAGGTCTGCCCAGGGCTGCTTGGGGACGCGCACCTGCAACCATCCGCTGCGCAGCGTGGGTGCGTCGAAGCCGTCGCGGTCGACGAAGTTGCCGGTCGACGGTGCCTGCGAGGCGTCGCCCTGCAACCATGACGGTGCCTTGAGCGCGTACGGTATGGCCTGCCCAGCCGGCAGGATCACCGGCCAGCCGTCGTGCCATTGCACGGGCAGCAGATACGTCTCCCGCCCGGTGTTGTAGTGGCGCTGCTGATAGTTGCGGCTGGCGAGGAATACCGCCCACCAGGATCCATCCGGGCCTTCGACCAGATCCGCATGCCCGGCGTTGGTGATCGGCAGTGGACGGTCATCGGGCAGGTCGCGCTGGGTGAGAATCGGATTGCCCGCATAAGGGAGGTAAGGGCCCCAGACCTCGCGGCTGCGCAGCACGACCTGGGAATGCTGTGGCCCGGTGCCACCCTCGGCGTCGGACAGGTAGTACCAGCCATCGCGCCGGTAGAGGTGCGGCCCCTCGATCCAGATCGGGTTCCTGGCCGGTTCCACCCCGCCATCGACCAGCACCTTGCGCGGCCCGACCGGTTTGAACGCGGCCAGATCGATCTGCTGCATCCAGATTGCGCGGTGACCCTCGTAGCGAGGCGGACCCGGTGGCGCATCGTTGTTGAGCAGGTAGACGCTGCCGTCGTCATCGAAGAACAGCGACGGGTCGATGCCGCCGACGCCGGGCAGCCAGTGCGGGTCGGACCACGGGCCGGCAGGATCGCGCGCCGTGGCGATGAAGTTGCCGCCGCTGTCGACCGCGGTGGTGACGACATAGAACACGCCCTCGTGGTGCGCGATGGCCGGGGCGAAGATGCCGCGGGACACGCTCAGGCCATCGAAGTCCAGCTGGCCTGGACGGTCGATCACATTCCCGATCTGCTTCCAGTGCACCAGATCGACGCTCTCGAACACCGGAATGCCCGGGAAATAGGTGAAGCTGGAATTGACCAGATAGAACCGGTCATTGGCACGGACGATACTTGGATCGGCATGGAAGCCGGCCAGGATCGGATTACGGTAGTGGCCGGCCGGCAACGGCGATTCAAAGGCGGCATCGTCACCGGCGTACTCGAACCAGTCGAAGTACACCGGCGGCGCAGGCGTGGCGGCGAGTGAGGGCGCCGTGGACAGCAGCAGGAGCACCGTGGCGATCAGCAGACGCATCATCGAACCCCTGCAGTGGTAACGGAAAGTTCGAAGGGCCCGGCCGGCGCGCCACTGCTGTCACGCAGCGTGCAGATCGGGCCATCGGCCCAGCAGTAGCGCACCCGCGCGCCCGCGCCGGCGTGGGGGCTGCGCAGCACGACCTCGCGCCCCTCCAGCACGGCGTCGGCATAACGGCAGTGCCGTGCCTGGTCATCACACAGCTCAAAGCCGATCGGGCCGTTCGCACCGGTGGTCAGCAGCGTCCCGGTGACGTCGTCGAACACGATGCGTGTTTCGCCGTTCGCGCGCGACGCGGTGCGCGCCGTCGGGCCGGACGCGGCCAGCGCCCGTTCGCCGTAGACCACATGACGGGCGAGCCGTGCCACGCGGCGGCCCAGTTCCTGCTTGTTGGGTGGGTGGATGTCGTACGCGTCGCCGATGTCGATGGCCACCGCATGCCCGCTGTGCGGGTCCTCCGCCGCCACCCGCCGCTGCGCCTCGCGCACCTGTGCCCAGCCACTGTCGCCCGGCGCGACGGGCGGCTGGCCATAGCCGGCCAGCTGTACCACCAGCCACGGCAGATCAGCGCCGAACCGCCCGCGCCAGTCGTCGCGCAGGCCGCGCAGCCGCGCGGCATAGGCGGCGCCGTCGCCGGTATTGGATTCGCCCTGGTACCACACGGTACCGCGCAGGCCATAGGTGCCCAGCGGGGCGATCATGCCGTTGTAGAGCGTCGACAGGCCCGTGGCGGCGTGCCACGGCGCGGGCGGGGGTGTCGATGCACCGGCCGCCACCCGGTAGTGCCACGGCGCGTCGAGGACGATCCGCGTGCCGTCGTCCAGATGGAGGGCGTTGGCATCGGCGGGCCCGGCAAGGCCGCCATCGCCGTAGGTGTCGAGCACGTTGATCACCACCGTGTTGGCGCCCGCCTTCAACACGCCGGCGGGCAGCGGATACGAGCGTGCCTCGCCCGGACCATACTGACTGCCCACGGCCACCCCGTTGACCCAGGTCATGTCCGTTTCGTCGATGGGTCCCAGTTCAAGGCGAGCGCCCTGCACCGCCTGCGCGGCGCTCAGGGTCAGCCGGGTGCGGTACCAGACCATGCCGTTGTAGCTGGACAGCGACGGCACGCCCCAGCGCTCCCAGGCGCCCAGCAGGGCGGGAGCAGCGTGCCATCCCGCGCCCGGTGCACCGGGCTGCCAGGGGGTATCCCCAGGCACGGCGCCATCGCGGGTGGTCCACCAGTGCTGCCACTGGCGGCCCCAGCGGGCGGTGGCAGCGGCCGGGTCGTGGGCACGGAGTGCAAGCACGTCGAGCGCACGCCGGGTGCCGCCCTGCGCGCGCAGGGCCGTGGCGCTGGTCCAGGCTTCGATCCGCGAACCGCCCCATGCCGATTGGATCAGTCCCAACGGTACGTTGACGGTCTTCTGCAGCTCGCGGGCGAAGTAGAAGCACGCCGCGGAAAAGTCGCGGACCGTGCCTGGCGAGGCGGGCTGCCACGAAACCGGCGCGGCGAAGGTGGACTGGGGCGTCACGGCCGCGGCCTTGGGCACGGTCAACAGGCGGATCGTCGGCTGCGTGGCAGCGGCCATCTCGCTGTCCGCATCAAGCGCGCGTCGCACCGGAAGCTCCATGTTCGACTGCCCGGCGCACAGCCAGACATCGCCCAGCAGCACGTCGCGCACGATCCGGGTGGCCTGCCCTGCGCGCACCGTCATTTCATGAGGCCCGCCGACCGCGACCGGGCTCAGGGTTGCCTGCCAGTGGCCGTCGCCATCGGCGCGTGTGCTGAGCAACTGCCCGGCGAATGTGACGGACACCGTGACACCGGGCGCTGCATTGCCCCACACCGGAATCGGCCGGTCGCGCTGCAGGACCGCGTGGTCCTGGAACAGCGGATGCAGCAGCGGCATCGTGGCTTCCTGCGCCCCTGCGCAGGCGCCCCAGCCGCCCAGGGCCAGGCTCAACACGGCGCCCAGCCACGATCCGCGGCTCATCGCCCATCCCCCGGCGCGGACGGGAACTGCAGGGCCTGGTACCAGGCCAGCGGGTGCGGTGGCGCGGCTTCGCCGGCGGGCAACGGCCGGCCGCTCACCGACTGGAAGTAGGCTACGCTCGCATCGCGCCACCATTGCGCTTCGCGGCGCTGGATGGCGAGAAAGGCGGTGACCTGCGCATGCCGTTGCGCATCCACCCGGCCCTGCAGGTCGGCCCAGGTCGCCTGCATGCCCTGTACCTGGCCTACACCCTGCGTATAGCGCGCGATCAGTTCATCCCACAGCGACCGTCCCGACGCCATGCGGTGATCCCACGGCACGTGGTGGAACCACAACAGCAGCGGCTCCGGCACCCGCCTCGGATCGGCGTACACGGCCGCCAGCCCGGGGGCGTACTGCCCCACAGCATTGCTGCCGTGCGCGGTGCGGTCAACGCCGATGCCAGTGCGATCGGCGCGGTGGTAGTACACCGAGGTCCAGTCTGCGCGCGCACCGCCATCCACCCACGGGCCCGGCCCATAGTGGTGCCCGCGTGCCATCAGGTGATGCAGGCCCAGCGGGGTCATGTAGTTCACCGCCGCCTCGCGCGAGGCCATCATCATCTCGACGACCGGTTCCACTACCCCGGGGCCCGGCCCGAACGTCATCGCCGCCCACTCCGCCGCGATCGCACGGCTGGAGTGATGCGGATTCCACGCGAGACGGCCGTAGGCGTACCAGTTGGCCTGATCGAAGTGCGAGCCGCTCCAGGTGCGGTCACTGCCGATGTTGGCCACACCGGCGATACCGGTCAGGAACCGCGCTACGGTCGCCCCCTCGCCGCGCACGCGCGTATCCGATTGCAGCACCTCCTCATACAGGGGCCCCAGGTACACCAGATGCGTGGCGAAGCCGAGGTACTCCTTGGTGATCTGGACCTCCATCATCAGCGGCGTGCGCGGCATGGCGCCGAACAGCGGATGGAACGGCTCGCGCGGCTGGAAGTCGATGGGCCCGTTCTTCACTTGCACGATCACGTTCGGGCGGAACGCGCCGTCCAGGCCGGCAAACTCGGCATACGCCTGGGTGGCGCGGTCGGCAGGTACGTCGTGCGCGTAGACAAAAGCCCGCCACATCACCGCGCCACCGTGCGGTGCCAGCGCATCGGCCAGCAGGTTGGCACCGTCCGCATGCGAACGGCCGTAGTCCTGCGGGCCGGGCTGTCCTTCCGAATTGGCCTTCACCAGGAAGCCACCGAAATCGGGAATACGGGCGTAGATCTCCCCGGCCTTGTCGCGCCACCATCGTTGCACCTGCGGGTCGAGCGGATCGGCGGTGGTCAGCCCGCCCAGCTCGATGGGCGCGCTGAAGCGCGCGCTCAGGTACACGCGGATGCCATAGGGCCGGAAGATGTCCGCCAGCGCCGCGGCCTTGGCCAGATAGACCGGCGCCAGACTCTGCGCGTCGGCGTTCACATTGTTGAGCACGGTACCGTTGATACCCAGCGAGGCGTTTGCCCGCGCGTAGTCCGTGTAGCGAGGATCCTTCCATTCCGGCAGGGTCTGCCAGTCCCACAGCGAGCGGCCGGCATAGCCGCGTTCCACGTGGCCGTCCAGGTTGTCCCAGTGGTTGAGCACGCGCAGCCGGAGCCGAGGCGATTGGCGCACCTCCAGCCCGTCCAGTGACGCGCCGGTCTGCAGCCGTCGCAGCAGATCAAACACGCCGTAGAGGACGCCGATATCGCGGGGTGCGGCCACCAGCAGCACCTCGCGCCCGTTGATGTGGGCACGCCGGAGCAGGTAGCCCTCCTCGCCCAGCGATTCGAGCTCCGCGCCGAACGCTGCGATCAACGCCGAAGACTGCGGGGTACCCAGGACCACGGCCTGGGCCCGGACCGCTGCGGTGTGCATGCGGGGGGCGCGCCCCAGCGGTCCGCTGAGGCCACGCACGAGTTCCTCGCGTGCGGCCCGCTGGGTCGGGGTCTGGTCGGGTGCCACCACCTCGCCCAGGCGCGCGCGCACCTGGGCGGCACGCCCGGGTTCCAGCGGTGCGTAGCGCATCCAGAGGGCATAACCGTCCTCTGCACGAACGCTGCCCGTACATGCCATCAGTGCCACCGCCGCAGCCAATATCCAGTGACACCGCTCGACATTCCAACGCGGCAGCAGCGTCGCCAGCAAACCTTGTAAGCTGGCCCTGTGCCCGCCTCGCGGCAGCGTCACAGAGAACAAAGGCAACGCGTATTGGACAAGCCGAAGAAATCGGTCCGCCGCAAGACCAGTGGCGTGACGATCGACGAGGTGGCGGCGCTGGCCGGGGTGTCGCCGATGACCGTGTCGCGCGCGATCAACCAGGGCAAGGTGCGCGATGCCACGCGCGAACGGGTGATGCGCGCGGTGCGCGAACTGGGCTATACCCCCAACCTGGCTGCCAGTTCGCTGGCCGCCGCGCAACACACGCGCATTGCGCTGATCTACACCAATCCCAGCGGCGCCTACCTGCGGGAACTGCTGGTGGGGCTGCTGCGCGTCGCCTCCAATGCGGCCATCCAGCTGGTCATCCACTACTGGGACAACTTCGACCCTGCCGCCGAGCGCAACGCCGCGCGTGCCTTGGGCGGGCGCGTGGATGGGGTCATCCTGCCGCCGCCGCTGTGCGAGTCGCAGGCGGCGGTGACCGAACTGGTCAAGGCAGGCATCCCGGTCATCGCGATCGCATCGGGTCGCCTCAGTGACGATATTTCCTGCGTCCGCATCGACGATTTCAACGCCGGCAAGCAGATGGCCGAGCACCTGATCCAGCACGGCCACACGCGGATCGGCTTCATCCGCGGCCGAAGCGACCTCAGTGCGAGTGCGCGACGCTACGATGGTTTTCTCAGCGCCCTGCATGCGGCCGGGCTGCAGGTCGACCCCGGCCTGGTCCAGCAGGGCGACTACACCTACCGCTCCGGGCTCGCTGCCACCGAGAAGCTGCTGTCCCACCGTCGACCGCCGACTGCGATCTTCGCCAGCAACGACGACATGGGCGCGGCCGCGATCTCCGTGGCGCACCGACGCGGCCTCGAGGTGCCCCGCGACCTGTCGGTGGTGGGCTTCGATGACACCTCGGCCGCAACGACCGTCTGGCCCGAGCTCACCACTATCCACCAACCCATCGCCTCGATGGCCGATGCCGCCATCGATATCCTGCTGCGCACCATCCGCCACACGCGCGGCGAAGCGCGCGTGCTGACCGACCACGTCATGCCGCACCGGCTGGTGGTCCGCGACTCGGTCGCGCGTCCGCCCACGCGCTGATGCCACGCGACGCATCGTCACGCGCCCGGGCATGCGATGGTGGCCTCCGCTTCATTCAAGGCGCCCAGCGCGACGCGTGATACCGAAAGCGTCATCGCTGTGGCCGTGCCGATGGACCAGGGCCGATCCAGCTTGCCGACATCCGCGCCTGCCGCCGCCAGGCACTTCAAGGGCAGGCCCACGCGCGTCCATTGACCCGCCGGCAGCCTTGCCAGCGTCGGGCCAAGCGCAACGCGTGCCGAGCAGCCCGCACCGCAGGCCACCGACAACCACGCCTCGCCGCGCGGCGCGGCGTCAACCCGCAGCGTGGTCAGCAGCATCAGATCACCGTTGCTCTCACGCTGCAGGTCCAGTGCCGTGTGCGACTGCAGCGCGACAATCGCCTCCCCCTTGCCGGTCCAGGCAAACCGACGGCCATCTTCCTGCGCCAGGTGATCCACGCCGGTGACGTTCAGCAGACCGCCATCGAGCGCTTCGGGCACCTTGGTGACGGTCACGCCCTGTCCCGTGCTGCCCTCCAGGCGCAGCGCCATGCCGGCGCCGGCGTCCCCACGTGCAAAGAACACCCCGGCAGCACCTTCGTTGCCGGTGACGCCGGACACTTCCGACAGCGCAGCCAGGTCGCCCTTGTCTGCGTAGGTCAGGCCGAAGCCGAATGCGAACAGCGGGTTGTAGTCCTTCTGCCCGACATTGTTGGCGTATTGCGTCGCGCTGCGCGGCCAGCTGAAACCCAGCTTTCCCTTGAAGTCGTACTGCACGCTGCCGTCGGGCCTGCGCAGCAGCACATCGGCAATGCCGGCACCCTCCGACCCGGGCAGCCATGCCGCCACGAAGGCATCGGCGGCGTTGATCTCACGATTGACCCACAGCGGCCGCCCGCTGAGAAACACTGCCACTACCGGGATGCCGTCCGCCTTGAGTCGCTTGATCAGCGCAAGATCGGTGTCATCCCCCGCCTTGTACGCCAGGGTGGCCAGATCGCCCTGGAACTCCGCATAAGGGTTCTCGCCGAACACCACCACGGCCACATCCGGTTTCTCGGTGTACTTGCCATCCACCGCAAGCAGTGCCTCGCCACCGGCAGCCCTGGCTTGCTGCGCAATGCCCTCATAGACCGTGTCGGCATTCGGGAAGTCCTTGCGGGTGGTGCCGGTGCCCTGCCAGTTCAGCGTCCAGCCGCCGGATTGCTTGCCCGCATCCTGGGCGCCATCGCCGGCCACCAGGATGCGTTGCCCGGGCGACAGTGGCAGCACGCCGCCCTGGTTCTTCAGCAGCACCAGTGACTCGCGCACCGCCTGCCGCGCGACCGCACGATGCGCCGGCGCGCCGATCAGCGCGAACTGGCCGCCCACGGCGCGCGAGGACGGCTTGCCTGCCTCGAACAGCCCCAGCCGCATTTTCACCCGCAGGATCCGGCGTACCGCATCGTCCAGGCGCTGCTGGGCGATCGTGCCGTTCTTCACTGCGGCCAGCGTGGTCTCGTAGAAGCCCTTCCAGCTGTCCGACGCCATCGCCATGTCCAGGCCGGCATTGATGGTGGCCGGGCAATCGGTGGTCGTGCAGCCCTTGACCTGCCCGTGGCCGTTCCAGTCGCCCACCACGAAGCCACCGAAGTGCATGCGGCCTTTCAGCGCGTCGGTGAGGTACGGCTTGTGGCCGTGCATCTTTTCGCCGTTGACGCTGTTGAACGAGGCCATGACCGTCTGTGCGCCAGCGGCGATGGCCGGCGGATATCCGGCCGCATGGATGCGCACCAGCTCGGCTTCGCTGATCCGGGTATCGCCTTGGTCCTTGCCGTCGACGGTGCCCCCATCGCCGAGGAAATGCTTTACCGAAGCGATCACATGGCGACCGTCAAGGAAGGCAGCCGAGCCCACCTTGCCCTGCAGCCCTTCCACCATCGCACCGGCATAGCTGGCCACCACCTCGGGCGATTCGGAATAGCCCTCGTAGGTGCGTCCCCAGCGATCGTCCTGCGGCACCGCCACGGTCGGCGCGAAGGCCCACTCCATCCCGGTCGCACGGGTCTCCAGCGCGGTGATTTCACCGATGCGGCGCAGCAGTTCCGGGTTGCGGGTCGCGCCCAGGCCGATGTTGTGCGGGAACAGGGTCGCGCCGATGATGTTGCTCTGCCCGTGCACGGCATCAATGCCGAACAGCACCGGAATCGCCTTGCCGCCCTGCGAGGTATCCATCGAGGCCTCGTAGAACGCGTCGGCCAGCGCCAGCCACTGGGCAGGCGCGGCATCGTAGCGGCCGCCCGGATCGGAGTTGCCGCCCGCCAGGATCGAGCCGAGCCGGTACTTGCGGAGGTCATCGGGGGTGATGCTGGCGATGTCGCCCTGCACCAGCTGGCCCACCTTCTCCTCCACCGTCATGCTGGCCATCAGGTCGGTGATGCGCGTCTCCAGCGCGGCATCCTCGGCCAGCGGCCAGGCCACCTGCGGCCACGGATCCGGGGCGGGAGACGCAGGTGCCACCGCCTTGTCATCGTTCCCGCAGGCAGCCAGCGCCAGGCCGAGCGCGGCCAGCAGCACGCCACGGCGGGCGCGGGTGAGGCGTCGATTGGTCATCGTGTTCATCCTTCCATCTGCTCCAGTTCCTTGCCCTTGGTTTCGTGCACATACCTGAGCACGAAGAAGACCGAGATGATCGCCGCCACCAGATAGATGCTGTAGGTCGCCGCCAGCCCGATGGCGGCCAGCAGGATGGGGAAGGTCACCGTGACGGCGAAGTTGGCGGTCCATTGCGCCGCACCGGCCACGGCCAGCGCGGAGCCGCGGATCTGGTTGGGGAACATCTCGCCCAGCATCACCCACATCACCGGACCCCAGGAGACGTTGAAGAACACCACATAGGCATTGGCGGCCACCAGCGCCAGCGTGCCCATGTTCCCGGGCAGCTGCAGCCGGGCATCGACCAGCGAGCCGCTGGCGAATGCCACTACCAGCAGCGCCAGGGACACCGCCATCCCGGCCGAGCCGATCCACAGCAACGGCTTGCGCCCGATGCGGTCGATCAGCAGCACGGTGACGATGCAGGCGCCGATGCTGAGCGCACCGGACAGCACGTTGATCAACAGTGCGTCGTTTTCAGAAAAGCCGACCGCCTGCCAGAGCACTGCGCCGTAGTAGAACACCACGTTGATGCCGACCAGTTGCTGGAAGATGGCCAGACCGATGCCGACCCAGACAATCGGGCGAACCTTGCCGGTCACCTTGTTGCGCAGGTCCGACAACCGCGGGCGATGGTGATCGGTGGACAGCGAGGCGTCGATCTCGGCAAGCTTGGCCTGCGCCTCGGCAGCGCCGAACAGCCGCGCAAGCACCCGCAGCGCGTCGTCCTTGCGCCGCTTCACCACCAGGTAGCGCGGGCTTTCCGGAATGGTCAGCAACAGCGCCAGGAACAGCAGCGAAGGCACCGCCTGCATCCAGAACATCCAGCGCCACGCCGGGTACCCACCCCACAGCGCTCCGGTCGAGGCGCCGGCGGTGGCGGCCAACAGATAGTTGGAGAGGAATGCGACGGTGAGCCCGCTGATGATGGCGATCTGCTGGACCGTGGCGAGGCGGCCACGGTAACGCGCCGGCGCCACCTCGGCGATGTACGCCGGCGAGATCACGCTGGCTGCCCCCACCGCAAAACCGCCCATCACCCGCGCGATGATGAACATCACCGAGGACCCCGCCGCCCCCGCGCCGATCGCCGACAGCAGGAACAATACCGCCGACACGATCAGCACGTTGCGGCGGCCCAGGCGGTCGGACAGCCGGCCGGCGCTGAAGGCACCGATGGCGCACCCCAGCAGCATCGAGGCGATCTCGAACCCCTGCATCCACTCGCCGGACCTGAACGCCTGGTGCAGGCCATCCTGGGTCCCGTTGATCACGCCGCTGTCGAACCCGAACAGGAATCCGCCAATCGTCGCCACCACGCTGATCAATACAATCAGCCGGGTGTTCTCGCCACTGCTCACTGCCTGGTTCATTGCCGTGCCCCTCCCCCGGTTCGGTGTCATCGCTGCGCGCGCTGGACTCAACGCAGCAGGTATTGGTTGAGCAGGTTCTCGTAGCGCTCCTGTTTGCCGCTGATCTGGCCGGGCTCACCGCCCGTGGCGCCCAGTGCGGCCAGGTCCTTGAGGGTGAGCGCGCCTTGCGCGAACTGCTTGCCGGGGCCACTGTCGAAGCTGGCGTAGCGTGCCTTGCGCCACTGCTCCAGGGGCGAGTCGTTCAACAGCGCGTGGGCCACCTCCAGTCCGCGCGCGAACGCATCCATGCCGCCGATGTGGGCGATGAACAGGTCTTCCAGGTCGGTGGATTCGCGACGCAGCTTGGCGTCGAAGTTCAGCCCACCCTCCAGCCCGCCCTGGCGCAGCACGACCAGCATCGCGCCCACGGTGTCGTACAGGTCGGTGGGGAACTGGTCGGTGTCCCAGCCGTTCTGCGCGTTGCCGCGGTTGGCGTCGATGCTGCCCAGCAGGCCGTGGTCCGAGGCGACCTGCAGGTCGTGTTCGAAGGTGTGACCGGAGAGCGTGGCGTGGTTTGCTTCGATGTTGAGCTTGAAGTCCTTGTCCAGGCCATGCGCCTTCAGGAAGCCGGCCACGGTGGCGCTGTCGAAATCGTACTGGTGCTTCATCGGCTCCATTGGCTTGGGCTCGATCAGGAAGTTGCCCTTCAGGCCGATGCTGCGGCCGTAGTCGCGCGCCATGGTCAGGAACCGCGCCAGGTGGTCGACTTCGCGCTTCATCTGGGTGTTCACCAGCGAAGCGTAGCCCTCACGCCCCCCCCAGAACACGTAATGCTCGCCGCCCAGCTCGACCGTCGCCTCCAGGGCGGCCTTTACCTGCACGGCGGCACGCGCCACCACCGCGAAGTCCGGGTTGGTGGACGCACCGTTCATGTAGCGCGGGTGCGAGAACAGATTGGCGGTCCCCCACAGCAGCTTCACCCCCGTCGCGTCCTGGCGCGCCTTGGCCAGGCCCACCATATGCTTGAGATTCTTCTCGTACACGCCGACATCGTCGGCGTCCGGTGCCAGATCGATATCGTGGAAGCACCAGTACGGCACGCCCAGCTTGGTGAAGAACTCGAAGGCCGCATCCACCTTCGCTTCGGCGGTCGCCATCGCCGAGCCGGCGTCCCACGGGAACTGGCGCGTGCCCGGACCAAACGGGTCATGCCCGGCATTGCAGAAGGTATGCCAGTAGCAGACCGCGAAACGCAGGTGCTCCTGCAGGGTCTTGCCACCGATGACCTTGTTGGCGTCATAGACCTTGAACGCCAGCGGGTTGTCCGAGCCGCGGCCTTCGAAGGGGATGCGGCCGATGCCGGGGAAGTACTCCCGGGCGCCGATGAAGGGCTGATTGCTCATGGTGCGTCTTCCTGTCGTTGTGCGAGGTGTCGCGAAAAGGAGGATCAGCCGCGATACAGCGGCGTGACGGCGTCGAGATGGCGCAGGAAACGGGCATAGGCCGTGGCATAGGCCTGCGTACGCGCGGGGTCTGGATGGGCGGACTGCAGCGGATCGACCGCAACGTGCCGGGCCGCGATCTCGGCGATGGAGGCGCGGTCACCACGCGCGCGCCCCAGGGCCCACAGGGCCTGCAATGCCGCACCGAACGCCGCGCCCTCGGACTGGGTGGGTACGTCCACCGGCAGGTCGAACACATCGGCCACCATCTGCCGCCACTGCGCGCTGTTGCTGCCGCCACCGGTGAGCACGATGCGCTCGAAGCGCATGCCTGCGCGGACAAAGGCGTCGTAGCCATACTTCAGGCTGAAGGTGGCCCCTTCCATGGCCGCACGGTAGAAGTGGGCCGGGGTCATGTTGGTCGTGTCCAGGCCTGCCAGCACCCCCTTGCCAAGCGGCAGGTCCGGCGTGCGCTCGCCATTGAGAAACGGCAGCATCACCAGGCCGTCGGCACCCGGCGGGGTGGCCCGCAGGTGCCCGTCGCCATAGCGGGTGCTGAAGCCGAAGGCGTCGGCGACCTGTTCGGTCACCACGGTGCAGTTCATCGTGCAGATCAGCGGCAGCCAACCGCCGGTGGACGAGCAGAACGCGGCCCACGCGCCATCCGCATCGACCACGGGCGTGTCCGAGTAGGCGAACAGGGTGCCCGAGGTGCCCAGGCTCATTGCCAGCCGACCGGGCACGACGCAGCCGGTGCCGATGGCCGCCATCATGTTGTCGCCACCGCCAACGGCCACCTTGACCGTGACGGGCAGGCCCAGGGCCGCCGCCGTGGTCGGGTCGATGTCGAACACCTCTTCGGGCGCGGCGATGCGCGGCAGGCAGTCGGCAAGGTCGCGTTGCGGGTCGGTCGCGTGCAGCAGCGCGTTCGACCAGGTGCGGGTGCGCACATCCAGCCAGCCCGTGCCGGAGGCATCGCCGTACTCGCAGAAGCGCTGGCCGGTCAGCACGAAGTTGAGGTAGTCGTGCGGCAGCAGAATGGTGGCAAGCCGCGCATAGACCTCGGGCCGATGGGTCCGGGTCCACGGCAGTTTGGAGGCGGTGTAACCGGTCAGCACCGGGTTGCCGGCCAGTGCGATGGTGCGCGCGGGCCCGCCCAGCGCGTCCATGATCTGGGCGCACTCGGCCGAGGTGCTGGTGTCGCACCAGAGCTTGGCCGGCGCCAGGACCTGTCCCGCTGCATCGAGCGGTACAAAGCCGTGCTGCTGGCCCGAGACCGCGAGCGCGGCAATACGGGACCGAACCTTGGGATCGATCGCTCGGAAGCAGGCGCGGAGCGCGGCGACCCACTCGGCCGGCTGCTGTTCGCGACTGCCATCGGCGCCGGAGGTCAGCTCCAGTGGCGCGCTAGCGCTGGCGATCGGACGCCGCCCGGCAGGGTCGTAGACCACCACCTTGAGACTCTGCGTACCTGCGTCGATTCCGGCAACCAGATCCATTGCTTCCACCCTGCCCGTGTAAGAAGGTAGCGCTACCATTTCTGTGCAACAGCGTGCCGTTCTGTCATGCCGGGGCCCGGGCCCGTGGCCATACGTCCTGCGCGGCCCTGCAGTAGCGCTCGATGAACGCCGCCTGCGACGGCATGGCCGCCACCGCCTGCTGCACCGGCTGCCGGATCCGCGCCAACAGCATTTTCAGGTCCGCGTCTTCGAGCGCGGCCGCCAGCGGGTGTGGCGGTCCCGGCTGGATCCCCTGCCCCAGCAATACGCTGGTCCAGGAGTCCACGCGGAACAGCTCGCCGGGATCCTGCCAGGCATGTGCACGTTCGCGCCAGGCGCGCAGCCGGATCGCGAGCGATTCGGGCAGCGGCATCTCGCGGCAGGCCTTCCACATCGGCTCGTCGCGCTGGTTGGCGTGGTAGTGCAGGATGATGAAGTCACGCACGTGTTCCATCTCCTGGCGGCTGACTTCGTTGTACAGCGTCCGCAGCGCCGGGCTGATGCCGTCGAAGGGGAACAGCTGGATCAGACGCACCACCGCGCTGATGGTCAGATGGATGCTGGTCGATTCCAGCGGCTCGATGAAGCCGCTGGCAAGCCCCAGCGCCACCACGTTTTTGTTCCAGGCCTTCAACCGGCGCCCGCTGCGGAACGGAACCAGCCAGGGGTCCCGCAGTGGCGGACCGTCAACGTCGCCCAGCAGCTTGGCGTGCGCCTCGTCATCGGACATGTGCCGGCTGGAGAACACCAGCCCGCAACCAACACGGTGCTGCAGCGCGATATGCCACCGCCACCCGGCCTCATGGGCGATGGCACGCGTGTACGGAACCGGCGGCGCCACCGACTCGGTCTGCACCGCTACGGCGCGATCACTGGGCAACCATTCGTGCCAGTCCTCGTACCCGGTGTGCAGGGTCTGCTCGGTCAGCAGGCCACGGAAACCCGTGCAATCGATGAACAGGTCACCCTCGATGACCTGCCCGTCTTCCAGCACCAGGGATGCCACGGCGCCGTCGTCGGGGTGTTGCCTGACCTCGCGGATCTTTCCCTCCACCCGTCGCAGACCGTGGGCTTCAGCCTTGCGCCGCAGGAACCGGGCGTAAAGCCCGGCGTCGAAGTGGTAGGCGTAATTGACCTGTGGCTGGGTCTCCAGCGAGAACCGGTCGCTGCGCGAGGCGACGCTTTCCAGGCAGAAGTCACCCAGTTCCGAGGACATGCCGCGGCGCAGGCTGTCCAGCCAGAAGTGATGGAAGGGCGTGGCCCAGGTACCCTGCCCGATCGTGCCGAACGGATGGATGAAGCGGTCGCCGGGGCGACGCCAGTTCTCGAAGGAAATCGAAAGCTTGAACGTGCCGGCGACGGCGCGCAGGAACTCCTGCTCATCGATCTGCAGAAAGCGGTGGAACGTGCGGATGGGGGGCACGGTCGATTCACCAACGCCCACGGTGCCGATCTGCTCGGACTCCACCAGGGTGATGTCCAGCTGGTCGCGGAACTGGTGGGCCAGCGCACAACCGGCCAGCCATCCTGCGGTGCCGCCTCCGGCGATGACGACCTTGCGGATCCGCCCTTGCGTTGTGTTCGCCACGTTCAATGCGATGCTCCCATCAGCGGTTGAGTCGAGCCAGCAACTGGGCCCGCGTACGGCGTGCCTGCGTCTCGTCGAACGGTGCCAGTTCACCCCGGGCAACAGCGGGCAGGTGCTCCCCGGCACGTTCGCCGGGGCCGAACACGTAGTAGGCGAAGATCTGGGCCCACGCCTGTTTCTCGCGTTCCGGCAGGTCGCGCAGCGCCCACATGGCGTGCTGGAGCGCCGACTGCGGCGCCGGAAGGAAGTTCGGCGAACTGCGCCACCAGTAGTTCACGAGCACGTTGAATGGCTCAAGGCTGCGCACGTGGTGCCACCACATGCTCGGGATGAAGATGGCATCGCCCGGCTCGAGCACGGCGACCTGGGCGCTGGCCAGGGCATCACGGAAGCGCGGATGGCGGGTGAAATCCGGGCAGTCGATATCCACCACGCTGACCACCTGGCCACCCGGCGTGGGTTCCAGCGGGCCTGGATACAGATTGTCGATCTGCTCCGGCGGAAACAGGGTGAACCGGCGTCGGCCCACGGCGCAGCACGCCAGATTGTCGGGCGTGTCGAAATGGCAGGACGCCGTCACGCGGTTGCCGATCCAGATGCTCGCCGAAGCGTCGATGCCCTGCCCGGCCAGGCCGACATCGTTGTGCAGCGCGAAACCGGGCAGCGCCCGATCGATCAGCAGCGACGCGACATAGTAGGTGGGCGGCCGTGGCGCATCGAGGGTCGCGGCAATTTCGTCCAGCACCTGCGTCAGCAGGCCGCGCCGGACCTCGACATTCAACCGGGTGAAATCCTCGGTGTAGAACGGACGCCCTTCGATCTCCGGCCCGCCGAAGGAATACGGGATGGGCACGCCGGCATCGAAACCGCGCAGATACGTCATGGCCTCCCGGGTGGAGTGCAGCCCGGCCTGCACCAGCGGCCAGTCGCGGGCGATCCCGCGCAGCACTACCGGTTCCCCGGCGGCCACCAGCGCTTCCAGCGGCAGTGCCGTGGGCGACAGGCCTTCCAGTGTCCGCATGGCCACCGCGTCGAGCACGGGTCAGTTCCTGCCCGCGGCAACGGCGGTATCGGACATGCGCAGGCGGCGTTGTTTCTCGGCGATCAGGCGTCGCATGTTGTGCAGCGATGCCAGCATCAGGTAGGCGCCTTCCAGATAGCCGGCGCGATTGAGCTCGACCAGCGCCGGGCCGTCCAGCAGCGCCAGGCGGTCACGGTCGATCGCATGCAGGCCGTTCACCCCGATCCGGTGCTGCGGATCGACCTGTACATCGAGCGATATCGGGTGAATCAGCCCGTGCGCATCGAGCGCGGCAAACATCTCCGCGCCGAAGGCATGGCCATCGTGAATGCCACGCAGCACGCCGGCGATGTGGTCCAGGTAGGGGGTATTGCCCCCTTGCGGCAGGAACACCGGCTCGCCCTGCATCGTATTGACGCGTGGATGGTCCAGGTCCACGTGCAGCACCGCTTCCCGGGTGAGCGCGCCATCGATGCGCTGCTCCTGGAATCCGATGAGGAAGGGGCCCTTGGCTGCCGCCCCTGGCAGGTAGGAGGCATTCCAGCGACCGTCCTGCAGGAACAGGTTCTCGTGCTGCTCGAACCCCAGCAGGGCCACCGACTGCCAGTCACCGGTGGTGGTGTCCTTGCGAAGAAAGAGGGGATATTCGCGCTGCAGCTCGGCAAACTCGCTGGGGTAGGCCGGCACCATGCCCACCGCATCGCCAAACTCGGGCCCGAAGCCGGTGGTCACCCGGAGGTCGCGGTGGGCGATGTTGTTGAGCATTTCGTAACGCGGCATGGTGTTGTCCAATCCCATCAGCAGCCGTGAACAGGTGCCGCTGCCTGCGCAGCGGCACCCACCGTTCAGAACCTGTAACGAACGCCGAGCATGTAACGCGGGCTCTGGTCAGCCAGCTTCACGATCATCTGCGAGGTGCGCGAGCGCCAACGGACGTCCTCACCGGTCAGGTTGATCGCCTCAAGACCGAACGACCAGTGATCATCCAGGGTGTAGTTCACACTCAGATCCCACTGTTCGTACGCTTCCACGTAGTACGGATTACGGCTGGCCCCCTGGTTGGCGAGGATCAGGTACTGGTCGCGCCAGTTCCACGCCAAGCGCACCGACCAACCGTATTTTTCGTACATTAGCACGGCGTTTGCGGTGTCACTGAGGCCGGTCAACGCGAACTGGTCGATGCCCGGGTCGCCCCCGTTGTTGTAACCGACATCGCCATTCACAAGGGTGTAATTGGCGAGGACGCCAAAGCCGCTGTCGCCGAAGAAGTACTGGCCACCAAGCTCCCAGCCATGCAGTTTTGCCTGGTTCTGGTTGATGGGACGGTTGACGTTGAACTGGTAAAGCGGGTCGTCGCCCTCCCCGTACAGATCGTAGGCTGCCTCGGTCGCCAGGACCTGCGCGTCGGTACCGTTGTAGGCGCCGAGCCCGGCCGGATTGTTGCGCAGCAGCGCGAGCGCGGTGAACAGGGCCGTATCGTTGGCCGAGCAGGCCGCCGCATTGGCCGCACCCACCTGGGTGATACAGGCGCCGCTGTTGAGGAACGCCAACGCTGCCTGTGCATCCGGACCGGCGGTGGGATCCCTCAGCCCGTACAGATTCTCCTGCACGATGGTGTTGCCGATGAAGTTGTTGACGGACTTGTTCCAGTACGTCAACGAGACGTAGCTGGCGTCGGCGAAATACCACTCCAGCGCCAGGTCGAGGTTGTCCGATTCCAGCGGCTTCAGCTGCGGGTTCTGTGCGGTGCCGCTGGCCCGCGAAGATGGATCGATCAGCACCGAGCCAAAGGGTTGCTGTGCGGTCGGGCCCGCATACAGGTTGCCGATCGGCGCGCGCGCGATGCTCTTGCCGAACGAGACGCGCCCCTTCAGGTCGTCCATCAGGTCGATGCTGAAGTCGAGGTTGGGCAGGATGTAGCTGTAGCTGTTCTTCTCGGTGAACGGCTGTTGCTCATCGGACAACACCACGCGGAAGTCATTGTTGGACTGCCATTCGATCGCCTCCGGGATGGCGATGACGGACGTCGACACCACATCGGTGGTTTCATAGCGCACGCCCAGGCGGGTATTGGTGCGCATGCCGCCCAGTTCGCCGTCCAGCTCGACCTGGAAATAGGCCGACCTGGTCTTCTCCTCCACCAGGTTGTCGGCGGCGCGCTGCGGGCTCACGCCCAGGCTGGCGCCATAGTTGTCCGCTGCCCACTGCGCGATGCGGCCCGCGTCGCCGCGCCAGGCGGTGAACGTGTTGGCGTTGAAGTCATTGAACAGGCCGACGATGTTGACCGGTTGCAGCAGGTCCATCAGCCCGTTGGCCACATCCCCGTCGACGTTGGCCACGCCCCAGTCGCCCAGGGTGCTGTAATTCTCCGCTGCCTGGATGCGGTGGGTGGTCTGCTTGCTCGAGTCCACCCCGAACTGGAAGCGCCCCTTGTCAAAGCTCCACTCGCCGTCGATGCGACCCTGCTTGATCTCGCTGATCTGGGTCTGCGAATTGATGCGCAGCACCTGCGAGCCGATCTCGCCCGGCACGAAGCCCGGGTTGACCACGCCGTTGGTCTTGGCGATGGCATCGGCCGTGCTCGGGTACCAGATCTGGGTACCCACCGGCAGGCCATTGTTGAAGTTCATCTCCTGCACCCACGACCCACCGCAATGCGGTCCGGTGGTGCAGTTGTTGGTGCCGGCGATGCTGCTGAAGATGGATCCGCCCCCGGTGAGCGGATCGTTGGGCCGGCTTTCGTTCTTCGAATCGTGCGCATCGAAGGTCAGCTTGAACCGGTCGGTGACGTTCCACAGGGCATTGAAGCCGAGCGATCCCAGCTTGTACTTCTGCATGCTGCGCTGCTGTTCAAGCCCGAAATCCTTGGTTCCGGCGATCTCACGGATGTACACCGGCGTGGCGACCGCGCCGCTGGTGTCGAACGTTACGTCGGTGTAGTTGCTGTTCTGCAGCCACATGCCCTGTTCGCCACGATTCTCGGTGATCTCGTTGGTCGAATAGGTGTAATCGAGAGTCAGGGTCACCGCATCGGTCGGCGCGAACTGCAGCACCGCCTGGCCATTGATGCGCTCACGCTCGAACTCGGAGAACGCATAGCGAAGGTCGTTCGGACGACCGTACAGCGCGCCCACCGCAGGTGCATTGACCACCGTCGGGTTGCCGGGCATCGTGCCGGTCCACGGCTGGATGTTCCAGTAGTTGTTGGTGGCCTGCACCGAGCCACCCTTGCGCTTCTGGTAGCTCGCGCTCACCCCGACACCGAAGGTCTTGTCCGGGTTGCTGTAGCTGAAAATGCCGGACAGTTCGGGGGTCAGGTCGTTGTCGAAGGGCTGGCTCTGGTCGGAGACGATCTTGGCACCGGCACTGGCGACGGTGCCGTCATGATCGAACGGGCGTCCGGTCAGGATGTTGATGGTGGCGCCGATGCCGCCGCTGGGGACATTGGCCTGGCTGGTCTTGTAGACCTCGATGCCATTGACGGCTTCGGCGGCCAGCTGGGCGAAGTTGAAGGCACGGGTACCCCCGTCCACGCCGCCGATGGCCACCTGCCCCGATGCGCCGAACGCGTCGGCACCGGGCATCTGGCGCCCGTTGAGGGTCACCATGTTGAACTGCGGACCGAAACCACGGGCGGTGACCTGCGCGCCTTCACCATCACGACGCTCGATGGAGATACCGGTGATGCGCTGCAGGGACTCGGCCAGGTTGGTGTCCGGGAACTTGCCGATGTCCTCGGCACTGATGGCATCCACCACGCCGGCCGAGTCGCGCTTGATGTCCATCGCCTGGCTGAGGCTGTTGCGGATGCCGGTGACCTGCACGGTATCCAGCTGCGTCGGGCTTGCCTGGGACTGGGGCTGGGGAGCAGGTGACGACGTCGAGGCGTCCTGCGCGAATGCGGGATTGATGACCAGAACGCCGCCAACAAACGTGAACATGGCTCTGGAGGTGAACTTCGCCAGCGTACGGCTCATGAACGAGCCCTCCGGCCTGGGGTACGACGGAAAGTAAAAGCGCTCATGACTCTCCCCTCTGACATACGATCGAATGGATGTACCGCCCCTGCTGGGGGCACGCACGGGCGATGCCCGACTTCCACACCGAACATCGCAGTGTGCTGTGCGCTCACTGCGACTCAAACTCGCTTTCAGGCTTGCCAGAACAGCCGCGTGGTAAAGGGGGGGTACCCGCTGGCCTTACCCCGGCACAGTGGTAGCGCTACCATCACGTCACGGGCGCAGACTAATCACCCGTGGTCGCGGTTGTCATCATGCAGCGCAGCAAAGGAGCCAGGTCGTGAAGCACAGCCCCAAAGCGGCCCGTCGCAAGGCCAGCGCCATCACCATCGATGATGTCGCCGCGCATGCAGGCGTCTCTGCCATGACCGTGTCGCGGGTGATCAACGGCCATGCCGGCGTGCGCGAAGGCAACCGCGCGCGCGTCATGCGCAGCGTGCGTGAACTGGACTACCGGCCCAACCTTGCCGCAAGCGCGCTGGCTGCCGCGCAGCACACCTGCATCGCGCTGATCTACACCAATCCCAGCGCCAGCTACCTGCGCGAACTGCTGGTCGGCGCGCTGCGCGGATCCACCCGGGCGGCGGCGCAGCTGGTGATCGCCACCTGGGATGAGCTGGGCACGCAGGCACGTCGCGACGCGGCGCGGCAACTGGCCAACAGCGTGGCCGGGGTGATCCTGCCCCCGCCGCTGTGCGAATCGAAGGCTGTCGTGGAAGCGTTCGTGGCCGCCGGGGTTGCGGTCGTCTCCATTGCATCGAGCCAGTTCAGCGACCGCATTGCCTGCGTACGCATCGATGACTGCCAGGCAAGCCACGACGTGGTGGCGCATCTGATCGCCCATGGCCATGCCCGCATCGGCTACATCACCGGCGATCCCAACCAGACCGCCAGTGCGCACCGCTGGCAGGGCTACCGGGATGCGCTGGCCGACGCGGGCATCGACTACGACGACGCACTCGTCCAGCCCGGCCATTTCACCTACCGCTCCGGACTGGAGGCGGCCGAACGGCTGTTGGCCCTTGACCTGCCACCCAGTGCGATCTTTGCCAGCAACGATGACATGGCCTCGGCCGTGGTCTCCGTAGCGCATCGTCGCGGCCTCGACGTGCCGCGTGATCTTTCGGTGGTGGGCTTTGATGACACCTCCGCCGCGACGATGGTGTGGCCGGAACTCACCACGATCCATCAACCCGTGGCGGAGATGGCGGACACCGCCATCGATATCCTGCTGCGCGAGATCCGCCATCCTGCTTCCGCAGCGCGCCGCGCCGTCAACCACGTGCTTGCGCACCAGCTGATCACGCGCGCATCCGTGTCCAGACCGCTGGCCGGCCCTGGGCGCCCGCCAGCACCGGGGCCGGCCGGCCGTTCCACGGCGATCGATGACAAGGACGCCGACGCATAGCGCCGCGGCACATGCGCCTGCCGGCGTGGCATGCAGGGACCTGGGCCGCTCCGGTGCGCCCGCCCGCTGCCTGCATCACCGTGCCCCGTCAGGCTGTCGGGCCGGCGCGCCCAGAGCGATCCGGCCGGAATCCGGCGCCGATCGGACCGTCCGGACCCGCCGCCGGGGACGAAATCCGGGCGGATTGGCGCCCACCCCTCCCGATCAGGGACAATAGCCGCCGCGCGCTCGCCCCCTTGGGCCCGCTACAGCATGGTCCAGCATCGAGCCGGTCATCGCTCTGCCCTCCGCCCTGCCTCCCCACCGCTTCCCCGGAACCGCATTGAATACCATCGCCCCACCGCTCGACGCCGACGACCTGCCCCTGACCGATCGCCTGCGCGCCGCGCTGGACCTGCTGGAGGCGATCGAGGCCGACCGCAGCGTGCTCGACACCCTGCCTGACGCCGACCGCGCCCGCCTGCACCAGGTGGTGGCCAAGGTCTACCACCCCGAGCCCAAGGCGCGCCGGGCGATGCTCAAGCAGCAGGCCAAGCAGCGCCACCAGGAAAAGGTGCGCAAGGCCGAGGCCCTGCTCGAACAGACCGGCATCCGCACCCTGCGCCGCAAGCCGGTGTTCAGTACGCCGAACTATTTCCCGCCGCATGCCGCCGGGCTGCATGACGCCCGCAATGGCGAAGGCGTGGAGGTCGCGCCCGAACCGGTGCATTCGCCGGAACTGCGCCATTGCTACGTGTGCAAGCAGAAGTTCACCCAGCTGCACCACTTCTACGACCAGATGTGCCCCAGCTGCGCCGAGCTGAACTTCATCAAGCGCACCGAGACCGCCGACCTGCGCGGCCGCGTCGCGCTGCTGACTGGCGGCCGGGTCAAGATCGGCTACCAGGCCGGCCTCAAACTGCTGCGTGCCGGCGCCGAGCTGATCGTGACCACGCGCTTCCCGCGTGACTCGGCGGCCCGTTACGCCGAAGAGCCGGACTTCGCCGAATGGGGCCATCGCCTGCAGGTATACGGCCTGGATCTGCGCCACACGCCCAGCGTGGAGGCGTTCTGCAGCGAGCTGCTGGCCACCCGTACGCGCCTGGACTTCATCATCAACAACGCCTGCCAGACCGTGCGCCGGCCGCCACAGTTCTATGCCCACATGATGGCCGGGGAAACCGCGGCCCTGCATGAGCTGCCCGAGACGGTGCGCAAGCTGGTCGGCCACTACGAAGGCCTGCGCAGCCCGGAGCTGCTCGCCGACGCCTCGGCCATCGCGCTGCCGGCGGTGCAGGATCGCGGCCTCAACGGTGCCGACGGCCTGACCCGCGCCGCCGAACTGTCCCAGGTGCCGTTGCTGGAAGACGAACTGGTGGGCCAGCAGCACCTGTTCCCCGAGGGCCGGCTGGACCAGGACCTGCAGCAGGTGGACCTGCGCGGGCGCAATTCGTGGCGCCTGCTGATGGCCGAAGTGCCGTCGGTGGAGCTGTTGGAAACCCAGCTGGTCAATGCGATCGCACCGTTCATCATCAACGCGCGGCTCAAGCCGCTGATGCTGGCCACGCCCGAGCGCGACAAGCACATCGTCAACGTCTCGGCGATGGAAGGGCAGTTCTACCGCAACTTCAAGACCACCCGCCATCCGCACACCAACATGGCCAAGGCCGCGTTGAACATGATGACGCGCACCTCCGCGGCCGATTACCAGAACGACGGCATCCACATGAACAGCGTGGACACCGGCTGGGTGACCGACGAGGATCCGGCCGAAATCGCCGCCAAGAAGGTCCAGGAAGAGCGCTTCCACCCGCCGCTGGACATTGTCGATGGCGCCGCCCGCATCGTCGATCCGATCATCCACGGCTTCAACACGGGCGAGCACGTGTGGGGCCAGTTCCTGAAGGACTACGCGCCCACCGATTGGTGAGCGCCTGCGGGGCTGGGCCTGCCCACGGGCGCGTGCAGCGGCGCGCCGGGCAGCCCTACCCGGCGGCCGTCATTGCTCCACCGGGGTAGGATCGATGCCGAACATCCGCATCGCCGGGCTGTACTGGTACACGCTCTCCGTCCCTGCCCCGCCGCCGCCTGGCGACAGCCCGGGCACAACGATGTCCGGGTAGTCGTCGGCGTCGATGTCTTCCAGGCGCAACACGTCGCCGTCCCCGCTGATCGGGTCGGCCTCGAAATCGCGCATGACCTGTACCCGTTTGCCGCTGTGCGCATCGATCACTTCGATGGCGCTCAGCAGCATGCGCGCATCGTCGGCCTGGACCGGCTCGAACCCCAGTCGGAAACGGAAACCGGGCATGCGCGCGCTCTGCTCCACCCAGTGCAGCGTGGCCAGCGCATCGCGATCGATCCAGCCGAGGCGACGCTCGCCGCCGCGCCCGACCTGCTCGACGTGGTACCACTCCATGGTGCGGTCGAGCACGGCGACAAAGCTGTCCGCAGGCAACGGCGTGCCGGGGCTGCGCACATCCTGCCGGGCGTGCAGGGTGACCGCGCGGGGCAGGTACAGCAGGTCCACGTAAGGGCGCGGCTGCTGCAGGGCGAAACCATCGCGGTAATGGGTGAGCGCGTACTGGTGGATGCTGCGGCCATAGGCCTCCGGTGCGCAGACATCGCTGATCGCGCAGGCGCCGGCCTCCTCCGGCGTGGGCCGGCGCTGGGCGGGGATGCGCTCGGTCCCAAGGTAGCGTTTCTGGTCCTGCCAGCGCAGTGAGAACGCGGTATCAGACCAGGTGAACGCGGCCTCGCTGGCATCGCTGCCGATGTTGGTGCGACAGAACGGCTGCGCCTCGGAGCGCTCGTTCCAGCCGGGGAACGCATAGGCCGGGCAGAGCTTGTCCACGCTGTTGATGTCGTAGCGGTAGGCCGCATCGGTGAGGAACACCAGCTTGTTGATCCGCGCCTGCGGGTCGCGCGCCACCAGCGCGTAACGCACCTTGGCGGTGGCCGGCAGTGCGTGTTCGTAGTGCGCCTGGTAGGCCTGCCCGGGCGGCGCGCTGGCCGGCGCAGCCAGCAGGTGTGCATCGGGCAGCACTGAATAAAGGCCCGGCTGCAGCAAGGGCTCGGCGGGGCTCTCGGCGCTGGCCAGGGCAATGGCCAGCGCGAGGAGGGAAAGGGGCATGCGGGAACACTCGAAGGCGATGAAATGAAGCGTGCGCGAGGCAGCGCCCAGGGCACTGGCAGCGGCGTTTATCGCGCCAGCGCGGTGGTCTGTGCGTGTTCCTGCGTACGCTCCTGCGCCGACTCCCGGGTCGCGTCCACGGCCTGCAGGGCACGCACGTGCTCGTCCAACGGGGTGGCCACCGCCTCGCGGGTCTCCGCGCGCGCCAGCCGACGGTCGGCGCCGTGCGTGTCGCCCTGCACGGCAAACGCGTACTGGCCGTTCTCACTGAGTACGGCCTGGTCGATCCGCTCCAGCCCCTCGCGGCGTGCCGCCACCAGCAGACCCATGTACAGCCGTTCGCTCATCGCGTCGGGCTGCCGGCCCATGCCCTGGTCCAGCACGCCCACCGCGCACTGGCCCTGGCGCATCAGACCGTGGTCGGGGCTGTCGGGGTGGCGCGGATCCTGCGGCAGCAGCGGCGCCGGTGCCGGCAGATCGCGCAGGCGCGGGCTGTCCACGCTGGCGGCGATGGGCGCAAAGCCCTTGCGCGGGTCGCCATCGGCGGCGTTGGACAGGTGCACCAGACGTTCAGCCATGCCATATGCCGATTGCCCCTGCAGGCGTGCCAAGCCGGTGGCGAATGCATCCACGTCCTGCTGCGGCTTGCCGTGGCCGTCTTCGGCGAGCAGCCGCCAGCGCGGGTCGGCGGTGGGAGTGGCCTGGGACAGCGCCTGGGTCTGCTCCATCAGCGTACGCATCTGCGCCTCGCTGAAGCGCAGGGTCAGGTTGTCACCGGCCTGCACCGGGCCCTCGCGCTCCGGATCGCCGGTCAGGGCGGTGTTGAGCATGCCGGCAATCTGCCCGGCATGGGGCGGGTCGCGCAGGTCGAACTGGAACTCGTAGCGGCGTGCGTCCACGTTTTCGGTGCCATCGGGCGCATGCACGCTCAACCGGGTCATCGGCACATTGCCGCTGTACTCCACCCGTCGCGCATCGACGTGGCTGCCATCCTCGAAGCGGGTGCGCACCACCTCGCCGGCGTTGCGGGCGCCGCCCAGGTCGGCGCTCAACGCCTCGCCGATGCCCAGCTGCAGCCGTGTCTGCGAGCTCATGCCAAGCCGCTCCACCGTGGCCGCCGCTGCCACGCCCGGGGTCTGCGCGGCGATCTCGCCGGTACCGACGAAATGCGCGTACGCGGCCTGGCCATCGGCCTGGGCCAGGTCGAAGGTGGCCGTGCGCAGCGTGGAGTGGCCCAGCGCATCCTGGCGCCCAAGCATCGCGCTGACTCCGCCGCCGGCAACGCCCACGCCATTGAAGGCCGACACCGCCTGGTTGGGACCCATGCTCACGCGCACGTGCGTGTCGTCCACGCGATCCACCCGGTAACTGGCGCCAGCCGCTTCGGTGAGCTGGGTCTGGGTGGCGATGTGCCGGAAGCTGGCTTCCAGCGCGGTGCCCTGGAAGGCCTGGGCGTCCATCGTGACCCGGCCGCCGAGCGGGATCGAGGTGGGATCGAAGGGATTCACCCGAGCTGCATCGGTAGCGTCGTGGCCGGCGGGCAGGCTGACCAGGTAGCGGCCGCGCACCCCGGTGCTGCTGGCCACCTCGGCCGCGGCAGCACCACGGCTGCTGCCGCCGTGCTCGGCGCGGACCCCGGCCATCTGCTCCATCTGCACCTGGTAGTTCACCAGGCCATCGGCGCTGGCGTGGGTGAAGGTCACCGCCTGGGCCTGGGTCTGGGCGCCGCCGCCGAGTCGGGCCACGTCGCGCTCGGAAGCGCCCTTGACCGCACCATCGCCGGGATTCCAGCTGATCGCCTGGCCGGCCAGTGCGGCGCGGTATTCGCTGTTGGCCGAACCGTAGTCCGGGTTGAACGCCACTTCGGCGGCAGTGCGATGGCGCGCGATGCTCGCTGCACCGTCCGTGTTTGCGTTGGCATTCATGCCATGACCTCCTTGAATCAACCGCTCGATTGTAGAGGCTGCGCCTGAAGCGTGGGTTCACCGCGCTGCGGCATCGCGTGGGGTGGTGCCCCTATCGCGACGACCAGCGCCCATATCGCGCGAGACGGGATGCAGCGATGGTCCTACGCTGTCGCCCTGCCCTCCCACCGTCGGTCCGCGACCCGCCGCCAGCGCCGGATCCCGCCGACCGCCCCGCGTTCGATGCCGTCCATGACCCCCCAGACCCCCACGCCTCCCGCACCTGCCGCGATTCCAGACGCCCCGGCCAGCGCGCCGGCCCCGCAGGGCTTTGCGATCCGCATCGTCGGCGCCGCCGCGTTTGCCCACCTGCTCAACGACATGATCCAGGCGGTGCTGCCGGCGGTGTACCCGATGTTCAAGAGCGAGTTCCAGCTCAGCTTCGGCCAGATCGGCGTGATTGCGCTGGTCTACCAGATCACCGCCTCGCTGCTGCAACCCTGGGTCGGCATGTACACCGACAAACGCCCGCTGCCCTACCTGCTGCCTTCGGGCATGATCGCCACCTTCATCGGCATTGCGATGATGGCCATGGCCGGCAGTTACGACATGCTGCTGCTGGCCGCCGCAGTGGTCGGCATCGGGTCGGCCACCTTCCACCCGGAAGCCTCGCGCGTGGCGCGGATGGCCTCCGGCGGCCGCTTCGGCACCGCCCAGTCCACCTTCCAGGTAGGCGGCAACACCGGCTCGGCGATCGGGCCGCTGCTGGCGGCGGCGGTGGTGATTCCGCACGGGCAGCGCGCCATCGCCTGGTTCCTGCTGATCGCCGCGCTGGCGATCACCGTGCTGTTCCGCCTCACCGGTTGGACCGTGCGCCATGGCCAGGCCAAGATGTCCAGCCTGGCACGCAACCCCGGCACCGGCCTGAGCCGGGGCAAGGTGGTGCAGGCCATCGCGGTGATCTCGGTGCTGATGTTCGCCAAGTTCGTGTACATCGCCTCGATCACCAACTATTTCACCTTCTACCTGATCGACCGCTTCCACCTGAGCGTGCAGCAGAGCCAGATGTATCTCTTCATCTTCCTGGCCTCGATCGCGCTGGGCACCTTCATCGGCGGCCCGGTAGGCGATCGCATCGGGCGCAAGGCGGTGATCTGGATTTCGTTCCTGGGCGTGGCCCCGTTCGCACTTGCCCTGCCCTACGCCAACCTGATGGGCACGGCGGTGCTGGCGGTCGCGGTGGGCCTGGTGATGTCGTCGGCCTTCGCTGCGCTGGTGGTGTACGCGCAGGAGGCGGTGCCGGGCCGCGTCGGCATGGTGTCGGGGTTGATGTTCGGCCTGATGTTCGGCATCGGCGGCCTTGGCGCGGCCGGGCTGGGCAAGCTCGCCGACGTGCACGGCATCGTGTGGGTATACCACTTCACCTCGTTCCTGCCGCTGCTCGGCCTGGCGACGGCGTTCCTGCCCCGAACCCGCAGCGCCTGACCGTCCGGCCCGCGCGCCGCGTTACTGGAAAAACTGGCTGGGCAACTGGCCGAAGCGCTTCTTGAACATCGCCGTGAACGCGCTCGGGCTGGCGTAGCCCAGCGCCAGCGCAACGTCGATGATCTTGTCGCCGTGGGCCAGGCGCTCCAGGGCGCGCAGCAAGCGCGCCTGCTGCCGCCACTGGCCGAAGGTCATGCCGAGCTCGCGGGCGCACAGGCGCTGGATGGTTTTCACGTCCACGCCCAGGCGCGCGGCCCAGTCCTGCAGCGTGGAGGGGTCATCCGGAGCGGCTTCCAGACGGCGCGCGATCACCTGCAGGCGCGCATCCAGCGGCTGCGGCAGATGCAACGGCAATACCGGCAGGGTCTGCAGTTCATCCAGGATCAGCTGCATCACCCGGCCATCGCGGGAGTCCTGCCGGTAGGGCTGGATCACCGCCACGGCGGCGCGGATCAGTGCCGCCAGCAGCGGCGTCACCGACACCGTGGAGGCCGCCGGCGGTGGCTGGGCGATGGCCTCGGGCAGGATGTACAGGCTGCGCATTCCCACTGCACCGATGCAGCTCACCTTGTGACCCATGCCGGCCGGCATCCAGATCGCGCGCGTGTGCGGCACTACCCAGCGCCCAGCCCCGGCCTGCACCACCAGCACGCCCGATTCGGCGTAGACCAGCTGATGCCGATCGGGGTGGTGATGCAGCGGAATCACCGTGCCCGGCGCGTAATCCCTCGCGCGGCACAGCACCGGCGACTCGGGCCCGAACGAAAGGCTGCGGCCTTCCCCGTCGGCACGGGTGACGTTACTTTTTCGAGGGGGCATGCCCGGTTTCCATGACGCCGACGACCCGCCGATTCTAGCCCGCCCATCCGGGGCGACACCTTGCTCAGGTAGGCTGCAATGCCTGCTCAAGCGCGGCCAGATCCGTCTCCTGGCGGGGGCGCACCACCCGCGCCACTTCTTCGCCGTCGCGCAGCAGCACCAGCGTGGGCCACAGTTTGACCTGGTACGAGCGGCCCGCAGGCCGCCCTTTGCCATCTTCGATCTTCACATGGCCGATGTCGGCATGCGCACCCAGCCATTCCTTCACCACCAGCTGGGCGCCACTGCAGTGCGGGCACCAGGGCGCGCCAAACTCCACCAGCTGCCAGCCCGCGCCGGCGTCCAGCTCGGCACGGGTCGGCTCCTGGCGGGCATAGTCGCGCGTGTAGCTCATCGCGGCTGCTCAAGCGCCCGCTGGATGTCCTCGAGCGGGGCGTTGGTGAGATCCTTGGCCAGGTCGGCCAGCAGGCGGGACTGGACTTCCTTGTGCAGCTGCGGGCGGATCCGCCCCAGCGTCTGCGGGTCGGCGATCAGCACCAGATGGGCATAGCGGTTGTTGAGCGCATCTTCGTTCAACTGCGCGGCCAGCTGCTTGGCGAAGGTGGCCTCGTTCAACTGCGCGATGCTCATGTCCTGCGGCATCGAACCGGACGGCCCCTGCCCGGAAACCCCCTGTGCACTGATGTCCTGCAGCTTCAGTGCGTCGTGCTGCTTGAGCTGCAGGGCATGGCCGCTGCCGATATTGGTGAACACGCGGGCCGAACCGCCGTCTGCGACGACAATCAAGGTGCCTTCGGGAATGTGCTGCTGCATCGTGAACTCCTTGGGAAAACGGGTCGCTGTTGCGCCCGAGTCCCACGGTAGGGAGGTAGATGTAAGCGTGGCGCATAGGGATGTGTTCGGCATGTATGCAGCAGCGCCGTTGCGTCGGGAGATTCCCGACAGCCGCCGTTCAACGACTGTGCCAGAGTCGGGGCTTCAGATCGCTCACGCTTTAAGGCAAGGAGGCAGCAATGTCGGAGATACAGGGGAACGAGGAAGGATTCGCGCTGCCTGAGGGTAGCCTGGTTGCCAAACTGGACAATATGGTGGCAATTCAGGATTATGCGCCGGAAAGTGCCTGCATCCGACTGATCGGCGTCAGCGAGGCGGATTTTGAGTCCGCTTCGTTCAATGAGCGACGTGCCGAAGTATTCCTGGTGGACGTCGGCATTGACGACATTTCGAGGACTTCCGCCAAACTCCTACGCCAATGGCGCAGGGCCGTACTGGCAGCATGGAATGACCGTGGTGCTGACGGGGCCAACTCTGATCTCGGTGCGCCGGAGAAGTGGGTGCGGATCCGCTACGAACGCAGCAGCACACCGACCTCAAGCTACGGCTACTGCCTCTTCCGTGAACAAACCACGCCCACCTATCTTCAGATTCTCGACATTGAGGTGTTTGATTCCACGCAAGTGGTCATTCCACCGCCGCAGGTAGAAGCGCTGCCTTTGCCTCTGCCGCCGGCTTTGGCAAGCGGGCCTCTGCTGCAGGCCTTTCACGTTGGGCAAGGCATGTGCAGCCTGATCATCCGCGGAGACATGGGCATACTGATGGACTGCGGCGCAGGCACGCCGATTAAACGTCCCGCCTATACGTCCGGGGCCATTACCAACGAGCTGGCGACCACCGTTGCCAACGTTGCCGTGTTGGCCGCCGTGATCTCGCACGCTGATTCGGATCATTGGCGTCTGCTGGACTGGGATGCCGCGCTCGCGGCCCAAGTGCAGGTGATTGCGATCCCGTCAGGAATCGGCATGCTCGCCTTCACCTCACCTGCGCTGGCCTTGCAAGTCGTCGGCATCGGCGATTGCAGCCTGCCCTTGGGCGCAGGAGCCCATCTGGACCTGCTGCGGACGCAGCCATCGGTCTCTGACTCCAATGGGTGCGCCCTGGTTGCGCATCTTTACACCGATACGGTTCGGGCCCTGCTCCCCGGCGACTATGTGTATGCGCGCTTCGCCACCGATGGCAATCCGGGCATTCAGGGGCTGCTTACACAAACGTTCGACGCTGTGGTCGCCCCCCACCATGGATGCAAGGCGAGCGCGCACAACGTTCCTGCCGCCAGCGTACCTGGCCGCTCGCAAGCATTCTTCTCTGCAGGAGACCATGGCGGGTACCGCCACCCACGCTTCGATGCGCTGCACGCACATAGCGCCCAGGACTTTCGGATCATCAACGACCGCACCGCCCGGCATGTGTGGAGCCACGTGCTTCTGCCATGACAGAGCTTCCCGCCCGATCAGCCTGTGCCGTGCAGCTCCATCGCACGCATGACGATCGGCTTGGCCCAGTCCGGGGTGTGCAGCAACTGCGCCACCGATTCCGGGTAGTGCAGGCCCTTGCGGTCCAGGTGCAGCAGGGGCAAGGGATCGGCCTGCCCCTGCGCGTCCAGCGGTGCGCTGTTGTCGTAGACCTGCAGTTCGGCCAGGTAGGGCAGCAGCGCCAACAGGTTTTCACGCGATGCGTCGTAGCGGGCGTGAATCTTGTCCTGCGGAATGTCGTGGCCACCCTTGGCGACGCGTGCGGCCACCCGTTCGACATGCAGCTGCACGCTGTCCAGACCGCAGAACCAGACGGCCACGTCGTGGGTTTCGCACGCCGCGCGCAGCAGCCGCGCGATGGTCGTGCCGCCCAGGGTGGTTTCAAAGGCGAAATCGCTACCCTCGGCCATGGCGGTGCGCAGCCGCCGCGCGCCTTCGTGCCAGGCCGCGGAGTTGGCCTCGTCGGCCGCCCACCCCGCCTGGACCAAGGCGCGGGTGAAGGAATCGGGATTGAACCAGGTCAGGCCATCGGCCTCCAGCCAGGTTCCCAGCAGCGAACTCTTGCCGGCGCCGTTGACGCCGGCAAGCACCAGAATCCGCCCCATCGATCAGAGCGACTTGCCGGGGGTGATCCTGCCGCGCCGGATCGGCTGGCCCAGCACCTTGCCCAGCCCGCCGTCGCGGTTGAGGCCGGCCAACTGCACGTCGAACTGCGCGCGCAGGCGTTCCAGCTCGCCGCCGCGCTCGTCGGCATCGGCTTCGGCGGCCTTGGCCAGCAGCGCCTGGTACGCCTTGATGTCCACGATCACCGCTTCGGGGTGGTTGTGGTTGGTGATGACCAGCGCCTGTTTTTCGCGCACGGTGCGCATCAGGCTTGGCCAGCCACGGGTCTTTACCGACGACGCGGTGGCCTTCTCAAGGCCGGGCAGGTCCAGGGGCAGGGTCATGGCAGGCTCCAGCGCGGGATATGGGGCCATCATACGCCTTTTGGCCAAATTGGACATAAATCCCAATTTGGCCTGAACTACCCGCCCCAGCCGGGCCCGCCATCGGCTGGGCGGGCCCCGCCTGCGGCTCAGCGCGACATCGAGTAAGGCGCCTGCGCGCCCTCCCCCGGCCAGGCCGTGTTGGGCTCGGCCTGCAGGGTGAAGCGCAGCTCGCCGCCGGCCAGGATCTCGGCATGGCGCAGGAAGGTGCGCTGCAGCGGCTTGCCGTTGAGCGTCACCGAGCCCACGTACGGATGACCCTTGCCCATGCCCTCGGTGACGATGCTGAAGCGCTTGCCATTGGGCAGGTTCAGCGTGGCCTTGGGCAGGAACGGGCGACCGATGATGTACTCGCCGCTACCCGGCGCCACCGGGTAGAAGCCCAGCGCGGTGAACAGGTACCAGGCCGACATCTGGCCCAGGTCGTCGTTGCCGGCCAGGCCGTCGGGACGGTCGGCGTACTGGGTGTCCATGATCTGCTTCAGGCGCGCCTGGGTGCGCCACGGCTGCCCGGCATGGGCGTACAGGTAGGCGACATGGTGGCTGGGCTCGTTGCCGTGCGCATACCAGCCGATCAGGCCGGTGATGTCTTCCATGTGCTCGAAGATCGACGGGTCGACCTTGGCCTCGAACACCTGGTCCAGGCGGGCCAGCAGCGTGTCGCTGCCGCCGTGTGCGGCGGCCAGCCCGGCCACGTCCTGCGGCACGTACCAGGAATACTGCCAGGCATTGCCTTCGGTGTAGTCGGTGCCGTAGCCGCTGGCCGAGGGATCGAACGGGGTGCGGAAGCTGCCGTCGCGCTTGCGCGCACGCATGAAGCCGGTGTCGGCGTCGAAGGCGTGGCGCCAGTTGCCGGCGCGCGCGTCGAAGGCGGCCTGCACGTCCTTGCGGCCCATGGCCTCGGCCATGCGTGCGATGGTCCAGTCGTCGAAGGCGTACTCCAGGGTCTTGCTGGCGGCCTCGCCTTCTTCATCGATCGGCACCCAGCCCAGTTCGCGGTATTGCGCGATGCCGTCATACGGGCCGTAGTTGGCGGTGGCCACCATGGCATCCAGCGCCTTGTCCGCATCGAAACCACGGATGCCCTTGAGGTAGGCATCGGCGATCACCGGCACGGCGTGGTAGCCGATCATGCACCAGGTTTCCTGGCCGTGGAACGCCCACACCGGCAGCATGCCGTAGGCGCTGTTGTGCTGGTGGGCGAGCAGCGAATTGATGAAGTCGCTGTTGCGCTTCTCCGGCTGCACCAGGGTCAGCAACGGATGCAACGCACGGTAGGTGTCCCACAGCGAGAAAGTGGAATAGTGGGTGTAGCCCTCGGCGCGATGGACGGCGTTGTCCGAGCCGCGGTAGTGGCCATCGCTGTCCATGAACACGGTCGGCCCAAGCAGGCTGTGGTACAGCGCGGTGTAGGCGCTGCGGCGGTCGTGCGCGGGGGCCTCGATATCCAGCACCGACAACGCCTGCGTCCACTGCGCCTTTGCCTCGGCGCGGACGCGGTCGAAATCGAAGCCCGGCACCTCACTCTCCAGGTTGGCGATCGCACCGGCCTCGCTCACCGACGAAATCGCCACCGTCACCACCAGCGGCTGGTCCAGCGTGCCGAAATCGAAGGTGCCCACCAGCTGGCGCCCTTCGATCTGCGCACGCTGCGCCGGGCTCTGGTGCCCCGGCGGCGGGAAGCCCTTGTAGGCAATGTCGGTTTCGGTGTTGTGGAAGGCGTGTGCGGTCAGCGGCCGCGAAAAACGCATCGCGAAATACAGCTGCCGGCCCGGCGCCCAGCCGCGGGTCTCGCGGAAACCGGTGATGGTGCCGTCCTCACGGGCGCGCAGGCGCGACCACATGATCTTGCCGGGGTAATCGTAGAGGCTGGTGCGCAGGTCCAGCAGCACGCGCGCCGGCTGGTTGGCCGGATAGGTATAGCGGTGCACGCCGACACGGGTGCTGGTGGTCAGCTCGGCGCGCACCTTGGGATCATCCAGGGTGACCGCGTAGTAGCCCGGTTCGGCGCGCTCGCCAGCGTGGCGGAAGCGCGAGGTGTAGCCGCTGCCCGGCTTGTCCGGGTCGCCACGCTCCAGGCCGGCATCGGTGCGCACCGGCATCAGCAGCACGTCGCCCAGGTCGGAATGGCCGCTGCCGGAGAAATGCGTGTGCGAGAAGCCGACGATGCTGCTGTCGTCATGGCGGTAGCCGGCCGCCCAGCCATAGGCCTTGTCACGCGGCTGGATGCGGGTGTCCGGGCTGAGCTGGACCATGCCGAACGGCACCGTGGCGCCGGGATAGGTGTGCCCTTCCCCGCCCGTACCGATGAACGGATCGACGGCCGCATAGGCACGTTCTCCCGCACCCGCCGGCGCAGCGCCGGCAGCCCCGGCCGCCAACATTGCTCCAACCGCGAGCCCCCACCACCGCAGCGTCCCCGTTTTCGTCATGGCGTCTGGATTTAGATCGATTCAAGGTGAACCCGATCCTAGCACCGGTGCCGGGCGGTGGCATGTTGCAGTGCGCAGATGGCCCTGCCCGCCGCTGGACCGCGGCGGCAGGGAGCGAGCGTCGGCCAGCGGCCGGCGCGACCGGCCTGGATCAGGCCGGGCGCGCGTCGTCGGGGATCGCCGCCTCGGGCAACGTCGGCTGCGCGTTGTCCACCGTCATCGGGGCGTCGCTGCGCAGCAGCGCACGGGCCTCGGCTTCGCTGGCCACCGCCGGGGGCGAGCCACGCAGCGGCAGCCGCGCGGTTTCGTTGACGAACAGCATGGTGATGACGCCGATCACCGCCGCGCCCATCAGGTAGTACGCCGGCACCAGCGGGTCGCCGGTACGCTCGACCAGCCACGCGGTGATCAGCGGCGTAGTGCCGCCGAACAGCGACACCGACACATTGAAGGCGATCGACAGCGCGCTGTAGCGCACCGGGGTGTAGAACAGGGCCGGCAGCGTGGATGGCATCGAACTGGTGAAACACACCAGCGCCAGGCCCAGCAGCATCAGTCCCAGGAAGATCAGCCAGTCGTTGCCGGTGCCGATCAGCTTCAGGCATGGGATGGCGAGCGCGAACAGGGCGATACAGGCGCCGATGATCATCGGCCGACGGCCGAGCTTGTCGCTGAACACACCGCCGAGCACGTTGAGCGGCATCATCACCAGCATCACGATGATGATCAGCAGCAGGCCTTTGCTCTCGGCATAGCCCATGGTGACGCTCAGGTAGCTGGGCATGTAGGTCAGCAGCATGTAGTCGGTGACGTTGAACACCAGCACCAGGCCCACGCACTTGAGCAGCTGCGGCCAGTGCACGCGGAACAGCGCGCCGATGCCCGGGCGCTCGTGGTCGCGCTTGTCGGCCTCTTCGGCATAGGCGCGGAACGCCGGGGTTTCTTCCAGCTTCATGCGCATGTACAGGCCCAGCAGACCCAGCGGACCGGCCACCAGGAACGGAATGCGCCAGCCCCAGTCCAGCATCTGCGTACTGCTCAGCGCCATGTGCAGTGCGGTCACGGTGCCGGCACCGGCGATGTAGCCACCCAGCGTGCCGAACTCCAGCCAGCTGCCCATCAGCCCGCGGTTGCGATCGGTGGAGTACTCGGCGATGAAGGTGGCCGCCCCGCCGTACTCACCGCCGGTGGAAAAGCCCTGCACCAGCCGCGCCAGCAGCAGCAACGCCGGTGCCCACAGGCCGATGCGCTCGTAGGACGGAATCAGACCGATGCTGAAGGTGCCCAGCGCCATCAGGATCATGGTGAAGGCCAGCACCTTCTGGCGGCCGTACTTGTCGCCCAGCGGCCCGAAGACCAGGCCGCCCAGCGGGCGCACCAGGAAGGCCACGGTGAAGGTGGCAAAGGTGGCGATCAGCTGCGCGGTGGGGTTGCTGGCCGGGAAGAACACCTGGCCCAGGGTGACCGCGATGTAACCGTACACGCCGAAATCGAACCACTCCATCGCGTTGCCGAGCGCAGCCGCACCGACCGCCTTCTTGAGCATCGGCCGATCGACGACGGTGACTTCATCCACCTGGACGTGGCGGCGGCGTTTGAACCAGCCGAAATGGGCGTGTGCGGCATGCAGGTCCTGCATTCTGCTTTCTCCTGGAAGCATGGCCATCACCACGCCTGAGGTTCCGCGCACGGCACGAAAAACAACCGCCTCCGGAAGAACGCGGCACGATGCGCGAAGAAGGGGTGGCAACAGGCGATCCCGGACGGCCGCGTGGAACTCCACGGCGCTGCAGGATGGATGACCGAGAGACGGGCAACGGCCCGAGACAATGATCAAGCGCATCATGTTACTACAGATGGAAAAACACAGCGCTTACACAATCTTCACATCTGTATGCAAAACGTCGTGGTGATCGTGCAGAATCCGCACGCCGGTGCGACGTGCTCACACGGAACGTGCGCCCGGCAACGCCCCTTCAGCACGACTCCCAACGAGGCTCCATGTCCATCAAGACCACCACCCTGTGCGCCCTGCTCGGCCTGCTCGCGCCGGCGGCCGCCAGCGCCCAGGACAGCACCGCCGCCACGCTCTCGCGCCTGATCGAGTGCAAGCTCAGCGCCGACGACGTCGCCGCGTTCACCGACCGGATCAACGCCGAGGAGATCACCGACTTCGCCCATGCCGGCTCGGACGTGTCCGGCGATGCCGCGCTGAGCCTGTGGAAGAGCGACGCGCCGATCACCGCGTGGGGCGAAAGCTCCGATCTGGTGCACCTGTCCAGCACCACCGAGATGCTGCTGGCCTTCAGGGTCACGCCGGGCCAGGAAATGACCCGCGGCAAGGCCATCGTGGACCGCATCGGCGGCATGACCCCGCGTCCGGACCAGGCCGCCATGGAAGAGACCTACGGCTGGAAAGGCATGGACTACCGCAAGGCGCTCGGCGGCAACCGCAACGCGCGCGTGCTGGTGGACCTGAGCTATTCGCCGGGCTGGGTCACCGTGGGCTGCGCGTACGGCGACATCCTGTAACGCACCACCACGCGGTTGCAACCGGCGGCGCGGGAAGCGATTCCCGCGCCGCCTGCGTTTGCGCTGCGACGACATGTCGCAGCCCCCGCGCCGACCCGCTTGATCTTTGTCATGGTCGCCCCGGCGCGGCGCGCCGATCCTGTACGGGACACGCAACCTCCCACCACAAGGATCCGGCCATGAGCTACGCCCCCGACAACGCCCAGCTGTTGAACGCCCTGCAGAACGTCATGGTGATCTCCACCACCGACCTGCAGGGCAACATCACCTATGCCAATGACCTGTTCTGCACGCTCACCGGCTTCCAGCGCGAAGAGCTGATCGGCCAGCCGCACAGCATCGTGCGCCACCCCGACGTGCCCAAGGCGGTCTACAAGGACATGTGGGACACCATCAAGGCCGGCAGGAGCTGGACCGGGATCGTGCCCAACCTGGGCAAGGGCGGCGCCCTTTACGTAGTGGACACCACCGTGCAGCCGCTGTTCGACGCCGCGGGCAACATCACCGCCTACATCAGCATCCGCCGCGTGGTGAACGACCTGATGAGCAACTTCGACGCGGTGGAGTTCAGCAAGGAGAAGTTTGACGACTTCTACGCGGCCGCCTGATGAGCGCCGCCGCGCCGATCCAACGCGTGCTGGTCGGGTACGGCTCCGAATCCGGCAACGCGCGCGCCCTGGCCCACCGCCTGGGCGCGTTCCCGGCCCTGCAGCGCCACGCCCCGCAGGTGCTGGCCTTCAACGACATCGACGTGGCCTCGCTGGGCCACGGCGACGTACTGCTGGCGCTGTCCAGCTCGTTCGGCGACGGCCAGCCACCGGCCAACGCCGAGCGTTTCGCCGAGGCGCTGCGACAGAGCCCTGCCCTGCCCGGGCTGCGCTATGCGGTGTTCGGCCTGGGTGACACCGGCTATCCGCGCTTCTGTGGCTTTACCAAGGCGCTGCACGGGTTGCTGGCAGAGCGCCAGGCGCAGCCGATCCTGCACCGGGTGGATGCCGATGGCGGCTATGCGCAGTTCTTCGACCGCTGGGCGCCGGTGGTCGGCCAGGTCCTGAACGGCCGCCCCGAGGCCGGGCGCGACCTGCGCCTGCAGGTCACCGCGTATGCCGAGGACAACGCCTTCCACGCGCCCATCTGCGAGCGCCGCCGTCTCAACGCCCGCGACCCGGGCGCCTGGCACCTGGGCCTGGACCTGCGCGGCAGCGGCATCGCCTACCGCGCCGGCGACACCCTGCACGTGGTGGCGCCCAACGATCCGGCGTTGCTGCAGGCGCTGGCGCACTGGTATGGCCAGGACGACGCCATCGAACAGCTGCGCCACAAGGAACTGCGCCTGCTCGGCAAGGGCGTGTTGCGTGAGCTGGCCCGGCTGGGCGGCAGCGACGCGTTGAAGGGCCTGCTCAAGACCAGCCAGCGCGCCGCGCTGGAGGCCTACCTGCATGGGGCGGACCTGCTGGACGTGCTGGCCGACCATGCCACGCCCGACAGCGTGCCACTGGCGCGGCTGCCGTCACTGTTGTCGCCCTGCCTGCCCCGCGCCTATTCGATCGCCTCGGCGGCTGGCAACGAGCAGGCCGCCTTGTGCGTGCGCGAAGTGCGCTACATGCGCGGCGGCCGCGAGCGTCGCGGCACCGCCACCGGCTGGCTGTTGGGCGGCGACGGCAGTGCGCAGGTGTATTGCCGCTCCAACCCCGGCTTCCACCTGCCCACCGACCCGCAGGCGCCGCTGCTGCTGGTGGGCACCGGCACGGGTATCGCACCGTTGATGGGCCTGCTGGGCGAGCTGGACGCTGCCGGGCAGCAGCGCGAGGTGCACCTGGTGTTTGGCGAGAAGCAGCGCGCGCACGATTATCTGTATCGCACGCAGCTGGAGGACTGGCACGCCCAGGGCCGGCTGCAGGCGCTGCATACCGCGTTTTCGCGCGATGGCGCGGCCAAGTACTACGTGCAGCACGCACTGCTGGACCAGGCCGAGGCGGTGGGCGGGTTGCTGCACCGTGGCGCGCACCTGTACCTGTGCGGCAACAAGCAGCACCTGGGCGGTGCGGTACAGCAGGCGATCAACCAGATCCTGCCATCCAGCGATGGCCAGGACAGCGGCTGGGACGGGCTGCGCAATACCGGCCGGCTGCACGCGGAGCTGTACTGAGGCGTCGCAGAAGGCGGCGGGCCCCGTCCAGCGGCCGCCCGCGACGCACTCAGCCCGCCGGGCCGGCGCCCTCGGCTGCGGCCGCCAATGCCGCCAGCCGGACCGGCTGCAGCACCTGCATCTCGCGCTGGTTCACCGCAATCACGCCATCGTCGCTGAGCCGCCGCAGCACCCGGCTGGCGGTTTCCGGGGCCATGCGCAGGTAGTTGGCGATCTCCACCCGGGTCATGCTCAGCTTGAAGCGCACCGGCGAGAAGCCGCGCCGTGCGTAACGTTCGGAAAGGTCCTGCAGGAACGCGGCCATGCGCTCCTCGGTGCGGTGGTTGGCCGCCAGCAGCGCCACCTTGCCGATCTCCGCGCTGAGCAGGCTGAACAACTTGGCCTGCAGCCCCGGCATGCGCGTGGCCAGCACGCTCATCTTCGGGAAGGAGAAGCGGCACAGATACACCGTGTCCAGCGCGACGGCGTTGCAGGGGTAGCGCGCACCGTGGATCGCGTTGAGGCCGATGACCTCGCCGGGCAGGCTGAAGCCAAGCACCTGCTCGTTACCCTGGCTGTCCTCGACGAACGTCTTGACCATGCCGCCGCGCACCGCGGCGATCGCCTCGAAGGCATCGCCGACCCGGAAGATGGTTTCACCGGCGTGGAATGGCCCCACATGGTCGACCAGCACATGCAGCTCGGCCAGCGCGGCCTTGTCATAGCCCTGGGACATGCACGCGTCGGAAAACGCGCAGGTGCTGCAGAAATGCAGCGCATCGCCGTCATCGGCGGCTGCGGGGTTGGGCGTACCCGGCAAGGACATGGCCGTGATCAGCGCTGGGCCAGTGCGAAATCCAGGCCGGCGCACACCGCCGCCACCTGTGCATCGTTGCATTCCTGCGGGTGGGTGCGCGGGCTGTCCGGATAGACCTCGGTGGTGGTGGCATAGCGTGCATCGGTGAACCCGGCGCAGGCGCCGATCGAGCGCGACTCACCCCATACCACGCCGTTGGACTGCAGCGGCATGCCGATCAACTCGCCCTTGGCGTCGGCCGGTGCGATATGGGTGACCTTCTCCACCGCCGCGATGAGTGCCTGCTGGAAGGCCGGCTGCGGATCCTCGCTGTTGCCGATCACATAAAAGCCATCGGGAATGATCTCCGGCTCGACCTGCTTGCCGTCGCGCGAACAGCGCGCCGGATCGAACTCGGTCAGGTCGCTGTTGGTGGTTTCGTGCAGGTCAAGGTGCACCAGCAGGGTGTCCGCGCGTGCCGCCACCCACTGCATCAGCGCACGCGCCTCTTCGATCAGCCCACCTTCGCGGAAACTCCGGTTGGGATCGATCGCGTCGGGATTCCAGCGCTGGATCCGCTCGTAGCCCCAGGGGCTCACGCACGGGGCCACGATCAGGTTGATGCGGCCGGCGTAGGCCTCGGCGCGCTCGTCCAGAAACTGCAACGCGCCATGCACGCCGCTGGTTTCATAGCCGTGGACGCCACCGGTGACCAGCGCGGTCGGCAGCGCCGGGTCCCATGCCTGGTTCACCACCACAAACAGCGGATAATGATCGGGCGCGTAATCCAGGCGGCCGTATTGGACCACGTCGAATCGCTCGCCGAGCCGCTCCAGCGCGGCCACCACGTCGTCCTGGTAACTGCGCTGGCGTTGCTGGGCCGCCCGCCACTGCGCGCGTTCGGCGTCGCCCCACGGCTGGCCGGGGGTGCCGATCGGGTAGAAATGCGCGGTGGTCATTGAAGGCTCCAGAAGTCGGGGAACGGGCCTGCACGAATGCGCAGGCCCCAGCCGTGTAGTGTAAATGCAGACGGCCTGGCCTGGCCCGGCGGTGTCCGCGCCGGCCAGAATGGGCAAGGTGGCCGCTGGCATCGGGCAATCAGGGAGGACAGCAACGCGTGATCGACATTCATCCAGCGACGCCCGGGGACGTACAGGCCCTGGTGGCCCTCGACAGCGTGGCCGGGCACGACCCCGGACGCGCGGCGCAGATCCGGGCATGGGTGCAGGCCGGCACCTGCCATGTGCTGTTCGTGGACGGGCGCGCCGCCGCCTACGGCGTACTGCATCACCAGTTCTTCAACTGTGGATTCATCGAGATGCTGATGGTCGCGCCCGGTGATCGGCAGCGGGGCCTGGCGCGCCAGCTGGTCGATCACCTGCGCTCGATCTGCGCGCGCCCCAAGCTTTTCACCTCCACCAACCGCTCCAATACGGCGATGCAGACGGTGCTGCTGCGGGCCGGGTTCCAGCGCAGTGGGCACATCGACAACCTGGATGAAGGCGATCCCGAGTGGGTGTTCTTCTGCCCGGTGAGCACCGCCTGATCCCAGGAAGCGCTTCCACCGATCGGCGTGCGACGGCGGTACCGCCACGTGTTCCCTCTCCCGCCGCCGCCGTTTACCAGGTCCTGCGCAGCCCCAACGCCGCGTTGGCCTGGCGATAGCCGCCGTTGCCGCGCTGCCAGCCCAGGTCGCCCCATGCACGCCAGCGCGCGCCCAGGTGCACCTGCACGCCGGCGGCGATTTCATGGCGATCCCGTGGCACACCCCCGGTCACCCGCTCGCCGTCCAGGCGCAACCCGTGGCGGTGGCTCTCGCGGATCCAGTTCGCCGCCAGGTAGGGCTGCACGCGGGTACCCCCCGTGGCGTTGGCGTGCCCGAACACGCGCACGCCCGCCCGGCCACCGAGCCCGTCCGCGCCTGCCCCGTCGATCAGGGTGCCGTTGCGCTCGGTGTGTGCGTCCGCATCGAACCGGCTGTAACGCAGCTGCGCCTGCGGCTGTACATACACTGCGCGGCGGGCGCTGTGCAGCAGCGTGAACGCGTAGCCGGCCTCAACTGCTGCCGAGGTGCTGCGACTGTCGTAGCGCTCGGTGTCCAGGCCATCGCCCTGGACGCTGTTGCCGAAGCGCGCGTGCTGCAGCGTCCCGTCCACATACAGGCCACGATCACCGTCGGTGCGCTGCCGCCATTGCCCGTAGACGCCGACGACCTTGCCATCGACCTTGCCACCGGCGCGGTAACCGGTAAGTCGTGAACGACTGGTGCTGTTCGCCTTGCCACTGCCCAGCAGCACGCCCACTGCACCGCGCGTGTCCTGCCCCCAGGCGAGCAGGTCGGTACCGATGTGCAGCGAGGTGGTCTCGCCGCGCACGCGCAGCTGGTCGGCCACCGCACCATGACGCGCCGTGCTGCCGGCGACTACCGCCCACCCGCCCAGGCCGTCTCCGGCGCCTGCGGCATGGCGCTCCTGCGCCTGGAGGCCGAACATCTGCAGCGCCGCGCGCTGATTGGCCAGGTAGCTGCCGGCTTCGGGGCGCAGTACCGGCCTGGGCTCAGCGGGCGTTTCCGGCTCGGGGTCGGGGGGCGGCGCCCCGCATCCGGGCGCTGCCGGATCGGCGGCGCAGGGGTTCACCACCTCCGGCTGCAGCGCCGAGCGCAGGTACCAGTGGCCATTGGCCGGATCGCTGCTGCTGCCCTGGAACAGGAAGTACTCGTAGCGCCCGCCCACGGCCCGGCCAGCGAGCTGGAAGGTGGCGGCGGACACGCCGTCCACCTGGATCAGCTGGATGCCGTCCTCGGTCCGCCCTCCTCGGCCGCCCAGGTTGTTGACCCGGATCGCGCCATGCCCGGCCGTGCTCCCCTGCACCCACAGATGATCGGTCAGCGAGGTCTCGTCGCCCAGCGCACTGTCGAACACCAGCGTGCTGTCGTCGATGGCGAGATCCCCGCGCACGATCATGCGATCACCGACGCTGCCGGCGCCGAGCACCAGCGTGCTGCGATTGCGCAGGCCGAGCTGATCCAGCCGTGAGTCTCCGCGGGCATTCCAGTCGCTGCCGTCCAGATCCACGCTCAGGGTGGCATCGGCATCGACCTGCACGTGCCCCGCCAGCCGCGAATCCACCGCCCGGATCGCGATGCGGCTGTCCTGGCGGGCATGTGCCAGGCCTTGTCCCGGCCCGACCCGTACCTCGCTGCGCGCCAGGTCCAGCTGCAGCTCGGCCCCCTGATCGGCCACCAGGGCCTGGGCACCACGGCCGACCAGAAGCGAATCGGCGGCAAGCACCCGGGCGACGCTGTCGGCCTGGCCCGCCAACAGCACCGCGTCACCGCCATCGATGATGCTGCCCCTGGCCAGGCGGAGGGTGTTCTCCTTGCCGCGCAGGAACTGCACGGCATGGCCCTGGCTGGAGCGGACGTGGGCGTTGTCCAGGCGCACATCGGCACCGATGCCCTCCGCCACGCCGCCGTCCTGGTAGCCGGCGAGGATGCCGACGCTGCCCACGCCGTGGGTGGAGATGCTGGAATCGACCAGCGTCAGGTCGGCACGGTAGGCGAACGGCGGGTGACCGGTGATGCTCCAGCGCATCGATCGTGCATGCACGCCGTGGGCGCCGTCACCGCGGGTCTCCACGGTCGAATCCTGCAAGGCCAGGGTGCCGCCCATCATCGCAGCGCCATGCGCGCCGCGACCGCTGGTGGCGACGCGGGAACCGATGAAATCCACGGTGTTGACGCCGGCCACCGCCATCCCGTGCGCCTCGCTGCCGGCGGTGCTGACCGAACTGTCGCGCACGGTGATCCGGCCGACCCTGTCCAGCATGCCGGTGCGGCTGTCGAAGGTGGTCGACCCAAACAGCAGGCCGAAGGCACGCTCGCCGCGGGTGGTGAAATCGGAGCCTTCGATCACCGCATCGTAGGTCACGCCGTTGTTGCGGTACTCGCCCCCGTAATAGGACAGCGCGGACATGCCATCACCGGTACTGAGCACCCGGGTGCGCTCCATCCTCAGGTTGCCGCGGTCGATGCTCACCGCCGATCCGGTCCGGGCCTCGCCGTTGCTCACGATGCTGTCATAGACCTCGGCGTGGTCATACGTGGAGGGCTGGATCAGGTCGACCTGCGCATCACGGATGATCACGGTTTCGGCAGCCAGCGCGGGCCACGGGGCCAGGGCGGCGCTCACGGCGAGGCATAGCGTGTGGACACGCAGGGTAAGGACGTTCATGCGGGTGGGATCCAGAATGGGGCGCGCAGCGCGGGGCGCGGGGTGAGGAGGCGAGCGGGCAGGACGCATGTCGCGCCCGACCTCCCGGTGCGGCGCATTCTGGCGATGGCCGCACTCAATCCCCATACAACTAATACGAAATCTGCCCATCCCCTGACCCCGGGTCAGGCGCGGCACATCCCGCTGCAGAAAAAAAGGGGGCCGGTTGCCCGGCCCCCACATGCACCACCAATGGTTGGCAGCTACCGGCGCGTCACGCGGCCTGCACTTCCTCGTAGCCGTTGAAGCGCATGTCGCTGGACGCACGCCCCTGGGTCAGCGAGCGCAGCGCGGTGGTGTAGCCGGCCAGCCGCGCCAGCGGCGCATACCCGAGCACCTCCACCTGGGCACCGTGGTCCTCGATCGAGGCCACGCGCCCCTGCCGGCGGTTGAGATCACCCACCACGTCGCCGACATTGCCCGACGGGGCATGGATGGCCACCTCCATCACCGGCTCCAGCAGCCGCGTGCCGGTCGTGGCCAGCGCCGCCTTCACCGCCTCGCTGCCGGCGCGATGGAACGCCATGTCCGAGGAGTCCTTGGCGTGGGTCTGGCCGTCGGTCAGGGTGATCTCGATTCCGACCACCGGATGCCCGCGCGGACCTTCTTCCAGCGCCGCGCGCACGCCCTTTTCCACCGCCGCCACGAACGACTTGGGGATCACCCCGCCGACCGTACGGTCGATGAAGCGCACCGCACCATCGCCGGTCGGGGCCACCTCGATCAGCACCCGGGCGAACTGGCCCTGGCCGCCGGTCTGCTTGGCCACCTTCCCCTCCACGCCCTGCACCGCCCGTGCCGGTGTTTCCTGGTAGGCAACGCGCGGCGCGCCGACCTTCACCGGCACGTTCCACTCACTGCGCAGGCGCTCGACCATCACCTCCAGGTGCAGCTCGCCCATGCCCCAGATCAGGGTCTCCCCGGTCACCGCATCGGACTCGACACGGAACGAGGGATCTTCCTGGGCCAGGCTCGACAGGCCCTGGCTCATCCGGATCAGGTCGGACGCCTTGTCCGCGTTCAACCGCCACGCCAGCACCGCGTGCTGGGCATGGATGGTATCGAGCAACAGCGGCGCAGACGGCGCGCTGAGCGTTTCACCGCTCACCGCATCCTTCCACCCGATCACCGCCACGATGTCACCGGCTACCGCCTCGGTGATGTCGTGGGTCTGGTCGGCCTGCACCCGCACCAGCCGGCTGATCCGACGGCCTTGCGCGTGCTGCGAGCTGGCCACCTGGTCGCCCACTTTCAAGCGCCCCGAGTACAGCCGCACGAAACTCAACGCGGCATGGCTCTGATGGGTGATCTTGAACAGCAGCGCAGCCAGCGGTCCGTCCGGATCGGGCGGCAACACCACCTCCTGCTCACCGCGCATGGCGACCACGGCCGGTCGGTCCAGCGGCGACGGCAGGAAATCCACGATCGCATCCAGCAGGGTGTCGATGCCCTTGCTCTTGAACGCGGCCCCGGCCAGCACCGGCACCCCGGCACCGGCCAGCGTGGCCCGGCGCAGCGCGGCGCGCAGCAGCGCCTCGTCCACGGCGTCACCGGCCAGCCAGGCGTCGGCCAGCGGCTCGTCGTGGTTGGCCACCGCTTCGATCAGGCGCAGGCGATGCGGCGCCCACTGCGCGTGCTCGTCCGCAGTCCAGTCGCTGCGGGTCGAGTTGCCGGCCTCGTCCCACGCCACGCGCTGCCGGGCGATGAAATCGACCCAGCCGTGGAAGTGGTTCTCATCGCCCAATGGCCAGCCGATCGCCCACGGACGCGCCTGCAGCTTGTCCTGCAGCTGCGCCAGCACGCCCTCGAAGGAGGCGCCGATGCGATCCATCTTGTTGACGTAGGCGATCAGCGGTACACCGTGGCGACGCGCCTGGTGCCAGACCGTCTCGGACTGCGGCTGTACACCGTCGACCGCGGAGAACACCGCGACCGCGCCGTCGAGTACACGCAGCGAGCGCTCCACTTCGATGGCGAAGTCGATGTGCCCGGGGGTATCGATCAGCGTCAGGCGGTGGTCCTGGCCGCCGCGCGGCGCCCAATGCGCCTGCACGGCCGCCGCACCGATGGTGATGCCGCGCTCGCGCTCGATCGCCGAGAAATCGGTGGTGGCCGCGCCGTCATGGACTTCGCCGACACGGCGGATCTCGCCGGTCTTCCACAGCAGTCGTTCGGTGAGCGTGGTCTTGCCGGCGTCGATGTGGGCGATGATGCCCAGGTTGCGCCAGTGGGAAAGGGTATGGGTGTGGGTGTGGGTGTGGGTGTTCATGGTGGGTACTCGCATCGCCAACATCGGGGAGCCGCACGCCGCCGTTGGCTAACGGGCGTGCGGCCAGGTTTGGGGCTCGGCGATCTGGTGCATGGCACGTTCTCCTTGGATGGGATGTGCAACAGGGAGGGAAACGAAACACGGAAACGAAAAGAGCGCCCGGGTGGGCGCTCTGTCTGGGTCGTTCAGGGGGATCGGAAATCGATCAGCCGCCGGAGGAGCCGCAGGGCAGACGCGCCCGTACCACGCTTGCGCGGGTCTGGGTAAAAAACGTCAGGAGCGGCTGCGAACGCATCGGGGTGGCCTGGTAGGAATGGCGCCATTGTAGACCTGTGCAGGCCATCGGCAAGGGCTTTTTAACAACACCGGCAGAACACTGCCAACCGCAGCGCATGCGAATCAGCAACAACGGAACAATGACGCGACGCCCTAGTCCTTGCAGCCCGCCGCTGCCCGCGCCTCGCCCACCGTGGCTGCATGGCCTTCGCCGGAGGACACCCATCCGGTGAGGGAGAACGCCGGATCGATACGCGCCGCCTTTGGCTGGGTGCCGATCAGCACCTCCATCCAGCTGCCCACGGCCGGAAGTTCGGCCATGCGTGCGTCGCGGTCGGCATCGGTGCTGAAGCTGGCGTCGGGACCGGAGCGCGGCGTGGATTCCACCGTGGCGGTCGTGTGCGCGCGCACCCGCAAGGCGCCGTCGGGCATGCGCTGGGTGGTCACCTCGGCGCGCTGCACGCCGTAGGCCCAGGACGACTCGGCGTTGTGCGTGGTGACGCTGCCGTCATCGGCAACCTCCACGTTCTCGCCGGTCCATTGCATCACCTGCACGACCCCGCCGACGCTGCCCATCATCGCCGCGTACACCAGCATCTGGCGCTGCTCCAGCGGCAGGGTGGCCACTTCCGGCTTGTCGGCAGGCACCTTGAGGTAGCCCACATTGCGGCACACCATCAACACGCCACCGTCTGCCCAGGTCGTCATCTGGTCACCGTTGGCGAAGTGCTGCGTCTGCATGTGCGAGATTGGCGCGCCGGCCTCGGGCAGATGCTGCACATCGATGCTGGCGGCCGCTTCGCTGGCCTCGCTCAGCGATACCGTGCGCAAGGCAGCTGCCTGGGTGCCGCTGGCAAGAGCGAGGAGCGAGGTGGCCAGTGCGATGCGGGTGGGCGTGGAGGTCATGCGATCAGTCCTTTGCGGGAGCGCGCCGATCGAGATCGACGTCGAACAGGGCCGCGCATGATACGTGGGTGGATCGACACCGGGGCGTGCTGCGACCCGATGTCGCAACCGTTCATATGCGAATGGGTTGCAATTGCATCCGTCGGCCAACCCGTTAAAATGACGTGCAGATTCCTTCCTGCCTGGACGGGAATCGAGGTCCGCAGCACTGCGCATCGCCACCGGCCAGGCACTTCGCCCCCATCCGTCCCGAGTCGCCATGCATTCTCCTGCCCCCCTCCCCTCCAGGCTGCGCCGCACCGCGCTCTCCCTGGCCTGCACCCTGGCCGCCAGCACGCTCGCCTTCGACGCCCTCGCCCAGCAGGCAACCGCGCTGGATGCGGTGCAGGTCAACGCCTACCGCGCCGCCAACAGCACCAGCGGCGCCACCAAGACCAGCACCAGCATTGCCGAAACCCCACAGTCGGTGTCGGTGATCGAACGCGCCGAGCTGGATGCCCGTGGCGTGCAGTCGCTCAACGATGCCATGCGCTATGTGGCCGGCGTGAGCCTGGAAAGCAGCGGCATCGACAACCGCGTGGACGACTTCCGCATCCGCGGCTTCGATGCCGGCAGCTGGTCCAACAACGTCACCCTCGATGGCATGCGCGCCCCGCAGGGCAGCCAGTGGAACCGCAGCATGTTCGACAGCTGGAACCTGGAGCGGGTGGAAGTGCTCAAGGGACCTTCGGCGGTGATGTACGGGCAGATCGCCCCGGGCGGCATGGTCAACCAGGTCAGCAAGACCCCCACGCCGGCGCAGGCGCAGCAGCTGCGCCTGGGCGTGGATGCCAATGGCCAGTACAGCGCCGCCTTCGACGTGGGCACCGGCACCGCCGGCAATGACCACCTGTTCCGGCTGGTCGGGCTGTACCGCGATGGCGATACCCAGATCCAGCACACCGAACAGAAGCACTGGTTCCTGGCGCCCAGCTACACTTGGCAGATCGCCGAGCGCACCCGCCTGACCCTGCTCGGCATGTACCAGAAGGACGACGGCGGCTCCACCTACCAGTTCCTGCCCGCCGCCGGCACGCTCACCCCCACCCGCTACGGCCACATGAAGAACAGCACCTTCATCGGCGAGCCCGGCTGGAATACCTTCGACCGTACCCTGTGGACGGCCGGCTGGATGTTCGAACACGCGTTCAACGACCACCTCACCCTCACCCAGAGCGCGCGCCGCACGCATGTGGATTCGCTCTATCGCGGCGTGGTCACCTTCGGCGCGCTCAACGCCGATGGCCGTACCCAGAACCGCCGCGGCGTGATGGGTACCGGCGATTCCGATGGCGACACCTTCGATACCCGCCTGCAGGCACGCTTTGCCACCGGCGCGGTCGACCACACCGTCCTGCTGGGCTGGGACTGGCAGCGTGCCGACTGGGAAGGCGTGCGCAGCGCGATGAGCAGCCCGCGCCCGATCGACATCTTCAACCCGGTGTATTCCACCTACGTGCCCACCGTGAGCACCGAGACCCCCACCGCCGGCGTCAACCGGCAGAGCGGGGTGTACCTGCAGGACCAGATGGCGCTCGGCAACTGGCGGCTCACCCTGGGCGGCCGCTATGACTGGACCAAGGACGACAGCAGCAGCGCCAACCGCAACATCGCCACCGGCATTTCCACCCCGGGCGGTCGCAACGTGATCAAGAGCGAGGCGTTCACCGGCCGCGCCGGCGTGCTGTACGTGTTCGACAACGGGCTCACTCCCTATGTGAGCTACGCCGAATCGTTCCAGCCCTCGACCAAGTCACCACTGGACAGCTTCACCCATACCGCCTTCGAGCCGGTCACCGGTTCGCAGTGGGAAGCCGGCCTGAAGTACCAGCCGGCCTCGGTGGACGGGTTGGTGACGTTGGCGGTGTACGACCTGCGCCAGCAGAACATGATCGTCGACGATCCGATCGCCAGCCACCGCAACTGCGGCGCCACCGGCACGGCCACCTGCTCGATCCAGGGCGACGAAGGGCGTGTACGCGGCATCGAGCTCGAAGGCCGGATCACCCCGATCGAAGGCTTCAGCCTGATCGGCGCCGCCTCGCGGATGGATTCAACGATGACCCGCTCGGCACCGTACAAGGGCAAGGAACTGGCCATGGTGCCCGACTACAGCGCCTCGTTCTGGGCCGACTACACCTTCCAGGGCGGCGCCCTGCAGGGCCTGAGCCTGGCCGCAGGGGCCCGCTACAACGGCGTGAGCTACGGCGACAGCGCCAATCTCTATCGCATTCCCGCCTACACCCTGTTCGATGCGGCGATCCGCTACGACCTGGGCCGGATCGGCGCCACCACCGTGCAGCTCGCGCTCAACGCCAGCAACCTGGCCGACAAGCGTTTCGTCTCCACCTGCACCGGCGTGTCGTCGTGCTACTACGGCAGCGGCCGCACGGTCACGGCAACCGCGCGATGGGGCTGGTAACCGGTCGGTAGAGCCGACCGCTGGCCGGCTGCTGGTGTCGCCGCAGGCGTCCTGCGGCGTCATTCCGGGTCGGCCACCACCACCAGCGGCACGCCCCGTTGCGGGTGTTCCAGCACGATGACCGGCTGCTGGTAGACGCGGCCCAGGTTGGCCTCGGTCAGCACGTCGGCGGGCGTGCCATCGGCGGCCACCCGCCCCTGCTCCAACAGCACGATCCGATCGGCATGCCCGGCCGCCAGGTTGAGGTCGTGCAGCACCACGATCACGCAGGCGCCGGCATCGGCCAGGCCGCGCACCGTGCGCAGGGTGCGCTCCTGGTGGCGCAGGTCGAGCGCGGCGGTCGGTTCATCGAGCAGCAGCAGCGGCGTCTGCTGGGCCAGCACCCGCGCGAAAGTGGTGCGCGCCGACTCCCCGCCGGACAGCTGCTGCACCTCGCGCTGGCGCAGCGCCTGCAGTTCGGCCGCGGCGATCGCCTGCTCCACCTGCGCCTGGTCGCGCTGCGGGTCCGGCGGATGCGGCAGCCGCCCCATGGCCACCACTTCCTCCACGCTGAAGGCAAAGCGCACACCGTGCTCCTGCGGCATTACCGCGCGCTCGCGCGCCAGGGGCCCGGCCTTGTAGCCCGGCATCGGCCGCCCCTGCAGCAGCACCTGCCCCGCATCGGCCTGCAGGTCGCCGGAGGCCACCGCCAGCAGCGTCGACTTGCCCGCCCCGTTCGGGCCGACCAGCGCGGTGACCGTGCCAGGCACGAATGCCAGGTCGATGCCGTGCAGGATCTCGCGCTGCTGGCGACGCACGATCACCCCGTGCAGGCTCAGCAAGGCGCTCATGCGGCCTCCTTGCGGCGCTGCTGCAGCACCAGCCACAGGAAGAACGGCGCGCCCAGCGCGGCCGAGAACAGCCCCAGCGGAATCTCCGCAGGGGGATCCAGCGTGCGCGCGGCGGTATCGGCGACCACGATCAGCACCGCGCCGAGCACCCCCGAGACCGGCAACAGCCAGCGGTGCCCCGGGCCCACCAGCATGCGCGCCACGTGTGGCACCACCAGGCCGACGAAGGCTACCGAGCCGGCAAAGGCCACCGCCGCCCCCACCAGCAAGGCACTGAAGGCAACCAGGCGACGACGCGTGCGCGCCACGTCCAGGCCCAGGTGCTGGGCCTGGCGCTCGCCCAGTGCCAGCATGTCCAAGGGCGTGGCCAGGCGCTGCAACGCCAGCGCGCCGATGGCAAACAGCGGCGCCACCGCCGCTACATCGCTCCAGCTGGCGCGGGCCAGCGAGCCCATCTGCCAGAACACCAGCGACTGCAGTTCGCTCTCGCTGGCAATGTAGGTCAGGAAACCGATCAGCGCCGAGCAGAACGCGGCCATTGCGATCCCCACCAGCAACAGCGTGGCATTGCCACTGCCCTTGCCCGGCCGCGCCAGCACGTAGGTCAGGCTGATGGCCAGCGCACCGCCGACAAACGCGGCCAACGGCACGATCCAGCCGGCCGCACCGGCCGCGCCCAGTACGATCGCCGCCACCGCACCCAGCGCCGCCCCCTGGCTGACGCCGACGATGCCCGGATCGGCGAGCGGATTGCCGAACAAGCCCTGCAGGCTGGCACCGGCCATCGCCAGCGCCGCGCCCACCATCGCGCCCAGCAGCGCGCGCGGAATGCGCAGCTGCCACACCACGGCCAGGTCGCGGCTGCTCACCGCGAGCGGGTCGGCCAGGCCCAACTTCACCCCGATCGCCTGCAGCACGTCCAGCGGCGGCAGCCGCAGCGGGCCCACCGCGAACGAGGCCAGCACGGCCAGCAGCAACATCGCCGCAGCCAGCAACAGCATGCCGCGGCCGCGACGGCGGCGCCGATCCGCCGGGCTCATGCCGGCGGCAGCGCCGCCAACGCCCTGGCCAGGGCCAACGCCCCCACGCCGGAGCCGACGCTGGCGTACTTGAGCTGCACATCCGGCATCACCCAGACCCGGTTGGCCTGCCCGGCCGGGGTCTGCCGGAGGGTCGGATAGGCTTTCCACAGGCCCTCGGCGCCGCCGAACAGCGCCAGGTCGTGTTCGGTCACCACGATCACCTGCGGCGCGGCAGCCACCACGCCCTCGTTACTCAATGCCGAGTAGTTGGCCACGCCCGCTTCGGTACCGATGTTCAGGCCACCGGCCAGCGCGATCAACCTGGCCGACGCGCTGTCGGCGCCGGCCACGGTCGGGGCGCCGCCGGCGCCGGTGGCCGACACATGGATCACCCGTGGCGCGCGGCCACTGGCCTTGCCGATCGCCGCCGCCTCGTCCAGCTGCTGCTGCACCTGCCCGGCCAACTGCTCACCGGCCGCGGCCAGGCCCAGCGCAGCGGCGATCTTGCGTACTTTGTCCGGCGCCGGCTGCAGGTCATCGACCACCACGGCCGGTTCGCCCACCGCGCGCAGCTTCTGCGCCAGCTCGGTATGCCGGCGCAGGCTGTTGCCGAGGAACAGCGATCCCTGCAGGCTCAGCACGCCTTCCACGCCGGTGGTGCGGTTGAACAGGAACTGGTGCGGCGCGGCGCGCCCGGACGCGGTGGTGGTGTTCTTGGGCGCGGCAAACACCTGCCCGCCCAGGCCGAGCGCATCGATCACCGCAATCACATCATCGCCACCGACGATGATCCGGCTGGTGTCGTCCACCTCGACCTCGGCACCGTCATCGGACCGCACCTTGGCCGGCAACACCGGCGTCTGCCCCGACAGGGAGGGCAGCGACCCGCCATCGAGCCGCGTCCAGCCAGCCGGCAAGGCGCCGGCACCCGCCGGCCCGGCATCGGCCGAGGCCGCCGGCGCGGCCGCATCGGTGACCGGCGGCGTGGCCGGTCCGGCGCAGGCGGCGAGCGCCGTGGCCATGGCAAGCGGCAGCAGCCGCAGCGAATACATCGTTTTCATCCTGACTCCTTCGGCAGGGCGGCACGCTGCCGCCCTGCCCGGTGGCTTACGGCTGGCGCAGTGCGATCCGGGTGATGCGGTCGCCCTTGGCATCATCGACGCCGCGCGACTTGTTCACCGCGAACACGTTGCCCTTGCCATCGGCGCGGACATGGTTGGGGAAGGTACCGCCATCGAGATTGCCGACCACCTTGCCCGCGCGGTCGACCACGGTCACCGTGCCGGCACCGCGATTGGTCACGTAGGCCAGACCGGCCTTGGGATCGAAGGCCACGTTGAGGGCGCCGGCGCCCACCGCCACATCGTGCAGCACCTTGCCGCTGGCCACGTCCACGATCAGCAGGTTGTCGGTGCCCTGGGAGGCCACGTACAACCGGTTTTCGCGGGCGTCGAAGGCCACGCCGGAGGCGCTGATCGAATTGCCCAGGTCGATGACCTTGTCGACCTTGCCGGTGGCCACGTCGATCACCGCTGCTTCGGGGGTGCCGATGCTCACGGTGAACAGCTTGCCGCTGGCCTCATCCAGCACCAGGCTCATCGGAACGAACGTTTCATCGTCCACGCCGGAGGCCAGCGTGATCGGTTCCAGTGCCTTGAACGTCTTGGCATCGAACACCGACAGGTGGTCTTCGCCGGCAGCCGAGGCGAACACCTTGCCGCGGGTCGCATCGACCACCACGTCACGCGCGTGCGGCACGCTGCCGACCGGGAACTGGTGCACCAGCGACAGGTCCGACTGGCGATAGACAGCCACGCTGTCCTGGCGGGTATTGGTGACCCAGACGGTGCCATTGGCATCGTCCACGCCCACCCCGTACACGGCAAACACGCTGCCACCCTTGGCATCGGGAACAGGTGCCGGGGTGATCGCCTTGATCACCTTCAGGCTCTTGGGATCCACCTTGAGCAGCTGCGACTGGGTCACCGGCGGGCGGCCCACCGCCGAGGTCACGAACACCGCATTGCTGGCCGGGCTGTAAGCGGACTGGTACAGGCCCTGGACCAGCTTGTTGGACTGGCTGGCAAAGCGCTCCTGGCCTGACAGCGGCAACTGCGGGCTGACCCGCAGCTTGAGCACCGCCGCGGCGGCCGGCTGGCTGGCGCGCACCACCACCGGGTGGGTGCCCGGCACGGCGTCGGCGGGGATCTGCAGCTGGGTCTTGAAGTTGCCCTCGGCATCCACGGTCAGTGGCTGCGGGTTGAGGACGGTCTCGCCGCGCACCAGGCTGACCTGCTGCCCCGGCACGAAGCCGCGGCCGATCACCTCGGCGTTGCTGCCCGGCACCACGTTCTCGCCACGCGAGACAACAGTGCCCTTGAACACGCTGGCGGGCGCATCGAACACCGGTTGCGCATGACCGGCCACGGCCAGCAACAGGCCGGCGGCCAGGGTGGTGAGACGAAGGGAAGAACGAAACGACATGACAGGCTCCTTGCACGGGGGCCGCGCGACGCGCGGCGGTTCATCGATTGCCTGGGCCGGTGCATGGCTGCACGGGAAGCCTGGGTAGCGGGGTGCGCGGCGACGCCGCGCGGGATCTCAATGACCGGATCAGGGCTGCGCCGGAGCGAGCGCACTGCGGTCGCTGACGCCATACAGCGCGCTCAGCGCGGCCTGCAGTGATGCCGGCAGCATCGGGCCATGGCCCAGGCCCTCGAACTCGCGGTACTGCACCTCCAGTCCCGGCACCCGGGCCAGGCGCCGTGAAAGCTGCATCGCCGCATCCGGGGTCGCCCCGCCGATGCGGCGCAGGTGCGCCACCACGCGCGGGTTGCCCAGGTCGCGCTTGCCGCGATCGCCGATGCGCTCGGCCCCGCCGAGCATCACCCACACCCGCGCCTTCTGGCCGTGCTGGTTCTCCAGGAACTGCTGCTCCATGTCGCCCAGCGGTGCGCCCTGGCTCCACCACAACGACGGGCTTGCCGAGAGGTAGTACTGGAACGATGCCGGGCGCGTGTACAGGCTGCTCAGCACGAACAGCCCCCCCAGCGAGTGGCCCCACAGGGCCTGCTGCTGGCGGTCGATGTTGGCGCGCTTCTCGACCTCCGGCTTGATCCGGCGTTCGATCAGGTCCTGGAAGGCGAACGCACCGCCGCCGACCACCGCCGGCGTACCGTTTTCATCGTCGGCGCGGTCGATCCACGCGGTGTAATCGGTGGTACGGGCCGGCGAATCGATGCGCAGGTCGTTGTCGTAGCCGATGAACACCAGCACCGGAGCCGCCTTGGCGGCCAGCTCGCCCAGCAGCGGCTGGTCCATCACCAGGGCCGCGGCATTGCCGTCGAGCATGTACAACACCGGTGCCGGCGTGGTGCCGGCACGTCGCGGAATGCCCACGTTGACCTGCCAGCGGCGCTTGCCATCCGGGCTGTCCAGGCCGAAGCGCTCGAAGCGGTAGCTGTCGCTCTTCTGTTCGAAGATCGTATTGCTCACCCGCTGCTGCGGATTGCGCTGTTGCGCGCTGAGCGGAAAGACGGCGCAGCCCAGGGCCAGCAACAGGCCGGCCAGCGGCACCAGGGCGGGCACGCGGCGAGCGCGTGCGGCAGAGGACAACGTCATGGGCACTCGGGGGCGGCGGCGCGGGACCGCACAGCCCGCTTCACAGGGAGACAACGCAGTCTACCCTAAATGCGAATGCTTATCACATAGATCAGGGCGCGGATGGCATTCCCGCGTGTTGCCGCCAGCGGCCATGCACGCAAAGGCCCGACCAGATGGCCGGGCCTTTGCGCGGGATTCAATCGGCGGCCGACTTATTCTTCTTCGTCCTGCCCGCCCTGCTGCGCATTGCGTTCGCGCTTCTGGTCCTGGTCCTGCTGTTGCTGCTGGCCCTGGCGCTGCGGATCGCGCTGCTGCTGCTGCTGGCCCTGCTGGCCCGGCTGGTTCTTCTGGTCCTGCGGGTTCTGTTGGTTCTGCTGCGGGTTCTGGTTGGTACCCATCTGTGCATCTCCGGTGTTCGGCAACGAAATGATGCCGGTGGATGCACCGTAGACGCGGCGAGGTTACCGTTGCGTGCGTTCGATGGTGCTGCGCGTAGACGCCATCGGCACGTCGGTAAACAATTCAGAACATCGCCCTGCACTGCCCTGCACAGCTCGCATTCATGGCCGCATCGCACGTGTTCGGCGCAGCGTCTGCCGGCATAGGCATGAGCATGTAGTGATTGATCATGACGCGCCGCGTCCAGCGCCGCCGCCACTCACGCGCGCGTCACCATCGCGATGATCGTGGCAGCCAGTTCCTGCTGCGCCTGAGCGGCGGTGATGTCACCGTTGACTGCCGCATAGGACAGCCCCTCGGCAGCACCGAGCATGCCCCACAACCCGGCCGACGGCAGCGTACCGTGGCGCGCGAACGGCGCCAGCAACGTGCGGCATTGCTCGATGAAGATCGCTTCGTACTCGCGCTTGATCCGCGCCAGCTCGGGCGAGCCGGCCAGGGCGGCGATCACGCCGGGTATCTCGCGCCCCTGGGTCTGCACGCACGCCACGTAAGCCTGGGCGATCACGCTGGCCTTGTCCTCCAGCGCTGGCCCGCTGGCCGCCAGTGCAGCATCCATCACCACCCCCTGGCGCTGGTCGAAATCGCGGTACAGCGCCGCCAGCAGACCGGCGCGGGTGCCGAAATGGTCGTACACCACCGGCTTGGTCACCCCCGCCAGTTCGGCCAGCCGCCCCAGGCTCAACGCCTCGGTGCCTTCCGCTCGCACCAGGCGCCAGGCATGGCCCAGCAGTTGCTCCAGACGGTCTGCGCGACTCATCCGCCGGCGCGGCGGCGGGGTCGGGACAGCGGGCGATGTGCTTGACATGGTTATATACCAATCGTAACTTACGAGCCGTAACCTACTTTAAGTATACAACTCTTCCCGATCGTCGCAGGCCCCCAATGCACACCCTGATCGTCATCTCCCATCCCGACCCACACTCCCTCACCCACGCCGTCGCCGCCGAAGTCGCCCGCGGCATCACCCAGGCCCATCCCGATACCACCGTGGAGGTGGCCGACCTGAGCCGGGAAGGCTTCGACCCGCGCTTCACCCGCGCCGACCTGGACGGCCACCATCGCCGGCAACCGTTCCCGGCCGACGTGCTCGCCGAGCAGGCCCGACTGGACCGCGCCGACGCGGTGGTCCTGGTGTTCCCGGTGTACTGGTGGTCGATGCCAGCCCAGCTCAAGGGCTGGATCGACCGGGTGTTCTCCAACGGCTGGGCCTACGACGACGCCGCCGCTGGCGGTGTGCTCAAGAAGCTGGGCCGCCTGAAGGTGCACCTGCTTGGCCTGGGGGGTGCCGACGACCGGACCTGGCGCAAACGCGGTTACGATGCGGCGATGAAGACCCAGATCGAAACCGGCATCTTCGACTACTGCGGCGCGCCGGTGCTCAGCGCCACGCTGTTGCAGGCAGTGGACACGGCCGACACCACGCCCCACCTGCAGGCGGCCCACGCACTGGGTCGGCGCATCGGCTGACTCCCGGCCCGCTCCCCCGCTCTGCCCGGAGCGCCACGCTGCCCAGGTGCGCAGGGGCGCAGGGCAAAAAAAAAGCGCCCCGCGATGCGGGGCGCTTTTTCACCACGGGCAATCGATCAGACCGCCGGCGCCACCGGACCGAAGCGGTTTTCGCCCGGCGTACCCGGCAACACGTAGAACACCAGCAACACGATGCCCGCCAGCGGCACAAAGGACAGCAGCAGGAACCAGCCGGACTTGTCGGTGTCGTGCAGGCGACGCACCGCCACCGCGATCGACGGCACCAGCGTGGCCAGGAAGAACAGGATCAGCACGGCACTGAACAGCATCACCACCACGTCGCTGCCCATCGCCGCGCCGATCCCCATGCCGATGTAACCGACAATGCTCACCAGCATGACGAACAGGTAGAACATCCAGAATTCCTTGCGGCTGGCGCGGCCGTCGAACTGGGCGTAGCGGGTAAGCGGGATCATCATCGAATTCATGGGAATCAGTTCATCCTGAAAGTGGAAAGACCTGCCTCTCCGTGGCCGCGATCGCGTTTCACGTAGCAGGGCGGCGCGCAGGATACCAGCACTGCCCGGTCTTTTGGATGCTCATTCCCGGTATTGACAGCGTCAATGTTCGGCCGTCTTCCAGGCGGCCACCTTCGCCCGTGTCTGCGCCAGCAGCGCATCCAGCGCCTTGCGGTCATACACCTGCCCGCGCAGCACCACCGTATCGATGGCGCGCGTCGCGTTGATGTCCTGCAACGGGTTGCCGTCCAGCAACACCAGGTCAGCCGCCTTGCCGGCAGCGATGCCGCCGTAGCGATCGAGCGTGCCGAACCAGGCCGGACCGGCGCGGGTCGCCGCCGACAGCGCCTGCGCCGGGGTCAAGCCCTCCGTGACGAACAACGACAGCTCCTCGTGCAGGCCGATACCCGGATAGTTGAAGGAGTTGAGGAAGCCGGCATCGGTGCCGGCCATGATCGTGACGCCGGCCTGCTGCAGCATCGGCAGCACCGCCGCTACCTGGTGATACTCGCGGTGGCGCGCCTGGATCTGCGCCGGCGTCGCCTTCGCCGCGCGCTCCACGCGCCAGGCGTAGGTGGCCTGCAGCTTCGGACCGATGTAGGCCAGGTACGGGTCATGGGCGTGGTCGTCCTGGTCCAGGAAATCCAGGATGCGTCCACCGTTGAGCGTGGGCGTCACATATACGCCCTTGGCCGCGAAACCGCGGTAGGCCGCCATCGCGGTGTCGCGGTCGAACCCCGCATCGAGGCGACGGTTGGCTTCGGCGCGGTCGATGCGCTTGGCCGCGAAATCCGCGGCGATCGCCGTCTCGTCCTTGACCCCGGCCTTGTAGGCGTAGTCCAGGTGCTCGATCGAACTGATCCCCGCATCCACCGCCTGCTGCACGGTCAACGCCATCGGGATGTGCCCCGAGGCGCGCAGCCCATTGGCGCGCGCGCCACGTACCGCGGCCAGGAACAACGGCGGGGTCAGCGTGCTGTCGGTGATCTTGACGAAATCCACCTGGTCCTTCTTCAGGCGCACGAACGCCGCGTCCAGATCGGCTTGGCTGCCGACCTCGATCGTGCCTTTCCAGACCGGCTTGACGCCCTCGATCTTGGCCCCGGAGGTGAACAGCTGCGGCCCGGCCAGGCGGCCGTCGCGGATCTGCCCGCGCCATTCCAGCACCTGCCCGGGCAGATCGCCGGAGGCATCGCGGATGGTGGTGATGCCGTGCGCAATGTACAGCGGCAAAAGCGCCTTGTTCTCTTCGATCAGTTCAGGGCCGCCACCGAAATGCACGTGCATGTCCCACAGGCCCGGGATCAGGTAGCGACCCTTTGCCTCGATCCGGCGCGCCGCGACCCACTGGCGCGCGATCGCCTTGTCATCGCCGACCGCCACGATGTCATCGCCGCGCACCACCACGCTCTGGTTGGCCACGGTGCTGGCGTGCTCCACGTCGACCACGGTGGCGTGGCGGATGATCAGGTCGGCCTGCTCGGCGGCAACGGCCGGGGTGGCGAACATCAGCAGGGGCGGTACCAGGGCGTACAGCGAGCTTTTCATCGGGCGGCATGGATCAGGGAAGGACGAGCCACCTTAAGACCGTGCCGCACCCATGCACCAGTTAAATTTCAGCATGCCCTTCATGCAGCCGATGAATACCCTGCCGCGCCACGCAGCGTCGGCAGGGCACCCCGGGAGGCGCTTACACCTCGCCCTGCATCGCCGGCCGCGCCTGCAGCCGGGCCAGCCAGTCCTTGACCTGCGGATGCGCTTCCACGTCCGCGCCTACGTACACGCCATACCCCACTACCGAACCGACCACCAGGTCCACCAGCGAGTACCCCTCGCCCAGCATCCAGCGGCGCTGGCCCAGGTGGGCCTGGAGCAGGTCCAGCAGCTCGTCCACCGCGGCCAGCGCCGCCGCGGCGTGCTCGTGGTTGCGCAGCACCGGGTCCTGGGTGGCCAGACGCAGGCGTGACAACAGCGCGATGTAGCTGACGTACGCCCAGGTGGTCCAGGACAGTGCCTGCAGTCGCTCCGGGGTCCCGTCCTGCGGCCACAGCTGCTGCGCCACGCCATAGTGGGCACCCAGCCATTGCAGGATCGCCAGCCCCTCCCACAGCGGCGTGCCGTCCACGACCAGGCACGGCACCTTGCCGTTGGGGTTGATCGCCAGGTAGTCCGGCGTGCGCTGCTCGCCGTTGCGGATATCGATCCGGACGCGCTCGTGCGGCACGGCCAACTCGGCCAGCGCGCACGCCACCGGGGTGGCGCTGGACATGGGGTGCCAATAGAAGACGAGGGACATGTGGAACTCCTTGTGGATGATCGGGTGGGAAGGGTGCGACCGGGCGGGCTTGCACCGTGGACACAGGCTAGCCACCATTGCGGACAGCCTCTGTCCTCGATGAACCTCCACACTGCCCGCATGCTGACCGCCTCGACCCGCCTGCTGTCACTGCTGTCCCTGCTGCAATCGCGGCCGCACTGGGCCGGCAGCGCACTGGCCGAACGCATGCAGGTGCACCCGCGCACATTGCGCCGCGACATCGATCGACTGCGCCAGCTGGGATACCCCATCCAGGCCAGCAGCGGCGTGGCCGGCGGTTACGCATTCCGTGCCGGCCGCGCATTGCCGCCCCTGCTGCTGGATGACGAGGAAGCGCTGGCCGCGGCCATCGCCCTGCGCACCGCCGTCACCGGCACGGTCAGCGGCATCGAGCACACCGCGGTCACCGCGCTGGTCAAGCTGGAACAGGTGATGCCACCGCGTCTGCGCAAACGCCTGGACGCGCTGCGCACCACCGTGCTGCCCCTGGACCAGTCCGGCCCGGTGGTGGATGCCGACCTGCTGGCCACGCTGGCCGGCGCCTGCCGCGACCAGTTGCAGCTGCACCTGGATTACGCCGACCGCAACAACCAGTCCAGCCATCGCTGCGTCGAGCCGCACGGGGTGGTGCTCACCGACCGCCGCTGGTATCTGGTGGCCTGGTGTACCGCGCGCGCGGACTGGCGCACCTTCCGCATCGATCGCATCGTGGCCAGCCCGGTCATCGGCGTGCATTTCAGTCCGCGCGCCGGCCCGGGCGATGGCGACCTGCGCGCCTGGGTGGCGCGCTCGCTGTCGCTGGGCCAGTACAGCGAGCAGGCGCGGGTGATCCTGCACGCGCCCCTGGCCGCCATGCAGCGGCAGATTCCCACCTCGGCCGGCACGCTGGAGGCGGTGGACAGCGAACGCTGCCTGCTGACCTTCAGCGGCAGCGCACTGGGCTCGATCGTGTACTGGCTGATGGCGATGGAGCTGGAGTTCGAGGTACTGGGCCCACCGGCGCTGGCGCAGAAACTGCGCGATGCCGGGCAACGCGTGGCGCGCAGCCTGGCACGCAGCGCGCCGTCCACGCCTGCATGAGCGCGGCCGCGGCGGTTTGCCGCGCCCCGGGCCGCATGTAAAACTCCACCCCCATGCCGAGGCTGGATGGCACCGTGGCCGCTCCCGAAAAACCCCATCGCAGCCTGTTCGACCTGGACCTGCTGCGCGCGATCGTCACCGTCGCCGACTGCGGCAGTTTCACTACGGCCGCCGCACGCCTGCATTCCACCCAATCCACCATCAGCCAGAAGATCCGCCGCCTCGAAGACATGGCCGGACATCCGCTGCTGGTGCGCGGCAATCGCGATGTGCACCCCACCGACGCCGGCCAGACCCTGCTCGGCCACGCACGGCAGATGCTGGCGCTCAACGAGCAGATGCTGCAGGCGCTGGCCGGTGCCACCGTGGCGGTGACCGTGCGACTGGGCGTGCCGGAAGATTTCGTCAACGCGCGCACCACCCAGTTGCTCGGCAGCTTCAACCGCCGCCATCCACAGGTAAAGCTGGAGGTCACCAGCGGCCTCAGCCGCGACCTGGCCAGCGGCTACGACCATGGCGAGCTGGACCTGGTACTGATCAAGCAGCGCCGCAACAGCCGCGAGGCCATCGCCTGCTGGCCCGAGCCGATGCGCTGGGTGGACAGCGCCCGCAACCCCTGCATCGGCCTCGACCCGATTCCGCTGGTCACCTTCCCGCCGCGCGGGCTGTACCGCGATGACCTGATCGCGGCCGTGGACGCGATGGGTCGGCGCTGGCGGATCAGCTTTACCAGCTCGAGCCTGAGCGGCATCCAGGGCGCGGTCGCCGATGGCATGGGGATCAGCCTGCTGCCGGCACGCGCGATGACCCGCGAGCATCGCGCCCTCACCCGGCGGCATGGCCTGCCCCCGATGGAAGGCATGGAGATCGCGCTGCTGCACCGGCCGGGCGCCGACCCGCTCGTGCGCGCGCTGGCCGATCGCTTTGCCAGGTTGCTGGATCGACAGCAGCGCTGAGACGTGCCACCGGCCACCCGGATAGTGACGGCGCTCGCGTACCACGGCTAGGAATCGTCGTAAATTGGCCTTCACACGGCATTGCCGCATATCCAACCGGGGAGAATCCCTCAACACTCTCGATCGCGTGCCTTCTTTTGTCCAACAGCAAACAGATCCCATGAGCGGACAGGACAGCCCCTGCACCCTGAAGATCGCCTTGCTCGACGACCACGATGTTGTCCGGCACGGCAGCTTCGTCCATCTTTCTTCGGACCCGCGCTTTGACGTTGTCGGCAGCCACGCGCACAGCCGCGAGCTGATCGCCACGCTGTCGTCCACGCATGTGGATGTGGCCGTGGTCGATTACGTGCTGTCCATCGACGACCTGCCCGGATTGGAACTGCTGGCGCAGCTGCACGCGCGCTTCCCATGGGTACGACTGCTGCTGTTCACCGCCCACTGCAGCCGGGTGCTGTTGTCGCGGCTGATCCAGGCCGGCGCCAGCGGCGTGGTGAGCAAGACCGAACGACTGGATGCACTGGGCATGGCCGTGTCCCATGTGGCCGCGGGACTGCGACGGCTGCCGGAAGGCTTCGGCGATGCCAGCGACCCCGGCGCACTGTCGCGCAGCGAACGCGAGGTACTGCGCCTGTGCCTGGCCGGCATGACCGTGACCGAGATCGCCAACCATCGCCATCGCAGCGTCAAGACCATCAGCACCCAGAAGCAGACCGCCCTGCGCAAGCTCGGCCTGCGCAGCGATGGCGAGCTGTACATGCTGCGCGACCAGCTGGTCACGCTGTGAACCTGCCCGGGGCCTGGGTACTCACGGCGGCACTGCTGGCCGCGCTGCCGGCCGGGGCGAGCCCAGCGGTCAAGCCGGTGCGCACGGTGCGGGTGGTGCTGGACCCGGGCCAGCATCGCGCGCTGGCCACGACGTCCACCTCCCGCCAGGCCAGCCTCGCGCATGGCTACGCCACACTCGTCGGTACCGCCACCGGGGTCCGTTTCAAGGTGCAGGAAGCGCCCTCGCATACGATCGCCCTGCAGGCAGTGTGCGACCAACAGGCCGACCTCGCGCTGATCCTGGGGACATTGGAAACGCCGCCCTGCGCGCTGGCGACCTCGCCGGCCTACTACAGCGGCGAAACGCTGCTGGTCACCCGCCACGGCAGCCGCGCCGCGCTGGACCTGGGCAGCGGTGGCGCGCACCGCGTCGCCGTGGTCCAGGGTAGCCGCTACCCGAGCTGGCTGGCCGCCCACTACCCGGGCCTGGAGGTGATCCCGGCGCCGGACCTGCCCGGCGCCCTGGCAGCGGTCGAAGCAGGCGTGGCCGATGCAGCGCTCAGCCTGGACATCCTGATCCGCCCGCTGGTGCGCCGCCACTACGCCGACCACCTGCTGCTGCAGAGTGCGCCGCCGGACATGCCCGCCGACGTGTTCCTGGCCACCCGCGATGCCGACCGCGCCCTGCTGCAGGACATCGACGCGGCCATGCAGGCGATCAGCCCGCTGCAGCACGCCAAGGTGCTCAAGGACGTGGCCATCGACCATCCGTTCGACCCGCCATCGCCCAGCGTGCTGATCCGCCACTTCCGCTGGGAACTGCTGGGCCTGGCCGTGCTGCTGTCGGGCCTGCTGATGCTGGGGGCCTGGCTGCTGCGCGCGCAGCAGGCCGCCCAGCGCAGCGAGCGCCGGCAGGCGCGTTTCATCGGGGTGATGAGCCACGAGGTGCGCAATGCGGCGCAGGCGCTGGTGGCCTCGGTGGACCTGCTCGGCCAATCACGCCTGGACCAGGGCCAGCGCCAGTTGGTGGAGGCCGCACACGCCGCCGGGGTCGGCCTGCGCCAGTTGCTGGGCCACGCGCTGGACTATTCGCGGATGGCCGCCGGGCGCTTCCAGCCGACCCTGGCGTGGCACGACGTCCAGCAGTTGGCGCAGGACTGCCTCACCAGCGTGCGCCCGGCCGCCGACGCCAAGGGCCTGGCGCTGCGCCTGCATGCCACGCCGATGCCGCTGCCGCAGGTGCGCACCGACGCCGCCGCGCTGCGCCAGATCCTGAGCAACCTGCTCGGCAATGCACTCAAGTTCACCGCCCGTGGCTACATCGAAGTGGCGCTGTCGCTGCGCAGTACCGGCCACGGCGACACGCTGTGGCTGACTGTCAGCGATACCGGCATCGGCATTCCCGCCGAGCGCCAGGCCGCGGTGTTCACCCCGTTCGCCCAGGCCCACGACGCGCAGTCGCAGGCATTGGGTGGGGCCGGGCTGGGGCTGTCGATCTGCCGGGACCTGGCCCAGGCACTGGGTGGCCACATCCATCTGCGCAGCACACCGGGCCAGGGCAGTCGCTTCGAGGTCGACGTACCGGTGAGCGTCATGCCCACCCCGGCGCCGCAACCCCTGCCGCTGGCCGGATACCGTGCACTGGTGGTTGAAGACCACGCCATCAACCGCACCTTCGTCGCCGCCCGGCTGGGCGCCCTGGGCGCGACGGCCGAAGCCTGCTGCGATGCGGCCACCGCCCTGCGCCTCCAGGCGGGCACCCCGGCGCGACTGGTGCTGATCGACTGCACCCTGCCCGACCTCGACGGCTATCAGTTGGCCCAGGCCCTGCGCCAGCTGGAACGGGCCCAATCGCAGCCACCGGCCCTGCTGCTGGCGTTGTCGGCAGCGACCTCGCCGGTGCATGTGCAGCGCTGTTACGCCAGTGGCATGGATGCGGTGCTGTGCAAGCCGCTGGACGAGCAGCAACTGCTGGCCGCACTGGGCGTGTCCGCACGCAGCACCGGCGCAGCCACGCCCGGCCTGGCCAGCAACGACCCGCTATGGCACCCGTTGCTGCGTTCGCTGCGCGAGGAGCTGCAGGCCATGCAGCAGGCGCGTACACGCCACCAGGCCGGACCGCTGCGTCACCACGCGCACCGCATGACCGGCGCACTGACGATGCTGGGACAGGAAGACCTGGCCGGCACCGCACTGGACCTTTGCGAGCTGGACCTGGGTTCGCCGGCCGGCTGGCGCGAAGCCGATCGCCTGCTGGACCACCTGCAGGCCGCCGTTGCGCCGCTGGCCGCCGGAGTTACTTGAGCTGCAGCGGATAGCGCTGCCACAGCACATGGACCAGGAAGCCGGTCAGCTCCGGATCCTTGCTGCTGATCGCCGCGCGGATCTTGTCCAGCAGCACCATGTCGCTGCAGGTGCGCACATCGGCGTGCCCGGCCTGGCCGGCGCGGCGCGCGCGGTAGCGGGCCGCGCGTTGTGCATCGGTCATCGCATAGCCGAACGTGGGCGGCCGACCGCGCTTGCGCGGCAGCGTCAGCTCCAGGGTGCCGGGGTCTTGTTCATCGCGCATGACGGACGAGGATGCGAACGGGGGCGCGCACGATATCGTGAGACATCACTTTAATCCAGCGTTTTCAGCGGTTTTTCCGTATTCCATCGCCGTCATCGGCCAACGACGGCCGCCAGGCCGGGCTCAGCGCCATGCCTCGGCCACGCGGGCACCAGCCCACACCAGCGCCATCCCGCCCACCAGGCTCACGCCCAGGTACAGCGGCATCATCGGCCCGCGGTCGGCCCGGGCCAACAGCAGCGTCTCCAGCATCATCGAAGAAAACGTGGTCAGCCCGCCGATGATTCCCACGATCAGGAACGCACGCCAGTACAGCGCGGCGTTGCCACGGCTCTGCAGCCAGACCATGACGTAGCCGGCCGCGAACGCGCCGACCAGGTTGACCGTCAACGTGCCCCACGGGAACCCGTTGCCGAACTGGCGCAGCATCGCATCGCCGACCATGAAGCGCAGCGCCGCGCCCAGCGCGCCGCCTGCCATCACCAATCCCAGCTGCTGCCACCACACGGCCAGCTCGCCCATCACTGCGCGCCCTTGTCGGCCCGCGCCTGTTCGCGCGCGGCGCGCAGGCGGTCCAGCTTCTCCTTCAGCTTGATCTCCAGCCCGCGCGCGACGGGCTGGTAATACACCCGCTCGCCCATCGCATCGGGGAACCCGGTCTGGTCCAGGGCGATGCCGCCTTCCACGTCGTGGTCATACTGGTACTGCGCACCGTAGCCCAGGTTCTTCATCAGCTTGGTGGGCGCATTGCGCAGGTGCAGGGGTACTTCCTCGGTGCCGCTTTCACGCACGTCCGCCTTGGCCTGGTTGTAGGCGGCATAGCCGGCGTTGGATTTGGCGGTGCTGGCCAGGTACAGCACCAGCTGCGCGAACGCCAACTCGCCCTCCGGACTGCCCAGGCGCTCGTAGATGTCCCAGGCTTCCAGCGCCATCGACTGCGCGCGCGGGTCGGCCAGGCCGATGTCCTCGATGGCCATGCGGGTAAGGCGTCGGGCCAGGTAGGACGGATCGCAGCCACCATCGAGCATGCGCGTGAGCCAGTACAGCGCCGCGTCGGGATTGGAGCTGCGCACCGACTTGTGCACTGCCGAGATCTGGTCGTAGAA